>Ga0265595_1000001_pt1 | contig 586297 bp, 539 predicted proteins | sample saktaG_15_FD_190148 | JGI IMG/M metagenome (GOLD analysis project Ga0265595, IMG submission 190148) | Saline water microbial communities from Sakinaw Lake, British Columbia, Canada - sak_2013_06_06_50m | ecosystem: Environmental > Aquatic > Non-marine Saline and Alkaline > Saline ... | reverse complement strand
CGCCAAAACCGGCTAATCCAGTTGTTAGAAAGTCTAAGAAAGCGGTCAAAGCCAGGATACTGGTGGTGGATGATGAGAAGGTGATTAGGGACATTGTGAAACTGGTGCTAACTGGTGAAGGTTACGAGGTAGATACTGTAGATAACGCCGATGATGCTCTGAAGAAAATTGAAAGCCAGAAATACAGCCTCATCCTGGTTGATATCAAGATGCCTGATATGAGTGGCATTGAATTATACGAGCGTATTCAAAAGATAGATAAATCGCTAGCCCGGAGAGTAGTCTTCATCACTGGCGATATTATAGGTGCGGATACCGAAAAGTTCCTCTCCGAGACTAAAGTTGCCCATCTTGACAAGCCCTTTGATACCGAGCAGTTGAGCAGAGAGGTGCAGCGCGCTTTAACCGCACGCCGATATAAGGCCGCATCCCGCTGCACAGAAGCCTGATTTGTTCAATTTATCTATTTTGTAAGTCTGAAATTTAAGCTAATCGTTCTACCCATTGATACCCAACTTCAGCCTAGTGGACTTGAAATCAGATAAATGCAAAGGTTGCCCTAAAAGTTCCAGATATTGAACAACTTGGGCTACCACCTGCGTGCAAAAGTTTACAAACCGTTCGCAGCTACTCATCACCCAAATTTCAATTTACCAAATTAACAGTTCATCATATTGTTATTCAGGTTGAGCCATTGATGCAAGGATTTATTTGGTATGTATCCTGAGAAGCTACCTGTTCATTTACACACACTTAAAGATTATCAAGCTACCCTGATTGACAGCCAATGAGCAGGGACATAAGATAGGTGCACAAAAGACAAGCTGAAAATGTCGTGGAAATCACAAGAAGGAGGTCAGGCTATGTTTATTGCTAGACCGGGCGTGATAAAAGCCGCTTTGTCTCCAAACAGAATTGAGGTATTGACGGATGGAGTTTTCGCTATAGTAATGACGCTTTTAGTGTTGGATCTTGGCATACCTGTGATAGCACAAAGTTCAGTGCACACCGAATTGCCTCGACAGTTGCTTGAGATGTGGCCAAAATTCCTCAGCTATGCCGTGACTTTTTTGCTGTTGGGCTTTTTGTGGTCTGTGCACTATTATCAATTCACTTTCATCAAGCGTTCGGACAGTGTGCTGACATGGATAAACATTGTCTTTCTCATGTTTGTGGCACTGTTACCTTTCTCAATGGCTATGCTTGGAGAATACATGGGAGAAAAGATACCGGTCTTAATATATGGGGGCAATGCGGTTGCATGTATGGTCATGCGATACATTTTGTGGTCGTATGCTACAGGAAATCACTGTCTGGTAGACAGGAATATTGACCCACGTGCAGTAAAAGGACCGAAGGTAATGTTGCCTGTGGGTATAGCGGTTTTCATAATTGGCATGGGCATTTCATTCCTCAATACTATTGCATCAATCTGCATTTTTGCGGTGATGCTTATCTTTATGGTCATACGTAGCACACTCCTTTATCGTACGAGCGCTACTCAGCCAGCGACGAAATAAGCGGAATCATAATGGGCGGTAATCTTCCCACTTTAGGGGATTTAACCTAAACCAGGCAAAAACGCAAAAGTGGCTCTAAAAGTTCTAGCTATTAAACAACTTGGGCTACCAGCACACCTGTTGCTCAATAACATGGGCTATCCAGACGTTTGGTTCGATATACTCTCCCAAGTTCTTCGAATAGTCTATCGTTACCGGAGTTAATGCGCCCTCGATAACATAATCACCAGAAGCTGGTAATTTCAACCCGGTCCACTTCTCCCAATCAGCTATACTTCCTGGTATGTACATTGCCTTGTGACATGGCTTTATTACATGTGCTCCATGTTTAACGTGCTCACGAATCCATGGGTCGAAAGGAAGCCCGTCTTCTGCTTTCCACTCAATGTACTGGGAGATGGAAATAAGAGGGTACCTGCTCTTTAAATTAGGTCTAATAGGTATGATAAGCCTTTTAAATCCTTCTCGACTTGTTCTGGAAATCAACTCGCGTATTATGGATGAACTTATTCCTTTACCCTGTAGCTTTGGATTGACAACAATGAGGAGTCCGCCCAAGGTATCCGGTTCGATGTTCCTTTTTTTGTCCTCGATCCCCCTTACTAGGATCCAGTCCAATCCTTCTTCAGGTAATTGTTCCAGTGGCATATCCAGGCGAAGCGGGATAGTATTGGCTACGCCTATGACTTCGCTATCCTGCAGAAAGGTTAATTGGTACTCGGGGAATTCAGTAAATATGCTTGGCCAGTGTTTATTGCAGACAGAGTCATGCCTCATAAATTCAGGCCATACACCATCACCAGTAATGCGGTGAGATTTCTCCAGATCCGGTTTTTCTTTTAATGTGTATACCTGGAGTGACATTCAAACTTGGCCCTGTATTTGGTATATGGCTATCTTCAGGTTGGTGTGACCCCATTCCACATTGCTATACTTCCCGGTATGATTATTTCCCACCCTTCAAGCTCTCCAAAATTTCCTTAGAAGGCTTATTGGGAATAGTGGCTATGGTTTGTCCCTGGTATACAAATACTTGTTTATCATCCTTGTCAATCTCACCGATTATGGCAGCAGTTGCCTTTCTGGTTTTAACAACCGCCATTATCTCATCGGCATCGGCTGGGGAAACCTGGAGCATCATCCGGGCTTGAGTTTCACAAGCGAGGATTTCCTCTGCAGTAAGCCCCTCGATGTTTATTGGAACTGCCGATAAGTCGACTTTGGCTCCAAAACCACCGTATCTGGCTGATTCGCAGACGGCTGCCCCGATTCCAGCCGCTCCCAGGTCAGAACAGGCATGAATCTTTCCGGTCTCAAAGGCAGCTAAACTGGCTTCTAAAGCAGTCCGTTCTTCCTCAAAGAGAGCTGTTGCAGGTCGCATCTCCGTGACTAATCCGGCTCTAAATAAAGTATCGTTCCCGTCATTACCTGTTTTGCCAATAAGGATAAGCTTGTCTCCGGCAACTTTGGCTGGTTTGGTAAGCGGCTCTTTAGTAACTAACTTACCGAATACCGCTACGACTACTGCCGGGACGATATCAGTAAAAGAGGTTGAAAGCCCCCCTCCAATAACGAAAACATCCATGGTCTTGCACATGTCTATTACCCCCTGAACCATCAGGTCAAGCCTTTGTTTGCTGGTCATCACTTTACATTTCCCACAGGTGCATTTGCCCGCGAAGCCGCAGGGTCCCACTAAGACTTTCTCTTCTAATGGTCTGGTTCCTATGAAGTCCATGAGGAAGATGGGCCTGCCTCCCATGGCAGTGACATCTCGCATGGCACCGCCGGCTCCGGTTGCAGCAGCATCATAAGGTCTGGGTACACAAGGAGAGCAATGGCTTTCTTGTTTGGCCACAAAATATCCTTCAATTCCTGGCATGCGGAAGACGGCAGCATCGTCTCCTGGCCCTATGGTCAATGCCCCCGGCCACTTCTTACTGACTTCGCTGTTTAGTTTTTCTAAGGCTCTAAAATCGACCGCCTGATCAATGTTGTGATGCAGATGGACAAACAAACCGTGCATCAGCGCCCTTTCAATAGTGTTCATTTCTTACCTCTCATTGATGTCAATTTTTTTTGGTTGACCTGCCCCCAACAATTATACCACTTGTTAAGTTAGTCCCATAAGCATTTGGAGAAGTACTGGCGCACAGGCCAGGAGGGGCTTAGTCTTCTATGCCGTAGTCGTGGAGGCAGTCGATGAGGTCCTGAACGGTGACGATTTTATCGGTATCATCATCGGCGATTTCCAGCTTGCGTTTTGGCGTGCTGAATTCCTGCTCTATCGCTGTGATAAGCTCCGCCAAATCAGGGGGATCAATATTGAGGTCGTCGACAAATGATGCCGAAGGCACTATTGATTCCTCGTCAACGCCGAGTTGCTCTGAAATTATTTTCTTAAGCTTTTCCGAAATGAGTGCCATTCTTTTCCTCTTGACATTCAGGCTTGTTCAGTTTTCTTAGTCGCCTTTTTTTGTTTTCCTTGCTGTATACAGGTAGTGACTACTGAACCCAAAACCCCGTTGACAAATTTCTGAGACGTATCACCACCAAAGCTCTTAGCCAACTCAACAGCTTCGTTAATAGCCGCTTTCATTGGAACTCTATTATCGAATAAAATCTCAAAAATGGCAAGGCGGAGAATATTTCTGTCTATAGGGGCTATTTGATTGACGGGAAAGGCGGGAGCGAACCTTCGGATTAAGTCATCTATATTTTCTTTGTGCTGCAGAACACCGCTAACCAGGCTCCCGGTGAAATCGACTGCTTCATCAGGCAGGGCTTTTTCCGCTAGTAAGCGAGCCAAAATATCCTCTGGCTTGTGAGTCGAACAATCGAGCTCGTAAAGTGTCTGCAAGGCAATAGTCCTTGCCTGCCGCCTAAATCCGGTCATTCTGCTTCGTTCCTCAATAAGTGCACGGGCTGTAACTTTTGAAGTCATGGCTTATGCAATGAAGACATAAGCCAAAGGACTTTGAAATGAGGATGGGTTCCTTGCCGCAATGGCTGCAGATGGCAGTAGTTTGGGTGGAAAAGCTATGCTTCAGCATCTTGGCTCAACCAGATTCGACCAGGCTGATTACGCGCAGCCGCCACGTCTATGGTCTGGCGTGCGGGCAACTATCCTCTGCGCCATTTTGTTATTTCGCTGACGGTTTGAGCGTTGCTGATGTTAAAAGCTTGTGCTCCGGGGCTAATTCGCTTAATCAACTTGGACAGCGCCTCACCGGGCCCCATCTCAAAGAAGGTGGTTACACCTCGGGAGATCATACCTTCAATAGATTGCTGCCATTGAACAGGGCGGACAATCTGGCTAACCAGCTCCTCCTTTATGGCTTCTAGGTCGGTAAGCGGTTGGGCGGTAACATTAGCCACAACCGGTACTGATGGTTTGTTAAAGGTAAACTCAGAGATGGTATTTCTCAGCCTTTCTATGGCAGGCTCCATCAATATGGAATTGAAAGGTCCGCTTACTCTCAACGGGATAATGCGGCGAGCCCCCTTTATCTGCGCCAGTCTCTTGGCTTTGGTCAGGTTTTCCTGAGGGCCGCTGATGGTTATCTGGTCTGGAGCATCGATATAAGCAATCTCGACACCGGTTGAGAAGCAGATGCTCTTGAATACCTCCAACTCTAAACCGCCCATAGACACCATCCCACCGCCTGCTCTTTGTCCAGCTTCGTTCATTAATCGCCCTCTCTCACGAATCAGGCGTGCGGCATCAGACAAACTGAGGACGCTGGCAGCTACCAGAGCTGCGTAAATGCCCACGTCGTGACCAGCAACGAAGGTGGGTGCTGGCAAGCCGTTGTTGCTAACCTCCAGGGCTGCTCTCAGACAGGCGACGCTTGTGGCTAATACTGCCGGTTGAACATTGGCGGTCTGCTTCAGGTCCTCCTGGGGGCCTTCAAAGCATAGGCGCGATAGCGAGAAGCCCAGAGTTTTATCAACTTCGTCGAAAACTTCTCGGGCTGAAGTATAGTGTACGTAAAGGTCTAACCCCATGCCTACAGAGTGGGATTCCTGTCCGGGGAAAACATAAGCGACTTTTATTGCTTCTACCATATCTCCTCCTTGTCGTTCAATCTCACCGATAGGTCAATTATAATTTCTAAATTTCACTTATGCCACGGTTTTCAGTGATGGTCATGTCTCTAAATCCAGCCCTCACTAGCTGGGTTTTTTCTTCGGGGTCTTAATCTCAACCACTTCCCTTCCTGCATAGGTACCGCAGGTAGGACAGACATGATGAGGTAGTTTGGGAGTGTGACATTGAGGGCAATCAACCAGTTTGGGAATGCTCAGAGCCAGGTGACTGCGCCTTTTCCCCTGCCGCGATTTGGCATATTTTCTCTTTGGTAACGCCATTTAGGTTTTACTCTCCTTCCCCAAGCTGATTAGTCTTGACCAGCGCCGGTCAGCGGTGCGAGACGGACACTTGCAGGGATGTTTGTTCAGGTCTTGCCCGCAGGATGGGCAAATTCCAGCACAATCCGGACGGCAAAGCGGCTTGGCAGGTATGGTCAATAAGGCATATTGTTGTATGGCTTCACTCAAGTCCAGTATCTGGCTCTCATCGATAGTGAGATTATCAATCTGACCGGATGAAGACAAGCCTTCGGATAGTGCCGCGCTGGGAAGAGATTCCTCTTCAAAGTTGTAGCTTACCTCACAATCAATCTGTTTCAGGCACCGACTGCAAAATTCTGTTACTGAGGCTGTCATCTCACATTTAACAATGATGCCGCTTTTAGTGCGCGTAAGGGTCACATCGCCTTTAGCTGAATTTATGTCATTAGCACCTATGTTCTCGTCCATGTGGTAGCTATGTTTTGAGCCTATTGGCTCCTTCATTAACTGAGCAACGTTGATTTGCATTTTATCTATTTAAATTTACGAATCTGGTTCATTATAAGTTGAGATATTTTTAAAGTCAAGCTAATGTAATTATCGACGCAGGACGGCTTTTAATCGAGCGAACGTCGGTAGAATGTACCGAGTTCTTGGAGTATAATGGCTTCTGTGGGGGCAAATTCAAGAATGGCTAGCAAGATTTTGACTAAGGCGGAATTGAAGGCAGAGGTAAACAAGCAGTTAGAGCGACAACGTAAGAAACTTATAGAATTGAGCCTCAAGATTCATGCCAATCCGGAGCTAGCGTTCAAAGAGGAGAAGGCGTCAAAGTGGTTAACCGGTTACCTGGCAAAAGGCGGTTTTCAGGTAGAAAGCGGGATTGGTGGGTTGCCTACTGCTTTCAAGGCATCTTATGGTATTAATAAACCTGTAATTGCCCTGATTGCTGAGTATGATGCTTTGCCTGAGATTGGTCATGCTTGTGGGCACAACATAATAGCTGCCTCAGCAGTGGGGGCTGCTGTAGCTAGCAGGTGTGTTGTTGATAATTGTGGCGGTACGGTTGTTGTTTTCGGTACACCCGCTGAGGAGTTTTTTGGTGGCAAGGTGTTAATGTTAGAGGCCGGCGTTTTCGATGGTGTTGATGCGGCTATGATGGTGCATCCGGGGATAAGGAATGCAGCGACTACAGAAGCGCTAGCCTGTATAGGGCTGGACGTTCAATATTTCGGCAAGGCAGTTCATGCTGCTGCTTATCCTGAGCGGGGAATAAATGCCCTCGAAGCTATGATTCTGGCATTTAACGCTCTTAATTCACTCCGTCAGCATATTAAGGATAGGGCTCGAATTCATGGCATTATCACACATGGTGGCGAGGCGGCTAATGTAGTGCCGGCATACTCCGCAGCTACATTCCTGGTTCGGGCTACGGATAATACCTACCTTGAAGAGTTAAAGCAAAAGGTTTTAAAATGCTTTGAAGGCGCATCAGTAGCTACCGGCGCCAGATTGGACTACAGGTGGGGAGAGACAGTGTATGCCCCGATGAAAAACAGCATGGTCATGGCTAAGCTATTTGCCCAGAATCTAGAATCTTTAGGCTGCAAGGTAGAACCTTTTGAATCTCGCTTTGGTTTCGGTAGTACCGATATGGGTAATGTTAGCCAGGTCGTACCTGCTATTCACCCTTCAGTTGCCATAGTTTCACCCGACGTGCTGTTGCATTCGTCAGATTTTGTCCTGGCTGCCGCATCTGAGTCAGGACATGAGGGTCTGTTAAATGCAGCTAAAGCTCTGGCTATGACGGTTGTTGACCTTCTGAGCGAGCCTCAAGCCCTGGCCAGAGCTAAGGATGAATTCTCAGGGTAGGCATATTAAAAGACGTATTTTCAAGTCTCGCTCTGCAAAAGATGGTTATTGAACTAGAGAAATTTTTTTGGAAATTATTGGTTAAAACACCGTTGCTGCTGCTAGGCAAGATTCAGGTAGAAATTATAAAATATAAATGTCACCCGTGCTTTTTAGTGGTTTGGTAGCTTATTGTACGAGTCATAAGATTATAGATAGGGGGTAGAATGAAGGTTATTTTTCTGAAAGATGCACCCAAGGGCAAAAGGGGGGAGATAAAAGAGGTTGCAGATGGTTATGCTAGAAATTTTCTTTTACCTAAAGGCCTGGCTTTACCAGCTACACCATCTGCTGAAAAAACAGCTAAAGCGCTATATGATGAGAAAGCAGAGCGTCAGGCTCGCCAGCTTGATGAGCTAGGCAGGATAGCTCAAGAGCTGGAGGGTAAAGAGCTGCTTTTTAAGGCTAAAGCTGGTGCCAAAGGTCGCCTTCACGGCGCTATTACCAGTGCACATATAGCTGATGAACTTTCTAAGCTGGCTGGTTTTGAGATTGACAAGAAAAGAGTCGAGATGGAGGAGCCTATGCACCATGTCGGTAGCTACGATGTGGGAATTAACTTAGGCTCAGGGTCTGTGGCTAAAGTCAAAGTAATAATTGAGGAAGAGATGACTCAAAGTGATTAGCGACAATCTACCTCCGCATGATATTGAAGCCGAAAAAGCGGTGCTCGGCTCACTGCTTATTGATAGCGAAGGCATATTCAAAGTGGCTATTTTTCTCAAGCCGGAGGACTTTTTTTCGCCGGAAAATCAGTGGATTTACGATGCCTGCTTCAGCCTTTACCAGCGTAATGAGGGTATAAATCAGATAACTGTAGCCCATGAATTAGCCCAGAAAGGCAGGCTAGAGGAGGCTGGTGGGGCCGCTTATTTAAGCCATCTGGTGTCTATCGTACCTACGTCTCTGCATGTTGAGCATTTTGCACAGATTGTGTCAAGAACGGCTGTAATGCGGCGACTTATAAGTGCCGGCAGCCAGATTACTGCTCTCGGCTATGAAAATGACGCCGAAGTTGATGTTGCTCTCAGCAGAGCGGAGGATATACTGTTTAAGGTAAGGCAGCGGCAAAGTCGTCAGGATTTTGTGCCCATTCGCCAGATTCTCGGTCAATATTTCGAGGAAACCGGGGAGGACCAGACTGCGGGAGAGGAAATTCCACATATTCTTACCAGCTTCGTCGCCATAGATGACATATTGGGGGGGTTGCAGCGTTCCGACCTGATTATTATGGGTGCCAGGCCAAGCGTGGGTAAGACCAGCCTGGCTCTAAATATCGCCAGAAACACGGCTGTTAACCAGAAAGCCTGTGTGGCTCTATTCAGCCTGGAGATGTCGCGACAGTCGGTTGTCCAGCGCCTTCTATCTAATGAGGCGAATGTGGATTCCAGGAATGTTCGTTTGGGGACATATACAGAAAAAGAAGAGAGAAGGATTATGGATGCTAGCGGCATACTTTCTGAAGCGCCTATCTATATTGATGACTCACCTCAACTACGAGTGGTGGAAATGAGAGGCAAGGCGCAACGGCTTTATCGCGAGCGCACTGTCGATCTGGTTATCGTCGATTATCTACAACTGATACAGGGAACGGCTAGAAGTGAGAGTCGGGTGCAGGAGCTAAGTGAGATAACGCGCTCCTTGAAGGCGCTGGCTCGTGAGATAAATGCGCCGGTGCTGGCTATATCACAGCTTAGCCGAGCTATAGAATGGCGGTCTTCACACAAACCGCAGCTCTCCGACCTGAGGGATAGCGGCAGTATCGAGCAAGATGCTGACGTGGTCCTCTTTATCTCCCGAGATGAAATGTATGTCAATGAAGATGATTGGAAAAAAGATCATGATATAGAGACCGAGCCCTATCCAAGAGGTATTGCCGATATCATTGTAGCCAAGCATCGTAACGGGCCTACCGGTGAAAGAAAATTACGATTTGTAGCTAAGACAGCCAAATTCGAAGATTTAGAGGCTGAGTTCAGCGCGGCTTAAGGATTGCTGGAGACGAAAACGTGACGAGGAAAGAGTTTGCTGGTTTTCCAGAAAGAGCTGAAGTTACCCCGATACCTAATTTGTTTTTTACTGAGGCAATGCCACAGATTGATGACATCGCCGAGCTTAAGACGATATTGCATGTTATCTGGCTGCTCAGCCGTCGTCGTGGTTATCCTCAGTTTGTAACCTATAACGAGCTTATGTCTGACCCAATATTCATAGGTGGTATAGAGGGGGGAGCAAGGCCTAAAGGCGAAATAATTAGTAAAGCGGTGGATCAGGCTGTGCAACATGGCACTATGCTACACCTGAGGATTGATAGAGACGGACAGACTGAAGATGCCTATTTCATAAACAATGAGACTGCCAGGGAAGCGATTAATAAAATTCAGCGAGGCGAGATTCCGTTGCTGGCGTCAGCACCCCGGAAGGGTCAAGAAGTGGAAATCGAACCACCGCCGAATATTTTCAGTCTTTATGAACAAAACGTAGGCATGCTTACGCCCATGATTGCCGAGGAGCTTAAGGATGCGGAGAAACTTTATCCGGCGGAGTGGATTGAGAGTGCTTTTAAGGATGCTGTCGCATTGAATAAGCGTAGCTGGAGATATATTGCGCGCATTTTGGAGCGTTGGGCTATAGAAGGCAAAGACGATGGAAAACCTGGGAGAGATTTTAAAAAAGAGGACGACCGAGAGAAATACATCAAGGGCAAGTACGGACACATGGTCCAGCGTTGAGCCGGGAGAAGAAAGCTTGACTGACTCAACGTGCCCGATATGTAAAGGAGTGGGTTTCGTACATCCTTTATCAGATTCAGGGCGTCCTGATTTCAGCCGGGTTGTGCCGTGCAAGTGCAGCCATCAAGAGTTGAAAAAGGAGAAGCTGGCCCAGCTTCAACAGTACAGCAATCTCGGTGCCCTGTCCCGTCTGACCTTCGATAATCTCGTGCCGACCGGTAGATACGATGATGCCGCAGTACAGCAGAATTTCACACGGGCATATGAAGCTGCCAGAGCCTTTGCCAGCGAGCCAAAGGGGTGGTTAATCCTGGTGGGGCCGAGCGGGTGCGGGAAAACACATTTAGCCTGCGCCATTGCCAATTGCCGGCTGAGCCTGGGACAGCCAGCTTTTTATATAGGTGTCGCTGACCTTCTGGACCACCTGCGGAGTGCTTTTAGCCCCAGTAGTGAGGTTGCCCATGACGAGCTGTTTGAGCGTGTGAAAAATGCGCCGCTATTGATTCTGGATGACTTGACTATGACAGCCACCACACTCTGGGCAAAAGGGAAATTGGAGCATTTGCTCGACTACCGTTTTAATCTCAACCTGCCTACAGTTATCACTACCGATGTGCCGGTTGAAGAGTTTGATGATAGTTTACGGGGACACCTGACTGATTCTGAGCTATGCAATATATGCGTAATCCAGGGGAAATCGGCGTTGACTTTGGAGCACCTAAGCAGCATAGATTTAGAGGCATTATGCAAAAAGACCTTCAGCAATTTCGATTACAAATCGCTGAATCTAGCCCCTGAGGAGCGCCAGAGCCTGGAGCAAGCCCACCGCAATGCCGTCAATTTTGCCAAATCTCCGGAAGGCTGGCTGGTTTTCATGGGTGTAAATGGTTGTGGCAAAACACATCTGGCAGCCGCTATCGCCAATCATCTACGCAGGGAAGGCAAATCAGTTTTGTTCATCGTGGTTACAGACCTGCTCGATTATCTGCGCTCTACTTTTAACCCGGAGAGCAGAGTTTCCTATGATGAGCTTTTTGAGAGAATTAAAAAGGCTCCGGTGCTTATTCTCGATGACTTTGGGGAGCAGGCAGCCACGCCCTGGGCTCAGGAGAAGCTTTATCAGTTAATAAATTATCGCTATAATGCCAGGTTAGCCACGGTGATTACCACCTGTCTTTCGCTGGATGAGATTGAGAGACGAATCAGCTCCCGGATGGTTGACCCCAGCCTCAGCCTTGTCTTAAATATAAATGCCCCTGATTATCGGGGTGATATAAAAGCCCCGCGTTCTCATGGAACCAAGACCCAGCAGCGATACTCGCGGCGAAGTCGCCCATCTTAGCTGTTGTCGGTCAAAAATTTTCCTGCTAAAATAACCTAAATTGGCTGGGAAAGAACCATGGTAAACTTACCGGTCTTGGTGCTTAATCAGAATTACGAACCGCTTAATATCTGCAGAGTGCGCAGGGCTATAGTTTTGCTGTTTCGTGGCAAGGCTGAGGTTTTGGAAAATGGGCGGGGTAATCTCAACTCTGTTGATGATGTCTTCGACGTTCCCTCGGTGATTCGACTTGGTTATTTCATCAGGCGACCGCGGCAGCAGCGGAAATTGACCAAGCTTGAAGTTTTCAATCGCGACCATTATATTTGTCAATACTGTGGTCGGGAGAGCAAAGAACTTACTTTAGACCATGTTATGCCGAGGCGGCGTGGTGGTGAGCATAGCTGGGAAAACGTGGTGAGTGCCTGTATACCGTGTAATCGTCGGAAGGCTGGACGGACGCCGATAGAAGCCGGGATGCCACTTCTCAACAAACCTGAACCGCCACGCAACGATGGTTTCTATGTGCCTTATCACTACCTCCGTGCGCGTGCGGAGTGGCAGAAATATCTTCCTCAATAAGTCTAGGTTTTTGCCTGCTGCTTATCGCCCGCTGGTTTTTCACGCCAGGTTATCTGGCCAAGAGGCAATTCTACGGTAATCCCTGTTTCCAGTTCTACACTTACTGTTTCTTTAATCGGATTAATGCCGACAACTTTAGCCTTTCCCAAAGCTGTAGACACATCCTGACGCAATTGTGGCATCTTCTCTTTCATAGCGCGGTATTGCTCATATTCATAGCCCAGGCAACATAGGAGCCGACCGCAGATGCCGGACGTTTTCATCGGGTTGAGAGCCATATACTGTTCCTTTGCCATCTTGATGGAAACCGGCGCAAATTCACTGAGGAAGGTGGTACAGCACAGTGGAAAGCCGCATTTGCCTAAGCCGCCGCACAGCTTTGCCTCGTCTCTAGCTCCGACCTGCCTTAGTTCGACTCGTGTCTTCAGGTTGCGACTTAGCTCCCTGACCAACTCGCGGAAATCAACTCTTTTCTCGGCACTGAAGAAAAGGGTGAGATGGCTGCCGTCCAAATTGTATTGAGCTGATATAGGTTTCATGGGCAGGTTGAGTCTTTCGATTATCTCCCGGCATTTGGCTATGGCGTTTGTTGCCCTTTCTTGCTGTCGTTGAGCCTTTGCTATGTCATCAGCCTGTGCTTTGCGGATAACTGGTTTCAATGGTTCGGTTATTTCGCTGTGAATAACTTGTTTTGGGGCGATGACCACCTTTCCCAGTTCATAGCCACGGCTGGTCTCAACCACCACGTCGTCATTTATTTCCAGCGGTATATCCGCAGCGTCAAAATAGTAGACCTTAGAGGCCTGGTGAAAACGAACTCCGACTGTTTCAGACATTACACTATAACGGGCTCAGATGATATCATGTGCCCTTCTTTTACCTCCTTTTTAGGCATGTCAAGCATCAATATTTCGAATACTAAGCGCAGGTTAGCATTAATGGTGATCTGGTTTAGCGATTTATGCAGGCTGTCAATGAAATTCCTAATCTCCAATAAACTTAATGCTTGTGCCCATTTTTCAAGTACCGATATATGGTCAATGTTGGTGATGGCGTGCCTGCAATCGCATTTAGTTAACATAACATCGTGCCACCAGGCAAGCCAAAGTTTTATTATCTCTTCGGCTGATTTTCGTTCATTGCCGAGCTTAGCAGTATAGCTGAAGCGCTCTTCCCAGCCTGCGGTTAAGAGAGAAAACATCTCAGAAAGCCTTTGATTTCGCTGCGCAAGGTAGCTGTCGTCAGTTGAGACCCTCAGTGCCCAGCCGAGGTAGCCTTGAGACAGCCGTGCCATAAGTCTTGCCCTGTCACGGTCAATTCCGTGGGACTTGATGAGTATCTTCTCTATTTCATCGCTTATCATTGGTTTTAATTCTATCCGCTGGCAGCGAGAGACCACTGTAGGCAGGAGCCGCAGCTCTTCGGCGGTCAGGAGGAGTATCATTACTTGAGGTGGCGGCTCCTCTATGGTCTTAAGCAAGCAGTTGGAGGCTTCGGTAGATAAATATTCAGCGCCGTCAATTATAAATACTTTGCATTTACCCTCAAAAGGCGGCAGGTTGGCGTTGTGCTGTAGCCCTCTAATATCATCGATGCTAATCTCAACCCGTGATTTTGCCTCTGATGAATCTCTGGCTGAGTTCAGGCTTATGATTGTAATATCGGTATGTTTGTCATCTGTGATTCTGCAGCAGGCCTGACACTCACCGCAAGGCGGCTGGTTTCCCTGACAGTTCACCGCTCTGGCTAAATCGAGCGCCAATGTTGTCTTGCCGATGTGAGGTGCACCGACAAGGAGATAGGCGTGAGCCAGATTGCCGGTTTCAAGGCTATGTTCAAGTAAAGCTAATGCTTTTGGTTGACCAATCGTTTGCCACATATCTTTGTTTAAACCAAGTCCAATCTCATTAAGTCCTTGTAGCTCTCGCGCTTTCGGATGAGTTGGGCTTTGCCGCCTTTGACCATCGCAATGGCTGGCCTGGGCATCATGTTATAGTTGCTTGACATGGGGATAGCATAAGCGCCGCTGACCGGCATGGCGATAATATCTCCCGGTGATACGGGAGCCAGGCTCACGTCTCTGGCTAAAATATCACCTGCCTCGCAATATTTGCCGGCTATAGTGACCTTTATCGACTCGTCATCGTTAACCCTGTTTGCCACCAGAACCTCATATCTGGCTTCGTATAGAGCCGGGCGGATGTTATCTCCCATGCCACCATCCACGCATACATATTTCCGCACTCCGGGAATCTCCTTTATCGAACCGACCGCGTATAGAGCCACGCCGGCTTGTGCCACAATGGCTCTTCCGGGTTCGATGATTAGCTTCGGGCGTGCCAAGCCAAGCTCATCGGTCAGGTTTGCCACCCTGGTAGTTATAGCTTCGGCATAGTCGGCTACGCCCGGTGTGTGTTGGTGTACAGTATATCTGACAGCAAAGCCGCCGCCGGGGCTGAACTCAGCAAGGTGAAGACCATGCTTGTCTCTCATCTCCCTGGCGAAGTTGAGGGCAAGACTTATAGCCGTCTCATAGGGAGAAATATCGGGTATCGGGGAGCCGAGATGAAAATGAAGCCCCGCGAGCTCAAGGTTGGAAGCTGCCATAGCTTTAGCCACAGCTGCCTCAGCCTGTCCGGTAGCTAGGGGAAAGCCGAATTTGCTGTCCAGTATGCCGGTGGCGGTGTGGCGATGGGTATGAGGGTCAACTCCCGGATTAAGGCGGAGAAGAACCGCCTGTCTGAGTCCCATCTTGCCAGCCAATGAGTTAAGCAGTTCCAGTTCGTCGAAGTTGTCGACTACGATTCGCCCGATTCCCCAATTTAGAGCTAGCTTCAGCTCATCGGCAGTCTTATTATTGCCGTTAAAATGCACGTTTTCCCTCGGGAAATCCACCGATTGAGCCAGGCTTAACTCTCCGCCGGAGACAACATCCAGCCCCATGCCTTCTTCTTTGAGTATGGTGGCTATAGCCTTATTCAGGAAAGCCTTTGCTGCATACACAATGGATGTATTCGGATAACGCCTGGTGAACTCGGACTTGAACTCCCGGCACCTGGAGCGAAGAGTTACATCGTCGAAAATATAGAGGGGAGTGCCGAATTTCTTAGCCAGCTCGACACAATCGCAGCCACCTATGTGAAGGTGACCGCTATTATCAATACCCTTCGTTAGCGGGAACAGGGAAAGCTTGGGTGAATGATTCTGGCGCATTGAAACAACATCATGGCTATCAGCAGACATAATATATTATAACAGATTATACTACCCTGGTAGTTGGGCTGTCATCCCCAGCCTGCGGATCAGTATTTTTTATGTGATGCTAGTGTGGGACTCGACAAAACTGTTTTTTCGGTTAAGATAACTTGTGGTTGTTGCTATTCTCCCACGTGGGAAGGTAGAATAAAATCGTGGATATGTTTGCCCTTATCGTAATTATTCGTGCAGTTGTAGTGTCAGTAGTGGTGATATAATCGCGGCTGAATATATGAATTGTGTCGTGAATAAATGAATGAGCCGATTCGTAAGCCGGTAATAAAGGCATCAGAGGTTGCTCAGTTTTGTTATTGCTCCGTGGCATGGCATCTCCAAAGAAAGGGATATAAACCAGAATCACCCGCACTAGACTTTGGAGTAGAAGCACACAAGAATCTAGGAATTCAAATCGAAATAATTTCTAAACGCGAAAAGAGCTCGAAATGGCTTGAATGGTTAGGAGTGTGTGTATTGGTGTTTGCATTCCTATCTTTATTTATTGGCTTTGCTACGGGCAAATTTGCGGTGGGGGTCACTTTTTATATACTCTTGATTGCTGGGATCACAATGATATCTCTATCGCACTATAGATACAGGCGTATTAGCAAATTAAAGAGAGGACTTGGTGTGCCAGAGGGAAAGATTGTTTACACCGACTTAGATAAACCAGCAGAGCCATTGTTTTCTAAGAGTCTATGGCTGACCGGTAAACCTGACTATATCGTTAAGGTGGGTTCAGAATATATACCTGTTGAGGCCAAGACTACTGTTACAGATGAACCCTACAGAAACCATATAATGCAACTTGTATCATACTGTCTAATACTTGAAGAAAAATATAGCCGGATAATTCCGTTTGGGGTTATAGTTTATGGAGATGGCCGTCAATTCAAGATACCATTAACTGAGACTCTTAAGGAAGATGTTCTGGATACATTGGACAAGATGAGGCTCCAACTTCGAGCTGTATCAGTAGTAAGGGATCATACATCAGCTGCAAAGTGTAAGTGGTGCTCTTTTAGGAAATATTGCTCGCAAAGTGTTGTGTGAAAAGAGAGATAGTAAAATACTATTTCTTAATTGAGGCTAACCAGTGATCCAGCAAGGAAGTGGCTCGTATGGCAATATTATTCCCATCTATAGCAGTGCGTTTGTGAAATGCTATAAAAGTAAATCACTTTGTAGGTAAGTCTGATATAGAAGTGGTACAATATATAAATAAAGGCTACGATTCCTCACGTTTTGGTGTCAAATAACTGTGAATGAAATAGAGACTCTTCAAAACATTTACAGCGAAGTATTCCTAAAAGAAGCTGATTCAACAGTAAACATATTTCTCTGTGGATTAAGTTCGGACGATGTCTCCAGTCTTAGGAATAGGATCAATAATTCTCTAAGAGACAGTAGCAGAGTTAACATTGTGTTTCCGGAATGGTTGTTTAGTGATTTGTTGGATCACCGTGATTATGATTTGTTGAGTTTGGAAAAAGAGCTGGCTAAATCTGTTGATTTGATCATACTACCTATTGAGGGCACAGGCGCCGTCGCTGAACTAGGGGTTTTTGCCGCCCTTAAAAGCATAAGAGGAAAGGTTATTGTATTCAATTCCTCAAGGTATAAGTGGAAAAAAAGCTTCATAAATTTAGGCCCAATAAAGTTAATTAGAAGACATTATCCGAACAACATTATGTATTACGATGAAAATAACATAGGCAACCTTATCAACAAAGTTGCTAATCGCGTTAACTACGCCAGAAATAGAGAACCCAAAGATGATGTTAAGAATCTGTTTAATCTTTCGAGATTCATGCTCTTCGTAATTGGCATTTTCCAGCCCATTGAAAAAGACCATCTTCGTAAAATACTATTAAGTTGGAACCCTAGGATAAGAAAACATCATTTTGAACCATGTTTGAATATATTGATCAAGAAAGAGGCTATTTATAGTAAGATAGATAGCTACGTGTACTACTTCAGTTTGACAGAACAAGGACATTACTATGTGTTTGAAAGATTACTTCCAAATCTGGGAAAGACTAAGTATTTTTGCGACATCAGAACAGAGGTAATAAACTCAAAATGCAAGAGAACAAAAGGCTTAGATATCGCCAAGGAGGGAGAGAGACTTCTAGCACTAACGAGCTAAGTATTTTATTTATTTGCTCGCGTCTGATGCTTCGTCAGGCCTATGTAAACTTGCAACTACATAGCCCGCAATTCGTCTTTAAGCTCGCGCGCTCGCTTTAACCCGAATTGCGGGCACTAAGTAGAGGTTTTTCTCCTTCCATTATTATTGAGGACGCTATGACAACTCTGGAGAATATAGCACAACGTGTTGGTGTCAACACGAATTATCTCTCGCGGATGAAGATAAACAGCGATAAGTTATACAAAGCTTATTATCAGCGTAAAAGTTCAGGTAAACTAAGAAGGATAGAGGCTCCCAATAAACACTTGAAAGCTGTACAACGATGGATTTTAAGGAATATACTCAAAGATGTTCCAATAAGTGACTTTGCTCACGGCTTTTCAAAAGGTCGTAGTATTAAATCTAATGCACGCTATCATCTACAAAAGAAGTATATACTAGTTCTTGATTTAAAGGATTTCTTTCCTTCCATAACAGAAGGCATGGTCAGTAGAGCATTTACTGAAATTGTACACGACCCACAAATGTCTGCGATATACACTAAGTTCTGTACCTATAAGGGTAGACTTCCGCAAGGTGGAGCAACCTCTCCGGCCTTGTCCAATATCATTTTCCGTTCAGTTGATGAAAAGATAGTCAATATATGTGGACGCATGAATATCGCTTATTCCAGATACGCTGATGATATGACATTTTCATCAAACGATTTGATGTCACTAAGACAGCTTCACAATAAACTCGTCCCTATAATTGAGTCCGATGGATATGTATTAAATAATGAGAAAACAAGATATCTTTCTGGCAAAGGGAAAATGGTCGTTACCGGCATAACATTGAATTCAGGGAGGATGACTACAGGGCGAGATCGAAAAAGAAAAATACGTGCTGCTTTATACAACCTTATTGTTAGGAAAGATACAACTGTGAAGATGAATGAAGTTTCGGGCACAGTTGCATTTATGCGTGATATCGAACCTGGCTACTATTTAAAATTGAAAGAATACATTAAATCTATAAACAACAAAACGTAAACTGAGTCACTGCCAGTGACTCTACCCCTTCTTATAGGCCACTGTGAGTTAGAGTTTTCTCGGTTTTATTAACGTATTCCACAGGGCTTAAATCGTCCAGAGATCTGTAAGGTTGGTGAATCCCTGAGACTGGTCCCTTTGGGTTAGGAAGGTTTGGTGGGGTGTAGATTGGCTGCCCGGTCGAGGTAGCATTGCCAGCGGGTGTTTACCCAGTCCTGCAATTGGGCAATCTGGTCTTCGGTAATGTCTTTGAACCTGCCCTGGCCAGCCAGGTATTCCTTTACCGGCTTCAGGTTACTTTTTCGGGCGAGGGACTCGCTGGCTGAGGTAAGGCGGAAGATGCCGTTTTCAACCTCGTAGAGCACAACCAGTCCGGTCTCTACCGCCAGCTGGCCGATTTTGATGGTATCGCTGTAAGGGAACTGCCAGCCGGGAGCGCAGGGTGCAAACACATGAATGAACCGGGTGCCCTTTATCCCCCTGGCTTTCCTGACCTTTTCGTAAATGTCCAGAGGGTAGGAGGCATTGGCAGTGGCGATATACGGCAGGCAATGGGCCTCCATTATGGCGGCTATGTCCTTGGGGTTCTGCTGCTTGCCCAGGACGGGCGTGGTACCCGTAATAGCTCCCAGTGGCGTGGAGCCTGAGCGCTGATTGCCGGTGTTCATATAGCCTTCGTTGTCATAGCAGATGTAGATAAAATCCTCCTGCCTCTCCGCAGCTCCGCTCAGCGACTGTATTCCTATATCGTGTGTGCCGCCATCACCGGCGATCGCCAATACGGTCAACCCTTTTCTGCCTGTAGCCTTGAGTCCGGCAACCAGGCCTGTCGCCGAGGCACCGGTGGAGGCGAACGGAGTATTCACGCAGGGTACAGTAACCGATGTTATGGGATACATGCCGTGCAATACGGTGAGACAGCTGGCGGGCACGGTGACAATGACCTGTCCATCCAATGCCTTTAGTATGTGGCGGTAGGCAAGAGCCATGGCACAGCCGGGGCATGCCCTGTTGCCGGGCAGCGCATATTCTGTTTCAGTCAGGTTGACCGCATTAGCTTTCAAAATTAGACACCTCTCAAATGTAACATATCCATTCGGGATATTCGGTGTTAAGAACGCCTGTTTTTAAAGAGGTTAGTGCTTCTCTTACTGCGTCTGCCATTTCTCTGGCTTTAACGTCTCGTCCACCCAGCCCGACGATGAAGTTTCGTATGGCTGCTTTCGTCTTACTACCGTAGAGGGCTGACTTGATTTCCGAGCAGGTAGCTCCCTCGGAGCCGTAGCTGATATTCTTGTCGAAGACCACAATCAGGCGAGCTTTCTCCAGCGCCTTCACCAGGGCGGCTTTAGGGAATGGCCTGAATACTCTCAAGCTCAGTACACCGACCTCATGGCCTTCGTCTCGAAGTATATCCGCAGCCACCTTTGCTTCCATTGCCAGGCTGCCCATGGCAACGATGACTATATCGGCATCGGCCATGCCATCTTCCCAGAACAGGTTGGCGTAGTTCCTACCGAATAGCCCGCCGAATTCCTGTCCCGCTTTGATTATTGTTTCTGCGGAATCTTGCAAAGCTTCTTGCAGCAGATATCTCAGCTCCATATATCCGTGGCACAAAACGCCCTCATTATTAGCTCTGGGGTCGGCAAGTGTTACCAGGTTATAGTTTTTGGGATTTGCCGGGTCAAGTGTGGTGTGTGGTTTATACGGGGGTAGGAATTTATCCACCTCCTCTTGTGACGGTATGTCCACCGGCATTTCAGTATGAGACAGGACGTAGCCGTCGAAGCAGACCATAACGGGCACATACACTGTTTCCGCAATCTTATAAGCCTGGATGATAGAATCCAGAATTTCCTGGTTGTTTCTGGCATACATCTGTATCCAGCCGGTATCACGCTGTGATATGGAGTCCTGCTGGTCGTTGAGTATATTCCAGGGTGCTCCGAGGGCGCGGTTAACGCAGGCGAGCACCACCGGCAGGCGTGCTCCAGCAGCCCAATGCAACATCTCGTGCATGTAGGCTAAGCCATGGGCGCTTGTGGCGGTGAATGTCCTGGCTCCTACCATGGAGGCTGAAGTGCATACGGTCATGGCACTATGTTCACTCTCGACGGCGATATATTCAGCCTTGAGTTCACCTTTCTCCACGAATTCAGAAAGCTCTTCGGTAAGCGGTGTTTGTGGCGTAATCGGATAGGCAGCAATGACCTGGACACGGCTGAGTTTGGCTCCCTCGGCGGCAGCCTGATTGCCGTCCAGTAATCGAATGTTGACTTTGCTACTTTTCTTTGCCAAATGCAGCCTCTTTTTCCGTTACACCATGGTTATGGCTTTTGCCGGGCAGACCTGCATGCATATTCCGCACCCTTTGCAGTAGTCCAGGTTTATCTGGACGGGTATGGTTTTCTTGATGACGGCATCGGGACAATAAAGCCAGCAGATAAAGCATGATGGCTTATTTTGCTTAGCCGGGATGCACTTGTTATTATGTATAACCGGCATAAGGCTGCGCCATTCACCTGTCTTGCCGGCTTCACCGATGGCTGGTGATGACTCATCGCAGATATGATTGCAATCCCTGGTTCCCATGATTTTACTTAGCTTATTTTCTCCAGTTTGGTTATCTCGTAGGTCTTCTCAATAGCGGTGAGATTAATGTCAACGGTGCTATTGGAGAATCTTTCCCTGATTACCTTTTTGATATTTGTCAGGTCCACTATTTGGGTAGCACAGGCAAGCGCGCCCAGCATAGCAGTATTAACCATTGGGAGTCCGCCGACCATCAGCCCCAGCTCACGGCAGACTCTAGTGGCATCGGCAGTGGCGACGTTAAAATCGCCTTTAATGTTTAGCTCTTTAGGGTGCAGCCATGAGTTAACCACAAGCCATCCCCCGCTGACTAAGCCACTGATTACCTCCTGGTATTTGAGCAGGGACTGGTCCAGCACCACAACAGCGTCAGGTTTTTCTACTTGTGATACAACCGCTATTTTTTCTGTGGAGACTCTGGTCAATGCGCTCACTGGGACGCCTCTTCTTTCAGCGCCGAAAGATGGTGCTGCAGCTATGCCTTGATAGCCTTTAAAGTGGGCTGCCTGGGCTACTATCTTGGCGGCTGTTACCGCTCCCTGTCCACCTCGCCCATGCCATCTAATCTCATATAGCTTTGTGGTCACGAAGGATTTCGGTATCCTTTCTCAGGTGATGCCCGGTATTTCAGAGTGAACGGACATAATATGGTAACTCTGAACACTAATATGTGTCAAACGTGCGCTTGCGGTTTTAGTTATGCGTAGGTTACTTACCCAGTACTATGCCCGCAGGGTCTATCTCCTGGCGCAATATTCGCAAGTCTTCATCAGAAGGTTCAGGGCTGGTTTCAATCTTGGCTGGTAACATAATTTCGAACTGACTATTTTCCATCACCTCATCAACGCTGACTCCGGGGTGTAATGAGATTAACTTGAGCCGCTTCGTTTTCTCGTCGAAGTCGTAAATACCTAGCTGCGTGATGACCCTGTATGGTCCTGTGCCTCTGGGTAGTCCGGCTTTCTCTCTGGCATCTGGTCCATCAAGAAATCCAGGGGTGGTCAGAAAATCGAGCTTTTCCACGAATGTCCTCTTTGATTGTCTGGCAATGATGATAATGAGCCTTTGTGCGAACGATGCTACGTCGTTAGCACCACCGCTGCCGGGCAAGCGGCTTTTGGGCAGGTCATGGTCACCTATAACTGTGGTGTTGATGTTCCCAAACATATCCATCTGAGCCGCACCCAGAAAACCAAAATCAATATATCCTGCTTGTGAAAGTGACATAGTATCGTGCATACTGGAGGCAGCTGACGCCTTGTAAAAGGTCCTGGATTCACCTACCGAAACAGGCAGTTCAGGCAGCAGTGGGCCTAAACCACCGGCTTCAAAAACTATGACCAGTTTGGGGGCGTGCGTTTTTTGAGCTAACATGGAAGCTATTATGGGGAATCCTGTGCCCACGAAGACGGTTTTTTTATCTTCCAATAAACTTGCGCCAGTAAAGGCTAAGAACTCTCTTGTGTTATATCTGTCTTCTTTGAGCATATTCTTAAGTTCCTCCTTTATCAGGAATCCTTAGTTCTGTTTCCGCCACGGGGCGACCATCGGCTCTTTGAGGAACTCCCTGTTTTTCAGGTAGTTAAACTTTTTTGTGCCGCCACAGAGCTTCAGATAGTCGTGGAAATTATCGATGCCGAACACGTATTTGTTCAAATATTCATCCACACCCTCCTGAGTTTTGGATAGGCTCAGCCACTCAGCTATATGCTCCTCATCATAGTAGTATATGCCCGGCATTTCACAGGGATGTGAGCCGTAGGGAACTTCGACCACGGCGTCTACCACAAGAAAGGGTATGGCTGTTCTCCACGGTTCGCTTCTAATGATTTCATTGTCGATGATTTCTTCGGTGGTTATTATTAATCTTCTGGCGCATCTGGAAAGCTCGAAGTCTTCTACAAGGATAGCATCTATCTGGGCGTTACCGTAGATGTCGCAGCGGTGGACATGAATAAAGGCAACATCAGGATAGGCCGCGGGAATCAGATTGATTGGTTTGCCGCTGAATGGGTCTTTAACCACTTTACAAGAACTGTAACTGCCGGTGTCTGTGCCCAGTAAATTGCGACTTGGTATGAATGGTATGCCCATCATAGCAGCCAGGAATCGCCATTGATATCCGGCGTTGCTGGTTTCGGCAACTACTTTACATCGCCCGCTCTCTACCATTCTCCTGGAGGCTGGAGACAGGCCTCTGAGCTCGTGCCCAAATGAATAAGCCACCTCTACCCTGTCTACGCAGCCAGCACCTACCAGAATGTCAAGGTCGTGAACAGCTGTTTTGCCAGCCATGGCTAGGTTTCGTTTTTTCTGTCGGATAATTTCGTAGACAATAGCCATAGATACCCTTATGTGCCCGAAACCGCCGCTGGCGATAAAATCTCCGTTATTAATGAATCTTGATACTGCCTCCTCAACTGACATTGTTTTGTCCTTCAGCTCGCGAGACTTGTTGTTAAGCACCCAATCCCTGGCCTCGTCAGGGTCATGCCAGCCCAGAAGCTCCCCTTTACCTTCCTTCAGTATTTCCATCTTTATCTGCCTCCTTCTACCAGAGTTAGAGCCAACGTTTTGTGTCAGATTATCGATATCATCGAGCCGTCGGCTGTCTTGGTTACGTTTATGAGCACTGGAAATCTGTCCTTCATTTCCTCGAGGTGGGTGATGACAAATAGCTTTTCAAAGTCGTCCTGAATCGAGCTTATAGCCTCAACTAGTTTTTCCCTCGCTGAGCTGTCCTGGGTGCCGAAGCCCTCATCAATGATTAATACAGGCAGGGATGCCCCAGCCCGCCTGACCAGTAACATGGAAAGAGCTATACGCAGGGCAAGGTCTATGCGGAATGCTTCTCCACCGCTATACATCTCGTAGTTGCGGGTGCCCAGTTCATCGGCTATTTTGATATCCAGAGTCTCAATGGTATCGCCTTTCTTGGTTTCCCGCTGGGTCTCGAGCCTGAGGGACATTCGGTTATCGGTCATTTTAGCCAGCAGACGGTTGGCTTCTATTTCGATCTCGGGGATCGCTTGCTCGATAAGCAATGCCTGAATACCTTTTTTGCTGAAAGCCTCGGCTAATTCCTTGTAGATACTCTCCTCGTTTAATATCTGGTGTAAGAGCTTTGTTTTTTCCTCTTTCTTTGTTTCTAAGTCAGCCAGGTGGCGCAGCCTCTCCTGTAATGCAGCTAATCTGTCGCGTACCTGTCGCTCGCTCTGGAGCAAAACCCGATGAGCCTCATTGGCTTTGGCTATCTTATCGGCCAGTTCGGGCAAAGCAACCAGCTCGGCTCTCAGTGCGTCCATCTTTTTTGAGTCTGCTTTTGCTACCGTACTTAGATTAGAAACGGCTGTCTCAGCCTCGGTCAGGGCGACCTTCTCTTTGTCAATGGATTTCATGGCTTCATCGAAGTCTCTCTTTAGAATCTCATATTTCTGAAGTCCTGCCAGTTGCTGCTGTACCTGCTGGTGCCTTTCCTTGCTGTATCCGAGCTTTTTCTCCTCGCTTTCCAATTCTAAAAGCATCTTTTGTTCCTGAACAGCGTAGTCTTTTTTTGCGAGGCGTTGCTCAAGTTCCTCTAGCTTAGCTTTTTCTTGAGGCAGCTCATTGCTGGCTTGTCTGGCTTCAGCAAGCTCTTTTTCGGCGATGCTTAGCTGGTGTTGTCGGACGGAGCGTTCTTTGTTCAGGACTGTTTCTCGTTTGGCTAATTCGCTTTCAAGAGCCTGAAGCTCTGCCTTGTTTCGTTTGAGTTCCTCGTTGTTGTTCTGGCGAGCTTTGATTTTCTGCTGGACTTCAGAATTTAGCTTCGTTCCCAGTTGCTGCCGTCCGTCTACTCCGAGCTCGGTCTGGCATAAGGGACAGCGAGCATCACCTTGAGCTAGTAGTTTGCATTTCTCATTCAGGTCATCTATGTCTGTATCCAGTCGGGTGCTAACTGACTCCAAATGGCTGATTCGAGACATAATTTGCTGTGTTTGTTTTCTTTTTGTGGTTATCATTTCTTCTGATTTTGCCAATTCAGTCAAATCTTTGCGTGCCTGTACGAGTGCTTCTTCGAGCTGGGGTATTTTGGCAGACTTAGATTCATTACCGGCTAGTCTGGACTGAATTACCTTATGGTCTACGTTGAATGTTTCAGCGGCTTGTCTGACAATTTTGTCCAGATCGCTTATGCGTTCTCTCAGGGCAAGTAACTGGCTTAACTTCTGGTTAAAATCGTCGTTGAGACCTTTGGCTTCTGTGAGGTCAGAGTGCCCTTTTTCTATGGTGACTCTTTCTGACAGAACTCTTTCATATGCGGCTATTTTGGCTTGGAGCTTTCTCATTTTTGACTGCCAGCGTTCCAGTTCCCTATTTGCTTCGCTGAGGTGATTTTCGGTATTGGATAGCTGTTCTCTTTTAATTTCTAATGACTCTTTCTGGCTACGCAGGCTGGAGATAATCGCATCTTCAGTTTTTCTTTTTTCTTCAATTTGTCTGATTTCGTCTTGTATCTTTGTAATCCCGTCTTCATATTCAGGCCTGGCTGCGAGCTGGAGTTCGATTTGATTAATATCATTCTCCATCGTATCTGCTTTGTTTCGTCTATCTTTGGCTAAGTCTTTGGCTCTTCTCTCGAGTTCATCGTAATGGGATAAGCCAAGAATGTTGGCCAGTATCTCCTTGCGCTCTCCGGGGCGCTTAATGCTGAACTCGTCAGAATGTCCCTGGCGAAGGAAAGCGCTATTCTTGAATGTCTCATAATCCAGTTTCAAGAGCTCGATTATCTTCTGCTGTGTTTCCGATTTCGAATTACCTGAGATAGACCTGAAAGCTTCATTGGTGGCTATCTGAAGCTCTAGGATGGTTTGTCCGGCACGTGCCTTGCTGGGTTTCTTGGCGTGTTTACGGAGGACTCGATATCTTTGCTCACCGGAGACGAACTCCAGCTCTACCTCCATCTCGGATTGTCCCAGGTGCACCAGGTCATCGTCGCTGTTGTCCTTAGCTCGGGATTTGCCCCATAGTGCCCAGGTTAGGGCATCAAAAAGCGCTGATTTACCATTGCCATTATCACCACAAAGGCAAGCCACGTGTATGCTATCGAAAGACAAAGGTGGCACATTGTCCCGGTAGCACATGAAGTTTTTGAGTGCAAGTCTGACAGGGATCATGTTTCTGCATTAATCATTAAAATCTAACTCTTCTTCTCTGGCGGTGAATTTGGCAGCCTCTTCTTGACTGGGACATATCTCAAGGAAATCACAGTTCCAGCAATAAATGTTTGGGGTAGCAGCGTATTCCTCTTCTCTGCATATCTTATCCACCAGTTCGATTACATAGGAAGTGGCATGTGCTAAATCTGCAGCGGTCAGCTCAATAGTCCTGAATTCGCCGGCCTCCAGGTAAAGATAGGAGGCTTTTTTGAGCGGCAGGTCCTGCTTTTTAGAGAGGATGAGGGCATAAATATGGAGTTGCACCTGGTTTATTTCAGACGGCATCTTGCCGGTCTTATAATCGATGATGTGCAGACTGTCATCGGCTTCTTTGTCAACCCGGTCTATTTTGCCTTTTAAGATTATGGAACTGGTTAGTTCAGCACTATGATAATCTTCCACCATGTATGGTGTAACAGAAATATCATGATTCTGAGCAAATCGGCGTAATTGTTTGAGAGCCTTTTCACCCCATCTTTTCTCATCTTCCCTGTTATTGAATCCCTTGCGGTTTCGTCGCCATTTTTCCCGCAGCAAATCCTCAAGCCTTGTTGGGTTACGCTCAATGACCGGGACTACGGTGAGAAAATCTCTGAGGGCAGCATGCACATGGTCGCCCATGGTGAAATATGGTCGTGATTTTCTGTAAATACCCCCAAGGTGGTCTATATACTGAAACTTATACTGTCTCGGGCACTGCTGAAACATGTTCAGGCTGAATGGTGAAGCTTCAAACATTCTTAAATTATTCCGGGCAGTTTTGTAATTCCATGCGCTGTTTTTATTTTATCACAATTGACTGTGGCAACAGGCATAGGTAGAATTCTACAGGTGGCTTATGTTTGAAGTTCTGACGCAGAAATTAAGCAAGATATTCAGTGGCCTGGGCAATAAAGGAAGGCTCAGTGAAAAGGATATTGATGAAGCTTTGCGGCAAATACGCCTGGCTCTTCTAGAAGCTGATGTTAATTTCAGGGTCGTGAAGGATTTTCTTGCTGTTGTAAGAGAGCGAGCTTTGACTGCCCAGGTGTTGGAAAGTCTGACTCCGGCTCAGCAAATCATAAAAATTGTCAATGAAGAACTCGTAAATATCTTAGGCAAAGAGCGGAATGAGCTTATAACATCTGGTCGTCCACCTTCAATTATTATGCTTGTCGGTTTGCAGGGCTCGGGTAAGACTACCACGGCAGCCAAGCTGGCTCTGTATCTTAAAAGCAGTGGGCAACGTCCTTTAATGGTGGCTGCTGATACTCGCCGACCGGCTGCCGTTGAACAGTTGGTGATGCTGGGCAAGCAGATGGATATACCGGTCTCAAGTGAGGATGCCAAGGCGGCACCGCTTGCCATTTGCCGCCATGCTCTAAAGGATGCCCAAGAGATGGCGGCTACCTGGGTAATTATTGATACTCAGGGGCGTCTTCATATTGATGAAGCAATGATGAAAGAGCTGGTCCAACTGAAAGATGAAATTCGTCCTTCAGAGGTGCTATTGGTGGTTGATGCTATGACCGGTCAGGATGCGGTGAACACGGCTGAAGCGTTTAATAAGGACATTGGCTTGACCGGTCTTATTTTGACTAAGATGGATGGGGATGCCCGGGGTGGTGCTGCTCTTTCTATTAAGTTTGTCACTGGCGTGCCGGTAAAGTTCATCGGCACTGGTGAAAAAGCAAATGCGCTTGAACCTTTTTATCCAGACCGCCTGGCATCTCGCATTTTGGGTATGGGAGATGTACTTACTTTAATCGAGAAGGCAGAGAAGACTTTTGATGAGCAGCAAGCCAAACAGCTAGAGAAAAAGATGCGCAGCGCGGAGTTCAATCTCGAGGACTTTTTGGGGCAGTTGCGTCAGATTAAAAAAATGGGGTCATTAACTCAGCTGGTTGAATTGCTACCCGGTTTCTCGAAGTTCGCTTCTAGCATTCCTCAAGGTGATGAGGAAAGCCGGATGCGGAAAATTGAGGCTATCATTTTGTCGATGACCCTGGAAGAGCGACACACTCCAGCTATTATCGGCGGTAGTCGGCGGCGGCGTATTGCAAAAGGCAGCGGAACTACTCCCGCGGATGTTAATCAACTGCTCAATCAATTTTACCAGATGCAAAAGCTGGCCAAGATGGCAGCACAGGGAAGATTACCCAAGAACTTGACGGGCATGCTGGGGCGGTAATAAAGTTTTCATTTACCCGTTTTGGTTGTTCCTGTAACTGTGAGCTCATGGTTACTGAATTGGACATTAGTTATCTCCAGAGGCACATCACTCAGTTGCAAGTTCACCATAATGTTTAGCAGCTGCTCGACTCTTTGTTTTGCAGATTCAGGCAATGGTAGTTTGCCAAGATTGAAATCTCCCAGTACTATTTTCGGGGAGCCATTCATGATTTCTACCTGTCCTATCATAGCCGTTTTGGCATTGATTCCGGGCGTGTCAACCACAGCGTAGGCGAGGAAGTTGCCATCGCCGAAGTTGATCAGTGCCTCCCTTACGGGCAGCTCCCCTTTAGCCCTGAGTTCAATCATCTTGGAGTTTATTTCTCTATCAGTGATTGTCAGTGTTACCTGTTTTGCTTGCACGGCGTCGGCTGCTGCTTCAATTTCAGCTTTCGTAGAACTTATCTTTTGGTCGAAACTTTGCGCAGCCTCTGGACTTGGCAATATCTGCACCATTTTTGCCTGGATTGGGGGAGAAAGTGAGTAAAGATAATAGCCTATGAGCAGGGTAGCAGCGACCAGAATTCCGATTACCCCGATGACCATTATTAACCCTTTAATTACTCTCATCTAATTCCTCCTAGAAGTCAGGATATTTTGTTGGCTTATTCCAGATAGTCTTTAAGTTTTCGGCTTCGGCTGGGATGGCGCAGCTTACGTAGTGCTTTAGCCTCAATCTGGCGGATTCGTTCTCGAGTTACATTAAATTCCTTCCCCACTTCTTCTAAAGTGCGAGCCCGACCGTCTTCCAATCCGAACCTGAGCAATATGACTCTTCGCTCCCTGTCTGTTAGCTCAGAGAGTATTTTGTTCAACTGTGCCTTAAGCAATTCCTGGGAGGCTGCATCGGCGGGAGGTGGTGTAGCTCGGTCCTCAATGAAGTCGCCGAGGTGACTATCTTCTTCTTCGCCAATGGGCATCTCCAAGGATATGGGCATTTGAGACAGCTTAAGTATTTCTCTTACACGGTCTGAAGATATTTCCATACCTTTACCGATTTCCTCATAGCTCGGTTCACGCCCGTATTCTTGAGCCAGACGGCGATTGACCTTCAATAATCTGTTGATAGTTTCTACCATATGCACCGGGATGCGGATGGTACGTGCCTGGTCGGCTATAGCTCGTGTTATAGCCTGCCTAATCCACCATGTAGCATAGGTGCTGAATTTATAACCTTTTCGATATTCAAATTTCTCAACCGCGCGAACCAGACCAATGTTTCCTTCCTGGATAAGGTCAAGGAGTGGCATTCCGTGACCTACATATTTCTTGGCAACGCTAACCACCAGGCGTAGATTTGCTTCAGTCAGGTGTCTTTCTGATTTCCTGGCTGTTTTTTTTACCTTGTTGAAATGTGCCCTAAATTGTTGAGCATGTTCGTGAAGCTGAGGGATGAATTCGGAATTGGCAGGCTCGGCAATCAGAGATTCTAGCTGCTTCCAGGTAGTTTTTTCTCCTATAATCTTACGTAATTCTGGGGGCAGAAGTCGACTGACTGTGGATATGTCTACCAGTCCCTGTTCAACTTCCGGGATGCTTTTATCGCTTTCTTTGGCTATGGTTTCCACCAGTTCCTGGTTGATCATGCTGTCAATAGCTGTTCTTAGCTTCGGGTCGCGGATGCTCTTGGTGAAACTTTCTGTAGAGGTGAACTTAAGCCGTCTGGCAAGAATATCGATCAAAGGTTTTGAGGCAAGCAAATGGCGGAGCAAATATATTACTGTATCCACTGTTGACGGATATTCGCCGTGGCGCTGAAAATAAAGCTCCTCAATATTTTCCAGATATTTGGCCTCTTCTATTTTGCTGGCCAATGCCTTCTCATCGTCCGCAGTGAGCAGTGAGACTTTGCCAATCTCGTGGAGATACATACGAACTGGGTCATCAATCGCTTCGTGCTCAATATGCTCTATCTCAAGGCCAACTTGTGACTTATTTTCTTTTTGTTCTTTGCCTGCTAATTCATATTCAAGTTCAGTAGCCCCCTCGCTTTCCCATGGAAAGGTGATTTTGCCACTGTCTTCTTCGGACTCGTGTTTGCCGAAAGTATCCCAAGTATTGTCCTGGGGCGTAAATGGTTCGTCGCCCATGTGAAGAATATACTCAGAATCAAACCTCCTTTTGCTTTTCTTTGGGAAGTAGGACAGGAGCTCATCATCTCTATTTGAAGTCATTGACCATCACTCCTTGCTAGTTTTCGGCGATGGTTTTGCTTTATTAAGACATCTCGAAGTTGCTTATCGTCTTCCAAGCCCTGCTCTTTCAGTTTAGCCAATTGTGCCGCAGTTCCGCCAATATCAGCTTCAATAGACAAAAGCTCTTGCTTCTTAATCTCGAGGTTTCTCAGTCTTCTCTCTTGTAAGCGAATTATGCATTGGTTCAGATCTTCACAACGTGCCGTTTCACTTTCTTTGAGGATTGGGGGCAAGTCCTTAACCAGAAGGCTTTCCAAATATTCTTGAAGAGTGCTGTCGAGGCTGCTCTTGAGAGAGGCAGGGTCAATGCATTGTTGCCATTTTATAAACAGCTCTCGGTTTTCGGTATTTTCGAAATGGTCGGGTGACAGCCCCGAGCTTTCTGTCTTAAGCTCTGGATACTTAAGCAATAGAGCTAGGCAATATTGCTCCAGGGGATTGGATGAAGTTATGGTAGGTACTACAGGTGTGAAAGCGTTCATGTTTCTGGTTGCTTTTCGCCTTCGTTCGGTGGCTCGGAACTTTTTCAATGCGTCACCCAGGACGTGTGCATCAATTTTCAATAACCGGGCAAGCCTTTCTAGATAGTGAGCTTGCCGCAACGGGTCCTTCATCTCGAAAAGTAGCGGCAGGAGCTTTTCTACAGTCAAAGATTTATCTCTGGCGCTTGTTAGGTTAACTTTAGCAATTGCACTTTCAAAAATGAAGTCAACCATCGGCTTGGCATCCATTATCAGCTTTTCCCACTGTGAAGCATCCTCTCTTATTAACTCATCCGGATCTTTGCCTTGAGGTAAGATAAGAATCTTTACCTCAGCATTGTGAGCGTCTTCATATCTTACCCACCCATAGAAGGATGGTGGCACTGGCAACATTTTATCAAGCAGTTCACCGCTTCGTGATATGGCTTCTTCTCCCGCAGTATCCGCATCAAGAGCCAGTATTAAATTCCTGGTCGAGTTTTTAAGAATAGTTAGCTGCTTGTCAGTCATAGCTGTTCCCATTGAGGCAACTACATTACAATACCCATGTTGATGAGCCGCGATGGCATCCATATAGCCTTCGACAATTACCGCCTGGTCCTTCTGACGGATAGCTGTCTTGGCATGGTCAATACCATAAAGGCTGCTGCTCTTATCGAAAACTGGCGTTTGAGGAGAGTTTAGGTATTTAGGCAGGGAATTATCTAATGCTCTACCACCAAAGCCTATAAGCCTGCCCTGGATGTTTCTGATAGGGAATATTAAGCGATTGCGAAATCGGTCGTAGTTTTTTCTATCCTCTCTCTCTACTAACAAACCAGAAGCTAGTAGTTCTGCTTCTCCATATCTCTTGCCTTTCAAGTACTGCTTTAGGGTGTCCCATCCTTCTGGAGCGAAACCTAGCTGGAAGTTATTTATTGTCTCAGTTGATAGTCCCCGTTTAGCTGCATAATCTCTTGCTATCTCGCCATTCGGGGTATTCAACAGCAGATGATGATAATATTCAGCAGCGGCTTCGTTGATTTCGAATAACCTTTCCCTCTCTTTATCTTGAGTCTGTCTCTCTGGGGTTGTCAGTGCAACCAAGGGAACCCCTGCCTTATTAGCTAAGAGCTGTAGGGCCTGCCCGAAGTCAATACCCTCTTTCTTCATAACGAAGGAAAAAATATCGCCACTGGTACCGCAGGCGCCGAAACAATGCCAGCTCTGCCGCTCGGGGAATACGAAAAATGATGGGGTTTTTTCAGAATGAAACGGACATGAGGCCTTATAATTTCGCCCCGATTTTTGTAACTTAGTATATTCAGAGACAATTTGCACAATGTCCAGTCTCTGTTTTACATCATCAATTACGCTCATTTCAGAAACCCAATCGATTGTTTCAAACTTCTGCTTGCAGATGGAAATTTCATTTTAGCGTGCGATTTCTCTAGCCATCCGTAATGCATACTGGTCTGTCATGCCGGCGATATAATCGGCAACCTTTCGTTCTACAGTGTCATCGCGCAATGCATATTCTTCAGGTAATTTTACCTCGTGTTTAAGGAAATACGAATATAGGAGGTGTATTACCCTCCTCGCTTTTGATGTGTCTTTGCTGACTAGCCTGGGATTATACACCTTGTCAAACAGAAATTCACGCAAATTATTGGTGACTTCTAGGGTTTCAGAATTCATTCCAACAGTTGGATTTTTTAAATTTGGATTTGCTATTGATGTCAAGGAATAACTGACTATATCGTAGACGAGTGTGTTAATTCGCTGGCGGGAGGTGTTGCCGAGTAGCTTTACTGCAGAAGCAGGTAAATCGTTCTCGTCTATAACACCAGCTCTTATGGCATCGGCGATATCGTGGTTGACATAAGCAACAGTGTCAGCCATCTTGACTACCTGTCCTTCGATGGTGCTGACTTCAGTCCATCCCTCTCCAAGTATCTCTATTCCGCTCTTGGAATGATTCAAGATGCCATCCCTAACTTCCCAGGTCAGGTTTAATCCTTGTCCGTCTTTTTCCAGAAGGTCTACTACTCTTAGACTCTGCTCGTTATGTTTGAATCCGCTTGGGGATAACTCGTTTAGAACTTGCTCACCTACATGGCCGAATGGAGTGTGACCCAAATCATGCCCCAAAGCGATAGCCTCGGTTAAGTCCTCATTAAGGTTTAGGGCTCTGGATATAGTCCGGGCAATTTGAGAGACTTCTAAGGTATGTGTCAGCCGTGTTACGAAATGGTCACCCAGCGGGGTGATAAAGACCTGTGTTTTGTGTTTGAGACGGCGAAAGGCGTTTGAGTATATTATACGGTCTCGGTCCCGCTGAAAATCTGTACGTATCGGGCAAGGTTCCTCCCATTTGAGTCTGCCTCGGCTGAGCCTGCTTTTCGAAGCATGAGGGGAAAGGCTGTTTTCAGATTCTTCTATCCGCTGCCTAACGTTCAGATTGACCATCAGAACTTAAATTTTTGCTTTTCTGTTCTTAATATAGCGCTATGGCCGGCCAAGCTTTGCTTCAATAGCAGCGATTATATGCCTTGTCTCATCAATCATGTCAGGGCTTACCGAAACCGAGGTGATGCCCCATTTTACCAGCTTCTCAGTAAGTTCTGGATAGACTGAGGGGGCTTGTCCGCAAATCGAGGAGGTTACACCTTTGCTGACCGACACTCTAATGAGTCTTTCTAAAGCTATGAGCACCGCTTCATTTCTCTCATCGAATTGCGGTGCCAGTTTGGGATTGTCTCGGTCTATCCCTAAAATAAGTTGCGTCAGGTCATTAGAGCCGATAGAGATACCATCGATGCCAACATCTAAGAATTTATCTATAAGAAAGACATTGGATGGTACTTCAGCCATCATCCACAATTTGAAATTAGGGAACTGGTACAACCCCTCAGCAACGAAGAATCTTTTTATAACGGCCAATTCATCTACGAAACGGACGAATGGAATCATGACATATAGATTATCGTAGTGCTGGCATACTTTTTTGATAGCATCTACTTCGAGTCTAAAGACTTCTGTTTCCCTCGTATATCTTGAACAGCCCCGGTACCCGAGCATAGGATTCTCCTCGAATTCCTCGTATTTTTCCCCACCACGCAGGTTTCTGTACTCATTGGTTTTGAAATCGGTAGTCCGATAGACTACTGGCCTGGGGTAAAAAGCCTTGGCAAAAGTGGTAATACTTCTGGCTAGCATTTCCATAAATTGCTCGCCCTTCCCCTCGTGTAGCATATATCGAGGATGTCCACCGATTTGGGCTATTATAAATTCAGATCTAAGCAGGCCAACGCCATCCACATGTCTTGCAGCTATAGTGTCAGCCAGTTCAGGTTCAGCCAGATTCACATAGACTCTGGTTTTTGTTTTAATTCGTTCCTGACTGATAACTGCTGGGGCGGCTGTTGTTGGCTCGGCTACTTTGCCGGCATAGACTTCTCCGCCGGAGCCATCTACAGTTATTTCCTGCCCATCGCTCAGAGTTTTGGTTGCCACCCCTGTGCCTACTACACAGGGGATGCCTAATTCGCGGCTGACAATGGCTGCGTGAGCAGTTCTGCCACCACGGTCGGTGACTATGGCTGCTGCCCGTTTCATTGCTGGCACGAAATCCGGGGTTGTCATTTCGGCTACCAGAACGTCACCATTCTTCACTTTGTCTATCTGTGATGCCTCCACGATTTTGACTGGACCAACAGCTATCCCCGGACTGGCTGCGACACCAGTTAAAATTGATTTAGCTCCTATTTTGGGAAGTATCTTCGTCTCCCCTTTTGGTTTCATGGTGGTCACGGGCCGTGTTTGAAGAATGAAGAGCTCTTTTCCCTCTTTTGCCCATTCGATGTCTTGTGGGAACTGATAGTGATCCTCAATCATTTTGCCCACTTTAGCCAGGGCAACAATATCTTTATCGGATAGCTTTTGCCTGGCTTGCTTTGATGGTGGAACGGAAGTCTTGATGTTAGGTTCAAGCTTGCCCACCGATGCTTTTGTATCCTTTACCAGTTGCCATTCTTGCTTATGGATTTCCTTGTCTATAATTCTGGTTCCATTTTTATCCAGAAGATATTGGTCAGGAGTGACATCACCAGAAACGATAGATTCACCAAGTCCGAAAATTGCTTCAATAATGATTTTGGTTGAGTCACTGGTCAGAGGTTCCACAGTGAACATAACTCCGGAAGACTCTGATTGTATCATCTTCTGCACGGGCACAGCGATGCCTACCCTGAAATGGTCAAAACCTTGTTGCTGTCTGTAGAATATAGCTCTGGGTTCAAACAAGGAACTCCAGCAACCCTGTATGGCCGTTACTACCTCATTTTCCCCCTGAATGTTGAGAAAGGTACTTTGTTGTCCGGCAAAGGAAGCCTCTGGCAAGTCCTCGGCTGTAGCTGAAGAGCGGACTGCTACGAGTCCGCCACCTAGTTTTCGATAAGCGTCTTTAATCTCCTGAACAATGTCAGGCAACATGGGTGCGCTGGAAATTTTATCCTTAATCAGGCCGGCAACCTCTTGGAGTTTTTTGCTATCGTTAACATCCAAATCCTTAAGATGTCGGCGGATTTCGTCTGTGAGATTGCTGGCCTTCAGGAATTTAAAGTAAGCATCTGCTGTTACAATGAAACCTGGTGGCACGAGGATTCCAGCATGGACCATCTCACCCAAGTTGGCTCCTTTGCCACCTACTATTGCAATGTCACCTTTAGTTACTTCATTAAACCAAAGGATAGCCTTTGTTCCTTGTTTCATATTCCTCCTCGTTTGTGGGTTGTTCCCGTGGGAGTATTATACCATCTGGAGTAAGGATGGTGAAGGTGGCGTCATAAATCATGGATTTCTTAGGCTGGCAAGATTTTGCATGAAGGTAACATTGCCTAAACATTAAACAGGAAGGTTATTATATCCCCGTCCTGTACAGCGTAATTTTTGCCTTCGAGTCTGAGCAGTCCGTGTTTCCTTGCTTCAGCCAGACTGCCGCATCTAGCTAAATCATGAAAGCTCACAACTTCAGCTCGAATAAATCCCTTTTCTATGTCAGAGTGGATTTTCCCGGCGGCTTTTAGAGCAACTGTTTCTCTGGGAATTGTCCAGGCTTTTAGTTCCTCGGAGACAGTGGTGAAGAAAGAGATTAAGCCTAGAAGTTTGTATGAAAGTTGTATGATACGGTCAATTGCAGGCTCGGTTAGTCCCAGAGCATTGCGAAATTCTGCTGCTTCAGCGTCGTTTAACTGTGCCAGTTCCATTTCTAGCTTGCCACACAGGGCGACTACTTCAAATTGGGAGTGTGGGTAGGCCGAGCGTATCTCAGCTTCGAGAGCCGATGCCTGAGTCAACTGGTTCTCTCCGACGTTGATTATTATCAGCATAGGTTTAGCAGTAAGAAACTGATAATTAGCCAGACTTTTAATTTCCTCGCCGGTTAGACTTTGTCGCCAGATTGGCATATCTTTTTCTAGTCCTGTCTTAATTTTTTGAATCAAGACTTGTTCTTTCAGGAAAAAGTCACGTTCCGCTGGCTTAGCGCCTTTTAAGGAATCTTCAAGTTTTTTCAGCCTTCTTTCAATTATGGTTAAATCGGAGAACACAAGCTCCAGGTTCATGGTGGCTATATCGCTTTCTGGGTTGATGCTGCTTTCTATGTGGGGCACGTTTTCGTCTTCAAATGCCCGGACTACATGGAGCAGCGCGTCGGCGTTGCTCAGATAGTTTAGAAACTGGCCGCTTACCCCCTCTCCCTTGCTGAAATCTCTGGCTATACCAGCGATATCAACATATTTTACTTCAGCTGGCGTAATCTTCTTTGGGCTGAATATTCTATCCAGAACTTGAAACCTGGAGTCTGGTACCTTAGACACTCCAAAATTTGGAGTCATGGCAGCTTTGGCATAAGGCGTAGTGTCAGCCTTACATCCTGTCAAGGCGTTGAAAAGAGTTGTCTTGCCGCTTTTGGGCAGCCCGATGACGCAGACTTCCAAAATATCCCCCTGGCAAAAAGAAATATAAGCCAGATGAGGTTAAATTGCAAGAAATGCCCACGTTCGTTCGTGAGCTTGTTGCTATTTTCTTCGATATGCTATAATGTTCAGACTTTGAGTTTTGAGGGTAATATGAATGCCTAGTTATGAATTGGTGCTTATAGTCAGTCCTGAAGTGACTGATGAGGAAATGCCTGACTTTATCGCCAAATTGAGCGAGTTAATCAGTAAAAACGGCGGGAGCGTAGATGAAGTGAATCAGTGGGGAAGGAAACAGCTTGCTTATCCTATAAAACGGTCGACAGAGGGTAATTACGTATTGACTAAACTCACATTGAAGCCAACTTCGACTAAAGAGCTTGAAGCTAACCTTCGGCTTTCTGGGAAGATTCTACGCCATCTATTGGTAAGGTCAAAGGGTTAAGTGTAAGGAGGGCTGTAATGGTAAGTTTGACCAAAATTATGCTCATTGGAAATCTTGGTACAGATCCCGAGATGCGTTTCACGCCCAGCGGTACGCCGGTGGCTTCATTTAGTCTCGCTACCAATCGGGTTTATACTGCATCGGATGGGGAACGCAAGCAGGAAACCGAATGGTTTAGAGTGTCTGCTTGGAGAAAGCAGGCTGAGAGCTGCAATCAGTTTTTAACCAAGGGCCAGCGTGTTTATGTTGAGGGGAGCCTACGCACTCGTACTTGGGAAGACCGAGAAGGTCAGAAGCGTGTTACACTTGAGGTAAATGCCGACAGGGTACTATTCCTTGATAAGCAGGCTCTGGCTCCGCTCCCAGGTGAAGAAATCTCTGTGGAAGGCCCTGTGGAAGCTGGTGAGGAAGAGGTAGAACCTGAAGATCTACCTTTTTAGTAACTTATCTTTTAATTAGAAGGAGGCATAGATTAGAGCATGCAGGAAGGTGAGGGGAATAAAGATACAAGGGAGAGGGGACGTCGTTTTGTTTTCAGGCCCAAAGTTTGCCCCTTTTGTGTTGACAAGGCTGAAATAGATTATAAAGATGCCTCCAAGTTGCGGCGCTATATTTCTGACCGGGCTAGAATTCAGCCACGCCGTAGGACAGGTATTTGTGCCAAGCATCAGCGACGCCTGGCATTAGCAATAAAGAGAGCTCGCTACCTGGCTTTATTGCCTTATACTCCGGAGCATGTCAGCCCTGGAAGAACATCTGAAACCAGAGCGTAGCTTCTGAAGGATATTATAATGCCTAAGAGAACGTATCAGCCTAAGAAAATATCGAGAAAGCGTAAAAATGGCTTCCGAGCCAGGATGGCGACCCGAGGAGGACGGAAGGTATTAAAATCAAGGCGGCTCAAGGGGCGGTGGCAGTTGACGCCGGTTTAGAAGCATGACAAAGAGACGGGCTTTAACAAAAAGAGCCCAGTATCTGACTGTTTATAAATCGGGTAAAGCTTGGGTAGATAATCTTATTGTCATGAAAGCATTACCTAATGATTTAGAGTTTAGCCGGTGTGGGTTTTCAGTAGCTAAGGATGTCGGTAAGGCTGTGGTGCGCAATCGGGTGCGGCGCTTGCTCAGGGAAGTTGTACGTATAACATCGATAAAACCTGGGTGGGACATAGTTTTTATTGCTCGGCCAGATGTGGCGAATGCTGACTATGATGATCTCAAGAGGTCAATAGGAAAGCTGCTGTTACGAGCTCGTTTAATAAATGAAAATGAAATGGTTCGCGCTGGAGTTAATTAAGCTGTATCAGTCTACGGTTTCGCAAGTTACCCCGTCTGCTTGTCGATTTGAACCTACATGCTCTCATTATGCTTATGAGTCGATACAAAAATATGGTATTGTTAAAGGGACTTGGCTGGCAGCAAAGCGTATAGGACGTTGCCATCCCTGGTCTGCGGGTGGTTATGACCCAGTGCCATAAAATTTTAAATTTTTTGCTGCTAATGATGAATAAGGTGACCGGTTTATTTAGGATCAGAATGAAGAAGTTAAGTCTATTATTCTGTCTTGTTGTCCTAATTCTGCTTGTTTCTGGCTGCACTGGGCCAGGATATCAAGGATGGTCTGGATTTGCAGGTCGTGATGGTATTCTTTATTTTGGGACAATTGATGGCAGAGTGTTGGCGATAAATGCCGAGGCTCGTAGTCAGGAACTGCCTTTTCCCAGCGAAAATGAATGGGCTTTTACAGTTCCCACAATGGGTGCTCAGGGTGCAATATGTGGCCCCGCTTGTGTTCCAGCATCAACGAGAGCAAGCATATACGCCACGCCAGTAGTGGTTGGAGATCTGGTTTGTGTTTGTATCTATGCTGGTGAGAATGGGAAACTGGTGGCCATGGATAGGCTGGCTCCCGGCTATACGGAAGGTGTCCCACTACGGTCAAAAGGTGAGTGGATTTATCCTACTGGTGTGAAATCCATAGGTGCTATTGTTGGCACCCCGGTATTGGTTGAAGACACTCTCTATGTGGGCAGTTCTGATGGCAAGCTCTACGCCATGGATGCGGCTTATGGGGAAAAGAAATGGGAATTTGACACTGGCGGCAAGGTATGGACGTCTCCAGCGGTTGAAGATGGTGTTATTTATGTTAGTAATTACGAGCGGAAGCTTTTTGCTGTATCAAGCATGGGCGGCAGCCTGCTTTGGGAAATTGAATTGCCAGCATCTATAGCCTCCTCGCCATTAGTTTCTGAAGATGCCATCTTTTTCGGCACTTTTGACAATCATTTTTATGCTATCGACAGCTCAAACGGCAGCGAGAAGTGGACTTTTGAGGGCAGTAACTGGTTCTGGTCAACCCCGGTGGTTAAAGATGGTGTGGTGTATGCTGGTTGCCTCGACCAGCAAATTTATGCTCTTGATGTTAGCACGGGTGATAAGCTGTGGCAATTTGCCACTGATGCCCCTATTGCTTCTGCGCCGGTACTATCAGATAATCTTCTAGTCGTAGCCTCGGAATCAGGCGTGATATATGTCCTCGAGTCTGATAGTGGAGATTTGCTGAGGACTGTTTCCATTGGTTCCTCAGTTATGGCTCCACTTCATGTTGAGGAGAACATGGTTTATGTGCATGCTAAAAATCGCTGTGTTTATGCTGTAGATGTGCAGAGTGGAGATAAGGTCTGGGAATTTCCTTATTCTGACATTGAGTAGAGTTAGTTATGGCTGAATTGTGGAATAGTATTATCCTTGAGCCCGTGCTCAACAGCTTGATTGCCTTGTGTACTATGTTAGGTGGTAGCTTTGGGCTAGCGATCATTGTGCTTACGGTTGCTGTCCGCCTGGCTTTGTTTCCGCTTACTGTACGACAAACCCAGTCTACCAAGGCAATGCAAACACTGCAACCAAAGATTCAGGAACTTCAGAAGAAATATGCCAAAAACCAGCAGAAATTACAGCAGGAGATGATGAAGCTGTATAAGGAAGCCGGCATTAATCCTCTGGGCTGTCTCTGGCCTATGCTTATCCAGTTACCTATATGGATAGCTCTGTACCAGTCTATCATGCAAGCCCTGGCAGCTACACCGGAGAACTTATTGAGCTTATCGCAACATCTTTACTCCTGGGCAACAGTCGGTCAGGCGGTACCTTTGAATGACCAGTTTCTCTGGCTCCATTTGTCACGACCAGACCCTAATCTTATACTGGCCATATTGGTGGGTGGCACTATGTGGGTGCAGCAGAAGATGGTGACACCACCGCCTACTGACCCAAAACAGCAGTCTATGACAAGCATGACTACAATGATGATGCCATTGATGTTTGGATTCTTTACCTTGTCTTTCCCCAGTGGCCTGGCTCTGTACTGGGTGGTTTCAAATGTGATTGGCATTATAATTCAGTATTTCGTCAGTGGCGGCTGGGGATATTTGAGGGCTCCTTCGGCTCCAAGGGCAGCTCCGGCGCTATCTCAAGCTCCGGCTCAAAAACCTGTGCCGGTCCAAAGAATATCGTCAACTGAAAAGCCATCCAAGACGGCGCAGAAAGCGACCGAGGAGTCTAAGACATTGAAGAAGGGATCTGATGAGAAGAAGCGAGGGTTTTTTGGAAGATGAAAGAGCTAGAAGTAAGCGGGAAAACGGTTAGCGAGGCTTTGCAGTTAGCACTGGAGCAATTGGGGGTCAGTGAAGACGAGGTGAAAGTGGCGGTATTGAAGAAAGGTAAGTCTGGTGTTTTGGGAATGGGCGCTGAGGAGGCCAAGATAAAGGTAACGCTTTTACCTGTATCCGGCGAAAAATTGGATGTAGCTGAGGTGGCCAAGGATGTAACGGAGACGTTGATTAAGTTGATGAAAATAACCGCCGATGTTTCTGTTACTCAAGAAACCAACGGCGAGTTGCCGGTGACTCTGAATATAGAGGGCGATGACCTTGGGGTCTTGATCGGTCGTCGTGGTCAGACTTTGGCTTCTCTGCAGTATATCATCAGGCTGATAGTCGCTGAAAAGTTGAAGGCGTGGGTGCCGGTAAATGTTGATATCGCTGGCTATAAGAAGAGACGTTACGAGTCCTTGCAAAACCTGGCTTTGCGCTTGGCAGAGCAGGTGAAAAGAAGCCGACGCTTGATAACACTCGAGCCTATGCCTGCAGATGAGCGCAGGATTATTCATTTAGCTTTGACTGATAATCCGGATGTTACCACCCAGAGCATGGGTGAAGGCGAAATGCGAAAAGTAGCTATTCTATTGAAGAAGCATTAGGCATGTTCCGACCGGTAAACAGCAAAGTTAATTTCCCCCAATTGGAAAGAACCATCCTCAGTTTCTGGCAAGAGCGCCAGATCTTCAAAAAAAGTCTCGAACTCAGGCATGGAGCACGACAATTCACCATATACGAGGGGCCGCCTACAGCCAATGGTAGTCCGGGGATTCATCATGTGCTGTCGCGAGTGTTTAAGGATGTCATCCCACGACACAGGACTATGAAAGGATACTATGTCCCGCGTAAGGCTGGTTGGGACACCCATGGGCTTCCGGTAGAGCTGGAAGTTGAGAAGACGCTGGGTTTTACCGGCAAGGCTCAGATAGAAGAATATGGCGTGGCTAAATTCAATGCGCTTTGTCGGGAGAGCGTATTCAGATATCTTAAGGAATGGGATGCCATGACCGAGCGCATCGGCTTCTGGCTTGATTTAGAACACGCTTATCGCACGCTGGAAAACAGCTATATAGAGTCTTGCTGGTGGGCGTTAAAGCAACTGTGGGACAAGGGCCTGATTTACCAGGGCTATAGGGTTACTCCCCATTGCCCGCGGTGCGGCACCTCTCTCAGTTCCCATGAGGTGGCTCTGGGTTACAGGGATGATGCTGAGGACCCATCAGTTTACATAAAGTTTAAGCTTGCTCGTAGTTCTATGGACAATCTTAAGCTTCCTGTTGCTTTGCATCCATCAGATAAACCTGTATTTTTATTAGCCTGGACGACGACTCCGTGGACGCTACCCGGTAATACCGCTCTGGCCGTAGCTTCAGAAGCGCAGTATAGTATTATGGAGGGCTCTGAGGATTATCTTATTTTGGCTACGGCGCTGGCGGAAAGAATCGGTCTTGACAGTTATAAATCGATAGCTACTGTTCCTGGTAAAGACCTAGTCGGGCTTGAATACCAGCCGTTATTTAACCCCCACGATTTTGATGTTGATAGGGCGTGTTTCGGTGCCCGTGCCTCTGAAGAGAATCTTTCCTATGAAATGTTGACCCTGCAAGCGGCGGATGCAAATTTGACGTACCATGTGATTTCCGGCGATTTTGTTTCTATGGAAGACGGAACTGGTATAGTCCATATTGCCCCGGCCTTCGGTGAAGTTGACTTCGAGGCTGGGAAGAAGGAAGGCCTGGATTTCGTTCAGCCTGTAGATTTGGATGGGAAAATGACCGGCACTTATCCTTTTGCCGGCAAGTTTGTCAAGGACGCTGACTCTCTTGTTCTTGAAGACCTAAAATCAAGGGAATTGCTCTACCGCAGCGAGCAGATAGTTCATACTTACCCGTTTTGCTGGCGTTGTGAAGCACCGCTCCTATACTATGCCAAAAAAACATGGTACATCAGGACATCGCTCAAGAAAGAGGCACTTATTTCTGGCAATGACAAGATAAACTGGTATCCTGAGCACATAAAGTATGGTCGTTTCGGTAACTGGTTGGAGAATAATGTAGACTGGGCTTTTTCCCGGGAACGTTACTGGGGGACACCGTTGAACATCTGGAGTTGTTCTAGCTGTGGCAGCTATGAATGCATCGGCAGCCTTGATGAACTGAAATCGAAGTCAGATCTCGAAGGTCTGATTGAACCGCTGGACTTGCACCGTCCTTTTGTGGATGACATTACTTTTCCTTGCTCGAAGTGTGGCGATAGGATGAAACGGCAAACGGAGGTTATAGATTGCTGGTTTGACTCAGGGGCTATGCCCTTTGCTCAGTGGCACTATCCTTTCGAAAATCAGGATACTTTTAAGCGTAGTTTTCCTGCCGACTATATCTCAGAAGCTGTTGACCAGACGCGCGGCTGGTTTTACAGCTTACATGCCATATCGACATTACTTTTTGATAGTCCCTGCTTCAAGAACGTTATTTGCCTGGGTCATATTCTTGATGCCGAAGGCGACAAGATGAGCAAAGCCAAAGGAAACGTTGTTGATCCGTGGTCGGTGCTTGATAACTATGGTGCTGATGCTTTACGCTGGTATCTATTTACGACTGCGCCGGCTGGCAATGTCCGCCGCTTTTCCAGTGATGCGGTCTCTGAAGTTTTGCGCAATTTCTTGCTCACGTTGTGGAATGTCTATTCCTTTTTTGTCATCTATGCCAATATTGACCGCTTCGACCCCAAATCGGCATCTGTAACAGCGCTTTCCGACCTGGATAGATGGATTCTTTCCAGGCTCAATCAGCTTGTGGCTGATGTGGATGTAGCTTTAGATAATTATGACCCTACTTCAGCCGGACGGAAGCTCGGGTTATTTGTTGACGAGCTTTCCAACTGGTATGTCAGGCGAAGTCGTCGTCGTTTCTGGAAAAGCCAGAGCGATGCAGATAAGCTGGCTGCTTATTCGACACTATATTATTGCTTAGTAACTCTGTCCAAGCTTCTAGCTCCTTTTACACCGTTTGTCGCTGAGGAGATTTACAGAAATCTGGTTTGCTCAGTTGAGCCTGACGCTGTGGAAAGCGTACACATGGCTGACTTTCCTGTTGCCGACCTGTCACAGGTAGATGAGAAGCTTATTGAAGCTACGCGCCTGGCTATGACGGTGTGCAGTCTCGGACGTGCTGCCAGAGCCAAGTCTGGCATTAAAGTGCGCCAACCATTGTCCAGGGTGTTGGTCAAGGTAGGGTCAGCCGGCGAAAAAGAGGCCTTGCAGAAGCTAACTTATCAGATATTAGAAGAACTCAATGTAAAGGAAGTGGAATTTCATACAGGTGAAAAGGTTAGCGATAGACCTGGCTATGTTTCTGCTGTTGAAGGTGACCACTGGGTAGCGGTATCTACTGAACTATCGCCAGAGTTGGAGGCTGAAGGAATCGCTCGTGAAGTTGTACGGCGTTTGCAGACCATGCGCCGCTCATCCGGGTTAGATATCGCTGACCATATCTTCACCTATTATGAGGGTGGGGATTCAGTCCATCTGGTTATGACCAAGTTTGCCGACTACATTAAGCAGGAAACGTTGTCCCGGGAGTTGATTTCAGCAGTACCTCCTGCTGGAAGCCATACTGAGAAGTTTCGTATTTCGAATTACGAAATCTCACTCGGCATTGAAAAGGCAGCTTGAGAGGCAATTTCTTGAATTGACTATCTTACTTAATTGATCGGGGGTGGGCTTTGTATCAGGCGGGTGGAGATTGTCTTTGTCTCGTTGCCCCGGGCGAATGTTATGGTAACTTCCTCTCCAATCTGAGATTCGTGTATAGAGTTTATTAATTCGTCGGCTGTAGTTACCTCTTTGCCTTTGAAGAGGGTGATTACATCAAGCTTCTGCAATCCTACCTGTGCTGCCGGGCTGCCCGGTATTACATAGACAATAACCACGCCTTTGTTAACAGGTAAACGGTTCACCGTGGCAACGTATTGGTCAACGGTATACAGGGTGACACCAAGCCAGGGACGGGTCACGAAACCTTGTCTGATTAGCTGCTCGATGATTGGTAGGGCTGTCTTGGTGCTTATGGCATAGCCCAGGCCTTCAACTCCGACTGCAGCAATCTTGGCGCTGGTGATGCCGATGACTTCTCCATTCATACTAACCAAAGGTCCGCCGCTGTTACCCGGGTTAATAGCTGCCGATGTCTCGATAAGGTCACCTAAAGTCTGCCCCTGGTCTACATCTAAAGATACTTTCAAGCCGCTGACAGTGCCTTCTTTAGCTCTTATGCCCTGGCCTAGGGGATTGCCGATGGCTACTACCCAATCCCCAACTCTGAGCTGTGTTGAGTCGCCCACACTGGCAGCCGGCAAGTCGGTGGCGTTAATTTTGATGACTGCCAGGTCTGTTAACGGGTCCGTATGTATGTTGTTTGGGTCTGCCTCGAAGATTCTGCCGTCACTCAGTTCTACTGTTACCTTCTCGGCTCCCTCGACCACATGATTATTGGTCACGATGATGCCGTCTTTGTCTATAATCCAGCCTGAGGCGGAGCCTTTTTGTGTTCTTGGTGTGCGAAAGATATCCAAGGTCATGACTTCAGTGCTTATGGCTACCACCGATGGGTAAACCTGTTCTACTACATCGGCGATGCTGGGTAGTGTTGGGGCCTCAGCCTTTGGTTGCGGTGGTGACCAGCTCGTGTCTATTGGCGGACCGGGTGCTTGAGCGGTTGGCGCTTCAGTTTTTGGTGATGATGGTGTTGGTGTGGTGGGCAGGGGTAACAGACAACTGGTCATGCCTGCTATTAAACTCAACAGTAAAAGAACAATCAATACTTTTTTCATTAAAGCCTTCCTGCGATTGAAAGTGCATGAATTTTAGCACAGAGCTTTTTTTGTGGCAAAAGTATGCTTGATTATTATGACTAACTGGTTCATAATGCGTGATTAGCTGGCAAGGTACTAGACCGTTACAGCATTTGTTCGGGCTCAGGGCAAATATGTAAATCGGAGGCACAGGAATGAAAATCCGCATTCTGGGCGCTCACAGTATTGAGGCTAAAGGGCAGCGGATGGTTTCCCTTCTAATTGATGACACTCTGGCTTTGGATGCTGGTGGTCTTACCTCTAGCCTCTCGCTGTCGGAGCAGCAGAAGTTGAGAGCGATTTTGCTGACTCATCATCACTTTGACCATACTCGGGATTTGGTCACCCTAGGAGCTAACGGTGCTGCGTTTCCGAATCCCGTAGATGTCTATGCCTTGAGCCAAACTCTTGATATTGTTAACTCATGTCTGCTTGATGGTAAGATGTATGTCGATTTCTCCAAATGGCCATCTAAAGAGAAGCCTTTTCTGTGTCTAAATGTTATTGAGCCATTTCAGAGGCAGAATATTCAGGGATATGATGTGTTGCCTGTAACGGTACAACATTCAGTGCCTTGCCTCGGATTTCAAGTAACATCTGGGGATGGCAAGAGTTTGTTTTACACAGGTGACACTGGTCCGGGATTGGCAGAATGCTGGCAAAAGATATCGCCACAGTTGCTTATAATTGAAGTATCCGGCATCAACAAGTCTGAGGAATTTCTTAAAAGTGTGGGTCATCTGTCAGCCGGGCTTCTCAGGGAGGAACTTATTCAGTTCAAGCAAATGAAGGGATATTTGCCACGTGTTATCGTTATTCATATTCCACCACATTTGCAGAGAGAAGTCGAGCAGGAGGTTAAAGAGGTAGCTCGGGGATTGGGGGTCCGCATAGATATTGGCTACGAGGGTATGAAGGTTAATCTCTAGTCTGCCACCATTATCAGATTCCCGCCAAAAAACTACAAATCCCAATTTACCCAGTCCTAAACAATATCAAAATTCAAATCCTCCAAGTTCTATCATTGCGAGTCCTTCCGTTGAAGGGCATAGCAATCTCGGTGGCAGGTAAGACATGAGATTCTTCCCCTTCACTTCGTTCAGGGTCAGAATGACAGGACGTAGAGTGAGATCGCCACGTCGCTATCGCTCCTCGCGATGACAGGGAGGATTGCCAGTGAGCGAAGCATGACAATCTCGAATCTAAATTTCGAGTTTAGATATTTAGATTTGTTTGGGATTTCAGTTTTCACCCTCACCCCAAACCCTCTCCTATCCCTTCGACTACGCTCAGGACAGGCAAGGAAGAGGGTTTGGGTGAGGATGAAAAACAAACACTCTATATATGTGGATTATGCCTCTACGTAATCTACCTTGGGCAGGTGCGTCAGGGCTTCCTTAACTTTTTCTTCTGGATAGTCGTAGTCCTGGAGTTTTCCTGATAGGTATTCGTCATAAGCTGCCAGGTCAAAGTGTCCATGTCCGCTATGAGCTAACAGGATGGTCTTACTTTCACCCGATTCTTTACACGCTAAAGCCTCATCTATGACCACCTTAATGGCATGGTTTGGCTCTGGAGCTGAGACGATGCCCTCGGTTCGCGCAAACTGCACGCCAGCCTGGAAAGCTGCCACCTGGGGCACTGCTTTGGCTTCGACAAAGCCGAGTTGATGAAGGTGGCAGATTATCGGTGCCATGCCATGGTAACGGAGCCCGCCGGCATGGATCTTTGGTGGGACGAAGGTATGCCCAAGAGTATTCATTTTTACTATCGGTGCCATCCCCGCGATGTCTCCGTAGTCCCAGGTGTAGGGCCCCTTAGTCATGCTGGGGCAGGCTGTCGGCTCGACATTGATAATGCGCAGATTCGGCTTTTTGCCCTCGATTTTATCCTTGACGAAGGGTAAATACAGCCCGGCGAAATTGCTGCCGCCGCCGATACAGCCGACGATGATATCAGGGTAGGCGTCAGCCTTCTCCATCGCCTTCTTGGCTTCCAGGCCGTTTATGGTTTGATGAAGCAAGACGCAGTTGATGACACTACCTATGGAGTAGTAGGTGTCATCGCGGCCAAAAGCATCCTCTATCGCCTCGCTGATGGCGATGCCCAGGCTGCCGGGTGAATCGGGGTCTTCGGCTAAAATCTTGCGCCCTATTTCGGTATCCTGGCTGGGGCTGGGCACACACTTGGCTCCCCAGGTTTCCATCAGCATGCGGCGGTACGGCTTCTGATTGTAGCTCACCTTGACCATGTACACCTTTAACTCGATGCCGAAGAACATGCAGCCCATTGACAGGGCGCTGCCCCACTGGCCGGCGCCGGTCTCGGTAGCGATTCGCTTGATCCCATCTTGTTTGGCATAGTAAGCTTGAGCCACGGCGGTGTTAGGCTTGTGGCTGCCAGCTTGGCTTGTTCCCTCATACTTGTAGAAAATCTTTGCCGGGGTGTCCAGAGCTTTCTCAAGCCGATACGCCCGATGTAATGCGGTCGGTCTCCACGTGCGGTAAATATCTTGCACTTCTTCAGGAATCTCGATGTAGCGCTCCTGGCTGAATTCCTGGTCTCTTAAGGCCGAAGCAAACAACGGCGGAGGCAGGATGGTAGGCTCCTTAGTGCCCGGATGCAGTAACGGCGGCAATGGCTTGGGCAGGTCGGCCAGGATGTTGTACCATGACGTAGGCATCTCCTTTTCGGTTAAGATGAATTTGGTTTGTTTCATTTTCCCCTCCTTTTTAGTTTTTGAACTGAAAAATGCGTTTAGGCTTATTAAGCTTGTTCTTGGCCACTAGGGCCACATCCAAAATATTGTTGTCATGCCTTTACCTCCTTCGAAAGCTCTTTATAAAAACAAAATGCCTCTCGCCTAAGGGGCGAGAGGCTTAACTTTCGCGGTGCCACCCTTTTTGGTCTTTCGACCATCTCCTTCAGGTATAGCCCTATCAGTTAGAGCGATACCCCGGGTTGTGATAACGCTTCCCTTTGCGTCAAAGCCTACTTGTATTAGTTACACTAAACTTTCGGTTTGCGGCTCCCAAGTCCATTCAGCCTCTGCGCCAGCGTCAGCTTTCACCTCTCCTGACTCTCTGTAGCTTCGCCTAAAGGCTTACTAGTCCTGTTCACAGCCTTTGCCGTATTCAATTAGACATTCATTTTACCACCTTTTTCAGACTTGTCAAGTTTTGCATGAGTGGACTCATTGACTTGACATATTCAGCGGAAGATAGTAGAAAGGGGGCAGGCAAAATGGTTTCCTTTTGTAACCCCACGTAGAGCCAGTCCATTCAAAGGAGGTGGGAGATGAAAGACGCGGATAGGGACACCGGGCAGCTCATCACTGAACTGGAGAAATTGCGCCAGAAGATTGCCGAACTGGAAGCCTCAGCAGCGGAGAGCAAGAAGGCTGAAGATAGGTATCGCCTGCTGCTGGAAAATGCGGCTGAGATAATCGCTGTGGCCCATGACGGCAAAATCAAGTTTGCTAACCCCAAGCTCACGGAACTCACAGGCTACACGATTGAAGAACTGAACTCTATATCGCCTGCGGATATTATCTATCCTGATGATCGAGCTATGGTGATTGACTACCATGCCCGAAGATTAAAGGGTGAAAGCCTTCCCCAGGCTTATGCCTTCAGAATCATTGACAAAGCGGGTAATATCAAGTGGTTGGAGAGGACTGTTGCCTTAGTTAACTGGGAAGAGAGACCTGCCGCTCTTGTCTTTGATACGGACATCACCGAGCGCAAGCGGGTAGAGGAGGCACTACAAGCCTCGGAAGTTAGATATCGGGAGCTGGTGGAAAATGCCAATGAAATCATTGTGGTGATTCAGGATAACGTGTCCAAGTACAGCAACCCCAAGGCTGTGGAGATTACCGGTTATTCTCAAGAAGAGCTGACCTCCAAGCCATTCCTGGAGTTTGTACATCCAGATGACCGTCAGATAGCGGTGGAGAACTATTCTATGCGGTTGAAAGGCGACTGGTCTAACCATGGGAAACCTCTCAGGATTCTAGGCAAAAATGGAAATGTCAGGTGGGTGGAATTCTCCGACTCTGCGTTCACCTGGGAAGGTAAACCTGCTCTTCTGTATATGGTGAATGATGTCACCCAGTGGAGGGAGATGGAGGAGACCCTAAAACAAAGTGAGTCGAGATACAGGGAACTTGCCGAAAGCATCACGGACGTCTTCTTTGCCATGGACAACAAGCTGCGGTACACGTATTGGAACAGGGCTAGTGAAGAACTCACCGGAATCCCGGCTGAAGAGGCGCTGGGGAAGCACATGCCCGATATTTTCTCGGATGACGAAGCCACGATAAGAGCCGAAAGCGTGTACCGAAGTGTGCTGGCGACGAAGGAGCCGCAGCATTTCGTCAACGAGTATTATATCGGTGGCAGAGACTATGTTTTTGACATCAGCGCTTACCCCACGCGTGATGGCCTTTGTGTTTATGTTAAGGACATCACCGAGCGCAGAAAGCTTGAGCAGGCGCTGGAAGAGAGCGAGCAGTGGTACCGCCATCTATTCGATAACGCGCCGTTTGGAATCGGTTTTTCCTCGATAGATGGTAAGGTGATAACCATGAATAAGGCTATGGAAAACATTACTGGCTACTCGTCTGAGGAGTTCAGCAGGATTAATCTGGCTGATACATACGTTGATAAGGCGGACAGAGAGGTATTACTGCAGGAAATCAGGCGACATGGTAGTGTTGTCGACTACCCGATGCGATTCAGGCGCAAAGATGGCACTACTTACGATGCTGTTATGACTTCCAGACTAACCAATATTGGGGATAAAGAGTTCATCCAGACGATACTCAGTGATGTCACCGAGCGCAAGCGGGCGGAGGAAGTCCTGAGAGAGAGCGAGGATCGGTACCGCTCTCTGGTGGAGCTATCTCCTGAAGCCATTTTTGTAGCTGTTGAAGGCAGGCATGTCTTCGTAAATAGTGCCGGACTGAAGTTGTATGGTGCCTCGAGTCCTGACCAGGTCATAGGAAAACCTGTAATGGACTTCATCCACCCGGACTATCGTGAAATTGTCGCCCAGAGAATGAAAAAGTCGATGGAAACAGGAACCATAGCCCTCGCTGTGGAAGAAAAGTTTCTGAGGCTTGATGGCACGGTGATTGATGTTGAGGCAAGGGCAGCCCCTTTAGTTTACCAGGGCAAGCCGGCAATTCAAGCCGTGGTTCGTGACATAACCGATCGTAAGGAAGCTGAAGAATCCCTTCGCCTCTCGGAGCAGAACTTCCGTGACTCAATAGAAAACTCGCCTCTGGGAATACGAATTGCCAGCGAGGATGGAAAGACGCTTTACGTCAACCGGGCTTTACTGAGTATATGCGGCTACGGAAGCCTCAAGGCTCTGGAAGCTGTGTCTAGAAAGCAACTTTATACGCCCGAGAGCTACGCTGAGCACAGGGAACGAGTAGAGAAGAGAAAACGGGGAGAGTTTGTCTCACCCAATTATGAGGTCAGCATTGTGCGCCAGGGCGGTCAGGTTCGAAATCTGGCTGTGTCACGTGGAGAGGTGTTGTGGGATGGTGAGCAAAGATTCCAGGTAGTATATCGGGATATCACCGAGAGCAAGCAGGCTGAGGAGAAGTACCAGACTATTATCCGCACCGCTATAGATGGTTACATGGTGGCAGATATGCAGGAGCACTTATTAGATGTAAACGACTCCTACTGCAATTTAATAGGGTATAGCCGTGACGAACTTCTAAATATGTCAATTGTGGACATCGAAGCCATGATGACGCCGGAGGAGATAACGGAACGCTTCCGAGAAATCAAAGAAATACGCCAGAACCGCTTTGAAACACGTCACCGGCGCAAAGATGGCAGCATTATTGACGTTGAGGTCAGTATTAACTATCTGCCAACTGATGATGGGCGTGAGTTTGTATTTATCCGTGACATCACCGAGCGAAAAGCCAGGGAACAGGAGTACCGGGCTATCATCCGTACCACAGTAGATGGTTTTTGGCAGACGGATATGCAGGGGCGCTTTTTAGATGTGAACGAGGCCTACTGCAGTTTGATAGGCTACAGCCACGATGAGCTTCTGAATATGGTAATCACAGATATCGAAGCAATAGAGAAACCAGAGGAAACAGCCAAACGCATCCAGAAGATAAGGGAGACTGGCTCCGACCGTTTTGAGAGCTGCCATCGCCGCAAGGATGGCGAAATAGTTGACGTTGAGATTAGTGTCAACTATTTGCAAGTTGATGGCGAACGATTGTTTGTATTCGTTCGGGATATCACAGAGCGCAAGCGAGCTGAGGAGTCGCTGCGGGCGAGCGAGGCGCGATATCGACTGCTGGCTGAGAACGTAAGAGACGTTATCTTCTCCACTGATATGAACTTGCGGTTTACCTATATAAGCCCGTCTGCTAAATATCTCGTAGACCGCACCGCTGAAGAGATTATGTCCATGTCATTTGAGCAACTGCTTACGCCATCTTCGCAGAAACTAGCCCTGGATGTTTTTGCTGAGGAAATGGCTCGGGCAAATGTTGCGCCACCGGACCCGGGCAGGTCGAGGACATTGGAAATAAAATTTATTCGCCGTGATGGTTCCCTCTTATGGGCTGAACTGAAGATGAGCTTTATACGTGAGCCGGATGGTCGGCCCATCGGTATCCTGGGCGTTATGCGGGATATCGCCGAACGGAAGAAGGCTGAAGAAGAGAGGAGGGGGATGGAGCAAAAGGCACAGCTTGCCAGCCGTCTGGCTTCCGTAGGCGAATTAGCTGCCGGCATCGCCCATGAGATAAATAACCCCCTTACCGGTGTTATCGGTTATGCCGAGTTGTTGATGTATGAGGATGTGCCCGAACATATAAAGAATGATTTGAAGATTATCTATGAGGGAGGCAAACGGGTGGCTGATGTCGTAAGAGGGCTGCTCACTTTTGCCCGCCAGACTAGGCCGGAGCGTACGGTTGTGGATGTTAACCAGATTATCGAGATTGTCTTACGTCTGCGTGCTTATGAGCTGGAGACCGGCAATATAAAGGTCACGGCCAGGCTGGCTCCTGACATACCTGTGACTGTCGCCGATGCCGGTCAGCTTCAGCAGGTGTTCCTTAATTTGATTATAAACGCCGAGATGGAGATGAGGTCAGCACATAGGAAAGGAAAACTCATAATTAAGACAGAGCGCATTGATAATACCATCCGGGTATCTTTTAAAGACGATGGCCCGGGCATAGCTGAGGAAAACCTGGAGAGGATATTCGACCCCTTCTTTACTACCAAGGGGGTGGGTGAGGGGACCGGGCTTGGTTTGAGCATCTGCCATGGGATAGTAAACGAGCATGGTGGCAGGATATGGGCTGAAAGCCAGATGGGCAAGGGGGCTACTTTTATCGTGGAGTTGCCCGTAGTCACTGAAGAGAAACGTCCCAGACAGGCTAAGCCGGCGCGCAAAGCGGAGAAAACAGCTAAAGGCAAAATACTGGTGGTGGATGATGAGCCGGTGGTGAGGCAGTTGTTAAGCCAGGTTCTTACTGAGGTGGGGCATGAGGTGGAGACCACGGACAGTGGCAAGGACACCTTGAAACGGATTAAGAGCAATAATTATAACCTTATACTGCTGGACATGAAATTGCCCGAAATTAGCGGCAGCGAGTTGTATGAGCGTATTAAGGAGATAGAGCCATCCATGGCGAAACGGGTGGTGTTCATAACAGGTGACGTGATGGGGGTGGATACCGAAGCCATTCTTGCCAGGACAGGAGTCCCATGTATTACCAAGCCGTTTGATGTTAAGAAATTGGGTGCTGAGATAAATCGCCTGTTGACCAGGTCTCGACGGAAAGGCACCGCCAAATCCAAAATCCAAAATTCGAAATCCTAGAAATCTGTCGTTGCGAGTCCTTCGCCTTTGTCATTCTGAGCGAAGCGAAGAATCTCATAGGGCGGTCATGGAATTCAGTTTGGGTAAGATCCTTCAGTTGCTCTGCTCCTTCAGGATGACAAAGAAAATGTGAGGTTGTCACGTCGCCCTTCTGTGGTAGGGCTAATTGTGATGGAGCACCCGTTGTGGGTGTGTAACATGTAGCGGCGAGGCTTTGGTCTTGCCCTAGCGATCCTAAAGGGGCACGGTCAACGGCTAAATCTTCGCAGGGAAAAACCTAGACAAATTCCAAACCGAAATATTTGGAATTGGGTGTTTATGGTTTGGTGCTTTTTAAATAGGTATCTATTGAGGCGGCGGCGCGCTTGCCGGCGCCCATAGCGCTGATGACGGTGGCGGCGCCGGTGACTATATCACCACCCGCCCAGACTTTGTCCTTTACCGTCTTGCCGCTTTCTTCATCGGCTATCACAGTGCCGTTTTGCTTCGTTTCCAGCCCTTTTGTGGTTGATGAAATCAGTGGGTTGGGAGTAGTTCCCAGTGCCACGATGGCGACATCGACGTCGATGGTGAACTCGCTGCTCTCCTTGATTATGGGGCGGCGTCTGCCGCTGGCGTCCGGCTCGCCCAGTTCCATTTCATAGCATTCGACGGCGGTTATCCAGCCCTGGTCGTTGCCTATAAAGCGTTTAGGATTGGTAAGCAGCTTAAAGATAATTCCCTCTTCTTCGGCATTTTCCACTTCCTCATGTCGAGCCGGCATTTCAACTCGAGAGCGTCTGTATATGATATAAACTTCATCAGCGCCAAGTCTTAGAGCGCAGCGGGCTGCGTCCATAGCCACATTGCCCCCTCCGATGACGGCTACCTTTTTCCCGACCTTTATCGGGGTATCGTACTCGGGGAAGAGGTAAGCTTTCATCAGGTTCACCCGGGTAAGGAACTCGTTGGCTGAATAAACACCGTTCAGGTTCTCACCGGGTATGTTCATGAACATAGGTAACCCGGCACCGGTGCCCAGGAATACGGCATCGTATTTGCCCTCCAGCAGCTCATCCACAGTAGCCAGTTTGCCCATCACCGAGTCAAGCCTGATTTCTACCCCCAATGACCTGACATAATCCACCTCACCCTGGACAATGGCTTTAGGCATCCTGAACTCAGGTATGCCGTACATCAGTACTCCGCCGGCGGTATGCAGTGCCTCGAATATAGTCACTTTATGTCCGAATTTAGCCAGGTCAGCGGCGCAGGTCAATCCTGCAGGGCCTGAGCCGATTACTGCCACTTTCTTGCCTGTAGGTGGTTGTTGATTGGGAGATGGAGGCAGCTCTGTGCTATGTTCCCGTTCCCAGTCAGCCACATATCTTTCCAGTCTGCCGATTGCAATTGGCGCACTTTTCTTGGATAGTGTGCATACCTCCTCGCACTGTGTTTCCTGCGGGCAGACCCGTCCGCATATGCCTGGCAAAGCGTTTTTGCCTTTGAGTATACGCACTGCTTCAGGCATATCTTTGTCTCGCAATGCCTTTATGAATTCAGGGATGTCGACATTCACCGGGCAGCCGGCTACGCAGGGACGTTTGGGACACTGAATGCAGCGGTTAGCTTCCTGAAGTGCCATATCGCGAGTATAGCCCAGGGCTACCTCATTGAAGTTTTTCGCCCTGGCCTTCGGAGTCTGGCGGGGCATATCCAATCTATTTAAATCGAGCTTTGGCTTGGCTTTTTCTTCCACCGTTACTCTCAGATTCTAAGAATGCTGACACTTATGAGCTTTCCACCGTTCCAGCGATTGTTTTTCTTCATCGCAATAAATGCGCTGTCTGTTGAACACAAGGTCCCAATCGACCTGGTGCCCATCGAATTCCGGGCCGTCAACGCAGACGAACCTGGTTTTGTCGCCTACTGAAACGCGGCAGCAGCCGCACATGCCGGTGCCATCTACCATGATGGAATTCAGGCTGACGATGGTATGAACTCCAAAAGGCTTTGTGGTCGAGGAGCAGAATTTCATCATTATAGCCGGTCCGATGGCAATGACGCGGCCGATTTGCCTGTTTTTCTCGAGTGTTTCTTTCAATGGCTCTGTTACTACCCCCTTACGGGCGTATGAGCCATCATCGGTGGTAACTATCAATTCATCGCTGACGCTTTTCAGGTGGTCTTCCCAGAAGAGTAGGTCTTTGCTCCGGGCACCCATTATGGTGATGACCTTATTTCCGGCTTGCTTCAGCGCTCTGGCTACTGGATATATCGGGGCTACGCCAACGCCGCCGCCGACGCAAACCACGGTGCCGAAATTCTCTATTTCCGAAGGTAATCCCAGAGGGCCAATCAAGTCCAATACGTGGTCGCCGGTGTTAAGTGCGGCTAGCTTGTAGGTGGTGGTTCCTACCTGCATGGCTACGAGGGTGACAGTGCCTTCCCTGGCGTTCCAATCAGCTAATGTAAGAGGTATGCGTTCGCCGACTTCATCGACGCGGACAACTACAAACTGACCTGCTTTAGCCTTTTTGGCGACTTCCGGTGCCTCAATTATTATGAGGTCAACTACAGGGCAGAGCTTCTCTTTGGCCACAATCTTGTACATGACCTGTTCCAAGAGTTATGCTGATTTGTCTGTTATCTAGGTCCGCACAGGCGTTCTGGAGACTTTGCCTGTTGTGGCGGCTACAATGCGGGCTACGGCAAACCTCAAGTCGCAGCCCATGCATCTCTTTGCCTCTTCATTTCCCAGCTCATCGTTGAAACCAAGCTCAACTTGAGTGAAGTTGCCAATCTGTTTGGCTGGTTTTGTTACAGGCATCTCCTGCCGCTGTCTCTGGGCGAAATTCTCGATTCTGCCTACCCTGGGTACGCCCTCTATGACAGGTGCCAGGGCTTCGCTGATATCGCCGCTCCCGCCCAGGTATCGGTCAATGGAGCTGGCTGCTTTTCTGCCAGCAGCCACAGCTTCAATGAAGGAACGTTTTTTATCCACGGCATCGCCGCCGGCAAAGACGCCCTTTTTGTTGGTCATAAGGCTTTTAGCGTTAATCTGAATGGTATTTTCCTCGTTGATCTTAACGCCAAGCTGTTCGGGCATTTCTGCCGTGTATCCTATAGCCAGAAGCACGGCGTCGTAGCCTTCTTTGAGTAAAGTATCCACCGATTCTATCCTGGAGTTAGGTTTTATTTTAATCCCTAATTTGGTCAGGGATTCTATTTCGGCGTCCAGAATGCGGTGAGGCAAGATGTATTCAGGTATAACTGTTCGCATCATGCCGCCAGGCTGACCTGAACTCTCGAACACGGTCACAGCGTGGCCACAATTTTTGGCCAGGTAATAAGCTGCGGTAAGCCCTGTGAGGCCTGAGCCGACGATGGCTAATTTTTTGCCTGATGCTGCAGCTTTTGAGCCTTTCACAGGTTCAGCCTTGTTGGAGCGTTCGACAGCGAAGCGCTCCAAGGCTCTTATGGCAACGGGCTGGTCGAGATTGCCGCGGCGGCAGGCGCTTTCGCAGGGGTGCTCGCAAATAAGGCTGCAGATAGACGCAAAAGGAACTTTTTCACGGATAACGGCTACGGCTTCGTCATATTTTCCTTCTCGGATGAAGCGTATGAAGCGTGGCACGTCTACCATTGCGGGGCAGGTATATTTGCAGCGAATGGAAGCGGCTTCACGGTCAAGCCAGTGGCTCCACTCGTTTTCTCTGTCCATCAGCGCTCCTGTGGGGCAGACTTCCACGCATGAGCCACAGAAGGTGCATCCTGATTCGATAAGAGGTTTACCGAATGCGCCGCCGATATAGGTCTGAGCCCCGCGCAGGTTGAAGGCGATAGCTTCGAAGCCCAGTATCTCCTGGTCGACCCTGACGCAGCGACCGCAGAGAATACACAGGTTGTTGTTGCGGACAATGAATGGGTTTTCTTTTTCAACAGGCAGTCCTTTACTGGTGTAGGGGAAGGGCATTCCATCAAGGCCGATGAAATCTACTGCTTGCTGCAGCTCGCAACGTCCATTTTTAGGGCAGGTAACGCAACGCTCGGTTACCGCCACATTGCGCAAGCATATGTCGAATGGCTGGCAGCGTTCCCTTCGCCAACAGGTGAGGCAGTCATGTGGATGCCTGGCCAGCATTATTTCCAGAATTTTCCGGCGCAGACTGTTTACTTCAGGCGTGTTACTATGAATGACCATACCATCGGCTGCAGGTTCACTGCAGGCGGTGATAGTGCCTCGTCTGCCTTCTATTTGTACTTGGCACAGACGGCAGGCGCCGAAGGGCAGCTTGATATCCCGAATGGCGCACAAATTAGGTATGTAAATACCAGCATCCAGTGCTGCCTCCAGGATTCTCTTGCCCCTGGTGGTACTGACCTCGATCCCATCTATGGTTAAAGTGATAGCATCCATATTTTTTCGCTCTTTTTAAGCGGTAGTTATCGGTACCGGCTCTTTAGGCACGGCGATTTGCTCTCCTGTCGTCTTGATTATGGCGCTGAAGCGCTCGGGACATTTCTCCAGGCAAGTCCCGCATTTGATACATTTTTCCTGGTCGATGACGTGAACCATTCTCTTGCCGCCGCTGATTGCCTCCACAGGGCACGCCCGGAGGCATATTCCGCAACCGGAGCATTTATCAGGCAATATATAAAAGTTTATGAGAGCTTTGCACACCAGCGCCGGGCACTTTTTCTCGATAACATGAGCTTCCCATTCGTCCCGGAAATAACGGATGCTGGTTAGGACCGGGTTGGGAGATGATGTTCCCAGGCCGCACAGGGCGCCATTCTTAATCGTCTCGCCCAGATCAATCAACCGTTCTATGTCTTCAGCATTTCCGTTGCCTTCCGTTATCCTCTCGAGGATATCGCTCATGAGGGGCAGTCCTTCCCGGCAGGGTATACATTTGCCGCAGGACTCATCGCGGCAGAAGGCGATAAAATATCGAGCGACATCTACCATGCAGGTATCTTCGTCTACCACCACCATGCCACCGGAGCCCATAATAGAGCCAGCCTTGGCAAGTGTCTCGAAGTCTACGGGTGTATCCAGAAGGTTTTGTGGCAAACATCCTCCGGAAGGTCCTCCTGTCTGTACAGCTTTGAAAGGCTTGTTGCCGGGGATGCCACCGCCGATATCATAGATTATCTGACGCAGCGTTATTCCCATGGGTACTTCAATCAGCCCCGGTCGTTCTATTTTGCCTGTCAGGGCGAATGTTTTTGTCCCCTTGCTCGTCTCTGTGCCATAGCTGGCATACCATTTTCCCCCGCGGGAAATTATAGAAGGCACATTAGCAAAGGTCTCCACATTGTTCAAAGAAGTGGGTAAGCCCCATAATCCTGATGCTACTGAGCGTGGTGGTCTTACCCTGGGCATTCCACGTCTACCTTCTATGGAGTACATCAAGGCGCTACCTTCACCGCACACAAAAGCGCCAGCGCCCTGCATTATTTCGATATTGAAGCTGAATTCGCTGCCCAGAATGTTGTCGCCAAGCAAACCCAGCTTTTTTGCCTGGCTTATGGCGATATTGAGGCGACTCACCGCTAGAGGATATTCAGCGCGAACATACATGTAGCCATTTGGCGTACCAACAGCATAACCGGCAATAGCCATACCCTCAAGTACAGCGTGAGGGTCGCCTTCAAAGACAGACCGGTCCATAAAAGCACCGGGGTCTCCTTCATCGCCATTGCATACCACAAATTTGGGTGTAGCCTTGCTGTTGCGTGCCTCCTCCCATTTTCTAGCTGTGGGGAAGCCAGCGCCGCCACGTCCACGCAATCCAGATTCACTGACTTCTTTAGTCACTTCTTCAGGCTGCATTTTCAGCGCTTTATCCAGGCCGCTGTAGCCTCCTTGAGCTATGTAATGCATTATGTTCTCAGGATTGATATTCCCACAATTTCGGGTCGCTATCCTGACCTGTGGCTTTAGCATAGGAAGCTCATAAAATTTTGGTATGTCTGCTATGGTGCCATCGCCAATGGTGCCAAGTGCCATGTCAGGGCGAGGGTTATCATTGACGAGATAATCTTCGATGAGTTCCCCTACTTTTTGGGGTGTGACATGGGTGTAACAAATTCGAGGGTGTCCTGGTTTAACAATGTCGACTAAAGGTTCCAGGTAACAGAGCCCTATACAGCCCACGGGAATAATAGTAGCTTCTATATTTCGCTGGCTTAGCTCATTCTCGATAGCTTTCATTACTGCGTTAGCTCCTGCCGCCATGCCGCAGGTAGCCAATCCTACCAGTATTAGAGGCTTATCACCATGCCACAAAGCCTGCCATTCTGCATTTGCTTTATCGACGATTTTAGTGAAATCCATGTGAGTCCCTTTTGGTCAAGCTATTGGAATTTATCCAGTATTTCCCTGGTTTTTGCTGCTGTTACAGTGCCAAAAACTTCATCGTCGACTACCATAACAGGGGCAAGAGCACAGGCACCAAAACATCGGACCTCTTCCATGGTGAACTTGCCGTCAGAAGTAGTTTTTCCGGGCTCCATATCTGCCTCTCGTTTTAATGCATCAACTATGCCCATAGCACCACGTACGTGGCAGGCAGTTCCAAGGCAAACCTTAATCATATGCTCTCCGGGCTTGACGAAGCGGAACTGAGAATAGAAGCTGGCTACGCCGTAGACTGCGTTTGAGGACATACCGGCTACCTGCCCGATTTCTTCCATGGCATCTTCAGGCAAAAAGCCGAATTTGCCTTGTACAGCCTGTAGTGCTGGAATAAGAACACCCTGTCGACCTCGGAACGGAGCAAGGACTGTGCGGATTTGCTCTATCAGGTCTGTCGACGCTCTCGCTGTCTTAGCCAGTTTTGTTAACTTCCTTTCGGTCGATTGCGTATAGAGCTACGCTAAACTCCCATGTTAGAGGGCATAGTCAGTACAATTACAGGATGGTTTGCCGTGTTCTTCCTATCAGATAACTTGCTATTTAGAAATACCACTAACAAATCACGTAGTTTAGCATGAGATGTCTTAATGGTCAAGTAGCCCCCATTACCATGTTTGGACTTTTTAGCATACAAGCCGCATTTTTTCGGTTTTGCAATTCATTACCTGTCTGTGGTTTTAATGATTCCGGCTGCATTACTAAACCTTCTCAATTCGCACGGCACAAACTTTAAACTCTGGAATTTTGGCTACCGGGTCTAATGCTGGGTTGGTGAGTAGATTAGCTGCGCTCTCGGCGAAATGGAAGGTCATGAAAACAACGTTTTTTGGTGATTTTTCAGTCACTTTAGCCCTGGCTGTTACTTCACCACGGCGTGAAATCACCTTTACTGTATTACCATCCTTGATTTTCAGGGAAGAAGCATTCGACGGATTTATCTCTACTACCCCCTCCGGTTCAAGAACATTGAGTCCGCTGACCTTCCGTGTCATGGTGCCGGTATGAAAATGATACAGGCTACGCCCGGTGGTAAGTATAAGCGGGTATTCCTTGTCGGGCAGTTCAGCAGGTGGCTTATATTGCAGCGGTGTGAATTTTCCCAGCCCGCAGGCGAATCTGCCCACATGCAATATAGGTGTCCCTGGATGGTCTTTTGTTGGACATGGCCATTGCAGCCCGCATTCCTCTAGGCGTTCGTAGTTGACGCCTCCGTAGCTGGGGGTCAATCTGGCAATTTCACCCATAACGTCAGAGGGGTTCTCGAAATCGAAACTCTGTGCGCCCATTTTCCTGGCTAGCTGGCATATAATCCACCAGTCAGGCTTGGAGTTGCCTAAAGGTTCGATTGCCCTCCTTACTCGCTGTATTCGCCGTTCTGTGTTGGTAAATGTGCCGTCTCTTTCAGCAAAGCTCACTGCCGGCAGAACTACATCAGCCAGTTGTGCAGTCTCAGTAAGGAAGAAGTCCTGGACTACAAGGAACTCGAGATTTTTCAATGCCTTCTCGGTGTGGTTGGCATCGGCATCGCTCAGTATTGGATTTTCGCCCATTATGTACATTGCTTTAATTTTTCCATCGCAAGCGGCATCGAGCATCTCTGTCAAGGTTAATCCCGGAGCTGAAATCAGGTCGCCTCTCCAGGCGATTTCAAATTTCTTTTGAAGGTCGGGATTGTCAACCCTTTGATATCCAGTGTAAACGTTGGGCAAGGCACCCATATCGCAGGCACCTTGGACGTTGTTTTGCCCTCTCAGTGGATTTACACCGGTTGACGGTATCCCTGCATTACCGGTGAGCATAGCCAAGTTAGCGGTAGCCATTACGTTATCTGTGCCATGGCTGTGCTGGGTAATGCCCATGGCATAGAGGATGGTTGCAGGTTTACATGTGGCATATAATCGAGCTGCCTCGATTATGGTGTTACCGGGCACACCGGTAACCTTCTCTACGAAGTCGAGGTCAAAATTCTTCAAAGATTCCTTGAAGGCGTCGAAATTGTCGCAACATTCGCTTATAAAGCTTAGCTCAGCCAGTTCCTCGTCCACGATAACCTTCATCATGCCCATGAGCAAGGCAACGTCGCTGCCCGGAAGGTGTCTAAGCCATACATCAGCGTAGCGGGAAAGCTCAATCTCTCGAGGATTGGCAACTATGAGCCTGCCACCATTGCGCACTGCCTTCTTTATCTCTAAGGCAATAACCGGATGACCTGTGCTGGTGTTGCTGCCGATGACCAGGATACAGCCAGCGTCTTTGATCTCGTTGATAGAGTTAGTCATAGCACCGCTGCCGAAACTGGCGGCCAGACCGGCCACCGTGGGGGAATGTCAGAGACGGGCGCAGTGGTCAATATTATTGGTCTGCATCACAGCGCGTGTGAACTTCTGTGCCAGATAATTTTCTTCGTTGGTGCACTTGGCTGAGGCGATGAAGGCGAACTGGTTTCCTTTGTATCTGTCCAGCTTGCCAGCTATTAAGTTTAGTGCCTCGTCCCAGCTTGCCTCGACGAGTTCACCGCTCTTTCGTATCAGAGGTGTGGTCAGGCGTTCAGGATGATGTACAAACTCAGCAATGCCAAAACGGCCTTTGACGCAGGCCTGTCCCTGGTTTACTGAATTTTCCAGAACAGGTACTGTGCGGACGACTTTGCCCTTGATTACCTCGAGTCTTAGCTGGCAACCAACTCCACAGTAAGGGCAGGTTGTAATTACCGAGCGTTCAGGTACCCCCAACCACTTGCTGTGGCGATCCATTAGAGCGCCGGTAGGGCAGATGTCAACACAAGCCCCGCAGAATTGACATCCTGACTCTTCCAAAGTCTTGTCAAAAGCAGTGCCGACTAATGCCTGGCTGCCTCGATAGGTAAAGGCAATTGCTCCAACTCCTCTTACCTCCTGGCATACCCGAACGCATCTGCCGCAGAGTATACAAAGGTTGTAATCGCGGTCGAAAAAGGGACTGTCCTGGTAAATCGGTAGTTCTTTGTGTATAGGGGGGAGTGTAATCTCCTCCACCCCGATGCGGGAGGCAACTTCTTGCATCTCGCAGCGTAGATTTTTGGGGCAGGTGATGCATTGCCTGGAGTGTTCCGCCAGAATAAGTTCAAAGATATTTCGTCTCAGCTCCTGGATCTGTGGGGTATTGGTTCTTACCACCATGCTTTCAGTTACCGGTGTAGTACAGGCAGTGGGGAAGCCTCGTAATTTTTCAATTTCCACGATGCACAGTCGGCAGGCTCCGTATGGAGTCAGGCTGGGGTGATAACACAACGTTGGAATATAGATGCCTGCTTGTCGAGCCGCCTCAAGTACTGTAGTGCCTTCTTTTACTTCGACCTGTTGCCCGTCTATAGTCAGGTTCATTATTCTGGTTTCTTCGCTGATAACCATGTTAGCTCCTGTTAAGCTGATGCTTCAATAGGGACTGGTTGTTTTGGGACCTCGATTTGCTCACCCGACACCTTGGTTATGGCGGCAAAGCGTGGTGGGCAGACATCGGTGCATGTCCCGCATTTGATACATTTATCCTGATCGATAATGTGAATCATTCTTTTATCGCCAATGATTGCCTCCACAGGACAGGCTCTGAGGCAGATACCGCAGCCCTGGCATTTGTCCGGCAAAATATAGAACGAAATCAAATTCTTACATACCAGGGCAGGGCAGCGCTTTTCGTTGATATGTGTCTCGTATTCATCCCGGAAGTAGCGGATAGTGGTCAGTACCGGGTTGGGGGCGGTTTGTCCCAAGCCGCAGAGTGAGCCTTGCTTCACCGTGTTGGCTATTCTTTCAAGCTGCGCTATGTCTTCGGGTTTGCCTTCGCCTCGAGTAATGCGGTCCAGGATGCCCAGCATCTGGCGTGTACCAACCCGGCAGGGTGGACATTTGCCGCAGGATTCAGCCTGTGTGAAACCGAGAAAGTACTTTGTCAGGTCAACCATACAGGTGTTTTCGTCGGCGACAATCATACCGCCGGAGCCCATGATTGAGCCGGCAGCAGCAAGTGATTCATAGTCAACAGGTGAATCGAGCATTGAGGGTGGCAGGCAACCACCTGAAGGGCCACCGGTCTGCACGGCTTTAAATTCCTTGTCTTTGAGTATGCCGCCGCCAATCTCGTAGATTATCTGGCGCAAGGTAATGCCCAGGGGTACTTCGATAAGACCGGTGCGCTCTACCTTGCCTACAAGTGCAAAGGTCTTCGTTCCTTTGCTTTTTTCCGAGCCATACTGGGCATACCAGTCACTGCCTTTCTCTAATATGCGTGCCGCGTCTACCCATGTTTCTACATTATTGATATTTGTCGGCTTTCCCCATAATCCTGATATCGCTGGAAAAGGGGGACGTGACCGGGGCATTCCCCGCTTGCCTTCTATGGAGGCCATCAAAGCTGTTTCTTCACCGCAGACAAAAGCCCCAGCGCCCTCTTTAATTTTTATGTGGAGATCGAAGCCGGAGCCAAGTATGTTATCTCCGATAAAGCCGTATTCTTCCATCTGCTGCAGAGCCAGCCGTAGCCTTTCCAGAGCTAACGGGTATTCGGCACGGCAGTAAATATAGCCATGGCTGGCCCCTATAGTGTAAGCCCCGATAACCATTCCTTCAAGGACTGAATGGGGGTCGCCTTCTAATAACGAGCGGTTCATAAAGGCGCCGGGGTCACCTTCATCGGCATTGCAAATTATATATTTTTCATTCCCGGGTGCTTTTCGGCAGAAATCCCATTTTTGTCCTGTTGAGAAACCGGCGCCGCCTCTACCGCGCAAGCCTGATTTCTTAATCTCCTCAATTATTTCTTCAGGGGACATCTTTAATGCCTTGGCCAGCCCGCTGTAGCCACCGTTTGCGATGTAGTGATTTATGTTTTCGGGGTCAATGAAACCGCAGTTACGCAAGACTATGCGTACCTGTGGTTTGAGCACGGGCATCTCATATAAATTGGGAATGCCGTCAACCTTGCCATCACCAACGTATCCTAGAGCTAAGTCAGCCCTGGGGTTATCGGAAACCAGATAGTCATTGACAATCTGATTAGCAGTCTCAGGGGTTAAATTGCCGTAGATGATTTGCGGGCGTCCTGGCTTTATTATGCCAACCATAGGCTCAATAAAACATAGCCCCATGCAGCCTACCTGGATAACAATGGCCTCGATACTGTGTCGTGCCAGTTCCTCATTAATAGCCTTGAGAACATCAAGAGCTCCGGCGGCACTACCACAGGTGCCGGCACCCACTAAGAGCCGTGGTTTGTTGCTTGATTGTAGCGCTGCCCACTCAGAAGCAGCCCTTTTTTGAATTTTCTCGAAGGTCATGTCGCTAGGATTTCATCGGTATTTGTTTACAGTCTCTTTTGACTTAGCAACTGTCATCCGTCCATAAACATCTTTGTCTATGACCAGCACAGGAGCTAGAGCGCAGGAACCGAAACAGGCTACTCTCTCCAGGCTGAATTTGTAGTCTCCTGTAGTGCCTCCAGACTCGACACCCAACTCTCTTTTAATTTCGTCCAGAATTTTCTCGCCTCCACGCACATGACAGGCGGTGCCCAAGCAGACCTTAACGGAGTGCTGACCGCGTCGAGTGAAGTAAAATTGGGCATAAAAAGAAGCAACTCCGAAGACTTCGCTTTCCGACATTCGGGAGAATTTAGCTATCTCTGAAATTGCCTCTTCGGTGAGGTAACCGAGTTTTTCCTGAATCTTCTGTAGGATTGGAATTAATGCGCCCTTTTCTCCCTCATATTCAGCCATTATCTTAGCTAGTTTATCAGGCACGTGGTTCTCCGCGGATTTGAATAACCAAAACGATAGTTTAGCAAAAAAAGTATCGGTGGTCAATCGCCGTGGTCATGCTGAAAATCCCTCCTGTCATTCTGAGTGCAGCGAAGAATCTCATGTAGCTCAGGATAAACTCCGTGTGGCAATCTTGTGGGTTGCACCGAGTGAGGGTCAACCCTGGGCGGAGCATTTGGCAAAAGTGCTATACTACGCAGCTATAGTTCTGTGTGAAAGCGACTGCAAATGGCGGAACGAAAGCGCATCTTTGGTCTTAACCCCAATATTTTCTTCCTGGGGTTGGTGAGTTTTCTCACTGATGTCAGCAGTGAGATGATTTTTACCCTTCTTCCGCTTTTTCTGGCTAATATCCTGGGAGCGGCTGCAGTTCTCATCGGTTTCATTGAGGGGGTGGCTGAAAGCACAGCCTCCTTGCTCAAGATTTTCAGCGGCTGGCTCAGCGACAGACTGGGCAAACGTAAATATTTAGCTTTTATCGGCTATGGGTTATCTACCTTAGCCAAGCCTTTCATGTATATAGCTACAACCTGGGGGTTGGTGCTTGGGGTGAGATTCGCCGATAGGTTTGGCAAAGGCGTACGCACGGCACCACGGGATGCACTGGTAGCCGATTCTGTATCGGCTGAACAGCGGGGCAAAGCCTTTGGATTCCACCGGGCTATGGATACCTCTGGCGCTGCCCTGGGGCTTGTTCTTGCCGCTGCCGTTGTCTTTTTGCTCCAGAAGGGTGCTCTGGAGTTAATTCGAGACACCTACCAGTGGCTGGTGTTGATTGGAATTATCCCGGCGGTACTGGCGCTGTTTATGTTTTTCTTTATCCGCGAAGCGAAGAAAGGTTCAAGTCCGCAGAGCCAATCTGAGTGTTTGCCAAAAAGCTCTCAGGACACGAAATCTGGCTTTGACAATCGCTTCAAGCTTTTTCTGGGCATAATGTTTCTGTTCACTCTGGGTAATTCAAGCGATGCCTTCCTCATCCTGCGAGCGCAGAACCTGGGCAACTCCGTACTCTGTATACTCTTGATGCTCATCCTGTTCAATGTCGTCTATGCGGCTGTTTCAACCCCTGCAGGGATATTGTCAGATAAGCTGGGCAGGCGGCGAATCATAGTTCTGGGGTGGTTAGTTTATGCTGTTACTTATGTTGGCTTTGCCGTGGCATCCGCCCCGTGGCATATATGGCTGCTTTTTGCCCTCTACGGAGTCTACTATGGACTTGCTGAAGGTGTGGCTCGAGCTTTTGTGGCTGATTTAGTACCTGAAGGCAGGTGTGGCACAGCCTACGGTCTCTTTCACGGTGTAGTCGGCATTACTCTTTTGCCGGCGAGTATTATTGCTGGCTGGCTGTGGCAGTCAGTCAGTCCGGCGGCGCCCTTCTATTTCGGAGCTGGTCTGGCATTATTGGCGATGATTGGATTATTGGCTCTGGTTCGCGAGTGATTTTATTCCAGTAGCCTCAAGTGTATACAATATAGCCCAGTCTTTTCCATTCTGTTTGCCTGTCCAGGTAGGCATATAGGCCGTTCTCCTCAGTGTTAAAAGGGTTGGTGGTATAGCTTAATGTTGCAAGAGATTACTGGGACATACTACTTTGGAAATGACCAGAATATATACTCAGGCTTTGGGATTTGACGATGTTTTTAAAAGGCATGTTGTGGCTAGTCCGGTAGATGGGTTGGTGAAATAGGTTAGCAGGACAAGGGGCTAGGAGTGCAATAGTCTTCTATGTTTAATTTGCCATTTAGATTAAAGAACGAGGGACTGCAAAATTCTTGTTCAACTTGAGTCTGGACTGATTGTCTGCGCCCTAGAGAATTGTCCTACGTGCAAAATTGCCGCTAGAATGTTGTGCTATAATGAGTCACGTTGATAGCAAACGTGTGCCTACAATAGTGCATATAGTAAAGTTCTCGTAATCTGATTGGTGGCACTTGAATTTAAGCGATGTTTTCTATACTTATGCTAAATCTGTGATACCTATCGGTTGGGCATATCATGGCGACATAAATCAAATACCAATTCCCCGAAACATGTTGTTGGAAGCACGACATGAAGGCCGCCACATTAATATATTCCCTTGTGCTACAGTATTCTTACTTTCCATTGATTACGATAGAACAAGATTCGTTACTGCTAACCACGCATTCCCCGACTTGCAACGTGATAACGCAGAAGTGTGTGTTTTAGTACCCGACTTCACGAAATGTCCGTTTGAAGTATCTCAAGATGACCTTATGCCTTACCTGGGTGTCATTGATTTTATGCGCCTCGAAGATCAGGACATTTGCATTTTTGATGTTAATACACCTGAAACACTTTTCACTCAGCAGCCTACTCCACTTCCACTCAGCTGTGATAGGAGAGTTGGTGACGAAGTTTGTACAATTGGCTATCCATTCATAGGTTATGAGGGAAGGTTTACAGAAGGAAGACGAGATATACGTTTTGTTGAGAGACTAACTTATGCTCATTTGAGTTCTATTTGGCCTGATAGAGGCACACTCACATTGGAATTTGATAATTACGTTGGCCCCGGCAACTCTGGAGGACCATTAATAAATATTAGAACTGGTGCTGCTATTGGAGTTGTCACATGGAGTAGACTGGAAGAGCAACGTAATGTAACTACCTTCTCTCATGCTAGCTGTATATCGGAACTTGAACGGGCTAGAGTTAAGTTCCCTGACTTGCCAAAGATAAAGGGTTAAACTTGACCGGGATTATTCAAGCCTTCCGACTTCTCATCAGCCCGATACTAGCTCATTGTCTATGAGCCTCGTCTTGCCGAATCTAACTGCCAGAGAGGACAGTGCTGGTTTATCAATTTCAGTTAGTTCTTCCAGGGTTTCGGCATCAGCAATGCTGACGTACTCGATTTTGGCTAATGGCTCTTTGTTTATGAGGGCGGTCATCTTTTGACTTATGGTCTCAGCGTTAAGCTCTCCTTTTTCATACATGTTTCGAGCTAAGGTAAGAGCTTTAAACAAGACGGTAGCTGCCTGGCGTTCCTGAGGATTGAGATAAACGTTGCGGCTGCTCATAGCCAGTCCGTCGCCCTCCCGAACGGTAGGCGCAACTATAACTTCTAAATTCATATTGAGGTCAGCTACCATCTTCTTAATGACCAATGCCTGCTGGGCATCTTTCTGGCCGAAATAAGCTCGAGTGGGCTCGACGATATTAAATAGCTTGGCAACTACAGTGGTCACTCCCTTGAAATGCCCCGGACGGCAGCTACCTTCAAGTCGGTCGGTAATTTTTTCTACCTCTATCCAGCTATTGAAGCCTTCAGGGTACATGTCATCAGCCGATGGCATGAAGACAATGTCTGTCTTCTCTTTTCTCAGCATAGCCAAGTCGCGCTCTGTATCGCGGGGATAAGCTTTGAAGTCTTCAGTGGGACCAAACTGGGTGGGATTGACAAAGATGCTGGCTACAACTACCGAGTTCTCATCTCGGGCTTGCTTGACCAAAGCCAAATGCCCATCGTGAAGATAGCCCATGGTGGGGACGAAGCCTACGGAGCCGAGGCTTTTCATCCTGAGGGCTTTCATTTCAGCGATGGTTCGGGCTATTCGCATGGCTGTTCAGGCGCGGGCTAATTCTTCGAGTAAGCTCTCATCGATTTTGGAGCTATGTTCGGCGGTAGGGAATTTACCTGCTTTGACTTCGTTGACATAATCAGCCAGGGCAATCTTTATTTCGCCTGCCAGTTTGGCAAATTGCTTGGCATGTTTTGGCACAAAGTCGGAAAACAGTCCCAGCAGGTCACTGATTACCTGCACCTGGCCATCGCAGTCAGGACCGGCTCCGATACCGATGGTGGGAATGCCTATCTTCTGTGTAATTAGTTTGGATAGCGGTGCTGGCACAAGTTCGAGTACAACAGCAAAGGCGCCAGCTTGTTCTAGAGCTCGAGCGTCCTGCAATAATCGCTCGGCGGCTTCAGGGGTTTTACCCTGCACCCTGTGGCCACCCAGTTGATGTACGGATTGTGGGGTTAGCCCGATGTGTCCCATAACCGGTATGCCGCATTCGACAATCCGTCTTACCGTCTCGGCTACAGTCACGCCACCTTCAAGTTTAATCGCCTGCGCTCCTCCCTCCTGGATGAACCGCGCTGCATTACGCAGGGCATCGGCAGTATTTGTATGATAGGTCATAAATGGCATGTCGCCTATTACAAGGGCTTGCTTGGTGCCCCTGACCACGGCTTTGGTGTGATGTATCATCTCGTCCATAGTTACCGGAATGGTTGATTCGTAGCCCAGCATAACCATACCCAGGCTGTCACCAACTAAAATCAATGGTATGCCAGATTCATCTACCAGTTTGGCAGTGGAATAGTCATAGGCGGTGAGCATGACTATCTTTTCTTTCTTCGATTTCATTTCCTTTATTTCGTTAATGCTGACTCGCATTTCTCACTCCTCCGTACCATATGTAAATAGCCAATCTCTTTACAGTGTTGATAGCAAATCTTTTGTCCAGTCTCTTGCGCCTTTGATGTCAACGATTCGGTTTTCTGAATTCACATATACCAGCCTCGGAGTAGCTGTGGCAACTTCATTCTCACTGACTACATGATAAGACAGAATAATCACAATATCACCCTTAGCCACGAGCCTGGCGGCAGCACCGTTAAGGCAGATTTCTCCCGAGCCTCTCTCCCCTTCAATCACGTAGGTATGGAATCTGGCACTGTTGTTGATGTTCAACACATCAACTTTTTCGTAGGTGAGCATGTCGGCTGCCTCCATCAAATCCTTGTCGATGGTGATACTGCCCTCGTAGCCGACGTTGCATTGGGTAACCCGAGCCCGATGTATTTTGCTTTTGAGCATTGTTCTCATTCTCGTCTCCTCGTTTTGTTTATCTCATTAGAGCTTTTAGCTCTTCTGCTCTTTGCGAATCTATTTTTCCTTTAGCCAGTGCAATCGGTACTGTCTGCTGTCCCAGCTCCTTGTAGATTTTAAGCAGTGCAGGGGCCTGTTTTCCCAGCGATTCCAGATGTCTGCTTATGGTGCCCAGGTCGCCTCTGGCAATGGGTCCGGTCAGGCAGTTCGGTAAACCGACGTTTTCGATATTGCTAAGCGTGCCTCTTAGCAGGGGCATTAGATCTCTGGTTGCTTGTGCCGGTGGTACGTCAAAGGTCTGCCATAAGTCCGTGGCCAGCTTGACCAGTGTCACCAGGTAGTTGCAGGCGAAAACGGCTGCGGCATGATAGAGCACTTTATCGCCGGCTTTTAGTATTACCCATTCTCCCTCTAAAGCGGCAGCCATATCCTTGAGTGTGGACGATAACGGTTCTTCGGCTTCAATAGCGAAGGTGGAACCGGGTATATTGCCTATTGCCTGGTCAACGCTGGCGAAAGTTTGCAAAGGATGAAAACAGCCCGTGTTAGCTCCTGGCTGCTTTGCTGGTTCCAGAATGTCGATTGAATGGGCGCCACTGCAGTGGACCACGCTTTGTCCGTTACGCCACTGAACCTCAGCAGCTACCCTGGGAATGGCGTCGTCGGGCGTGGTAATGAAAACAAGCTGAGCGACATCGGCTACCTCCTGAGCTGTTTTGTAAGCCTGGCAGCCGTTTATCCTTGCAGCCAGCTTTTCTGCTGATGTCAGGCTCCGGCTGGATACAGCGATTACCCGATATCTCTGCTGCGCCAGCCTTACAGCCAGCGCCGTACCTGTCGTACCGGCACCTATAAAGCCTATAGTCGGAGTATCCTTTCCCTTCATCTTATGTCCTTTATCGCCGGTATACCGGCTAGCGTTTCCGCCTGTTTAACTGCCCTGACTATGGCTTCGGCTACCATCTCGGCGGCTGCCGTTCCCAGTGTAGTGAGGTCGCCTATCTTGTCACCCAAAGATAAGGCAAATATAGTATCGCCGTCATACATAGTATGGCTTGGGTTGATGGCTCTAGCCAAACCGTCCTGTGCCATTTGTGCCAGTTTATTTACCTGCTCTTTGTTCAGGCAAGCGTTGGTTGTCACCACGCCCAGGGTGGTGTTGGTGGGTAGCAGGTTTTTCACATCACTATTACTCCCCCTGGTTAGCAGTTCGATGGTGCTAAGGAAACCATTGTTCTTTTCATTCCGAGGACCAGCCAATATATTTCCCGTTTTGGGGTCAATCACGTCCCCGACTGCATTTACGGCGACAATTGCAGCAACGATGATATCGCCACCTATCTTGCAGCTAGCTGTGCCCAGTCCGCTCTTGGTGGCTCGTTCTATGCCTAGAAATTTTCCTATCGTAGCGCCAGTACCGGCACCAACGCAGCCTTCAGCCACCTCTTTGTCGGTGGCAGCCAGGCAAGCCTTGTAGCCTTCCTCAGAGCCGGGCCTGATTTTGCAGCTGCCTGTATCCAGGTCGAAAAGAACGGCTGCGGGAACGATGGGTACCCTGGCAACCATGGTTTCTTGACCCAGGCCTCGTTCTTCGAGATATCGCATTACTCCCCCGGCGGCGTCAAGCCCGAAAGCGCTGCCGCCACCCAGGAGAACGGCTTGGACTCTTTCCACCAGATTCATAGGTCGCAGCAGGTCTGTTTCTCTGGTTCCTGGAGCCGAGCCCCTGACATCAACACCGGCTACAGCACCGGTCTCACACAGAATTACGGTGCAGCCGGTAGCTGCATCCTTATCGGTATAGTGTCCCACTTTTATTCCCGGAACATCGGTTATAGCGTTGTACATCGTCATCAAAAAAAAGCCTTCTCAGCGTTGCCGAGAAGGCTCAGTTAGCATTGCCACTATATCCCGTCTCGGTCATCGCTGATCCAAGCGGTCCCTTTTTATTTACTTTCAATAAAGGCTCACTGCCTTATGGTCAATGGCGATTGTAATGATAGAGAATTCCGTCTGTTTTGTCAATGAGTAAAAGGTCATATTGCGCTATCAGACCGGTAGTTTGGAGATGGAGGTGGGATCTGGACTAGCGACAGTCTGCGTATCGCCTCTTTTTAAGAAAGGCGACCTTTGTTCAGCTAACCAGATTTTCCTTAAAGTATCGGGCAGATTGGTAGCTTGTAGTAAAAGTGCCGAGGCCCAGAATCGAACTGGGGACACGCGGATTTTCAGTCCGCTGCTCTACCATCTGAGCTACCTCGGCGCGGCGACATTGTAAATTTTTTCGTCTGTAGGTGTCAAGGGAAAAAGATGTGAGTTTATGTCTGTCCGCCAGGTCTGACCAGAGGTATGCCGGCGGCGCAGAGAGGGCATTTGTCAGGGGAGTAGACCACGGTGGCAGAGCGCAGGCAGCTAAAAAGAGGCACGCCGAAATCTTTCTTCTGCTCGGAACGGTCAACCAGCACGCCGATGCCAACGATGGCACCTTTTAGTTTTTTGACTGCCTCCATTACTTCCATAATAGAGCTGCCGGTAGTCAGGATATCGTCCACAATCAGGACGCGTTCACCGGGATGGATGGTGAAACCACGTCTAAAAACTCTTGTCTCTCCTTCTTTCTCGGCGAACATTCCCTTTACGCCCATCTGTCTGGCGACTTCGAAGGCAAGGATAATGCCGCCCGTGGTCGGACCGGCGACCACCTGGACATTGCCTTTCTTGAAGTGCTCGGCGATGAACTGACATAGCTTCTGGGTGTGGTGGGGGTGTTGTAGAACGCGGAACTTCTCCCAGTAAACAGGTGAATGTAACCCTGAGGTCAGCAGAAAATGCCCTTCCAGTATGGCTCCGGCATCTTTGAAGATTTGTATTATCTCATCGGACATAGTGTTTTGATTGCCAGGCTGAGTTCACTGACTTCGGCTGTTCGCGTGCCTATATTGGGCTTATAGTGTTCTATTGGCCCCCATCTATATGGTGGCCAGTAGGTTATCCATGCCTTGCCGACGATATTTTTTCGAGGTACCGTCCAACCCCTGTGTGAATCGGAGCTATTGTTGCGATTGTCACCTAGAACAAAATAGTGACCGGTGGGAATTTCCTCGGGCAGCATAAAGTAGTGGGGTGGCTCCAGAGTGTAAGGTTCAACTAAAGGGGTATCGTTTATAAATACTGTATCGTCCTTAATTTCGATGGTGTCGCCGGGCAGGGCAATAATTCGCTTGATAAGGTCTGAATCAGGGTTTTGTGGGGAACGAAGCACGATTATGTCGCCGCGTTGTGGCTCATGAAAGAAATAAGTAGCTTTGCTGACCATTATATAATCGCCTTCTTCTATGGTAGGCAACATGGACGAGCCGTATACTTTGAAGCTCCCAACCGTAACTTGAAAAAGGGCGAAAACAGCCAGTCCGAAAAGTACAGGTATGATGAAGTCGCGGAAAAATCTCATCGTTTTGTTACAATTAAGCTTGTGTTATTATAATCCATGCCAGCTTTTTGTGCCATCTTTAAACTAAACTCGGTGGTCTGGTTTACCGTTATATATGGTGGCAATCAGTACCTGCATGCTATTATAATGAAAGAGGCGATGTTGATAGTTTAATATGTCAGTAAAACCAGGCAATAAATTCGAGGAGGCTTAAAATGAAGAAATTTTGGTTAGTTCTATCCAGTGTGATTTTGGCTGTGATTTTGATTGGGGCTGGTGGTTGTGTGGTTGGTGAAAGTGCCCAAGTATCGCCTCCGGCTATTTCCGCCTATGTGGCAGCACCGGACCTGGGTGGCATATTTTATAGCCAGCAGCAGGTCGGCTTGTGGGTAACTGGTGAAGGCAAGGCAACGGTAACCCCCGATGTTGTTTTGCTCAGTCTGGGCATAGAAGCTGAGGCGAAGACTGTGGCGCAGGCGCAAGAGGATGCAGTTGAGGCTATGAATGGAGTCATGAAGGCACTTAAGGCTAACGGTGTGGCTGAAAAGGATATTCAGACGCAGAGCTTTAGCATATATCCGGTGCGCAGATGGATAGAGAAGGAAAACAGGGAAGAGATTACCGGCTACAGGGTGACAAATATAGTGGTTGCCAAAATAAGAGAAATAGATAAGGCTGGACCTGTTATTGATGCGGTGGCGCAAGCTGGTGGTAACTTGACCAGGATTGATAGCATAGGTTTTACTATTGATGACCCGACACCTTACTATAAAGAGGCACGGACTGAGGCAGTGGGAGATGCTGTAGATAAGGCTAAGCAGATGGCACAGGCGGCTGATATTAAGCTGGGCAAGCTGCTGTATATCTCTGAAAGCACTCCGTATGTGCCGCAGACAGTGGTTAGAGACCTTTTTTTGAAGGCTGAGAGTGCAGCTTCAGCACCGACTCCTATTAGCGCCGGCGAGATGGAGATTACAGTCACCGTCCAGATGGTTTATGATATTAAGTAGTGGTTTGCGGACTGCAGGGACTTGACACGGCAGTTGACGGGGCATATTATAGGCGATGAAAATGGGTTATAATAATGACGTGGAGGTTGTGATATGAAAGATGAGACGTGGTTACCCAGGCCTTACGCAAACGAAGAATTCCTCTCCTTTGACCGACTGAAGCGAGCAGTTACAAGCAGAGTGCTTGATAAAGCAGAGCGTGTTATGGGGGAAGAATTCCCATTGAGTCCAGACAGGATAGGCGAATTGACTACTGAGGAGTGGCAACGAGCTAAGGAGGCACTCCAGAATTCTCCGGGGGCTCGTGAGGCTTTCCGGAAGTATCTGGAGGGGACGGTTAGTGGCAAGGTGGACAACCTGATAAAAACTGATAAAGATTATCTGTCCGCTATGGGAGTAGCTGAAAAGAGTTTGTGAAAGGCATGACGGTAATTCGGGTTAATACTGAGGAGGGGGATTTCCAAATGCCTCTCCTCTTTTATTTTTATAGTGGAGGATAGGATGCCTGAAAAAGCTGAGAAGAGAAGCACGACTATGGATCTGGAGCACACAAAAAAACGCCTGGAGATGTTAGACAAGCGGCTGGATAACATGGACTCCGTGGTTACGGCTTTGGTGGAGCGGGTAATGAGGCAACCTGTCACCATTGAGGTTACCTGTCCCAAGTGCAATAGTGTTATTCAGATCATGCTGACAAGTAATATAAAGACCAGCGGCAAGAGTTAAGGAGTTCTCTGATTCAGGCTTGTCAGTGTGGACTGTGCTACCAGAGCATGTGAAGTTTTCGACAGGCGCCTCAAAGTAAAGTTTATTGTGTTGCCCTGATTTTCTCCTGAAGTTATCTACAGGATTGGCAGATAGTTCTTTAGTTCGTAATCAGTCACGTATGTCCGGTATCTATCCCACTCTACCTTCTTATTCTGGATAAAGCTATCTAAGGCATGGTCACCCAGAGCTTCTCTGACCAACTGACTCTTTTCGGTGAGCTGTATAGCTTCGTATAAGCTGCCGGGCAATGTTTTTATTTTCCTCTTTTCACGTTCTTCCGGGCTCATTTCAAAGACGTTCTCCTCTACAGGCGGTGGCAATTTGTATCCCTTTTCAATTCCTTCGAGTCCTGCGGCCAGCATGGCACTGAAGGCGAGATATGGATTGCATGCCGGGTCTGGTGACCTGAACTCTATCCTGGTAGCAGTTTCCTTTCCCGGTTTATATTGAGGAATCCTGATTAAGTCAGCCCTGTTTCTTTTAGCCCAGGTGATGTAACAGGGGGCTTCATAGCCGGGGACGATGCGCTTGTAGGAGTTTATCCACTGATTGCAGATTGAAGTGATTTCGGGGGCGTGTTTAAGCAATCCAGCGGCGAAACTTCTGCCTGTTTCTGACAGATTGTAGAGGGCATCTTTATCGAAGAAGGCATTCCTGCTGCCTTTGAACAGCGACATGTGAACATGCATGCCGCTACCGTTAACATTGAGTACTGGTTTGGGCATGAATGTGGCATAAACCCCTTGTTGTTGGGCTACCTGCTTTACCACTAAGCGATAGGTCATTACACTGTCTGCCATAGTCAAAGCATCGGTGTAACGGAGGTCTATTTCATGCTGACTGGGGGCGACTTCGTGGTGGCTGTACTCGACCTCGATGCCCATTTCTTCGAGGAAGATAATTGTTTCTCTTCTTATGTCTGTGGCGACCTCCGGTGGTGTCAGGTCAAAGTAGCCGCCCAGGTCTAGAAATTCTGTATTTTCGGAGTTCTTGAAGTAAAAATATTCCAACTCTGGACCAACGTAAAAGGTATAGCCCAGGTCAGCAGCACGCTTCAGGTTTTTCTTTAATATATACCGTGGGTCGCCTTCAAAAGGTTGCCCGCCGGGCCAGCATATATCGCAGAACATTCTAGCTACACCTTGCTCTTTGAGTCCCCAGGGTATCAATTGGTAAGTGTTGGGGTCAGGTAGGGCAATCATATCGCTTTCATCGATGCGGGCAAAGCCCTGTATGGAGGAACCATCGAAGCCCATGCCATCTTTTAGTGCCTCCTCGAGTTGTTCGGCAGTGATGGAAAAGCTTTTCAGAAAGCCTAAAATGTCGGTGAACCATAGCCGTATGAACTTAATATTTTGCTCTCTTGTCCTTTTAAGGACGTATTCCCTGGCATCGCCTTCCTTTTTACCCATTATATTTCCCTCCAGTAGCAAAAACTTTCAGATTATTATCCTTCTGTTTTGTGAAAGTATAGATGAGACCAGCGCTTTATTCAAGATGGGTGAGCTTGACTGCATATAGAAGCATTGATAAAATGCCAGATTAGTGGGCGGTTAGCTCAGTGGTTAGAGCGCTGCGTTGACATCGCAGAGGTCACCGGTTCAAGTCCAGTACCGCCCACCACTGTTTGCAAAAGTTTACAAATCGTAGCTAATTTTTGTACAAACTTTACCAGACCATGTTCTAAATCTCTCTCCCTCAGCACTAACACAGTCCTTGTATGTTCTACTTTTGGCGGGCCTTTACTATACCAAAGATGACTATGTGAGTAGTATAATATATAAAAAGCTTGTTGTGGAGAGACCATGGAAAATGTTCTTGAACCCAATGATATATACAGAATTGAAGTAATAAATGATAATCCTGAATTAACGTCGCTCATGAAAAATAATACTAAAGGCATCTTGTGTGTGCCTGAGAATGTTACTAGACAATCCCAACATAACGTGTTAATGCCTCAGACTTATGATTTCGCAAAATGGTTAAAAAAGAACAAGGGAGATATTACCATTGATGTAGCAGAGTCGGAAGGCATTAAAAGCTTGCACTCGCAGGATTTCTGGATTCCTATAGTTGTTCTAGCTAGTGATGTTTCTGTGCAAGTATTCCTTGGTTTGGTATCCAGCTACATCTACGATCGTATCAAAGGTGCGCTGAAACATGATAAGGCAAACATTCATGTTCAAGTTTATTATAGAGAGACTGCTGAGGAAATCATAAAGAAATTCTCGTATGAAGGTAGTGTTGAAGGTTTTGAAAAAGCTGCTAAGAAATTTAATATAAACACGTTCTTAGGCTAATTCGTGATGTTTGGCACAGATGTCTGTAGAGTGGTGGCTGAATCCGTATGGGTAAAGGTATCACATGCCCTACAATTAATTCAGAAACTTGATGTGAATGAAGCTAGCAAAGAATTAGAGCTTGTAACCGAAATAGTAGCAAAGAAAATAGATGAATTCCCTGATAATGACCCCGATGACGTATTCAATGATGGTTTCATACTCAAACAATTCGTAAACCTTTTCGAGGATTACGTGTCATATTGGAAATTATTGGTGTCTAACAAATTCTCTGAATCTTGGTCAGCTTTACAGGATGTTCAAGACCGATTACGCACAATTTACCGTTTTACAAATGAACCAAGACCCCCAATATTAAGTCATATTGAAAGACAATGTGGCGAGTTGGAGAAGCTTTATCCGTATCGGGTTTTCTTGAGCACCGGCATGGTTAAAGAGGAAGCAGAATGTAGTCTATGCGGAAAGTCAATTGATAGTTTTGAATGCGAACACATTGCAGGTGGACTCTATAGGGGACGCCAAGCTTATGGTATCGTAAAACGAATTAAACAACTTGAAGAAGTATCCTTTGTTCTGAATCCAGCAGACAAAAGATGCACAGTTCAAATTTCGGATACTTCTGAGCAATTCAATGGTGTTGCTTATTTGGCTCAAGGTATGAGAGATAAAGTTCTGGAGCCATTAAATTTCAATCATGTAGAATTTAAGAAAATTAGGAAACCCAATGATGAGATTCCTGCAGTTGATAGGAATGAGCCTTGTCCTTGTGGAAGTGGCAAAAAGTTTAAGAAATGCTGTATTGACAAGAGCTATATAGAGACAACCCATGTAGTAATTATTCCAGAGCGTATCAACCTAGCAAATCTGCTTCATCTATAAAACCAAGATTTTTCGGGTTAGGTTCCATGTACACATTTGTCCAGTTTATGTTAAATAGGTCTGTTTATTTACATGATCTGAACAAACTGGCCCTCTAGTATTTAAGTGATATGAAAGAACATGTAATGTTTTCGAGTATATGAGATAATGAGGCAATATGGATTTAGTGAAAATAACAGAAGTGATAAAGAATATCACAATGACTCTGGCTTACCTCCCCTCGGCTTTAGTGGTAATCTCTATCATGTTCTTCTTGGTCTGGAAATTGCTAAAGAGACTTCACAAAACAACAGTCAATTTCATAGCCAACCCGAAAGTAAGAAAAGGAATAATGCTATTTGCAAGCAGTATCGCGATCATAATATGGCTCATATTTATATCAGTGACATCTACTCAGAAGGAATGGGCTATATCTACGACAATACCCTTCGCTTCATTCATGACATCAACGATATTTCTTCTACTTACGATGTTGATTGACGTTTTTTGGCAGTCAAGTAGGCGAAGGAAATATATCGTAATGTATACACTGTTATCGCTTTCATTTGCTTTCATAATGGCATATGACGTGCTTGTGCAACGTACTCTTTGGGAAAAGATAGTGAATCCCATTATTTCAGCCGGAGTTGGTGCTCTCGTCTCTTGGATTTGGTTTAAGAAAAATATGAAGCGCCCACAGGTTCAACCATAGAGCCACACGAAAGCCTAGCCTGCAGGTTGGCATCTGAAGTTAAAAGATGGGCATATGAAATAACATAAGCTGTATTGGTTAGGGGGAAGCCTAAGCTGCTGGCAGAAAGACACAATCTAAGGCTAAAAATAGGGCTCTTCTGCCTTGCGCTTGACAGCCTTTGTTGCTACAATTTTGGCAAACAGTGGGCTATATTATGAGGCGGAAAGCCAGGGCAAAAGTTCTTCTTTCCGTCCAGTAAGCCCCACCAGTTAGGTAATATCATTACCTTACTTTAGCTTCAAATTCCTCAATTATTCGCCCTAACCTGCATTAATCCACGTTCAATTGCTGGTAATGATATTACCCTGGATATCACGTTCAAATCTTTAGGGCTAACCTTACAGAAACATGAACACATTTCTGACTTTTGTTCAACTGCCGCAATATTGGCCTTAAGTGGGGATAAGGTCGGAAATTCTAGCGGTAGCGACACCAATCATGGTATCGGCAGCACCATAGTAAACCAGTAGTTCATTTCCTGAATAGAATAGCTCTTCATTATCTTCCCGCGGCACTGCCCCACAGGTAAAAACCACGTTGGGCACCCAGTGCTTGTCCGTTCCGCCTATTTCAAACTCTTCCGTAGGCTCGAGTATGGGATTGGGTGAGCGATAAAGCAGGATTGTTGGGTCGGCTACATCAACCAGCATGGCTCCCAGCCGGTAGATATGAGCATGGTCAACACCGTGGGTGAGGAGCAACCAACCGTACTTAGTCTTTATGGGCTGGGCACCACCGCCGATTTTTGCCCCGTCCCAGGCCATTCCGGAACGCGCCCCGGTCAGTATCTGGTGTTCTCCCCTGGGCCAGGGGCAGCGCAAATGGCGGGAAAAGGTTATCCATATATTTGGGTCCACCCGGTGAAGCATGGCAAATTTCTCGTTAAAACATTCCGGAAATAGGGTGCCGTCTTTGTCAGTAAACCCGGGGAAGACCAGCCCGTGTCTTCGCCAGCCTCCCCAGCGATAATTCAAGAAATCACTGACGCTGATAGAAGCCATGGCAATTTGTGCCACCAGGCCATCATAGGCAGTATAAACCATGTAAATACGGTCGCCAATCAGGGTCAACCGGGGGTCTTCACACCCTTTCTCTTCGCTTTTGCCCTTTGGCTCAAATATCGGCTTGTCCAGCCTTTCGGTAAATTTAAACCCGTCGTCGCTTGCCGCCAGCCCAAAACGGGAGATACCATCATCTCCAAACGCCCGATAGATAAGATAAATCTTGTTCCTCAGGTTTATAGCACCCGGATTCAATACATATTTTGATTCCCAGGGGTGCTCCTTGATGGACTCAAGTACAGGATTACCGGCAAAACGGACTAAGGCTCCTGCTCGGGGGTATTCCGGGGCGATAATCTGTTCCGGCACTATCTCAACGGCTTCTTCCACTCCACCAAGCAGAATCTTAGCCAGGTCCTCCCATTCCCTGCCCTCCGCCATAAGCTCCACAATCTTTTCCTCTATTGCTTCCTCATTGCCTCCCACTGCTTTGAAATACTCGGTGAGAAATTCTCGTGAAACCCAATCCCGCTCCACATGCAGGGAAAGGGGAGTGGGTACTCCCGTGCCTCCATTAAAGCTGTAACTAGCCCAGGTCCAGGCAGAGCAGGGAATAAAAGTGCCGTCAGGAAGTGTCTGGGCAAGGTGGTAAGAATCAGCCATATCTTTAAGAGTCTCAGCGAGTCTTAAGCGGGAGGCATCTCCACCCGCCTCCTGGGTGATTCGTTGGGCCATCTCCCTCACTCTCTCAACCAATACCCGCTGATGCCCATTCTCGAAGATATTGTGGGCGGATAGAGGGTCCCTCCCCCAGTGGCCCCTTAGCGAATTTATCACCTTTTCCCCGAGGTCTTTCCTTTCCTCAGCAAACCGGTGCCACAGCTGGCCAAACCTCTCGAACTCGACAATGTTCTTGGCAACGGTGGTAAAGTAACGCAACTTGGGGAATTCTCCACCCATCCCCTTGTGCAGGTTGCTAATCACTATTTTCCCGGCAATTTTGCAGAGAGCACTGCTTTCTTTCATCTCCATCAGTGAGGGGAATTCTTCATTGCTCACCACTAACGGTTTAAAAGCAGAATATCTGAAGTGTTCAGGGCGGGCGCTCTTTTCCAGCAGCACCCATACCGATTCTACATAATCCTCTTCTTCAGACCAGGTGGCTAAGGCCAGGGCAGCGTTAGACTCATATTCAGTAAGCAGTGCCTCGACGTGGCTATAGCCTAGTTTGGTAAGCAGGTTGATAGGAGGCTGACGTCGTAAAAGCCACGCCGCCATCTCCGGGGTGAGGGCAAAGGTATCATTATGTGGGAAGTAACGGAAGATAGCCTCTACCATCTCCCGCATTCCTTCTACAGTGGAGCAGTCCCCGGGCAAAAGAATCTGGTTTAACTGCTCCTCCACCTGGTGCATAAAATTCCTTATTCGCTCTGCAATTTCCAAAGGGCTGGCATCCCGTGGGGCTTTCAGCTTTTCATAAACAAATTGCTCAAACTCCTCCTTGTGTCTGGAGAAGATGGAGTTATAAATGCCGTTGGCTGTAGCTAATATCTTCCCGTCCGGGGCAGTGAGCTCCAGGGGAACCACCAGCGATACGCCAGGAATGAACTCGCGGTAGGTCACCTTAGGCACCGGTGGTTTGATGGCTTCCTCTCTCATTTCCCAGGCTGCCAGAAAATCTGGCTTCTGGCGGAGGAACTCATCCACCATTTCCTCAATCTCTCGCTCGGCGGCTAATGACAGCAAACTTTCTGCTTCCCCGGCGGGAAGAGGTGCCAGCTTAGATTTCACGGCTTGCATCTTCAGGGCAAAACTGGTGACGCAACCCTGATAAAGATGAATAAGTGAATTAAGCAGGTCACCCCTGGCGAATCCTTTACCAAAAGCAAAGGCTAGTAAAAAACGATAGACAATATGTCCCCACAACCGGGCAGGAAAATCAAAAGCTGTAGCCTCAGTCAGGGACAGTTTGTCCAGTTGTCGGTAGGCTTCTTGAGAGAGAACATTCTCATAAAGTGAATGGAATGTATTAAAACCATGTTTATATCTGGATACCGACATCTGGGGGGTTATATGCACTTCTCCTGGGCGGTGCGTCTTTTTTATACCGAAAGTAGCTAACGGTTCTATTAATGGCGGTTCACCAATGGCATCCGTTTCTTTCCACCACTCTCTATCAGATACAATTTGGTCGAATAGCACTTCGGCCAGACTCCGCAGCACCAGCTCCGCTTTTCCTGGCGTTGAGACGTGAATTTTTACACCCAGGTTAGCCTCACAAATCCTGGCCTCGTGGGTGATAGCGGTGGTGACCAACCAGCTATCTACACCATAGCCACTGGTATCGGTCCGCCACAGTTTGTGAGTATCCTTTAAATAGGTTCGTATCAGGCGGTGTGAAATGCCCCACTGTCCGCCTACCATATCGTTAATACGACGCTTGTAGATAGCGGTAAGAATCGGGTAAAAAAAGTGACTGGAAACAGGGGACTCAAAGTAATGGCGATTAAATCGAGAGATAACCATGTCCATCTTCTGCCGCTTAATGGGTTCAAGGAGCAGTCGGACCCAGTCCGGGGCTAATCCCTCAATCTCTCCGTTTATATTCCGGCTTCTCAGGTCCGCTTCCAGGATAGCCAGATTAGCACCAAGGCTACGAGCGATTTCGGCAATGGCTCGCAGGCTCCAACCCTTCCCGTTGATCCTTTCATCATTCAGTAAGAAAGCTATCCGGTTGATACCGTCGACATGAGGTAAGTTATTTACTACCTCGAGAGCTGCACCACCGGCTGGAGAGCCGGCTGCCACGATGACGCACTTTTCGTCAGGGTAAAATTCCTTCAGCCCTTTGGTCGCTATCTTTAATACTGAGCCGATAGTGTCCGCTTCATTATAGAAGGGGATACCGACCACAATGTCAGCCTCTGCTATTTCTTCCGCTCGGCTTAGCGGTTCTCGCAGAGCCTCTCTGAAAAGCTCCTCACCCTCCTTAATGGATAACATTTCCGAAGCGTCTCTACCTGCGTTGTTCTTTAGTCCGGAATTATCTTCTTTAAAACGATTGGCAACGTTATCCTCAGGGTAATCCGTCATTGCCTACCTCCCGCAAACAAGCGGTTAAAATCGGCTGATGCTCCAATGAAGCCGAATATACCATCAAAAGTTGAGCCTCGCCAGCAGATATGAAACTGTCGACTCCGCTCCCTGGTTCAAATTGATATACTGCCTGCCGACGCCATCATAGCAGCCACCTGTGGTCCGGTCATACATGATGGCCTCTATACTATTGCCACCCAGAAACCAGTTAAAGGCCCGGTACAACAGCCTTCCGTAATGCTCATCCTTGGTGATTGAATAGCAGACCTTAAGTGCGTACACCATGGTCATCACCTCCTCCGGCTGTTGGTCAAAACGATTATGTTTCCCATCCCTGTAATACCAGCCATCCTGCCCTATCGGCACGAATATCCCTTCATGGAAAGTCTTTTCTATCAAGAAATCAAGTGTGGTTTTCCCAACATCAAGGTATCTGCCTTTTCCTGTGACCCGATAAGCCTGGAGCAAAGCCTCCGACAAAACCGCATTGGAGTAGGTAAAATAGCTCTCAAACCATGGCCATTCGGGAGAGCTGGCACTCTCATACAATGACAGGAGCTTATCACAATGCTCCCCTAATGCCCCTGTCAAATCGATTCCCTGAATCTCGATATTCTTCTCTAACAAAACGCATAGAGCTTTTATATACCAGGAGATTGCCCTGGGCGATTGAAACGGGGTGTTCCTCTTAACCTTTTCTTGCAAGATAGTGAGCGCCTTCTCCCTGATCTTTCTCGATATCGAACCGATTGCCGAAGTCAAAGCCAGGGCATAGAGCGCTCGACTAGTCGCCTCTTCGAGGTTAACCTGACTGTTGAATTTGTCATCCGGAGTCCTATCAAGATTGAAATAGTTATTGAAGTATCCATCGGCCCTTGAGGCAAGCGAAATAAAGTCAAGGTAGATATTTGTCAGCCTCAGTAATTTCTCCCTGTTGGCGATAGACTGGCTGAGCAGCCCGTGCCGAAGTCTGTCGTAGCAAAGAGTCACTACCATCAGTGCCCGGGCGTTATCGTCCACGGTATATCCTGATGTTGGCTCAGGCTTTGAAAGGTCAGCAAATTGAACAATACCAAATCTGTCAGTAAGGCGTACCAGGTGGCTAAGTTTGACCCGTGGAAAACTCTTGCGCTCTACTACCTCGACAAGGTCCGGAGCACATTCAGAGAAGTACTTCGCATACTTGATAGCCACATTCGGCCACGTCCAGCCGCGGGTCTTGAAATAAGCATTCTTGCCGAGGTCAATCTGCCTGTTTTTATCCCCCATAAAACTGATGATGGCATCGGTAAAGGCCTGTGGATTCCGGAAATCAACCAGAATGCCAACATCAGAGGTCACATCTTCCTTGGCCTGGGCAAAGGCAGTCGATATGACAGGCCTCCCTATGCCGAGCGCGTATGAGAGGGTTCCAGAGACTGCCTGGTTCGGGTCGAGCGAGGTAGATATATATATATCCGTTGCCTTTAACATCTGCAATAGCTTCGGCAACGGGAAGTAGTAGTTATACATCTTTACGTGGTCGGCAAGGCCTAGACTGTAGATTTTCTCAATGAGGGAATTACGGTAGGTCTCACCCTCTGTTTTGAGTATATTCGGGTGTGTGGCTCCAAAGATGATGTAGACGAGGTCTTTATATCTTTCGACCACCGCTGGTAGCGCCTCGATGACATATTCCAGCCCTTTACCACGGTTCAACATCCCGAATGTTGAGAGAACGGTCTTATCCGGAAAGCCCAGGACAGCCTTGGCTCGCTGGCTGGAAGTATAAGCGCCGTCATGGATTCCGTGGGGAATGACCCGAATGCTCTGTTCAGGTATTCCGTAATCCTCAATCAGGATACGTCTGGAACGATGTGTCATCGCGGTGATACCATTAACATTGTCCGCCAATAAACGTACCGCATGGCGCAGGTCCTGGGAAGGCTGAGGAATAACAGTGTGAAAGGTAATCACCTTGCACTTCTTCAGCGTACTCAGAAAATGAATGATGTTTAGGCCCCAGTCGCCGCCAAAGATACCGAACTCGTGCTGGATATTCACCAGCTTAACGGCATCATTCTGGTTCAGTGCCTCGGCAACCCTAATATATTCATCGGGGTTATTCTGGTCTATCTGAAAGATAACCTCCCGACTATAGATATCAGTAACGATCTTTTCGACATTCATGGCCACGACCATCGACTTTACCCTCGTTCCAAGCAGACCATCCATTCCCCGGGTGAGGTCCTGAGTAAAGGTGGCAATCCCACACTTTCTGGGTGGGAAGGTACCAATGTAGACTATCCGGCAATCGTCCGGATTCCCCTTATCTAACCGACGCATGTTTTTCTTATCATTACCGCCCATCGGCGGGCCCCCTCTCGCCAATTTATTAGAGAATCTTATTTAAATAGCATTTTACCATAAGTTAGCCAATATCCACCGCCAGAGCTACTGAAAGAATACGGGATTATATACTTGATACAATTTGATTATCACCTCACTGTAGAGTAGGCTTAGTCATCCCTGTAGTTACGCCTGCGCTGTATCAAATATTCTCTTCCACGCCTTACTTAAAGATACAATAACTTCGTACTCATATTGGTTAATAAAACTAGATAGACGATTTTTCATATTGCAAACACAGCCTTATTCTTTCAATTCTCTTGGTGCTACTACAGGTTGTGGTAGTTGCGGTATTGATAAATGATAGTTTGGGTCATATAATTGCTTTAAATGGAATTCTTTATACCAACTGCAAAAACATCTGATATTGCCGAAAGGATAAACAATGCAACTAAATCCTTGGCTAGAGACAATGTCCTTACCGGATACCAATAGCCAAGTTGGTAGCGGCGCAGACTGCCATCCAAGCGAGGTTAGGCAGCTCTCATGCTGAAACTAGTGGTGCCGAAACCAGCTAAGTACGCGCTGACCGCAAAATACACCGCTGATTTTTCATGTCTGAGCCTAAAGAAAGGGGGTGGCTATAAATGAAGAAAAGCAGAATAGGCATTCTCACCGGTGGCGGAGACTGCGCTGGTATTAATCCGGCGATAAAATGGGCAGTGAAAACGGCCCTGGATGAGCGGGCGCAGCGGGACACGGGAATCCAATATGAGGTATTGGGAATCAAGGATGGCTGGAAGGGGCTGATGCAAGCTGAGCCCAGGGAGACTGAGCAGTACGTCACGCCCCTGGATCAGGAAACCGTAAGGACCTGGGACAGGTACGGGGGCACTATGCTTGGCACCTCACGAACCAATCCCTATGATCCTAAGAATGTCCAATCGAAATTGGTATTAACCAATATAGAAACGCTTGGCTTGGACGCGCTGCTAGTCATCGGAGGGGATGACACCTTGGCCGTGGCTCATAAGCTGGCGCGTGAAGGTGTGAATGTGGTTAGCATTCCTAAGACGATTGACAAGGATCTGCGTGAGACTGATTATACTCTGGGATTTGAGACAGCTTTGGACGTTATCACTCAGGAGGTTGACCGGCTGAGGACAACCGCCGGTTCACACAAGAGAATATTTGTTGTGGAGACAATGGGAAGGGAAACTGGCTGGCTCGCTTTTGAAGGAGGAGAATCAAGTGGCGCCTACATTATCCTGATCCCGGAGCATGGTTTTTCAATTGAGAAGGTGAATGAGTTGGTTCTCGAAGGCAGGAGAGCCGGGACAAGGTACGATATTATCATCGTAGCGGAAGGAGCCAAGCCGGCAGGATACGGCCAATTTACAATGGAGGAACGTGTCGACAGCTTTGGGCATAAGACTCTAGGTGGAATTGGCAAGTTTTTGGCTGAGGAGATTCAGAAGGGTACCGAACTAGAAACACGATGGGTTGTCCTAAGCCATCTGCAGCGGGGGGGGGCGCCATGTGCCTACGACCGAAGAATGGGGCGGTACTTTGGCATCGCCGCCATGGACATGGTTAAAATGAGGGACTTTGGGAAGATGGTGTGCTATAAGAATGGTAGTATCACGGCATGCCCGCTGGAAAAGGTCATCGGCAAGCTGAAGTACGTCGACGTCAAGACTATGTATGATGTCGAGAGATACAACGGACGCCGGACTATTCTGGGGAGGGAAGAACAAGATGTACCGAGACCATGGCCGAACAAAAGATGAAATGACTTCTGTGGAACAGTCAGGAAATACCAGACTGAGAAAAGGCGTGTTTGTGCCCCCGCGCGAGGTTGATACCCTAGTGGAAGACGCCGTCTTTGGTGCTGATGAGGTACGGGAACATAGCCGGGAGAAAATCCGGCAATTCGCTTCGGCACAGGGTGTAGTTTTGGCAAGCGTTGACGGCCTGTATCGAGCTGCTGGCAAGGGGCTGTACACTGATATCACTGTTCCAGCAATAAACATCCGCGGCATCACTTATCAAGTGGCTAGGGCGGTATTTAGAGCCGCCCTGAAGGACAGGGTTGGTGCTTTTATTTTAGAAATTGCTCGTTCTGAGATAGGCTATACCGCGCAAATGCCGGGTGAGTACGCCGCCTGCGTACTTGCGGCGGCAGTCGTGGAGGGGTTCAGAGGTCCCGTTTTTCTCCAGGGAGACCACTTCCAGGTTAACCGAGCCAAATACAATTCAGAACCAGAACGGGAATTGAACAGCATCAGGGAGTTGGTACGTGAGGCGGTAAGCGCTGGCTTTCTGAACATTGATATTGACGCCTCCACTATTGTTGACTTGGAAAAGTCAAGCTTTGCGGAACAGCAGAAAGAGAATTGCCAAGTCACTGCGGATATGGCCAAGTTTATCCGCGAGATTGAGCCCGAGGGGATAACAATCTCGGTTGGTGGTGAAATCGGCGAAGTAGGCGGACGCAATAGCACGGTGGCAGACCTCCGGGCCTTTATGATAGGATATCTCAGGCTGCTAGGGCCAGATGTCAGGGGCCTCTCCAAAATCAGCGTTCAAACCGGGACGACTCACGGCGGAGTAGTTTTGCCTGATGGGTCAACGGCGAACGTTGACATTGATTTCAAAGCTCTGAAGGAATTGTCTCTAGCAGCACGGAGAGAATACGGTATGGGTGGCGCAGTGCAGCATGGAGCATCCACTCTACCCGATGAAGCTTTTGATCTCTTCCCACAGGCGGACACACTGGAAGTGCATCTGGCTACCGGATTTCAAAACATTATCTTTGACAGTCCCTATTTCCCCAAGGAGTTGCTGGACAGAATTTACCAGTATCTTCGGGATAAATACGCAAGTGAAATGAAGCAGGGGGATACATCACAACAATTCCTCTACAAGACCCGCAAAAGAGCATTTGGTGATTTCAAGAAGGAACTGTGGAACCTGTCTGGAGAAAATCTGAGGGGAATTGGAAACACACTCGAAGAACGCTTTTCCCTGCTATTCCGTAAGTTGAAAGTGGCAGGCACGGTGGACCTAGTGAGCCGATTCGTAGATTATTAGTGGTGATATGAATAGTTGGACCGGCTCTATGAACCACCCTCAGGTAACCAAGTTGTTGTGCAATGCTCTTGCTAAGAACTAATGAGCTTTTTTCTATTGCCGTTGGCAAATTTGATATAACTTAAATATAGAGTTGCTCAGTTACAGACGGCCTGATGAGCACTCGGGGGTGGTAGTGGACAGGGGCAAACTAGGTTTCTGGGAGTCCCTTGGATATCATAATTATGGTGACCTTTGGAAAGAATAGTGGTACAGATAGTTCCCATCTCTTGAGCCAGTTATGGGACGCAGTCTTAGCTGATTTATTTTTGACGTTGTCGCATGTTTGAATTAACATAGCAGTACAACTAATTAGTCGTTATTGTTTTCATTTTACTTGAGCGTGGACAACTGAGTATGAAAATAGCGCATTCTCACCAGCCTATTGAACGCAATATTGCGATGGAATTAGTGCGGGTCACCGAAGCGGCGGCCATGGCTGCCGCTCGTTATTTGGGTAGGGGCGATAAGACACTGGTAGACAAGGCTGCGGTAGCTGCCATGCGTTATACACTGGGCTATATCCAGATGGACGGAATCGTAGTCATTGGGGAAGGAGAAAAGGACCATGCTCCCATGTTATATATAGGAGAGCGCATTGGTGATGGATCAGATTTAAAGGTTGACATTGCTGTTGATCCTATTGACGGGACTACCCTTGTCGCCAGAGGTCTTCCCGGAGCTATCTCTGTAGTAGCGCTTGCGGCCAAGGGGACGATGCACTGCCCCATGCAATTCGTATATATGAATAAAATTGTTACCGGAGCGGAAGCAAAAGGCTGCATAGATATCAACGCACCGGTGGCAGAAAACTTGAAGAACATAGCCAAAGCTAAGCAGAGGAAGATATCGGAACTTACAGTGGTGGTTTTGGACAGGCCGCGGCACGAACAGTTGTTATCGGATATTAGAAGTGCTGGCGCCAGGGTCAAATTGATTGCTGATGGTGATGTTTCCGCGAGCATAGAGGCAGCTCTGCCTGAAAGAGAGGTTGATGTGCTTATGGGCATCGGGGGCACGCCAGAGGGGGTCCTCTCCGCTGCGGCGATACACTGCATTGGGGGCGGCATTCAATGTAAGGCCTGGCCCCGCGATGACAGCGAGAGAAAGGCCGCTATAGTCTCGGGCGTTGATGTTGATAAGGTCTATAAGACACAGGACCTAATAGATAGTGACGATGTGTTTTTTGCTGCCACCGGGGTCAGTAGCGGCGAATTACTGAAGGGTGTACGTTATTTTAGTGGCGGGGTACAGACTCAGTCCATAGCGATGCGCTGTCGCTCCGGTACCGTCCGCTGGATAGACTCTTGGCACAACTTTGACCGCCTTGACAAACTCAGTTTATTTGAACTCCATTGAGTGAGTTCAAATCCTTTCTTCTATTATCGTAACGAATCATATTTTTGGATAACGGGGATTTGTAGAGGTCAAGTAATAATTCGAAGGGCTGCATCAAGTGATCTGTAAATCGTCAGGGTAAATGGGACACAATAGGGCGGTTTGTGCAATGTATCGGTTCACGTATGTTTGACAAAATCCAGACCAGAGGGTAGACTGAAGTAGAAGCACAAAGCATAAAACAACACCTGAAATAACGTTAGCTTTTCGGAGGTAGTGTAGGGGCGAAAAATAGGCACGGCAATCGCTAGATAGTGTAGTGATCGCCAGTGCCTTTTTAATTAAGAAAGGGGGTGAGAGGGACAGAAACTGACGTTGAGATATATGCTTTATCGGTCAATTATCGGGGTCGAGGAGATGTTGCTGTGGGAGAATCAGCGAAAAGCCATTACGAGAGCTTATACGAGGAAGCAAAAATAAAAGAGGAGGTAATTAATTCATGCGCAAAGCTTGGGGATTGGTCAGTTTCATATTATTCTGTATCGGTCTGGTGCTTGTTATCATAGGGGGTATAGTAGCGCCCTCGAATGTCGCCATTACAGTGGTGCTAGCAGTATTCGGTCTTATCATCGGGATTATCTATGTCGTCTTTGCTAAGGGCAATGGAGGCTTACATACCTTGCTTCTGTCTGTTATAGCCTTGTTGGCAATGACAGCTGCCCTCGTTCCTATCACAAATTTATGGTCAGGCGCGATGGTTAGTGGCATAATCGTTAACTTTGCTGCCTTGATGTCTCCAGTAGCACTCATAGCCGCGATAAGAGCTCTATTAACAATAGGGCTAGAACCGGAAGTCAAAATTTAGAGTTTTGATTTATCAATAGCTATCAAATTCTTGTAAGCACAAATAAGCTAATATAAGTGTCATACGGGGCAGACAATATGTTGCTGGCGAATAACCAGTAAACAGTCTGTCCCGTATGCATTTTTGTGCCCTGACCCTCCCACCAAAAGAGAAATTTAGTCTTGTTGACCTGCCCCTTCAAAACTAGTCCTACAACAACCTATCCACCGGACTGACCACCACCTTTGCCATTCCCTTTCATATGAAGGTATAAGACAGCTAACGAATAGCTAACGGGCGGGATTAGCGGCCCTTAGGCTCGCAACCCGAAGGTCGTTGGTTCAAATCCAACCCCCGCTACCAAGATAATACTTAGAGGCAGGCTTATTTGTGGCCTGCTTCTTTCTTTTTCCGACCAAGAGGTTATCCCTCCCATCCTCCAGATCTAATGCCTGTCATCTGAATTGAACAAAACTGACATTAGTTCAATTCCATCAAATTGAATAAAAAGCCAGACTCGATGGATAGATTGAGGTACTGCTTGCTTGAATGGTTTATGCTGTGATAAGCTAAAAACATGTCAGTAGACAGTTTGTCCGTGCTATGCGGGAAATGTAAATCGCCTTTACAAGAAGATGTTCACTGTCAGCCTGATCAACGTATTCCTTGCCCGTATTGTGGATCAACTGCTAGACTCTTTGAGGTCGTCATCAGGGATAGCTTAGTTTTTAAATCTAAGTTAGGTCTGAAAGGCAAGCATAGCGGTGTTTCAAAGCCGTTTATTGAAGAAATCACTGGTGATGACCTTCACAGAAAAACCAACAAATGGATGAACCTTGTTAGAGTATTTGACCGGGAAAATGACCTTTATAAAGAGATAATTACTGATCCTATTACGGGAGAAGTTATACATCAGTGCATTGAACCTCTGTCACAGCACACCGGTCATGGTAGCGATAAATATAAGAATAAACCAAACAAGACATAGTCCTCTCCCGAATTAGCTTCAGCGTTATCAACGGCAGTTTATGACAAGATAGGCCTCCAAACTTTATCTTTAGCGGATAGTTTGGTGCATATATATAATCAGCTGAACAATTACTCATAATGTTTAGCCATTAAAATTACCGGTGAAATTTCTGCGATACCTGCGGGCAATTTTCTTGAATTGTCCCCAAATTCCACATATCCTATACATGGAGTGGATAGGATAGCTGTTGGAATTGATGCTTTTGCTCGGTATGCTGAGGTACTGGTGAACAGCCCGGGCCACACGCTATCACGCCTCGTAACGCGCGCCGTCCGCCGCTACCTTGTGGGCCCCGATCAGCGATGGGTCTTCGAACCGCCCCCACAGGACTGGACGCCGCCACGCGTCGAGCGCACCTCACTGTATCTGCACGTGCCGTTCTGTCGTAATTTCTGTCCGTATTGCCCCTACACTAAAGTACCGTATGATGAGACGCTCGTGGAACCCTACACACGGGCCGCGCTCGCCGAGGTCGACTGGTGGGCCGACAAGATCGGGCCTGCCGAGGTGACGAGCGTCTACATCGGTGGCGGCACGCCGACGCTTGCGCTGGGTGGCGTCGCCACTGTGCTTGCGCGCGTGCGCGAGCGCTTCCGCCTTACGGGTGACATCTGCATCGAGACAAACCCCAATGACGTGGACGATGTGACCGTACACCAATTGCACGATGTGGGCGTTGCGCTCGTTTCGCTTGGCGTGCAATCATTTCACCCAAAGAACTTAGCGGTGATAGGACGACGCTACAGCCCGTCTGTCGCAGAGCACGCGCTGGCACTGCTCGCAGAAGGTGGCTTTGCCTCGGTCAACACGGATATCATGTTCGCGCTGCCTGGCCAGACAGCCAGCGACGTGGTTGCGGATTTGGCCCGCGCTGCACAACTCGGCGCGAACCAACTCACGACCTACCCGCTCTTCACGTTCCCATATACCTCGGTCGGTGAGTTCCTGCGCCTGACTGCACTGCGCATGCCAACTCTGCGAGTGCGCCGGACGCACTATCGGGCCATCAGCGAGTGGTGCGCGGAACATGGATTCGAACGAGTGTCGGTATGGAGCTTCAAGCGAGGTGGCGTCCCGCTCTATTCGTCAGTCACTCGGGATGGTTACATAGGGGTTGGCCCAGGTGCTGGATCTCACCTGCCTGACGGGTTTGTGCTCAACACGTTCGACCTCAACAACTGGATACAGGCAGCGTGCACGGGACGCACGGCGATTGCCCTGCGCATGCCGTTCGCCGGTGAGATGCCTGGCTGGTGGTGGCTATATTGGCGCTTCTATGACACGCGCATCCCTCTGGATGACCTCGAGGCGGTTCTCGGTAACGACGCGCCTAAGGCTCGCTGGTGGCTGAGAGCCATGGAACAGGTTGGGCTGGCGGTTCGCAGTGAAGAGTACCTCAAACTCACCGAGCCGGGTGCGTTCTGGCTTCATCTCGCACAGAACCACTTCGCGCTAACTTACGTGAACACGCTGTGGACCAGGGCACGCCGCGAGCCTTGGCCACAGGCAGTGGCTATCTGAGCACTTGGTGCCTTACACCGGGTTGCAGAGACACTTTGGGGCAGCTAGATCGTGGTCATTGTGGGTCTCAGGAATGATTGGCCATATTTATATACAAGCGTGAAACGATAAACATGCCGATGTTTGTGCAGTGGCAACAAAATAGCGACTTGTGCAATTCAACGCATCTGTCATATTAGAGAAATTCTAAATCACCGGATGTCTTCGATATCTGTGGAGATAACATTATAATTTGACCTGAAGAGAATTTACAGGTAAGGTGTTAGCAAGTAAGACCTAAAAAGGAATTGAATAAGGAGGTTTAGACGTGGGTAGTAAGGGAAGAAAAAATGTAAAAAAACCTAAGGAGCAAAAAACAGAGAGGAAAGCACAGAAGACAGAACAAAAGAAGAAATAAAGAGCCAACCAATGCAGCTTGAACAGCGCTAGTTCTCATTCAGGGCAATTGCCTATTGTTCAGCATATTACATTTGTCCATTTTGTTAATTAGTGCACCTTTCGGCGTTTTAATAAGGATTTCACCCGGCAGTAGTCTTCATTGTCTCTTATTCAAACATATGATTTGTTGACATGTCTTTGTCCATTCGCTAGAGTAGATTCGAAATTTTTACATTTCGCGCTATCGCAAGGAGGTAAGTGGAATGCGGAGGTATATAATGGATAATCGCAATATGTTACGTAACGAAGCTAATAAATTACTCGACCAAAATTTAGGAGCCGGCGAACTTGTTCAAGTAATTATTTTAGGTTTATGGGATTCAGCAATAATAGGGACTAAAAACCGTGCATTCATCTTCAAGAAGGGAATGATGGGTGGCGTAATGTTTGGTTCTAAGCTAACTTCTTGGGACTATCGGAATCTTACCGGTGTTCAACTCGAGACCGGACCAATGAGCGGATTTGTTTCGCTTCAAGGCCCTGGAATTTCATCGCAGGATTTAAGTTACTGGGACACTGGTAAAAATAGGCCGGACATCTGCTGAGCGTAGCTTAGCGGAGCTAATTAGATAAAACGCAATACTAAAGACTACAAGCGGGTATGAACAAACTAAAGGATGCCTTGACCAGCTTCATGAAGGCTGATGATGCTGCCCAAATAGCTCAGGTCATGGGGCTGGTAGTCAAAAACGGGAAGGCTTCATACGAAGAAATAAAGACAATGAGCGGAGATAATGTCGAAGATGTTTTGATATTGGGTTATGGATGGAGATTGCTGCTCCCAGTGAGAGCTAGCAAGGCTGGTGATTGGGAAGACAGGACCCTTGTAGCTCGTCCTGGGGAGATATATCACACTACAAACGTGGTCAAACATCTTGTGAGGAATGCGAGCGAAACTGGTCGCTGGGACCCGGAAACTGCTGTTACGGAAGCATTTAAAGATATAGGCGAGCCAGAAATTGACAAGATACGAACCCTAGTAGCAAGAATCGGCTCTGAAGCTAAAGGCCGTCGAGTCAGCGGCATCCAAATAAAGAGATTGTGTATCGAACTCGGCTTGGGGGACAGAGTAGACCCTCTCCTATCCGAACTTAAAGCCTGTAGTATTATAAGTCCTAAACTCAGCTCGCTTACCGACCCAAGCAGGGTCGGCACTCCCATCTACGAACTCAATCCATCTCTGTTTGTCGGCGACAAATAGACAACTAACTGAAGTAAGACAGCTGTCCGACCACACAAAACACCACCCACTACTAAGGCAAAACCATCCGTCGCTGATTTTAAGCTACTCCATGCTTCTTGACAAGGATGGCCCGAATGATGTAAAGTGGTAGATAATGAGACTCATTCGCAACCAAGATGAGCTGCTTAAAGGGCATGTACTCACAAACCAACGAAGGCTGCTCTTGAAGCTGGTTCAAGAGGCTGAAGGACATATAAATGCCAAGGAGCTGTATCGGCGCGCAAGCGCCAGGGACCAGTCCATCAGCCCGGCCACCGTATACCGGAGCCTCAACCTTTTCAAGCAATTAGGGTTGATTGACGAGAGAAGACTGGGTAAGGTTAGCTGCTACTACGAGATAAAGCATTCGCCAGAACACCAACACCTGGTATGCCAGGGATGCGGAAAGGTAATCGAGTTTGAAAGTCCCCTCGTTCAGGCATTGATGGATACAATACAAGAAAAATATGGCTTCAAAGCAACGAAGGCTGAGTTATATCTTGAAGGTTGCTGCCAGGAATGCGAGGACAAACAGGAAAGGAGGTCACCCTGATGATTGATGAGGGGAAAGGCTATGACAAGTGGTCAGGTTGATCGGCTGTGTTGGGATTGGCTACATGATAATTATGGCGAGGAACTCGCTTCGGAATATACACCATATTCGCTGTTGATCCCTGCCTTTAATTCTACTGACCTCAATAGCGTGTTGGAGGAATTGAGGCAGATCTTGTATCTCAATTTTGGTCCTGAGCAGTCGTTTGGAAACACAGATTATTATGAGGCAAGGGAGAGGTTGGGATTGCCCGATGACTGGACTCCTGTACCTGATGTTTTCGTCAGGGCTTTTGTAGGAAATTGAAACGAGGCCGGAATACTTGTAGCAATGATAATCGGGCGTTTGGTATTGGTCGGTATACACAGTGAAGAAGAACGATAACTAAATGGGCAGTGCCGTGAAAGAGACTACAGACCAGGACTTTGAGAAGGAAGTGCTGAAGTGCAAATTCCCTGTGTTCACCTGCTTCACTGCGGAGTGGTGCCGCTCTTGTTACCCCACATGTCTTTTGGCTAATGAGCTAGCCGAGAGATGTGGTGACAGGGTGAAGTTCGTCAGAGTGGATATAGAAAAAAGCCCTGAAATATCTGCTAAGTATCGTGTCATCGTCCTGCCCACTATACTCATCTTTCGTCATTCTCAGCCGGTGAAGAAGCTTGTTGGTTTTCAGGACCGGAAGTCGTTGAAACGCTTGTTGGACAGTGTGATTTCAGAAGAGGAACCGCCGAGAAACGGAGAGTTATCTCAAACTGGGCAAACATCATAGAGCTGATATGAGGTATGCGCGATGACCACGAAGCACCTAGACCGGGAAAACCTTGTTCGCCAAAGAATGGCCGAAGAGGAGGAAGTCCGACGGAGGGTGGACAAAGAGGGCAACAGATGGATAAAAGTCTACTTTGGCAGTGGGGCGCATTTTAGAAACTGGTTGGGCCAGGCTATTGGACTGAAAGGAAAACAACATGTAATGGTAGGGAAGGCTGATTCAAGAGGGTTCCAGTGCTACGAGGAGAGCGGTGAAAAAATGTACCGAATTTGGTTAAAGGAAAATGACGAACATGAAGGGAAGCAATAGATATGGTGATAGAAATTACGGATGAGAACTTTGAAGACGAGGTACTGAAGTCCAAGGTGCCTGTAGTGGTGGACTTCTGGGCACCGTGGTGTGGCCCCTGCATGATGATTGCCCCAATAACCGAAAAGCTATCAAAGGAGTATAAGGACAAGGTCAAGTTCTGCAAGCTGAACGTGGATGAAAATCCACAGGCAGCTAGGGAATATCAGGTTATGAGTATACCACTTTTGTTATTCTTCAATAAAGGTCAGGTGGTAGATGAGAGCCTTGGTGCTGTCCCCGACAACATGATTCGAGCAAAGATCGAGGGACTACTGTAGCTATATTCACTGGAGCAATAACATGGTTGATGTGCAAGGCGATGGATAAGGAGGCACTAAACATGTCTAGCTTCGAGGGGATAGACAAAGCGAGGAGGTTATTCGGTTTGCAAGAATTTGCCAGCCTTGAGGAAATAAAACAGGCTTACAGGAAGAAGGCTTTTCTGTACCATCCAGATAAGAGCGGCAGTAAAAATGATCAAAGTGAAGAAGTGATGAAGAGCCTGAACCAGTCCTATGAGCTGCTACTAGAGTATTGTTCCCGGTATAAATACTCGTTCAAGGAGGAAGACATAGGTAGAGCTTACCCCGATGATGCCTATCTGAGAAGATATGTGTATGGCTGGTTTGAAGGCATATGAGAACAAGGTAGCGCGATGCCAAATGCTATAGCTATGATTGATTACCAAAAGTGCAACCCTCAGATATGTGATGGTGGGGTATGTGCTGCTATGCTTGAGTGTCCGAACAAGGTGCTGACACAAGAAGTTCCCTACGAATTTCCTTTTTCGCGCCCATCGCGCTTCTGCCAAGGTTGTGCCAAATGTGTTCAAGCATGCACGCTTGAGGCGATCCGCATAGTATGAGCCAGAATTATCGAGGCCAAAGGATAGCAATTTGAAAGGGAAGTACGAGTATAGAGAAATATGACGGGGGCAACAGGATGCTTGATTATGAGTACCGATGCATGAGATGCCGGGAGAAATTCCGGGTTTGTCAAGCCTACGGCGAGGCTGGCTCATGAGAGCTATCTCAATAGTGGCCTGGCATTGATTGATAAGAGGGCTAGAAGCTCATAGTCGAATAGCGTTGATTGAAGCGAAAGGAGGATGGCATGGCAGAGATAGAGGTCACTTGTCAGATATCATGCCAGAAATGTGGCTGGGACGTCGGGGCAACAATCCTTACCAATAAAGCAAACGTGTTGGATGGAGTTCTCGAGTTTATCAAAGGATGCTGGACCCATCATTCGAATGCCGGGCTTGCTGGCGAACTGCTGGTTATCTGGGAACCATTGAAATCGGAGGGTCGCTAAAAGAGAGGTCGTGCCAATTGGTACGGCTGGGAAAAGCGTCATTGTGGAAAGGATAGTAGATTAGATATGGAAGAAAGAGACGTAATTATAATTGGAGCGGGGCCTGCCGGCTTGTCGGCGGCGCTCTTCACCCAGATCGATGGCTGGAGCACACTGGTGTTAGAGGGTAACTGGACAGGCGGCCAAGGTGCTATTGCCTACACCGTAAGCAACTACCCTGGTTTTCCACCTGGGGACGGGGCCTTATTGATGGAAAACATGGAGAAGCAGGTCACTTCGGCACCTCCGTCAGGAGTGGGTGCAGAGCTGCGGTACGAAAGAGCTGTCAGCCTTAAGGCCGACAGCAAGGTTGTAGTTACGGAGAAGAACGAATACAGGGCGCAGGCTATCATCCTTGCCACCGGTAGCATTATGCAAAAGCTCGGGGTGCCGGGCGAGGAGAGATTTGGCGGTAAAGGTGTCTCCTATTATGCCAGGCGGGATGTGGGCCAGTTCACTGGGAAACGGGTACTGGTTGTCGGTGGCGGAAATACAACAGCTAAAAGTGCCCTGCTAGCTAAAACTGTGGCAAGTGAGGTCACGCTGATACACCGAAGGGAGTCGCTTCGCGCATATCCCGCTATGACCAGAAGACTGCAAAAAGAAGGAGTACAGGTCTGGTACAACACGGAACTGATGGAAATAAGGGGTGGCGACCAGGTAGAGATTGCGGTAGTGGTAAACAATAAGACCGGTGAGCAAAGGGAAATAAGAGTCGACTGGATAGTTATCTGTGTGGGTACGGAGCCGGATGCCAGACTAGCACAAGAGGTAGGGCTGGAAATGGGAGGCACCTTCGTAAAAATAGATGGGAAGATGATGACCAGCAGGGCGGGTATATTTGCCTGTGGAGAGATCACCGGTAGTGAGCGCCACCTTATTACGGCAGCCAGCGAAGGAGCTTCTGCCGGCATGGCTGCCAGCGAGCACCTGGCGTTGGAGAAGGTTAAGAGAGGAGAGATATTCGAAGGAGCCAAGAATGGTAAGTATGCTGACGAGTATATAGCCCTGCTTCGCTAGCCGCCGAATCTGAAACAGCAGGGTATTGGCATTAGATTGAGGCAAACCGGTGGTTCATATTGTCAGATTAGGCTTCAAAGCGGTTGGGGACTGAGCCTACACTGAAGTGACAAAGGGACGGCAATAGGTGAACCGGCGCTACGATCACCAAGGGGCCTCCTCTATTTGACCACGGAACATGAAGGTGATATGCTTTAGCTAGTGAGCTGGAAAATTGTTTAGAATGTTAGCGAACCGCTCACGGTTCAATTTACATTAAGTAGTGGTAAGGAAAAGTGGGTTTTCTGAATAAGATGTTTTCTCGCCCTCCTCAACATGCTCTCCATCTCGGCCGCAATGAGCACTGCTGGTGTGGCAGCGGGAAAAAGTATAAGCACTGCCATTATGAATCTGACCGGAGGTACTTCGCTCAAGTCCGTAGCTCCACTTGCAAGCAACCCACCTGAAGCAGGTAGGTGAAGGTGGGTTCACCTCCTTAATCAACTCCTCTCAAAGGGAAATAGAATGGTTTTACATCAGTATCTAAGCCGGCCTTAATTCGTCGCTGTGCTTGGAAGTCAGTAACAATGGTCCAGAATGTAATCCGTAAAAGAAAACCTGAAGTATATGATTGGGGACTAAACCTTACAGGTCTATCAGAATGAACGATAATGAGCTGGATCCCCCATGAAAAAGGACTTTTATATATTTCCCCCAATATTAGTTGGCATCAATTTCGCTGTCTTGCTGCCTTTAGGAATTATTCTTATGAGGGCTGAAGTCGAGCTCTGGGATTATATCGCCATAGCAACGGGGGGTATCTTGACCACAATATTTGCGGTATCTCTTATTTCAATTCATAAATTTGACCAATCTCACATGAAGCCCGCTGAAGTTGATAAACTTATAACAAATGGGCCTTATTCTATAGTAAGACATCCCGGCTACTCCGGCATCATACTTATGAACATTGCTTATTTGCTTTTCTTTCGAACGCTGTGGCTTGTTCCTCTAATCTGTGTCTTCTTAGCACTCTGGTATCTCGAAGCAAAATATGAAGAAAAGGCGTTGATAGCGACATTTGGAGAGTCGTACAAAGACTACATTAAGGCCACAGGCATGTTTTTCCCGAAGCTATATAGGCCAAAAGCATAAGTTCCATCCTCAATCTGTTATACAAATGACGTCTAGTTTGCTAGTTGAACATAAGTCCCATATCAACACAAGGTCACAAAAGCCTGTAAAGTGTGATTCTGCCGGTTATTTGGGAAGGGTGAAGGCTAGACTAAAAGTTCTGTCTGTTGTACACTTAAGCCCACCACCTGCTTGCAAAGGTTACAAAAGGTAGCTTATCCTTTGCACCTACCCACAACTTAAATTGCCTGCATTGCCAGCTGTGCTCAACAATAATGACTAATGTGCAATCTATCTATCTAACAGGAATTCATAAGGTGCAATCTGTCAGGTCTTGACAAGTAATGTATAATCTTTACAAAGACTGATAAGTCTATATAGATTGTAAGGCTAGTGGGGGCAGGGAAGCAGCGTCCGTAAAGAGGCCACTTGGATGCTGTGGAGCCAATAGTGAAACCGACCACCTGAGTGGTCGGTTTTTGTTTCTGAACGACAACACAAGGAGTGCGGTAGATGCGAAAGGAGCGAGGAAATGGTTACAGCATTCTCTATAGCATCCTGGAATGTCGAGCATTTTAAACAGGACCCAGAGCGAATCAAACGCATCATTGATTTCATGAATTGCCAAGCGCCTGACGTGTTTGCCCTCTACGAAGTGCAGGGCTCCGAAGTCTTTCAGTCCCTGGTTAGCCAGATGCATGACTACACTTTTCATACCACCGAAGGACCGCAAGTGCAGGAGATCTTACTTGGTGTGCGTCACGGATTAACAGCATTTTTTACGCAAAAGCTGGAGTTTAAGTCAGGTGTCACTACTTTTCGACCCGGCGCACTTTTAACTGTAACAATAAGCAATGTACATTATCCGCTGTTGTTCCTTCACACGGCGAGCGGTAACGATCCTCGAGGACTTGGTCTTCGTGATGATATGCTTATACGCGCATGTAAATTCCGTAAGGTTCTGGACAAAGCTGGAGGCAGGGGTCGTGCTAATTATATCTTCCTCGGTGACCTTAACACGATGGGTATGGTCTATCATTATGTAAAGGGTAGAAATATCAGTCCAGACGACGAGCTTAAAAAACTTGCCAGTCAAGCTAAACGATATGATATGCGATTTTTGAAAAAGGATGTTCCGGCAACATGGTCAAATGGCAGCACATCATCAATACCCCCGTCAAATCTCGACCATGTTATAGCAGCTAACCATTTGAGGTTTACACCCTTCGGTGACGCTGAGGTTTCCGCACGAGGATGGCCTAAAGAACCAACTCCAGCAGAACAAGACCAATGGATTCATGAATACTCGGACCATGCTCTACTTTATTTTGAAGTTCAAAGGGTATCTTAATCTGGCAAACCAGGTAAACGCTTTATAATTACCTAGTTTAGATTCAAGGCAGGCAGGAACAGTTTAGGAGTTGAACAATTGTCCATTTTGTTAATTAGTGCACCTTTCGGCGTTTTAATAAGGATTTCACCCGGCAGTAGTCTTCATTGTCTCTTATTCAAACATATGATTTGTTGACATGTCTTTGTCCATTCGCTAGAGTAGATTCGAAATTTTTACATTTCGCGCTATCGCAAGGAGGTAAGTGGAATGCGGAGGTATATAATGGATAATCGCAATATGTTACGTAACGAAGCTAATAAATTACTCGACCAAAATTTAGGAGCCGGCGAACTTGTTCAAGTAATTATTTTAGGTTTATGGGATTCAGCAATAATAGGGACTAAAAACCGTGCATTCATCTTCAAGAAGGGAATGATGGGTGGCGTAATGTTTGGTTCTAAGCTAACTTCTTGGGACTATCGGAATCTTACCGGTGTTCAACTCGAGACCGGACCAATGAGCGGATTTGTTTCGCTTCAAGGCCCTGGAATTTCATCGCAGGATTTAAGTTACTGGGACACTGGTAAAAATAGTCCGGCCATGAGCCCACACGCTATCTCTCTAAATCGTGAGCTGTTCCCTCAGGCCCGTGAAGGAGTAGCTTGTTTGCGAGAACTAATCATGGAAGCGCAACGCTCTCGCGACGGGGAAACTAATGTTCCTGATATACCTGGACAAATTCGCGGTCTTGCCACTCTGCATGACCAAGGTATTATCACACAGGAGGAATTCGAATCGAAGAAAAAAGATTTGCTAAAAAGGATGTAGTTGCACTATCAATCTATACTGACAAATTGGACTTAACATAAGCCTGAAAAGTGTGATGTTGCCGGTTATTTGGGAAGGGTGAAGGCTAGACTAAAAATCCTGTCTGTTGTACACTTAAACTTACCTGGTGTTGGTTTTATTGCGTCTGATCTTATATGTATTCCTTTGATTAATCTGTGTTTTTAACCACATCAAAGGCTGAATCAAGAGACAGTAGAAAGGTCTGGAAAGGAGCAAAAAATGGCGTATGAGAATCTGATATATGAGAAGAAGGATGGCGTGGCCAGGATAACCATCAACCGTCCCGCGGTGATGAACGCTATAACGCCGACACTGTTAGCTGAGATGAAGGCAGTGGTTTTGGAGGCAGGCAAGGACGATGAAGTGAAGGTGATAGTGCTCACCGGGGCAGGCCGCGCCTTTTCCGCGGGGGTGGACTTAATAGCTTTAGGAGACCGCAAACTTGATAGGGGGAAGGTGGGACCCATACTGGATGACCCTGCCAGGGAGCTTATAGAGACCATACAGGGTGTGCCAAAGGTGGTCATCGCCATGGTCAATGGATTTTGCATAACCGGCGCCATGGAAATCGTGCTGGGCTGCGACCTTATAGTAGCCGCGGAAGAGGCGAAGTTCGGGGATACTCATGCTCGCTGGGGGCTGAGACCTACCTGGGGTATGAGCCAGCGCTTGCCCCGCGCCGTGGGAATGTTAAAGGCTAAAGAATTGTCATTCACCGCTGATTTGATTACAGGGAAGGAAGCGCAGCAATTAGGCCTGGTAAATATGGCAGTCCCGGCGGATAAATTGGAAGAGACTGTGCAAGAGCTGGCAAAGAAGTTGATGGCGAATAGCATGGCATCCCTGGCGGCTTACAAGTATCTTTACAATGAGGGCATGAAAGATACACTGAAAAAAGGCTTGGAACTTGAAGCCAAGAGCGAGTTTGATATCCAGGATACAGAAGAGAGGCTGGCAAAGTTCAGGAAGAAAGACTAGGCGAGAGTGCCGGCCTCGAGATGTGCAGATTGGAGATAGATAGCTGAGGGTTACCCTTTGCGATATTGTATGCCGCACCTGTAAAGGTTAAACAGGGCTTTGATTGTGTCTCTAAGCGTGGGAAATACGGGAAAGCGCTCATCCTCGAAAGCCTTTTTTACCATCAGGTGATACCTTCTATCCTCTTCGTCTTTCGAATAGGCATCCATCGAAATGCATATCATCACGGGTTTGCCGATTTCATCGCGGGCGTATTTGCAGCCGTCAATCAACAGCCCAACAAGCTCATTGAGGTGCCCTTCAAAAGAGCTGCCTAACACAAGTCTCAAATAATTAATCTCATCGAAGTGCAGCACAATTGAGTGAATATTACTATCCCGAGCCAGCACTTTGAGGACGTCGGCAAGATTACCGTATGTGCCTGACAAATTGTAGAATATAGGCCAGGCGTCTAAAGGATTACCAATGCTGGTTCCGGCTACCGGCACCATTTTCCTAAGTACAGATGTCGTTTCTTTATTGAATTGAGGGACTTCCAACCCGGCTTTTACCGATGTATCGGTTTCGAGCACGCTGAAGCCACCGGAGTTGGTGATGATGGTGGTGCCTTTTCCTGCAGGAAATGGTGAGTACGTAAGTGCCAGGGAAGCGTTTAGCAATTCGTCGAAGTCCTCTACCTGAATTACGCCGGTCTGCTTGAAAATGGAACTCCAGATTGCCGGAGAACCGGCAAGCGAACCGGTATGAGAAGATGCCGCCCGGCTGCCATGTTCTGTTACGCCACCTTTTAGGGCTAAAACGGGCTTTTTGCTCGCAGCTTCGGCAAGTGCCGATTTGAGTCGGTTGCCGTTTCTTGTCCCCTCCATGTATAGAGCTATGATTTTAGTGTCGGGGTCGTCGGCAAGATATTCCAGGAAATCGGGGCAGTCAATGTCTATGGCATTACCGTAGCTGATTACCTTGCTAAATTTCAGGTCTCTGATTTTTCCGATATTCAGGAACTCCACGCCAAAGGTGCCGCTTTGTGAAACGACACCGACCGGGCCTTCTTCAAAGGAGGCATCGAAAGTAAAACTTAGTCCAGATTTAGAACAGTAGATTCCCATGCAGTTGGGGCCGATTAGTCTAATTCTGCCTTTGGCAATGGCTTTTATTTCGTCCTCTAGTTTTTTTCTTTCCACCAGGCCGGTCTCGCTGAAGCCCGCGGTGAAAATATGCGCTGTCTTGACACCTTTTTCTATACATTCGGCCAATACTTTAGGTACCTGTGGGGCTGGTGCTGCGATTATGACGTAGTCAATAGTCTCTTTGATGTCCAGTATACTGGCGTAGCATTTTTTACCGGCAAGCTCAGTGTATTTCGGGTTTACCAGATACAGCTTGTCCTTGATCTTCGGGTCCTTTAAGGAATGTAAAAAGCCATTATCGGTAGATGCGCCTATTAAGGCAACCGCTCGAGGATTGAAGATATATTCAAATTCGATGGCGTCTTGTTTTTTCATCAGTGCCTCCGATCTGCTGGTATTATAAATTCAAAAATCAACTGGACTGTAGAAGTACAGCCAGATAAAAAGCGACATACTATTATAGACCTGTTTTTGAATTCATTCAATTTAAACCGAGGTTAAACTGAGGTATTCGGCTTGACTCTACGTAGCAGCATTGATAAAATGCGATAGTTAAAGCTGACTAGATTAGTGAGCGGAAACTGTTTGGATATCATCCTGTCGGTGCCAGTTGGCTACTGAGCAAGTTTAACCCATGGTTAACCTCTCGCTCGCGGTGGCGCGAGTTTTTTGTTTGGCTTGAGGTATATATTGGAGATGGCTACGGAAGAAAAAGAGGCGAGATTGGAAAAGATGCGGCATTCGGCTGCCCATGTGATGGCCGAGGCAGTCCAGTCACTTTTTCCAGGGGCTAAATTTGGCATTGGCCCATCTGTTGAGGATGGTTTTTACTATGATTTTGAACTTCCCCGGGCTCTTGTTCCGGAGGACCTGGCGGCAATCGAAGCTAAAATGAGGGAAGTTATTGCTGCCAATCTTCCTTTCGTTAAAGAGGATGTTAGCAAGACGAAGGCACGGAAGTTGTTTTCCGAACAGCCTTATAAGTTGGAATTAATTGATGACCTTCCTGACAAGACGGTGTCGGTTTATCGCCAGGGCTCTTTTGTAGATTTGTGCCGTGGTCCTCATGTGGATTCCACAGGCGAGATTAAGGCTTTTAAGCTTACCAGTATCGCCGGGGCATATTGGCGAGGTGACGAAAAGCGTCCCATGTTGCAGAGGATTTACGGGGTTGCTTTTGATACCGAGATTGAGCTCGAAGGTTATTTGACTCGATTAGCTGAGGCTGCCAAGCGAGACCACAGGAAGTTGGGCAAGGAGCTCGACCTGTTTAGCCTTCATGAAGAAGCTGGCGCAGGGCTGGTTCACTGGCATCCTAAGGGTGGCTTAGTACGCCAGATTATCGAGGACTTCTGGAGGCAAGAACATAGAAAACGTGGCTATGATATTGTGTTCACACCGCACATCTCAAAAGTAGTCCTCTGGGAGACCAGCGGGCACTGGGACTTCTATCGGGATAGCATGTACTCGCCCATGGATATCGATGAGGTGCAGTATGTCATTAAACCGATGAATTGTATCGGGCACATACTGATGTACAAGACGCAATTACGCAGCTACAGGCAGCTACCGCTTCGTTATGCTGAGTTGGGTACCGTGTATCGCTATGAGCGGTCTGGGGTATTGCACGGCTTGGCACGGGTGCGTGGCTTTACCCAGGATGATGCCCATATTTTTTGTCGTCCTGGCCAGCTTGAGGCTGAAGTAACAGAGGTGGTGCAACTGGCTCGCTTTATGATGAGTACCTTTGGATTTAGTGAGTATGAACTTCTTCTGTCTACACGGCCTGAGAAATACGCTGGTACTCTACAGGTATGGGAAGATGCTACGGAAGCATTGCGAAAGGTTCTGGAAAATCTTGAGTTGAAGTACGCGATAGACCCGGGCGAGGGCGTTTTTTATGGGCCCAAGATTGATGTCAAACTTAAAGATGCTTTGGGACGGTTATGGCAGGGGCCGACTATTCAGGTTGATTTTAATCTGCCGCAGCGTTTCGATGTTAACTATATTGGTGAGGATGGCATGGAGCATCAAGTGGTGATGGTACATCGAACCGTTTTGGGTAGCATGGAGCGCTTTATGGCCTGTCTTATTGAGCATTATGCCGGTGCATTTCCGATGTGGCTGTCTCCGGTTCAGGTAGTTATAATTCCTATAGCTGACCGTCATCTTGGCTACGCAAATGAAGTAGCGGATGAACTCAGAGCTTGTGACATCCGTGTTCAGGTTGATGACCGCTCGGAGAGAATGAACTTGAAGATAAGAGAGGCGCAACTGGAGAAGGTTCCTTATATGTTTATTGTCGGCGATAAGGAGATGGATGCCTCTCAAGTTTCTCTGCGCCTGAGAAATGGAGAAGACCTGGGCTTGCTGTCGGTTTCTCAGTTTATGGATAGGGTAAAACCCATTATTGCGACTAAAGCCCCGGATAAACTTTGATTTCCTCTTGCGAATATGATATATTTCTGCCCGATGGTTTACCTCGTGTAAGGAGGTGAGGAAAGACATAGTCAAGGAACTACGCGTTAATCGACAGATTAGAGCTAGGGAGGTTCGGCTTATAGGGGAGGCAGGAGCACAGCTTGGGGTATTCCCCATTGAGAAGGCGTTGCAGGTCGCTAGTGAGCGGAGTCTAGACCTCGTTGAGGTGGCGTCAAATTCAGTTCCTCCTGTATGTCGGATTCTTGACTATGGCAGGTTTAGATATGAGCAGACCAAAAAGGAGCGTAAAGCACGAAAGAGTCAGAGAGGCATCGTGCTCAAAGAAATCAGAATCAGACCCAGGATGAAGGAGCATGACCTCGATACCAAGGTTAAGATAGCGAGGAAATTGTTGGAGGATGGTGACAAGGTAAAGTTATTTGTGGTTTTTCGAGGGCGCGAGATTACACATCCGGAACTAGGTTTGAAGCTATTAAGAAAAGCGGCGGATGATTTGAAAGACATAGCGGTATTTGATGGTGCACCATCTTCGGCGGAGCGTTTTATGAGCCTGGTGCTCACGCCGATTTCGACCAAACAGATTAAGAAACCAGCCGTAGAGGAGAAGGTATAAATGCCGAAACTTAAGACCCATAAAGGAGCTAAGAGCCGCCTACACATAACTGGCAGCGGCAAGATTATGCGCGTTAAAGTTGGCAAGAGCCATCTAAGGCGTAAGAAGCCGACCAGGGCCAAGCGACTTTATGATGAGATGATTCCGGTTCAACCCGCTGATAAGGCCAGGCTAAAGAGATTACTGCCCTACGGCTTGAAATAGATTAGGAGGAAGTGATTGCCACGAGTTAAAGGCGGAATAGTCACTCATCGAAGACATAAAAAGGTACTGAAGTTAACAAAAGGGCATAAGGCTACTAGGCATTCTCTGTTTCGGCGTGCCCATGAGTCTATGCTTCATGCTCTATCTTATGCCTATCGGCATCGCCGTGAGCGTAAGGGTGATATGAGGCGGTTGTGGATTGTCAGGATAAATGCTGCTGCCCGTGCCGGGGGGCTTTCTTATAGTCAATTTATGGATGGGTTAGGAAAAGCCGATGTGGAGATAAACCGCAAGGCATTGGCAGAAATGGCAGTGAACGATCCATCCAGCTTCTCTAAGTTACTGGCGCTAGCTTCAGGCAAACTTAAGAGCTAAAGTTCCCCTCATATAGTGCGAATGATGCTAAATCAGGTTGAAGAGCTTGCCTCTAAGGCTTCTGATGAGCTAGGTAAAATCACTGATGTCAACGATCTTGAAGCGTGGCGGATTCGCTATTTAGGCAGGAAAGGTAGCTTAATTCAGATTCTGCGCTCGCTGGCAGCTTTGCCGTTGGAAGAGCGGCGCGCAATCGGGGCTCGAGCCAATGAGCTTAAGAATATTCTCGAAGCTGCTTTTACTGATAAGAAAGGCGATTTAGAACAGAGTCAGGCTCTTTCTCAGCCACGTGAAACCTTAGATATAACTTTGCCCGGTCAACAGGTTCCCCTCGGTCGCCTTCATCCAACAACTCAAATGCTTGAAGAGATTTGTGGTATTTTTGGCAGTATGGGTTTTCAAGTCGTGGAGGGACCGGAGGTAGAGTGGGATTATTATAATTTCGAGGCTCTCAACATGCCAGCAGACCACCCAGCGCGGGACATGTTTGCTACATTGTGGGTGGACTTTGAGACTGAAACCGGTGGTAGACCTATGCTTTTGAGAACTCACACCTCTCCAGTGCAGATAAGAGTCATGGAGAAATCACGCCCACCGATAAGAATAATAGCGCCGGGGCGAGTCTACAGATATGAAGCCACAGATGCCACACATGAATGGATGTTTTATCAAGTCGAGGGACTGGCGGTTGATAAGAACATAACTCTGGCTGACTTAAAGGGTACTCTTTTTGAATTTGCTCGCCGACTTTTTGGCGAGGATAGGAAATGTCGTTTTCGTTGTGACTACTTCCCGTTTGTAGAGCCTGGCGTTGAGGTGGCTATCGATTGTATGGCGTGCCGTGGTGCCGGATGCCGGCTGTGTGGAAATAGCGGCTGGATTGAGGTTTTAGGTGCGGGCATGGTGCATCCTGAAGTTCTCCGCCGTGTTGACATTGACCCTGAAGTTTATTCAGGTTTCGCCTTTGGTATGGGAGTAGAGCGTATTCCGATACTTCGGTATGGTATAGATGATATTCGTCTCTTTTATGGTAATGACCTCAGGTTTCTGAGACAATTCTGAACCTGTTGTTTCAAATCCCGGAGCTTATTTAATAATGAAAGTCTCAGTTTGCTGGCTAAAAGAATATGTCGACTTATCTGTGTCGATTGAAGAACTGTGCGAACGGTTGACTATGGCTGGGCTGGAGGTTGGTGGAGTGGAGGTCATCGGCGAAGGCTGGAATGATATATGGGTTGGCAAAATAGTTGAGGTTAATGCTCATCCAAATGCCGACCGTTTGAGGTTAGTGACCGTTGATATAGGGAAGCAACGTCCCACCGTGGTATGCGGCGCACCGAATGTCAAAGTGAGTGATAAGGTGGCTTTTGCATGTGTGGGAGCTCATCTCATAGATGGTCACAGCGGTGAAAAGGTGCAATTGAAACCGGCCAAGATTCGCGGCGTTGTTTCTGAGGGGATGGTTTGCGCTGAAAAGGAATTGGGAATTTCTGATAGCCACGAAGGTATCATGGTTCTATCTCCGGAGGCTACGATTGGCACTCCGCTGTCGGAGTATCTTGGTGATACGATTCTTGACCTGGACATAACACCAAACCGACCTGACTGTTTATCGATAATTGGCGTTGCCAGGGAGATAGCGGCTCTTACCGGGAGTAAAATGCATATACCTGAGATTAGTTACGAAGAGTCGGAAAAACCGATAGATTCCTATGCTGCTGTGGAGATTGTAGAGCCGGACCTGTGTCCGAGATACTGTGCCAGTCTTCTGACCGGGATTAAAATCGGCGCATCGCCTGAGTGGTTACAACGGCGCCTGTCGGCTTGCGGCATGCGGCCTATTAATAATATCGTTGACGTTACAAATTATGTGATGCTGGAATATGGGCAGCCACTTCATGCCTTTGACTACAATGAGATACGCGGGAAACAGGTTATTGTACGTAGGGCAGGGAGTGGTGAGATTATAACTACTCTGGATGGAGTGGAACGTAAACTCAACCCGGATGTACTCGTTATTGCCGACAAAGAGCGTGCCATTGCTATTGCCGGTATTATGGGAGGAGGGGATGCGGAAGTTACGAATAGTACTACCAATGTTCTGATAGAATCGGCAAATTTCAATCAGGCGGTTATTCATCGAGGGGGCCTTGGTCTTCGTTTAGGCAGTGAAGCTTCGCTACGATTTGAGAAGGGGCTTAGCCGAGACTTACCACTGGTAGCCTTAGAGCGAGCCACTCAATTAATGGCGGAACTGGCTGGGGGCAAGGTGACAAAGGGAATTATTGATGTTTATCCCGGCAAACAGCAGAGGGAGCCTGTAATTTTGCCTGTTGCTGACACTAAACGGTTTCTTGGTGTGGAAATGGAAGCTGGTGAAATATCCAGGAATCTGGAGCTATTAGGGTTTGATTGTCGACAAACCAAATCAAGTTCAAAAATTCAGGTGGATATCCCCTGGTGGCGCACAGATATTAGTTGTGCTGCCGATATAGTTGAAGAGGTGGCTCGTATTATCGGCTATGATAAGATTCCTACCACCATGCTGAGTTCACAATTGCCGAAACATGAGCCAACGCCGATGTTGTCGCTCAGGCAGCAGGTGCGTAGTATCCTTATAAGCTGTGGTTTCCATGAGGTGCTTACTTATTCCTTGACCAGTATGGAGATGCTAATCAGGCTTTCACCACATCTTCAACTGACAGGTCAGACTCCGATGAAAGTGGCTAATCCAATGTCCAGAGAGCAGGAATATCTCCGCACCAGTCTGCGGGCTGGCGTCCTATCAGTTCTGGCTCGAAATATCAGGCATCAAGAAGGCGCCATAAGGCTTTTTGAGATGGGGAAGGTTTTCTTACCCCGGGAGAGGGATTTGCCTCAGGAGAAGGAGATGCTTTGTGCTGTACTCAGTGGTTCGAAGAATGGTTTGTTCTGGGGGGGCAGGGAGGAGTCAATCGATTTTTTTGTTGCCAAGGGTGTAGTGGAGTCTATTCTGTCTCGATTGGGAGTTGTTGCGAGGTTTGAGCAGAATGAAGACGAAAGCATGTGCCCGGGGAGAAGCGCCAGTGTCGTTATTGGTGATGACATGTTAGGTGTGGTCGGAGAACTGCATCCTAAGGTGTTAGAAGCTTTTGAACTTTCTGAGACTGCCTATTTTATTGAAATCGACCTGGATGGATTGGCATCTTTTGCAACTGCTCTAAAAAAGTATCAACCGATACCCCGATATCCAAGCACGAGCAGGGATATTGCGCTTTTGGTTGACGAGAAGTTAACCTATCAGCAGATTTGCAATATAATTCAGGACTTTCCTCTTGTGGATTCAGTGTCTCTTTTTGATCTTTATGGGGGCGAACAGGTTCCGGCTGGCAAGAAATCTCTTGCCTTCAGAATTGTCTATCAATCATCTACGCACACATTGACCGATAACGAGGTCGACAATGTCCAGCAGCAAATTCTTGATAAATTGCAGCGCGATTTGAGAGCTACGCTGAGGGACTGACTTGTCCGGGCAGAATTGTTCAAAAATTTCTCTGAAAAGCGAAATTTTTGCTTGAGTTTGCGCTATAATAAGGTGTGAATATTTGAAGGAAGGGGGGAGAATAAGCGTGAAAATTAAAGTTTCTGCTCTGGCTCTATGTCTGACCCTGCTCCTGGTCCTCTGTTTTGTGCCGCCTGTCCGGGCTGCCGGGATGAGTACATCGGCGGGTGTCGTTGGGACTACGGTCACTATATCTGCACTGGATAGCGGGTCATATTCCATCAGGTGGGATGGAGTTGAGATTAAGCAAGGCACCCTGCCTGGAGGGGGTAGTGTTACCTTTAATGTGCCTGATACTCCCGGTGGGGACCATACCGTTGCGATAGAAAATCCGATTGGCACCCAGGTCTTGTCCGCCCAATTCTCTGTTCTGCCTTCGATAAGTGTTGAGCCTAACTCGGGGGTTGTCGGCGATTCCGTCACTGTTTCAGGCAAGGGTTTCGCTGCCAGCGAAAGCAGCATTAAGGTCACCTATGATGGCACAGATATGAAGACAGGAATTACTGCCAGTGATAAAGGTTCGTGGAGTGCCACCTTTTCCTTGCCCAACTCTGTTGAAGGTAGTCATACAATCGATGCATCGGGAAGCACTACTCAAGCGGGCGATGTTCCCGATGTAACATTAACAGTCAGTCCTAAAATCACTATCAGCCCAGTGTCTGGCGGAGTTGGTACTTCTGTTGCTGTTACCGGTAATGGCTTTGGCAAGGACGAAGGTGGTATTCGGGTTATCTATGATGGGAAGGATGCAAAGACTGGAATCACTGCTGACAGCAAAGGTTCATGGAACACTACCCTTGCTATTCCCAGCTCTGTTAAGGGTACTCACACAATAGATGCTTCGGGTGCTTCTACCGAGGCCGGTGATGTTCCCGATTTAACCTTTTTTGTCGCCTCTGCTATGAAAATTAAGCCAGAATCGGGGTATGTAGGTGATAGTGTTACTATAGAGGGCTGTGGTTTTGGCAGCAGTGAAAGCGGTATAACGGTTACGATTGATGGTAGTGTTGCCAAGAGTGATATAACAGCTAATAGTGAAGGTTGCTGGACCACTTCTTTGGTTATACCTGCAAGTGCTGGAGGCAGCCGTTTTGTAGATGCTTATAGTGGTTCGACTACTGCCACTGATGTTACTGATGCTAAGCTGAATATTTTATCTAAGATGGTCATGGAGCCTACTGAGGGCTACGTAGGTTGTGATATTACTGTCAACGGGACTGGTTTTGGTGCAGACAAGGAACTGACTATTAAATATGATAATGTCGCTGTGGCTGCCAACGTGGTCTCTGATGCTAAAGGAAACTTTCAGGCGAGTTTTGAAGCTCCTAAAAGTCCAGGTGGTAAGCATAATATAGTCGCTACTGATGCCGGTGGTGCATCAGCCTCTGGTGTTTTCACTATGGAAACAACTGCACCGTCATTGCCGCAGATTATAACGCCAAAGGATGGAAGTAGAGTGGGCTTTTTTGATAGTGCTGCTCCTACCTTTAAATGGGCCGATGCTTCTGACCCCAGCGGTGTTTACTATAGTCTGCAGGTATCTGATGAATCGGAATTTGCAACTACGGTGTTGAGTAAAGAAGACCTGGTTGAGGCTAAGTATGCCGTGACTGAAGATGAAGCTTTGGCGCGGGGAAAATACTACTGGCGGATTAAAGCCGTAGATGGCGCCGGTAATGATAGCGGTTGGACTACGCCGACACTGGTTAAAATTGGAATTATGCCGCTATGGGCGTTCATAATTATCGCAGTCGTTGTCATTGCTTTTGGCACTCGATTGTATTTCTTTATGAAGAATGCCAAAAGAGGGCACTAGAGAGCTTCACCGGGCAAGGTTATATTTATCCTTGAAGTTGGTGAAATTTGGCAGCAAAGAATAGGTCGATTCTTTATCTATATCTGGCTCTAGTCTGCTTCGCCGGGATTTTGGCTATATTTGTAGTGGATGGGTATCTGGGCGTTTATGACACGATATATATCACCACTCAGGAGCATCAACAAGTAATAGGACCTGATTATTGGCAGCAGCGCTGGGTGAAGGATAGCTATGAGGGTTATAGCTTGGGGGCAAGGTGGGGGGAGCCAATCCCTTTCCGGTATGAGATTGACAACAGAAATTTTTCAGCCTATTCGGCTAATGTAGATGTTTCAGTTTGGAGGGGTGGCCAGCAAGTTATTGTGCTGCTGGATAAAACAGAAATCTCAGCGGCGCCCTTCAAGAAGGCAGTAATTGATTGGACATTGCGAGCTGAAGATTTTGGAGAGTCAAGTCCTGTGGTTGGAGAATACAGAGAATACACCGTGCGAATCAGGCTTGGGGAAATGGAACGCAAGATAATCTTGAACTATTATCCGGAGGCGGCTGTGTATCCTGAAAAGGTACCACCTCTTTCTGTGCCTGTACCTGAGCCAGCTAGATAGTTTGGTTTTAAAATTATGAGAATCTACATTCTGTATGGTTTTGGAATTCTACTTTGTGTTTCAGGAGTTGGCTATCTGGCGGCGGAGTATATTAAATATCTCTCTGAGCCAGGAAAGCTAGCTTGCTTAGCTCTGACAACGGCTATGTTCGCTCTATTCGGAAAATATTTTGATGAGAGGGGTTGGTGAGCATGGGGGCTGTAGCTGTTATTGGGTCTTTAGCTTTTATCGGCTGGTTGATTTGGCGAGCGGCCACAAGAAAACCTGTGAAAGCTCATCTAGTGAGTTATATACTTGCTTGTATCGCAGGAGTTTTTACCTTTACCTTCTTCCTGACTATGGACATACCAGAGGTGGTAAAGATTTTAGCCTCTATTATCATGGGTGGTGTCTTGATATTCATCGCTGCCTGGTTTCAGCGGCGTATTAAGCCAGAAGAGTCTTAGTTCTCCTCTATGTACTCCGGTGAAGTCGCTCTTTTAGTACAGAATCGATAGAGATCTGTTCACTGGGTTCCCTTTCGGTAATCTGTAGGCCGTTTTTCTTAGCTGGCTTGGTTGTTCTGTCTTGAAAGCCGTCGAATAACGAGTATAAGCAAGCTAATATCTAGTATCATGCCAATAGCGATTATGAACCATATCCAGACACTAGCTGTTCGTTGTGCTTGTGGTATTGGTGGTGTTGCGGCTATGGTCTGGAAGCAAAAGGTAGCGCTCCATTCGCTGGGTACCGGTTCAACTGCCATAATTCGCCAGAAATAGGTGGTGTCGTCGTCTAGTGTACCCGCGTAGCCATAGCTGGTGGTGGACGACTCTGTCTCGACTACGATATCCGTCATCGCCGCATTCTTTGCTAGAACGAATTTGTACTTTTGTGTTCCTTGGAATGGCGACCAAGAGAATGATGTCGAATCGGTTGGGCAGCCAAGGCAACCATTAGCTGGTGACAGCAACTGCGGACCGTAGTAAGGGGTGGTTACTGGTAGGCCCGTCTCAACGGTGAAGATTTCTCGCCATGACCAGGGGCTTTGGATAGAGTCGCCTGTAGCTACATCTCTGACGATGACTCTCCAATAATAGGAGTGATTAGCTTCGAGAGGGGGCACTGCCCATGTATTTCCATTAACGTCAGTTATTGTGCCCCCACCAGGTGGTATAATCAAGGCTGGAGCATCCAAATCAGGTGGGGTGTAAAAGGGGCCAAGCCAGCCTTCACCAATGTTGGCTACCTCTAAAGTAAAGTCTTCGTCCTTGGCTATCTGGATTTGATAACCTCTTGACAATGATGCTGATTGCCATGTGAGATTTATCTCACCAGCTCTGCCACTCACAGGGTCATACGGCACTGTGGCATCGCTTATTGGTGAGGTGGGAATGGGGCCATTCCAGGCTAGAGTGTCCACATAGCGCCAGGCACCTCCTTGCGGGGGATTATAGGGGTGTTGGTCGATAAGCCAGACTGTTATCGGGTCACCAGTTATCAAGCCACCGCAAATTCTAAGTCTTGTAGTGGGATTTGTACCGAAGCTAACAGTGGGGTCAAGACCTGCACCAGCCCATGCCCACCTTACATATGCGCCCCAGGCATCAGAGAGGTAGAAGCTGCCGTTTCTCGATATGGTTAGTCCGGTGACTGGGGTTGGCCAGGTTGGTCCTCCCCACTGTGTTGACCACCTGCCTATTTCGGGAAGAGGCCAGGACCAGGTAGCTCCACCATAGTAGATTGACCATTCATACATCCCCCCCGAGTTGATTGCGAAGACCTCGCCGTTGCTTTTATAGCCAGAATGAGCGACTACCATAGTGTTGTCACGGGTGGGTAGCTGTGTGGTGATAGGTGTGAAGGTAGTGCCACCATCTGTTGAGTAAGCTACATCATACAGACCGGTTCCTGTACCACCAACAATGATATACCCCTTATCATTGTCTGGTGTCAATCCGGTATAGGCGGTAGCGATGCTGTACCCCGAAACGAGTCCGGTTGAAGTGATAGCTTGACATACCCAACCTGCTCCACTAGAGGTAAACTTTTGCACATGGTCATCGCTGCTGAGAATATATAGTGTTTCACTGTCTTCGGCAGCCATATCTTGAGATGTAAGACCTGGATTTATGTCAGCCCAGTAATCGCCGAAATCTGGTGACCACATTACCTTTCGTGTCCCTACAACTGCCCAGAAAACAACTTGCCCATCAGCGCTATCGCCTGCCAGTCTGAGAATAGCAATGTCTGTTTGACCTGTAGCACAATCTTGGTCGGTGGTAGTCTGACATAGGACCCGTTCCCAGTTCGAGCCGATGGGTGAACTCTGGCTGCGCCAGACACTGTCGAATCCAGAACAGCTGATATTGTCGGAGACCGAAGCTAGGTAGACAGTTGTACAATCTGGGGCTGGAGCGATGTCGATAAACTGGCTGATTCTCGTGTCAATCAAGGCAAGCTGGTTCCAAGTCTCACCGTTGTTGCGACTTAGCGAGAACGCAGATTCGTCAAGGTCTTCGCCGCTTAGATAAGGGATTGGCCAATTGACGCCTGCTACCAAGTCTGTACTGCTAGCTGTGCCAACATAGGCAGTCGAACCATCGGGCGACCAGGCAACTTGAGCGTTACCGTATCCTGAGCCGGCGCAATTATCAATGCCGGCGGCTCCGGTTGGTAGCTTCATGGCTGGATACCAACAGGGGATGGGGCAGGTGGTGGGTGAATCGGTGAACCAGGTCATCACTGTAGCTGAGCATGGGTTGCCGAGAACCTCACCAGCTAGCAATTTGCCTGAGGTATAGGTACCGTGGTATGCAATGCTTGAAATTCTCCTGGTTGCCGTTGTCGGCATTAGCCAGTAGCTGACGGTATTATCGAAACGATAGATGCCTGAGGTGGGTGTTGGGGCGTCGATGCTGATGTAGCAGCGGCGTAATACCGGGGCTTGACCTAAAAAATCACTGGTTAACTCTAGATCAGCGGTTATAATCTGATTCGCTCTGGGTGAAGTGCCAGCATTTCCAGTAGTAACTTCAGGTGGAGAGCCACCGTAGATCGTAGTCCAATCAGTGGTGTTGTTAGCCAGGTCGTGAATGCCGTAGTTGAGGTAACTTCCAGAAGCATCAGAGTAGACGACAGCTATAGTGGGATCACTTTTGTAATTGGGTGAGAATTCCAGCGCCATAATGTCTCCGACAAAGCCTTGAGGTAACCAGTTGTTGCCAGGGCCAGCTGATTTTAATATCCAGATGTTGCCACCACCGCCACCGGTTCTGGTACCGACAGCAATATCACGGCTATCATAATTCATAGAGACGCCGATTGTGCTGATATTGTCAGATGCAGGGCAATTAGTGTTTTGCCAGTTGGAGCCACCATCATTCGACAGCCAGACATTTCGTGGCAGGTTACTGGTGCTACCATTTGTGACTACCGCCACGAAATTAGCATCGTCTGTGGCTATAGCCACAGACCATACACGGAAGTTAACTCGCTCGGCTGGTGTCATTGCCTGGTAGAGATATTGGCTGAACCTGTCGCTCCATGATATACCGCTGTCAGTTGACTTATATAGAGCCTTGCTGCCTGTAATGTTGTTCGCATGGGGAATATCCACTGCGTAGAAGGTCTTGCCATCTGGACCGAGGGCAATCTGGTTGACCTCGCAAGGGGTAACTATGTCATTTATATCGGGTACTGCGCCTGGCGTATATATCTGTGCCCACTTCAAGGCATTTGATTCTGCCGAGGCTCCAGCCGGATTGGTGGAAAATGCCATGCTTGTTACAATTGTGGACGTAAGCAAAAGACGAATGACGAAGCCTCGTTTTATTTTCATGTTGCCTCCTGGTTTTAAATCCCTATTTATTAACCAATGTATAGTTTCATCTAGATGTGCCGAATATTTCAGGGTGAATCAGTTTTGCCACCTCCTCAAGGCCGTCTACTATTCTCGGTCCAGGGCGCTCAATGATATTGGCATCGCTTATTTTGTAGACATGGTTGTTCATTACTGCGTCGACGCTCTGGAGTCTCTGCTCTCTTGTTATGGAGTTGTATATGAGGTCACCGGTGGTACCCATGCCGCTGACAATGATTACTTGTGGGTTCTTAGCAATCACTGCCTCCAGGGAGACAACTCGTGATTTCTCGAAGTCATCAGCGAAGATGTTGATGCCTCCGGCTTTCCAGATGAGGTCATTGGTGAATGTTTTGCCTCCCATTGTCCAGATTGGATCATGCCACACGACATGCAGGGCTCTAACCCGTTGCTCTGTGGTTAGACCTGCTGTTTTTGAGGTCACTGATTCTATTCTTCGGGTTAAATTAGCAACCAAATTAGCTGCTGCCCTGCTCTTGCCGTTAATTTGTCCTATAAGAGTGATGTCATACAGCACAGTGTCTATCGATGTTGCTGATGTAACTATTACAGTAAGCCCCAGTTTTTCCAGGGCAGGAAGCACCGTTTTCTCATGGATTGCTTCGGCGATAATGAGGTCTGGCTGGACCGAAACCACCTTTTCCAGGTTGGGCGCAGTGTATCCGGATATCCGTGGCTTGGATTTGGCTGCCTCGGGGTAGTCACAATAGTCGGTAGTGCCTACAATTTTATCTTCAAGTCCCAAGGCGTAAATTATCTCAGTATTGCTTGGAGCAAGCGAGACGATTCGCTGCGGTAGCTTATCGATTTTTACTTTTCTTCCCAGGTCGTCTGTAACGGTTAACGGGAAGTCTGGTATTTCTTCTGCCTCTGGTTTAGCCTCTTCCGGAGGTTCTGTCTCGGTTGGTGTGGGGGGAGGCAAACTTTCTGTGGGTGGTGGTGGACAAGCACAAGAAAATAAGAAAACTAATCCGACCAAAGCTAAAAAACATACGATGTAACTTTTCATTCCTACCTCCTTTTGGCTAATAAAAAACCCCTTGCTTGCGTGGGCAAGGGGGATTCTTTATCGAATAAAAAATAAACCCCGCTCCCTTACTCCGCGGAAGCAGATTAGGCTAGAAGGTCGGCGTTCTGACTTTTACAGTAGGCGGGACTGTGCCGGGATTACACCGGCTTGCACTCCAATTAAGCCCCCGGTCACCCGAGGGCACCTTAGCTATCCTATTCAGTTTGATGATATGCTATCAAATAATCAGAGAGAATGTCAACGGCTCTGCGTGGCTTCTTGAACTAATATTTTTATCTCGTTGGTTATTCCTTTGAGGGGTAACAGCTGGGTTTGCTTTTCCTGGCGCCATTTCACCTCTATGCTCTGGCTTTCCAGTGTGCGAGGGCTTATGGTTAAGCGGAGGGGTATACCTAGAAGGTCAGCATCATTAAATTTAACCCCCGGGGAATCATTCCGGTCATCGAAGAGTACTTCTACTTTTTCACTGGTTAAATCTTGATAGAGTTTCTCGGCGGTTTCAGCAATGTCAGGATTTTCTAAACGAAGCGGACAGAGGTAGACATGGTAAGGAGCAATTGCTGCCGGCCAGATGATGCCTTTATCGTCGTGATTTTGCTCCACTGCCGCTGCCAGCAGTCTGCCTAACCCGATGCCGTAGGTGCCCATAATGATTGGGTGTGATACGCCGTTCTGGTCAAGGAAAGAGGCTCCCATCTTCTCGCTGTAGAAAATACCCAGTTTGAAGACGTGGCCCACCTCGATTCCATGGCTGGACTGGAGTTTGCCGTTGCATTGCGGGCAACCATCTCCGGGGTGAGCTATGGCGATATCAGCTATGAGGTCAATTTTGAAATCACGAGGGTAGTTCACGTTTTTAAGGTGGGTGTCTGGCTTATTGGCTCCAGCAACGAAATTTGCCCCTGAGTTTATTGAGTCATCGGCTACGATTTTAATTCCTTTTATGCCGATTGGCGAAGCTGAGCCGGCTACTAATCCGGCTGCCTTAGTTTCAGCTTCCGTAGCCAGGTGCAGCTCTGAGCATTTCAGTAAATTCTTGAGTTTTGTCTCGTTGACGTCGATGTCCCCTCTAATAACTACAAAGACGATATCGTCATCGGCTGAATAAAAGACAGCTTTTAGAGTTTGGCTTGCTGTCACGCCAACGAAATTAGCTACCTCCTCGATAGTTTTTATATTTGGTGTTGATATTTCCTCAACTGGCAAGGGGGTTTTCGTCTCCGGTTGTGGTTTGACGCTACGAGCCTTTTCTATATTTGCAGCATAGCCGCAGTTTGAGCAGTAGATGATTTCATCCTCACCGGTCTCAGTGACGAGCATGAACTCGTGGGACTCTTTGCCACCTATGGCGCCGCTGTCAGCCTCTACAATCACTGATGGTAAGCCGCAACGGGAGTAAACATTCTTGTAGGCTTGTATCATTACCTGATAGCAGCGGTCCAAGTCTGCCTCGTCGGTATGAAAGCTGTAGAGGTCTTTCATTATGAACTCACGGACACGTAGTAAACCGCCCCGAGGTCTAGGCTCATCGCGGAATTTATTCTGGATTTGGTAGAGTAGAAGGGGCATGTCGCGGTAGCTTTGCACATAGCGTCGAACAAGGTCGGTTATAATCTCTTCGTGAGTAGGGCCTAAGACCAACGTGTGCTCCCGTCGGTCAGTAACGGTGAACAGTGTTTTGCCGAAAGAGGGATATCTTCCTGTTTCCTGCCATAGCTCGAAGGGTTGAAGTGTAGGCAACATCAATTCCTGCCCGCCGGCTCTGTCCATTTCCTCTCTGATTATTTGCTCGATTTTCCTGAGCACACGCCAGCCGAGTGGTAGATAAGAATAGACACCGGCAGCTAGCTGCTGAATCATCCCGGTTCTAATCAACAGCTGATGGCTTAAAGTATCAGCTTCTGATGGTATTTCTTTCAGTGTCTTGCCGAAAAGCCTGGAGAATCGCATGTTTTCATCCTTTAAACCCGTTTTTTATCAGGGGGGTTAATATTGCTGTTTATTCTATACTAAAGGGTGGGTATTTGTCAGTCAGGAGCATATAATAGCCGCTTACTCTAGTGTACCAGCGAACATAGCCAGCGATGAAGTCAAAAGCCCATTCAGGATATCTGCTGGTGAATAGAATGGCCCACCAAGCGATAAAAATGACAACGCTGGCAGCTATGCCAAGAGCCCAGAGAGCAATAAAATGAGGTATAACCATAAAGGTTCGGAAGAAAGTAGTCAGCCGGGAAAGTTTCTCTTGATGGCTTACAGCGACAGTTATGGGATATTCCACTTGATTCTCCTTATGGGTTTTCTTTGTGTTTCTATCATGGTCTTAGACTGTATGCCATTCAGGTCAGGTTAAAAGATTTTTTACCTCTGTCATCAGTGCGTCCAAGAAGTCTTTTTCAGCCACGGTTCTCACCACTTTGCCTTTTTTGAAGATGGCACCTTTGCCTTTGCCGCAAGCGATACCAACGTCAGCGTCTTTTGCTTCACCTGGACCATTGACAATACAGCCCATGACGGCAACCTTGATGGGTTTGCTTATCTCTTTGAGGTTTTTATCTACCGATTCGGCAAGGCTGATGATATCGACTTCAGCTCGACCGCAAGAAGGGCAGCTTATCAAAATGGGACCATGCTGGCGCAGGTCAAGGCTTTTCAGAATTTCGTAAGCGGTGGTCACCTCCTCGCAGGGATGGGCACTAAGGGATACACGAATGGTGTCACCTATACCTTCATAAAGGAGTATACCGATGCCCACAGCGCTGCGGACAGCACCTGCTCTGAAAAGTCCTGCCTCGGTTATGCCTAAATGCAATGGGTACGATGTTTTTGAGGCTATCATTCTGTAGGCTTCTATGGTTGTGGGTACGTCGAAGGCTTTAAGCGAGACTTTAATCAAATCGAAGTCTAAACTTTCCAGCAATTCAATTTGCTCTAACGCCGCATTAACCATATGCTCGGATATAGATGTGCATGGTTTCGAAGATGGCGGCAAGCTTCCGGCATTGATGCCGATGCGGATTGGCGTCTGTCTTTCTCTGGCTGCCAGAACTACTCTGGCAACTTGCTCAGGGTCACGGATATTACCCGGGTTCAGGCGCAGGCCGTCGGCGCCGGATTTCAAAGCCTCAAGGGCAAGTCGATAGTCGAAATGAATGTCGGCGATGATGGGAATGGAGATGTTCTCTTTGATAGTTGTAATGGCTCGTGCAGCTTCGGAGTCGGGGACAGCAACTCGGACTATCTCACAACCATAATCGGTTATTTCCTTAATTTGATTTATGGTAGCTCGTATGTCTCTGGTATCGGTTTTGGTCATGGACTGAACTACAATAGGCGCATCGCCGCCTATGGTTGCTGTTCCAACTTTTATGGATTTGGAGCGTCTTCGGATTATCAAGGGAACACGTTTTCTCCATGAATAATGTTTGCGATGTCATAGTAACTTATTACCATAATTAAAAGTATCAGCACTATAAAACCGATCAGGTGGACAAGCCCCTCCTTTTTTGGTGAAATCCTTTTTCCTCTCCTGACCCATTCTAAAGCTACAAAGATGAGTCTGCCCCCATCGAGACCAGGGAAGGGGAGCAGGTTAATTATGGCTAAGTTTATGCTGATTAGAGCGGCAAATTCGAGAAGGGGACTCAGGCCAGCTTTAGCCATCTCGCCGGTCAGTGTAGCAATACCTATTGGGCCGGTTAGTTGAGGCGCTGCTCCTCTGATGAACCAGCCTACTACTTCATTTTTGAATAAGACAAGGATTTCCCAGCAGTGAGTTACGCTCGAAGGCACTGCTTTCCAGATGGGATAGGATTCACGGATTATGGTGCTGTCTACTCCGACGATGGAGATACCGGTGGCTCCCTGCCCTTCTGGCGGATTCCACCTTGGCTTTAGAGTTACTTCCTGTTGACCGAGTTCGCCTCTATCAAGCAAGAAATGTACCTCTGAGCCGAGATTGAGCTGGATTATATAGCCAACGTCTCCACGGTTATTAATCGTGCGGTCGTTTATTGCCAGGATTGTATCTCCCGGCTCAATACCAGCAATCTGAGCTGGAGAGCCTGAGGCCACTTCTTCCACCTGTACCTTTTCTGAGAGCATGTCATGGGGAATCATAAAACTGATTGAAAACAGCAATATGGGGAGCAGAATATTCATCAAAGAGCCAGCGCTAAGAACGAGGACTCGTATGGGGATGCTCTTGCTGGCCAGGCTACCGGGCAGCGTTGGGTCTTCTTCCCCCAGCATTTTGGTAAAGCCACCGAGGGGTATGGCGTTTAGCGAATACGTTGTCTCGCCTCGCTTGAAACTGACAATCCTGGGTGGGAAACCGATGCCAAATTCCTCCACCTTTACTCGGGAGAGTTTAGCTGTGATAAAATGGCCAAACTCGTGGGCGAAGACAAGTAATATTAATATGCCTATAAAACTGACAATTGTAAGGGCTATTGTTTCAAACATAGCTTTGCCTTTCTGGTGAATTTGAGTGCGGTATCTCTTGCCCAGTCATCAGCAGCTAGAATTTCATCCAGAGTGGGGTTGGTTATGCCCTGGTGTAAGCTGATAGTCTCGGCTATTATTTCGGCTATTCCAGTAAAACTAATATGTCCTTCGAGGAAGAGTTCGACAGCTATCTCATCGGCGGCACAAAGCACAGCAGGGTAAGTTCCACCCCTTCTACCAGCGTCCAGTGCCAGCTGTAAGCACGGGAACATAGAGTAGTCTATCGTTTCAAAGGTCAGCGCATTCAGTCGGCCCATGTTGATACGAGGTAGATCGGGATTAGCCAATCGCCCGGGATAAGATAAAGCGTATTGGATAGGAAAGCGCATGTCGGGGATGCTCAATTGTGCCTTTAGCGAGCCGTCGGTAAATTCTACCAGGGAATGAATGATGCTCTGAGGGTGGATTACGATTTCTATTTTGTCAAAGGGCATGGAGAAAAGCCAGTGAGCTTCGATTACCTCCAGTCCCTTGTTGAGTAGAGTCGCCGAGTCGATGGTCACTTTCCTCCCCATTTTCCATGTGGGATGTTGCAGAGCTTCCTCAACAGTGACACTAGCTAACTGTTTGGGTGAACGATGGTAGAAAGGTCCCCCGGAAGCTGTCAGGATAATTCGGGCTATCTCAGTTTTCTCTCCATTCAGGCATTGCCATATAGCGCTGTGTTCGCTGTCAACAGGCATAATTTGTGATTGGTGGCGTTTGGCTTCTGCCATAATAATTTCACCTGCCATGACTAATACCTCTTTGTTGGCCAGAGCTATTTTTTTTCCAGATTTTATAGCTGCTAGTGTTGGAGCCAGACCAGTTTTGCCTGAAGTGGCTACGATAACGATGTCGACATCAGGATGAGTAGCCATCTCTTCCATCGACGAAAATCTTGTTTTATCAGGCAGGTTGAACTTAAGCGGCGAATATGCGAGTTCGGGTTGAAATTGGCTGATTTGCCTGGCAAGTAAGCTCGTGTTTTTACCGCCGGCTAATCCTACTATCCTGAATTTGTCAGGGAAGTCCTTTATTATGTCCAGAGTTTGCTGACCTATTGAGCCTGTTGAGCCCAGGACAGCCAGTTTTTTAATAGTTTTGCTCATAGTGTAGCCAATACCACACAATAGTATACTACAACTCCAGTAAATATGAGACTGTCAAGTCGGTCCAGGATACCGCCATGTCCCGGCATAAGCTTGCCCGCATCCTTGACACCGGTGTTGCGCTTAATCAGCGATTCGACCAAGTCTCCAAACTGAGCGAACAGGCTGATAGCGCAGCCTAATAGGGCAACCTGCCAGTAGTTGAAGGGTAGTGGAAAGATTAGACTGATAATGAGGGAAGCTGCAACACTGGCAACCAGTCCGCCTATAGCTCCCTCCCAGGTTTTACCTGCGCTTATGGATGGGGCCAGGGCGTGTCTGCCCCAGGCTCTGCCCACAAGAAAAGCGCCGGTATCGTTGGCAAATGTGGTGAACATAGCCCAAAAGACCAGTGCTTTGCCGGACTCAAGATTTCTGAGTTCAACCCAGTAGCTGAGCATCCAGCCGATATAAAGGATACCAGCCATTGTCCATGCCCAGTTAGTAAAAGCCTGCTCTCTGGGAGAACGAAATAAGAGCCATATTAGTGAGATAACTATTGCTGAAGTGATGAGAAAGGGTGTGGTGAGGGGGTATGGGCAATGAGGACTGATGACTAAAAGTAGTACCCAAGCTATCCCGAAATAAATGATCGGCTGTATCTTTGAATGTCTGGCCATCCGGTATAGCTCCCAGCTACCGAGCGCAGCCATAACAGCTATCAAAATGGTAAACCAGGGTTCACCGAACCATATTATGGCGGTCAGGAGTGGTAAGCCAACAACAGCAGTGAGAATTCTATGACTGAGCATGTTTATTCCTGGACACTGTGTGTCTTAGGTAATGCGGGCTGTAATGAGAGGTATTGGATGTTGGCAGGACTTTTCGGCACTGGCATGATGTTCTTTGCGTGGATTACCCCGACGGCAAACGGGGGCTACAGGTTTCGGAGCTCTTAGACCTCCATTATCTCTGTTTCCTTGGCTTGCCCTGTATCATTGGCTTTATCTATAAAGCTATCGGTGAGTTTTTGTATTTGCTCAGAGGCGCGTGTGTATTGGTCCTGGGATATTTCCTTATTTTTTTCTGATTGTCTCAGCCGTTCGATGCCATCTCGTCTCAGGTTACGAAGGGCAATCCTGGCTTCCTCTAATCTTTTGTGAACTGATCTGGTTAACTCCTTACGTCGTTCTTCGGTTAGTGGTGGAATAGGTATGCGTATGACGTTATTAGCACTTGTTGGATTTAGTCCAAGGTCGGATGTAAGAATAGCTTTCTCTATACTGCGGATTGAACTACTGTCCCATGGTTGGATAAGTATCATTTTGGCTTCAGGGACTGAGATAGAAGCCATCTGGTTGATTGGGGTGAGGGTGCCGTGATAATCAGCTTTGATATGCTCGACCAGGGCTGGTGATGCACGTCCTGTTCTGATACCTGCCAGGTCTCGTTTAAGGGCATCAGTAGCCTTTTGCATTTTACTATTGACTTCAGCGAGTATTTGTTCAATCATTATTTCTCCTTGGCGGTGACAAATGTGCCGACGTGTTTCCCGGAGATGGCACGTTCTATGCTTTGTTCCCCCTGGAGGTCGAAAATTATTATTGGGAGTTTGTTATCCTGACATAGAGAGAAGGCGGTGCTGTCCATTACATTGAGGTGTAAGTTTAGAGCGTCTTTGTGGGTTAAATGGTCAAATTTCTTAGCCTGTGGATTTTTAAGGGGGTCGGAATCATAAACACCATCGACTCTATTCTTGGCTACGAGGAGGACGTCGGCTCCGATTTCAATTGCTCGCAGTGCCGCGGCGGTATCGGTAGTCATGTAGGGGTTTCCCGTGCCCCCGGCAAAGATGACCGCTCTTTTTTTCTCCAGATGTCGGATAGCTCGGCGACGTATATACGGCTCGGCTATAGCTTGCATGGTAATTGCCGATTGAGTCCTGGTTATGACTCCTTCATTCTCCAGTGAATCCTGAAGGGCTAAGGCATTGATTACTGTGGCTAACATTCCTGCGTAGTCAGCTGTAGCCCGGTCCATTCCTTTAGCCTCGCCACCTGTGCCTCGCCAAAAATTGCCCCCTCCGACGACTATAGCCACCTCAACTCCCTGTTCGACTACCTGTTTTATTTGTCGAGCTACACGTGTCAGCACTGAACGGTCAATGCCAAAGCTTTTCTTGCCCATGAGTGCCTCGCCACTCAGCTTAAGCAGAACTCGCTTGTATTTGGGCTTCTTCGTTGCCACTTCTTAATAACCTATCTCGAATCTGGTGAATCTGCGTACTTTTATATTCTCGCCGACCTTGGCTATCGTCTCAGTGATCAGGTCCTGGATTGTCTTGTCAGGGTCTTTGATAGATGACTGGAGCAAAAGGCAAGCTGTTTGAGCATCTGCGTCTGTCTCTTGTGGCATATCTTCGGGTGAAATGAATTGAGGGGACATGGCTGCTATTTGTAGTGCCAGGTTATGAGCCAGGTCTTTGAATTCGTCGGTACGGGCGACAAAATCGGTCTCGCAGTTCACTTCAACTAATGCCGCAATCCTTCCTCCCTGGTGGACATAAGCTTCGATTACCCCGTTGGTTGCTTCACGGTCAGCCTTTTTGCGAGCCAGAGCCAGTCCGCGCTGGTTAATAATCTCGATTGCCTTTTCAAAGCTTCCTTCTGCTTCAAGGAGAGCCTTCTTGCAATCTATAACACCGGCACCGGTTTTTTCTCGAAGCTCCTTTATCTCTGTAGTCGAAACCTGCAATTTTTCCTCCTTATTGTGCGGGCTGAGACATCACTCTCTGGCTACTAATTCTCATCTTCATCGGGAGTAAAGATATGTGACTCTGGCGGTTCGGTTGCTTCTGTCCCCTCTGGGGTTATTTGGTCAGTTATTATTTCGCCCGTCTCTTTAATCATCTTGCCTTGTAGGACTGCGTCAGCAACTTTGCTGCATATGAGTTTGATAGCCTTTATAGCGTCATCGTTAGCTGGAATCAGGTAGTCGATACCTGTGGGGTCGCAGTTAGTGTCTACAATAGCTACTATTGGTAGTCCAACCTTTTTGGCTTCAGCTAGGGCTATCTTCTCTTTAGTCGGGTCAATAATAAATATGGCCCCGGGAATGGTAGTCATTTCCTTAAAGCCACCAAGAAGCCTGTTAAGTCGTGCTATTTCCTTTTCGACCTTCAATTTTTCCTTTTTAGATAAGTAATCTAGCTCGCCTTTATCCTTTCTGTCTTCGAGGCGGACCAGATAATCTATCCTGGCCTGGATGGTGGCGAAATTAGTTAGCATCCCGCCCAGCCATCTTTGGCTGACATAATACATGCCGCACCTTTTAGCTTCCTCTTCTACTATCTCCTGAGCCTGTTTTTTGGTACCGACTAAGAGGATATTTTGTCCATTACTGACCAGGTCTCTAATGTAAATGCAGGCTCTATCCAGCATGCCTACAGTTTGCTCTAAGTCGATGATGTGGATGCCGTTGCGCTGTGTAAAAATATAGCTTTTCATGCGCGGGTGCCAGTGACCGGTTAGATGCCCGAAATGAGCTCCGGCTTCTAGCAGCTGTTTAACTGAAATAGACTCCGTCAAATTGTGACCTCCTAGTTATATTGAACCCTTGAAAAATAAATTTCCACTGGTTGCTGGTAGCATTCCTTAATCAAAATCGCACATCAGTATAACATAAGGTGATTGTTGAGGCAATTGAGCAAGGTATAAAAATCGCTAATCACAATCGGTTTAAAGAAAGCTTAGCCCCTCCTGGTGGGGGAGGGGCTAAGTGAAGTGTTCTTTGCGGCTAGATGCGTTTACTTCAGTCCGATTTGCTGGGCTACAAGCTCCCTGTGAAAATCGGTGCCGCCGAAAGTCGTGTCTGAAGACTTTGACCTGCGGTAGTAAAGCGGTATATCGTGGTCATAGCTAGTGCCAATGCCGCCGTGCAATCTTATTGCCCACTGTCCTACATCTTTGTAAACTTCATTGATATATGCCTTTGTCATAGAGGCTTCTTTAGCGCAGGGCATTCCTTCTGATTCCATCCAGGCTGCCTCATAGACCAAATAACGGCCGGTTTCCATCGATGTCCACATGTTAGCCATTATGTGCTGAAGTGCCTGGAAGGCTCCGATGGGTCTCTCATACTGAACTCTTTCTTTGGAATAAGCAACAGTCATTTCGACGCAGGTTTGTATACCGCCGATGGACTCTGCGCACTTGGCGATAGCCCCTTTGCGCGTCATCATTTCCACGAGCGGCCATCCTGCATCTAACTTGCCCAGCATGTTTTTCTTGGGCACAGCGACGTTATCGAAGCGCACCTCGCACAGCTTATCCGCAGCTATGGTAGGTATTACCTCACATTTTATTCCGGGGGTCTTGGCGTCAACTATGAAGAGGGTAATTCCTTTATCAGTTGAACCTTCTTTTGTCCTGGTAACGCAGATAATGTAGTCGGCAACATGCGCCATTTCAACAAAGAGCTTTGTGCCATTTATGATGAAGTCATCGCCTTTAGGTGTTGCCTTGGTGGCAATTCCAGAATCATCGAATGTGCCTTCAGCTTCGAGCTGCGCCGTGGTAATAATCAGTTCCCCTCGAGCTATTTTGGGCAAGAATTCTTTCTTTTGTTCCTCAGTTCCGGCCTCAATGATGGGGAAGGTGCTTATTACTGTAGGAATTAGCGGTCCGGGAAGTATGTTTCTACCTGCTTCTTCTAAGAGTATTGTAAGGTCCTGGAAGGTGTAACCCATACCCTCGTATTCTTCGGGGATAACCAGCCCCATCCATCCCAGCTCGGCCATCTTCTTCCAGAGTTCAGGGGAATATCCCTTCTCGCTCTTCTCGATCTCTCTTACCATAGTTTTGGGGCATTCCGTGGCCAGGAAGTCCCGAACCATTTTTCTCAATATTTCTTGTGCTTCAGTAAATCTAAGATCCATGATTCCTCCTATCTAAACTCGTTTATTTCATTCTGGGCAAGCCCAGGCCATACCAGGAGATGATGTTCCTTTGTATTTCATTTGTACCCATGGAGATGATAGTCACGAAACACTCCTGGAATTTTTTCTCCAGAGCTCCTTGCATAGGAGCCCATCTGGATTGTTTGACCTGGCCAAATGGACCGGCTATGTCAGTGGCAACGAAAGCAAAACGTTTTCCTAGCTCACTGTAGAATATCTTGGCTGCTGATGCATCCATCAGCGCCATCTCGTCCCTGTTCTGAAGGTCAGCTATTCTGTAGGCTATGGCTTTGGCTGCTTCCAGTTCACAAGCTAGCTCTGCCACCCGGTTGCGTACTAACGGGTCCTTCGATAAAGGTTTTCCATTCCGCTTGGTCTCATTGCAAAATTCCACCAGCTCCTCCAGTTCGCGGAGCGTGGCCATGATTTCGGTCATTCCCGACCTCTCAAAACCGGCGAGCAGATTGACTACTGACCAGCCTTCGTTTTCCTGGCCGACGATATTTTTGGCCGGAACATGGACATCGTCGAAATAGACCTCATCAAAAGGTGCCTCGCCATCGATGTATGGAATCGGTCTTACCGTTACCCCGGGTGTTTTCATATCGAGCAAGATGAAGGTCATGTTGTGGTGTTTTCTCCCGGCCGGGTCGGTTTTGAATACTCCAAAGCCCCAATCGCCGCGGTGGGCACCTGTATTCCAGGTTTTCTGGCCGTTTATGATGTATTCATCACCCTTTTTTATTGCTGTGGTGGACAGAGTGGCCAGGTCTGAGCCTGCATTAGGCTCGCTCCATAGCTCGCACCACATAACCTCTCCTCGGGCAATCGGCGGTAGAAATTCCTGCTTTATCTCCTCGCTTGCCGCCTGTAGAGCGGTAGGTGCGAGCATTTGCACTCCGAAGATGTCGACCCCGGGGATTCCATGATACCCTCTCGCCTCGGCGAAGAGGACTTTGTCCATCATGGTTCCACTGCCGCCATATTGAGGAGGCCAGGCTAAAGCAAGCCATCCTCTTTTACCGAATTCCCTGGCGCAGTCAAGATGGAATTGCCAGCATTCATCGACCTCGAAGATAGCCTCTATGCCTACGAAGCTTGGCGGTCTTTTTTTCTCGAGCTCCTTACAAACGTCGAAGAACTCTTTTCTGTGTGCCTTTTCTTCCTCTGATAGTTCAAAATCCATCTGTTCCTCCTGTAAGTTTTTGAATTCCTATGATAGCGCCGCTGACAAGGGCGGATGCGAGGTCATCAGCACCGGTCAAACGCCAGCTTAGGTTGCTACTTAATTATGCTTTGTTACCACCTCTCGAGTTACCGTATATTCCTGGCAGTTTCCACGTGCATAGATTACCAGTTTTTTTCGTGAAAAACATCGTACGGAAGGTCGTATCTTTAGACCAATTCATTATAATACAGAATTCCCAGTTTGAGAAGTGTCTAATTAGTTGGTTAGCCATAGTTTAGCGATGCTTGATATCTTCAATCCGGTAATGCATTATGCCAGCCGGTGCCTTGACCTCAATATTTTGTCCTTGCGTTTGTCCTAACAGTGCCTGCCCCATAGGTGAGGCAACAGAGATCTTGCCTTTTATGGCGTTAGCTTCGCTGGCGTCGACCAATGTGTAGCTTACCTGTTCGCCTGAAGCCAGGTCCCGGAGCACCACTTTGTCACCAAAACTTATTTCTCTGCCACCAGCTTGTTGCTCGTCCACTAAATCCGCCATTTTTAAAGTGGATTCCAGCTCTTTAATGCGCCCTTCCACCTGGCCCATGTGTTCTCTGGCTGCCTCGAGGGGAGCATTTTCGCGGAAATCCTTGTCAGACGCTGCTTTCTGAATCTCTTCAGTTATGCGAGGCCGCTTGTTTTTGAGGGTGGTAAGCTCGGCTTGTAAATCCGCGTAGCCTTTGCTGGTCAGCAATACTTTCCTGTGGGAACGACGCTTTGAAGGTGCAGCCGATTTCAGTGAACTCTTCTTGCCCTTGAGATGGACAGCCAGGTTTGTCCTGGTCAGTCCCTGCTTGTGTGCATAAGCCAGGAATGTTTTGGTTATCCCCAGTTTTTCGACTACTTCTGTGGTTGACGAAGTAATCTGCTCGGTATAATTGGCGACTTCCGGGATAGTGAGCCCGCTCAGGGGGCGTTTTTCCCCATACCAGCGTACGAATTTGTATATTTCTTGTTGGGCTCTTAGCCTTTCTCCTGAAGACAACGATAGGAGAAACTGAGTTGCAGCCTCTCCTAAACTATAATTAGATGGAGCCGAATCAGGCTTGTTTTTTGAGGCCATCCCTTTGCTCTAAGTCGGGTTAATAATAGAACAGAAGGATGGACGATGTCAAATAGAGGGGCTTATACCTTTTACTCAATTTGTCTTAATACAGACCTATGGCATCACTTTGACAAAGGTTGTATCCGAAGTTAAAATGGGCATTAATCCGGGCGGGAGTAACTCAGTGGTAGAGTTCCTGCCTTCCAAGCAGGCTGTCGCGGGTTCGAGTCCCGTCTCCCGCTCCATATGTAAAAGAGGGCTCCGGCTGGTTGAAATCGTATATTCATTATATAATGTATTAGAGGTGTAAAGTCACCGGTTTGCGATTTCATGAGGTAGACTATCTGTAGAAGGAACGGAATGTGAAATGAGTGATAAAGATTCAGGACCTTCATTCGGCATCGGGCTTATCCTGGGGTTAGCCGTTGGTGCAGCTCTCGGGTTTCTTTTCGCGCCCCTGTCTGGAAAAGAGACCAGGGGACTGGTGAAAGATAAGGCGGATGATGTCTCTTCGACAGTGAAAGGACTTACTGCCGACCGTCGAAAAGTTTACACGAAGACCTGGAATAAGCGCAGAGGGCAACCCAAGGTAAGCGGCACCTACTTCGAATAACGGCTTCTCAAATTGAGCCTCTCCACACATCCCACCAAACTGCAATTTTTGTTGCATGGCTCAAATAACAATGGTAGAATTCCGATGCAGTTAAAGCTGTAGATTTTTTGCCGAAGTGGCGGAATGGTAGACGCGGCAGTCTCAAAAACTGTTGAGGGGCAACTCTCGTGTCGGTTCGAATCCGACCTTCGGCACCAGGCTTAGCACTGCCGAGTTGTGTAGTGGTAGCACAGAGGACTTTGAATCCTTTAGCCCAGGTTCGAATCCTGGCTCGGCAGCCAGTCATAACACATTCCGATTGAGATTTCAGCGTGGCATTATGACCGTACAGTTCGAGAGACCCACTATCATCCGTCCTCCAAGCGAATGGAGAAGCTATTTCCTGCCTCTAACCAGCGGCTGCTCCAACAATACCTGCACCTTCTGCAATTACTATGGCACAAAGCTTCAAGTGAGGGAATTGGATGATGTAAAGAGGGAGATAGATGCGCTAGCCGCTTATGTCAGAACGGGCATCTGTCTTCCCGGTGTGCCCCAAGTAGTGTATGCCATAGCTCGCTCATGGGATGGCAAAAGGGTATTTCTACAGGATGGCGATGCTCTGGTTTATCCATTTCCCAGGTTGATTGAAGCCCTTGGCTATTTGAATGAAAGGTTTCCCTCTCTTGAGAGAATCGGCTCGTACGCTACCCCGCAGGATATTCTGCGAAAAAGCCACGATGAGCTTGCAGAGCTCAAAAAGCTCAAGCTGTCGATATTTTACATGGGTATGGAAAGCGGCGATGACAAGGTGCTCCAAAAGGTGGGGAAGGGGGTGAACAGCCGGGAGCTGGTTGAGGCGGGAAAGAAAGCCAGGGAAGCCGGCGTAACCCTCTCGGTGACGGTGATTCTGGGGCTTGGTGGTGTTGAGGGAAGCCAAGAGCATGCGCTGAAAACGGCTAAAATTCTCAGTGAGATAGACTCCGACTATGCCGGCGCCCTGACACTGACACTGGTTCCCGGCACTCCTCTTTATAAGGAATGGAAACAGGGAGAGTTCCATCCCATATCTCCCGTGCGGTCTCTGGAAGAGCTCAAGATAATTATAGAAAATTCCAGCTTTACGGATTGCTTTTTCAGCTCCATGCACGCCTCAAACTATCTTTCGGTCCGAGGGACGTTGCCACGTGACAAAGAAAGAATGCTTAAGCAGATAAAAGAGGTTCTGGCAGCAGGGGACCCTTCTTTACTTCGCCCCGAATTTCTCAGGGGGCTGTAGAGCCTTAGCCCGGGTTCAAATCCTGGCTCGGTAGCTAGTCATTGCACATTTCGATGAAAAGTGACATCGACTGACAGTTGCTGCTTAGACTTGCATTATATATCGCCGAATGTTATCTTTGTTTGCAAGCCTAAATAGGAAAGCATTTCTATACCAGGGTAACTTAATGGGAATTAGTCGGAAAATCTACTGGTCGTCTCTATTCGTTGTTGGCCTGACGGCAATCCTATCGCCTTTCTCCATCCTGGCTCAAGCAGAGAAGACAGACCTGACTTTGAGGCTGGTCTCCGATAGCTACTACAATAGGATAACCGCCGGGAAAGACAAAACCATATTCCTAGAGATTGGGAACGCCGGCAACAAAGCAATCACCAATATTCGGCTATACGCAGATTTGCCGGAAGGCTGGACTATTGAGTTTAGGCCAGGGCTCATAGATTACCTTGGCCCAGGCAGTTTTCAAGCGGTTGATATCATCCTAAGGCCAGCCGGCAACGCTGCCAAAGGTGAATATACTGTCGCTCTTATTGCCGAGGCAAACGAAACGCGCAGGGTGACCAGCATCTTCGTTTGGGTGGAATCTGCATCATTACTCTGGGTGTGGGTAGGGGCCGGAGTAGCCGCTTTAGTCATTGCTGGGTTTATTCTCATCTTTATGCGCTTCGGACGGCAATAAGGCGTCTTACTGATCGAATGCCATTAATCATACGAAGGGAGGAAATATGATTGAGCGGGTTCATGAACATATTATTAGCGAACTTGGCACGAATACACGTACGGACACCATTTTTGTTCTCACCGCGATTGTTATAAACCTGATAACCCTAGGTATCAATTCTGGAATTGCCTCTTCGGAGAGAACCGGTACTACGACGATTGTGATGTTTACCTTCGTCGCTCTCTTGATAGTGGTAAACTTTGTTGTGGAGCTTGGGTTAATTCGAGGGAGGCAAATGAGGAAAAAGCTGCTGAGCGGGCTTCTAAAGATGTATAAAGACCAAGGGGTGGAGGGTTACTATGACCCATCCCTTTTGAGTGATTACAGAACCAGGTACAATCTTTTTATGCTCACCGTCCTATTTACAGGTCTTGTAGCCATTATTATACCCTTTGTGATCAGGTAGAACTGTTCCTCCAAACAGGCACTACACTGCAGGTAGTAGAATGAGCACAGCCTTGTTGATGTGGTCTACCAAACACGATTTTTCCACACCAGAAGGTTGACACCTTACCTGAACTTACTACACGAACCTGCAAGTTGTTCCCCGGCCCAGCCTTAGGTAAGCTGCTGTCGTAGAATAAGGAACTGCACATTTTGGCTTTTTGCTTAATAAACGATAGCCCATTGTTGTTCTATCGTCCACTCCTAGCCGTACACTGTGCGGGTCAGCCTGCGCAGTTCCTTTAAGAGCTCCATCTCTTCCCGGATGCCTTTCTTCACACCGATAGTCTGCTCAAACACGTCCGCGTCCAGCATGCTCTCAGCCTCGTGCTCCGACACCAACCTGTGGCACTGGGTCGCCTCTTCGTACTCCAGCAGCATCCTGATCGGGTTCCAGTCTGGCCTCCCTATCCTGCCCGAGAGGAAGCCCATGTCTGGGTTGTCTGGCAGCCATTGGTACACCAGTTTGGTCCTGGCCCCTTATTTTTCAGGTGGTTGAAATCCAACTTTCTTTGGTTCTGGTGAAGTTATAAATTGAAAATAAGCAAGAACCGCATCTAATTTTGATAATATAAATGCTTTTTCAACATATTTGCTATTAGTATAACGTTGATATCCTGGGCCAGAACCTGCCCAATGAGGTTTAATATACGATGCAGGTATTTTAAAATCTGTCATATCTTCATTTATTGTTTCTAGTGTATCTAGTATCGAATGATATTCAAAGACATATTTTTCTTCAACACCCGAAGTTATCTTGTCAATATTATTTCTTAGCGCTGTTAATCTGGCCAATGCTCGGGCAAAAACATCTTGATCGTGCTTCTTCATACCTATCCGACCTCCTACTCAGATAAGCTATTCTATCTCCTGTTTTATTAAAGTTCAAATTCCCCAAATATCTTTTAAAATAATTTTGTCTCTACCATCCTACTAGGTTTACGGTACTCGCGGGAGACCGGAGGCTTACCCTAGGTAGCCACTTTGACGATGGGGATGGCTATAAATAGGTAACTGATAAGTATATTAATACTATGGTATATACCATTTTGTTACTGGTAGATGTATAATCATATTAGTATATCGAAAGCTGATAGGATGATTTACGCGATATTTATACTAGTCGTTATTCTTACTTTTCTAATGGTACTAAACGGGTTTCTACGAGGAGCAAGTAAAGGGAAAATATATATTTTACTGTACATACTTTTACTTGGCTCTATTATTGCCTCATTCTTTGTGGCAGGATGGGTTTTCGGTATTATTGCTATAGCTTTGGTAGTTATCTCTGCTGTAGTTAGCCGACCAATAGCTGCTCGCATAGCCTCCAGGCTATTTTCTATTCATAATAAAGAAGGTAGTAGTAAATATATTGGCCTTCCACCGAAGCACTTAGCACGCATCTGTAGTGAACTTGGGCGCGATGTCGAACTTGATAAACCCTTGGCTGAAATGATGAGCGATAGTAATAGGAGAGAGCGCGTAAAAGAGACATTATTGGACTATTGCGAAAACCAGCCCGAAATTAAGAAGATCATGAGCAAGTCTCAGGTTTCCCGTAGCGATCTAAAAGAGTTGTATAACCAACTTCTTCTTGCAGGTGCAGGACAGTGGACTTGCGGTCACTGGGTAGCAGGATCAGCCATAGCATACCCGGAGTCACTGAACTACCTACTCATACGGAGAGGTGAGAATATGGAGGAGACAGCTTACAATCTAATCATGTATTTCGAACGGGGAACACCTTTAGTATCACAGTGAATTACCCCCCCCCAGCAAGCTGGGAGACATCTTATAACCCCTCCCAAGTACGGACGGGGCCACTTTCATCCCGCCAGCAAGCTGACGGGTATTCAGTGGGGTTTTTTATAAATTTGGAGTTGAGTAATGGCTGCTAAATTTGGCCCAGATCAAAAAGTAAAGTTCGTTACTGTATTCGATGAGAATGAGAACGAAATGTACCCTGCTTTTCAGCGATACATTGGCAAGGTCGGGACAGTCATTGATTCATTCAATATTCCCCATATTGTTGAAGATCTAATAGAAGGTAAGGATATGGGGGAACCTAAAGCGTGCTATGTATATGCAATACAGGTGGGTTCCCAAAAACTCGGAGCGGTACCAGAAGAGTGTCTGGTTGTCAGCGACTAGGTTCCATGTTTGACTAGAAACTTGGCTCCGCAGGCAGGATTAGAAAGGACTATAAGCAATATCAGCAGCTGTCATAATATAATAAAATATTAGATGTTAATTATTATGGGAGTGGTAGTGTGACCTCCGAGATCGCAGATTTCCGTCCGAAGACCATATGGTTGGGGACTACTGTGCCTGGCAAGAAGATGATGGCCATACTGATACCGAAGTGGGGACTTCAGCGTGGTCGGTCACTTATCGATCTATACAAGAATAGACCATTCGATGCGATCATAGCTGTCTCCTTTGCACTGGACGCCATACCGCAGGAAGGAGCAAAGTTCGGGCCTGCGTTAAGGGATTTATTTAAAGAGCAAAGTCCAGAAATAATCTACGGTGCAATCTTGACCGACATTCGCGACTTTCTCAAACTGCGCTTCCGGGCTAAGGGCTTGGCCGAGACTGAAGAGGCAGCAAGGGCAAAGTTGGAGGAAGTCACTGGCACCAAAGGTATCCAGGCGGCAATTGAGAATGGCGACCCCGAAATAGTAGTCGGTTACGTGGTAAACTACGTAATAACCGCCCTAGATACGCTATCAAGGAGTCAGGCACTCGGCATTGGCGGAAGTTATGAAAGTAGGGAGTCGTCGCTGTTCAGGTTGAGGGACATGCTAAAGTCTACAGCTAGATGGCTGGATAGTCAGGGACAGGACCACTTTGATCAATATGTTGCGCCACTATTTCGGTGGTCCGCAGAGGGGAAAGAGTAGCGGAGAATCTGGCTCTGCGGGCGGGATTCGAACCTGCGACCAAGCGGTTAACAGCCGCGTTTTCCTATTAAATAAAAAAAACCACTGTTCTCATTGCAGGGGTTGTCCAAGACGACTGGATACTTAATGCACATTTTGACGTTCTGTGCAATCCAAGGTAACGGGCGTTCCAGCTACCTGCTGCGGCTTGACAAAAGAAGGGCAGGCTGTTATATTAAGTCATAATCGAATATTGTAAAGGCTGGGAACGAGACTAGTAGGTCTCCAGCGGGGCTCAGAGAGCCGGGTAAGGTGTGAGCCGGCGTCAGCGCAGAGACTGGATGGACTCGGGAGCCGCAAACCGAAAGGGATTTGCTCGAGTAGGCTTTGACGGAAAGGGCACCGTTACTAGAGCCCAGGGTATCGCTTCAAAGATTGAAGCTGTACCTGATTGAGATGGTTGTCTTAAGATAACAGGCAATCAACTAGGGTGGTACCGCGAAGTAAAACCTCTCGCCCCTATGGCGAGAGGTTTTTTATTTGGGTAAAGCCCGGAGGCTAGCATGTATTATCCGACGTTGGAAGAAGTTAAAAAGCGCAAAAACGAAGGCACGTTAATACCGGTTTACCGGGAAATCGTGGCTGATTTAGAGACGCCTGTCTCGGCATTCCTGAAGATTAACCGCGGCGGGAATTCATTCCTGCTGGAGAGCGTCGAAGGCGGTGAAAGGCTGGCTCGCTATAGCTTCATAGGCACAGAGCCGTACCGGGTGCTGGCTACCGGGGCGGAGGATAAGACAAACCCACTGCCGCTGATTGCCGAAGAGCTGCAGAGACACAAGATGGTAGCGGTTGCCGACCTGCCCAGATTTTGCGGCGGCGCCGTGGGTTATCTCGGCTATGAAGTGGTTACAAGGTTCGAGGAGTTGCCGTTGCCTGTCAGCGACCCGCTGGGGCTGCCCGAAGCGCTGTTTATGTTCGTGGATACTATGCTTGTCTTCGACCATGTCAGCCATAAGATTAAAGTTCTGAGCCATGTCAACCTCGATGGGGACATAGATGACGAGTACCGGAAGGCAGTAGGCAAAATAGATAACCTGGCGGACAGGCTGAGCCAGCCGATTAAGCCGAACCGGGATATAAAGCCTTCTACTCCCCATAAAGGCAAGGCTCTTTCCTCCAACTTTTCCAGGGAGGAGTTCGAAGCCAGCGTAGACAAGATAAAGGGATATATAACTGACGGCGAAGCTATTCAGGTAGTGCTGTCACAGCGGCTGGCACAGCCCGTTGACGCAGCTCCATTCGAGATTTACAGGGCACTGCGCTCGCTGAATCCGTCTCCATATATGTTTTTCCTTGATTTCAACGACTTCTATATTATCGGGGCATCACCTGAGATACTGGTGAGGGTGGAGGACGGCATGGTGATGACCCGTCCCCTGGCCGGCACCAGGCGGAGAGGCAAAGACCAGACTGAGGACGCTGCGCTGGAGCAGGAACTACGCAGCGACGAGAAGGAACGCGCCGAGCATATAATGCTGGTCGACCTGGGGCGGAACGATATCGGGCGCGTGAGCGAGCCGGGCACGGTAGAGGTCAGCGACCTGATGGACGTGGAACGTTACTCCCACGTGATGCACCTGGTCACCCATGTGCAGGGCAAGCTAAGGCATGACCTGAATATATTCGATGCGCTGCAAGCCTGCTTTCCTGCGGGCACCGTATCGGGCGCTCCGAAAATTCGGGCTATGGAGATAATCGCCGAACTGGAACCGGAAAAAAGAGGACCCTATGCCGGAGCGGCAGGCTATTTCTCTTTCTCGGGCAACATGGATATGGCTATAGCCATAAGGACAATGATAGTGAGTAAAGGGGTTGCCTATGTACAGGCGGGATGTGGAGTTGTTTACGACAGCATACCGGAGCGTGAGTACCAGGAGACTATGAACAAAGCCCAGGCACTGCTCAAGGCAATCGACCAGGCTGAGGGTGCATCAGGGGCGAACAGGGGGAAACATGCTGTTGCTGATTGACAACTACGACAGCTTCACTTACAACCTGTTCCAATATTTGAGTGAGCTGGGTGAGAATGTGGTGGTGGTACGCAATGATAAGACGACTCTCGATGAGATTGAGAAGATGAAGCCACAGCGGATAGTTATCTCACCGGGACCGTCTACGCCGCTGCGGGCTGGCATTTCCAATGATGTTATCCGCTGCTTCGGCTCCAGATTGCCCATACTCGGCGTCTGCCTGGGGCACCAGTGCATTGGTTACAGCTATGGCGCCTGTGTAGGGCAGGCTAAGGAGATAATGCACGGTAAGTCCTCGCTGATACATCACAGCAGCCGGGGGGTGCTGGCTGATTTGCCCAACCCGTTCTCGGCGATTCGCTATCACTCTTTGATGGTATATTGTGAAGGACTTCCCGATTGCCTGGAAGTAACGGCATGGACGGACGATGGCACAATAATGGGGCTGAGACATCGCCAGTACCCGGTAGAAGGAGTCCAGTTTCACCCCGAATCATTTATGACTCAGGGGGGAAAGGATATATTGAGGAATTTTCTCAAGGGAGGAGCATGACATGATTAAAGAGGCTATTTCAGCGTTGGTGGCAGGACGCTCGCTGGCTGCGGATGAGGCGGCACAGGTCATGGAGGAGATAATGCAGGGCGAGGCTACACCGGCACAGTTCGGCGCGTTTGTTACCGCACTCAGACTCAAGGGGGAGACCGTGGATGAAATCGTAGGCTTGGCCAGGACAATGAGAGCCAGGGCAATTCAGGTGATTGCAGACGGACCGGTTGTGGACACCTGTGGCACCGGCGGCGACGGTTCACATACCTTTAATATATCAACGGCGGCTGCCTTTGTGGCTGCCGGAGCCGGGCTTAAGGTGGCTAAACACGGCAACCGTGCCATGAGCAGCCAGTGCGGCAGCGCGGATGTGCTGGAGGCTCTGGGCGTTAAGATAGATCTCAATGCCGAGCAAGTGCAAAGGTGTCTGAAAGAAGTAGGCATTGGTTTCATGTTTGCCCCGGCATTTCATCCGGCTATGAAATATGCGGCAGTTCCCCGACGCGAGATTGGAATTCGTACCGTCTTTAATATACTGGGACCGCTTACCAATCCGGCTGGAGCCAGAGCCCAGGTGCTGGGCGTAGCTGACGAGTCACTGGTAGAGAAGATGGCGTCGGTGCTACAACAGCTTGGCTGTCATCATGCTCTGGTAGTGCATGGGCAGGATGGACTGGATGAGATTACCATTTCAGGAGAAACCCGCGTTTGCGAACTCAAGGGCGGTCGTATTGAGAGCTACTCTATTAACCCCGGAGACCTTGGACTGTCTGGTGCCAGTCAAGATAGCTTAAAGGGCGGCAGCGCCAAGGAGAATGCGGAGATGTTGCGCAATATTCTGACCGGAGCTCAGGGGCCACGACGGGACGTGGTGTTGATGAACACAGCAGCAGTTCTACTGGCCGGAGATAAAGTGGAAACGCTGAGACAGGGTGTGGAGCTGGCTCAGGAGGCAACAGACAGCGGTTATGCCCTGAGCAAACTGGAGCAGCTAGTCAAGCTCAGCCAGAGTTTGAGTTAAGGATAATGATTTTAGACCAGATAGTGTCATATAACCGACGAGAGCTTGAGTATAAAAAGCGCCGTATACCTATGCCTGAGCTACAGAAGATGGCTTCAGGGCAACATCCGGCACTCGACTTTGCCTCGGTTTTACGTGGTGATGGCATTCAACTTATTGCCGAGGTGAAGAAAGCGTCGCCGTCCAGGGGTGTCATTCGGCATGATTTCAACCCGGTGGAGATAGCCAAAATATATGCCGGCAACGGCGCTGCGGCGGTATCGGTATTAACAGAAGCTAAATACTTTCAGGGTAGCCTTGATTACCTCAAGGATATCAGGAAGGCATTACCCAAGAAGCTGCCCCTGCTGAGAAAAGATTTCATTTTTGACCCCTACCAGGTTTATGAGTCACGGGCATATGGGGCTGATAGTCTCCTGCTCATAGTGGCTATTCTGAAGCCCACAGAGTTGGGGGAATTGCTACGGTTAAGCAATAAGCTGAAAATGAGTTGCCTGGTAGAGGTGCATAATGAGGCTGAGGTCGAAATTGCCCTTAAGAGCGGCGCAAAGATTATCGGTATAAATAACCGAGACCTGAAAGACTTCAGTGTGGATATTGCTACAACTGAGCGGCTACGTCCGCTTATCCCGCCGGACCGAATAGTAGTCAGTGAGAGCGGCATAAAAGAGCGAGCCGACATGGAGAGGTTGAGGCAGTCAGGTGTTGACGCAGTCCTTATCGGTGAGTCTTTAATGTCGGCGCCTGATATTGCCGCCAGGATGAGAGAGCTATTGTGACTATTATTAAAATTTGCGGGCTATCCGAGGTACAACATGCGCTGGCAGCGGCTGAAGCCGGTGCGGATTTCCTGGGGCTGGTCTTCGCCCGGAGCCGGCGGCAGGTATCCGTGAAGAAAGCGCTAGAGGTGGCTGAGGCAGTTCATGCACTGAAACCTTGCGGGGTTGTGGTCGGTGTGTTTGTCAATTCAGCAGCCGACGAAGTGAACAGAATCGCCGAAAATTGCCATCTGGACTGGGTACAGCTCAGCGGCGATGAAACCTGGCATTACTGCCAGCAGATTGAGAGACCGATTATTAAGACTATACATGTTTCAAATACAGATACGCCTGGGGAGATTGCCTCCGAGATAGCAACGGGTTATCGGCTGTTGTCAGAAAAGCAGCTGGTATGCCTGCTCGATTCGAAGGTGGAGGATGCTTACGGTGGGACTGGCAAGACCTTTGACTGGGATTTAGCCAGGGAAGTAACGGCAAAGTTTCACGTAATCATAGCCGGGGGATTAAATCCAATCAATGTTGGACAGGTGGTCAAGGAGATTGAGCCATGGGGTGTTGACGTGTCCAGCGGCGTAGAGACCGATGGTGAAAAAGACACGGCGAAAATTAAGGAATTCATTCAGGCAGTGAGGGCGGTATCCTGATGAATTGTATAGAGTCTATACAGGAGAAGTAATCTTATGCTAGTTATCATGAAGAACAATGCAACGGAAGAGCAGGTGAGAGCGGTTATTCGTGAAATTGAAAACATGGGTTATCGTGGTATTCCTATACCGGGTGCCCAGCGCACCGCTGTCTGCATAATAGGCAACCAGGGTACGGTTGAAGACTCGTGCCTGCTTGCACTGGGCGGCGTGAAAGAGACTATCCGTGTAACGAAATCGTATAAACTTGTAAGCAAAGAAACACATCCGCAGCCTACGGTAATAACCATCGGCAGCGTTATGATTGGTGGGAAAAAACCGGTAATTATGGCCGGACCATGCGCTATAGAAAGTGAGAAACAGGCGCTTACCATAGCCAGAATTGTGAAACAATATGGAGCGCAGGTCTTTCGTGGCGGTGCATTTAAACCGAGGACTTCGCCGTATAGCTTTCAGGGGCTGGGGGAAGAAGGATTAAAGATACTCAAGAAGGTGCGCGAAGAGACCGGTTTGCTGATTATAACAGAGGCTATAGACCACACCAACATTGAGCTAATCGAACGATACGCCGACATTATTCAGCTGGGGGCAAGGAACATGCAAAATTATTCTCTGCTCAGGCAAGCGGGACAGGCTAAAAAGCCAATACTGCTGAAGAGGGGTTTTGCGGCTACGATTGAAGAGTTGCTGATGTCGGCTGAATACATTATGGCTGAGGGGAACAGTCAGGTTATCCTGTGCGAGCGTGGAATCAGGACCTTCTCCGATAATACCAGGAACACGCTTGATTTAAGCGCTATACTATCGATTAAAGAGGTCAGCCACCTGCCGGTTGTAGTAGACCCCAGCCATGCTGCCGGCAGAAGAGAGTATGTTATTCCTCTGTCAAAAGGAGCCATAGCAATAGGTGCCGATGGTATACTGGTTGAAGTGCACAACGACCCATTGCGCGCTTTATCTGATGGTATGCAATCACTGTATCCGGAGCAGTTTGCAGAATTGGTGAAAGAGATAAAGATTTTGACCAGGCAGAGCGAGCGAGGGCAAATATAAAAAAGGAGGAAGAGTTGTTACCCGATAATAGAGGATACTTTGGGACATATGGGGGACGCTTTGTCCCTGAGACACTGGTGCCGGCACTGGATGAGCTGGCAGCAGCCTATGAAAAAACTAAAGCTGACGCTTCCTTCTGGGCTGAGTTCGATTTGTTGTCGCGCGACTATTCGGGAAGACCCACTCCGCTATATCTGGCTGAGAGGTTAAGCAGTCATTGTGGTGGGGCGCAGATTTTTCTCAAGAGGGAGGACCTGGCACATACCGGTGCCCATAAAATCAACAATGCACTGGGTCAGGGTTTGCTTGCTCGAAAAATGGGGAAACGAAGAGTTATCGCCGAGACCGGAGCCGGGCAGCATGGTGTAGCTGCCGCTGCTGTCTGTGCCCTGCTCGGTTTGGATTGCATCGTCTATATGGGCGAGGAAGACGTACGCCGCCAGGCACTTAATGTTTTTCGAATGAAATTAATGGGTACAGAGGTAAGGCCTGTTTCTAGCGGCAGCCGAACGTTGAAGGATGCTATTAACGAGGCGATGAGGGACTGGGTAACCAATGTACGGCATAGCTATTACCTTCTGGGCTCGGTAGTGGGCCCCCATCCTTATCCTTCAATGGTGCGTGATTTTCAATCGGTAATCGGCAAGGAAACCAGGGAGCAGATTCTGGCAAGATGTAATCTTCTGCCCGACTATATAGTCGCCTGTGTCGGTGGCGGCAGTAATGCCATTGGTATTTTTCATCCCTTTTTGAACGATAAAGAGGTTAAACTCATCGGTGTGGAAGCCGGGGGGCGGGGGCTAAAGACAGGGAAACATGCCGCTTCACTGTCAGCAGGAAGCGCAGGTGTTTTACATGGGGCGAAGTCCTATGTGCTTCAGGACAGAGATGGACAAATCAGGGAAACGCACAGCATCTCTGCGGGGCTGGATTATCCCGGTGTTGGTCCTGAACACAGCTATCTCAAGGACAGCGGGCGTGTAAGTTACGTGGCGATAAATGATAAGGAGGCACTCAATGCCTTTCAACTTCTGTGCAGCACTGAAGGCATTCTGCCGGCTCTCGAACCGGCTCATGCTATATCTTACGCCGCTAAACTGGCAAGTTCGTTGAGCAAAGAGCAAATTATCGTGGTCAACCTGTCCGGTCGTGGTGATAAAGACATGGACATCGTGGTTGAAGCGCTGGGGATGAAGCGATGACGCGCATCGCTTCCGTATTCAACCGAGCAGGGCACAAGGCTCTTGTAGCCTACGTTACTGCAGGCTATCCCAGTATGGAAGACACCTTGAAGGTAGTTCCGCTTCTTGCCAGCAATGGCTGCGATATTGTGGAGCTGGGAATACCTTTTTCCGACCCTCTGGCTGACGGCGCCACCATACAGAGGGCGAGCTTTTGCGCCTTGAAGAATGGAGTTACACCGAAGCTGTGTCTCAAGGTAGCCAAAGAGATAAGTCAGAAAGTCGATATACCGCTGGTCTTTATGACTTATTTTAATCCAATATTCAGTTACGGCCTGGAAGAATTCTGCAGTGATTGCGCCGGGGCTGGCGTTGACGGCCTGGTCATTCCCGACTTACCGCCAGACGAAGGCTCGGATCTGGAAGTTACTACCCAGAGGCATAGCCTTGACCTTATTTATCTTCTGGCTCCAACCAGCGCTGAGGAACGTATCAAACTTGTGGCAGATAGAGCCCGGGGATTTATATATCTGGTTTCGGTAACCGGCGTTACCGGTACCAGGGATAATCTTCCCCCGGAACTGGGCGCTTTTGTGGACAGGGTGAGAAGTGTGGCTAAGCAACCACTATGTGTTGGATTCGGGATATCTACACCGGAGCAGGCGAGACAGGTGTCGAGAATAGCCGAAGGGGTCATTGTAGGCAGCCGGATAATTCAGCTTATGGAGACTGGCGACCTGGAATCAGTGGGAGATTTCATAAAAGAATTAAGGCATGCCCTGGATAAAGAGGACTAATAGAGGTGGCATTTGGCTCTATACCATCGAGCCATTATCTCGCGCCAGTGCCATAGTGTATTTCTCAGCGATTTTACGGAAGTGAAATCCGTATATAGCCAGCGTTACGGATAACGAAAATGATTGTGGACGTCTTGCCAATGTCCAGGCAAGAAGCCTCCAATAATATTGTCTTCCTTTTCCTATTATACCCAAAAACCATATGGATTTAACGAATGCTTTCACATGCTCAAACTGAGGTCGAAATACACTTGTTTCCGAAGGTTTGTATTCCTTCAATAGTGTCTTTATGCGTTCATAATAGTGTTTGGGCGCATAGATAGTGTTGATGACTTCTTTGTAGCCATTGATAAGGCGTTTATATTCCATTTTGGGAATGAAGTTCATGGTGCAATCTGTGTTGTCACCGGAAAAGCCTGACGACAGGCGTTTTTCTCTCTTTAGTCGTCGGTACAGTTTTGTACCGGTGGGAGCGTTTAACAAGCCGACCATCGCCGTGACGATTCCACTTCTTTGAATGAAGCCGATTAGACTTTCAAAAATCGAAGATGGGTCGTTGTCGAAGCCTAAAATAAATCCTCCCTGCACCTGTAATCCATAGTTCTGAAGTTTTTTAACAGAAGCTACCAAATCGCGGTTTTTGTTTTGCAACTTCCGGCACTCGGCCAGGCTCTCTTCGTTCGGAGTTTCAATGCCGACAAACACCATATTAAAGTTTGCTTCGACCATTAATCGCATGAGTTCTTTATCATCGGCCAGGTTGATGGAAGCCTCGGTAAAAAGCGAGAACGGCTTTTTTCTGGCTTTCATCCATTCGATTAGGGCTGGCAGGATTTCTGCCTTCAATTTCCTCTTGTTGCCTATGAAGTTATCGTCCACTATGAAGACGCTGCTTTTCCATCTCCGGGTGTGGAATTCATCCAGTTCCTTCAGAAGCTGATCTTTATCTTTAGTTCGTGGTGTATGGCCGTTTAAGACGACGATATCGCAAAATTCGCAGTCGAAAGGGCAACCCCTGGAATACTGGATGCTCATTGCCGAATACTTATTCATATCAACAAGCTCCCACGCTGGGATGGGAGTTGTTTTCAGGTCTGCCCATTTATCAGACGTATAGATATGCTTAACACACCCATTTTGTAGGTCTTCCAGAAATAGTGGCAACGTGAGCTCGGCTTCATTGAGCACGAAATGGTCTACATCGGCGAACTCTTCGTATCCAGTAGTGAAGAGAGGACCACCGGCGACAGTCTTAACACCCAAGCTCTTGCACCTCTTGATAACATTATCGGCCGAATCCTTTTGCACGGCCATGGCACTGATGAAGACATAGTCTGCCCACTCGATATCTTTGTCGCTCAGACTTGCTACATTCATGTCTATAAGCTTTTTATCCCATTCCCGGGGTAACATTGCAGCCACGGTCAACAGACCCAGTGGTGGAAAAGCTGCTTTCTTAGAAACGAACTTTAATGCATGCTTGAAACTCCAGAATGTATCCGGATATTGCGGATAGACGAGAAGTACTCTCATATATAAAATGCTCCTTAGCCCGGCGGACTTTATAACGTGGCATGATACTAGCAATGCCAAATCATGTCAAATGGTGCAAGAGACCTTAGTATCATCTGGTTGCGACGGAACAAAAGGCAAAACTACATATTACGTATCAAAAGCTTCTTTGAAAGAACGACATTTTTCCAGGCCTGTGCAGATATAGTTACCGCACATTGATTTCGCAAGGGTAAAACATTAGAATGTAGCCCGTTATTCGAGTGTGGCTTGCTGTGAGCATCTGCTCCTCACCGAAAGAGAGCGTTAACCGAAAATATTGCCAGGAGGGTAAGGATTGGAAAAGGTGTTAGTTATAGGCTCCGGGTTCATGGGGCGTGGTATTGCTCAGGTATGCGCCCAATCAGGTTATGAAGTCTATCTGAAGTATAACACGACTAAAACGCTGGAGAAAGCCATGGACGAGATAAAATGGTCGCTGGAGAAACTTGGCAGTAAAGGACTGCTCAAGGACTTGCCTCAAACTATTTTTCAGCGAATCACACCTGAAAAAGACCTGAGCAGCGCGGCGAAAGCGGACTGGGTAATCGAGTCCGTATTGGAGATAGAGGAGCTCAAGAAGGAGATTTTCGAAGAAGTCGACCGCCTGGCTCCTCCGACGACCCCGCTGGCCACCAATACCTCAACTATGCCAATGAGCCACCTTGCTCAAGCGATCAAACATCCGGAAAGAATGCTGGGGTTGCATTTCTTTGGTCCTGTGCCCCTTATGGGCATGGTAGAAGTTATCAAAGGAGAAAAGACCGCAGATGATATCTTCGAACGTGGCGTGGCTTTCGTTCAATCACTGGGTAAGACACCTATCAAGGTGAAGCGGGATATTCCTGGTTTCGTTCTGAATCGCATCTTCGCTGCCTCCTGGCGGGAAGCTCTGGATCTTGTAGACAAAGGAATAACAACTCCTGAAGATGTGGATAAAGGTATGAGGCTGGGTTATGGCTGGACCGCCGGACCATTCGAAATCGCTGATAATGCCGGACTCGATACATACGCACTTATAGACAGGTCATGGAAAGCCTTCGGGGCGGAAGAACTGACGCCACGCTCTGACCTCATTGAGCGAATGGTGAAAGAAGGCCGCCTGGGCCGAAAGGTGGGCAAAGGCTTCTACGATTATACCCCGGATGGCAAGCGCCTGCCCTGGAGCAATAAAGGGCAGACGTAAAGTCCGGGGTGGGTATTCAATTATTATAGAGCAGGTTAAGCGTTCTTCTCAGCAAGGTCGCCTGCCCAGGGAAGCTTAAATTTCTCACCTTGGTAAGCCTTGACCATCAAAACTATCCACAATACAAGCGCCAGTATTGAAATAAGCCAGCTGATCACACCCCCGATAAAAGGTATATAGCCGAGTATAAAACCAGCGAGAAATAGGACGCCAAAGACGATGATTGACTGCAAAGCATGGAAGCGGACGAACTTATTCTTCTTCTCTATCAAAAAGAAAACGAGACCGCTTACCCAACCCAGAACATAACATAGTAGTCCGGCAACATTCTCGTCCAGTCCAGTTGAAGTTTTTGCCATTGCGATATGCCTCCTTCCTGTCTCTTGTTTAGTCTTGATTATTAAGAATACGCCTGTGGTTTGGTCTGTGTCAATAGTTTAATGGTTGTAATCTTCGTTTTGGCTGCGTTAGGGTTGTGGGATTAGTTTCGGGAGTGATTTCTGATCCCATCCTCCCCATGCTTTTGGTAGCTTCCGTATCGTAACTAGATGACAGGTTTTGATATTTCCAGAGGCCAAGTTTGAATTTTTCTAAAAGGCGGTATAAACTGTGCTTTTAACAATAATATCTTCGGGAAGGATTAATTTAAATGCATTCTAAAGGTTTATTGATATTAGTAGCTTTAATATTTACGCTTCCGTTGGTATTTCTAGCGCATCCCGTTCCTGTTCATGCTGCTGGCATCACTGTATCTCCTGCCTCTGGTACCGTCGGCACATCTATACAGCTCAGCGGTAATGGTTTCTCCGGTCGATTAGCTACTATTCGCTGGGATGACCAGATTCTACTTATCAAGGTGCCAATATCTGAAACAGGCGAGCTAACGTACAATTTAAAAGTTCCATCTGCTTGCAGAGGTAATCACATCATTAAAATTACCGACGATAGCAATTGGACTAGCAGCACAGCATCAGCTACATTCACCGTGGTGCCCGGGATAACAATATCTCCACGTACAGGCCGACCATATGCACTGGTTACGGTCATTGGTAACGGCTTTGCCTGCCTTGAGAGAGACATTAAAATAACATGGAATGGTAATGTCCTCTCTGGTTCTGCAACGGCCAATCATCTAGGTACATGGGGCATCAATTTTGAGGTACCGGATGCGGAGAAAGGTGAATATTCTATCGGTGCTTTCAGCAGTTCGACCAATGCGTCAGAAATAGATGAACAAAGATTCGTTGTATCTCCGTTCGCGAAGGTAGAACCAACTTCAGGTCCAGTGGGCACAGAAATTATAATAGATGGATTTGGCTTTCGGACTGGTGAAGACGGTATTACCATAACCTGGGACGGTGAGATAATCCTGTGTAATATAGTAGGTGGACCGGATGGTAGCTGGAGCAATACATTAAATATTCCACCCGGCACTAAAGGCTACCATACAATAGGTGTCTACGGTAGTAGTTTTACACCGAAAGGGATTGTTCCTGACGCTGACTTTCTGGTAGTTCCAAATGTCGAGCTGCAGCCAACTTCGGGAAACAAGGGAACCAGGGTAACTGTTAACGGGGCAGGCTTCGCTAAAGATGAAACAATAACCTTAAGTTTTGAGGGAATGACTCTTGATATAGAAGCCGCCGCTGATAATACAGGCAGTTTTAATGTTGCTTTCGAAGCGCCTCAAAGCAGAGTCAAAAACAGCAAAGTGAAGGCTACGGGAAGTGCTGGTGATTCGGCTGAAGCCATATTCATAGTAGAGAAAATCGCACCCCTGGCACCGACACTATTATCCCCCGAACAGGGAACCAGATTGGAAATTTTTGATTCAGTTGGAGATGTGTTTCTGGGGACTGCTAAACTCCTAATTGGAAGTATTCGTTTTGATGGTTCAGGTCAACGGGCTCTTGGGTCACCTGTAGCCACTTTTGACTGGTCGGATGTTAATGCCGAATCGAACATAACTTATACCTTAGAGATTGCCCGTGGCGATGATTTTTCATCGCAGGTCTTACTCAAAGAACGTTTAGTCGATTCAGAGTATACCTTATCCAAGGATGACACACTGGGTAAAGACATCTACATCTGGAGAGTAAAAGCTGTGGATGACATAGGCAATGAAAGTCCGTGGTCAGAGGTTCAGGAATTTGAAATGATTCCAATGTCTAATCAGGTACTCATTCTGTCCATAGTTATTCCGATATTGGTTATTGCCACTATAGTAGCAGCAGTAATGCTAACCTGGCGGATACGGAGGTCAAAAAGAGGATAACCAATGGTATGCAGCTTGCCTAAATTTTTCTTGTTTATTGATATCAGTATATGGTATATTAAATAAAAGTTTTAGTTAACCGCTAGGGGTGCCCAGGCTGAGACTCCGTTATTGTGGAGAACCGTCAGAACCTGACCTTGGTAATACAAGCGTAGGGAAGCGGTAAATTGAACCAAGGGTTTAGTAGTGGTTGCTAAAGCTCTTGGTTTTTTGTTTGGAGTATAAAATGACCCAGATGGATTTGGCAAAAAAGGGTGTTGTGTCACCCCTGATGAAACAGATAGCCAAACTAGAAGGCGTGAGTGAAGATGTCATACAGCAATACACGGCTGAAGGCAAAATCGTAATACCAGCTAATGTCAATCATGCCAATCTTATTCCCTGCGGCATTGGTAAGGAGCTGACCGTTAAGATTAATGCTAATATCGGTACTTCATCGGATTACGGCGATGTTGACAGTGAATTGGAGAAATTGCGTATTGCCATCCGTTTTGGTGCTGATGCGATTATGGATCTGAGCACCGGTGGTGACATTTCAGCCATCCGTCAAGCTGTTGTAGCTGCCAGTACCGTACCCGTGGGTACAGTGCCTATATATCAGGCGGGAATTGAATCTATCGAACGGCATGGTGCCATAGTAAGCATGCCTGTTGATAAACTCTTCACTGTGATTGAACAACAAGCTAAAGACGGCGTGGATTTTATGACCGTCCATTGTGGTGTTACTCAATCCGCTATTGCACGACTAAAACATCAGCGCAGGCTGACAGATGTTGTTTCTCGGGGAGGCGCATTCCTTATTGGTTGGATGTTGCACAATGAGCGTGAGAATCCGCTTTATGAATATTTTGATCGCTTATTAGACATAGCCCGTAAGTATGACGTGACTCTAAGTTTGGGTGATGGGATGCGTCCAGGCAGTATAGCTGATGCTACTGACCGGGCTCAGGTTGAAGAACTTATTACTCTAGGTGAGCTAGTAGAACGAGCCAGGGAAGCTGGTGTGCAAACAATGGTAGAGGGACCAGGGCATTTACCACTGGATCAAATTGCCACCAACGTTCAATTAGAAAAAAGTCTTTGTCATGGAGCTCCATTTTATGTCCTTGGCCCTCTGGTAACTGACATTGCTGCAGGATATGACCATATTACTGCTGCTATCGGTGGTGCTATTGCTGCCATCTCAGGAGCTGATTTTCTGTGCTATGTCACACCCGCAGAACATCTCTCGTTACCAGACGTTGAAGATGTAAAAATAGGTGTGATAGCTTCGCGTATCGCCGCCCATGCTGCTGACGTCGCCAGAGGTAAAAGAAGAGCAAGCGAGTGGGACAGGAAAATGTCTATGGCCAGGAAAAATCTTGATTGGGGATTACAAGCTGAGTTGTCGCTGGACCCAGAGAATGTCCAGCTGGTTCGTAATAAACATGGTACCACAGGACAAACTTGTAGTATGTGTGGAAAATACTGCGCTATGGCACTGGTAGAAAAATATTTGGGAATCTCGACAATCAAATGCTGATCTCGTGAGCATTGTTCAAGATGAAGACAGAGATAATCTCAATTGGCACTGAACTCCTTCTTGGGGAGATAATTGATACCAACTCTGCTTATCTTGCCAGCCAGCTGCCTTTGCTCGGCCTAGACCTTAATTTCATATCCATAGTTGGTGACAACCAGCAAAGGTTGATCGAGACCCTGGAGCAGGCATGGCGAAGGTCTGACATCATTATCACCACTGGCGGTTTAGGTCCTACGCAAGACGACATCACTCGTGAGGCTATCGCAGAGTTTCTCGGCGAAGGGATTACCATTGACCAAAATTTGGTTCAAAAGTTTGAAGAGATGTTCAGATATTACAAGATAGAAATGCCGCCAAGTAATATCAAGCAAGCGTCAGTCATTCCCTCGGCAGAAATTATCCAGAATCCTCGAGGTACTGCGCCCGGTTGGTGGGTGGAACGTGATAATAGGGTGATTATCACAATGCCCGGTCCACCGCGCGAGATGAAATTGATGTGGACAAAAGAAATAATACCCAGGCTGCAACGGAGAATAACCGATGCTGTCATAGTTTCTAAAACGCTTAAGACTTTTGGTCTTACTGAGGCGGAAGTCGACGAACGAGCAAGTCCTTTCCTTCCCGCCACAAACCCGAGTTTGGGCACGTACGCTAAAGTTGATGGCATTTATCTACGCATCACAGCTAAGGCACAAACCGAAGTCAAAGCGCAAGAGCTTATTGCACAACGGGAGAATGACCTCAGGGCAATTTTAAGTGATTATATCTGGGGGGTGGATTCTGATACTTTAGAGAGCATTGCTGGTGCCTTGCTTGCAGCAAAAGGAATGAGCCTGGCTACTATGGAATCTTACACTGGTGGTTTTCTGGCTAATGTCATCACAAATGTTCCGGGAAGCTCTAAATACTTTAAAGGAGGTCTGGTTGCCTATACCGATGAGTCCAGGGCAGCTTTTGGTCTTAGCAAACAGCTCGTATCCCGCTATGGTACTATCAGTAGCCAGGCAGTTGAGGCTATGGCGACAATAGCTAGAGAAAAGCTGGGGACATCGATTGGCATTAGTCTAACTGGAGTCATGGGACCTGCGGAAATTGAAGGACAACCAATAGGTACCATCTTTATTGGGCTCGATGATGGGCAGCGCAGGCAGAGTTTTGCCAGAAACTATCCCGGCAATCGCTTACAGGTAAAACAAAGGGCGGTCACATCGGCACTTTTCGAACTGAGGAAAATCTTGCTTTAGGGGGAACTATGCATCTGGTTATCGATGGCTACGGAGACAATCCAAAACTGATGGATGATGAGCAATCAATCTATCAACTGCTAGATTCTTATCCTGCCCGGATTGGGATGACAAAGATTTCGTCTCCGCTTGTTTTCAGATACATCGGCTCTAAACCTGACGATTGGGGAATCTCCGGATTCGTCTTCATTGCCGAGAGCCATATCAGCATTCATACTTTTGTCGAACGTCGTTATATCAATATTGACGTTTTCTCTTGCAAGGATTTCAATGCCGAGCAAGTAATCAGGGACTTCAAAGATAGGTTTAAACTAACCAGATTGTCAAGTCGTCTTATCAACCGAGATTGGAACGCAGATGACCTTGCCGAAGCTACCGATACAGCTCAACTCCACTCAGTTTGAAATATGAAAAACATAGAAGACTTGTTCTCTCCTCCGCAAAACTTCGCCGGCCTGGTGTCCCCTTATTCCGATTTACAAACTGCCAAGGTGGTGATTCTGCCGGTGCCTTATGACGGTACCACTGAGTGGCATAGTGGTACACGAGAAGGACCGCGCGCTATTGTTGGCGCTTCGCAATACCTGGAGTTATATGACATCGAACTGGATAGAGATATATATAATGTTGGAATTCATACGTTGCCTGAAGTTCAGCCTTTATTGAATAGTCCAGAGAAGATGGTTGACCGGGTTTATCAAGTAGCCAGTGAATTGGCTAAACAGGCGAAATTCTTAGTAATGTTTGGAGGGGAACATTCTCTCAGTTTGGGGATGGTTCAAGCCCTGAGAGAGAGTTTTAATAACCTTTGCGTGTTACAACTGGATGCGCACGCTGACCTTCGCGATGAGTACTTAGGAACTAAATATAGCCATGCTTGTGTGATGCGCCGTATTTCTGAGCTTTGCAACATTGTGCAAGTCGGGATAAGGAGCCTGAGCCGTGAGGAACATCAGTTTTTGGCTCAGAATAACTTACATCCTTTTTATATTTCCACGCCAAGTTCGATTTTAACTTCGACGGAGAGCATAATAGCTTCGCTGAGCGACAATGTTTATGTTTCCATTGACCTTGACGTCTTCGACCCCTCAGTTATGCCGGCGGTGGGTACCCCAGAACCAGGCGGGATGCAATGGCATGAAGTTGTAAATTTGCTGAGAGAGGTAACTTTACATAAGAATGTTATTGGTTTTGATCTGGTGGAATTATGCCCCAAAGAGGGCACTGCTGCCTGCGCCTTTCTCGCAGCTAAATTAGCCTACAAGCTTATTGGCTATTCTGTATCGTAGAAGGCAAATGTGCAGTAGCCTCAACTTTAGCTTGACATAGTAAGTCTCATATTGATAGACTTCTGCATTGGCGTGGCCCCGTGGTGTAGCGGTCTAACATGCCACCCTGTCACGGTGGAGATCGTGGGTTCGAATCCCATCGGGGTCGTTTTTCTTAATCTCTCATTTTTGCTCTGACTCTATTGAATGCTAAAGGATTGCTTTGCTGATGTCTCAGCGTTTGTCTCGCCTATCGTACGGAGCACTCTTTCAAAGGTAGCCATATCTCTTTTGGAGAATGGCTGCTTCAGGGTTGTATCTAGCTCATCAGCGAACTCTAATATGTGAGGTCCTAACTCGCGGGCTTTTTTAGTGAGGAGTACTAATGCGGACCTCCTGTCATCGGGGTTTTGTTTTCGTTCCACATAACCATTCCTCTCCATCCTGTCAATAATCCCCGTTAGTGTTGAGCTGTCAAGTGAGACTTGGTCTCCGAGTTCGCCGATAGTTATGCCGTCGCCCATCCACAGGGCACCGAATACAAAGTACTGTGGTGGAGTCAAGGAGAAGGGGGATAGACGTTTTTCATAGTAGTCATAGACGCGGCGCATGACCCGTCCCATGTTTAATAGGAATAGCGATACTGCTTTTTCTCATCGCCAAGTTCGTTATGAGGCTGTTCGCATTTTGACACTATTTGGCGTCTATGCTAGAGTTTGGGGGCACAATAAACGCTGATTTCAGGAGGTTTATTAATGGTAGGCATTGAATCGTATGGAGCTTACATTCCGAGGTATCGAATAAATCACAATACAATCTTTTTAGCTGTAGGTTTTTTGGGCACTTTTCCTCCGCCGGGTGAAAATGCAGTTGCCAATCATGACGAGGATACGCTTAGTATGGCGGTAGCCGCTGGCGTTGATTGTCTGAGTGGGATGAAGCGGGAGAAGGTCGATGGCTTGTATCTTGCTACCACCAGTCAGCCGTATATGCTGAGACAGAACTCGGCGATTGTAGCCACTGCTCTCGACCTTCAGTCTAATATGAGGACTGCTGATTTCAGTGGCTCCACTAAATCAGGGACAACTGCTCTACTTTCCGCGTTCGACGCTGTTAACGGAGGCACTTCAAGCAATGTCCTGGTTTGTGCTTCTGATTGTCGATTAAATAAGCTCGGTAGTTCTCAAGAGCATCTATACGGAGACGGTGCGGCGGGTTTTCTGGTTGGAAGCGACAAGGTAGTTGCTACCTATGAGGGTTATTATTCTGTTTCCTACGATTTTCCTGACCGTTGGAAGGCGGCAGGCGAAAAATTTGAACATGCCTGGGAAGACAGGTTCATTCGAGACGCAGGCTATACCAAGATGATACCTGAGGCGATTTCCGGGCTTCTTAAAAAATACAATTTGAATATTAAGGATTTTGCTAAAATTGTGTTCCCGGGCATTTATGCCAGAGAACATGTTGCCATAGCCAAACGTCTGGGTGCTGAGCCAGCCCAGGTTCAGGATACCATGCTTACTACGGTTGGCGATACCGGTTCAGCTTCACCCTTGATGATGCTAATCGCCGCGCTCGAAGATGCCAAGCCCGGGGATAAAATTATGGTTGTCAGCTTTGGCAATGGCAGCGATGCTCTGTTCTTTCAGGTGACCGAAAATATAAAGAAGTTGGGAGACAGGCGCGGGGTCAAGAAGCATTTGGCTTCCAAGAAAGAACTCGCCGGCTATGAGAAATATGTGGCTTTTAGAAACCTGGCTCCAATGGATTTTGGGATGCGGGGTGAGATAAGTATTCGCACTCCTATGTCAACATTGTTCAGAGATCGAAAAGCGATATTGTCGCTTTTCGGCTCGAAATGCAAAAAATGTGGCACACCACAATATCCACCCCAGAGGGTGTGCGTGAATCCTGATTGCGGAGCTGTTGACCAAATGGAAGACTATCGCTTTTCGGACAAGAAAGGCGTCGTGTTCACTTATACTGGTGACAATCTGGCTGCCAGCATTGACCCTCCGTCAATCTATGGTCTGGTGGACTTTGAAGGTGGTGGAAGGTTCTGGTTTGATTTCACCGATTGTGACCTCGATTCGGTCAAAGTAGGCATGCCAGTTGAGATGACTTTCCGCAGAAGGTATCTTGATGAGCCGACGGGCGTTCATGGTTATTCCTGGAAAGCAACGCCGATACGAGCCTGATAGTACCTGGTAAAAAGATGAACTAAGGAGGAAATCCAAAATGGAAGAAGGCATTAAGGATAAAGTCGCAATTATAGGGATGGGTTGTACTAAATTTGGAGAGTTGTGGGATAAAGGTGCCGAAGATTTGATGGTAGATGCTTTCCAGGAATGTATCGAAGACGCAGGCATAGAGAAAAAAGACATCAAAGCGGCCTGGTTAGGTGTGCATTTCGAAGAGCAGAGTGTTGGTAAGGGTGCTACATCTTTGGCCATGACTCTGAAATTGCCTTTTATCCCGGTGACCAGGGTGGAAAATTTCTGTACCACAGGTACGGAAGCTTTAAGAGGCGCTTGTTATGCAGTGGCTTCAGGGGCTTATGACATTGCCTTGGCACTGGGCGTAGAGAAGCTTAAGGATACCGGCTATGGTGGGCTTCCCGGCGGCCCAGGTCTTATGGGAACAAAGAATGCACTTATAATGCCCAAGTTGACCGCTCCCGGGGGTTTTGCCATGATGGCCACAAGATACTTTTCCGTATATGGACTGAGTCCAGATGAGGGCAAGAAGATGCTGGCTAAAGTATCAGCCAAGAGCCATTATAATGGCGCACGGAATCCGAAGGCACACCTGCGCCGTGAAGTGACTGAGGAACAAATACTGAACGCTCCGATTATTGCCTGGCCACTGGGTCTTTTTGACTGCTGTGGAGTCAGCGATGGGGCGGCAGCGGCAATTGTAACCAGGGCTGATATGGCTAAGAAGTTCAGGCCTGACCCCGTGTATGTTAAGGCACTGCAGATCGCTGTGAGTTCGGGTGAGGAATTGATGTATACCAAGTGGGATGGTGCTCATGTTGAGAGCGGATACCGCGCTGGAATTCTGGCTTATAAAGAGGCCGGCATTAAGAATCCTCGTAAAGAGGTTAGCATGGCTGAGGTACATGACTGTTTCTCAATTACTGAAGCTGTAACCATGGAGGATTTGCAGTTCAGCCCCAGAGGCAAAGTCAGGGAAGATATTGAAGCTGGCCGGTTCAACATTGATGGCGAGCAACCTATACAGCCAGACGGAGGGTTGAAATGCTTCGGGCATCCTATCGGTGCCTCCGGTCTAAGGATGGTATATGAGATGTATAAACAGCTGCAGGGCAAGGCACAGTTACCAGAGCGACAGCTAAAGAATCCAAAGATGGGACTTACGCACAACATGGGTGGCTTCCCGGCGATGAATGTTGTCAGTGTCGCCATCGTAGGGTTATGACACAAAAGTGGTTTAACTTCAAGGAGGTAAGCTATGGCTGAAGGCTCTGTGATTACTGAAGAATTGAGAAAAATGATAGGTGTGCCTTCTGAGCCCATCATCTTCAAGGTTGAAGAAGGAGCTATACAGAGATATGCTCAGGCTATAGGAGACCCCAACCCCTTATTCAATGATGTAGAGAATGTCGGTAAAAACAAAAATGGCAGGCTGATGTGCCCCCCGGGTTTCACCGGCTGGCCGATAAAAGGCGGAATTTCGTTCATCAAACTTGTTGAATCCCTGATTAAAGCCGGAGCACCACCGCGATTGCTCGACGGCGGTGTTGAATTCGAGTTTTTTGAGCCAATCGGCGCCGGCGATGTATTAACCGCCACGACAAAGATTGCCAATATGGTCGAGAGAGAGACCAAGATGGGCAAGACGATGTTTACCAAGGTTGAGACGACTTTCTTAAATCAGAATGGCGATGTGGCGTTCAAGAGCTGGTCGACACTGATTCAATTCTGAGAAGTGTCTTTTGATTGAGGAGGAGACATGGCGAAACAGTTTTATTATGAAGATGTTGAGATAGGTGCTGAGATAACCCCGCTGGCTAAGGTTGCCACGACACGCATGCTGGTCCAGTGGGCGGGTGCCTCCGGGGATTTCAACCCGTTGCATTATGAAGATGATTTTGCCAAAGCTATGGGTGTGGGTGCGCCTGTTGTGCATGGCGCTCTGAAACGCGCCTGGTTGGGTCAATTGATTACGGACTGGATAGGTGAGCAAGGAGCGCTCAAGAAGCTCTCCTGCCAGTACCGCGGCATGGACTATCCACGCAAGATGAAAACGATAGAAGAGCCGCATGATGGTGAAACGTGGTGGTGTAAAGGTACTGTGACCAAGAAGTATGAGGAAGAAGGGCAACACCTTGTTGAATGTGTGATTTGGGTGGAAAATGGGAAGGGAGAGAAAACGACGCCGGGCACAGCCGTGGTTGCACTGCCATCAAGAGTTAATAAAAAATAAGTTTTGCTGGCATCCATGTGTTCATGAAGTTATTTCAGGGAAATGTGTAAGTGGCGCATGTTTTCTGAGATGATAGATGAGTTGGTAATTAAGGAGGTAATGAATGGGAAAACTGGATGGAAAAGTAGCGGTTGTCACCGGAGCTGCACGTGGTATAGGCAGGGCTGATGCCATGCTGTTTGCCAGAGAGGGCGCCGCTGTCCTGGTCAGCGATGTTGATGAAGAGCCACTCAAAGAAGTGGTAAAGGAAATAAAAGCGACTGGTGGCAGGGCAGAGGTTTGCGCTGGTGATGTGACGAAACCTGAAGATTGTCAGAAGATGATGGACATGGCGGCTGAGAAATTCGGCAAAATAGACATTCTGGTCAACAACGCCGGGCTTACCAGAGACGCCTTGATTCATAAAATGACCGATGCCCAGTGGGACCTGGCAGTTGACATTAGCCTCAAAGGGACCTTCAACTGTATCAGGGCTGCTGCCAAGTATATGATGAAAGGTGGACATAGCGGGCGGATAATCAACGTAGCCTCCGTAGCCGGATTGATGGGGAATGTGGGGCAAATCAACTATTCTGCTGCTAAATCAGGTCTCATAGGGCTCACCAAGACCGTTGCTCGGGAATGGGGAAGGTTTGGCGTCACCTGTAATGTCGTTGCTTATGGATTCGTTGATACGCGGTTGACCAGGGAAAAGGAATCACAGCAGGAGGATGTGGGTGGTGAGATGGTGGGAATCCCCAAGAAGGTAAGGGATATGATTCTGCTACAAATTAAGCCGATGACGCCTGAAGATGCTGCCAAGCCGGTGCTGTTCCTGGCTTCTGAGGATGCTGCTTTTATTACCGGCCAGGTACTGAATGTATCTTCCGGAATGTATATGTAGATTTTGATATGTTGCTTTACCTTGAGTGGAAGGCTGGAAAATATTTGCCATGATAGTATTGACATACTATGGTATAATGCTTCTTAGACCTCTGAATTCATTCTAATACAGGAGTATTTATAATTATAATTAACCAGATGCTTAATCAGACAGAATTTGTGGAAGGAGGTGGTAGTATAGAGTAAATAAGGCTAATATGCTGGGGGTAAATACTGGTCGACGCATGCCTTCTAGCAGAGATAATTCTCGGGAAATTGTGAAGGAGGTTAATGGTTAAGTGAAAAAGGTTTTGTTTTTATTGTTTACGTGTCTTTTGTTAGTGGCACTGGTTATTCCTGCCTGCAAGCCTTCGGAAGGTGGTTTTAATATACCCTCTGGAGCGAAGACAATAAAAATCGGCGTCATCGGGCCGATGCAATTTATGCAGGGCCAGCAAAACTGGTTGGGCGCTGTAATGGCAGCTGAGGACATCAATGCGGCTGGTGGTGTAAAGGTCGGCGATGAAACATACTATATCGACCTGATAAAATCAGACTCCAATGAGACGCTTAGCATCACCGACGCATCCGCCGCCATGGAAAAATTGATATCGGTAGATAAGGCGGACTACATCATGGGCGGTTTCAGGACAGAAGCGGTGACCCCCATGCAGGAAATCGCCATGGATAATAAGAAGCTTTTCCTTGGTTGTGGCTCTGCCACCGCGTCACTAAATTCAGTGGTAAAACTGGATTATGACCGCTACAAGTACTGGTTCAGGGTTACTCCCTTCGTCAGTGCCTATCTGGTCGACAACACGCTGATGGAAATAGCCATGGCCGGAGCTATAATCAAAGAAGAAACCGGGATACAGCGACCGATGAGAGTGGCTGTATGCTCTGAAGGCGCCCAGTGGGCTGACAGCATGACGGCGATGATGAAAAGTTTTGTGCCTAAAAGGCTGGGTATGGAAGTCTCTGGCATATGGAGACCATCGCCTAACGCCACTGAGCTTACGGCGGAGATGACCGCCATACAATCTGCCAATACCGATATCATCTGCCCTATTATCTCCGGTGCGGTTGGTATCCCGTATGGCAGGTCATGGGGCGAGTTGCAAGTCCCGGCGGCTTCGGTGGGTATTAACGTTGAGGCCCAGGTACTTGGCTACATGAAGGCGACAAATGATTTCGGCAACTATGATACGGGGCTGGCTTCATATTCTAAGAACATGGAACCTACCCCGATGACCAAGCCGTTCTTTGATGCGTTTGTGGCGAGGTCAGGAGAGGTACCCGCCTATAATGCCGGCACTTACGATGCCATGTATATCCTGAAAGATGCCATAGAAAAGGCGGGAACTCTGGATACCGAAGCCTTGATTCCTGTACTTGAGCAGACAAGCACTATGACCACCGTGTCTCCAAACTTTACCTTTTCGGGCATGGATGCCCCACTGGGGAACCCTCACGATGTGGTCTGGGGACCGGGCGCTAACACGGGTATAGCCAACCAGTGGCAGGATGGAGAATTGCTAGGCGTCTGGCCGAATGTGGACTATGCCGATGCTTATATAGCTGCTGGATATCCTGAGACATGGAAGAACGTAGATTATCCGGGCACCGCTAAGTGGAAGGTTCCCCCGGTGCTACTCGAGAAGTTGAAGGCTGAGGTGGGTACGCAGCCAGCGGCTCCGGCAGAGCCGGCAGCACCAGCAGAGCCGGCGGCACCTGCAGAGCCAGCGGCACCTCCAGCGACGGGGGCAGTCTCATTTCCAGCCGCTACATATACTAATGACGAGTATGGCTTCTCGCTTCAGTACCCAAGTGATTGGGTAGCGCGCCCGGATATGGTTACGCTACCTGAGCACCTGGCTTTCTTCTCTGTAGAAGGCTTTGTTCCGGGGGTAGCCATTGAGCTCCTTGACGCTGATGCGCCCGTAACTAAGGAGTGGATAGTGGCAGCGTTCAAGAAGCTGGGTAATCAGGGCCCTAAAGTCTTAACTGACATAAAAGAGGTGACTCTGTCAGATGGTTCCAAAGCCCTTGTTACAAAAACCGGCTATGTTTCCTCAACAGGGTATGACATTGAGTCTTACACTCTTGAGAGAGATATTGACGGGGGGAAGCGAATTCAACTTGTGGTATATACTGTCGTAGCATTCGCTGAATACGATGAAGCCCTGTTCTCGGAGATAGCGCAGAGTTTGACAGTCAAATAGCAACAGTTTTAGACACTCGGGAGACTCCAGTCTGCGAGCAGACTGGAGTCTCCGCAGGGCTTGCCAGGCAGGTTGTGTGGCGGTAATGTTTAGGGGAGGCAAGCCAAGAGACGAAGTATACGAAATTCAATAAATTTAAAATGGGGGTTATAGTGACAAGAAAAACATACAAATTCGTAACAATATTGATTGGTATATCACTTGTTCTAGGTCTGGCCTTGGCGGCATGCGCGGCTCCGGCAGCACCGGCAGAGCCGGCAGCACCGGCAGAGCCGGCAGCACCAGCAGCACCAGCAGAGCCGGCAGCACCAGCAGAGCCGGCAGCACCAGCAGAGCCGGCAGCACCAGCAGAGCCGGCAGCACCAGCAGGGACGTATGAAACTGTAGAGCCAGCGGGGCCAGTCTCTGTTCCAACCGCTACATATACTAATGACGAGTATGGCTTCTCGCTTCAGTATCCGGAGGAGTGGGTAGCGCGCCCGGATATGGTTTTGCTACCTGAGCACCTGGCTTTCTTCTCTGTAGAAGGCTTTGTTCCGGGGGTAGCCATTGAGCTACTTGACGCTGATGCGCCCGTAACTAAGGAGTGGATAGTGGCAGCGTTCAAGAAGCTGGGTAATCAGGGCCCTAAAGTCTTAACTGACATAAAAGAGGTGACTCTGTCAGATGGTTCCAAAGCCCTTGTTACAAAAACCGGCTATATTTCTTCAACAGGGTACGAAATTGAGTCTTACACTCTTGAGAGAGATTTTGACGGGAAGCGAATTCAAATTGTGGTATATACTGTCGTAGCATTCGCTGAATACGATGAAGCCCTGTTCTCGGAGATAGCGCAGACTTTGACATTCAAATAAAGCAAAGTTCCTTTTTTAGGTTAACCGGTCTGTGGAGACCCCAGGTTGCGCCTGGGGTCTCCACAGAGGACTTGCTAGACGACTTGGCTGGATGGTAAGATTTCGGGAAAATGCCAGCAAGTATGGTGGTAATATAGTCTTTGAGTGATATAGGGAGGTACATTATGATAAACAAAACATATAAATTAGTGACGGCGTTTATGGTAGTGTTGCTTGTTCTAGGGCTGACCTTAGTGGCGTGCAAGTCACAACAACCTGAAACGGAGCAGCCATCGGCTCCACCGGCACAAGGAGCGGAGCAACCTGCGCTGTCATATAAAGCCAAGACGTATACAAATAGCCAGTATGGCTGCTCAATTCAATACCCTGAAGAATGGGAAGAGTATCCTGCGGTTGTGCAGGGGACCGTCATTGCCTCATTCAGTGTGCCCGGCTTCGTTCCTGGGGTAAGCCTTAGCGTCCGTGATGCGGATGCACCTTTGACTGCTGATTGGATTGTGGCGGCAAACACCGCTGAGGGCAATACGGACGTGAAGGTTACCTCTGACATCAAAGAGATTACCCTGGCAGATGGTACCCCAGCCATGGCATATGCGTCGAGCTTTGCGTCTGGACAGTACGACATTGTTTCTTTTGCTACAAGTACAGATAAGAACGGCAAGCGGATTCGTGCCACTGTATGGACTATAGATGCGTTCGCGCCTTACGATGAAGCCCTATTTTTGGAGATAGCGCGCACCTTGTCAGTAAAATAGTCAATCTGTAGTCGTGTCTGGAGACTCCGGCGTACTGGCAGCATGGAGTCTGTATTTGGGCTTGCCAAACTGAGTTGCTGTTTGATATTATGAAGCCGGACAAGTTAAGTTTAAGGTTAGGTAATACGAGATATGATTGAAGGAATTATAGTTCAGACTCTGGTTAAGGGAAGCGTGTATGCACTCCTGGCTCTTGGTTTCTCCCTGATTTTTGGTGTAGCCAGGGTGCTACAGCTGGCGCATACTGCGTTTTACATGCTGGCAGCTTATGGTATATACACTTTTGGTGACTTAATGGGTTTGGACCCGGTATGGTCTATTCTCCTGTCTATAGGCATTACTACCGGCCTGGGGCTTCTGACCTACAAGCTGTTTATTGACCGTGTACGTGAGCACCATGTAACCGTGATGCTGATAACACTGGCTCTGGCTATGGTCTTTCAGGAGCTTATGCTTATTTTCTTCACAGGTCAGTATCGTTCGGCGCCGGCTATTGTGACAGGATACTGGGAAATACTCGGCGTGAAAGTTGTCTTCCAGAATTTGTTGGTATTTGCGGGAGCGGCGGTGGTTCTGCTCATCATCTGGTTGCTTTTGTCAAAGACAAGATTGGGCATTGCCATCAGGGCTACCGCACAGGACACCGAAATTGCCAATCTAATGGGGATAAATGTCTCTAATATACTTTTCACAGTCATGGGCATTGCCGCAGGACTGGCTGCGGTTGCCGGTGTCCTGGTAGCTCCAACATTGGTCCTTGAACCTCATATGTTGTGGCCGCCGTTCGTTATGGTCATGGCCATAATTACTCTGGGGGGTCTGGGGAGCATCAAGGGAAGTGTCATCGGTGCCTTTATTCTGGCATGCGTTGAGGTTCTGGTTGTTTTCCTGGTGCCGACAGGCGCTTTTCTTAAAGGGGCTGTCGCCTTGTTGGTCATGGTGATAGTGCTTATTTTTAGGCCTGAGGGTCTATTTGGCATAGTTTTTGAAGAGGAGAGATTATAAATGCTGAGTAGATTGTTTAAAGATTTCCAAGGCGACGTAATGGCTATTCCAGGAAGGTTTATAGCCTTAATATTTGTCATACTCCTGTTTTTCATTCCTGTATTTATACAACAGCCTTATATACTGCGCATGCTGATTCTTACCAATATGTTCGTCATCTTCGCTGTAAGCTGGGATTTTATATCCGGCTATACCGGACAGATGAACTTCGGGCATGCTCTCTTCTTCGGGGTGGCAGCTTACACGACAGCCTTTCTGAACAGGGGAGCTCCGCTGGGCCCGGACTGGCCGATATGGGCAACGATACCCATTGGCGCATTAGCGGCAACAGTAGCCGGTGTAGTCATGTGCTTGCCGGCGTTGAGGCTGAGAGGACCCTATCTGGCTCTGGTAACCCTTGCTTTCCCCCTTATCCTGACGGGAGTGATTTTTGCGAATACCCAGTTTACCGGCGGTGAGTTAGGAATTTCCCAAATCGACCGTATCTCTGATTCCAGAACAACTGACTACTATATATCGGTGCTAGTCATGCTGGTTTCGGTTTTCATAATGTGGAAGCTTACCGATACCAGAAGCGGGCTTGTCAGGACAGGGCTTATTCTGCACGCCATACGCGAGGATGAGATTGCGGCTCGTGCCAGTGGCATCAATACTATACGATATAAACTGTTCGCCTTTATAGTGGGCGGCTTCTTTGCTGGAATTGCTGGTGCCCTATATGCGCATTTAATGAGGATTGCCGGTCCATCTACATTGGATATCACGTTGTCGTTCCAGGCGATAATATGGACGGTGTTTGGCGGCATTGTCAGCATTTACGGGGCGGTGGTTGGGGTTTACATCCTTTATCCTATGATGGAGTCACTTCGTGCTATATCGGAGTATCGAATGTTGATATTTGCTGGCATAGTGATACTTATTCTTCTCTTTATGCCTGAAGGAATTGCCGTCTGGATACGGGACAAGATGGAGAGAGAGTGTCCTCGTTGCAAGTTGACCAATGGGTGGTGGCGTCGCACCTGCAGAGCCTGCAGCGCTTCTTTGTACTGATATTAGGCTAGGCTAAGTGAAAAAATAGCCCCCAGTTTCTATGCTGGGGGCTATTTTTAGTTTAGAGGCAAAAGCCTATAGTCCGAGATATGTTTTTCTAATAGTTTCGTCTTTGAGCAGATCTTCAGCGGTTCCCTGGGCGATTATATGCCCTCTGGACATAACGTAATTTCTTGATGACAGGTCAAAGGCGAAACTGATATCTTGTTCAGCCAGTAGTATAGTAACTCCCAACTCGCGGTAAATCTCTTCTACACGCGTGAACAAGTCCTGCTTTAGTTTTGGCGCCAGCCCGCTTGATGGTTCATCAACCAGCATAAACTTAGGGTGACGCATCAACGACCTGCCGATAGCCAGCATTTGCCGCTCACCGCCGGATAATGTCCCTGATATTTGATTTTCCCGCTCTTTCAATCTGGGAAACAGCTCAAAGACCTTGTCCAGGCTGTTACTGATTTCCTTCTTATCTTTAACAAGATAGGCACCGGCCAGCAGGTTATCTTTGACAGTCATTTCAACAAATGGACGGCCTCTCTCCGGGCAAAGGAGCAGGCCTCTCTTAGCTATCTCGGATGCAGAAAGTTTTTCAATCCTCTCCCCCTCGAATTCTATAGTTCCATTAAAGGTTATATCCGCCTTTCTTGTTCCCTTTAAGACCTCTTTCTCCCATTTTATTAATCCTGACATAGCCCTGAGCAAGGTGGTCTTTCCGGCGCCGTTGGGGCCGACAAGTCCCACCAATTCGCCTTTCTCAACCTTAATGCAAGCATCATCCAGCACCATAGCTGTGTCATAGCAGACGGTTATGTTTTTAGCTTCGAGCAACGAGCACCTCCTTACCTGTGTAAGCTTCCACAACATATTTATTCTGAGATATTTCTTCAGGTGTACCCTGGGCAATGATTTCGCCAAAGCTAAGCACAATCACCCGGTCCACTATCTTCATCAGTTCGCTAAGCTTGTGCTCTATGATAAGCATGGCCGGCCCCTCGCTATGGAGTCTGCCAAATCTTCCGCCCTTGTGCAATCGTTTCATCGATTTCGCTACAAGTTCTGTTTCTGCAGGATTTAGTCCACCGAAAGGCTCATCCAGGATGAGCATCTCCGGTTCAGTGGCAATTGCCCTGGCGACCTCTAGCCGCTTTAAATCGCCGTGCGGCAGGATGGAGGCTGGTTCTAGAGCCAGGTCAGCAATACCGACGAACTCCAGGGCATCTCGCGCCTTTACCTCGACTCTTTTGACCCATTCGCCATGCTTGGTTATGCGTGGACAGAGACAACCTACCATAACATTGGCGACAATAGGCAAATTGCGGAAGGGCTTTACTACCTGGAAAGTTCCCACCATACCTCTCTGGACAATCTCCCAGGAGCGGCTTTTAGTTATGTCCTTGCCATTAAATATGACTTTTCCGGAGGTCGGCTTCAATATGCCGAGCATGCACCGTATGAGCGTGGTCTTCCCGGAACCGTTGGGACCAATCAGGCCGACGATTTCATCCCTTTCTATCTTGAAGCTCACATTATTAACAGCAGACAGCCCGCCGAAGGTTTTGGTTAAATTCTCGACTTCCAAAAACGCCATTTTATATCTACTCCTCTCTCAGCTCACGGCGAGATACTTTGCCGACATCTGTCTTGGGCACCTCGCCTCTGAACTCGACTATTGTGGGGCATTTGTAGTCAGGCAGCCTTTCAGCGCAATATTTCATGATTTCCAGTTCCGATAGCTTTCCTCTTGCCTCTGACTCGAGGACAACTACTGCTTTGACTTTTTCTCCAACCTCAGGGTCGGGAACTCCAATTACACCAGTCTCCTTGATTTGAGGATGAGCAGCCAGGACTTCTTCCACATCCCTGGCAAACACAACTTTGCCCTTGTGCTTAATCATATCACGTTTTCTGTCGTAGAAAAAGAAATAGCCATCCTCATCCATTCTGCATAAGTCGCCGGTTCGAAGCCAGATTTCGCCGTCTATATCGGCAAATGTTTCCTTGGTCGCCTCCGGGTTTTTCCAGTATCCCTTGGCTACTTGTGGGCCTTTGATTAGAAGTTCACCTATCTCGCCAATGGGAAAGAATTTGGTGCTATCAGGGTCGACTATTGCAGCTACGGTGTTAGGTAGAGGTACGCCAAAAGAGCCGACTTTGGTTTTTCCGTACGGGTTGACTATTCCCACAGAGGTTGTTTCAGTCATCCCATAGCCTTCGTGGATTTTAGTTCCTGTCCGTTTCTCCCAGCCTTTAGCGGTATCCTCAAGTAGGATGTCAGCGCCGGAGACGAGAACTTTGACGCGTTTCCAATTGACCCTGTCGGTGCGGTGATAATCTCGAAGGTATTCATATAGAGCCGCCACGCTGTAGAAAATAGTTGCCTGGTGAGTTTCCATGCCGTTCAGTAAGTCGTCAAGGTCAATGGTTGTGAATATCACCAGTGTCCATCCCTGAGCCAAGCCACCCAATACCAGCACCGCCTGGCCATAGATATGATAAAAGGGCAAATAGGCTAATATGGTCTCCTTGCCTTCCTGGGTAACATCTCCCCAGAAATTTGCGGCAATGGATTGGGACGCGGTAATATTTCGATGAGTTATCATAACGCCTTTAGGCAGCCCGGTTGTGCCTCCGGTGTAGGGAAGAGTTACCAGGTCCTCATAAATGTTGAACTCGATTTTCGGTGGGTTTGGTGGGTATTTCTTAATCAAGTCCTTGAACTGATAGAACCCCGCTCTCTCGTATAGCTCCGTAGGTGCTGCCGACATCTTCTGGTACACAGCCCGGAGCACGCTGCTGCCCATGAACCTTTTAAGCCACGGCAGGTAATCGGTGATGTTGGCTAGAATGACCCTGTCTAGCTTGAGTTCTGCCCGTTCAACATTCTCGTAAAGAGTATCCTGGCAGATAATCGTTGTGGCTCCGCTGTCTTCAATTTGGTGTTTGATCTCAGGGCTGACATAGAAAGGGCTGATTGCGGTTAAGACAGCTCCGGCTTTTAAGGCTCCGAAATAGGCTATGACGAACTGCGGTGAGTTCAGGAGTAGTAAAGCGACCCGGTCACCTTTTTTGACTCCCAAGTCATGCAAGGCTGCGGCAAACCTATCGACGTGGTCTCTTAGCTCGCGGTAGCTTATCTTCCTGCCGTAGAATATTAAGGCAGCCCTATCCTTCCATTTGTCTGTGGCTTCGTCAAAGGTCTCAGCTGCGGACTTATCCTCAATTTTAATGTCCGCCGGCACTTCCGGGAGATAAAACTTTAGCCATGGCCTAGATTCATATATTGCCTTGTTTGTATCGACTGCCATTATGTCACCTCCTCCTTGATTTGAATCGAAGTATAGCATAGCCCTTGTGTTTTGCCAATGTGGCACAGGTGTTTAGTCGTATTATTCAATTGAGAGAAAAATCTAGACACTATTGATTGTTGAACTTTCCCTGATTTAATCCTGATACTTGAATAATACCACAAAATCATCTACTTGAGAAGATTGCCTGCTCCTTATTTTGGTCTGATTCTGGACTTGAGGTGCTTGGTAAAGCCTTCAACTTTGAAAAAGTGGCGCTTGTTTACAGTTCATCCTCCCTCAGTTCCCGGCGAGATACTTTGCCGACGTCCGTCTTAGGCACCTCGCCTCTGAACTCTACGATTCTGGGACATTTGTAGTGAGCCAGGTTTTCAGCGCAGTATTTCATGATCTCCTCTTCTGAGACTTTACCTCTGGCATCTGACTCGAGTACAACTATTGCTTTGACTTTTTCTCCGACTTCTGGGTCGGGTACTCCTATTACACCTGCCTCTTTAACTTTCGGATGGGCGGCCAGCACCTCCTCTACTTCACGAGCAAATACAGCTAACCCCTTGTATTTAATCATGTCACGTTTTCTATCATAGAAAAAGAAATAGCCGTCTTCAGCCATTCTGGCCAGGTCGCCGGTTCGAAGCCAGGTTTCACCATCGATGCTCACGAACATTTTTTTCGTCTCTTCCGGATTATTCCAGTATCCTTTGGCTATTTGCGGTCCTTTTACTGCAAGTTCGCCTATCTCGCCAACGGGAAGAAACTTGGTGCTTTCAGGGTCGAGTATTCCGGCTACTGTGTTAGGTATCGGTACGCCGAAAGAGCCGATTTTTACCTTATCGTATGGGTTTATCATGCCCACAGAGCTTGTCTCAGTCATCCCCCATCCCTCGTGGATTTTAGTGCCTGTCCGTTTCTCCCAACCAATTGCGGTATCCTCGAGAAGGGCATCGGCGCCGGAGACTAGAGCTTTCATACGCTTCCAATTTACCCTGTCGGTGCGGTGATAATCTCTAAGGTATTCATACAAAGACGGAACACTGAAGAACATAGTCGCCTTGTTGCTTTCGATGGCGTTTAGTATATCATCGAGGTCAGGTGTAGTAAATATCACCAGGGTATATCCCTGAGCCAGACCTCCCAGCATAATCACCGCCTGACCGTAGATATGATAGAAGGGCAAATAGGCTAATACGGTCTCCTTGCCTTCCTGGGTAACATCTCCCCAGAATTCTGCGCCCAGGCGTTGGGCTGCAGTAATATTGTAGTGGGTTATCATGGCACCTTTGGGCAGCCCCGTTGTGCCTCCGGTGTAAGGGAGAGTTACCAGGTCATCTTTGATGCTGAACTTTATTTTGGGTGGATTCGGTGAGTAGCTCTTAATCAAATCCTGGAAGTGGTAGATCCCTTCTCTTTGGTATATTTCTGTAGGAGGTGCTGCCATCTTCTGGTACACGGCGCGGAGCACACTGCTGCCCAGAAACCTTTTCATTCCTGGCAGGTATTCCGCAATGCTGGTCAAAATTACTTTATCTAGCTTTACTTCTGCTCTCTCAACATTCTCGTAAAGGATGTCCTGACAGATAATGATTCTGGCTCCGCTGTCTTTAATTTGATGCTTGATTTCAGGACTGACATAGACAGGGCTGATTGCGGTCAGAGTGGCACCGGCTTTCAGGGCTCCGAAAAAGGCTATGATGAATTGAGGCGAGTTCAGGAGTAGTAAAGCGACCCTGTCGCCTTTTTTGACGCCTAAGTCATGCAGGGCTGTGGCAAATCTATCGACGTGGTCTCTTAGCTCGCGGTAGCTTATCTTTCTGCCGTAGAATACCAGGGCAGTCTTGTCCTTCCATTTATCCGTGGCTTCATCGAAGGTTTCGACCGCGGACTTTTCCGGGACATTGATGTCCTTTGGCACCTCTTTGAGATAGTGTTTTAGCCAGGGCCTCGATTCATATATAGCTTTGTTTTTATCGGCTGCCATTGTGTTACAAATCCTCCTTTGCTGAACCAAAAGTATAGCATAGCATCTGTGTTTTGCCAATACAGCAGATGCCTTTAGTTGGGTTATTTAATTGATGACAAACCTACCCTGATTGATTTTTGGCTTTCAAATCTTCATCTCCAGATATCAGCTTCCGCAAGGCACTTTATCTCCAGCACCGCATAGTATGGTGCAATAGAGTGGTGGGTCTTTTTGAAATCCTGCCACCGCTAACTCATTAATTGCCATCAATGTGGTATAACTGATAAAATTTATCACTCTGGGGCGATTGATAGTGTCAGAGGTATTTTAATCCCCTCTTCTCATGTAGAGCGGTTGATATGCAAAGGACTTCTTTCTCCAGACATGGAGGTGACACCTTGTTTTTTTCACAGTATAATCAGAAAGATTGTTTAAATACTAATCATAAGGAGGTTCGAGTGAGGAACAATAAAAAATATTGTTTTCTACTTCTGGGACTTGTTGGCTTGCTGCTTAGTCTTTTGGTCGCTTGCGGCAAGACCGGTTTCGTCAAATATGAAAATGACGAGTTTGGGTATACTATCAGTTATCCATACAACTGGAAGGTCGAGGTGTTTGAAGATGGGACAAAATGCCTCATAAGTTCTCCGATTCGCAGAGCTTCAGTCATGATAGATGTTGTAGAAGGCATGACAGCTAGAGAAGCTGCCAATTACTGGCTTATTTCTATAGGAACAGCCTGGGGTGAAGTGACTAAACTCGAAGACAAACCAATGGAGGGCTTTTGGGACTGGTACCTTTCCTATGAGTATGTGACGTCCTACTCTGAGACCTTCCGTGGGGAGGCTTACTTCAAGCAGATGGGGGCAAATGTCTATAAGCTAGACACAGCGGGAGATAAGGACGGGTATGCTGACTATCCTTTCGATGCAATGATGTCGACATTCAAATTGCGGTAGTGAAGTGAATTAGCCCTCCTATTTCATTCGGGTGGTCATTCTAAAACCTGCGGTGTATCTTTTGAAGCGATGGCGCTGCTTGCAAGCGTTGTTCGGGGCTTTTAAGCTGTTCGGTGCTCCAGTATTAATGCTGGATGATTGGATATCGGGGTGGCCGGATTTGAACCGGCGACCACCTGAACCCCATTCAGGTGCGCTACCAGGCTGCGCTACACCCCGTGGCTTTGATTCAGGCAATATGTTATCATAAGTGGCTAATTGAGACAATGTACAGTCTCGCTCAGGTTGTATTTAAAACACATTCTAGTAAAGGATTTAGATTTTGGCTAAGAAGAATGCGAAAACGGAAGTCAAACGGTTACCTACAAAGCGCCAGTTAACCCGGCGGCAGCGCCAGCAGCGGATTCAGCGTATTATTACCATTGTTGGGGTTACATTTTTTGTTTTGATAATGGGTTTCATTGGATATGGGTATTATATCGAACATTATAAGCCACTACATCAGCCCGTGGTCAAAATAGGCGACACAGTCTTTGATATGGATTATTATATAAAGCTGCTTGAACTTTATACCCAAGGGGAGGATGATTCTGAGACGTGGGCAATGGCGGATAAACTTATTGAAGTAATTGAATATGGTGAGATAATGAGGACGGTGTCTCCAGATTTTGGTTTTACCGTGAGCACGGATGAGGTAAAAAGCGAGCTCAAAAGATCAGGTCTTCCTGATGAGAGGGTGTACAGGGATACGATTAGTTCTACACTGCTGGCAAGTAAATTACTTCAGAACTATTTTGACCCGAAAGTGCCGTCTGAGTGTGAGCAGGTGCAGGTTCAAGCGTTGTTTGTGGAAAGTGAAGAGACAGCCAAGATGATGGCGGATAAACTGGGGGGCGGAGAAGATTTTATCTCTGTGGCGACGAAATATTCTCTGGAAGCGGTAACCAAGGAGAGGGGTGGTGACCTAGGCTGGATACCTAAAGATTTCACCAATATGTTCCTTGGAGACTTGGGGGACTCATTACTTAAAGACATTGCTTTTGACCTTGAGCCAGGAATGCTCAGCGAGCCGACTTATGATGGGGCAGTCACCAAAGGAATAGGGTATTGGCTTGTGGAAGTGATTGAGAAGGACGATACAAAGGGTAGTCATGCTAGAGGTATATTGTTGGGGAGCCGACAGGAGGCGGAGGAGATGAGAGCCAGGATAGAATCTGGTGAAGATTTTGGTGCTTTAGCCAAGGAATACTCGCAAGACCTGATGAGCAAGGAGCAAGGGGGGGATTTAGGTTGGACTCAACAAGAGAAGATTACGAGCGAGGTTGCCTTGGCGCTTGCCTTGCAGCTTGAGCCAAATGTTCTGAGTCAACCGTCGGCTGATGATTCTGTTAAAACCAAGGGTGGTTATTGGCTGGTCAAGGTTTTAGATAGAGATGACAGTCGGGCGTTTGACGATGAGACCAGGGGAACTATCAAGTTACAGCTTTTTGAAGACTGGGTTAATGAGCATAGACAAAAAGATTCCGTAGAAACATATTTGACTGAGAAGCAGAAGTCTTGGGCAGTGACTCAAGTTCTCAAGAAGAGGGAGCAGTAGAATGGTAGCCAGAAGAAATATTGGCATCGGCTTGATGGGTTTGGGGGTAATTGGCAGTGGGTTGGTGAAGGTTTTGATGGACAAACCGGATACTTTGGCCAGGGAAGCAGGTAGCGAGCTGGTCTTAAAGAAGGTGTTGGAAAAGGACTTATCCAAGCACGGCTCATTGGGAATTGAGCGTGGTATTTTTACGGCTCATTTTAGTGATCTGGTTGAGGATACAGAGATAGATATAGTTGTGGAACTCATCGGTGGTGAACAGCCGGCCTTCGATTATATAAGAGAGGCTATGGCTCATGGTAAGCACGTTGTGACTGCTAATAAAGAGGTCATGTCAAAGCATTGGGGCGAGCTTCTGACTGTAGCTCGAGACCACCAAGTGGCTCTTCGATATGAGGCAAGTGTTGGTGGAGGTATACCATTGATTGCGCCTTTTCAAGAGGATTTGGTAGCAAATGACATTTCGGCTATTTATGCCATTGTTAATGGGACTACCAACTATATTTTGACTCGAATGGCAAAAGAGGGGCTGGATTTCTCCGTGGTTTTGAAAAAAGCTCAGGAATTGGGTTATGCTGAAGCAGACCCAGCCAAGGATATCGAAGGAGTCGATGCTGCTTATAAGCTGGCTATCCTGGCAACTATAGCTTTTGGCACTGAAGTTAAACCAGAGAATGTGTATCATGAGGGAATTTCACGATTGCAGGCTCGTGATTTCCGCTATGCGCGGGAATTGGGCTATGCTATAAAGCTTTTAGCTATTGCCAAGCGAGTTGAAGATTCTATTGAAGCTCGTGTTCATCCTGTTTTTATACCTGAGGATTCTTTGCTGGCTAAAATAGACGGCGTTTACAATGCCATTAATGTGGAGGGAGACCTGGTGGGCAAGGTTATCTTTTATGGTGAGGGAGCTGGTCCCAGAGCAACTTCAAGCGCAGTTGCCTCCGATATCATCAAGATAGCCCACGATATTAACAGTGGGATGATTAGTATCCCAAGGTTACCTTTTGCAAGCGGACGGACTGTTAAGCCTATGGCTGATATAAAGACGCGATATTATATGAGGATGAGCGTCGCGGACCAGGCGGGTGTTTTAGCGCAAATCTCTAAAATATTGGGTGACCACGGCATTAGTATTTCTTCGGTAATCCAGAAAGAGACCGACCCAGCTACTCAGGTTGCTGAGATTGTGATAATGACTCATCCAGCTAAGGAACAGGCAGTTCAGCAGGCCATCAAGGAAGCCGAGCGTTTAGCGGTAGTGAAAGAGATTACTAATTTTGTCAGAGTAGAGGATTAGGAAAAACAATGGGGCGTGGTGTTCTGGTCAGATACCGTGATTTTCTGCCGATTACTCCGGCTACTCCTATTATAACTCTGGGTGAAGGTGATACTCCTCTGATCAGGTCTGTTGCATTAGAGAAGGAGCTTGGCTGCGGTGGGCTTTATTTTAAACTTGAGGGGTGTAATCCTACGGGCTCGTTCAAAGACCGAGGTATGGTTGTGGCTATAGCTAAGGCTGTGGAGGATGGCAGCCGAAGCGTAATATGTGCTTCTACTGGTAATACTAGTGCTTCAGCTGCCGCCTACGGAGCTCGTTTCGGCCTTGAGGTTGTAGTTATTGTGCCAAAGGGTAAGATTGCTTTAGGGAAGTTGTCCCAGGCCATTGCTTACGGAGCCAAGATAATTGCTATACAGGGCAATTTTGACCAGGCACTCGAGATAGTTCGAGAGTTAGTTCAAAAACACCCGGTTACGCTGGTTAATTCACTAAATCCATATCGTATTGAGGGTCAAAAGACGGCAGCTTTTGAGGTTGTCGATGATTTAGGTGAGGCTCCTGGTTATTTCTTTATCCCGGTGGGCAATGCCGGCAATATTACTGCCTATTGGAAAGGTTTTGTTGAATACAAGCAAGCCGGCCGGGCAAGTCAGACTCCCAAGATGATGGGATTCCAGGCTGAAGGGGCTGCTCCCATAGTAAAGGGCAAAATCGTCGAAAGACCGAAGACTCTGGCAACTGCGATTCGTATTGGAAATCCTGCTAGCTGGAAAGGGGCAGTTTCTGCTCGGGACCAATCTGGCGGTGTCATTGATTGTGTCAGTGATGATGAGATTCTGGCTGCCTATAAACTTCTAGCCAGGAGCGAAGGCGTTTTCGGCGAACCAGCTTCGGCTGCATCTGTGGCTGGACTCATCAAAATGGTCAAACAAGGACTGAAGCTATCCGAGGAAAAAGTTGTTTGCCTCATTACAGGCACCGGGTTGAAAGAACCCGACCTGCCAGCGAAGTCTGCCGAGCCTTTCCCGGAGTTGCCTGCAGACATAAGGGCAGTGGAACGAACTTTGGGTTGGGTTTGACCTTGATACATATATAGAGCGCTGGTGGATAATAACTAAGGAGGAGGCAGCAATGGTTGATATGTCTAAAATTGAAGCAGCAGTATTGTCCATAATTGAAGCTATTGGTGATGATCCTCGAAGGGAAGGATTGCAGGGTACGCCGAAGCGGATCGCTGAGATGTACACCGAGCTTTTTTCAGGCATGGATATGGATGCCAGGGTGGAGTTGACCGTTGGTTTTGAGGTGGGGCATCGGGAAATGGTTATACTCAGGGATATTCCCTTTTATTCCATGTGCGAACACCATCTCCTGCCGTTTTATGGTGTGGCTCATGTGGGGTATATCCCCAATAAGGAAGGCCGAGTTGTTGGGGTGAGCAAGCTGGCGCGTGTGGTGGAGGTATTTGCCAAACGGCTTCAGTTACAGGAGAGGCTGACGTCACAGATTGCCGATGCCATTGTCGAAGCTCTGCAACCGGACGGTGTGGCTGTAGTCGTTCAAGCGGAGCACTTGTGTATGACCATGCGGGGCATCAAAAAGCCGGGAAGCAATGTGGTTACCTCGGCGACCAGGGGGCTTTTCCGCACTAGGGCGGCGACACGCGCTGAATTTCTTTCTTTAGTTCAGGGTAAGTAAGCGCTATTCGTGGCGCAGGGATTCAATCGGGTCAAGCTTGGCGGCTCTGTAGGCAGGGTAACTGCCTGAAGCCAACCCGACTACAACTGCTACGACGATGGCAATTATTACGATGTCAGGTCCCATTGGGGCTTGGACTGGGTACGGTCCCAGTTGTACGCCACTAATCGCCCAGGTTCCCAACGCAGCTATAGTAAGGCCGATTATCCCTCCACTAAGGCTGAGTATCGCTGATTCTATAAGGAACTGACGAAGAATATCGCGTCGTTTGGCACCCACGGCTTTTCGGATGCCGATTTCACGTGTGCGCTCGGTCACTGAGACCAGCATTATGTTCATGATGCCGATGCCTCCGACGAGCAGAGAAATAGCTCCAACGCTGCCCAGGAACACCTGCATAATGCCGAGCACTTGACGCATGCTGTTGAGTATTTCCTGCATATCGATAATGGTGAAGTCGTCATCTTCTCCTTCTCTGATGCTGTGGCGCTGGCGCAAGATGGCAGTAACCTCTTCCCGTGCGGCGTTTATCAAGTCGGTGCTCATTGCTTTAACGGCGATAGTCTGAATGGGTCTCCCGCGTACGCTTGTCTCACCCAGCAGCCTCGCCTGCATTGTGGTTAGTGGAATCATGATGAAATCATCTGCAGCTCCCATGAAGCCGCCTTTCTCTTCAAGTACGCCGATGACCTCGAACTGAGTTCCGCTTATCCTGATGGTTTCACCTAGCGGATTTTCCGTTTTAAAAAGGTCAGTGGCTGTCTTGCTACCGATTACGGCGACCCTGGCCCCTCTCTTGACATCCTGCTCAGAAATGAATTCCCCTTCAGTTACGGGATAGCTGATGATTTCTGTAATGTCTGGAGTGACACCCATGATATCAACAGTGCTATTTTCGTTGCCATAGATGACCTTGGTCATTTTTTCGCTCAAAGGGGCTACCAGGGCTACAGATGGGGCACGATTTGGATTAGCTAGAGCTTCAGCGTCTTCGAGGGTAAGGCTTCCCGTAGCACCCGATATTCCCTGCGTCATGCTGGTAGAGCTGGTTATGTATATGGCATTGGCGCCCATGCTCTCAAAGATGCTCGTGATATTGGCTTCATGTCCCCTGCCAAACGATACCAGGAAGACTACAGCGCTGACGCCGATTACAATGCCAAGTATGGTCAGGCTGGACCGCATCTTGTTGGTGTACAGGACTTGCCATGCACTGATGATACTTTCCCAGATGCTCATCTCTTTTTCTCGCTGACAATCTTGCCGTCTCTAAGGTAAATCGTGCGCTGCGTATAGGCAGCGATGTCCTCTTCATGGGTGACGAGAACAATAGTGATGCCCTGGCTGTTTAGTTGCTGTAAAAGGAGCATGATGCCCTGGCTTGTCTGCGTATCCAGATTGCCGGTGGGCTCGTCAGCCAGTATAAGTGAAGGGTTAGTGACCAGGGCTCGCGCGACAGCCACACGCTGCTGCTCGCCGCCGGATATCTCCGATGGGCGGTGTTTAGCCCGCTGAGACATGCCTACCAGCTCCAGAGCTTCAGAAGCACGCTGGCGTTTATTGCCGACACCGCTGTAGACCAGAGGCAGTTCGACATTAGCCACAGCCGTAGCCTGGGGTAATAAGTTAAAAGACTGAAAGACGAAGCCTATTTTCTTGTTTCTTATCTCAGCCAGTTCGTCATCCTTAAGGCGACTGACGTCTATTCCATCCAACAGGTATGTACCAGAGGTAGGCCTGTCCAGGCAGCCGATTAGATTCATCAGTGTGGATTTTCCTGAGCCTGAAGGACCCATAATCGAGACTATCTCTCCTGTCTTGATGTGACAGTCCACTCCGTTCAGGGCAGCAACCTCGATCTCGCCCAGCTTATAGATTTTTACTATATTTTCCAGTTCAATCATTGTTGTTACAGGTAATAAAGCAATTATATGTCATTTGAGGCGGTGGTTGTTTTCAGGGAGATGTGGGCAATCGACCACGAGTTGCCTCGACAATAATCCTTTCCCCTTCGCCGAGCCCGGAGATTACCTCGCTGATGCGGTCGTTCTGAGCACCTAACTCAACCTGTCTTTTTTCAGTCGTCATCGTTTTCTCATCCAGCACTACGTCTACCCAGTAGTCTCCGGGAGAGCCTTTGATAGACCGGTTAGGTATCAATAGCACATTTTCATGTTTTAAAACGATGATATCAGCGGTGGCGGTCAAGCCTCCTTTAAGCTCCGTTTCAGTGGGGTCGAGGGCAATTGTAACCGGAAATTCCACGACTCCGGTTGTCCGTGAGCCGAAAGGTGAGATGAAGGTTACCGTGCCTTTAAGCTCTACATCGGGCAGGGCGTCCACGGTTATTATGGCTTCCTGCCCCACTTTCGCCTTGTAGATATCTATCTCATCTACCACGCCGTCCATTTCTACCGTGTGGGTGTCCACCAGGTAAACGGCGGTTTTGGATGAGTAGTCGAAAGCTGAAAGCTGGTCATTTTCCTTGACGCCGATGTCAACTATGGTGCCGTCAAAAGGAGCCAGTATTTCTGTTTTCATAAGCTCGTCCTTATATCGTTTCAGGTCTTGCCCGGCGATTTGCAGATTGAGGTTGTAAGCCCTTAAAGCTTTCAGATTAACACCGCCCCTGAAAATCAGCTCGTTGTTCTCGAGTATGGTGCGGCTCATGTCCACGTCGTGCTGAGCCATGCGCAGAAGGGTGGACATCTCCAGTGCGTCGCAGCTATCCGAATCCTTACATGCCTGTATCTTTTGCAGCTCTTCTTCAACTTGTCTCAGCCAGGCGAGCGATGTGGAGGTGTCGGGGTAGGGTAATGGCATCAGTCCTGTTGCCCCAGTTCCTGTGTATGCCCCAATCGATATTGACGGGCGCGGATCGTAGGTTGGGTCGGGAATGAGTAGTGGTGGTGGAAAGGGGTTAATCATAATTGGAATGGGTTGATAACTGGGATTATTCATCCATGTCATGGTCATACCTTGAGTTGCCTGCTGCGCACAGCACTCTCCGATTCTTTGAGATACACTTATCCTGCCGCTAATGCTTTTGACCAGGAGATGGGTGTCCTTCAACTTGTATTGCGCGGTGTTCAATTTAGCCCTGGCATCGTCATATTTGCCCTGCTCAAGTAGCATTTGTATCTCGTTCAACCCTGCTATGTCCTGCTCCAAGCGCTTGATTGCCCTGGAGATATCGGGATAGTTTTCCACCGGTGAGCCAAACTCATCGTATCCCTGCAAGGACACGGTTATCTCCGGAACATTGAGCATCTTGTAGCTGGCATCAAGGTCATGTATTGCCAGGCGTAGCTCAGCCGCAGCCTCCTGGTACCTGCCCTGCTCCAGGAATTTTTGCACCTGCTCTAGCTCGTCTTGAGCCTGCTCCACGCGGAGGACAGTGCTGGTATCAGGGTAGGTTCCGGGGTAGCCCATCAGTGCCGGGTGTATCTTCTCCACCAGCTCATTCATGGCCAGTTCCACATTATACTGGGCGGAGGCGACAGCTAGTTTTTGAGTGGTGTCATCCAGCTTGGCTAATAATGTGCCTTCCTTAACTTTTTGTCCCTCCTTGACATATATAGCCTTCACCGTGCCCGGAGTGCCGAATTTGAGCTGTACGTCACGCGGCATGTCCAAATTGCCGTCAGCGAGGACAGTAATCAGGAGGTCACCGCGACTTACCTCGGCTATCTGTTTCTGGCTCGTTTCTGCATCTCCGCCGCGGCAACCGGCAAAGCCTATTATGGGCAGGACTGCGAGAAGTATGATTGCTGTGATTAGTTTGTTTTTCATTGTGGCTTGGCTCCCATTTGTTAGATAAAAGGTCAGTTTGTCATCTTGCTGTTGTCCGTGCGTAGCGCTTTGTAAAGATATCTCTGAACGTTATCGCTCGTTCAACATGTCAAGGTAATATTATAATACTTTTGGAAAGAGTATGCTATGGAAGATGTTCAGTTGTCATCCTGAGGGAGCCCTTCATTGTTTTAATAAAGTCCCCAACTCATTCTGAGCCTTGTCAAGAATGTATCCCAGCTCAGGGTAAACTCCGCGACCGAAGAATATCAGAGCATTACAAGGTTGAGATTCTTCGCTTCGCTCAGAATGACAACAGCCGCTTAAGTTTAGATTCTTTGCTATGTCTGCTCTCGGGGTAGCGAAGGGTTCAGAATGACAGTGGCCTGCCCGCCTGTAATTGAAGCCAGCGCTGCAAAAGTGTATCCTATTTGTTGCTAGGCAAATGGAAATGCGGAGTCTGATACCGGGATTTGCCTCTGAAGTCAAGGGCTTCCTGGCTGAGGAGGAGGGTCTGAGGCTATTTGAATTAGCTTTAGAGGCGTGTTTGCTTGGGCCATGCCTTGAGATAGGTAGCTTTTGTGGTAAGTCTACAATCTATCTTGGAATTGCCTGTAAAATAAAGGGGAGGACGCTGTTCACCGTAGACCACCATAGAGGTTCTGAGGAGCAACAGCCCGGGCAGCTATATTTTGATTCTGACCTTTTCGACAGTAAGACCGGCCTGATTGATAGTTACCAATACTTTCGGGCTACAATACAAAAAGCCGAGCTAGAGGAAGTTGTTGTGTCCATGATTACCAGGTCACATGTGGCAGCTAAAGATTGGGCTACTCCTTTAGGGCTAGTCTTCATTGACGGCGGCCATAGTTATGAATCGGTTTTGACAGATTACGAGTGCTGGTGTCCACATTTGCTTCCCGGCGGATTCCTCGTCTTCCATGATATCTTTTTAGACTCGGCAGATGGTGGACAAGCTCCCCTCGAAGTTTACAAAAAAGCGCTGGCTTCGGGGCGATTTGAGGAACTGCCGATGACGAAGACACTAGGTGTGCTACGGCTTTGTAAGCCCGTGGTGGTCAAAAAGCAGGCTCGTAGCAGACATGGGCCGTAACATGTCAGCTGCCAGGACTACCGCTGCCGATGTCCAGGTTGGCTTTTGTTCAGGCCAGATTTCCCTGGTGGGAAGTGCTATGCCGTAAAAGTAGGCGCCGTCATCATCACGCAACTGGTGAATCCAATTATAGACTGTTGCCGAGTCCTTATATTCACCGTGCACTGCCAGGGCAATAGCCAGCTCGCTTGTTTCGGCAGCCGTGACCCATCCCTGTTCCAGGCTACAGAGGCAGCCAAAGCCATCGATGACGAATCTATTCCACCCACTGGAAAAACGATGTTTGGCATCATCGCCGTTGACTACGCAGCACAGCGCCGGGTAATACCAGTCCATGGCAAATGTAAATCTATTTTTTTGTGGCGTGCTGAGCACGCAGGGTAGTCCATGAATTGCTTTTGCCAGGGCGGCATTTGCTTCTTTCCAATCAGTTCTCTCTTCGCCTAAAGTTGAGGCGATAGAAAGGGCGCTCTTGATGCTTAAATATGTTGAACTGCAACTGCTTATCAGCGCAGTCGGGTATATGACGCCGGCGCTATCCCTGGCCCAGTAAATCTCGCCGTTAGGTCCCCGCATGTCCAGTACAAAATTGATTGCAGCTCGTACAGCAGGCCACATTTCTTTGAGAAAAGAAACGTCGCCGGTGCTCAGGTAATGATGCCAAACTCCGACGGCAATATATGAAACGCTATGTGAGACCTTGTAGGTTTCAATCGGTTTACCATCTTTGTACGAGGCATACCAGCTTCCGTCCCCCAGTTGAATTTCGGACAGCCACTCGTAGGCTTGCTGTGCTTCGCCATGAAAGTTGCCAACGTCAAGCGCCATGGCGCTTTCAACATGCGTCCACGTGTCTGTAATCCCACCCCGGAACCAGGGGATTGAGCCATCTGACCGTTGTACGTCCACGATGGAGCTGACCGTGGGGCTCATATATTCTTTGGATAAGCATTTATCAAGCGTCAACTTCATTTTAGATTGCTCCTTGGGTGGTATATCTCATTGCGCCTCGATAATTTTTTGGTGCTCAATAGCTTCCCTGTAGACGTCAACCGTATGTTTGGCAGTGTTTCTCCAGTCAAACATGTTTATTATTCGTCTTTGTCCTTCCTCACTAAGTTGTCTGCGCCTATCTGGATTATCCAGTAAGCCTGCAATCGCCTCTGCCAGCGCTCTGGTATCAGCCGGAGGCACCAGTATGCCGGCATCGCCGACAATTTCAGGTAAGGCTCCAGCCGTTGTTGAAATTACAGGCGTGCTACAGCACATGGCTTCAGCAGCAGGCAGACCAAAACCCTCGTAAACAGATGGCACCACTAACATAGTTGCCATGGAGTACTGGCGTACAAGTTCAGTTGTATCCACCTGTCCGAGATGCGTAACACAGTCAGCAATGCCCAAGCTGTCAACTACTCCTTCCGAGTAACCATTTTTCATCTGTTTGCCAATTATCACGAGTTCTACTTTATGCTCTGACCGTAGAGCAGCGACTGCCTCAAGCAGGTATTTCAATCCTTTTAATGGGATATCACCGCTGTTTATTACCAGCAGGCGGTTTTCCAGGCGCCTGACACCGGGGGCTTGAGTGAATATAGAGCTATCAACACCATCATAGATAACTCGCAGGCTATCTTCTGGCAGCTTAAAGATGTCGATAATCTCGCGATAAGAATTATGTGAGCCGGTAATAAAGTGTGACAGCTTTTTGGCAACTTTGAGCTGCATATTGGCAAATGCATACCATCTCTTGATGCCCATTTTTCGCCATAGAGACCTGGCTGCTTTGAGGGCTAAGTCCCGGTCGATGGTGATAGGGTGATGAATTGTTGTTACCACCGGTGTGCCGAGCCTTTTTATTTTCAGGATGCTGTGTGAAAGACTTTGATTGTCGTGGATAACGTCATATTTTCTATTTCCATTATTGCTGCGCAGGAAATTATAGGCGCGCATGCCGAAAGTCGATGGCTCGGTGAAAAATCCAGTGCAAACACCAAGCCATTCTATAAAATTAGTCGTGGAGTTCAATTTCAGGGGGTTTATAAGGAAGCGTTGTATTTCCGGCAGCGCATACAGGTCGAGGCTGGGCAGCTTGATTAGCTTTATACCATTGTCCAGTTCCGGGTATGGCGGTCCTGCTATTACTTCAACATCGTGTCCAAGCTCATGAAGGCAACGGCTTAAGTAGCGGACATAAATGCCCTGTCCGCCGGAATAGCGATAGCATCTATAACTGAGCAGGCATATGCGCATTTTGTAATCTGCCTAAACATCGGGAATTCAGGGGAAAAGCACAAAATCCCCAAGGTATTTTACATATGTTTGCTAGATATATCAACATATCTAGCATTGAGTAGAGGGCGCGGATGGAAATGGGGAATTTTTATTAGTAAAAACTAAGCAATTCGATTTATGTGTTTATGGTATTCGATTGCCTCGGCGTAGACATCAGCAGTGTATCTGGCTGTATTTAGCCAGTTAAAGTTCTGTATTATTCGCTTTCGTCCAATCTCGCTGAGATGTTTACGTCTATTTGGGCTAATCACAAGCGCTGAAATCGCATCTGCGAGAGCCTTCACATCAGCGGGGGGCACCAGTATGCCGGCATCTCCTACTACCTCTGGTAAAGCACCTGCGGTGGTGGAGACCACCGGAGCCCCGCAAGACATGGCTTCGGCAGCGGGCAAGCCGAAACCCTCATATATTGATGGAATGACTACAGTACTGGCAAGCCTGTACTGGTGTACAAGTTCAGCAGTGTCTATCTCGTCGATGAACTTTACATAATTTCTTATGCCCAGTTTATTGATGAGCCTCTGCGTTGTGCTGTTATCGGTGCCTTTGGCTATTACTATTAGCTCGAGGGGGTGTTTCTGCCTCAATATTGCCAGTGTTTCCAGCATATATCTCAAGCCTTTAACAGGGGTGTCTCTGCTTATTACAACCAGAAGCCTGTTTTCCATTCTGTTCACCTTCGGGGAAGGACTGAAAATATCAGTGTCAATCCCATTGTATATAACGCGGAGCTTGTCCTGGGATATTTTGAAGGTATCAGCAATGTGCTGGCGGGCAGTCTGTGAGACTGTAATTAAGTGGGAAAGCCTGCGAGCAACTTTGATTTGCATGTTGATGAAAGAAAACCATCTCCTTAAGCCTAATTTATCTTTAAGTGAAGTTGCTGATTGAATGGCTAAATCTCGGTCAATGGTTACGGGATGATGTATAGTCTCAACTATTGGCAGTCCGAGCTCCTGAATTTTAAGCACACCATATGCCAGGGTCTGATTATCATGAATAATGTCGTATTTGTTTTCTGGGCCGTTACGCATGAGGTTATAGGCTCGCATGCCGAATGCCATAGGTTCTGAGAAGTAGCCGCTCATGGTGCCGAGCCACTCTACCAGGCTGGGAAATGTATTCAGTTTTAGTGGATTTATAAAAAGTCGTCTGACTGACGACATCGAATACAGGTCGAGGCTGGGCAATTTAATCAGCCTTACTCCGTCATCCAGATCCGGGTATGGTGGTCCCGATATTACATCTACCTGATGACCGAGGTCGCGTAGGGAGCGGCTAAGGTATAGAAGGTAAATACCCTGTCCGCCGGAATAGCGATAGCTTCTGTAGCTGAGCAAGCAGATACGCATTTGACTATTTGTCTCTATTTCAGTTTGAGTAGAAGCGAATACGAGAAGTCAAGCGACATTTTACCTTACAGTAAATGGCTATTACAATGATATGCCAAAGTTGCCTGTGAAGATATGTATCAGGTTTCTTATTCGCCCAAGAGCTGCAGTATGACCTCTCTGGTTCTGGGGCGATTGTCGAAGTCTACCACTACAATTTGCTGCCAGGTTCCAAGCGTCATTTTCTTATTGGCAAAGGGCACGACCAATGAGGGGCCCTGTAGTGAAGCCCTCACGTGAGAGTGTCCGTTTCCGTCTCCCCATCTCTGGTTGTGCTGATAAGGTATGTTTGAAGGCGCCTGCCGTTCCCACATATTCTTGAAATCGCTAATCAGCCCATCCTCGTATTCAATAGTTGTTATGCCTGCGGTTGACCCGGAGATAAAAATGGTGGCTATGCCATTATTAATATTTGAATTTTTAATCTCGCCGGCTATTTCAGCGGTTATATCTGTCATATCGCAATTTCCTCTGGTGCTGAGGCGGATGGTTTTGTTTATTACCGTCATATTCTTACCTCCTCCAATATAACTTCGTCCAGGTTGAAAACAGGGCCATCACGGCATACCTGTTTCATGCCATTTTTTGTTTTGATGCTGCAGCTAAAGCAAGCGCCGATGCCACATCCCATCCGCACTTCCAATGATACCTGGACAGGTTTATTATTTAGCCATTGCTGTTTCTGCTCGGCTATTGCTTTGTACATGCCTAATGGCCCGCAGGCGTAGATTTGGTCAGCCCAATCGATGTATCGGGCTAAAATGTCGGTCACCCTGCCCTTTTCGCCGTCGCTGTCATCTTCGGTAGCAATTATTGTCTCGATGCCGCCTGGAAGATATTTCCGGGGGTAAAGCCCGTCCTTCGTTCGTGCGCCTAAGAGCAGCTTCACGGACCTTCCTTCACTTGCTGCATTTTTGGCAAGTAGGACCAGGGGAGCAATGCCTATTCCGCCGGCTACCAGTAGCAATTTCTTTGATGCTGGCTCTATAGAGAAACCTTTACCTAGAGGTCCAATCAAATCTAATTTCTCGCCTTTCTGCCTTTGAGATAGCCATATGGTGCCTTTGCCGACTATCTTGAAAAGGAGATGAAGATATTTGGAGTCAGTTGACTGGTGAATGCTGAGAGGTCGGCGCAAAATAAGTGTCTCTCCGCATCTGACAGTAACGAACTGTCCTGCCTTTGCTGCAGCCACGATTTCGGGAGCTTCGACGCAGATGAGGCAATGACCGGGCATTGGCTCGAGGTTGGATATGATTCTGGCTGTAACTTGCTTCAACAGGTGAACTATTTAACCCCCGTATCTATGTAATGTCGGCATGATAGCTTTGCAGAGATTTAACCTCCAGCCTGCCGTTGCGATATGCCGCAATACCCTTGGCAGCGGCGGCGGCGGCGGCAAGTGTTGTTATGTAAGTCACCTTGTGCTTGATTGCCGTCTTGCGGATATAGGAATCGTCGTGTTTGCTTAGCTTGCCACTGGGAGTGTTGATTACCAGCCGGACTTCCCTGTTCTTGATTCCGTCGGCGATGTTTGGCCGTCCCTCATGCATCTTCAGTATCAGGTCTGACTTGATGCCTTGTTTGGCTAGAAATTTGCGGGTGCCGCGTGTTGCCTTGATATTAAAACCGAGGTCGGCGAATCGCTTTGCTACTTCTGATGCAGCAGGCAAGTCTTTGCTGAACAGGCTTATCAAAATCGTCCCTTCTGCTGGGAGCAATTGTTGCGCGGCCGCCTGTGCCTTAAAGAAGGCGAGCCCGAATGAGTTTGCAATCCCCAGCACCTCTCCGGTTGACCGCATTTCAGGTCCCAGAATGGGGTCCACCTCAGGAAACATGGGAAATGGGAATACCGCTTCCTTGACGCCGAAATGAGTGATGTGGCGGGGTTTTAGGTTTAGCTCCGGGAGTTTCTTGCCCAGCATAATTTGGGTTGCCAACCTCGCCATGGAAACATTGCACACTTTCGAGACCAGCGGCACGGTTCGTGATGCTCGGGGATTAGCTTCCAGTACATAGACAACATCCTTAGCTATGGCGTACTGAATATTCATAAGACCTATCACGTTAAGTTCCGTGGCTATTCTCTTTGTGTATTCGTTGATGGTATCGATGTGTTGCTGAGGTATACTTACAGGTGGTATTACACAGGCTGAATCACCGGAGTGGACGCCGGCTAGCTCTATATGCTCCATAACTGCCGGCACAAAGGCATCGCTTCCATCGGCTATAGCGTCTGCCTCGGACTCGATTGCGTTTTCAAGGAACTTGTCAATTAAAATTGGGCGGTCGGGGGTTACGTCTACTGCTGCGGCGACGTATTCTTTGAGCATCTCCTCGTCATGTACCACTTCCATGCCACGGCCGCCTAGCACGTATGATGGGCGCACCATCAAGGGATACCCGATTCGCCTGGCGACATTCAGTGCTTCATCTAGATTGCTAGCCATTCCAGATTCTGGCATCGGGATGTTAAGCTTTTGCATCATCTGGCGGAAGCGGTCACGGTCTTCGGCAAGGTCTATGGTTTCAGGTGATGTGCCTAAGATTTTGACACCGGCTTCGGTTAATTCGTTGGCAATGTTCAGTGGTGTCTGACCACCGAATTGCACTATGACGCCTTCAGGTTTTTCCTTTTCGTAGATGCTTAAGACGTCTTCAACCGTAAGCGGTTCGAAGTAAAGCTTATCCGAAGTGTCGTAATCTGTTGACACTGTTTCCGGATTACAGTTAACCATTATAGTTTCGTATCCCTCGTCGCGCAGGGCAAAAGCTGCGTGGACACAGCAGTAATCGAATTCTATACCCTGACCGATGCGGTTAGGACCGCCTCCCAGCACCATTACTTTACGCCTGTTGCTGCTTGTGGTCTGGTCGGGTGAGTTGTAAGTTGAAAAGTAGTAGGCTGCATTTTCTACACCGCTGACAGGAACGGGCTCCCAGCCTTCGACGACGCCGAGAGAAACACGTTTTCGGCGAATTTCCTTTTCCGGTACATCAAGAATCCGTGAAAGATAACGGTCTGAGAAGCCATCTTTCTTGGCCTGGATAAGCAGGTCGTCTGGCAGTGACTTGCCTCTGTAATTGAGGATTTTTTCTTCAAGCTCTACCAGCTCTTTCATCTGGTTGATAAACCAGGGTTTGATATAAGTCTTCTCATAGAGTTTCTGTACATCGGCACCTTTTCGCAGAGCCTCATACATTATGAACTGCCGCTCGCTCGTTGGTTCGTTTAACATACTCATCAGCTCGTCCAGGGATTTCTGGTAAAAGTCTCTGGCGAAGCCAAATCCATAGCGACCGTTTTCCAGGGAACGAATTGACTTTTGAAGCGCTTCCTTGTAAGTCTTACCGATGCTCATAACCTCGCCGACGGCACGCATCTGAGTGCCAAGCTTGTCCTCAGCATCCTTGAATTTTTCGAAAGCCCACCGGGCAAACTTGACCACCACGTAGTCGCCAGAAGGCGTGTACTTTTCCAGTGTCCCGTCTCGCCAGTAGGGGATTTCATCGAGTGTAAGTCCAGCGGCTAATTTGGCGGAAACGAAGGCGATCGGGAAGCCAGTCGCCTTGGAGGCGAGGGCTGATGAGCGCGAAGTTCGGGGGTTGATTTCTATTACGACGACATGTCCTGTCTTGGGGTCATGCGCGAACTGAATGTTAGTTCCCCCTATTACACGTATTGCCTCCACGATTCTATAGGAATACTCCTGGAGGCGTTTCTGTAAGGCGGTATCGATTGTAAGCATAGGAGCGGTACAAAATGAATCGCCGGTGTGAACACCCATGGCGTCTACATTCTCGATAAAGCATACGGTAATCATCTGGTTCTTGGAATCACGGACTACTTCCAGTTCCAGCTCTTCCCATCCTAGAACTGACTCCTCTACCAGTACTTGCCCGATAAGGCTTGCCGAAATGCCGCGACTGGCAACGGTGCGTAATTCTTCTACGTTGTAGACAAGACCACCGCCGGTTCCACCCATGGTGTAAGCGGGGCGGATGACTACTGGATACCCGAGCTCAGAGGCGACCTTTTCCGCGTCCTCAACGTTGTAGACTGCCTGGCTTTGGGGCATATCTATTCCCAGGCGGTTCATAGTCTCTTTAAATGTGATACGGTCCTCGCCGCTTTTAATGGCGTCGATGTCAACACCGATGACCTGGACGCCATATTTGTCAAGTACCCCCGAACTTGACAGTTCAGCGCTTAGATTGAGACCTGTCTGTCCGCCCAGGTTAGGCAGCAGAGCATCAGGTCGTTCCTTTTCAATAATCTGGGTCATCATCTCCAGGTTGAGCGGCTCGATATAGGTGACGTCTGCCATTCCAGGGTCGGTCATGATAGTCGCCGGATTTGAATTTACCAGTACGATTTCATAGCCTAGACTTCGGAGAGCTTTGCAAGCCTGTGTTCCGGAGTAGTCGAATTCGCAGGCCTGTCCTATTACGATAGGTCCTGAGCCGATAATCATTACTTTCTTGATGTCGTTACGTCTTGGCATATAGAGTCTCTCTCCTTCTTTTTTATGCTGAATTGTCCCCGTAGATTACTTTTCCGGACAATATGGTCATGCTTACCCTGCCTTTGAAATGGCAGCCATCGAATGGGGTATTCTTGCCTTTAGAAACGAAGTCCTGGCTGTTGACTGTCCATTCCTTGTTTGGGGCAAAAAGAGTAACATCAGCTCGGCAACCAGTTTTTAACGTGCCGAGCTCTCCATATCTGGTACTGATGATTCTGGCTGGCTCAAACGCAAGTTTGGAGATTAGAGTTTTCATGTCCAATTGTCCGCCATGCACCAGACTCATGAGGCAGGCGAGCGCTGTTTCCAGCCCGCTGATACCGAAAGCTGCCAGCCCAAATTCGCACATTTTATCTACCAGTGTGTGAGGAGCGTGGTCTGTGGCGATGGCATCGATAGTGCCATCTTTAAGCCCTTGGATTAAAGCGGCGATGTCTTCTTTGGTGCGCAGTGGGGGGTTGACTTTAGCGTTGGTATCGTATGTCAGTTGGCTGCCCATCACTCGTTCTTCTGTCAGGGTCAGGTGGTGGGGGGTGACTTCGGCGGTGACTGATATGCCCTTTTCTTTAGCCCTGCGGATAAGTTCGACTGAGCCCTCCGTGCTGACATGGGCGACATGAAGCTTAGCGCCGGTTAGTTGTGCCAGGGCAAGGTCACGGGCGATTATAATCTCCTCGGCAGCTTTAGGTATGCCTTCAAGTCCCAGTCGTGCTGATACCCAGCCATCGTTCATAGAACCGCCACCACTCAATTCTTTATCTTCGCAGTGGTCGATAATCGGCAAGCCTAAGTTCTGGCTATAGTCCATAGCCATTGACATAATGCGTGAGCTGGATACCGGGTCACCATCGTCACTGAAACCGATAACTCCTACCTTAGCCAGTTCGTTCATTTCAGTTAGCTCTTTGCCCTGCCTTCCTTTGGTGATGCAGCCTATGGGCAGCACTTGCACCGTGCCCTCAATCTCAGTCATCTTCTTTACATAATCTATGGAAGTCTGAGTGTCGAGAGGAGGATTTGTGTTCGGCATGCAACAGATGGTGGTGAAACCTCCTTTAGCGGCAGCTTTAGTGCCGGTGGCGATAGTTTCCTTGTCTTCAAAGCCTGGCTCGCGGAGATGGCAGTGGAGGTCGATAAACCCGGGGCAGACAATAAGCCCGGTGGCATCAATGGAGGTCAGGTCGGGCTGTGATGGTGCTTTGCCTTTATCTCCAATCCAGGCGATTTTACCTTTGGTGATGAGCAGGTCAGCAACCTTGTCTATTCCCTGGCTGGGGTCGATGATACGGCCGCCGCTTATTAGTAGGGTAGCGGACATTATTTGTTTTTACCTCCGGCGATTAGATAGAGCAATGCCATGCGTATGGCTACACCGTTGGATACCTGCTCTTCAATTACAGATTGAGCCCCATGGGCGACCTCGGGGCTGATTTCAATGCCCTCGTTAATAGGTCCGGGGTGCATAACCAGGACGTTTTGTCTGGCGAGGGAGAGCCGTTCCGTAGTTAGCTGATAAAGCTGGATATACTCTCGCAGGCTGGGCAGTAGGCCGCTTTGTTGTCTTTCCATCTGCAGTCTCAAAGGCATTACCACGTCGGCATCTTCCAGGGCAGGCTCAATATCTGTTTCGATGCTGACATGTGGTAGCTGGCATTTAGCCAGGAAGTTCTCCAGGTATCGTGGTAAAAGTGTATTAGGAGCACAGAGTACTATCCTGGCTCCCATGGTGCTCATGCCCCATATATTGGAGCGAGCTACCCGGCTATGCATAATGTCTCCCATGATTGCCACCTTCAAGTTGTCCAGTTTGCCTAAGTGACGGCGGATGGTGTAGATGTCCAGAAGGGCTTGGGAGGGGTGGGCATGCCATCCATCTCCGGCATTTATTATGCTGCAGTTGACGTGCTGCGTGGCTAGATAAGGGGCTCCAGATTGTGAATGGCGCATGACTATAAAATCGGCGCCCAATGCCTGGATAGTACGTAAGCTGTCAATCAAGGATTCCCCCTTGGTAACGCTGCTTTTGGAAGCGTCGAGACTTACCGTATCAGCGCTCAGATTTTTAGCTGCCAGCTCGAATGAGGCACGGGTACGTGTGCTCGGCTCGTAGAACATGGTAACAACCGTCTTGCCTCTTAATGTTGGCACCCTTTTTACTTCCCTGGTCAGCACTTCTGCCATGGCGTCGGCTGTCTCTAATACAAGCCCTATTTCTTCCCGGGTGAAGTCATCCAGGTCGAGTATATGACGATGTTGCCAGACTGCTATAGGTGGTGGTGGAAGAGTATCTGGAGTGGCAATGCCCGCACCCGGTTCAATCGTTTTCATCGGTCACCTCCTTGCTCGGTGCAATTATAGTCACCTTGTCTTCGCCATCTACCTCTTTAACGTATACTTTTATTTCCTCATTCTGCGAGGTGGGTATATTTTTGCCAACGTAGTCGGCGCGTATAGGTAGTTCGCGATGACCGCGGTCGATGAGAACTGCGAGCTGAATGGATTGAGGTCGTCCTAAGTCTATAAGAGCATCCATGGCGGCGCGGATACTGCGTCCGGTGTAGAAGACGTCGTCAACAAGCACTACTTGTTTGTCGGCAATATCCACAGGTATATCGGTGCGATGAACTGTGGGCTTAAGAGATAAGGATGAGAGGTCGTCGCGATAGAGGCTGATGTCAAGTGAGCCAACCGGGACGGTAATTCCCTCCAGTCCTTCAATGGTAGCGGCTAAACGGTTGGCTAATGGCACTCCCCGGGTTTGCATGCCGACGAGTACGATGTCCCTGGCGCCCCTGTTTCTCTCCACAATCTCATGGGCAATGCGGACCACCACCCTTTGTATATCCTGGGGGGATACCAGGGTTCTTTCAGGCATAAGAAAAACCTCCTGCCCAAGACTGGCAAGAGGTTCTTAAACAAGCAACCTGAAACGGACGCTTTGTGGAACTACAACCGTTTTTCATATTGCCCTTGCCAGCCTCTCTGGACTGACTTAAAGGTCTCACTAAATTAATAGTATACCATACAGGCATGCCGGGATGCAATATCCCCTGGCAATAATTTTAGAAAAACTGAACGATAACTTTTCCAAAGACAGGACCAACGAATCGGCGCATGAAGGGCAAGAAGCCGGAGCCGTATTTCCTGGCAAGTTCCCTGGAATAGTCCTTAAGATAATCGGCAAAAGTGTGTCGCTGGAATTTAAGAAGCTGCTGAGCTTTGCTTGTGTCATACCAGTCCAGGTAATAGGGCTCTGTGGTGAACTTGCCAGCCGGCGGTAGCGGCAGCCCCATAATTCCCATCATAGCGCGAATCATATCCCTGTATAGCATTCTTTGCTCGGGTCCACCGCTGATGACCAGAATATTTCCCTTTACCGTGTCAAAGTCTCTGATGGCGTTCAATATGGCTAATGCGGTGTCATTCGGATGGCAGTATTCAACGCGATTGTTCAGAGGAACGGTGAACATCCGCTTGAGGTCGCTTATCGAGAAGCTCAGGTACATGGTTGCGGTAAGACGCAAGATTGCATAATCGATGCCTGATTCCTTAATGATGGTCTCAGCCTGGAGCTTGGTCTCTCCGTATGCTCCTCTGGGGTTAGGTTCGGTTTTCTCCGGACACAGAGGCTGGCAAGCACCGGGCGTTGGGCCAAAGGCAGCTACCGATGAAGTGAACAGGAAAGGGATATTGCCGCCCATCTCTTTTATCATGTCAACGAGTATTTTTGTTCCGCCCACATTGACCTTGGCGGCAAGTTCAGGTTTCTCGTATGCCACCGGCGGCAATATGCCAGCCATGTGGACTATGGCATCCACTCCTTCCAGCGCCTTCTTCACTGAATCCGGTCGTGTGATGTCGCCCCACATGACCTCAGCTTTACCGTTAAGTCTCTTGACGCTCTTTCGATTAGCAGGAGTATCCAGGTCGAACGCTCTTGCCTGGAAGCCATCATGCAAAAAAGTTTTACAGACGGTTATACCCAGTCGACCGGCTCCTCCTGTGATGAGTACTCGCATTTTAGTCTCCTTTTAGTTCCATTACATTTCTTTTAGAGTTTTTACTGTCCAGCTTGTCCACTGGGAACGCAGGTCTCCACGCAGGAGCGGAGTGGTGTGGAAACCACCTTTAATCAGTAGCATTTCCTTAGGTTGACAGGCTGTCTCATAGACAAAGGCAGATTTTTCAAACGGGGTCACCTTGTCGCCCTGACAAAAGACGAAGAGCTTAGAGCAGTCTTCCAGCTTTTGTAGTGCCTGTGACATCTTCATTTGTGGCAAGACATCAAGGAATCTCTGCCAATCAACACGTACCCTGAAATGACCTATGTACATCCATGCCCTGCAGAACAGTGCGGCTATACCTTTTCACCACGGAAAAGCCCCGTTCTTAGGGTATTCGGCAATGGGATTAGAGTTTTGACCCCACCTTCCGATATTCCCCGAATCATCATACGGCGTGCTGGCATCTATCTCCGGCGGACAGGCCAGGGCAACCAGAGCCCGGGGATTGGGCACTCTTTCTGCAGCCAGAATCACTGACATGGCTCCCAGACTGTGTCCTACCATGCCCATTCGCTTGCTGTCTACCTGTGGGAGCTGGGACAGGAGATTCCAGGCATCGATGATGTCATCTGCCATTCTGCCATCGACGGCGCCTTCACTGGAGCCATGACCGCGGAGGTCGAAAATGAGAGCAGCTATTCCCTGGGCTGCCATGATTCTGGCACTGGGCTCCATAACCCGGTGAGCAGACCCGAAACCGTGACACAGCACAGCGGCAGGCACCGGTTCATTCGCACTGGCATCTTTGGGCATAAGCACTTTGCCCTTGAGCTTCAGCCCGTGGCTGCCAAATACAACCGGGAACTCTTTGATTTCGGCTGTTCTCTCTTTGTTGTTGCTGTTAAACATCTCTAAACCCCGCCATTTAATGGCTGTACTTAAGTTTACGCCGGCAAAGTACTTTTGTAATCGAGAGGGGGGCTGGTTCTGGACACAGAAAAGTAACTACTTCAGTGTCAGACTTTTTGATGAGGGAAAATCATACTTTAGTACGACCTGAAGGTAAATTCTAAATCCGAATATCTAATCTCTAAATGAATTTAAAACCCGAAATACCAATGCCAAAAACATACATAGAGCTGTCATTCTGAGGAGCCCTTCCACGGAGGGGCGAAGAAGAATCTCATAAAAAAGTCAACCACCTCAGGAGAATAGATTCTTCCCCTTCCCCTTCGCCTTTGGCTCAGGGTCAGGGTCAGAATGACAAAGGTTTGAGATTTAGGGTTTAGAGCTTCGTATTTCTTGGGGAGGAGGTATGAGCTCAGGGGTGTGGGGCTTAAGACGGGATTAGCCAGTTAAGCAGGTTGCTGCCCCAGAGTAGAGTTGCTATGGTACCCAGGGCAAGGAACGGTCCAAATGGTAGGGAGTCTTTTCGGCTTTTTAATTTTGATAATAGCAAGACGGCAGCTGTTAAGCCGCCGCCGATTATGGCTAAGAACAGGGCTATAAAAACCAGCGGAAAGCCAGTGACCAGGCCTATCAGTCCCGCAAGCTTGACATCTCCCCAGCCCATGCCGCCCCGGGAGAGGAGGACTATGAGGAGCAACAGCCCGAAACCAACTCCGCCGCCGATAGCTGCATCTGCAATCCAGAGCCGTAAGCCTGCATCGGCGGTGTAGCTCGGCTCAAAGCCGAAAATGGAACCAAGTGCAGCTATAACTATAGCAATAATCATCCCCGGGTAAACTATTTTGTTTGGCAGTATGCCGTGTTCCAGGTCGATGAGCAGCAGTGTTACGAACAGGCAGCAGTAGAAGGCAACCAGCGCCAGTTCCCAGCCGGGACCGTAATGCCAGTACAGGAAGGCGAACAGAGCTGCCATGCCCAGTTCCACCCAGAACAGACGCATGGGGATGGCTGCACCGCAGTTACGACATTTTCCCCTGAGCCATAGATAGCTGAATATGGGGATATTATCTGAGGCGGGAATTTTGTGCTGGCATTTGAAACAATGGGATGGCGGTGAAACAATTGACTTGCCTGCCGGCAGGCGGTCGGCAATTACGTTGATGAAACTGCCCACGGCAGCGCCGAGAAAGAAGAACAGAACCGACCACAAGCCAGACATTGGAAATATTATACCCTAGTCTGATAATTATTTTATGCAACTGCATCAGAAAATCAAAAATCAAAGGTTAAAAATTGCCCTCGCCTGTCATTCTGAGCGCAGCGAAGAATCTCATGTCATCCCACCACCTAGATTGCCACGCCCTCGCTATGCTCAGACTCGCAATGACAGTCTTTGGTTATTGGGCATTGGAATTTTGTTGCTTAGAGTTTGTTTGGAGTTTAGAAATCGGGATTTAGGATTTAAGGTTTCACAGTGTGGCTACCGGCTCAAGTCAATCATGTCGGCAGAGCCTTCTGTGGCGTCCAGTATGAGCAGACGGTTGCGGAGTGGCTTCCCGATGCCAGTTATAATCTTGACTATTTCCTGTACCTGCCAGGCGGCGATAATCGTCGGCGTAGCTGACGGATTGCCTAATTTGACCTCTATGCCCTGCTCAGGCAGACTGCCGGAGGAGCCGTAGATGCAGGATAGCCCGACGTCTCCCGGAAAGATGGTCATTAGCTGACCGCCGAAGCCGGCAATAGTCCCGTAGACGTAGGGAATTCCTAAGTCGCGGCAGGCGTTCTCGACCACAAAGCGTGATGGCAGGTTGTCCAGCCCATCAGCTACTATATCGGCGTCCTTGAGCAGTCTGTGGGCATTCTCCGCAGTCAGTTTCGCTTCAAACGTGGTTACTGTGACTGCCGAGTTTATCTCCCTGACTCTGTTTGCGGCGACAATAGCCTTATATTCACCCAGGTTCTTCTCCGTAGACATCAGCTGCCGGTTCAAGTTCTGCTCGGCGAAGCGGTCATTATCTATTATGACCAGGTGCCCTGTACCCTGTCTGGCGAGGAGTTCTATTATGGTGCCGCCCAAGCCGCCGGCTCCAACTACAGCCACGGTTGACTGCAAAAGCTTTATTTGCCCATCCAGCCCGATGGTGCCCGTGTTGCGCAGATATCGCAGGGGGGTGATGCCATGCTGCAGGGCGGCTATCTCTATATCCAGGACAGTGGCTTTTTGCGCCCGGGCAATGGTTGTAACCGCTGCGAGGCTGATAACAGGGCGTTTCTTGCCCTCCGGGTCAATGCACGTCTCCGCAGATGCGGCAATTTGCCGGGGGATGTTGCCGACGGCGCCTTTTTTTGAAGCGTTTTTGTTGCTCAAGCTATCTTGTTACCCCCGCCCCGGGGGGGGTGAGTGTAATACAGCAATATCATAGCAAAATGCGGCTGATTTAGCATTAGAAGCTACAGGGGAGTAGTTTACATAAAGTTAACAAGCGAGAAGCGCTGGCAATTGCCTCATTGTGGCGTGCCCACCAGCTTGTCTAATTGAGGTAGCAGTGTATCCTTCTCCGGACTTTGGGCTAGCTTGGTTCGCCATTCGGCAGCCACGTCGGGTAGTGCTGTTCTGAATTTTGGGCTTATGTTGTAGAGCTTTAAAATGGCGCGGAAGAGGGCTCCGGTGTCGTCGTCCGGCACCAGCAGCATGGCGGAGTTGAATTCATCGAGGCTCTTATCAATGTCGCCACCAAACAGGCTGGTGGTCCCGAGCAGTGCGTGGGCGACCCAGTCATCGGGCGCTTCTTGAGTGTAGGTTTCCAGAGAATCACTTAGCGGGCTTATCATGTCGTACGCCGTGAGGCGGCGGCACAGGTCGATGAAGTAATCGAGGTTAGCCGGGTTGTCCTGTATCGGCGTGGTAAGCTTGCTCGCGGCTTCCGCATTTTTTCCTTCCTTTGCCAGCAGGAGTCCGCGCAGGAAAGAGGTCTCTGCCCAGTCAGGGTCAATGGATGCTGCGTGGTCGAGCTTTGTTCCAGCTTCGTCCAGATCGCCCTTGACAATCAGCGCCAGCGACCACTTGTTCAATATAACGGCATTGTCAGGAAACAACTGCGATGCTTTATCATAGAGAGACAAGGCTGTAGGCCATTTATCAGCAGTTTTTGTCACTGCCCAGTATGTGTAGGAGTCGGCAATAGAATAATACTCGAAGGCGATATAAGGTCTTAACTCCTGTGCCTTATTATAAGAGCTGATGGCCAGAGATAAGACCTCTGTCTTTAGAGGCTCTTCAGTGACGCGCCGTGCCACAGAGTCACTATACGCTCCGAGACGGTACCAATAAACAGCTTCTCCAGGGTCTATATCAGTTGCTTTGGCAAAAGCGTAGATGGCTTGTTCATTTCCCATAGCCTCTAGATTTATGCCCTTCTGAAAGTACATATCGGCTAAGAACGGTCTTATAGCTATGCCTATGCCGACAATTATCAAGGCTACAGCACAGCCAAGTGATAGGAAGAATCTCGTTCTGGTGACATAAGGCGCAGCTTCGCTTTCAGGCTGGGTTGTTTCTTCAAGCTCAGTCCTGGCTGGCTCTTTGTCCCGGATGAATCTGCCGATTACAGGTGCCATGGCTAGCATCAACCAGAACACAAGCTCCGGCGGTATCGTAGATGGGTTGAAAAAGATATCAGCCATATATTGAACCATGCCAGCCACTATGGCTATTAGAAGCAGTTTATCGATTTCTGTTGCCGCCCGGCGCAGGTATCGAAAGCAGAGGTAGAAGAAGACAGCCAGGATGGATAGAAAGCTCATTAAGCCCAGCAGCCCCATTGTAGCGGGCAGGTACAGGTAATGGTTGTGAGGGTGGTCCACAAGCTCTGACCTGTAAGTGAAGGTGCTTTTCAACTCTTCCGGGAAAAAAAGTTGAAAGGTGACGATGAATGTCTCCGGACCGTATCCGATAAGCCTCCGAAAACCATGCCACCTGTCATTGGAAAACGGGACTTCGGGTGACTTTATGACAATATCGATGGCGCTGCGCCAGAATTGAACTCTCAATCCTAGAGTGCTAAGTCCGACGTCTTCAGCGGTTGTAACAGATTCTGAATCTTCGGGTTTGGGGGTCTCAATGCTGGGAGGTGAAAAAAGCAGTGGTGCCAGAAGCGAGACGGCTATTATTGCCAGGATAAGCAGAGATACGGCGCCGAGGCTAAGTATAAGCCTCTTTCGCTTGACTATGCCCAGCAATATTATGAAGATTATGGGGGCGATGATGTACAGAAGGATGGTGATGGAGTATTGTGCCAGCCACAGACACCAGAACTGGAGGACCAGCAGAATGGCCAGGCAAATTAGTATTATGGTGTTTTTCCATTTTCCACTATTGTCCGAGGATTGTTCCGTATTTCCTCCTGATACTCTGAGTCCCTCTGTCATTCTGACCCTGAACGAAGTGAAGGGGAAGAATCTAGAACAAAGTGACCGAAGAATCTGACTTGTGCTAAGCCTCGCGGAGGGTTTCGAGACCCTTCGCTGTCGCTCAGGGTGACATATAGGCGTTAGAGGGTGACATATAGGCGTTAGAGGGTGACATGTAGACGTTATCTTTTTCCACGAATACACCATGAGAGCCAGGGTAAACGGAATTACCATAGCCAGGAAGGAACTGAGAAAAAGCGGGTTGCCGACTGTGGAGAATACTCTGCCAGTATATGCGCTGTGAATCACCTTTAGCATTACGTCGGGAAATAGATATTGCAGGATGCCTAAGATGGAGACGATACCAGAGGAAAGCAATAATGTATAAACAGCTCTGAGTAGCTGTGTTCTATTGCGGATTTGTTGTGCGACTATTAGAAAAAATAGTATCCAGCATATCAAAGTCAGCAGTCCTGATTTTCTATCCCAGCTTCCCCAGAAGCTTATAGCCGGGGTTATGGAAGCCGCGGTAGCCAGGACTGCCACCAAGCCAAAGATCAGTATAGACAGGTGTAGCGGGGAGGCGAAGGCACCCTGCCATTTCAGCCCCTTGTGACTGGCTCGATTGATAATCCAGTCAGCCAGCCAGAATGCCAGCATAGCTATAACCAGAAACTGGAGCAGCGAGGCTTTACTTATGGCGAATATCTGGCGGCTTTGAGGGTTGAAGAAGAGAGGGACAAGAAAGATAACTGCCAGCCAGGTCATCTCGAGGGCTCGCTTGTAAACACTGGAGCCGATATCTTGCCGTTCCATGGCGCTGTCATTATAGATCTTCTTGGGGCTGGTGTCAGCCGCACGGCGAGATTCTTCGCTGCGCTCAGAATGACAAAAAAGGGAAGATGGCGCAGACAAAGGGCTTTAAACCTGTCCGACATGGGAGTTCAAGAGGGGCGAAGCCCCTCTTGTATACGGTATCTTTCCCCCTCTCCTTAAGAAGGAGAGGGGGATTAAGGGGGTGAGGTTGCCCTATCAAACTAGTACTAATTTCCTATGCCCAGCGCATGCACCAGTACTAATTTCCCATGTATAGGGTGTACCAAATGACTAAACGTTTTCATTGACACTTCGTTATATATGGTATAAGATTGATAACATAGTATAGGTGTTGTCTATCGAGAAATAGCAAGAAAGGAGGTTAAGCTATAATGAGAAAACTAACAAAGGCTATACGCAGGCTCTACAGGGGTGGTGAGAGAGGTTTCACCCTCATTGAGCTGCTGGTGGTAATCGGTATCCTGGCAGCTCTAGCTGGCGTGGTCACTCTGGGGGTAACCCAATTTATTGGGGCAGGCAAAACGGAAGCTTGTCAGACCGACTGGCACAACGTTCAGACTGCTGTGGCAGCTTGTATGGTGGATAATATACAAGCTACATGTGGACCACCGTGCGACACCACAGATGGACTGGTCAGCAGCAACTATCTGCTCAGTTCGCCGCTTGGGGCTTACAGCGTTGATGGTGATGGCCTGGTTACCAGCACTGGAAATGCCGCGTGTCCGTAACGAGTAACCTATTGGCATCTGTTTAGTCTGAATGTCCTTTGTAATCAAAATTAAATGACGCGTCGCAGCCATAAGGCAGACCTCTTAGGTCTGCCTTATTATTTTGGAGATTACCTCAAAAGTCAAAAGTTAAAGCTCAAAATGACAGATTAAAATGCAAAAATTCCCTTATCCACCTGTCATCCTGCTTTTCCACTGTCATTCTGATTTTCTCCTCCTGTCATTCTGAGCCCTTCGCCACCGCTCATCCTGAGCCTGTCGAAGGATGAACCCCGGCTCAGGGTAAACTCCGCGAAGAATCTACTGTTCTGGTGTGATTTACTTTTTGTGAGGTTCTTTGGTTGAGGAGTTTATCTTGAGTCAGATCCTTCGGTCGCTTCACTCCCTCAGGATGACAAAGGAGAGGCTCCCTCAGGATGACAAAGGAGATGGTTTCTCAGGATGACAAAGGAGATGGTTTCTCAGGATGACAAAGGAGATGGGCCCTCAATGCCAAATATAAAATATCAAAAGCTAAAGATTCGAACTTGTCATTCTGAGCCCTTCGCCACCGCTCATCCTGAGCCTGTCGAAGGATGAACCCCGGCTCAGGGTAAACTCCGCGAAGAATCTACTGTTCTGGTGTGATTTACTTTTTGTGAGGTTCTTCGGTTGAGGAGTTTATTTTGAGTCAGATCCTTCGGTCGCTTCACTCCCTCAGGATGACAAAGGAGAGGCTCCCTCAGGATGACAAAGGGGAGGGTCCCTCAGGATGACAAAAGGGAGGGTCCCTCAGGATGACAAAAGGGAGGGTCTCTCAGGATGACAAAGGAGAGGGTCTCTCAGGATGACAAAGGGGAGGCTACCTCAGGATGACAAAGGAGAGGCTACCTCAGGATGACAAGGGAGAGGGGAATGATGTGCGACCTATCTTGTCAAGGGAGAGGGGAAACAAGGTCAAAAATCAAAAGGGAGAGGGGAATGGATGTGCGACCTATCTTGTCAAGGGAGAGTAAATCCGAATTCTCCAAATTCCAGACCCTTTTGTCATTCTGAGGGAGCCCCGATGCAATCGGGCGACCGAAGAATCTCAGGCCGTGGGGGGTATGAGATTGCCACGTCTCCGTTACGCTCGGGCTCGCAATGACATCTGACAACTGATGGCTGACAATTGTTATTTAAGCGTCAGGGTGAACTGCCACTGGTTAAATTCCATCTCTTTCATGTCTGAAATCAGCGCTTCGGAGAACTGTCCGGAGTTCCTCAGGGCGCGGACATAGTCCACAATTGTGGTATCGGCGGGGGCGGTGCCGGTTAAGGTGGTAACCCCGTTGTTGTAGCTGATTGACTGCAAACTGGCGATGCCGGGAAGCGAGCTGGTCACCTTGCTTAAATCGCCGTTCACCTTGGCTCTTTGTGCCGAGGCGTTATCCAGCGGCTGCTGGAAGGTGGTGCTGCCTGCTTTAATCTGGTCGATTTGTGCCTGCAAGTTCTTGATTGCTGTTTCTGTTCCCTGTCTAGCCTGGACCTGAGCATGGATTTTGCTGATTTGGGTCTGCAAGGTTAAGGTTTGCCTGTATTTCTGCAGCGTTAATGCGCCGAACATGACGAGCATTGCGATGGCGACGAGGATAAATGCCCAGGAAACGAGCTGGATTAGCGGAAATGGCCTGGGCATATAAGCTTCAGGCGTGACATTCAGGTTGACCTGCGCCGGGCTGACATCAGAGCGTGCCTGCCTGAGGGCTAATCCGATATTAGAGGCATATTCGCTTGTAATCAGGCTATCGGTGTTGGACAACAATTGGGGCAGTGGTTTAACTCGATATTCCGCCAGCGTCTGCGCCAGCGTCTCGCCCAGCTCACCGCTGACGAAAGCTGCCATGCCGGCGGTGATCTGCCGTTCGGCATGGCTTGAGTTGTAAAAGGCAACGGTCCTTTCCATCTCTTCCTTTACATCGGCTATCTTTTCGTCCGGCGAAACTGAGTCGGCCGAGAATGGCAGGCTGTGGAGCAATTCAGGTATGCCATCAATCATAACAACGATGTCAAAGCCAATCTGCTGGATATTTATTATGATGGCGTCTCTTTCATCGACAACTCTGGCTAAAGCCAGGGGCCTGATATCCATAGCCTCAGGTTGCAGCCCTGCCTGGCGCAATGTCTCCAGCATGGCGTCAACCGTAGCGCGGGGAATGCCGACCAGGCAAATAGCGGTCTCTATCTCCGATATGCTGATTGTCTGCCATGATGTATAAAGCTCGTCCAGGGGCACCGGCATTGCCCTTTCCGCCTCCCGGCGAGCCGCCTCGTCCAGCAGGTTTTTGGGCAGTTTGGGCACGTTGGCCACGCGGTATATTGCGTGGATGCCGCTGATGCCGACCGAGACTTTATTTTCGGCAATGCTGTGGGCTGCCATAAGCTCGGCAATGCGCATGCCGACGACGGACGGGTTGACGATGACACCATCCTGGACCAGTCCCGGCTCCAGGGGCAGGCTTACCGCAGTTTCCACCTGTCTTCCCCTGACCGCCATCATCTTTATGGAGTTATCTTGAATGTCCAGAGTTAACATAGCTGCTTATCTCTTGCCCCCTCACTCTGACTCTCTCCCGCCAGGGGAGAGAGGAATGGTGCTTCCCTTAACCCTCTCCCTTGACGGGAGAGGGTTTGGGTGAGGGTGAAACTCTTGATTTATGTTTTGCCTGATCTCCTCCAAAACACCATCTGTGTTGAGTAAGACCTCGTTATCCCAAAACCTTAGAACACAGTAGCCACTTCTTCTCAGCATCACTGTTCTGGCGTTATCTCTTTTTCTCACCGTTTCCTCATTATGCTGGCCACCGTCAATCTCAAGTATCAACTTATTGTCAAAACTCACAAAATCGACGATGTATTGGCCTATTGGTTGCTGCCTCCTGAATTTCACCCCCTCTAGTTGTTTATGCTTTAGCTTTGACCAGAGGATTGTCTCAGCATCAGTTTGCTCGTGGCGCAACCTGCGAGCGAAATTTATTTGCTGCTGATTCCCCTTCATTACTTTATTTTTTCCCCCTCACTCTGACTCTCTCCCGCCAGGGGAGAGAGAAATTGAGCCATGCAGGCGCAAACTCAGGTCTGTCCACCAATCGGACACCACGGACATATCTGAATGCCTGTCACTATATAATTTTAGAGTTAACATAGCTGCTACTCACCGCTTTCATAGCACAATATATCGATTACGACCTTGGCTGTATCATATACCTCTCCGGTTCCGGCGATTGAGAAAGTCAACTGCCTGATCTGGGATGTTGGCAGGCTGGTATCAAGCGCCAGCAGGAAGTTCTGGAACTTGGGCACCTGACCTTTAAGCCCAAGCTCAACTGTCAATTGCGGACCTATAGAGCCTTTTGGCTGGGAAGTTGATACCCTGGTCTGCGTGACGTATATGTCGTTGAGGTTAGCCAGTTCCAGCAGGGCATCGACTATTTCGGGCGTCTGACTGGGGCTGGGGAAAACGGCTTTAGCCGCCTCCGCCTCTGCCGTGACCTGCGCCAGCTCAGCTTCATATTTGGCTTTCGGCGTTTGCTCCACCGTCAGTATTTTTTGCAGGTTGGCAAGAGTGACTTCTAAATCAGCCTGTATTTCCGGCTGCTGCTGGTAGATTACCATCAAGGGGATGAATATGACCAGGAAGGTGCCGATGAGCAATATAAGCTGGCTTATCCTGCCCATCTTGGGCAGCCTGTCGAGAATGCCTTTCTTCTTTTCCGGTGCCTCCGGCTGAATCATTTCTTACTACCTGGTTCGGTAGATTTCTCCTTTATGACCGACGAAAGGTCTTTTATCGCCGCTTCAATCCAAAGAACCTTCACCGAATTTTCTCACTATATCTTCGTGGGAAATCCGCCTGGATGAAGCTCTCAGGCGTCTACCCAGTTCCTGCTTAAATTCTGGCTTCAATTCCAAATCAGAGTCCGGGTCTCCGAGTATCTCCAGGACTTTCTGCTCTATTAAGAACTCAAGGTCCTCAACGGTCAGGTCTTTGACTTTTGCCATGTTTATCTCTTCGCTCTCTTTAGATTTTTTAGCTCATTCTACAGCTTAATCTAGTGTAACACGTTTCATTCAAAAAAAACAGAGGTGGGTAATTTGTGACTCCTTTATCTATGCTGTCATCGCCAGTCCTTCATTATATGTCATTCTGAGGGAGCCCTTCCCGGATGGGAAGGACGACCGAAGAATCTCAACGAGAATCAGCCTCAAAGGGTTAGATTCTTCGACAGGCTCAGAATGAGCGGTGTGAGATTCTTCAGTCACTTTGCTCCTTCAGAATGACATTAACGGAGGGCTCAGATTCTTCGACAGGCTCAGAGTGAGCGGTGTGAGATTCTTCAGTCACTTCGCTCCTTCAGAATGACATTAACGGAGGGCTCAGATTCTTCGACAGGCTCAGAATGAGCGGTGTGGGATTCTTCAGTCACTTTGCTCCTTCAGAATGACATTAACGGAGGGCTCAGATTCTTCGACAGGCTCAGAATGAGCGGTGTGGGATTCTTCAGTCACTTTGCTCCTTCAGAATGACATTAACGGAGGGCTCAGATTCTTCGACAGGCTCAGAATGAGCGGTGTGAGATTCTTCAGTCACTTGCTCCTTCAGAATGACATTAACGAAGGGCTCAGATTCTTCGACGGGCTCAGAATGAGCGGTGTGAGATTCTTCAGTCACTTCGCTCCTTCAGAATGACATTAACGAAGGGCTCGGAATGAGCGGTGTGAGATTCTTCAGTCATTTCGCTCCTTCAGAATGACATTAACGAAGGGCTCAGATTCTTCGACAGGCTCGGAATGAGCGGTGTGAGATTCTTCAGTCACTTCGCTCCTTCAGAATGACATTAACGAAGGGCTCAGAATGACAGGAAAAAGTCAGGTCGGAGCATCTGCTCCGACCTGCACATATTTGATGGGGGCGGCTACTGAATTGAGTAGCTGACTATGGAGTAAGTGCTCTCGCTCTGCCCTCCTGGGCCGCCTCCTTCGGGGTCATGGACCTCATCTCTCTCCCGGAGCACTACCGGGTATTTTAGAATTACGGCACCTTCAAGCAGGGCGCTTTTTGACACAATGGCGCCTTCGAGCTGGCTGCTGCCGCTGACATGCACATTGCCAACATTTGCTTTGACAGGCAAATCCCACCCCCCACCGGGAGCATAAACGATGGCGTCCACCCTGGTAGCGCCGCTAATGTCAACATTCCCATTACGCGAAACGAATATGGGGCTGGTTGTCGGTGGGGCGTCTATGACTGAGCTGCCGCTGACATCTATGTCGCAGTCGGCGATAAAGGCTTTGGTGAAGGTCATGTTGCTACCGGTGGCGCCGGCTATTTCCGCCGATACATTGGTGTACACCACATCATAGAACTCGAATACCTTGCTGCCGCCGAGATATATCTCGTGGTTGCAGTTCGGAACCGGCTCCGTTGCCCGGAGGGTGCCTCTGAAAACCATGTCCCAGGCGACACCGTCTTTGCTGCCGCCGATGTCTACAATTTTGCTACTTGTCGCTGCATTACCGCTGACAACAACCGGACCGTCGAACCAGCATGAGCGGCTGCCGCTGACTTTTAGATATTCCCTCACATGTAAGGTGGTGTTTCTGACAACGGTTACGCCGAAGGGACAGACGGCTCCGGAGACGGTAGCCACTACCCGCAGGTAAGGCTTCGTCGTGCCGGTATAGTTTTGCCTGACGGTGCCGTTGTCGTTTACCTCGTCGACCAGCGGTAAAGTTCCGCAGGGGGAGACATCCGTCCAGGTAGAGTTATCCCAGCTGTCCTGTAGCTTTACACTGACGGCTCCGCCGTCGCCGTATGTGCCGGAGGTTAGAATAACAGAGGCGGAGTCACCGGCGATATGAATCCCCGAGCTCTGTATTGTGCCGGCAGCGTGACTGCCGTAAGCTATTATCGACTCCGCTGCCGGATTCTCAAACTTTACCCAGCCACTTCCGCCGAAGTCTGCATAGCCATTTGCTATGTTACCTACTCTAACCGGCGCCTTAAAGGTAATATAATTAGCGCCGCTCTGTATCTTCAGGTCGCCTTCAACCCAGACAGGACCGTTGAAAGTATATATGCCACCGTTATTTGTGCCGCTAATCGTCAGGTTCCCAGTTACGTGTAATGAATCAAAAGTGTATGGGTCTGACCAACCCAGAGTCTTGTTCCCCGAGTATACTTGGTCCCAAGCCTGTCCAGCAAAGTCCGGCGTCGGCACATCGGTGTTGGCGATATAGCAAGTTACCTGGTCGTCCAGCCACTCAGGTCTATCCGTAGGGTCGCTGCCCGGAGTATAGGTGCCCTCGATGTTGTCCGGTCGATTGCAGGTGCCGGTTACATCGGCGTCACCGTCGATTGTACAACTCCAATCAAGGTTGATGTCGCCGTTTACCCATACGTTGCCCTCGCCAGGAACATCGCTGGTTATTGAGGAGCTGCCGGTCAGGGTCAGGTCGCCGCCCAGCGTAGCCACGGCGTAGTCGAAGGGCGAAGGGGCGGTTTCAAACTGCGCCGCATTGGCTTGAAAACTGGCGTGTATTTCGGTGCTCTTGCCGGTAGCCGGGTCTGTGGCGGTGGAAGTAATCACACAGAGGTCGTCGCCTACAAATTGCCTGGCTAAGGTAACCTCACATCCGTTAACCGGGTCCGTCAGGGAAGGCGGCAAGAACTCCGGGGCCGCCGGGTCGACACCTGATAGGAACCTGCTGGAGGCATACTGGATGCCGGCGTCGGCGGCGTATAGCCTCAGGTTCGCCTCGTCAACGACGCGGTTGGCTTTCAGGTTGGTGGTCATAAAGCTGAGGGTAGGCACCACCAGCAAGCCTCCCAGCACCAGCATAATCAGCGCCATTGCCAGCGCCTGGCCGGATTCATCTTTCAGTTTTTTCTTTATTGTAGTCAGTAATCTCATGATTTACCTCCTTGATCGAGACCATCTAGCTGTAACCGAATGTCATTCTGACCCTGACCCTGAGCCAAAGGCGAAGGGGAAGGGGAAGAATCTCCGGGCTTTCTTTACTCGGGGATTTGCCTTGAGATACGATGAGATTCTTCGGTCGCTGCGCTCTCTCAGAATGACAAAGGGTGGTTTCCTCAGAATGACAAAGGGTGGTTTCCTCAGAATGACAAAGGGTGGTTCTCTCAGAATGACAAAGGGTGGTTCTCTCAGAATGACAAAGGGTGGTTCTCTCAGAATGACAAAGGGTGGTTCCCTCAGAATGACAAAGGGTGGTTCTCTCAGAATGACAAAGGGTGGTTTCCTCAGAATGACAAAGGGTGGTTCTCTCAGAATGACAAAGGGTGGTTCCCTCAGAATGACAAAGGTGGAGGGCTCTTTCTGAATTATACAAAGTGAGACTTGGCAATGGCTGGTGATTATCTGACATTTTCATCCTTCATCTCCTCATGCCGGCTATGGCGCCGGAGCCGGCGGAACCCTTTGCGTGGCTTCATAGTCTCTACTGACAGGGGGTACATTGCCAGAGACGGCGGTTATGGTAAAGGTCAGCGTGTTCGGGTTATCCGTGTCATCCGGGCCATAGTAAATAGCGTTAGTGTCATCGTTGTCGCCAGAAATATATTCAGCTATCATGGTCTCCCCCCCATCAGTTTCGTTATTCCGCATCAGCTTTTTCAGACCATCAGGCATGTCCTCAAACTCATAGACATACGTTTTAGGGACCACTGCACCGGTTTCCCATTCAGGTATTGTCAGTGTCAGGAACGTGGGGTTTCCGTCACCTACAGTAATGTCTCCTTGTGACATCTGGACGTCGCTGGAAATCCAGTGGCTGGCGTTTTGCACCTGGCGCAGGGCGATAGCCCAGTTATTGCTCTGGGGGGTTAGCCTCATCATGGTGACGGTGGTCATCGATGCCGCGCCGACGACGAAGGCGGCTATTGATATGCCCACCACCAGCTCAATCAGCGTAAAGCCCCTTTCAGCCATCTTTGACTTCATTGTCTTATACCTTTTCATGCCTCTTTTTCCCTCTCCTCGATGGGAGGGGATTAAGGTGAGGGTGAATTGACATGTTTGTTTTCAGCTTCATTGATTGTTCACCTTATATCCAATCAGAGTGAATGCCGTCTCCCCGTCACGGGTGACCTCGATTGTTATGCTTTGAATGTTGACATCACCATCGGGCACAGCCACCGGGTCGTGAATTATAATTTCATAACCTTGCTGAACCAGATCAGCGGGGATAGCGATAGGCTGGTAACTAAGATCAGGGTCGTTAGGGTTATAATCATCCGTGTTTACGTAGTCCTGACTCTTGATGAATTCCATCTGCGATTTAGCCAGGCTGTCAACGGCTACTCTCTCCTGGCTGACCATCACTGCCTTGGAAGAAGTTGACATGCCGAGCAGGAAGACAGTGGCAGTCGCAGCTAAAATGCCCAGGGCTATAATTATTTCAATCAGGGTTAATCCCCGCTCGCCGTTCCGAGCAGAGCCAAAACCTACAAACGCCACCCGCTGCCGGCTTTTATTCATTTAGCCTCCTACCAGGCTGAGGGAGCTGTAGATGGGCATAAACACGGATAGTGCCAGGAAGCCAATACCCAGCCCCATTACTATGGTCATCGCCGGCTCAATCAAGCCAAGCAGTGTCTGTGTCCGCCTGTCGGCTTCGATTTCGAAGTTTTCAGCCACCACAACCAGCGACTCATCCAGGTTGCCGGTCTCCTCGCCTACCCTGGTCATTTCCACCATGAGGGGCAAGAAGACCCGCTTGTTGGTCATAGGCTTAGCCAGCCCCTGCCCCCTGAGCATGCCCTGTTCCACCTGGCGCAGGGCTCCGGCTACGACTCGATTGTTGGTGGCTTGAATGGTTAAGTTCATGACCTCGGGAAGCGGCAGGCCGGAACGAAATAGCAGAGACAGGCTGCGGCAACATCTAGACAACTCGGTCAACAGGTTGAGGCGCCCGATTAAGGGCAATCTCAGGAAGAACATGTCGCGGTTGTAGCGCCCGTTTGGCGTTCGGCTATACAGGAAACCGACTACACCCAGAGCGATGATGCCCACGAATACAAATAAGCCGTAGCTTTCCAGGAAACCCATCGTACCCAGAAGCATCCTGGTGGGTAGCGGTAGCGTGCCACCCAACTTGCCAAACATATCAATCAGCGGTGGCAGGAGGACGGTTATCATGACGGCGGCGACACCGATTGCCAGGCAGAAGACAACGATGGGATACATCATTGCCTGCTTAATTTTAGCCATGGATGCGCTCTGGCGCTCGATATACCCGGCTAAGTTCCGGAGCACGGTTTCCAGGGCACCGGTTTGCTCGCCGACGTTAATCATCTTGCAGTAGAGCTTGGAGAAGACATTAGGATGCTGTGCCATAGCCATCGATAATGATTTGCCGCCCCGGAGGTCGTGAAGTACCTTGACAAGCATCCTTCTCAGGCTTTTGTCTGAGGCTTGAGCTTCGAGTAGCTCAAGCGCCTGGATGATGCCGACGCCTGATTCCAGAAGCAGCGCCAGCTGGCGGGAGAAGGTAACCATCTCTTGCGGTTTAACCTTTGCCTGCATTCCCGATAGAGTGGGGAATAGAGTGGCGGAGATGGAAGTTGCCTGCTTAATGCTGACCACGCGGTAGCCGATGTTGGACAGCATGTCTACCGCCGCCCGCTCATCGGCGGCTGATACTTTCCCTTTGACTACCTGCCTGTCTCCGGTGTAGCCTAGATAGGTATAATCCATATCACTTTAGCCTGCATAATCCGGCGAGGCTAAACCTCGCCACTGCTCCAATGTTTAGTAGCTATATTTAATCATATAGTATTGATAGCGGCATGTCCATCGGAAACTGTAGCTGATTCGTATGCTCTATGAGTAGTACATTAGTACTGGTTGGAAGTTTTAAGAGTTTAATCACCTATGGAATAGGCGTTGCGCAGCACTTCGTGAGGCGTGGTGATGCCGGCTCTGGCTTTAAGCATGCCGTCCTGGGCTAGAGTGACCATGCCCTCTCCGATTGCCAGGTCACGGATTTCAGCGGAGGAAGCACCGGTAACGATGGCGTGCTTGATTTTGTCGCTCATGGTGAGGATTTCGAAAAGGCCCGTCCTGCCCAGATAGCCGGTGTAGGTGCAGTTTTTGCAGCCGGCACCATAGCTGAACTCGGTATGCTCCTCGCCTGTTTCGCGGAGATAGGCTGCTTGCTCCACCAGGGGTGCGGTGGCTTCCTGGGCACAACTGGGGCAAACACGCCGGACCATCCGTTGAGCCACGATGCAGATGACTGCGGAGCATATCAGGAAAGGTTCAACGCCGAGGTCGATAAGTCGAAACAGTACGCCTACGGTATCGTTGGCGTGGACTGACGATAGCACCAGATGTCCGGTGAGAGCGGACTGAGTGGCTATCTCAGCCGTCTCGCTGTCCCGGATTTCACCGACCAGTATGACGTCAGGGTCAAGGCGGACGATAGCCCGCAACCCGCCGGCGAAGGTTACGCCTGCCTTGACGTTTATTTGTATCTGGTTTATGCCCTGGAAACGGTATTCCACCGGGTCTTCACCGGGTCTTCAATAATAGTATAGTAATGATATTTCGTCCCACCTTGTCGAGGGAGTTTACTGCGGCGTAAAGCGTGGTGGTTTTGCCGGCGCCGGTAGGACCGCTGAGCAGGAGCATGCCATAAGGCGCCATAAGCATGCGCTCGAACTTTTCCTGGCTCTCAGGCAGGAAACCGAGCTGGGACAGGGACAGGACTGCCATTGATTTGTCCAGAAGGCGAAGCACTGCCGTTTCACCGTGGACGGTGCTGATGGTGGCTACCCTGATATCGATGTCTCTTCCCGTAGAGGCGACTGAGAACTGACCGTCCTGGGGACGGCGCGGGTCAGCGATATTCATATTGGCGAGAATCTTGATACGTGAAACCAGCGGACCGTGAGCAGTGATAGGCAGAGAGGTAACCTCGTGAAGAATGCCGTCTATGCGATAGCGGACACGTAGCTTATCTATCTCAGGTTCGATGTGAATATCAGAAGCCCGTGACTTCACAGCTTCTTCGACCAGGAGATTCAGAGCCTTGGCTATGGGAGAATCATCAGCTATCATTTCGGTGGCGGCTCTCTCTGCAACTGCTGTATCAATGGAGGGTGTTGCCAGACCGAACTGCTTGGCTATTTCACCAAAGGCTTTGTAGTTGAAGTCGATAGCCTGCTGCAAATCCGAGGGTGTAGCCGGCGCCGACTCGATTCTCATCTTGGTTTTGGCAGCCAGGGCTTGTATAGCCAGAATATCGTCAGGGTTAGCCATAGCCACACGCAAGGTGTTGCCCTCAACCGCGATAGGTAAAACGTTGTACTTCCGGGCAAGTTTTTCAGGGATTAGATTAAGGGCTTCCGATGTTGGAGATTGAGCCAGCGGGTTAAGCCGGGCAACGCCGGCAAGTGCTGCTGGGACTGCCGGTTCGGCGGGTGTCGGTTCGGCAGCCTTTGGGGCAGATGGTGCCGGTTCGGTTACTTTCGCCGCTGAAGGCTCTTTGTCCGGCTGCGCGGCTACCTTTTTATGTGTTTGCGGTTCAACGGTCGGCTTCTCAGTAGTTGCCTTGCCGGCTTCGAAAACTTTTATCTGCTGCTCTTCGGCGAATTGTCTGGCTTCATCGCTCAGTTTAGGTGACGCTACCAGTACGCTGCGGACGATGCCGGTGTCACGGACTTTGGCATCGAGCAAAGACACAGCCTCCAAGCCTACCTCGTCTTCTGCGGAGAGGAAATCTATGCTCACAGGGTGCGTGATAACGCCATCGTCCATGTAAGCCAGTACATCAAAAGTATGCTCTGCTCCCGACATGCCTGCTACCTTAGCCTGCTCCTCAGTCCTGTAGCCATGGTCGGCTAAAGATTTCAGGAGGTGAGCCTTGCTGCTGAAATCGATTGGCTTGGGGTGTTTGGCTGCCGATGGCGGCGCTGAATTCAAGAGATCGTTTAACGTCGCCTCATCAAAGACTTTTACGTGCTGCTGCCGGGCGAAGTTGGCAGCCATGTTGCCGAGTTTGGGTATGGCGATGAAGACTTTATCGATGATGCCGGCATCGGTGGATTTTTCGTCAAAGCCGAATATAGCGCCCAGTCCTACTTCGGCATGCTGGCTGACGGACAAGCTGATGACAACATCATAGCTGCATAAGCCGTCGTCTTTGTGAGCCAGCATAGCGAAGGCATGCTCGTTTCCTGAGCCGCCTTTGAGCCTGGCATCTCTGGTTACTTCGTAGCCATACTGCTTCAGTCTTTGTGCGAACTGGCTCTCACGCGTTTGCTCGGCATCTGCCTTAGCCATCTCTACTTCGCCTCGTTTTGTGGGTTATATTTTAACACATAAAGCCATACCCCCCTAATGTGCAGGGTTGTATAGCTTTAATCACTTTTCCGACTCTTCAGTTTCAGGGTACGACTGTTCCCATGCCGTCTCTTCGCGGCACTGGTGCCTGGCCGGGTAGAGACTGCTCCAGCCTGGGAGCGTAATTGTGGCACGCCATGCGTATCATGCCCAGTGGCACGGTCTTCGGGGAATTAACTACCATAAAGCATGCCCCATCGGCCATGGGCTTAACCACGATGGAGGAGAAACCCATACTGAATATAACATCATCGAGCTTGCCGAATCCGGTAGCCGATTGTTTGAATGCCTCGATTGCCTCGTTAATCGTCTGTATGAACCCGCCCAGCATTTCGGGCGGCAGTTTATTCTCGGGCGCAGCCCAGTACGAGAGCAACATCCCATCATTATCTGCTAATACAATAACCCAGGTCCCCGATAGCCCTTCCGCCATCTCAGTTAATAATTCCTTCATTCTAGTTTCTGCCATCAGAGATGACCTCCTTTCTCCCGAGTCCTGGTTCTCCTACAGCGCATCCCGTAAAGATAACTTAATTTAAGTGTATGTAAGTTAAAGTATGTTTGTCAAGTGAGCCAGTGTATTTCAGGTAGTACCTTAGTCCTAATCGGGACTTTTGTAAGGAGTTATGAGCGGCGCAATAATACAGTAAATGCGGGATGAGAGAGGGTGGGGTGAGGGAGGATTTTTTGTGTTTTCAGGGTACGATTGTTTCTATTGGGTCACTCTGTGGTAGCGATGCATTTCCGGGTATAGCCTGTTCCAGCCTCGGTGTGTATTTATTGCACGCCGTGCGTATAGAGCCCAGAGACACGCTCCCGGGGGCATCCACGACTATAAAGCAAGCGTCATTGAATATTGGCTTAAATATCATATAGCCTGAGGGTGTGTTCAAGATGACATCACTTAGGCTGGTTAACTGGGTAGCAGATTGTTTGAAGGCATTGATGGTGCTATTAATCTGTCGAATAAATCCCCCCAGTCCTTCAGGCGAACGATTATTCTGAGGCGATTCCCAGTAGGCAAGCACCATGCTGTCGATATCCACTATGGCGATCAGCCTGATTTCTGCAAGCCCCTCCGCCATCTCGGACAATATGTCGTTCATGTTCACATCCGGCACTATAGATTCGTTTCCTTCCCTATTACTGATCCTGGCTACTCCGGTAATCGGGTGAGCTAACTATCAATCGCTTTATCAACACAGCCTTCGCCGTTCTGCCTCGTCTGATTTCAAGTAGAAGATTGCTCCGGGGCGAAGATTACAGGTAATGCAGGCTTGTTTTTCCCTGCTGGCTTGTCTGATTTCAGGGGACTACAGTTCCCGTGCCGTCTTTTCGCGGCGACGGCTCACGGCCAGGTAGGGCAGCTTCCAATCGAGGGGCATAATTCATGCATGCAGTACGTATCATACCCAGAGGCACATTCCTGGGAGCAGATACTACTAGAAAGCAACTCGACTCAGCTATAGGCTTAATTACCTGATGGATGTTGGTGGTGCTGAATATGATATCTTCAAACCTGCTAAAGCCCAGAGGTGACTGTTTAAATATGGCTACTGCGGAATTAAATATCCGCATGAACCCGCCCAGACCTTCAGGGGAAACTTTATTATCGGCTGACTGCCAGGATGCCAGCACCATGCTGTCGGAGTCTATCAGTGTCACCATCCAGACTCCGGCTACTCCCCTTGCCATTTCAGACACTATGTCCTTAATATTACCGTCTGGCACTGAGGGTTACCTCCTTTCTATGTGTAGCTATTACTTCGTCCCGTTCATGGGCATGAGACCATTTCAAGGCGCGTACTATATAAAACACACCGTGAATTTACAGGTTAACAGGTCTTATCCCATTTCCGGCACATTTGACTTCAGGGCACGATTGTCCCCATGCCATCCCTTCGAGGCAATGATTCATGGCCGGGTAGAGCCTGCTCCAATCGGGGGGCATAATTAGTGCACGCCATGCGTATCATGCCCAGCGGCACGGTCTTCGGCGAACTTATGAATAGAAAGCAAGCCCCATCAGCTATCGGCTTGGCAATCATATAGGTGAAGGGCGTAGTGTATGTGACATCATCTAGCTTGGTGAAGCCGACAGTCGACTGTTTGAAGGCGGTGATAGACCCGTTAATTATCTGGATGAACCCAGCGAAGGCTTCAGGGGGAACTCTGTTTTCCGGCGACTCCCAGGATGCGAGCACCATACCGTCGCTATCTGCCACCATTACAATGTAAGTTCCGACCAGTCCCCTTGCCATCTCGGATAATACATCCTTCATGTTACCATCTGGCATTCGAGTTTACCTCCTTTCTTTCGATTTCTGATGTTGTTATATTCTAATATAGTTTATATGTCTTGTTGTTTGCTTCGTTCTACCAGATTCCCTATTTCCTCACCTCCTTTTACCGAAAGTCTGTTACTGCTAACAGGACTTTATCCGGTAGCCTGAAGGCAAACATCTCTTTTCAAGGGCATTCCAATAGACAACTTGATTCAAGTGTATGCAAGTTAAAGTATATTTGTCAAGTTCAGCGTTAGCTATGCGTAACATTTTAGTATTTTGCGGAAATAACGTATATCCGGTCGGCTTGTTGATATTGGTTGGGATAATCCTTCCGCTGAGAGGTGTGGCAATATAGGCGGCAGGTGGGATGTGAGGTTGTTCGCGGAGTTTATTTGTAGCCAGATCCTTCGGTCGCTTCGCTCTCTCAGGATGACAGAAGGCGAAGGGCTCTCTGAGGATGACAGAAGGCGAAGGGCTCTCTCAGGATGACAGAGGAGAGGCTACCTCACCCTGATCCTCTCCAATCGAGGGAGAGGGAAGTAAAGTCAAAAGTTAAAGATTCGCACTTGTCATTCTGAGCGCAGCGAAGAATCTACTCTTCTGGTGTGATTTACTTTTTGTGAGGTTGTTCGCGGAGTTTATTTGTAGCCAGATCCTTCGGTCGCTTCGCTCTCTCAGGATGACAGAAGGCGAAGGGCTCTCTCAGGATGACAGAGGAGAGGCTACCTCACCCTGACCCTCTCCAATCGAGGGAGAGGGAAGTGAAGTCAAAAGTTAAAGATTCGCACTTGTCATTCTGAGCGCAGTGAAGAATCTACTCTTCTGGTGTGATTTACTTTTTGTGAGGTTGTTCGCGGAGTTTATTTGTAGCCAGATCCTTCGGTCGCTTCGCTCTCTCAGGATGACAGAAGGCGAAGGGCTCTCTCAGGATGACAGAAGGCGAAGGGCTCTCTGAGGATGACAGAAGGCGAAGGGCTCTCTCAGGATGGCAGAAGGCGAGGGGCTCTCTCAGGATGACAGCCCCGACCTTTTAAGGTCGGGGGCACGGGGTTAAAACCTCGTGGCTACACGTTTGATTAACCTGCTGGTGACCGTCGAGGTTTGTATTATCTCAGGCTAACCTGGCGGGGTCATCGACTTCGATAACTTTGATCCTTTGATACTGGGCGAACTGCCTGGCTTCATTGCTGAGCTTGGGGCAGGCAAGCAGCAGTTTATCGTGAATGCCCACATCGTAAGCCCTGGTATCGAATGAGGACACTGTGTTAAAGCTGATTTCGTCTTTGGCTACCAGAATGTTTATGCCCAGGGTGTGGGTGATGATGCCGTCGTCATTGAAAGCCAGTATGTCGAAGGTGTGCTCAACACCAGACCTGCCCATAATTTTAGCTTGTTCCTCGAACCTGTAGTCGGAGCTTTTCAGGTGATCCAGGAGATTAGCTTTGTTTTCGAAGACGAAAGGCGTGCTGCCTGACTGCTTCGGGCTTGGTGGTGGGGGCGAGTTCAGCAGGGTTTCCAGGTCTTTTTCCTCGATGATTTTAATCCTCTGCTGCCGGGCGTATCGGCTGGCTTCCTGGTCCAGTTTGGGCACTACCAGCAGAACCTTGTCGTGTATGCCTAAATCATAGACCTTGTTGTCGAAAGCGAAAACCTCGGCTAAGCTTATGTCTTGCCCCCGGCTGCTAATGAGTATGCCGACGCCGATGATGTAAGTTATTAGACCGTCATCTCGTCGTGCCAGAATATCAATGAAATGCTTGGCTCCCGATTTGGTTGTGCCGTTGACGTTGGCGCTTTCAACTACCTCATAGCCCCTTTTCTTGAGAAAGTCCACAAATAGCGGTCTCTCTTTAAGCTCGAATTCCATCTTGCGTTTCTTTTCCACGTTAAGGTGATAGGAATACAGGACAATCTCAGTAGCCGCGTACTCGGGGAAGAAATGCGAGCATTGGAGGCACTGCCAGCTGGCTGCAGCCTCTTTGGATATAGTGCCGCAGTCACGGCATTTATAGCTGATGCCCAGGCTTTGATAGTCAGTTCCGAGAAATCTAAGTTCCTGTCCGCATTTAGGACAGATGAGTTTACCATTATCCGTGGCATAGTCATCTTCGAGGCTGTTGTTGCGGCAAGCGAAGTGCTCCAGTATTCGCCCTTTGCCTATATTCCCGGAGCCACACTTGGGGCAGCCAAGTTCTGATTTCAATTTAGGCGACTGGCAATGAGGGCAGAACAGGATATTTCCCCTTATGTTTTTGCCAAGGATATCCTGGTTCGCCAGGAATTCTAAAGTTGCTACGGCTTCCTGAGTTGTTGTCCCCAGGAGGCTTTCTGCTTGAGGATAGGCGAAACCGTCCTTGGTGGCAAGGTTAGTGGTCGGTTTGACTTCGCTTATATTGCCTGCCAGAAACTCCTTAACCAGCTTTATAGCCCTGGGGTCTTGTTTCACTATGTCGATGACGTCTATGACTTCAACCATTATATCTTCCCGGTATTTGATGTCAGCTAAGGAAGTTTAAACTAAACGTCAACAAGTTGCAATACATTTGTTTAGCTTCAGGGCGATTTTGGCCATATCGGGTATAGTACATTAGTACTAAAGGGGCGAAATACGGACAAAAAGCAAAGAGCAAAGGTTAAAAGTCAAAAGTCAAAATGACAGATAGAAATGGAAAATTATCTTAATCAGCCGGTCATTCTGTTCCTAACATCCTGTCATTCTGAGCGCAGCGAAGAATCTACTCTTCTGGTGTGATTTACTTTTTGTGAGGTTGTTCGCGGAGTTTATTTGTAGCCAGATCCTTCGGTCGCTTCGCTCTCTCAGGATGACAGAAGGCGAAGGGCTCTCTCAGGATGACAGGGGAGAGGCTACCTCACCCTGACCCTCTCCAATCGAGGGAGAGGGAAGTAAAGTCAAAAGTTAAAGATTCGCACTTGTCATTCTGAGCGCAGCGAAGAATCTACTCTTCTGGTGTGATTTACTTTTTGTGAGGTTGTTCGCGGAGTTTATTTGTAGCCAGATCCTTCGGTCGCTTCGCTCTCTCAGGATGACAGAAGGCGAAGGGCTCTCTCAGGATGACAGAAGGCGAAGGGCTCTCTGAGGATGACAGAAGGCGAAGGGCTCTCTGAGGATGACAGAGGAGAGGCTACCTCACCCTGACCCTCTCCAATCGAGGGAGAGGGAAGTAAAGTCAAAAGTTAAAGATTCGCACTTGTCATTCTGAGCGCAGCGAAGAATCTACTCTTCTGGTGTGATTTACTTTTTGTGAGGTTGTTCGCGGAGTTTATTTGTAGCCAGATCCTTCGGTCGCTTCGCTCTCTCAGGATGACAGAAGGCGAAGGGCTCTCTCAGGATGACAGAAGGCGAAGGGCTCTCTGAGGATGACAGAAGGCGAAGGGCTCTCTGAGGATGACAGAGGAGAGGCTACCTCACCCTGACCCTCTCCAATCGAGGGAGAGGGAAGTAAAGTCAAAAGTTAAAGATTCGCACTTGTCATTCTGAGCGCAGCGAAGAATCTACTCTTCTGGTGTGATTTACTTTTTGTGAGGTTGTTCGCGGAGTTTATTTGTAGCCAGATCCTTCGGTCGCTTCGCTCTCTCAGGATGACAGAAGGCGAAGGGCTCTCTCAGGATGACAGAAGGCGAAGGGCTCTCTGAGGATGACAGAAGGCGAAGGGCTCCCTCAGGATGACAGAAGGCGACATGCTTGGAGTGACATATAGCGAAGGAGTCGCAATGGCGGTCTTTGGGTTTGGGTCGTTGCCCATCCCGGTAAAAGGGAATGGACTACGTTTATATTTGACAAAGGGAGGCTGTTTGGCTACAATTGTAGTTGTTTAAAACAACAACAATGATTGATTTGCAGAATTATTTAAGCGTGCGTGAAGCAGCCAGGCAGGTAGGCATACATGAGGAGTCGCTGCGGCGGCTTCTCAGGATGGGCAGTCCGCCGGGGGTGAAACTGGGCGGTCAGTGGTTTATACGTAGAGAGCAGTTGACTCTGTTTACAGCCACGTATGATGCTAAGACTGGTAAGAGAAGGCAGCTCATTTAAAAGGTTGCCATCTAATATGAGGAGGTTTATGCGGAAAGAAAGAAGCATTGTCGGCTTCAGCGTTTTGTTGATCGCAGCTTTGTTGCTGAGCTTGATACCTCTGGGTGACATTGAGACGGCGTCAGCCAACCCGGGCAAGATGCTGTGGTCTATTGTGAATACGCCGAGTACGGAAAATAACGTCATAGCTGACCCTGCTAGCCCTTTCCCTTCAGAGGTAAACGTCATTGCCATCGGCTCTGACGACAAGACCTTTTATGCCGTGGGTATACCCAATGGCGATGTTCATAAATCAACCGATGGCGGCGTTAGCTGGACGGTTAATTTAGGTGGCGCTGGAGGTAGTATAGCCGCAGCCGGCGCCAATCTGCCGGTGTGGAATCTAGCCGTAGCCCCGGATGATGCGAACTTCCTGGTGGCTGTAACGGATGGAGGAGGGGTGAATCCTGGTCCGGGAATGGTATTCGCCTCTGAGAATGGCGGCGCCACCTGGTATAATACCAATTTCCCTGCCCTTGGTGGTACCGAATACATCAGCTGCATTGACATCTCTGTAACCTACGGCAGTAATAATCACGATATCGCCATTGGCACCAGGGATGGCGTTCCGACTGGCAGAGTGTTCGTGGCTAAGATGCCCGGCTTCTCTAACTGGATGAACCAGGCTCTGCCAGCAACTGATGTGGTGGCGCTTAAGTTCTCGCCTTCGTACACCAGCGATTCCAGCCTGGTGGTCGTCTCGTCGGATGGTACAGGTACCTTTTTGCGTCTTGGCATTCGTGATACCGCAGCCAACACTACCAACTGGGCTGGCTGGACTCCGTTGGAACTGAGGGACACCGGTCCTCTCCCATCGCCAACCAACGCACAAATCATAACTGCCGACGTGGAGCTGCCTTCCGATTTCTCCGGCACGAACCCCAGTCTCCGTCGTTTTTATGTCAGCACAGATGCTGTTGTTACAGTTGTCCAGTCCGGCGTTTACCGGGTTGATAATATCGTGCCTTATCGGATAAATCCTCCGACGACAATTCCGACGACGGGCAGGATTTCCAGCATGGCTTATCATGGAACTTATGCTGAGGGAACGCTTCTGGCGGGTGAGGTTACCGCCGACCCGGCAACGGGCATGGCATTCGTCTGGAGGACTTCAGACCCCTTCGCAGTAACGCCTACATGGCAGAAATCAGATGAGCGCAAGTCACCGACCGGCGGCTTTGGTTCTGGCTTCGTCAATGCTCAGCTAGCCTGGAACTCTGATGGCACCAGGGCTTACTGCGGCACCAGCTCAGCCAATCCTACGGCAGGGGGCACTGCCTGGTTGGCGGGCCAGTGGCCGCTAGCCTGGACAAACGGTGCTCAGTTTGATGAATCTGCCTTCTCGGTCAGCCCATATGCGCCTGCCTATGAGCAGTTACTCGATATGTACGATAAGTCCAAGGACCCTTACACAGGAAACATCTGGAACCAGCTCAGCCTTATAGATACTCAGATTTCTTCTCTCTCCGACGTTGCCGCGCTGGAAGCTCCTGAGATTGGTGATAAAGCCATTATAGATTACGATATCATCTATTTAGCCTCCGTAGATAATACCGGTGGCATGGATAGTATCTGGCGGAGCACCAGCGACCCACCGGGCAGTACCTGGGAGAGAGTGTTGTGCATTGCTACTACAAATGATGACATAATCCTCCGTGTTAAACAGACGCCTTACGAGGAAAGTGTTAGAAGCGATGTAATTGTCTTTGCCGACCGTGGTACTGACGTGGTCGGTTATTCCAGATATGAAGAATATGGGGCAGCTAGATATAAAGGATATGAGGGGCAGGCATGGGATGTTAGAAATTTCATGGCTGTAACTGATTTAGCTGTTGCCAGCATAGAGGTTATTTATATTCTGGACGGTACGATGGTATACCGGTATAACAGCTCAGGCACTCAGACAAATTCAGGAGAAACACGGCTCGGCACAGGGCATACCATAGCAGTGCCGCTGAAAAATCCCGAGGTAGGCGGGATAGCTGAAGACTGGGTGATAGTGGGTGAGGATGGTCCGCCTACCGGCTTTTCCAGGGTGGTATGGGCTGATTTCTCTGAGGCTGTAATAGATTTTGCTCCGCTCACAGACGAGCGAGTAGAATTGCCTGTACCGGGGAACGTGCATGTCATTGCCGATGATAGATTTGAGGTGAACAAGATTGTATATGCTGCCACCAATGATTTTGCAGGTAACAACGGCAAAATCTACCGGTGGGTTATTGATAAAAGCACCGCATGGGATGAGCTGGAGCCGCCGAACAGCGCTTTTTATGGATTGGCTCAGAGAAATGATGTCCTGTATGGGGCGTGGCTAAGTCCTCAGGTTACAGCAATTACTTCTTTTACTGGCGCTGACCGTACCGTTTACCCCAGAGCCGTTGTGCCGCCAGCTACGGAATGGGATTATTTGACTGTGGGGCTTCCTCCCGTCGTAGTTTTCAGTCGTGAGCCCAGCTCGCTTAAAATCTCAAGCAATGAGGACAACAGCCTGTGGGCGATTGATAACCGTGCCTACAATTGGGCAAATGGGACAGGTTGCCTGTGGGCATTGGCTGATACTGTAGCTAAGGTAGGTCCATGGACAACCTCGCCGGCAAGCGGTGATTTTGTTCCTGTTGACCCGGTTACAGGTAGAGCTACTGAGATAGATTTCAAGTGGCGTCAGCTCAGCTATGCCTCGGCATATGAACTGGAGCTGGCTAAGGACAGCGGTTTCAGCATAGTAGTGCTGCGCAACGCAAATATTGTGCCGGCTAACCAGCTGGCGCCAGAATGTTATTTCCCGGCGGGTGGCCTGGTGCCCACGCTGGCATCCGGCATCGCCGGCTTTGGGAATCTTGAAGCCGGTCACACCTATTACTGGAGGGTCAGAGCCAGGGTTGACGTTGCCGGTGAGGCTGTCCGCAGTCCGTGGTCGGCGACGATGTATTTTACGGTAGGGGCCGGTTTTCCGGTGATGGCGGAATATCCCACTGTTACATTGTTCAGTCCTCCTTATGGCGCCAGAGGTGTCTCCCGCGCTCCGGCTTTTTCCTGGTCTCCGATGCCGAGGACCAGCAGATATGAATTTGTGCTGGCTAAAGATGCCGCCCTACAAGATGTGGTGGTTAAGACTAATGTGCCGCTGACATCCTATCTGTATGATGGTGAGCTCGATTATGGCACCGGCTATTTCTGGCAGGTTAGAGTGATTGAACCCATAGTCAGCGACCCAAGTGCCATAGGCAGCTTCACGGTGATAGCTGAGGAAAAGCCTGTAGAAACGACGACGGAGGAGCCAGCGCCGATACCTTTCTGGGTCTGGGGGGTGATTGCCTTATATGCTATCCTGGTGGTGGCTATGATTGTGTTTGCCGTGGTGAAGCCCAGGCGTCTCAGACCGAAGGCTGCTGCCGAAATTAAACTGAAATCTGTTGACGATAAGCCTAAGGCTGCCCCTGTAATTAAGCTGGAATCTGTTGGTGATAAGCCCCGGAATCCGATTGCCAGGATTTGGGATGCCATGACCGCGGGAGTCAGACGGAGGGCTGCCCCGGTAGATAAGCTGGACATGACTGGTGACAAGCCCCGGAGTCCAATCGCCAGAACTTGGGATAATGTAATAATGAAGGTCAGGGGATGGCGCTTCTTTAGAAAGTCCGGAGATGGCAGCTCTCTCGACAAACTGGAATGAACGAGATAAGCTACCCGTTTGTGTTACAGGCAGTGGCGACTCTCGAGAGTCGCCACTCGAGTTTCCAGTTGATATGCTGGTTGTTGGGGGTGAGGGAATCTCCCTGGCATGGAAAGATAAAATAGCCCTTGACAAGTAATGCGGCTAAATGATAGATTGTCCAGTAATTACCGAATGAGTGGTCAGTCGAAATATTGATATTAATCTAACTTTGCTGGCACATACACAATACTAAAAATATAAGGGAGGTCGCTAACTATGCATAAATATGGGACGCAGGAATGGTACGGTGTGTACATGGAGGAGATAAATAACAGTAAGTCATACGAGGAGTCGGCAAGGACATGGGAAGGTGATTTTTACTTTATCACGGAGAAGGGCGGCCCGGTCAAAGAACCAATATATGGGTACGTAGACCTTTATCATGGCAAATGCAGGGCAGCAGAAGTCGTTACCGACCCCAAGAAGTATAACCCTGAATTCATAATTCAGGCTCCTTATCATATCTGGAAGAGGATATGTCTGAAACAGCTCGATTCCACGCAGGCGCTTATAACCAAGCAATCCAAGCTCATGACGGGCAGCAGGGGCACCATGGCTAAAATCATGCGCTACACCAAGGCGGCTAATGAGCTTACCAATATAACTGCAAAGATTCCCACCGAATGGCTGGACTGAACGTATTTAAGCGTTGCAAAAATACTGGATAGGCATATAATATCCCTAAAAGGAAGGGAGGTTTTGTGATGGCTAAGTTTTTTACTCAAGAGTGGTGCGATCTATACAAGGAGGCGATAAATAGCAACAAGGCATACGAGGAGTCGGCAAGGACCTGGGAGGGGGACTTTTACTTTATTATGGAGGCAGGCGGCCCGGTTAAAGAGACGGCTTACACGTACATTGACCTTTACCATGGCAAATGCCGGAAAATAGAGGTTGTCGCCGACAAAAGTAAATACAAGCCTGAATTCACCATGTCAGCTCCATACCCTGTCTGGAAAAGAATAGCCACAAAGGAGCTCGACCCTATAAAGTCCATGATTACCAGGCAGGCAAAGCTCTCGGGCAACATGGCCAAAATCATGCGCTACGTCAAGGCGGCTAATGAGCTGACCACCAGTACCACACACGTGAAGACTGAGTGGCTGGACTAAGCCGGGTTAATAGTTTACATAATATCTTATAGGAGGTTAGCATGTGGACTTTTTCATGCCCGTTTATTGCCTATGGAGACAATGCCCTGGAGTACATAGCCCAGATTCAGGGCAAAAAAGCTTTCATTGTCTCGGATAAAAACATAGTAAAACTCGGCTTAACAAAGCTGGTTACCGACCAACTGGACGCAATAAACATTAAATGGCAAATTTTTGATGAAGTAGAACCAGAGCCTTCGCTTAACACCGTTAAAAAGGGTGGGGTAGAGGTAGGGAAGTACCAGCCCGACTGGGTCATCGGAATAGGCGGTGGTTCGTGTATGGATGCAGCCAAGGCTATCATTATACTGCTGGTAAGGCCGGACCTGGAGCCGGATTCGATTATTGCCTCCGATACTTATAATTTTAGAGCCAAAGCCAGGCTCATGGCTATTCCCACCACCAGCGGTACCGGCGCTGAGGCTACCTGGGCAATAGTGCTCACCGACACAATCGAAAACCGTAAGCTTGGCCTGGGTACCACCGAATGTATGCCCGATGTGGCAATTCTTGACCCCGTTATGGTTGCCGGCATGCCTCCTAAAATCACAGCTGATACCGGCATGGATGTCGTCACGCATGCCATAGAGGGGTACGTGTCAACCTGGGGGACCAGCATAACCGAGGGGCCAGGATTGATTGCCACAAGGAAAACTTTTGAATATCTGCCCAAGGCTTATAAAAACGGGGATGATATTGAGGCACGCAAGGAGATGCAGAACGCTGCTATGCTCGGTGGCATGTCCTTCGGCAATTCCATGGCTGGATTGGGACATAGCACCGGACACGCCCTGGGAGCAATGTTCCATGTTCCTCACGGGCGTGCTGTGGGACTTTTCCTGCCCTATACCATGGAATACATTATCAACGGCTCTGAGGAGACGACAGCCAAGTATGCCGAGATAGCCCGCTTTTGTGGTATCGCCTCCGGCTCGGACAAGGAATGTGCTAAAGCTTTAGCCGCTAAAGTCCGTGCGCTGGCGAAGGAAATTGGCCAACCGATGTCTGTCAAGGAATGCGGCATCGATAAGGCAAAGTATGATGAATCGATTCCTGGATTGATAGACAGGGCATTGAATGAGGTCATGACGATGACCGTCACCCGAGTTCCCGGCGAGGAGGACCTGGGCAAGATATTCAGGTATGCTTATGAGGGCAAGAGCATCGATTTTTAATTAAATACCTGAAGGAGGATACCATGAATGGATATCATGGCAAAATCCTGATAGTTGACCTCAGCAAGGGTGCGCTTACCGATGAGCCGCTGAATGAAAAATATGCCCGCGATTTCCTCGGCGGTACTGGGCTGGCTGCGCGCTACTTGTATGACATGGTCGATGAGAAGACCGATCCGCTGGGACCAGATAATCCTCTCATACTCATGTCCGGACTACTCAACGGCACCAGCGGTCCCAGTGTCAGCCGCTGGGGTGGTGCTACCAGATCTCCGTACACAGGGCATTATGGTGATGCCAACGCCGGCTCCTGGTTCGGCGCCGAACTCAAGAATGCCGGTTACGATGGCATCATACTCAAAGGCAAATCAGCCAAGCCGGTATACCTTTACATCAAGGAAGGCGTTGCCGATTTAAAAGATGCCAGCGGCCTTTGGGGCAAGGATACCTACAGGACTCAGGAGGAAATCAAGAAGGTATATGGAGATAATCGCACACAAATCGCATGTATCGGTCCAGCATCTGAGAACCTGGTGCTCTACGGCAATATCATGTCTGAGTACGGTCACTGCCTGGGTCGGGCTGGGTTGGGCTGTGTTATGGGCTCTAAGAAGGTCAAAGCCATAGCAGTGCGCGGCAAGATGAAGCTACCCATGCATGATCCGGAAAAGTTCCGCAAAGTGGCACGGCAAGCCACGACTGAGGTGAAGGAAGGCTTTTTCACCCAGTGGATGCATGAAGGTGGCACAGCATCATGGGTGGATTCTGCTATTTCCTATGGCGACGGCCCAACCAATTACTATACTGCCCCAACTTTGCCGGAAGCAACGAAAATAAGCGGAGCCGAGCAGTTCGAGAAATTTCAGACTGACAGTACCCCTTGTTTTGGCTGTCCCATACGTTGCCGTAAGATACTCCAGATAAAAGAAGGGAAGTATTTATATGATAGAGTGGAAGGTCCTGAATACGAAACATTGATTGCTCTGGGGGCAATGATGGGGCTGGATCTCGACATGTCCACAGCTGCTTACCTTAACGAGATGTGTAATGCTTACGGGTTCGACACTATCAGTGGCGGCGCCAGCGCCGGCTATGCTTTTTATCTATATGGTTTAGGTGTAATTTCGGAGAAAGATACCGGCGGACTTAAGCTCACCTGGGGGAATGTCGACGCCGCTGTCGAGCTGTTGCAGCAAATCGGCAAGAATCAGGGCTTCGGTGCCATCGTGGCAGGAGGGACAAAGCGCATGGCGCAGAAATACGGTCGTCCCCCTGGTGAAGCCGTCCAAACAAAAGGTCTCGAGATTCCGATGCACGACCCGAGGGCGTACCACAGCATGGGCATTGTCTACGCAACCGCTCCGCGCGGAGCCGACCATAATAAAAGCAATGCTTACCAGATAGATGGCGGTACAGGCCATCCTGACCTGGATTTTCCTATAACTGACCGCTGGGCTGATGATAAAGCTGCCATGGTTGAGAGAAGCCAGAACTGGGTGGCTGCAAGCGATTCCATAGGTATATGTGTCTGGGCGCTTATACCAGTTACCATGATAACCGGCATGATAAATGCTTCTACAGGCTGGAATACCGACCTGGCTGAGCTGTTGAAGGCAGGGGAACGTATATTCCAATTGCAGCGGGCTCTTTCCTGCAAGCTTGGTATCTCTGCAAAAGACGATGTGCTGCCCGAGCTGGTTATGAGACCGATTCCTGAGGGCGGAACTGAGGGCCATGTGCCCAACATGGAGAAGATGTTGCCTGAGTACTATACCCTGAGAGACTGGGACAGTGCTACGGGCAAGCCATCGAAGAAACGATTAGAGAGCCTGGGTATGCCGGAGATAGCGGCATCAATCGGCGCTAAGTAATACCAGGAACGGATGCAGGTTTTCAACCGCCGGCAACTCTTGGCAGCAAATCAAGATTATCACCATCTTTAAGTACCGGTTCATCTAACTGTCTTATATTCTTGCCGTTAAGCAGGACGTTGCTGCTATCCCAGACAGATTGCTTCTTTTTGACGCCCCGAGATTCAAGTTTTTTGTTATATACATGCCCGTAATTAGTCTCAACATAGTCTCTGGCTTCATCGATATTGTTTACATCGGCTGTTACGGTTCGCACACCCAGGAAAAGCCTCCACGGTCCGATGAAGTTTATGTTGACTTTAGCCAAGATTTCACCTTACAATTGCGACTTATAGTGACAGACATTATAATCTGTTTCTGTGCCATGTCAACAGCCTATTGACACAATAATTGATTGATGGTAAATTATGTCTCATTACATGTCGAGCGAGTGGTCAGTCGATTGTTGGTATCCATTAAATTTCCTCAACTTTTCAATGGTGTGATTTTCGGGCGAATTCTATATTATTCTTTGTAGGGAAGGTGGCTTAATCTCGGGAGTGTATTGTAAAGCGCAGTTATAGCTTGACCACTGACCTGGGAAAGGAGGGTGTATGCCATAGTGAAGGGAAAGTTAAGCCAAACAGAGACCAAAAAAATAAGGAAGGAGGATTGAAAATCGATGAAAAAGTGGTATAACGTTGTGGCAATTTTGATGGCCACGTTTATTGTGCTTGGAGTGTTCGCCATAGGCTGCGCCGAGCCAGCCCCGCCTCAGCCCACCGGGCCCATAACCATAAATATAGGAACACCGGTGCCTCTAAGCGGTCCAGCGGCAAACTGGGGAAAGGTTCCTACGCCATTCTATGAAGCCTTTATTGAGGTGTTCAACAAAGAAGGCTTTCAGGTAGATGGTCAGACTTACAACCTTAAGCTTATTCAAGTTGATGATAAGAACACACCTGAGGGTGGTGCTGCTGCCGCCAAGCAGCTCATATTCGGAGATGGCTGCAAGTTCCTCGTCGGGCACTGGAGCTGGAATTTCCCCTCTGTATCGGCTGTGACCAACCCGGCCAAGGTAATTCTTATTGCCAGGAATGGCAATGAGGCAGTACCTGCCAGTTGGGGTGGGCTGTATGACCCAGAGACGATGCCTTATGTTGTTTTTGGACATCCATCCCAGGAGGAGTATCTAGGTGACGCTCTGGCAATTGTCAAAGCAATCCCTGATTACAAAGTTTTAGGCATTCTGGACTCGACCCAGGGCAAGGGCGCAGGTTGGGACAACGTAGATAATACGCTTGATGCTGACGGAGTCAAGTATCACCACGAGTGGTACACGCCGGGTACAGCGGATTGGGCTCCATACATTACCAGGTTTGCAGAAGCGGGTTGTGGTGTTGTCTTTACTGCTGGGGATATCTCTTCGACCATGATTTTTGCCAAACAGCGTTGGGAGATGGGTTACAAGGACATGCGGGTTGGTCATTCTGGCCCGATTCTTGACCCAGCCATGTACGTCGCTGTCTGCGGCCGTGATGCTGCTCAGGGTCTTATTGGTTCATATTATGCTCCATGGGATTTCAAGGAGATCGAGGTTAACCCCAAATATATTGACATGTGTCAGGAAGCGATGAGTATGGTGTCGGAGGAGCAGGGTAAGCCATATGTTTACACCGGTGGCATAGGCTGGCTGCCAACTCAAGCATTGATTCTGGCTCAGGCACTGGAGAAGGCTGGCACTGTGGATGACCCCGATGCCATTATGGAGGCTATCCGCGGTGGTACCTTTGACACGCCGATTGGTAAATATACGATGTCGGGTGCAAAGACTTACGGTTCGCCGATAGTCTTCGGAAATCCTAACGCTATCTCGCAAATCCAGGGTGACAAAGAAGTATATATTTCTGAATCTCCCTGGCAACCAATCCCATAACAGCACGGAAACAGGATAAGGAGAATTGGTATGCCCCCTGCCGAAATATGGGTTGATGGATTAGTTCAAAGTTGCATATATATGACGATGGCGTTCGGCATGGTGCTGGTATTCAGCATACTGGGGATTCTGAACTGGACACATGGTCAGTTCTACATGCTAGGCGCTTTCGTAGTCTATTACGCTATAACAGCAGCGGGCATACCTTTCCCCATAAGCTTGCTTATATCCGGGGTGGTTGTAGGCGGATTGGGTGCACTCGTGGAGAAATTTATCATCGAGCGTCTCACTGCCCCGGGTTATGGCATGCTATACGTAACTGCGGCGACTCTGGCGCTCATTTTCTTCTTCGAGGGTGCAGCCGGTATGGTCTTTGGCCTTCAAGATAAGGGGTTGGCCATGGTATTACCAGGTGTACTTAATTTGAGTTCGTTTAGCATAAGCTATCAGAAAATTGCTGTAGTTATTTTTACCCTGGTCATCATGATTGCCATGTATATTGTGTTGAACTTTACCAAGGTAGGGCTGGCTATCAGAGCTGCGGCTCAAGAACCGGATGCCGCCAGCTTATATGGCATCAGTGTAGGGCGGGTTTCAGTAATCGTTATGGGCATCGGCTGTGCACTGGCGGCGATGGCAGGCAGCATCATGGCGCCTGTCTACATAGTTAATCCTTTCATAGGGCGAATTCCCATGATTTTCTCTCTGCTGGCTATTATCATCGGAGGCCTGGGCAGCCTCACCGGGGCAATTGTAGGTGGCATAATACTGGGCTTACTTAACAGCGTCATAGCTTATTATGTGTCTTATCTCTCTGAGTTCGTGCTTTTTCTGCTTGTCATCGTTATCCTGCTGGTCAGGCCGCAGGGGTTATTTGGAGCCTCTATAAAATGATACCGTACCTAGATTATAAGACCTTGTTGCCAAGAACAGCGGCCGGATTCCTGGCTGCGCTGCTAGTCATTTTCCCTGTTTTCACCACTAATGTGATAACACTGTCTATATTTATATCAAGCGGAATCTGGGCGATTGCAGTTATGGGCTTTACGCTGGTATTGAGGACAGGGCAATTCAGTCTGGGGCAGGCGGCGTTCATGGCTTTAGGCGGTTATACTTCTGCCATACTCACTGCTAATCTGGGCATGCCGTTCTGGCCCAGCTTTCTGCTGGCGGGCATTGTATCAGGAATCATTGCTTTAATTATCGGCCTGGTGGTACTGAGGGTGGGCGGCATATATTTCTCAATTATTACGCTTGCCCTTTGTGAGATGGTGAGGCTTCTTGCTCAGCAAATGGAAGGGATAACCCATGGTGTCAGGGGGTTGATACCGCCTCCACCACCTCCCATTGTCCTGGGTAGTTTTGAAATAAATTTCTCTACGAGCATAGTGCCGTATTATTACTTTATGATACTTCTGGTGGCTGTAACGTCACTGGTCTTCTGGCAGATAGGCCGTAGCCGTCTGGGCGGCACGTTTTCCAGTATGGCAGCCAATCAAATACTGGCTGAGCATCAGGGCATTCATCTTATGAAATACAGGGTAATTGCTTTTACCGTGGCAGGAGTGTTCACAGGGTTTGCCGGTGCCTATTACGCTCACTTCTTGTCAATAATAACTCCGCTGATGTTAGGACTGTGGGAGTCCATACAGATAATGATGATGAGCATTGTAGGCGGTATCAGCTCGATAGTTGGCGGGGCGTTAGTCGGCTCTCTCGTGTTGTATACTTTGGGTATCTATCTGTCCCGTCTGCCAATATACAATATTCAATACCTGTTGTTCGGCGCTGTCGTGGTGATTGTGCTGCTTTTCCTGCCTAAAGGAACCGGGCTTATAGACCTCTGGGGTAAATTCTGGCGCAAGGTCTTTAGAGAGCCCGATGAATATGAAATACCTGAAGAAGTTGAAGCAGCTGTGGAGTGAATCAGGGGATAAAGTAGAGATGCCGTTAATAGAATTGAAAGGGTTAACAAAATTTTTTGGCAAACTGGCTGCCATAGAGGATGTCGACCTCAGTGTGGAAAAAGGCGAGGTTTTGGGTATTGTTGGTCCTAATGGCTCTGGCAAGACCACGATGATTAATGTTATCTCAGGCTATTACCGTCCCAGTCGGGGGACGATTTTATTCAATGAAGAGAAAATATCAGGGTTGCGACCCGACCAGATAGCTACACGGGGCATAGTCAGGACTTTTCAGTCAAATGTGCTCTTTGAAGGAGCCACAGTGCTGGAAAGCATGCTGATAGGGTCGTTCCGACAGTATAAAACAAAAGATTGGCAGGCTTTTTTCGAAACCAAAGCTTATAAAGATGACCATGAGAGAGTTGTTGGCAGGGTAATTGAGTTATTAAAGACATTCGATATATTTAACGACATATTTTTGCCGGCGGCAGGGCTTTCGCACGGTTACCAAAGGATGCTGGGAATAACTATGGCGCTGATAGCGAATCCCACCGTGCTGCTTCTCGATGAACCGACCACCGGCATGAACCATGAAGAGGCTATGTTTGTAGTTGAGAATATCAAGAAGATCAGTGAACAGGGCATCACGGTATTAGTGATTGAGCACAACATGAAGGTGCTGCTAAATATAGCTACCAGGGTGGTCGTGCTCAACTTTGGCAATAAGATTGCCGACGGCAAACCTGAGGAAGTGATGAATAAACAGGAGGTCATCGAGGCTTACCTGGGTACGGAGACAATATAGATGATGCTGGAGCTTAAAAATGTCTCGGTTTATTATAAAAAACATGTTGCCATCAGGAATTTGTCACTGTCTGTAGATAAAGGTGACTTTGTCACCATACTGGGGGCAAACGGAGCTGGTAAGACGACTACACTTAATGCCATCAGTGGAATCATTAAGGTTAAGAAAAAGAAGACAGGTGAGGGGTTAAAGGGTGAGATTTACTTCAAGGGGCAGAAAATAAGCGGGCTGACAGCGGCAAAGATAGCATCCCTGGGTATTATCCAGATTCCTGAAGGTAGAAAGATTTTCCCGTTGCTGACAGTCAGGGAGAATTTGCGGGTGGGAGCTTATCTGCGAAAAGACGGGAAAGAGGTACACAGGTCACTGGAGAAAGCGCTGTCTCTTTTCCCTGTCCTGAGGGACAAGCTCCATGCCAAGGGTCGAGAGCTAAGTGGCGGGCAGCAGCAGATGCTGGCTATCGCACGCGGGCTGATGGCGCAGCCGGAAGTGCTTTTGTTTGACGAACCCTCTCTGGGGCTCAGTCCTTTACTGCGCCAGCAGCTGGCTGAAAAGATAAAGGAGATTAACCGTGAAGGAATGACGGTGGTGCTGGTGGAACAGAACGCACGTCTCGGGCTTATGCTGGCGTCCTATGGTTATGTGCTCGAGAACGGTGAGCTGATATTGCAGGGCAAGACATCTGACCTGATTAACCATGAGGACGTGCGGAGAGCGTACCTTGGAGTTTAGAAGTGCGTAGCAGCCAGTGGCTGGTCTTAGAAGCTTTTATGAAAGCTGTTGACAGGTTGGAGGAGAAATTATATGCAGGATTATTCGTGGTTTAAGAGCTATGACCCTGGTGTACCGCATACGCTGCAGCCCTATCCAGATATTACGGTGCTTGATGTTCTTGCTGATGCTGTGAGGCAGAGACCGGAGCATCCCGTAGCCATCTTTCAGGGAAGGGAAGTATCCCTCCGCGAGGTGGAAGAACACAGCAATGCACTGGCTGCGGCGCTCATTGCCAGCGGCGTTAAGAAAGGTGATAGAGTAATATCTCTTTTTCTAAACTGTCCGCAGAGCTTTATCGCCTTCTTTGCCATCTGGAAGGTGGGAGGCATAGTGGTACCACTCAATCCGTTTTATACGTCATTTGAACTTGAGCACTCTATAAACGATGTCGAAACTGAGGTGGCAATAGTAGGCTCGACATATTATAAGACAGTCAAATCTTTCCAGCCTCACACCAAGCTGCGCCTGCTGATTGCTTCAGATCTGGATACATATGCTGAGTCACCATCGAAGAAGGAGGGCGATTCGGTCAAGCTGGAAAAAGGAGATGTCTGGTGGAGTGACCTGATAGAGAAGTACAGCGGCTCGCCACGTCCAGATATCAAAGTTAACCCAGCGGATACAGCTCTGATATTGTTTAGCGGCGGCACTACCGGCATACCCAAGGGTGTTATGGGCAGCCACCATTCGATTATTATTACTGCTATGTTTCACAGGGCGTGGTATAAGTCGGTGATAGTTGACTGGGAGGATAAAGTACTGGTGCAATTACCCTTGTTCCATTCCTTTGGGGTATATGTCGCTTTCGGAGTTTCGCTAATGTGTCATGCCCCACAGGTGCTGATTCAGAACCCACGGGATATTAAAAATGTTGTTGATTCTATCAGGGACTACAAGATAACCAGCGTTTCTGTTACTCCTACCACGTTGATAGCGATACTCAATTATCAGGGTCTGAAGGCTGGCGATTTGAGATCATTAACACGAGTTGGTTCAGGTGCAGCTCCGCTTATGGCTGAGACTAAACATCGGTTTGAAAAGCTCATCAGCGGACCTGTTGTAGAGGGATATGGTTTAACGGAATCGGGAATTGTTGGTGCGAACTTCCCGGTTAAGGGAAAATGGAAGCAGGGCTCGGTAGGTGTGCCACCTGTAGATGTGGTAGTGCGCATAGTGGATATTGATACTGGCGAGAGGGAGCTCAAGGCAGGAGAGGAAGGCGAGATTACCATAAAGGCACTTCAGTTGATGCAGAAGTACTGGAAGCGACCGGGGGAGACAGCCGAGATCTTGCGTAATGGGTGGCTATATACTGGTGACATCGGGTATATGGACGAAGATGGGTATCTATTTATCACGTCGCGCAAGAAAGACCTCATAAAGTGTGGGGGCTTTCAGGTGTGGCCACGGGAGGTGGAGGAGATACTAATGGCGCACCCTGCAGTAGCGGAGGTGTGCGTTGCAGGGATTCCAGACCCGCGGCAGGTGGAGGCAGTGAAGGCTTGGGTGGTATTAAAAGAGGGGCAACAGATAACACCGGAGGAACTGCAAAAAATTTGCCGGGAGAAGTTAACAGGCTATAAAATTCCCAGGTTCTTTGAGTTTCGCAAGGAATTACCAAAGACACTGGTGGGTAAGGTATTGCGCAGGGTGCTACAGGACGAAGAGAAAGCTAAGTAGACTTATGATCAACTTTGGTAGGTGAGCGTACCCATGAATCACTGCCATGACCATTTGGGTTTTCCTTACGCCGCTGGTCCCAGTCATCTTTCAGATGCTGTACCTCTATAATCGGATATCCGGCGGCTTCGGGAATTTTTAAATCGCTGGAACCACGCGCCAATAAAACTGATTTATGTTCGCACATATCTGCATATTGCTCAAGTGTATAGAAGTGATAAAGGTGCCACCCTTTTATCACCCATGTATGGCAGAACAATTCAATATCAACTGCGGTCATTAATGAGTCACTGGTCTTGAACTGGCCTTCACGACAGCCCTTATCTATTATCTCTTTAAATAGAGCTACTATCCGAAGCTCCGTATTGACTATGTCCTCTAATTGCTCCCATTCTAAGTGTTGCGCTGTGTTATACCAGAAGAGCACCATTCTATCTCTTAAATCAACGAGATATACAAGCTTCCTGACAGCTTTCCGGAGCATTTCCTCGGGCGCTGCATCTGGCATTTCCTTGCGTACTTCTTTCTCCCATTTATTTATATCTCTGATGTGTACCTTGCTGAACATCATGGGGAAATCGTATTTGGATTTAATATAGTAGTAGAGAGTCCCCACACTGATATGGCATGCCTCTGCTATCTCCTTGGTTGTGGTCTGCCAGAACCCTTTTTCAAAAAACAGGTCAGCGGCAACCCGGGATATCTGCTGCAGCTTGGCATTTGCAGACTTCTTTCTTTTGCGTGCCTTAGTAGCTTTAGTTACCCTGCGCACCTTTTTAGACCTATCAATAATCGCTGTTTGATGAGCCATGTTTTCCGACTGCATTATATAATAACAAGCTCACACTCTCAATATATGGCACAATGATGAGTGTAATGGTACTTTGGTTTTAGGTAGGCAATATCGGAGCATCTGAGATGATGGTTTTACCCGCAGTCTTTCCAGGTTTCAAAATAAGTTGCACACGGAGACAGTAAAGCTTTTATCTTTTAAGCAAGATGGTAGCGCATACGGGATTCGAACCCGTGATCTCCGCCTTGAGAGGGCGGTGTCCTAAACCCCTAGACGAATGCGCCCTGTACTATCGATTTCTAACCTGGCTGGGGATCCAGGATTCGAACCTGGCCTTACGGATCCAGAGTCCGCTGTCCTACCGCTAGACGAATCCCCAACCCGTATGGATTATAACAGAGGTCTATATCTATGACAACCGATATAGCATGTTTATGCGGATTGGGGTTTTTGGATTTTTTATCTTATAAATGCGATGTTCCCTCAACATCTAGTATTTTGGTGGTTTTTTAAGACTTTACATATTTATTACTAAGTTCCTAATACCTTGTAGTACTAATTCGCTATTACAAATGTAGCTGATTCGCGGTACAATAGTAATATCGTGCATAGTAAACTTTCAGCGTATGATAAACGTTATAACATGTGTGAGCTAATTTTATATAGGAGGAGAATATGAACAAACACAATTGGTACTCGTTTTTGGTTGCAGGGCTTATTCTGATGTTGTTGTCTATCTCAGCAGTGGCTTGTGGCCCACAGCCACAAGTTCCCGGGACTGGGGGAGATTCATCATCTCAAGGAGATGTCCCAACAGCTCCGATTCCTAAGGACTACGCTGACTTTGAGGTCGGGCCTCTTACCGTAACCCGGGGTGGTGTATCGGTCGGTGAGGTGACAAATGTATCCGCAGTCGTGACAAATACAGGAGATATGGGAGGTACGTATAATGCAGTTCTGGTCGTTGACGGAAAGGAAGTCGATAAAAAAGATGTCCCAGTTGGGCCCAAAGGTACCGAAAAGGTTACCTTCCAGGTAGCTAAGAATGTTTCCGGCAGCTATAAGCTGGAAATTGGGGAATCTGCTGCTATGCTGAATGTGTACGAATGGCCATATAAAATCCAGTATGATTCAGGAGCTGCTTCTCCAGACCTATTGAGCGTAACAGGGGATTTGGGGCATATGGTTCAGTTCTCACCACCGGCAGTACCCTTTAAGGTACAGAAAATTGAGTTATATGTCCAGACACATGTGCTTGATGATAGCGATTGGGCCGATAGATATGCCACAGTGAGGATTTGGGACAGTGGTAGAAACAATCAGTTATGGTCGGTTGATGTTCCGTGGCGTGCTCTCTGGGATGAAAAGAAGAATTTCTGGAAAGAGATTGACGTTCCGAACGTCATCGCTAATGGTGATTTCTATGTGGAAGTAGTCACACACAGTGAGCGATCTGGCGATGAAATAATGCCTTCGCCCTGGGTGCCGGAAATTCCTCCTGCCATTTTCTTAGGTTATGATAAACCTAAAAACCCATATATAAGCGCTCCTGTGTTACCTGAGAAAACCCATTCAAGCGTGTCTAAGATGGGTGAATTTGTCGAAGTTCCAGTTAAATATCAGGGAATCAACTGGCTAATCCGAGCCGAAGGCGATGGCCGGCTTTGACGTTGTGAATATACTGAGGTAGCGTCTTCTTAGCGGAAATTGCAGATAAGGCAATGAGTTGAGGCGGGACGAGGCAATTTTACATTGCGCGTCCCGTCTTGCTTTGTGACGAACCACTCAAGCCCCCGAATTTTGCTAGTGTTGCCTTGAAATTGGTTGCCTCTTTTTAGTCTGATGACGTTCTATGTGCCAAGGTGATTTGCCACCGTTGCTAACTCATTGCTATACTCAGATGAGAAGGATTGAGTGACTTTGGTAGATTGGCAAGCTTTACAGCAAGCTATCGGAATAACCTTTCGAGACGCATCTCTGCTTCAGCAGGCTTTTATACATTCCTCTTATATCAATGAAAATCCGGGTTCCAATTTTTTAGACAACGAGCGTCTTGAATTCCTCGGCGATGCTCTTTTGAGCCTTATAGTTGCTGAGAAACTATATCATGAGTTTCCTCATTTTGGTGAAGGGGAATTGACTGAAATCCGGGTATCGCTAGTTCGGCAAGAGACTCTGGCAGAGATTGCCGCCGAGCTTAAGCTTGGCGATTACCTGTATCTGGGAAGGGGAGAAGATAGTGGTGGAGGACGCCAGAGACAAACTAATCTTGCCGATGCCTTTGAAGCCCTGATTGGGGCTGTATTTCTTGACCAGGGGCTAGATGTCGCCAGGGATTTCGTTGTAAGCAAATTACACAGCCAGCTTCAGGGAGTGAGGGCTAAGGGGATAGGGCGGAACTATAAAGCCCTGTTGCAGGAATTCACTCAGCCTAAATATAAGCAACTTCCGGTCTATCGTCTTGTGGAAGTTTCGGGTCCTGACCACGATAAAGTTTTTGTTGTCGAAGTGGTGCTTGGAGACAGAGTATTGGGTACCGGTTCGGGTAAGAACAAAAGGGCCGCTGAAATGGAAGCGGCACGCATAGGCTGGGAAACGCTTAAGACTGAGTGAGTGCCCTCGATTTGTGTAGGGGGGGTATCGCCTTATGAGGCTGGCTCTAATATTACAATTTCAGTAGCCTGTGGCAGCTTGCCTACTTGAAGCTCTACTTCGCTGGAATTCACATTCCTTACGTTTTCCTTGCCAGCCAGGAAATCCTCGATAGTGTTTAGCGGCCAGTTGCATTTGGATGTCTTGCAGTGCATGGGTATGGCGACCTTTGGCTTTAAGTCATCTATCACCGAGCTTGCCATCTTGGCATCGATGGTGAAGGTACCACCAATCGGTATTAACAATATGTCCACATCGCCGATTTCATCAATTTGCTCCTTGTTGAGTCTATGGCCCAGGTCGCCTAGATGGCAAAGCTTTACTCCGTCAACAGAAAAGCAGAATATTGTATTAGCCCCCCGCTCTTTGCCTTGTGAATCGTCGTGGTGGGTAGCGATACCCTTAAATTGAATTCCTTTGATGTGCTTGATGCCGCTCCCGGTGATGATTTCGGGTTTGCCTGGCACTGATGCGACATTGTTGTGGTCGAAGTGGTCATGGCTCACTGTAACAACGTCGACAGCCTCGTTGAACGGTGCGTAGCTGAGCCCGCTGCCTTGAGGGTAAGGGTCGGTAATAATCTTGGTCCCACTATCGGGACTGATGAGGAAGGAAGCATGTCCCAACCATTTTACTTTCATGATTCGCCTCCTTTTTCTAGCTTACTTTGCTTGAGCCAGCGCGAAATTGACCAGTGTTCGCACGCCGACGCCGGTAGCACCCTTAACAATATAACCACGCTCCTTTTCGGTTTGGGCGGTACCAGCCATATCGATATGCACCCAGGGTTTATCACCGACAAACTCGGAAAGAAACTGTGCTGCGGTGATAGCGCCACCCCATCGGCCGCCGCTGTTCTTTATATCAGCTACATCGCTTTTGTTCTTCTCTTTATATTCTTCGTACATAGGCAGTTGCCATAGACGCTCCCCAGCTTCAGCGCCAGACTTAACAACCTCATCTATCAGTTCCTGGGAGTTGCCAAATATCCCGCTGCAGATGTCTCCCAGTGCTATGTGGCAGGCGCCAGTAAGGGTAGCCAGGTCGACCAATGGTGAGAAGTCTTGCTTTACGGCATAACCCAGGGCATCAGCTAGCGTGAGCCTTCCTTCGGCATCGGTGTTAAGCACCTCTATGGTCTTGCCGTTTATGGCTTTTAGAACGTCGCCGGGCTTTAGGGCGCTACCTCCGGGCAGATTTTCGGTAGCTGCAACAACCGCAGTGACATTGATTTTCGGCTTCAGTTGAGCGATGGCGCTTAATGCTGCCATGACTGCAGCGGCACCTGCCATATCACCTTTCATTTCTGCCATGTTTTCGGATGGCTTAATAGATATGCCGCCGGAATCGAAGGTTATACCTTTACCAACAAGCCCCAGGGTATCAGGTGCCTTCTTATCTCCTTTGTAATTCAATACTATCAGTTTTGGCGGCTGACGACTTCCCTGGGCTACTCCCAGCAGTGCTCCCATACCTTCCTTTTCCATTTGCTCACGGTCTAATACAGTTAACTTAAGACCGTAGTTTTTCGCCAGTCCTTCTGCCACCTTTGCCATATCGCCTGGCGTCATGTAATTGGCGGGCTCGTTTATCAGGTCACGGGCTAAATTTGTGGCTTCCGCAATTATCCGTCCTTTTTTACAACCCTCCTTCAGGGCTGTTAGCTTGGCTGCATCCCCTTCTACAATAATAATTTCGGCTATATCATGGTTTTCAGGCTCTTTAGTCATGTGTTTGCGGAATCTGTATAGTCCCAGTATACCGCCTTCGGTTATAGCCTGAGATGCTGCTTCAGGTTTTATGCCACCAACACCGGCGCCATGGACGATGGTGGCTATCCGCTGGCAATGCAGCTTTCTTAAACATCGGCAGACCTCTGCGGTTAAAGCGCGGATTTTGTCGAGTGTAAAATCGGACTGTTTGCCCAGTCCGACAACAGCCACAACCCGCACTGGAATCTTGTCCAGGCTATGGATAATGCTGATTTCATTAAGCTTCCCCTTGATTTCGCCTTGCTCGATAAGTTTAGTGATGGCTCCATCCAGAGCCTTATCCACGGCGCCTGTGGCGCCTCCGGGACGTTTCACTCCTTCAAAAAGGTTGACCACGATGGCATCAGCTTTGACATTTATAATATCACCGGCGATTACTTTTATTTCCAACTTTGCCTCCTCAGCGTTTAACTCTCCTCTTAATTCCTGGCTTTTATGGTTTCCGAGGCTTAGATATCATCTATTTTATCTCATATTATCATGGAAAGGAATGCCTTGGGTGCATTCCTCGTTATGATTTCAACGATTTATAGTACGTATTATTTTGTCGATCGCAGGGGCGATATCAAGTGAGGTATCAACTGCAAAATGGTTACGAAGTATTTTTTGCGCTCTTAGTTTCATCTGGTTGTAAACTTCCCAGTCAGCATCGGATTTATTCTCCGGGGCAGCTCCATTTTTCCGCGCTTGAAGGCGCTGGTAGGTCACTGCTGGCGGTGCTTCGACGCGTACTAAAACCAGCCTGGCTCCAGTTCTGTCGCCAATGCGATAGAGATGCTCGCGGTGGCGTTCCGACAGGTTGGTAGCATCGAAGATAACAGGTACTCCATTGACTAGAAGCCATTCTATAAGGCTGTGACATGCAGCGAAGAGGCGAACGCTTTCCTCAGCGCTGTAATCAGGGGAGGGGAATAGAGCTTTACGTAGCGCATCGCTCTCGAGGATACAGAAGGGTTGCCTCTCAGCCAGTTTCCGGCAGAAGAATGTTTTGCCCGTTCCCGGTAAACCGCTGACAACCACGAAGCCAGGGTTGACCGTCGCTTCGGGAAGCGAGCCTAAGCTTTCCCTCAGTTTTATCAAGTCCTGATTAAGCTGGCTTTGCTCCATGTGGCCTCAGTATAGAATATTTCTCGAATTCATGCCATCGTTAGCCCTGTTTGCCCGCAAATTTGACTTGCCTCTCTCTGTGTTATAAAATGATGTTACGGAAATTATTAATCTTCCGTAACGCAATGAAAGATGTAAACATTGGCGCATATAGCTCACTGCTGAGTGTATGCCAGCATGGTTATTCTCTTAGCAAGACCCTGGTACCGGGCTTTGACGACAGTGAGGTTCTTGCCAGGGTCAATCAATCTCAGCCGCTCACTTCTATCGATGGTAGTTTCAAGAGTGAAGTGCTAAAAACTGTATTTAATATTGGCTTGAAAAAGACTGAGGGCAAACCCTTGTGGATAGTGCCCAATTCTATACGGCATCGTAGTTATGGGTTTCTGAAGAAGAGTAGTGCAGTGCTTACGACCCTGGGGTTAGAATCGTCTCAAAGCAGCCTGCACCGCCAGTTTGCCGGTCTGGTAAAAAAGGACGATAAGGATATACTGGAATTCGCGAACAAGTATGGCTTATTGAAGCGTCAGTTGGTTCACGACCTGGTATTCAGGAACCAGGATACCGGGCGACAGTTTCAATTAGGGGAATCCTTGCTTTGGTGGAGGGAAGAGATCGCAGATTTGGCTGAACGTCTGGAATTGTGGGATATGGTCCTGGCGGGCGATGAAGAGCTGAAAAATGTTGTCTTGTGGCATCGAGATGGCATAACGATAGGACTGGGCAACAGTTATGTGCAACTGGTGGGCAGGGCGAACATGAATCTACTGGGCAGATGGCATAAGGGGGATACCAGAGGACCGGCGTTGTATTATCTTTCCCTGGAAGCGGATAAGCGCTTAGTCAATACATTGACCCCGAAGATGTTAGATTCTCAAAGCCGCGACATTTACTTCTTCCCCGACACTTTGCTGGCGGTGATATGGTTGATGTTTCTCAGGGAGATTAGCGGTATAGCCAGGTCCATACAATGTCCTGGCTGCGGTGAATATTTCGATGCCCGGGACCCGCGGGCGAGGTTCTGCTCTGCCCGTTGCCGGATGAGGAACTACCGGAAGCGCAGCACCCGGAAATTGGGAAAGCGAAAGGCGATAGAGGAAGATAAACAGACCTGAATGCGTCCCTGGAGGGATTCGAACCCACGACCCGCTGCTTAGAAGGCAGCCGCTCTGTCCACTGAGCTACAGGGACCCGGCTTTGAGTGTAGCACAGGATAACTTGGCTGACAAGAGCGGTTAAGCTGCCGGCTGCGGTGCTTTCTTAGTTTCGCCTTTATCTTCTGTCTTGGATATTTTACTTATTGTGCCTGTGCTTTCAGATTCACTTTTTCTATTGTCGGTCGAATAGAACCCGGAACCCTTGAAGATTACAGGCACCGGGGAGAAAAGCCGCCGTGCACCATTCTGGCATTTGGGGCAGGTAACTATAGATTCATCAGAGAAGCTCTGTTTTAGGTCAAATTTCAGGTTGCATTTCGGACATAGGTACTGATAAATCGGCATAGCTAACCTCCTGATTAGCCGAGATAATAGCGCTTATAATCTGTATCGCCAGCTTTTAGCCAGCAAATTAGCACTCTCATTTTCTAACTGCTAATTTTATAACAAAGACTGGGATTTGGCAAATCATATTTCGGTCAGGGATAACTCGGTGCTGCTCGCTGTAAAATTGATGCAGGTGGTTGTGGCGCTATGATATACTATTGCCGCGAATAGGGTGGGGGGTGGGTAGCTGATTTCCAAACAGGATCCTCGTATCACATGGGCTCGTAGCTCAGTGGCAGAGCGGTCGGCTCATAACCGATTGGTCGCAGGTTCGAACCCTGCCGAGCCCACCATCTTAATTCAGTTTAAGCAGACATCAACATATTGGAAAGTCATACTTTACATAATATGCAGAAATTAGGACGGCTGGTCTCATGCGGAAGACTAGCTTCTCTCGCGGAGGTATTTGAAGGCGGATAGGGCAGCGGTGGCGCCGTCGCCGACGGCGCTGGCTATCTGGCGGGGTGAATTTTTACGGATATCGCCCACGGCAAAGATACCCGGTGATGAGGTAGCCATCATCTCGTTGGTTTTGATAAGCCCTGTTTCATCCAGCTCCACTATGTCGGCGAAGCATTTGCTGTTGGGTACAATACCTATGGCAGCGAAGACGCCAGACACCTGCAGGTCGGTGATTTTACTCGTTTTCACATTGCGCAGCCTGAGTCCGCTTACTTTATTATCTCCTGTAACCTCGTCGACCACCGTATCCCAGACGGGCTCCAGTTTGGGATGAGCTAAAGCCCGTTGTTGAAGGACTTTGCCGGCTCTAAGCTGGTCCCGCCGGTGGATAATGTAGACCTTGCTGGCGTGCTGGCCTAACTCCAGGGCATCGGTGATAGCCGTGTCGCCGCCTCCGATAACAGCTACATCCATATTTTGAAAAAGGAAACCGTCGCAAGTAGCACAATAGGAAACGCCGCGGCCCAGGAGCTTCTCCTCGCCGGGAACTCCGAGTTTGCGATATTCTGAGCCGGCAGCTATAATCACCGCTTCGGCTTCGAAATTGCCCTGTGAAGTGATGACGCTGTAGGTATGCCCTGGCTTAATTGCTGTAACCTCGGCGGTGATGGTCTCCAGTCCATATTTGGAGGCTTGGTGGTGCATTAGGGAAGCCAAATCAAAGCCGGAGACGCCTTCGGGAAAGCCGGGATAGTTATCTACCTGGCTGGCATTCACTATCTGGCCTCCGAAAATGCCGCGCTCTATAAGCAGGGACTTGAGTCCGGCTCGAGATGTGTATAAGCCGGCGGTAAGTCCACCCGGTCCGCCGCCGATAATGATGACCTCGTGTTTGCTCATTTCTCCTCCATTAGTTCGCTAGGATGACTTGACATAATATTTAGAGTTAACCTTTGTTTCTGCTGTGATAAGCCTGATGGACCTCTTTTAAGTGCCTGTTGGTGACGTGAGTATAGACCTGGGTGGTGCGGATGCTCTCGTGACCAAGCATTTCCTGGACAGAACGAAGGTCAGCGCCGCCGATTAGCAGGTCAGTGGCGAAGGAGTGCCTCAGGGTGTGTGGGGTGACCTCGATGGGTAAGCCGCATCTTTTGGCGTATTTGTTGACGATTTCCTGCACCGACCTTGCTGTCAGCCGCATCTTCTCGCCATCTTTTGTAGCATCGACTCTTCCGCTGTAGCGTCTAAACAGCGGCTTGAAGCTGTCTTTTCGTGTTTGCAGGTAGCGCTCAAGCCAGTGCGCTGCCGTATCAGAGAGAAAGACCACCCTTAATTTGTCTCCTTTGCCTCTGACGCCAAATTCTTTGCGGTCCAGGTTTATCTGGTCGCGATTCAGTCGCACCAGCTCGGAAACCCTGAGTCCGGTGCTGAACAAGGTTTCAAGGATTGTCTTATCTCTAAGTCCTACCTCGTCTGATATCTTGGGGCTGTTCAGCAGTCTTTCTAGCTGCTCCGGGTTCAGGAAAGTGACTAACCGCTGGCTTTGCTTTGGCAACTCGATTTTGTCCGGGGATAGGGTAGAAATGTCACGCTGAACCAGTAAATAGCGGAGAAAAGCCCTCAGGGCGATAATGTGGTAGGTTTGGGTGATGCGTTTCAGTGGTTTGTCGTTTTGGTCACGTAAGTGAGCCAGGTATAAACGGTATCTTCTAATAAGCTCCGGCGTTATTTCCGCAGGTGTTGTTGCTTTTGAGTTTGTCTTAATCCAGTCGAGGAAACGGTTTAAGCAATGTCTGTATTCACGTATCGTAAGAGGCGAGCGTCCTTTTTCGACCTCGAGATATTCCAGAAAATCATCAATAAGCGGCTCTAGCATTTTCCAACCCGACTAATTTCCCTTATCTGCACCTCGCATAAGTGCCATTATCAGAACCTTAATAATTTCTCTAATTATACATTATTTATTTTAGTCAAGCTCTTTCCGGGCCAATGCCCTGCCGTTATGAGCGGATTGATGATTTGAATTGGCATTTATCTCTCTAGAGTTTTGTAATAAATTCCCAAAGTTCTTTTTGTGCCCGTAACGCTTTACCTAATGCCTTTACAGTTAAAATACTGGGGTTCGGCGTAGTGCCATTTTCAATAGAACTGATTAAGCTGGGAGACAAATCAGCAAGTTTGGCTAGCTCGATCCGAAGCAAGCCACGCTCTTCGCGACGTTGGCGTATGAACTGTCCTAGTGTTGTGGGTTTCTCGCGCACATTGCTATCCTTTGCCCTGTCCGTCATCACGCCCTATTAAAAATATAATAGCACTTATCATTGTTTTTACCCAATCCGTCACATTTCCGGGTTTTGATGTAGATATGTACTAATTTTGTCTAGAAGGATATCCAAACCCCAGCCTTTTAAGGCTGAGATGACTATTGTGTTATCGTCTGGTGGTTTAACGAGTGTGTTTTGAGTCAAGGTGTTTATTTCTTCTTGGTTTCCTGCTAAATCCATCTTGTTTAAGACTGTAATCTGAGGCTTGTTAGCCAGGTTGAGGTCGGCAAGGATCTCCTCTACTGTCTGGAATTGTTCAGCAGCGTCCTGATGTATTATGTCAACTACATGCAGTAGCAAATCGGCTTCGGTTAACTCTTCGAGTGTGGCTCTGAAGGCGGCTACTATGGATGGTGGCAATTTATGAATGAAACCAACGGTATCGGTTAGCAGAAATTGCTGCCCTCCGGGCAAAACCAGGCGTCGGGTCACCGGGTCCAATGTGGAAAAGAGCTTGTCTTCTGTCAGGACGTCAGCCTGGCTCAGGGCATTGAGCAAGGTGCTTTTGCCGGCGTTAGTATAGCCGACCAGGGCGACTACAGGAATATGGCTCCTCTTGCGCTTCTGGCGATAGAGTGCACGGTGCCGTCTTACTGCCTCAATTTGATTCTGTAGTCGGTGGATTCGTCTACGGATGAGGCGCCGGTCTGTCTCTAATTGTGATTCTCCTGGTCCTCTGGTGCCAATGCCGCCGCCCAGACGTTCGAGATGGCTCCATTGCCCGGCCAGGCGCGGCAAGAGATACTGGTGTTGAGCCAGTTCTACCTGTAATTGACCTTCGCGGGTTTGGGCTCGCCGGGAAAAGATGTCCAATATCAGTGCTGTGCGGTCGATAACCTTGACTTCCAATGCCTCTTCTAGGTTTCGCTGCTGGCGTGGTGATAGCTCATCATTGAATATGACCACGCTATATGTCGACTGCTCCCTGATCTTGATTAGCTCTTCTAACTTTCCTTTGCCTAAATAATAAGTTGGAGAAGGTCTTTCCAGTTTCTGGGCTAGTTTGCCAACTACTCTGGCGCCGGCTGTCCTCGCCAGGTAAGATAATTCCTCTAAGGAACTTTCAATCGACCAGTTGTCAGCATGGGCTTTGCTATCAATCCCAACCAGAAAAGCCTTCTCTGCTTCAGCGTGGGTTTTAAGTAAGGTCTGCCGCATATTGTGACTTATTTTGTCTTAGTTCTGTGCCAGCTCAGCAATCGGCTTATGCCTTCATCGAGACGGTCATCCGGTAAGGCTAATGATATACGGATGTAGCCTTCACCGGCGCTCCCGTAGCCAGTCCCCGGAGTGACTGCCACATTAGCCTTGTCCAGCAATTCAGTGGTGAACTCTACCGATGTATAACCATCGGGTATCCTAGCCCAGATATAAAAGCTGGCTTTAGGCAGGCTAGCTTTCAAGCCCATGTCGTTTAGTGCCTTAACCAGTTTGTCCCGGCGTCGCTGGTAAATAGCGTTATGTTCGGCAATGCAGTCCTGAGGACCATTTAATGCTTCGATAGCTGCTTGCTGAATTGCCTGTGGAATACCCGAGTCCAGGTTGGACTTGAACCGGAAAAGAGCGTCTATCATTCGGGAGTTGCCTACAGCCATGCCTATTCTCCAGCCGGTCATATTGTAGGTCTTGGACAAAGAATGAAATTCTATGCTGACTTCTTTAGCCTCAGGTACCTGTAAGAGGCTTGGTGATTGATAGCCATCGAAGGCAACTTCCGTATAAGGGGCATCGTGACATATAGCCAGATTGTGTTTCTGGGCAAAATGCACCGCCTTCTGGAAAAAAGCGATGTCAGCTACTGCTCCGGTGGGGTTATTCGGGTAATTCAGCCATAGTAGCTTAGCATTTTCGAGGATTTTCTTAGGGATGCTTTCCAGGTCGGGTAGAAAATCATTTTTCTCGGTCAACGGCAGCAAGTAAGGCTCGCCGCCAGCCAGTAAGGTGCTCATGGAGTAAACTGGATATCCCGGGTCAGGAACCAGGGCTACATCGCCGGGGTCAATTAAACAGAAAGAGATATGTCCGATGCCTTCTTTAGAGCCGATGAGAGGCAAAACCTCTTTATTGGGGTCAAGGACTATGCCAAAACGCCTATGGTACCACCGGGCAATAGCCTGGCAAAGCTCGGGCAGTCCTGCGGTTTCCGGGTAACGATGATTAGCCGGGTCACGGGCAGCCTTACATAGCTGGTCTATTATGTGTTGTGGAGTTGGCATGTCGGGGTCACCGATGGCAAAGCTGATTATATCCTCTCCCATAGCTTGTTTCTCGGAGATTTTACGATTGATTTCCACAAAAAGATATGGTGGAAGCTTGTCAAGACGATGCGAAAGTTTCATTTTAGCCACTCTCCAGTAAAGACTTCTTCGACTGGGCCGCTGAGGTATACCTCCCCTACCCCATCCCAGGTTACGGTCAAGTTACCGCCTTGTAACATTATGTCAAGCTTATCGCCTGAGTAGCCTTTCAGCTTGGCAATTACGGCTATGGCACAGGCACCGCTGCCGCATGATAGAGTTTCGCCGGCTCCCCGTTCCCAGACTCTGGCTTCTATTTTATTTCGGTTGATAACTCTGGCTATCTCAAAATTTACTCGTTGTGGGAACATAGGATGGTTTTCTACCTGCGGTCCTATTTCACAGAGAGTAAAATCTGCTACAGGCTGGGATAAAAAGTTTACAGCATGAGGGTTTCCCATAGACACAAAAGATAGGGTTAGCTTTTTCCCGTTAACGTTTAAAGGGTAATCAAGAATTGGCATTATGTCAACTTCTCCCCTGCCCTTCTGGGATTTGTCTATCAGGGCTGGTATATCTTCAGTTCTAAAGCGTGGCATGCCCATGTTAACTTTAGCCTGGGCAACTTTGCCACTGGAAAGAGAAGCCTCGATGGTCCTAATGCCTGCCATGGTCTCCACGGTTAAGTTTGGTCCGGGAACTATTTTTCTATCAATGGCGTATTTGGCAAAGCATCTCAAGCCATTGCCGCTTATCTCAGCCTCGGAGCCATCGGAGTTGAAAAGCCGCATTTTTAAGCTGGCAGTATGTGAGGTCATTACCAGCATTATACCGTCGGCACCCGCGCCGAAATAGCGGTGGCACATATCTCGGGCCAGCTTTGCCCAATCCCGCTCCATATTCCGAGCGTCTATTAAGATAAAGTCGTTACCGGTAGCCTGCAGTTTAGTGAATTTCATGATTGACCTGTTTGCCATGAATCCCAGTCAGAAAGGATGCCACTAATTTGGTTGCTTCTTTCTGTATGTCGTCAGATTCGCTGAGCCAGTGAATTCTGGCATCGTTCAGGTGGAACCAGGCATATTGACGACGGGCAAAGCGATGTGTCTCGTTTTTCATTTGCTGAATGGCTGCGGGCAAAGCCAACTTTTCCTGAATGAACATATCTATCTGTTTGTAACCTATGCCAGACATGGAAGGTAAATCTGGACTATAGCCCTTTGCTATTAAATCTTTCACTTCGTCTATTAGCCCTTGTTTTATCATCTCGTCCACCCTGAAGTCAATTCTACGATATAAATTGTCTCTTTGCATAGTTAAGCCGATGATTATAATTGGGCATGATGGCGGTTGTTTTTGCCATAACTGAGACACTGTTTGTCCTGTTGCCTGGCATATCTCTAAAGCTCTGATAACCCGTCGCAGGTTGGTGGGCATAATCTTAGTGGCAGCTACCGGGTCTATTTTCTGCAGTTCTTGATATAGAGCGTATCCCCCTTCTTCTTTGGCTCTTATCTCAAGGTTGTGTCTGAACTCTGTATCTGGAGCAACTGGTGGTATCTGCCAGCCTTCTATTACCGACCAGATATAGAGGCCGCTGCCGCCAACCAGAAGAGGTAGTTTATGCCGCTGCTGAGTGTTCTCAATCGTTTCAAGTGCCAGTTTCTGATATATGGCTAAGCTGAAGGGTTCATCGGGATTAATTATGTCAATGAGATGATGGCGAACCAGTGATAGCTCAACGGGACTGGGTTTGGCTGTGCCGATGTCCATATAGCGGTAAACTTGCCTGCTATCAGCATTTACTATCTCACCATCGAAATCTTGGGCTAGGCGTAAAGCAAGCTGGCTTTTACCTACTGCTGTTGGACCTATAACAGCAACAAGGCACTTCATTGGGTTGCTTTAATATTGGCTGTTTGCCTGACGATTCTTACGAACTCGTCAGCTTTAAGGCTGGCACCGCCTACCAGAGCACCATCGATATCAGGTTCGGCAATGAATTCAGCGATGTTGTTGCCGGTGACGCTGCCGCCGTACAGTATACGCACTGCTTTGGCTGTTTCCTGGTTCCATATATTAGCCAGTGTGTTGCGAACAAGGTTGATTGTGGCATTGGCTTGTTTGCCTGTAGCTGCTTTACCGGTGCCAATAGCCCAGATTGGCTCGTAGGCGATAACAAGTTGGCTTGTAGGATTTATCCCTGATAAACCAGCATTTACCTGCCTGGTTATTTTTTGTTCTGTTCTGCTAGCCTCGTTATCTTCAAGGCTTTCTCCGACACACAAAATAGGTTTAAGTCCAGATTCTAAGGCTTTCTTTACCTTTTTATTGACTAACTCGTCTGTCTCGGCGAAATATTGCCTGCGCTCTGAATGCCCAAGGATTACGAAATCGCATATTCCGACTAGCATAGAAGGTGATATTTCACCGGTGTAGGCACCTTTGTCCTCAAAGTACATATTTTGAGCGCCGAGCTTAATTGATGTGCCTTTGATAATCTCCTTTATGGTGGCTAGTGAGACAAACGGTGGGCACAGCACCTTTTCTACATTGTCTATACTATCTAATTGAGTCAGCATAGCCCGAACGAGGTCTTCAGCCTCTTCAAGCTTGGTGTTCATTTTCCAGTTACCAGAGATTAAAGGTCTGCGCATATCAAGCTCCAAATTTTGTTAGTTTCAAAGCGTTGGCCATAGACAGAGGCATGATATCTGTAGCATGTATTCTGCCCAGTCCGCCTGAGATGCAGGCAGGTTCGGAGAATTCTTGAACGTTGTCAGGCCGGCACCATTGAGAGTAAAGCAGGAGAGGTACCGGATGCCAGCTGTGCCCTTTCAGCATGGCTGGAGTCGAATGGTCGCCGGTGACGATGATAACATCTGGTTTTAGATCCAGTAATTTAGGCAAAGCCGAGTCAACTTGCTCAATGACTTTGACTTTTCTATTGAAATCTCCATCCTCGCCGGCACTGTCTGCATGTTTGACATGAACATAGAAGAAATCGTGTTGATTATAGCAATCGGCCAAAACCTTAAGTTCTTCCTGGATGCCACCTTCGGCACTGAATACCTTCATTCCTACCAGCATGGCAAGCCCCTTATACATAGGGTAGCCGGCTATGGCTGCTGGCGTCAGCTTATATATATCACTCATGGATGGGATATCAGGTATTTTAGAGAAGCCTCGGAGCAGAATCATATTGGCAGGGTGATGTCCTGCCAAGATTTCCGACGCTTTTTTGATAAAGTTATTCACGATATCAGCCGTATACTTGGCTATTTGTTTTGTGTGCTTAGCTGGATATGGGGCTGCTCCTGTCTTTTGTGGGTCAGTGTCATTGAGCTCGGCATGTAACTCACTGCCACGTAGGATGAATGAGAACCGGTGTTCTTTGACTGGAAAGACAAAGCTTTTAATTCCTTGCAATTTGATGCGGGCTAGTAGAGCACACAGTTCGATGCATTTATCTGTAGTAATACGGCCAGCTCTACGGTCAGTGATAAGCCCTTTTTTGTCAACTGTGCAGAAATTACCTCGAGCAGCAACGTCGTTCTTTTTGAGCTCGAATCCAATTCCTAATGCTTCTAAGATTCCTCGCCCTATGGCGAATCTGATTGGGTCATAGCCAAATAACGCCAGATGCCCTGGTCCACTGCCCGGAGTAATTCCTGGGCTGACCGGGTCGGTGAGTCCGCATACACTCTTCTTGGCCAGTTGATCAAGATAAGGGGTGTGAGCTGTCTCTAATTCTGTCTTGCCTGTCTTAGTATCGGGTAACCCTCCGAGGCCATCGATGACCAGCATCACTATCTTGGATGGCGAAACTATGCTGATTTGTTTTATTTCTTCTAGTGGAATCATTTTTCTTTATCCAGCAGCACGGTTACACCGGGCAGCATCTTTCCTTCCAAGAACTTCAAGCTGGCACCGCCACCTGTGGAGACATGTGTCATTTTATGCGTCAAGCTCATCTCTTCAACGATTTCAGCTGTTGAGCCACCGCCGACAACAGTTGTTGCTTTCATGCTGGCTAATAGTTCAGCCATGGCCTTAGTTCCCCGAGCAAATTGAGGTATCTCATAAACTCCCATGGGGCCGTTCCAAAAAACCGTTTGGCATGGTCTTATTTTTTGTGAAAATAGTTCAATGGTTTTCGGCCCGATATCGACGATGCTTTTATCTGCTGGTATACTGGCTACCGGGACTACCTCGCCTATCGCTTCTGTGTTTATGCTATTGGCTACTACAACATCTTTGGGCAGGAATAAAGACACCCCGTTTTGCCTGGTGATTTCCATCAATTCATGGGCTAAACCTATCTTGTCGGCTTCTAATAAAGAAAGGCCTACCTCGTAGCCAGAGGCTTTCAAAAAAGTAGCTGCCATGCCACCACCAATGAGTAGCAGGTCAACTTTGTCTAATATATTTTGAATAAGGCCGATTTTATCGCTAACTTTGGCACCGCCCAATAGGGCGGCAAAAGGGTGCTTGGGATTGGTGAGAATAGCGCCGAGAGCCTTCAATTCCTTTTCCATTAGAAAGCCGGCGACTGCTGGCAGATGCTTAGCTACCCCTACTGTTGAGGCATGAGCTCGGTGGGCAGTGCCAAAGGCGTCATCAACATAGATGTCAGCCAGCTTAGCTAATGTTTGGGCGAAAGAAGGATCATTGGCTTTCTCCTCAGCGTGAAACCGTATGTTTTCCAGAAGCAGAATGTCGCCTCCCTTGAGATTGTTTACTGTTTTCTCTACGTCAGCGCCTATGCAATCAGGGGCGGTTGGAACTGGTAATTTTGTTAATTGGGAAAGCCGTTTTGCTATGGGAGTCATTCGCAATCCTTCTACTACCTTGCCATCCGGGCGTCCCAGATGAGAACACAGGATAACCTTCGCCTTATGGTCAACCAGGTATTTTATGGTGGGTATAGCAGCCCGAATGCGGCTATCATCGGTAATGGTACCTGTCTTTACATCCAGCGGCACATTGAAATCAACTCTAACTAGAACCCTATTTCCCTCTACTGCTATGTCTTTAATGGTCTTTTTATTCAATTTTTTTCCTTGAGATGGTTTGTTCTAGCTTTTCCATTATATTCTTGGCGTCAGTGACTGCGGCTGGAGCTGTATCGAATACACTTTTTCCTGCCCGGTCAGCTTCGGCGACTTCAGGATGATAGTTAATAAAACCCAGAACGTCGAAATCAGGCAGGTTATCAATAATAAATTGACGTTCAGCATCATCATGTGTTTTCGAGCCGACAATATAGCACCTTTTTACGCCCAGGTCTTTAGCTAAATCTCGAATGGCTCGAGCTGTTTGAAAGCTACGTTGCCCTGGTTCGGCTACTATGATAAAAGCATCCACGCTCTTAGCTGTTCCGCGTCCCAGATTCTCTACGCCGGCATCCATATCCATAACGACCACTTCGGACCTACTTAAAACCAGATGGCTGACTAGACTCTTGAGCATAGCCCCTTCTGGGCATAGACATCCACTGCCTCCTTTTTTGACTGTTCCCATGACCAGGAGCTTTATTCCATCTTTTTGAATTGAGAACCGCTCGGGAATGTCGTCAACTTTGGGATTAAGCTTAAAAAATGTGCCGAAGCTGCTTGACTTAGCTCCTGTGCGTTCCTGTATCAACTCTTGGAGGTCGGCAATTGGGGTTATACGGCGGGATTCGTCATCACTGATGCCTAAGGCTGTAGCTAAATTAGCGTCGGGGTTGGCATCAATGGCTATAACCTTGTTGCCTTCAGCGGCATATATCCGAGCCAGAAGGCTTGTTAGTGTAGTTTTGCCTACGCCACCTTTACCAGTAATAGCTAGCTTCATGTCCTATTTCTGTGTGCTCAAGAAAGTGCTTTTATTGGTAGATTATCCCGGTCCATGGAGTTATCATTTCTGTAGCCAATCTAAATGGAGTATATCTAATGATGGAGCCAAAATCAAGGTTTTTTTCTCAAATGGGTTCTCAAGTTAATTAGAGCAATGCTATAATATGACAATGCGTATAGCTATTATCGGGCTTGGTCTTATTGGCGGTTCTATAGGATTGTCTTTGAAACGAGATAATTGGCGAGATGCTGAAATAATTGGTTATGCTCGCCGTAGGGAAACAGGCTCTTTGGCTCTGAAATTGGGTGCTGTTGATAAGGTTGAATTAGACCTCCGGAAAGCAGTCAAGGATGCTGATATTGTCATTATTGCTGCACCAGTCCTGGCTATAAAAGATATTTTCAAGCAAATAGCCCCTGTGTTGTCAGATGGTTCTATTGTTACAGATACTGCCAGCACTAAGGTGCAGGTTATGCAATGGGCAGAAGAGTTGTTACCATCAAAGACAAGCTTTGTTGGTGGACATCCCATGGCGGGCAAGGAAATTTCAGGCATTAGAGCTGCTAAGGATGATCTGTTCCATAACTGTATTTATTGTTTGGCGCCGTTACCACAGACTAAACCAGCAGCAGTGCGGATTGTAAAAGATATGGTAAATAAGCTGGGAGCTATTCCCATGATCATTGAAGCTGAAGAGCATGACAGGTTGGTAGCAGGCGTTAGTCATTTGCCATTATTGCTATCGGTGGCTCTGGTATCGGCAACTACCAAAAATCCATCATGGCGGCAGATGTCGCGTCTGGCAGCTAGTGGTTATCGTGATCTTACTCGTCTGGCTTCGGGAAATCCAGAGGTTAGTGCACATATTTGCCTTAGTAATCAGGCTGCTATTGTCTCTTGGATTGATGCGTTTATCGACGAGCTGCAAAGACTACGTAGCTTGATAGCTGATGGGACTGATGAAATAGAGGAGGTCCTAACTCTTGCCAATGAGGCGAGGCAGAAATGGCTAGAAAAGCGCTGTTGAAAATAATCTCATCACCTAAGCAATTGATCGGAGAGGTTGTCGTACCCGGTGATAAATCTATTTCACATCGTGCCCTTATCCTCAGCAGCTTAGCCTCAGGCGATAGTAAAATCAGCAATCTATCGCCGGGCAGAGATTGTGTTTCGACCATAAACTGCCTGAAGGCACTTGGAGTAAAGCTGGAAAAACAAAAAGATAAGCCATCAGCCATACTCATTCATGGAGCCGGTGGTACGGGCTTGGCCGAAGCTAAAGATATTCTCAATTCTGGAAACAGTGCTACAACGATGCGTCTTCTCAGTGGGATACTTGCATCTCAACCCTTTCTTTCTATTCTAACTGGGGATTCTTCTCTTCGCTCTCGGCCGATGAAACGTCTGGTAGAGCCACTTCGTTTGATGGGTGCTGAAATCTACGGGCGTGGCAATGATTCATTTGCCCCTTTGGTTATCAGGGGTAAGAAACTAAACGGTGTGGATTACTCCTTGCCGGTACCCAGTGCTCAGATTAAATCTGCAATCTTGTTGGCTGGCCTTTTTGCTCAGGGGAACACTACCGTAGAGCAGCTTCAGCCATCTCGTGACCACACTGAGCGACTGCTCAAACGAATGGGTGCTAAACTTGGAGGCGATGAATACCATGTCTCCTTAGCACCATTGGAGGCTCCATTAGCCCCAGTTGATATCCGTGTGCCTGGTGATATAAGTTCAGCGGCCTACTGGTTGGTTGCCGGGGCTGTTCATCAAAATGCCAAGATTAGAATAGTAAATTGCGGTGTTAACCCAACACGTACCGGTATTATCGATGTCCTTTTAGCTATGGGTGCCAAGATTAGAGTGGAGAAACAACGATTGGAAGGCAATGAGCCTGTTGCGGACTTGTATGTGGAGTCCAGCCATCTGAGGGCAGTTGAAGTCGGTGGAGATATAATGCCTCGCTTAATTGATGAAATACCATTGCTAGCTGTGGCAGCCTGTGCAGCTCAGGGAAAGACGGTAATCAGAAATGCCGGGGAACTGCGGGCTAAAGAATCTGATAGAATTGTAACAACAATCCGGGAGTTGTCATGCCTTGGCGCAAAGATTGAAGAATTACCTGATGGCATGGTTATTTATGGAGGCAGGGCATTGCTAGGCGCAAAGGTGAGTAGTCATTCCGACCATCGGCTGGCGATGAGTTTAGCTATTGCAGGGCTGATTGCCAGAGGAAATACCCTAATCAGGAATTTCCAGGTAGCCGAAATATCTTACCCAGGTTTCTGGGAAGGGTTGGAGGAACTTGCCAGATATTAAATTTAAGACGTGCTGGTGGTTTAAACTCAGGAACTGCTGAGGAATAAGAATGACTCGTGATAAGTTAGACACGGCTCAATATAAATACCCACTCTTGATCGTTATATCTGGCTATTCGGGTGTTGGTAAAGATGCTACATTAGACAGGATGAAAAAGGCTGGCTTTCCCTTCCACCGTGTTTTGACTGCTACTACTCGCCCGAAACGTCAGGGAGAAAATGACGGCGTTGATTACCATTTCTTGTCCGAAGGTAAATTCCGTCAAATGATTAAAGCGAATCAGTTTTTAGAGTGGGCGGAGGTTTATGGTAACTACTATGGCGTGCCTAAGCAAGAAGTGAGGGAAGCCTTGAAAAAGGGGCAGGATACCATCGTAAAAGTAGATGTTCAGGGAGCAGCTACCATCAAGCAGGTTTTGCCTGATGCTGTTTTTATTTTCCTAATGCCACCATCAATGAGCGAGTTGGTTAATCGGTTGGAACAGCGTTATGGATTGGCTTCGGCTGAGCTAGACTTGCGATTAAGTAAAGCTCAGGAAGAAATGAAAAGCTTACCTCTTTTCGATTATGTCGTAATAAATCATACAGATGATCTAGACCTTACCGTTAATCAGATAAGTGCTATAGTTGCTGCTGAGAAATGCAGGATAAAGCCGAGAGTTGTAAAGTTATAGGAAGCTCTAGCGCAGTTCCATGGTTCTTTGTTGCAGCTGGTGCAGGCAGTCCTCTATATATTTGTTTACCTTGACAGCTGGCTGATAGATGCCGAAATGTCCTTCGCACAATATGTCGGCCTTAAGTGCCATTAATTTTTGAAGTGAAGTGATTGCTTGGTTTGGGTTACCTCCCCAAGTAGCCTCATATGGTCGATATGGCGGTGAGTAGTGATTATGAAACTCAGTTTTTCTGGGGCAAAACCCAGGGCGAGAATATTGTCTATCAGACAGTTAAAACTTTATGGTTATGCCATTTTTGAGTTTACGCGAGTTCCAATCTTTCTAGAATCTCCTTTTCTTTAGCTCTCATCTGCTGATTCTCGTGTGGGAGTTCGTGGTCATATCCTAAAAGATGAAGTATTCCGTGGATAATTAGTAATGCTAGTTCTTGCTCTACGCCATGGCCATGTTGTTGGGCCTGTTTGACGGCTTGAGTATATGAAATTACCACTTCGCCAAGATGATTCACTCCATCGGGAGGATTTACAAATAGTTGTTCATCTCTTTGATTTATGCTGGGAATCATACGGAAGGCGAGTACGTCGGTGGATTTATCATCACCTCGATAGGTTCTATTTAGTTTCTGAATTGTCTTGTTATCAGTGATGACCAACCCTATTTCTGCCGATGAGACAATACCTTCAATCTCAAGCGTTTTAAGGACTATTCCTTGAAGCCAGCTTTCCTTTAGCTGTACGCTTAAACTACGTTCCACAGAGATATTTATTTCCGGCTCAGTCATAATCTATTCCTACTGAAGCATCATATCAAAATAGCTTATTTCAATAAAGGTCAACAGGTCTTCTTTGAGTTGAAAGTAGTAAAAAAACTGTGATATATTGCATCTAGCCTTTTTATGTTGGAGGGATCGCATAGTGGTCTAGTGCGGCCGCCTGCTAAGCGGTTGCTCCGAGAAATCGGGGTCATGGGTTCGAATCCCATTCCCTCCGCCATGTCAGACATGGGATTGCGGCGCAATGATTGGTTTTTACGCATCATGCATTTGATTTTTAGCCTGTTGTAATTAGGTTGTAAATAATAATCTCGAATTTCTTTATCCACAAAACATGTAATCGTAAATTAATATCTTGCTATACCCACAAAACTGACCAAATAACTTCGGAGGTAAGTACATGAATCAGCCGTTGGAAGGAATCAGGGTCTTAGAACTTGGGATGTTTCATGCTGGACCTGGTGGTGCTGCTATTCTGGGTGATCTGGGTGCAGAGGTAATAAAAATTGAGCAGCCGGGCTCAGGTGACCCGATTCGAAAGCTGGATTTTGTGGGACAAGTGCATCTGCAACTTGAAGGTGGGCGTAGTGTATGGCATGAAGGTGCCAACCGCAGCAAGAAGAGCGTGACCATAGATTTGAATAAAGAAAGAGGCAGGGAAATAGCTTATCGGTTGGTAAGTAAATCGGATGTTTTTCTTGCCAGTGTGCGCAGGCAGGCTGTGGAGAAACTGAAGATGGATTATGCCACACTATCCAGAATTAACCCGATGATTATTTATGCATGGGTTTCAGGCTATGGCCCAAAAGGTCCTGATCGCAATGTGGGTGCTTTTGATTATCAAGGTCAGGGTAGGTCAGGGATGATGTTTTGTGTAGGAGAACCGGACATGACGCCGCTTGTCTCTCAGTTCGGAATTATTGACCAGGCCACATCGATTATGGCAAGCCATGAGATAATCACTGCTTTGTTGATGCGAGAGCGCTTCGGAATTGGGCAGGAAGTCCATGTTTCTATTCTGAGCACGGCTCTTTATATGCTCTATTGCAATATTTTAATCACTCTTGTTGGCGGTTTCGAACCACCACGGCATCAACGGTCAAAAGAGCACCCACTTAGGAATTATTACAAATGTGCTGACGGCCGCTGGTTTATCTTAACAGCGGGTATGTTTGACAAATATTGGTCACCACTTTGTCAGGCAGTAGGACATCCTGAATTGGAGAGTGATCAAAGGTTTGACTCTGCCGAGAAACTGCGTGTTAATTCCGAGCAGCTCGTTGCTCTTTTTGACCGGATTTTCGCTACCCTGCCCAGAGACGAATGGCTCAAAGTCCTTGCCAAACATGATTTACCTGTGGCTCCTGTTAACAGATTATGTGAACTTGTCGACGATCCGCAGATAATGGAAAACGAATATATTATTGATTTTGATCATCCCAGATTGGGAAAGATAAAGATACCAGGTTATCCTGTCCATTTTAGTAAGACTGATGTTAAAACCAAAATTGCTGCCCCTGAACTAGGAGAGCATACTGTTCCAGTTTTAAGAGAGATTGGCGGCTATTCAGACAAGGAAATAGATCAATTCAGAGATGAGGGTGTAATTTGAGTTAGGCCAGGCATTGAGAAAGATACAGCTTTTTTTGCTGGTTACTCCTCTAAAAGTATGCTAATGTGGTGACTATGGTAAAAATCCTTTGATGGTGGCTTGCAGCAGAATCAGGTTTAGCTCTCATCTAAGGAGATTCTAAAAAATCAGGAATAGATATGTCTAAATATTACATTTGGACAATAGGTTGCCAAATGAACAAAGCTGAATCGCAACGGGTAGCTGATTATCTCGAGCTACTCGGCTATCAAGCTACAGATATGCTGCAGAATGCTAGTCTGGTGGTACTTAACACCTGTGTAGTTCGTCAGAGTGCTGAAGGCAAAGTTATTGGCACCCTTGGTTATCTCAAAGGCATCAAGAATAACAAGCCTGATTTGTCAATCCTAGTTACAGGCTGCTTTGTTGATTCTAACATCGAACGGCTTGAGAAGAGCTTTCCACAAGTTGACCTGTTTTTCAAGTCTGGCGATTATGCCGGATTGCTCAGCTGGGCTGAAAAGCGGGATATTGCCATACCTAATTATGGAGCGCACCTACCTTTAAATAATGAAGTAGCAGTTAGCGCTCTTATCCCCATTATTCAGGGTTGCAATAATTTCTGTTCATACTGCATTGTGCCTTATCGTCGGGGGAGAGAAATAAGTCGGCCAATTGAGGAAGTGGTTTGCGATGTGACAGAGTTAGTAAAGCGTGGGGTAAGGGAGGTTACCTTGCTGGGCCAGAATGTCAATTCTTACGGGCATGACCTGCCGGGACGACCTAAACTTGGCAATTTGCTCACCGAACTAAATTATATTGGCGAATTAGCTAGGATTCGTTTCTTAACCAATCACCCCAAAGACATGAGCCGAGAGCTTATACAAGACATCGCTCCCCTCGATAAGGTCTGCGAGTATATAAATCTTCCTTTCCAGGCTGGAGACGATGATGTGCTCAAAGCTATGCGTAGAGGGTATACAGTAGAACAGTACCGACAACTTGTTGGTGTTATACGAGATTGTATTTCTGAGATAGCCCTGAGCACTGATGTAATTGTTGGCTTTCCTGATGAAAGTGAAGAGCAATTTGAACGTACGTTGGCTATGCTTATGGAAATCAGGTTCGATACCGTTCATGTTGCTACCTATTCTTCACGTCCCGGAACCATCGCCTCGAGAGAATTTGAAGACAATATTTCGCCTGACATTAAGAAGAATCGCCTGAACAGAGTTGAAACACTTCAGGCTAAGATAGCGGGTGGTATCAATTCCCAGCTTACGGGTAAAACAGTGGAGATTTTAGTAGAGGGCAAAAAGGGTGTTAAATGGTACGGGCGTACACGGAGTAATAAGTTAGTCTTCTTTGAAAGTGATAATAATTGCATGGGACAATTATTAGATGTTACTATAGCTAGAACCAGTCCATGGGCATTGCAGGCAGGAATGCAGGCGTTGGTAGTAAAATAGAAGAGTTGTAATAGTGATTTATGATTACGTTGTAGTCGGCAGTGGTATTGCTGGGCTTTATACCGCCCTGCTAGCCAAAGAGTCAGGCAGTGTTCTGGTATTAACTAAGGGCAGCACTGAAGACTGCAACACCAGGCACGCTCAAGGGGGTATTGCTGCTCCTATAGGGAAAAATGATTCTCCGGAGCTTCATTTCCAAGATACAGTGAATGCTGGTGATGGCTTGTGTGATACTGAGGCAGTGCGCATTCTGGTCAATGAGGCACCTGACCGTATTGCTGACCTTATAAAATTTGGTGTTCCCTTCGATACACTAGATGGTGAGATTGCCTTGACCAGAGAGGCTGCCCATAGCGTTCCTCGTATTATACATGCTGGTGGTGATGCCACTGGTGAGCATATTGAAGTCACCCTCAGCCGACGGGTGCGCATGTCTTCGATAAACGTCCTTGAATATTGCTTAGCCACTCAAATTCTGATAGAGAATGGAAAGGTCAAGGGCGTAAGAGCTCTCGATTGCCGTACAGGCTTAGTTGAAGAGTATGAATGTCGCTTTGTTATTCTAGCTACCGGTGGTGCCGGGCGACTCTTTAAGTATACTACTAACTCTGAGGTAGCCACTGGTGATGGTATTGCATTGGCTTTTAAGGCAGGTGCTGAAGTTACCGATATGGAGTTTTTCCAGTTTCACCCGACTGCTATTCGTCTTCCCGGAGTTCCGCCGTTTCTTATCAGTGAAGCTGTACGCGGCGAAGGTGGCATCTTGCGTAATGTAGATGGCTATCGCTTTATGTCCGATTATACGCCAGAAGCTGAGCTGGCACCTAGGGATGTAGTAGCCAGGAGTATTATTTATGAGATGAGGAAAACTGGTAGTGATAGAGTATTTCTGGATGTTACTCATATACCTGCTCGCAGGATTGCCACGCGCTTCCCTCATATTTATCGCTTCTGTCTTGATCATGGATTAGATATCACTAGGGGTCTTATCCCGGTAGCTCCGGCTGCTCATTATCTGATGGGGGGTATTAAAGTCAATACTTGGGGAGAGACTAATGTCGCCGGCCTATTCGCTGCTGGTGAAACTGCTTGCACCGGTGTTCATGGTGCTAATAGATTGGCCTCGAACTCGCTGCTTGAAGTAGTGGTCTTCAGTAAAAGGATTATAGAGAAAACTCGGGAAGTGTCCAAGTCCAACCTGATATCGGAAACTACCAGAACTGACTGTTACCAACTTGAGAAGCGTAAAAAGTTAAAGACTGTCTCGCAGCTAAACTTATCAAACCTGCAGTCTCTTCTCTGGGATAAGGTGGGCATTGTTCGTTCTGGCGATTGTCTGTCTGAGTCTGTGGCTATCCTGGCTACCTGGCAGGCTTTATTGCCTGAACCGACAGACCGCCCTTCCTATGAACTGAATAATACCGTATTGAATGCTCGCCTGATAGCTGAGGCTGCTCTAGTTCGTCAAGAAAGCCGAGGGGCTCATTTCCGTACCGACTTTCCTAAATCTTCATCAGACTGGCAGAGACATATCATTTTCAAGGCAAGCGACCACTTGTAAATTCAGGCTGCACATTCCACATATAACTCCACTTCTTCTTAAATCAGTAGCTTGTTATTTTGGGGGTAGTTATTTTATCCTTTATACTTTATAAAGGGGCTAAAATATTGTGCTATAATTCCAGAAGTAACGTATTGGAAAATGATCAAGCTTTTGTTGATGGAGATGATTTATCGAAGGGGTCTGTTATGAAAAAGAGAGTTCGTGATGTGGATATGCTAACAAAATGAGGATCTTATTCCCATGTTGTTGAAGCAGGTGGATTTATTTTCGTGTCTGGCATGGTTTCCCGCGAAAATGATCTAGTGATAACGGACGATATAAGGGCAGCCGCTGCACTAGTGCTTACTAATGTGAAGAGAGTGTTGGAGTCATGATGACGTGCAGCAGTAGAGACATTTTCAGTTGAATGTTCTCTTATTAATGCAAAGTATGTGGAGTATGTAGTGGTATTTGATAATAATTTTAAGTGTGGCGGCTTAGTATATACTCCTAAAGGAGGAGCTTATGAGTATGAATGGCAAAGGCTGTAAAGAACTGTTTGACGAAGTTATTGATGTTGGGTTATGCGCCTTATGTGGTGCCTGCGCCGGTGGTTGTCCTTATCTGGTTTATCATAAAGGTAAAATAGCACTTCTGGACAATTGTACAAGAGTGGATGAATCGCAGTGCTACGAGTATTGCCCTCGTACTTATACAGATATGAATGAAGTTAGTCAAAAAGTATTCGGAATGCCGTATGGCGACGATGAAATAGGTACTGCACAGGAAGTATTAATGGCGAGGACAACAGATGCAGTTATCAAGGAGAAAGCGCAGTATGGTGGTGTTGTAACAACGCTCTTGGCATTGGCATTGGCAGAGGGGTTTATTGATGGTGCAATTTTAACAAAGACTTCAAATAACAAAGCTCCGAGTTCTTTTTTGGCTCAAACTTTTGACGAGATGCTTCAATGTGCCGGCTCTAGCTACATGGCCTGTCCTGTGTTAGAGAGATACAATCAAATCCCCAAAGATAATGACAGCAAGCTGGGATTAGTGTCCATGCCATGTCAGGTTTTGGCTGTATCCAAGATGAAAGCACATCCACCCCAAAATAGGGTTAACATAAATAATGTTAGATTGATTATCGGACTGTTCTGCACTTGGGCTCTGTCTCCGGACACATTCTATCAATTCTTAAAAGAGAACCTTGACTTGTCGGAAACTAAGAAATTTGATATTCCTCCACCACCAGCGAATAGATTCGATGCTTTTACTGAATCAGGCAGAACCTCTTTTGAATTGGAGCAAATCAGAAAGTTCACTATGCCGGCCTGCGCTTATTGTTTGGATATGACATCAGAGTTTGCTGATATTTCAGTTGGCTCTGTCGAGGGTATTGAAGGCTGGAATACTGTCATAGTTCGTACTGATAATGGTGCTAAACTTATGAGTATAGCTAAAAGGAAAGGAAAACTTCAGATTGATACTTTGCCTCCGGCAAGCTTGGCACATTTGAAGGAAGCATCCCTGCTCAAGAAGAAGCGCGCATTGAGTGCGATCGTAAAAAAGAGTGGTAATAGGAGTAATCTGCTTTATGTTGGCCTATCACCGCGATTGACCGAAAAACTACTGGCTTAGAAGCGTAGAACCGAGGAGGTAGCGATATGGCGAATATTGAGATAGACGCACCTGGCACCAGCCAGCTCTTGATTGGTAACGAAGCTATTGCACGTGGGGCATTGGAGGCCGGGATAGGATTTGCTGCTGCATATCCAGGTACGCCATCATCAGAAATTCTGGGCAGCTTAGCCCAGGTGGCGAAAAAAATGGGGATCTATGTAGAGTGGTCGATAAACGAGATGGTAGCTATGGAAGCTGCCGCTGGTGCTTCTTTTGCTGGTATTAGAGCCCTTGCTTCAATGAAACAGAATGGGGTAAATGTCGTCTCTGATTTTTTGGCGAACTTGGTTATGACTGGCATAGGTACAGGGGGGTTGGTTTTGGTAAGCTGCGATGACCCATCGGCCATATCCAGCTCGAATGAACAGGATACACGGCCAATAGCCAAATGGTTGGATATCCCCCTTTTGGAGCCAGGTGGCTTTCAAGAGGCCAAAGATATGACAAGATGGCTTTTTGAACTCGCTGAAGAATTGGGCACGCTCTGCATGTTGCGCAGTGTAACTCGTATTGCACATGCTCGAGGTAATGTGAAACTAGGTCAGTTCTCTGAGAAGCAAAAGAAGGCTTATTTTGACCAAAGACACGATTTAAGGAACTTAACGCCTACCAGATTTATGCCATTGCCAAGTCCCTTGAGACATTTCTTTTTGCATATGAAAATAGATAAGGCGCGAGAGAGGTTCGAATCATCGAAATTTAATAGATATGTCGGGCCGGATAAAGCTGATTTGCTGATTGTAACTTCTGGTAGCTGTTGGCTGTATTCTCAAGATGCAGTAAATGCACTGAAACTGGGTGATAGGGTAGGAATTCTCAAATTGGGAACCTTGTGGCCAATGCCAGAGAATTTTGTCGGAGAGCATCTCAACAAGTCAGAAAAAATACTGTTCGTGGAAGAAATAGACCCCTTCCTTGAGCGTAATATTATGGAGATAGTTGCTAATCTGCCACCGTCGAGCCCACGCCCTATTTTCTATGGCAAGCGCTCAGGCCATATAAACGCTTATGGAGAGTTGAATCCAGATATGGTCATTAAAGCGATATCTACCATACTTGGGCTAACATACGAACCTCGTGACATTGAGTACGGCAAAAAGGCTGAAGCTTTTGCTAAGGGCAATGTTCCTGAAAGAAGCATGACCTTTTGTGCTGGTTGTCCTCATCGTGCTACATTCTGGGCGATTAAGAACGCGATTAAGTTAGATGGTCGAGGTGGTGTTGTTACTGGTGATATCGGCTGTTATTCCATGGCATTGGGACCTGCCGGCTTCTTTCAGGTTAGGACAATGCATTGCATGGGCGCTGGGGCCGGTGTGGCTAACGGGTTAGGTAAATTGGCGCAGTTTGGTTTTGACCAGCCAGTGCTCGCTGTGGTTGGCGATTCTACTTTTTATCATGCTACTATACCGGCGCTGATAAACGGCATTTATAATCAGTCTAATTTTATCCTTGTCATCCTCGATAACAGTGCCACTGCTATGACTGGTTTCCAACCTCATCCCGGCACCGGAATAACAGCTATGGGAGAACCGACAAAAGTGATAAGCATGGAAGCTCTGTGTCGCTCTTTGGGTGCATATGTTGAGGTCTGTGACCCCTTTGACTTGAAGGGTACGACTGCAACACTGCTGAATATGATGACTGAAGGCGGTGGCGCCAAAGTAGCTGTAATGAGGCGGCAGTGCGAGCTGGTGAGGGCTAAAAAAGAGAGACCACTGTATAGGGTATACATAGATACTGAGAAATGCATTGGAGAAGTCTGTGGCTGTGACAGATTGTGTACCAGAGTTTTTCTATGTCCGGGACTGACATGGGATAAGGAAGCTGGCAAATCTAAGATAGACGAGGTTATTTGTAGTGGGTGTGGGGTGTGTGTAGACGTGTGTCCACAGGGTGCCATTATAAGGGAGGCAGCATGACAAAAAAACAGTTGGCGAAAGACCCGCTTAACTTGATTATTACCGGCGTCGGAGGGCAGGGCAATGTGATGATATCTTTAATCATTGGAAATACTTTTGTGAGGGATGGTTACTTTGTGACTGTTGGGGAGACCTATGGAGCATCCCAGCGTGGAGGTCCTGTAATGAGCCACATGAGAATCTCCAAGGAGACGCAGTATAGCCCGTTCATTCCTGATGGTTGCGCTGATATTATCCTCGGCATGGAGCCAGTGGAAACATTGCGAATGCTGGGCCGATATGGCAACCCCAATGTTATCACTATAATAAATCCTAGGCCCATATACTCGATTGATGTTACTGGTGGTCATGCTGAGTATCCTGATTTAGATAAGCTGATTGAGACCGTGAAAGAGCTATCGTCTCAAACATGGGTCATCAATGCCACAGAAGAAGCACAGAAAATGGGAAGCCATATGTTTGCCAACGCAATTCTCATTGGTGCCCTAGTAGGCTCTGGTGTCTTGCCACTGGACAAGAAATCGGTGGAATCGGTGTTGCGCGAGACTTTCTCTAAAGAGACCGAAGCCAATCTGGCAGCGTTCAACAAAGGTATTAAATTTGTAAGGTCTTAGAAATCGCCATCCTGATTTAAAGATCATATCTCAACTCCTGTTCCCTGTCAGGCATGTTAACTTGTTCTCTATAGTTTCAGGCTGTCTATTATCCTTAAATTTTTGTTTTTAAATCACGCTTAGGGGCTTGACAAATCCCTGGAAGATGTGTACACTTGTTTGTAGAACATTGGTTTGTAAAACATATGTTTGAACAAGGGTGTCTATTATGAGAAAGCCCGGTGTAAGTGAGACAAGACAACGAATACTGAAGTTTATCCGTGGTTTTATAGAGGAGAGAGGTTATGCACCTACGGTTAGAGACATTCTAAAGGGGTGCAATATAAGTTCTACAGCTGTTGTCCAGCATCATTTGAATATATTGGAGAGAGAGGGTCATATCCATCGAGATCCGGAGATATTCAGAAGCATTCAGCTCCTTGATAGAAAAAACGTTGTTAAGGTACCCCTGTTAGGCAGCATTGCTGCAGGTGAACCAATCCCTGTGCCAGATTTAGGGACATGGAAAAACGAAGCTATAGATACATTAGAATTGACTGATGAGCTGACTCAAGGCAAGGAAGTCTATGCCTTGAAAGTGAAGGGTCTTTCAATGATTGATGCCCTGATTGACGATGGAGATATTGTCTTAATAGAGGCAACAAACACGGCAGATGATGGAGACATGGTTGCTGTCTGGCTAAAAGATAAGCAGGAGGTTACTCTAAAAAGACTGTTTCAAGAGAAGCAAATGATTCGCCTTCAGCCGTCTAATGCGCAGATGGAACCGCTATATGTAAATCCCAAAAACGTGGAGGTTCAGGGAAGGGTTGTCGGGGTTATAAGGAAATTGGGAGATAAGAATAAGAGGCGATTATTGCCTTTATTTAAATAAAACTTGGAGGTTAGAAATGGCTAAGCTACTTGAAAAACCAGAAGAGTTGAGAGTGACCGCTAATATTGAAGGGACGCCGTTAACTATCGCCAGAAACGGCAAAGCGGAGCGCGTGACCAGAATATATCAGCAATGGCAGGTGTCTGAGCAACTCTTCGAGCAGGAGATTCTAAAAAGTTACTTCAGGGTTAGAACGAGCAAAGGCGTTATTTGCGATATTTATCGTGATACAGCGTCAAATTCCTGGTATTTAGGACGGCTTTATGATTAAAGCTAAATTTACTAAGAAGTCTTCACCCGCAGCTAGTCTATAAATTAATGCCATTGATTAAAGGGAGGAGGTTTTTTCAATGATGCAGGCTGTAAGAGATAAGGTCCAATGTTCGAGATGTGGTTGCATTGCGCTACCCGATGCAACAAGGTGCCCCAAATGTGGTGCATTATATAATGGCAATGGAGCAAAAGAAGCAGTTAGTGTAATTAACTATATTTCAAGTACAACAATGGAAGATGCCGATACTAGAGTAGTGCGGGCATACTATCAGCTCACGTGCAGCCGTCATGGCAGAATTCATATCAAAGCCACAGTAATCGATTCTCCTATCAAGTGCCCCTTCTGTCAATAGATGTGGAGTGTGGTTGAAAAATACAGAAAGCACATTTGACGGCATGATGTTCTGGTGTCCTTTGTCTGTGTTTTGATGTGCTTAGCCAACGGTGCTATGTGCTATAGCAAGTCGGGGTGAGAGGATTTGAACCTCCGACCTCATGGTCCCAAACCATGCGCGCTAGCCACTGCGCTACACCCCGCAGCGAAAAAGTATAGTCAAGTAGTTTGATATAGTCAAGGAGTCCAGGTGTGGTTTTTGGCTAGTATAGCTATTTGCAAGTGGGACAGATATCGAAGAAATCTTCAGGTAGATTCCACTTTTTCTTGATGTAGTCTAATTGCTTTTCCGGCGCCCAGTAGTTCCCACATACTTTGCATTTCTTAAGTTTGAATTCTACCTTCCAGTTATAGATTATCCTGGTGTCTTTTCTGTCCTCCATTTTTATGGCACCAGTTGGGCATATATAGTAGCAAGAACCGCAGCCTATGCAATCTGCGGCTGGTTCGAGAAATGGCGATGCTGGTTCTTTGGTTATGCCTCTATTGACCAAGCTAATGGCGCTTACTCCGACAACTTGCTCGCAAGCTCTAACGCATAAACCACACACAATGCAGTCGTTGTCTTCTAGATACTCAGATTTGAAAGATGGTTTCTCAATGCCTATTTGCGAAGCTAGTTCCATTATCACTTTGTTCTTAGAACAACGTGCCAGGAGTAGCTCCAGTATCATTTTACGATTACTTATTACTCTGGGCGAGTCAGTTTTAACCTGCAGGCCTTCTTCCACCGGATAAAGACAAGATGTGACGATTTTAGTACGTTTTCCTTTGAAAATTTCCACGATACAGAGCCTACAGGCACCGTATGGCTCAATAGCTTCATGGTGGCACAAGGTGGGTATATCAATACCGTTTTCTCTGGCTACCTGAAGTATCGTCTGTCCTTCTTCAGCCTTAAATTCATGGCCGTTTATAGTTAAGGTTATCATTTTATTTTCTACCTACAGCTCCTAGTTTGCAGACATCGTAGCAAGCCCCGCACTTGATACACTTCGACTCGTCCAGAACAACCGGTTTCTTTTTGCCTACGAATGTTATGGCTTCCTGAGGACAAGCTTTAACACAAAGTCCACAGCCCGGGCATTTTTCGTCTATTATGTAGAAATGGATTAGAGCTTTACAGACACCTGCTGGGCATCTTCTTTCCTTGATGTGAGCTTCGTACTCATCTTTGAAATAGCGGATAGTTGAAATGACAGGATTTGGTGCCGTGCTGCCCAGAGCACAGAGAGAGCTATCTACGAGGGTGGCGGATAGCTGTTCCAGAAGGTCAATATCTTCTTCGCTGCCTTTTCCCTCGGTGATATCATTCAGAATTTGTCGCATCCTTTTTATCCCCTCACGGCATGGCACGCACTTACCGCAGGATTCTTCTTCGAGGAAGGTAAGGAAATACTTGGCGATGTCTACCATGCATGTAGTCTCATCCATGACAATCATGCCACCTGAGCCCATCATCGAACCGGCTTTAGTCAACTCGTCGAAATCTACTGGTAAGTCAAGGAAGCTTTCAGGGAGGCAGCCACCAGAAGGCCCACCGGTCTGCACTGCCTTGAATTTCTTGCCGTCTCGAATGCCGCCGCCAATATCATAGATGATTTCCCTTAAGGTTATACCCATTGGCACTTCTACAAGGCCTGTATTATTAATTCTACCCACCAGGGAGAAAATTTTTGTACCCTTGCTGCTCTCAGTGCCTAAGGTACGGTACCAGTCAGCGCCCTTATTGATTATTACGGGCACATTAGACCAGGTTTCTACATTGTTCAGATTACTTGGTCTATCCCATAGGCCCTTTTCCACTGTATGAACATATTTAGCTCTTGGCTCTCCGACCTTACCTTCGAGGGATGCCATCAGTGCCGTAGACTCACCGCAGACGAAGGCACCTCCACCTCTGGTTATGCTGATATTAAAATCAAGCCCTGACCCTAGTATATTTCCCCCAAGTAGACCTAATTGCTGTGCTTGGTTTAGAGCAGTTGTTATGTTAGCCAATGCTAAAGGATATTCGTTGCGCACGTAAACATATCCTTGACTAGCTCCGATAGCATAAGCACCAATAATCAGGCCTTCAAGTACGCTGTGTGGGTTGCCCGAAAGTAAACCTTCGTTAGCGTAGGCTCCAGGGTCACCCTCATCAGCGTTCACGATGACATACTTTATATCTCCAGGTGCGTGGCGGCATGATTCCCACTTTGTTCCTGTAGGGAAACCTGCGCCACCTCTTCCCCTTAAGCCTGAGCGTTTGATTTCCTCTATTATCTGCTCTGGGGTCATTTCGAACAGTGCTTTGGCTAAAGCCGTGTAGCCACCAATGGCGATATAATCGTCTATCTTAATTGGGTCTATTTCGGTGTTATTTCCGAGGATGTTTCGTCTTTGCTTTCGGTAGAAGGGAATCTCATGCCTATGCACAATCTTGCTGCTGGTAGTTGGGTCGGTGTGAAGCAACCTGTCGATAATATTTCCTTTACGGATGGTTTCGCGTAGTATCTCAGGCACGTCTTCCAACTTTACTTGTTGGTAGAAAATATCACCAGGTTGAATAACTACGATCGGGCCTTTCTCACAGAGACCATGACAGCCTGTTATTCTCAACTCTGTTTTATTTCCCAGACCTTGTTGTGATATTTCTTGCTTAAAGGTTTCTATGAGTTGGGCGCAACCATAAGGATGGCAAGCGGTACCGTTGCAGACTGCAATCAGTGCCTTGTCTGATTTTCTTCCATTTATTAGCTCTTTTTGTAGAGCCTCTAAATCTTGCTTTGAACGGAGTTTGTTTGGCATTTCGTTTATGTTAGTATTCACTCAAATTTGGTTAGCACATTGTCTACTTTGCCTGTACTCATATGTCCGAAATATTCATCGTCGATCTTCACGGCTGGTCCTACGGCACAACACCCCATGCAGTTGACTGTCGCTAATGTGAATTTGTGGTCTTTGGTAGTTTCGCCTCGCTTGATAGCTAAATTTCGCTCAATTTCCTCTAGTATTCTGGAGGCACCTCTGACGTGACAGGCAGTGCCCAAACAAACATTAATTAGATGTTTACCTCTGGGTTCGAGACTGAAAGCTCTGAAAAAAGTAGCTACGCCGTATATTCGGCTTGCAGGTATGCCCATGGTTTCACTTACCTGAATAAGAGCTTCTTTGGGGAGATAATAGTATTCAGTCTGGATATCCTGAAGTATGGAAACCAGTTGGCCTTTATCTCCATTGTATTTATTTATAATAGCGTTAATTTTTTCATTCATTGTTAATAATCGTTCTTGGCAACTCGCTCTTTAAGTTTGGCATATTTAGCGGCTACCCTTTCTTGGATTTGCGATATTGTCTCTTTTGAAAGATGCCTGAATCTTCCTTGCAGTTTGAAATAATCCTCTACAGGACGCAGCTGTGGGAAGTCTAAATTCAGGGTATATCGGTCCTTCTCCACCTCATAGAGAGGGAAAATGCCTGTCTCAACAGCTAGTCGCCCTGCCCTGATAGTTAAATCGGAGGGTAGTCGCCAACCTGTAGGACAAACCGACAGTATGTGAATATAAGATGGTCCTTTTACCTCCACAGCTTTACTAATTTTGTTCATAAGGTCAAAAGGATAACTATGGCACGCTGTAGCTACATAAGGTATATCATGAGCTACAGCGATAGCTGGCAGGTTTTTCTTCCATGTGGTCTGCCCAATGCTAACCTTGCCTGCGGGCGAGGTCGTGGTAGAGGCACCAAATGGAGTCGAACTGGAGCGCTGAATGCCGGTATTCATGTATGCCTCGTTATCAAAACAGACATAAATAAAGTCATGGCCTCTCTCAAGGGCACCGGATAGAGCTTGAAAGCCGATATCCGCAGTGCCGCCATCACCGCCCATAGCTACCACTTTAGTTTTCTTGGTATATTTACCTTTGCGGCTCAGGACTTTTATTCCGGCTTCTATTCCAGAAGCCACTGCTGCGGTATTCTCAAATAGAGTGTGGATCCAGGGAACTTCCCATGAAGTGGAGGGAAGTGGTGAGGAAACGATTTCCATGCAGCCGGTGGCATTGGCAATGATTATATTTCTACCCAGAGCCTTACACACAAGCCTTACAGCTAAGGCTTCGCCACAGCCCATGCAGGCACGATGCCCCGGAGCGAAATATTCCTTGGTCGTTACTAATCGTGGGACATATATGGCTAGGCTTTCCACTACCCTCTTACTCCTATCATCTCGAATTCATCAAGCTCGCCTCGCTTCGCTTTATCTACCCCATGGCGAATCAAGTCTTCAAAGCCTTTAGCGGAGACCTCTCTTCCGCCGAGACTGCCTACAAAACTTATAATCTTCGGCCTGGTTTTTAGCGGGTAAAGTGCTGCTTGTATCTCGGAGCAGACCGGCGGTGCACCTCCAAGAGAAAGGGCTCGGTCAAAGATGATAAGCACTTGAGCTTTGCTTACAGCCTGGCGAAGCTCTTCAGTGGGAAATGGTCGCCACAGGCGCAATCTTATTAGTCCTACCTTTTCCTCTTCAGCTTGCATCTTATCAATAGCCATCATAGCTGTTTCGCTGAAACTCCCCATACATAGCAGCAGAACATCAGCATTTTCTGTTTTGTAATTCTCTACTGGTGCGTAATTACGCCCCGAGAGCTTTCCAAACTCTTGCCACACTTTGGTAATTACTTTCTTAGAGTCTCTTAATACGACCTCGTGTGCTTTCTTGGTCTCAGTGTAAATGAATGGAGGACCAAATGCGCCCATGGTCACCGGCCTATCCGGATCAAGAGGATAAGGATAATGGTATTCGGGAAGGAATTTGTCTATTACTGATTGCCCTAAAATTTCTACGGGTTCGATTGTGTGTGAAATGTAAAATCCATCAATGTTAACCATTGTAGGTAGTAAGACAGCTGGGTCTTCAGCGATACGGAAGGCACATAACATCAAATCAAAGGCTTGTTGAGCATTTTCTGCAAAGATCTGAATCCAACCGCAATCACGGGCCGCCATTATATCAGAATGGTCTGTCCAGATGCTCAATGGCGCTGAAAGTGCTCTGTTGGCTACTGTCATAACTATTGGCAATCTGAGTCCTGATGCCACATATAGGACCTCATGCATAAGCTCCAGCCCCTGGCTGGCGGTAGCAGTAAAAGTTCTGGCACCTACAGCCGAAGTCCCTAAGCAGGCGCTCATCGCTGAATGTTCTGATTCCACTGGTATATATTCGGCATCTAGCTCACCGTTAGCTACAAACTCAGCTAGTCGCTCCACAATGTGAGTCTGAGGTGTAATGGGATAGGCAGCTATTGCTTCGACACGGGCTAGCTTGATAGCCTCGGCTATGGCGAATGAGCCTTCCATGCCTACTCGCTTTGTTGCCATTTTTTATTCTTCCTCTACCATCTTTATAGCCTCTGTCCAGCACTCGCGGGCACAAATGCCACATCCTTTGCAATAGTACAAATTGGCTTCGAAGTAGCCATCCTCATTTTGTCCGATGCATCCTTCGGGGCAGAAAAGATAGCAAATTCCACATTTTATGCATTTCTTATGGTCCCATACTGGACGCTCTGATTTCCAATCCCCAGTGCGATACTGCTTAGCATTACCCGCTTCAGTGATAATACAGCCGGGTAGCAATTCCCGCCAGGATGGAAACGTTTCCGCTTCGAACTTTTTGCTTGGCTTTTTAACCACGCTGCTAAGTTCAGCTATTTCAGTTTCTTCATAGGCTTTGCTACAAGCATCCATATTACCCTTGGCTCTAGCGCCGAAGCGCTCTTTGAGTGGCTCTGTTAGCGATTCTAGCTCTACTATATTTGCAGCCTTTATCAAAGCACCGAGCATTGTAGTGTTGACGATTGGAACGCCAATTGCCTCTCTAGCAATAGAAGTTGCATTAACCACAGCCAGTTTCCACGGGCCGCTCAATTCTGACTTTATGTCAACCATAGTTTTGGTGGTATTGATTACTATAACGCCGCCTTCCTTTAGTCCCGCAGTGACATCTGTGATGTAAATTAAGCCCGGATCCAAGATTACCACGATGTCGGGATTTGTTACCGAAACTCTGGCTCGAATGGGTGTGGCATCGCTAACGCGATTAAAAACCAGCACCGGTGCACCCCTTCTCTCCGGACCGAAGCTGGGAAAGGCCTGTGCAAATTTACCTTCTTCTATAGCTGCCAGTGCCAGTAGTTCAGCTGATGTTACTGCCCCCTGACCACCTCTCCCATGCCAGCGGATCTCGGTTATCTTATCTTTTTCTTTCAATCTAGTTAATTTCCTTAAAACAAAGCGCCCCTGGAGGGACTTGAACCCTCGCGCCCGGCTCCGGAGGCCGGTGCTCTATCCCCTGAGCTACAGGGGCTTTGGTTATTTTAGACACTGTTGTCTTATTTGGCAACCCTGTACAGCTTAGGTGTTTACTCCTCTAAAGTTAACGCTAGAAATGCCTACTCCTCTTGCTGAAAAGGTTTACTTTCGCCTTTGGCCGGTTCAGAATTCACTTTAAAAAGTGGTTTTAGCATCGCTGGCGTTATAAGGGTTGTTATCACACTGACTGCAATTGCTGCACCGAATAAATCTCGGCCTATGGCTCCTGCCAGAAGTCCAGCCCCGGCTATAATCAGGCCTACCTCACCTCTCGGTACCATACCTATGCCGACTATCATGCTTTCGGTATGGTTCATCTTGCCTGCAAAGCGGGCTGGGATATAGCAACCAGAAATTTTACCAAGTACAGCAGCTATTGTCAAAACGACTGCTATTATGGCTCCACCCCATAATAGTCGCATGTCCACTTGCATGCCCAAATAGCAGAAGAAGAATGGAGCAAGAAACAGCATTATCGGCCTTGTTTTGTCCAGGATATCCTCTCTCTCATCGGTGGCAGCGAACATAAGTCCGGCTACATAGGCACCGACCACAGGGTGCAGTCCAACCAGCGTAACCAGATACGCTATTATAAACCCCATTATAAGCGCAAAAATAGGTGTTGTACCCGATCTCTTGAAAGGATTGAGAAAGAAACGTGATATATATTTGTGGAGTTTTACACCGATGATTAACAAAGCAAACCAAACGGCAAGGCCAATGGCAAGGATTTTAAGGGCATCTAAGCTGACATGAATCATGTTTATCTCACCGCCAGCCTTTACTGCGGAGCTTATTCCAATAACAATCGACAGAATAACTATGCCTATTATATCGTCGATCACGGCTCCAACCAGTATGGTTGTTCCCGCTTGTGTCTGGAGCTTGCCCATCTCCATTAGTATCCTTATTGTGACTCCAATGCTGGTAGCTGTTAATGCTGCTCCAATGAAAAGCCAGCCAGCTATTCCTGCTTCAGGGGCCAGCCACATGGTGATAAAATAGCCAAAAGTAAATGGAAAAATAACACCACCGACAGCTACCAGAGCGCCGGTTATTCCTTGTCTTAAAAAAGCTCCGACATCAGTTTCAATCCCGGCAACGAAGAGCAATGTAACTACCGCTATTTCTGAAATAACCTCCATCACGTTGAACTCGTGGAGCCCGAAAGCACCCTGAATAGTGGCAAAATGCAGAATGATCGGGTCGTTTATAAGTCCACCTAAGGCAAACGGTGAAATAATAATCCCTGCAACCAGCTCGCCTAAAACTGGTGGTTGCTTTAAGTAGCGCTCGAATAACTCGCCACCCACTCTGGCTGCCAGCAGAATTAAGCCAAAGGTGAGCAGGAACTTAAAATATATGCCGATTTCCATCAGGTTTTCTGATTCTCCAGCGAATTGAGTAGTATATCGAAATAACTTATTTCACCTATAACCTTCATATCCTTATCCACCACAGGCAGTTCATAGAAATTGTGGTCGAGCATAGTATTTATAGCATCTTCGACACCATTGTTAACATAAACGCTTATTGGGGCGCTCATTATGTCTTTTGCATACTTTGAGGTGAGAAAATGTAAGATTTCGGGGCCAGCAAAAAACCGTCCTCTGACACCTCCAAATTTCCGTACCTCAAGTGCTTCCAGGATATCCCTGGGAGTAAGCACACCTTTAAGTTTGCCTTCTTTGTCTACGACGCAGGCGATTTTGCCTCTCGTCCTGGTGGCTATCTTCTTAACTGCTTCGTATATTGGTGCGTTTTCAGGCACAGTGTTGCATTCAGTTGTCATTAATTCTCCTACCGGCTTTTTCATAACTACCTCCAAAACTCGAAGATGGTGTAAATCGAGTAAAGTTTAACAGATTTGATGTCATGATTGTACTCAGCGCCGACTCATCACTGTATTCGGTGTATTACGAGGCATCTTTCAGTTTACGGTTCTATGATTGCTGGTTAGTCATCAGATACTGTGACCAAGTCTTTGGGTTTCAGTGGTGAACTGATAAGTTTGTAGATCTCGGCGGCAATAAATATTGTCGAGGCTGAGAATATAGCGACCAGCCAGTCTGTGAGGGTTAAGGCATGTACATGAAATATTTCTTCTAGGTAAGGCACATAAAATATCGGGACGGTCATAGCCATGGTGGCCAGTATCGCCCAGATAAGCCATCTGTTACTGAAAGGGCCAATTTTAAAAAGGGAGTACTCTAAAGAGCGGCAGTTAAAGGCATTGAAGAACTCAATTAATATCAGGGTAAGAAAACAGACGCCTTGAGCTTCGAGCGGGTCCTTGCCCGAATTTACTGCCCAGAGGAATACCGCCAATGTCACTAGGGCTGTCCAAATTCCAGCGCCAGCCAGATATCTCAGGACGGGTGTTGTAAAAATAGTCTGGCTCCTGGGACGTGGCTTTTGACTCATTATATCAAGGTCAGGCGGGTCAACGGACAAGGCTATAGCTGGCAAGCCATCAGTTGCCAGGTTGACATACAAGAGTTGAATAGCAATAAGGGGTATAGTCCCCGCAGGTAAGCCAAAAAGTGGACCGAAAAGAATAACAATCGCCATAAGCAATATTTCACCCAAATTGCAGGAGAGCAGATAGACCAGATATTTTTTGATGTTATTGAAGATGCCTCTTCCTTCCTCTACAGCGGCTACAATTGAGGCGAAATTGTCGTCAGTCAGCACCATATCAGCCGCTTCTTTGGTGACATCGGTACCGGTTATACCCATAGCTATACCGATGTCAGCTTTCTTGAGTGCAGGAGCGTCGTTCACCCCATCACCTGTCATAGCTACCACATGCCCTCTCTTGGTTAAAGCCTCCACCACACGGAGTTTATGAGCTGGAGAAACACGCGCATAGACTTCTATTTTCTCTACCCAAGCTTCAAATGCCTCGTCACTCATGTTGTCGATTTCAGCACCGGTTAGAGCAACACCTTCTTTGAGTAGGCCTAACTCTTTAGCGATAGCAACCGCAGTTAACTTATGGTCACCGGTTATCATTACTGACTTGATTCCGGCCTGGTCGCAAAGTTTTACTGCTGCCTTAACTTCTTCACGAGGTGGGTCGATCATACCGACGAGTCCGGCAAAAACCATATCTCTTTCTATTGCCTCAGTTAGATTAACGGTATCAGGAAGGCGTCTGTATGCCAGACCTAATACCCGAAGAGCATCGCCAGCCATTTCTTGAGCGATAGATACAATATTGCTCTTGTTCCCGTCGGTCAATTCAATTTCTTGCCCATTCTGGTATATGTAACTACAAGAATTTAGGATTACCTCAGGTGCCCCTTTGGAGTAGGCAATCTTACCTTGTGGCGTTTGATGCATAGTGGTCATTCTTTTCGTCTCGGAGGAAAAAGGAATTTCATGTATGCGAGGAAATTGACTCTGAAGTTTCTCTTGCCATAAGTCGGCTTTAGCTGCCGTTACTATCAAAGAGCCTTCCGTAGGATCGCCTTTGATCTTCCAAGCATCATCAACATAGACAAGAGAGGTATCATTGCACAGGCTGCCTATCTGGAGCAGCCTTTGTAAGGCAGTGTCTTTTTCAGCATCCAGAACTTTTCCTCCAAAATGAAACTCGCCTTTCGGTTCATAGCCGACTCCAGTGACATCAATCAGCCTGTCCTCCACATAGATGCGTCGTATCGTCATCTGGTCCTGGGTGAGCGTGCCGGTCTTGTCTGAACAAATATAGGTGGTGCAACCAAGTGTCTCGACTGCCGGAAGTTTTCTAATGAGTCCATGGCGTCGTACCATCTTTTGCACGCCAAGAGCTAGCGAGATGGTGACCACAGCAGGTAAGGCTTCAGGAACAGCCGCCACCGCCAAGCTCACCCCCCAGATGAGCATTTCCAAAATCTCATGTCCTCTCCAAACTCCAATTCCGGCTAGAATAAAGCACAGGGCTAGCGCGCCGATGCCGATCCACTTACCCAACTGGTCGAGGTTAATCTGGAGCGGAGTTTGTTCCTTCTTGACCTCTTGTAACATGGTAGCTATCTTGCCAAACTCAGTTGTCATACCGGTAGCGGTGACAACTGCTGTGCCCCTGCCATAAACAGCCGCCGTTCCGGTGAAAACCATGTTCCTCCTGTCGCCGATGCTGATTTCTCCTTTTAGAGCCGTATTTGTTTTTTCCAATGGAACCGATTCGCCGGTTAGTGAGGCTTCGTCTATCTTTAGATTGACTGCTTCAATGAGGCGTGCATCTGCTGGTATACGGTCGCCGGTTTTGAGAATAACTATATCTCCGGGCACTAAATCGCATGCGGGGATTTCGATTTCTTTCTTGTCTCTCAAGACTGATGTAGTAGGTGCCGCCATTCTTTTCAGTGCTTCCATGGCTCGTTCTGCTCTGTATTCCTGAATAAAGCCCAATCCAGCAGCGAAGAGGACGATGACGAAGATGACAATGGCATCAGCCACCTCACCCATAACTGCTGACAGTGCTACGGCAACAAGAAGGATGATAATGAGGAAGTTCTTAAACTGTTCAAGGAGGATTTTCCATGCTGAGGTTTTATCTTTCTCGGTTAGCTCATTGGGACCACATTGAGCCAGGCGGAGCTGGGCTTCTTCATTACTCAGGCCATTGCGGTCCGAGCTCAAAGAAGCTAAGACTTCTGATATCTCTAAATTATGCCAGTTCTTGTTTGTTTCCATGAGTAATATCTGTTTTGGACTATCTGAACATGGGTACCAGCATCAGCATGGTGTCTTCAGTTACTAGAGATGATATTGCATCCTGCTTCTGGTTTGAATAATAGCAATTTGCGGGTGGTAAAGTGAAATCATAGCATAACGTATTTCTCCATGTAAATATGTGCCTTTGAGGTTGCCTGCAAAGCTAATTGGATTGCAGTATGACTGATGCTGGCATTATGGAAGCTAACCGTTCCTCTATTTACTTGGTTATCCTACCATGCTCAGAAATATGCCAGCAGCTATAGCTGTCCCGATAACGCCAGCTATGTTTGGTCCCATAGCATGCATCAAGAGGAAGTTTCTGGGATTTGCCTCCTGCCCCAGTTTTTGGACTACACGGGCCGACATAGGCACTGCGGAAACCCCGGCAGCGCCTATCATTGGGTTAATTGGCTCCTTTGACAGGGCGTTCATCATTTTACCCAGAAGCACTCCACCAGCAGTAGAAACTGCGAAAGCCAATATACCTAGAAAGAAAATAAATAAAGTCTGTGGTTTCAGAAATAGTTCTGCTGGCATTGATGCCCCGACGGATATACCCAGCAGAATAACCAAGATATCAATAAAGGCTTCGCCGGCGGTCTTAGCTAATCTGTCAGTAACTCCACTGACCAGCAGTAGATTACCAAACATGAACATGCCAATGAGAGGTGCTGATTTAGGAACAAGCAATATGATAACTATGGCCCCTACCACTGGAAAGAGAATTCTCTCTATTGTCGATACCTCTCTTAATTGTGGCTCCATATAAATGGCTCGTTCCTTTTTTGTAGTCAGAGCTTTTATTACTGGTGGTTGAATAAGAGGTACCATTGCCATATAAGAGTATGCAGCTATTGCAACCGTGCCCAGTAGATGTGGAGCTAGATTGGCAGATAAATAAATAGCAGTTGGCCCATCAGCTCCGCCAATAATACCGATGGAACAAGCCTCTTGAATATTAAAGCCAAAGAAAAGCGAAACAAAAAAGACAAAATAAACTCCGAATTGTGCTGCGGCACCCAGAAGCAAGGTTTTAGGATTTGCGATAAGTGGGCCAAAATCGGTCATAGCTCCTAAACCGAGAAATATAAGACATGGGACTATTTCACCAGCAATTAGATAGGTGAAAATCTTTGCTAGCAATCCTTCAGGTATTCCGTCTACATAATCAAATAATCCCCCCAACGGCAGGTTGGCAAGCAGCATGCCAAAACCTATTGGGATCAGTAATAGTGGTTCATACTTTTTGGCAATGCCCAGATATATAAAGCCGAAGGCGATAAGCCACATGACCAGGTGCCCCCAGTAAAATGCGCTAAAACCAGTCTCGAATAGTTCCATAATTTTTAGACTATTTATGTATTGACTTTGCCTTTCCCCGCCCACCAATGATTTTGCAAACTGCCAGGTTTACAAGCCATAGTGTAAAGGACAAAACGCCGAGAACTGCAAAGACTGTTAGAAAACCAAAGCTGGCTATTCGTATGGCTAAACTCCAATCTAACATCACATATTTCCTCAGCTATCCTATAAGTTGCGGATTATAACATGTCACAACTATTGCTACAATCAAAACACAATATCTTTTGCCACTGTGATTAAGAATGATATAATCTACATGCTCGCGGAGAGGTGTCCGAGTGGTTTATGGTGCCGCTCTCGAAAAGCGGTGGGCGATTAGCCTCGTGGGTTCGAATCCCACCCTCTCCGCCAGGCTCATGGAGAGGTGCTGGAGTGGTCTATCAGGCGCGCCTGGAGAGCGCGTGTCGCCATTGGCGACCGTGGGTTCGAATCCCACCCTCTCCGCCAGCTATCATCAATCCCATGTTTTTGTTGATATTGACAGGTGCCTTGTCAACTGACCGTTGTTTGCCTATATTGCCTATGCTACAATGTTTCAACTCGAATGGTGAAGAATAACGAGCTGAAATATTGGGTAGGCTTCTCCAGGATGCCAGGCATCGGTCGGGTGAAAATCTCGCAGCTATTGGGGCATTTCACTACTCTGGAACATGCCTGGAAAGCCCCGGCTGCCGAACTGAAAAGAGCCGGGCTTGATTCAAAAACTGTAGATAATATCGTGAATCTTCGGCCCAGGATTTCGCCGGATGTCGAGATGGACGGCATGGAGCAATATAAGGTCAAAGCGCTTACCTGTGATTCATTGGCCTACCCACAGAGACTGAAGGAAATTTATGATTATCCACCGGTGCTTTATTTCAGAGGCACCCTGCTGCCTGAAGATGAATGTTGCTTGGCTGTAGTCGGCACCCGTCGAGCTACTGTATATGGACGTCAGGTGACCGAAGAGATTGTTACTGACCTGGCTCGGAATGGAATCACTATCGTTAGCGGCCTGGCTAAAGGAATCGATTCTATAGCTCACCGAGCTGCACTGGGGGCCGGCGCCAGGACTATTGCTGTCTTCGGTTGCGGATTGGACATCGTGTATCCAGCAGAAAATGCAAAGCTAGCCCGAGAGATTATGGAGCATGGCGCTTTAATAAGCGAATATCCTCTGGGCACCAGACCCAAAGCCGATAATTTCCCAAGGCGAAACAGGATTATGAGCGGGCTGAGCCTTGGTGTTCTGGTGATAGAAGCCGGTGAAAGCAGCGGGGCATTAATCACGGCTAATCAGGCATTGGAGCAGAACCGTGAAGTCTTCGCCGTCCCGGGCAGTATTCTATCTCCAGCCAGCAGAGGGACAAATAATCTTATTCAAGAAGGTGCGAAGCTGGTTCGTAATTATGTTGATATTCTAGAGGAGCTTAATCTGGCCATGATGGCACAGCAATTGGAGATGAAAGAGCTTCTGCCTGCCGATAAGACTGAATCGTTGCTGCTAAAACAACTGAGTCGTGAGCCGGCTCATATTGATGAGATTTGCCGGAATAGTGGACTGGCGGCAGCTCTGGTTAGCAGCGCTCTAACAATGATGGAACTCAAGGGGATGGTCAAGCAAGTTGGCGGTATGAACTACGTGCTGGCCAGAGAGATGAAGGAAGAATATCAAGCTGCAAGGTAATTTGAATCAATGAAACTTGTTGTTGTGGAATCACCAGCCAAGTCAAGAACGATAAGCAGAATACTGGGTGCAGACTATGCTATCAAGGCAACACTGGGGCATTTGCGTGACCTGCCCAGAAGCGAGCTAGGCATAGATGTAACCAATGACTTTGCTCCCAAATATGTGATGATAAAGCAGAGAAGAAGCGTAATCAATGAGCTAAAGAAGTCGGCTGGTGGTGCCTCAGCGATTTATCTGGCCACTGACCCTGATCGTGAAGGCGAAGCAATTTCCTGGCATTTGCTTGAAGCCATTAAGCTAGATAACAGCAAAGTTCCCGTACACAGGGTTGTCTTTCACGAGATAACTAAAGAGGCTGTGGAGAAGGCTTTTCGCAGTCCTCGCTCTATTGATATGAACCTTGTTGATGCTCAACAGGCGCGGCGTCTCCTGGACAGATTGGTTGGATATAAGCTGAGCCCGTTGTTGTGGCGAAAGGTACAAAGAGGGCTTTCCGCCGGCAGAGTTCAGTCAGCAGCCTTGAGAATAATTGTCGACCGTGAGCGAGAAATACAAAAATTTGTTATCATGGAGTACTGGACCATTGAAGCTGAATTGGCCAAGGGGTTGCCAGCAACTCCGAAGGCCGGTTTCAGAGCGTTGCTTGTAAGCCTGGCTGACGGCACAAAGATTGAGATACCGAATCAAAAGGAATCCCGGAGAATTGAAGATGAGTTGAAGAGGGCTGGCTATGTGGTCAAAAAGGTGACAGTAAAAGAGATGGCTCGCCAGCCGGCGCCACCGTTTATCACCAGTACCATGCAGCAGGAAGCCTGGCGCAAGCTACGATTCACTGCTCAGCGCACCATGCTTATTGCTCAACAGCTTTATGAAGGGATTCCTTTGGGTAAAGAGGGTTCGGTGGGGTTGATTACCTACATGCGCACTGATTCTACGCATGTGGCTGCCAGCGCCATAGCTGAGACTAGAGACTTTATAAACACCAAATATGGTGCTCGCTTTGTGCCTGCGCATCCGCGTTCTTTTGGCAAGAAAGGTAAGTGGGCACAGGAGGCACATGAGGCTATTCGGCCTACGAGAATTCACCGGGAACCTGAGCAAATTCGTTCCTATCTCAAACCGGAACAGCTTAAGCTTTATGAGCTTATCTGGAAACGGATGGTAGCAAGTCAGATGGCAGCGGCATCAATGGAAAATACCGCTGTGGAGATAGACGCAAAATGTCCTGAACCACAAAAGGGATATCTGTTGAGAACAAGCAGCTCAGTAGTAAAGTTCCCCGGTTTTATCACTTTGTATAGTGAAGGGAAGGATGAGGACACAGAAGAGGAAAAGGCAGTTTCCCTTCCGGGATTACAAGCAGGTGACAAACTGGTGCTATTGGGACTCTTCCCGGAACAGCGTTTTACCCAGCCACCGCTTCGGTATAATGAGGCTACGTTGATAAAAGCGCTGGAACAAAGGGGAATCGGACGCCCAAGCACCTATGCTCCAATTATATCTACTATTCAGGAAAGAGGTTATGTATATAAAGAGGGTGGCAGGCTTTGCCCCGATGAGATAGGTTTTATTGTAAGCGACCTCTTAGCCCAGCACTTTCCTGGTATCGTCGACCTTGATTTCACGGCTCAACTTGAGGAGGAGCTGGATGAAATCGCTCGTGGTGAGAGAGGATGGGTGTCAGTCCTGAAAGATTTTTATACACCATTTGAAGAAACACTGAATCGGGCCTCAGATAAAATAGAAAAGATAATAATTGTTAAGCCGACAGAGGAAATCTGCCCCGAATGTGGTCGCCCTATGGTAATAAAGACAGGACGTTTCGGCAAGTTTCTAGCCTGTAGCGGTTATCCCGACTGCAAGAAGACTATGCCTTTCCTAGTTAAAACCGGGGTGCTTTGTCCGCAGTGCGGCAAAGATCTGGTGGAGAGGAAAACCAAGAAAAAACGTGTTTTTTATGGTTGCAGTGGCTTCCCGAAGTGCCAATTTGCAGTTAACCGCAAGCCGGTCCCACAGCCCTGTCCTCAGTGTGGCAAGATGCTAATTACATATAGAGAAGGGTGGGTGAAATGCACCGCCTGCGAATACAAAGATAAAGTGGAAGAGTTAGAAAAAATAGGAGCGGCGAAATGAAAATTTTGGTTATCAACGGACCAAACCTCAACATGTTAGGCAAGCGAAATAAGGCTGTTTATGGTGATAAGACATTGTCACAGATTGATGCCGTTTTAAAAAAAGAAGGGGGAAAACTGGGCATAGATTTAGTTACCTTTCAATCTAATAGCGAGGGTGAGATCATTGACTTTATCCAGAAGAATGCTCCTAAATCCAGCGGCATAATCATAAATCCCGGTGCGCTAACTCACTATGGTTTTTCCTTGTGTGATGCTCTGGCTGACAGTGGCTTGCCAGTTATTGAAGTTCATCTGTCCAACATCTATGCTCGTGAAGATTGGCGAACAGAATCGGTCATTGCCCCTATTGCCAAAGGGCAAATCACCGGTCTGGGTTGGCAGGGGTATGTTGCTGCGCTGCGAGTTTTAGTTAGTGACTTAAGGTAAAAACTTAGCAATGAGTCGGCTGCAAAAACTAAGGCAGGGTTTAAAACAAAAGGAACTGGATGTTCTTGTAGTTTCTCAACAGGAGAACCGGCGCTATCTCTCTGGTTTTACCGGCTCATCTGGTTGGCTGCTGATTTCCGATAGTAATGCCTACTTAGCCGTGGACTTTCGTTATGTGGAGCAAGCTAGAAAGGAGGCGCCCGATTTTGATGTGATTCACATAAAAGGTGACATGGCGACATGGTTAACTAAATTAACTTCAGATTTAGGCTTCAAGAGGGTTGGCTTCGAAGCTGACCGACTTCCTTTTGTTATTTACCAGCAACTATGTAAAAAGATAAGCGATGATGGCTACCAATTTCAGCTTATTCCGACCATCGGCATGGTTGAGTCCATTCGCGCTGTAAAGGAGCCTGAGGAATTGAAGTTTATAGCCGAGGCAGTTAAGCTAGCCGATGCTGCTTTTGACCATGCCAAATTAGTGCTACGTCCCGGAGTGAGTGAAAAAGATGTAGCCTGGGAGTTGGAGAAATTCCTCCGAGAGAAAGGCAGCCAGACGGTTCCTTTCGACATTATTGTGGCTTCCGGTCCTAATTCGGCTTTGCCACATGCCAGGCCATCAGAACAGACTATTCTTGAAAATGTGCCTGTGGTGGTCGATTTGGGGGCGCGGGTTAACGGCTACTGCAGTGATTTAAGCCGGACCTTTTTTCTAGGCGATGACGACAAGACATTTTCTAAGATTTATGATATTGTTTTGGGTGCACAATTAACTGCCCTGGCAACAATAGTGGCTGGCATGAACGGTGACCAGGCTGACCAACTAGCCCGGACAGTTATCGAACAGGCGGATTATGGAGATGCCTTCGGGCATGGATTGGGTCATGGTGTCGGCTTGGAGACTCACGAATCGCCCAGGCTTGGCCCTAATTCGTCAGATTTGCTAATCGATGGCATGGTTTTTACCATAGAGCCTGGAATTTATATCGCTGGCTGGGGTGGAGTTAGAATTGAGGATACAGTTGTTATGGGGGAAGGCAAAATCAAAGCTCTTACCATGGCGGAGAAGATAGCACACACTTGTTAGGAGGACAGTCACCTTATGATTGATGCTGGAGAATTAAAAAGAGGCATAACCATTGAACTGGATGGGCAGTTATACCAGGTCTTGGATTTCCAGCATATTAAGATAGGTCGAGGCTCAGCTCAGGTTCGTCTGAAGCTTCGCGATCTTCGCGCTGGTCATACGACTGAACGCTCTTTCCAGGCCAGTGAGACGTTCACCAGGGCTTTTTTGGAACGTCGTCCTGCACAATACCTTTATAATGAGGGCAGCCTCTACTATTTTATGGATACTAAGACCTTTGAGCAGATGCCTCTTGATAAATCGATGCTTGGTGACGCGCTGAACTATTTGAAAGATGAGTCGAACCTGGAAATACTGACACATAAAGGCAAATCCGTAGGAATACAACTACCCGTTTCGGTGGAGCTTAAAGTCACCGAGACAGGCCCCGGCTTCAAGGGTGATACAGCCTCAGCAGGCACCAAACCGGCTGAGCTTGAGACAGGACTTACTATTAAGGTCCCCCTTTTCATAAACAATGGCGATACTATTAAGGTTGATACGCGCACTGGTGAATATCTAGAGAGGGTAAGCTGAACCTTTGATCAAAGCTGACCTTCATCTCCACACCGCCTATTCTATGGATTGTACTATGCCTCTTGAGCAGATAATCTCGCGTTGCCTGGAAGTTGGTATAAACTGCCTCGGTGTAGCTGACCACAACACTATCGCTGGGGCACTGAAGATGAAGGAAATGGCACCATTTACAATCATCGTCGGTGAGGAAATACTGACTTTGGATGGTGAGGTCATCGGATTCTTTCTCAGCCAGGAAATTCCCAGCAAATTGTCCATAAAAGAGACTGTGGCGCAGATTAAAGCTCAGGACGGGCTGGTATGTATTCCGCATCCGTATGACAGGTTGCGTTTATCGGTGTTTAGAGACCAGGTATTCGAGGACATAATGCCTGATGTTGATATTATCGAGGTCTTCAATGCCCGTAGCCTTTCGCCACGTAGTTCAACTAGAGCCGCTCAAATGGCACATAAATATGGTAAGCTTGCCAGTGCTGGCAGCGATGCTCATACGCTTCCTGAAATAGGCAACGCCTATGTCGAGATGCCGGAATTCAATAACAAAGACGAGTTCCTGGCTTCACTGGCTGAAGGAAAAATCTCCGGCAACAGAACAAACCCGACTGCTCATTTTGCCAGCACCTGGAACAGATTGAAGAAGCGCTTATCCTAGGAGAGGTTACCGTGTTGACCATCGGTTGGTTTTCCACCGGCAGGGATGAGGCGGCAAGACAACTTCTGCAAGTTGTAGATCAGAAAGTCAGCACCGGTGAGATCGAGGGCAAAATTGCTTTCGTCTTTAGTAATCGAGAGTCTGGTGAGGCGAAGGAGAGCGACTTATTCCTTGATCTGGTTCAAAACTATCATATTCCACTGATTTGTTTTTCCTTAGATAAATTCAAAGGCTCGCAGGATATAAGGGATAAGACAGATGGCGAAGCATTACCAAAATGGCGACTCGAGTATGACAGGGAGGTTATAAAAAGGCTAAATGGCTTCAGCCCGGACCTGTGTGTGCTTGCCGGCTATATGCTTATCGTCGGTGAAGAGATGTGCCACAGGTATGATATGATTAATCTGCATCCGGCAACCCCTCAGGGGCCTAAAGGTAGCTGGCAGGAGGTAATCTGGACATTGATTGAAAATAAAGCTACTGAATCCGGGGTAATGATGCATCTGGTAACGCCCGAATTGGACAGAGGGCCGGTGATAACTTATTGCACCTATCCCATCAGGGGTAAGCCTTTTGAAAGATACTGGCGGGAAGCAGAAAGCCGCTCTGTAGCTGAGATGAAAAGAGAGCAGGGTGAAGGCAATGCACTTTTTAAGCTAATCCGCCAGCATGGGCTGGTGCGAGAGTTCCCGCTTATTGTGTCGACTTTAAAAGCCTTCGGTCAAGGCGAGGTTAAAATAGAATCTGGTAGAGTATTTGACTGCCGGGGAAGGCAGATATCAGGATACAATCTAAGCGACGAAGTAAATAAAGCAGCAGGGTTCTAATGAGTTTAATCTGTTTTGACCTGGAAGGTCCACTGGCTACTCAGGATAATGCCTATGAGCTTATGAAGCTCTTTCCGGAAGGAGGCAGGATTTTTGAGGTTATAAGCCGCTATGATGATTTGCTCACCATGGAAGCCAGACTGGACTATGAGCCCGGTGATACCCTGGCGCTTATTGCCCCCTTCCTGGTATATCATGGGATAACAGAGGACGACATTTTTACCCTGGCACGAAAGGCAACTCTAACCACCGGTGCCATTGCTTTGATTTCCCGTCTGAGCGCTCAGGGCTGGAGAATATTCTGCATAAGCACCAGCTACGAGCAATATGCTAAACGTATAGCTTTTAGACTTGGTATTTTCTCCCAGAATGTTGCCTGCACCTCTTTCCCGCTGGATAAGTTCTCTAACGAGTTATGTAAAGAAGACTTTCGCTACTTGGAGGCGGTGGAGAAGGATATTCTAGATAAACATCCAGTTGATGATAACTGGATAAAGAAAAGGCTCGACCGCTTCTATTGGAAAGAATTGCCAAAGACCAGTCTCGGTAGAATTATAGAACAGGTGCACCCTGTTGGTGGTCAGCGCAAGGTAGAAGCCCTGCGCAATTTCGCCACATCTCATGGACAGCCTTTCTCCAACTGTGTAGTGGTTGGTGATAGCATTACCGATTTCAAGATGCTCCAGACGGTTGACCAGGCCGGCGGACTGGCGATTGCTTTCAATGCTAATGAGTATGCTTTACCCTATGCTACCATAGGTCTGGCCTCTACACGTCTTGATGACCTGCGGCCGGTCCTGGAAGTCTGGGATAAGGGTAAACGTCCGGCAGTGGAAAAGCTGGTCAAGGGAAAGGAAAAGGCTGGCGGAAGTGGCGATATTGGCTATTTCCACTGGCTTTCCGGAGTTAAGAATATAGGTGGTCCTCTCAAAACCCACCAGCTAATCCGCCGTGTTGTTCGAGAAGAAGCAGCTAAGCTGGGCTAAATGCATATGGCTAAGATTGATATAGTCGGCTTTGGGGCAATGAACATCGACGGTTTGTACCGGGTCGATGAGCTGGTTGTTGATGGTGAGCAACAGGTGACAGATTTTGACTCTCTCCCCGGCGGGTCTGCAGCTAACACTATTTACGGCCTGGCTAAACTCGGTGTTAAGACAGGATTCGTCGGTGCCGTGGGCAACGATGAGGCTGGGAAAGAACTACTCAGTGATTTCGAGGCTGCTGCTGTTGATACCGGCCAAATCAGGGTTAAGAGAACAGCCACAGGTTCCACAATCTGCCTCAGCGACAAGCTGGGAAGGCGAGCCATATATGTCTTCCCCGGAGCTAACAACCTGTTGAACTCTAAAGATATAGATGTCGCTTATTTTAATAATGCCCGGGTGGTTCATCTGACTTCTTTCGCTGATGACAGGCAGCTCAAACTTCAAGTAGACCTGGTGAAAAGGCTGAAGAGTTCGGTCAAGGTCAGCCTGGCTCCCGGTATGCTTTACGCTGTTAAAGGATTGAAGGCTTTAATGCCTTTGCTTAAAAGGACTCACATTGCCTTTATGAACCGTGAGGAGATTGAGGGTCTGACAGGCAAAGATTTCAGGGCTGGAACTCGAGAACTTATGAAATTAGGCTGCCGGATTGTTGTGGTAACTTTAGGCAAAGGTCTGGCTGAGAGCAGAGTCGGGATGGTGACGGCCCGTATCTGCGACGGAAAAAAAGAATATGAGGTCGGGTCTGAAAAAGTAAGCCCTAAATCAGTATTGGAGACTACCGGCGCCGGAGACGCCTTCGCTGCCGGATTTCTCTTCGGCTTTCTCAAGGGCAATAGTGTTGAGGAATGCGGTCTGCTTGGCGATATAATGGCTGGCTTTGTCATTAGAGAAGTTGGAGCCAGAGCTGGATTTCCAACCTTAGCCCGGTTATCTCAGAAATATCTCAAGCGCTCAGGGCGTAGTCTGTAAATACTTATCCCTTTTTCTTTTCCTTGTCCGGCGCCCCGCTCAAAATCTGGTCAACGATGCCATATTCCATAGCTTGTTCGGCACTAAGGAACAAATCTCGGTCAATGTCTTTGATAATCTTATCCAATGGCTGGCCTGTATGCTTAGCTAATATATCTGAGACTAAACTGTCCAGACGCTGAAACTCTTTGGCGGCTATTTTGATATCAGTTATCTGGCCTTGCGTACCAGCTCTTCCTTGATGCATATGTATAGTTGAGCTAGGCAGTGCGTAGCGTTTGCCTTTGGCCCCTGCACAAAGAATAATAGTTCCCATGCTATATGTTGCTCCAATAGCTATTGTAGACACATCTGGGTGAATGAGTTGCATAGTGTCATAAATTGCCAGGCCGGCAGTGACTACCCCGCCCGGTGAGTGGATATAAAGATTTATGTCCTTATCCGGATCCTCGTGTTCTAGATAAAGTAGCTGGGCGACAATGATATTTGCTATCTGGTCATCAATTTCCGTACCCAGAAAAATAATGCGTTCTTTTAACAGCAGTGAGTAAATGTCAAAAATCCGCTCTCCCCTAGCGCTACTTTCAACGACATGTGGCATTGGTATTTGATATCTTTGGTCCAAGCTCTTCATTTCACCTTCTCCTTTTTAGAACTAACAGCTCGTTTTTTCTCTGTAGCTATCTGAACTAACCGCTCAACGGTTTTTCTACCTGTCAGAAACTGCTTGATAGACTCACGTGCCTCAGGCAGGCTGAAAAATCTCTTCATATCCTCAGCCTCTTTATCGGCATCCTTCACCATCTTTTCTATTTCCTCGTCTATCTCTGAATCAGTTACCTCCACCTTTTCGGCCTCGGCTATTTTACCCAGAACCAGCGACCTGACGACACGTTGACTTGCCACAGGGCGCACTTCTTCCACATGTCCCTCCAGCGTCTTACCGATGGTCTTCAGATAGTTATCCAGTCCGCCGATACCTTCGGGGAAGTGTCTTGACTCGTCTTTGAGCAATCTTTCGATTTCCCTATCCACCAGTACCGGTGGATATTCCACTTCGCTGAGTTCCACGGTAGCATCGACAGCCTTCTGTTCCAGTTCCAAACGAACCCGCTCTTCAGCCCGGGCTTTGAGATTAGACGATATTTGCTCTCTTATCGAAGCCATATCCTCTTTACCCAGAGCCTTAGCGAATTCATCGTCAAGCTCGGGTAGCTTTTTTTCTTTTACCTCACTAACTGTAACCTTGAAGGCATGGTCCTTTCCCGCCAGATCCTTCATCTCGTAGTCGGCAGGATAGGACAGTGTAAAGCCTTTCTCCTCGCCTTTGACCATACCCTCCAGCTTTTCGGAAAATCCGGGAAGAGGCAGTTTGGTTTCCTTGTTAACTTCATACACAACATCCTTGCGGATGGGGAATGTCTCTCCGTCTCTCTCGCCCTCGACGTCTATGGTGGCTATGTCACCGAATTGTACCGGACGGTCTACCGGTGACACTATAGCCTGTTGATGGCGTAGCTGTTCGATGGTTGAGTCGATGTCCTCATCGCTGATTTCAACCGGCTTGGATGCAACCTTTATTTTTACATAGTCCCCGAGCTTGACTGTAGGTTTAAGCGGCACAACAGCTTTGAAAATCAAAGGCTCGGTTTTGATAAGCTCAAACTGAGGTTGGGCAATTGGCTCTATCTTCTGCTCTTCTAGAGCCTCTTTATAGGCTGCCGGTATCAGGTCTTCCAGAGCTTCCTGAAATAAGGCATCTTTACCGACATGGCGCTCCAGTATATCCCTCGGCGCCTTCCCTTTGCGAAATCCGGGAACGGAGACTCTTTTAACCATGCGGTTGTAAGCCTTTTCCATGTATTTATCTATCTCGGCAGGCTCCATTTCAATATTGAGCGCTACCTGGCTGTTCTCAACCGGCTCTGTAGATACCTTCATTTTTTACCTTTCTATATTATACCACTTAAGACAGGCTCTTCCGCCAAAAACAGTCCTCCCTCCCCTGGTGGGAGGGGGCTAGAGGGAGAGGGAAGACCTGTAGCTCAAGCCTTCTTCGTCTCCTCATCTGTCAGCTTCAAGTGCAGCTCTTTGAGCTGGGCTTCGGAGACCGGAGACGGCGAATCGCTCATGACATCCATGGCGCTCTGGTTTTTGGGGAAGGCGATTACCTCCCTGATGTTTTCCGCTCCCGCCAGCAGCATCACCACGCGGTCTATGCCCGGCGCAATGCCGCCGTGTGGCGGTGCCCCATAATCGAATGCTTCCAGCATGTGACCGAATTTTGCTTCTATATCTTCATCGCTGTAGCCGAGGAGGCGGAATATATTCTGCTGCAGCTCACGGGTATGAATCCTGATGCTGCCGCTGGATAGCTCGTATCCGTTGCAGACAATATCGTAATGGCGAGCGCGCACCTTTGCCGGGTCCTTATCCAGCAGCGGTATGTCCTCTTCGCGGGGCGACGTAAACGGATGGTGCATAGGCTCCCACAGCTTTGTTTCCTCATTCCAGTCCAGCAGCGGAAAGTCAACAACGAAAAAGAAAACCAGATGGTTCGGGTCAATCAAGCCGAGGCGGCGTCCCATCTCCCGGCGCAGCTCATCCAGCACTTTGTTCACCATCTTGAGTTCACCGGCAACGATTAGTATCAGGTCTCCAGCTTTAGCTTCAAACGTGCGGACTATATCTTTTAGCTGCTCCGCAGTCAGGTATTTGGCGGCTACCGATTTGACTTTCTCCGGTGTCAGTTGCTCCGGCTTGTCGAAGCTGTCGGCAGGCAGCGCCATCGTTACCAGCCCCCTGGCTCCGCAGGATTTTGCCAGCTCGGTAAGATCCTCGAGCTGCTTGTGTGAATAGTCGGCGCAGCCGGGCAGGCATATACCCCTGACCTTGCCACCGCCCTGTATGGTGGAGCGGAAGACGGCGAACTCCGATTCGGCAACTATTGCAGACAGGTCTTTCAATTCCAGACCGAAGCGTATATCAGGCTTATCCGTGCCGAATCGCTCCATTGTTTCAGCGAAGGAAAGCCTGGGGAACGGCTTAAGCAGCTTCATCTCCGGTTTAATTGTTTCCACCAGCGAGGTGAACAGCTCTTCCAGAAGGCTGAGTATGTCCTCCTCGTCGATAAAGCTCATCTCCATATCGAGCTGTGTGAACTCGGGCTGGCGGTCGGCGCGCAGGTCCTCATCGCGGAAACATCGGGCTATCTGGTAGTATTTCTCGAAGCCTGCCACCATCAATAGCTGCTTTAGCTGTTGTGGGGATTGAGGCAAAGCGTAAAACTTGCCCGGATGTATGCGACTGGGCACCAGGTAGTCCCGTGCACCCTCCGGCGTGCTCTTGATTAAGATGGGCGTCTCAATCTCGACGAAGCCCCTGGCATCCAGAAAGTCGCGCATGAATTTCTCCACCTTGTGGCGGAGTATCATGTTATCTTTAACTCTGGGGCGCCTGAGGTAGAGGTAGCGGTACTTGAGATACAGGTTTTCGTCGACTTCTATATCTTCATTTATATAGAACGGCGGCGTTTTGGCAGTATTCAGAATCTGTATCTCGCTGGCAACGACTTCTATTTTGCCGGTGGGCAGCTTCAGGTTCTCGGTGCCGGTGGGGCGTTGTGCCACCTTGCCGGTTATTTTAGCCACGTATTCGTTGCGCAGCTCATTGGCTGTCTTATGTGCCTCTTTTGACGTCTCAGGATTAAAGACTACCTGGGCTATACCTTCTTTATCTCTTAAGTCAATGAATATCAGCCCTCCGTGGTCGCGTCGCCGGTGCACCCACCCCGCCAGGGTTACTTCTTTTCCAACGTGATTATCTCTCAGTTCTCCGCAGCTATGGCTCTTAAGCAAGTAGACCTCCAGATGTGTTTGTGAATTATAGCTTAAGGCAGCTTCTTGTTCAATTTAGTTAAATTATAGAAATGGCCACCAAGCTTGTGACCCGAAGGCCGTCGGTTCGAATCCAACTTGGGCTACCATCTTGGAAGAGATTCTGTATCTCGCCGATAAAAAATTTCGGCTTCAAAATGACCTATTATCCTCACCCTCTCCCATCGAGGGAGAGAAAACAGACGACCCTAAAGGGGCGCAGGCGCACTCTGTGTTTTTCGCTTTGCTCGTGTTACCGTCGCTCGTCTTTCTCTCAGTGCATCATCAACCATCTTTATTAGCTCAGTATAATCGAATGGCTTGCTCAAGAATGGTCTCCCCGTTGAGGCGAGGAGGTCCTGCGTCTCCGGCGTGACGGTATCACCGGTCATAAAGATTACTCCTTCGGATGCGTTCGGATACTTGTTTTTCATGATTTTGTAGAGCTGCTCCCCACTCATGTCGGGCATCTTGAGGTCGAGTATGTAAATGTTGTGAAGGTTTTCTTCCAGCTTTCTTAAAGCATCTTTGCCGCTGGATGCAGTATGGACCTGATAACCCTCTTCAGAGAGTATTTCGGTCAGGATGCCACGAATTGCTGGCTCATCTTCAACAATGAGGATGCTTTCCCCAACCTTCCGCCGGCGCCGTGGCCTCTTTTTCTCAGCAACCGCCTTCTCTTTTATCACCGCCTCGTCTCCAGTTGCCGCCGGTAAGTCGATGATAAAAATAACTCCCTTGCCATTGGTGCGTTTGACACCTATATTGCCGCCGTGCTCGGTGATAATGCTGTGGCAAACGCTGAGTCCCAGGCCCGAGCCGCTGCCCACTGACTTGGTGGTGAAGAAAGGGGCAAAGACCTTGTTGATGTTCCCCTTGACAATTCCTGGGCCATTGTCAGCGATGGAAATTCTAACGTAGTCCTTGTTCATGCCTGTTGTCACGGTAATATTGCCTTTATGCTTTACTTCAGCCATAGCCTGCATGGCATTAACAACGATGTTTAAGATGACCTGCTGGATTTGATTGTAATCAACCATGATCCAGGGGAGGTCAGCTGCCAGCTTGGTAGTGAGCTTGATATTGCTCGTTTTTAACTTGTAAGTCTGCAGTTCCAGGGTTCTCTCTACGAGTTCGTTTATGTCTGTGAAGCTCCTATCGGCCTTATACTGCCGAGCGAAGCGCAGCAGATTTTGAATGATTTTGACTGCCCTCTGGCCTTCCTGGTAAATTATGTCCAGGTCTTGCTTGATGTCCTGGGGAATGTCGTGCCTCGACGTTAGCAGTTGGGCATAGCCTAGGACGCCGGTAAGGGGGTTGTTTATCTCGTGAGCTATGCTAGCAGTGATTTCACCCACCGAAGCCAGCTTGCCTGACGTGAGCATTTGCTGCTCTTCCTTTTTGCGCTCAGTCATATCGCGACTAATGCCGCGAAATCCGATAATCTTCCCTTCTCGGTCTAGTAAGGCAGAAACGGAGGCATCGGCAAATCCTTCATTCCCATTCTTTCTGACGAATTTCCAGGAAAAGCCTTTGTTTGGCTTGCCCGTTCGAAAGACCTCACTATAGACCTGATACACTAACTTAGCATTCTCTTCATTTGTGAAGTTTCTATAGTTCATTCCTTTCAGCTCTTCTCTGGAATAGCCCAGGCTGCGGCATGTTGAATCATTGGCGAAGGTGATGTTGCCGGCAAGGTCTACCTCGAAATAGCTGTCTTCTATATCCTCCAGGATTGTCCGATATCTCTCCTCTGATTGTCTCAGGTCTTCTTCCGCCTGTTTGCGCTCGGTTATGTCGCGGCCAACGCCACGGTAGCCGCGTAACTGGCTGTTGTTATCGAAGATTGGCTCGCCGCTGGTTTCTAGTATCACCGGATGGCCGTTCTTGTGAAGGCTTGTGTTTTCGAGCCTTTCAATTGGCCTGCTTGTTTCAATGATATCCTTAAACTTATTAGCAATTCGATTTGCTTCCTCAGCGGGCATAAAATCGAAGGGTGTCTTACCTATAACTTCTTCTGGCTCGTATCCCAGCAGTTCCTTTACTTTGGGACTGGCGTAGGTGTAGATACCATTACGGTCAATTTCCCAGATCAAGTCACTCGTGCTTTCGACAAGGGAACGGAATTTCTCCTCGCTCTTCCGTAGTGCCTCTGCCTGCTTGCGGTCGGTGATGTCACGAATGTTACATTGAATAACCTTTCTTCGGCCGACAAAATATGAGTTGGATACAAATTCTACTTGAATCTGCTGCCCGTCTTTTGCTTCCAGTGGCAAATCTTCGTAACGGATATAGCCCTTTTCTTGTAACTCTTGAAAGGCGGCTTTAGCTGCCTCGGCATCTTTGAATGAGCCGATTTCCCAGAGGCGCTTGCCTAAAAAATCCTCCCTACAGTATCCCAGCATATTTATAAGAAATGGGTTAACATCAATAATTCGCCCTGTGCATCCATCGAGAATCAATATCCCATCTTGAGCTGCTTCAAATAGACGCCGATACTGAGCTTCAGATTCAGCTAATTTCTCCTCTGCCTGCTTACGCTTGCCCACCGGATTATCAAGTGAAAGCTTGCCAGCTTTTCCAGCAACCCTTATAGAAGCTTGATGGGAATAATCAGGTGTATTGTTAGCAACTTCAACTCTCATATGACTTTTCCTTATATTTTTAGTAGTAAATAGAAAACGTACTGCGGAGCACCTCAGAGACCGTGGTGATGCCGTCTTTCACTTTGAGCATTCCGTCGTGCATCAGAGACACCATGCCGTCCTTAATCGCCTGCTTACGGATTTGATCTGCAGTGGCACCACTAATGAGCATTCGTCTGACCTCCTCGGTTACGATAAGAACCTCTAACATGGCGACTCTGCCCAGATATCCGGTATCAGCACAGACATTACATCCTGCCCCCTTGTAGAACTGAGCCGGTAGCTCATCCATTTCTTGTTTGTAAGCCGCTAGCTCTTCCGTGGCTGGGTCATAGGGTTTACGACAGTGTGTACAGATACGCCGCACAATGCGCTGGGCAACAGTGCCTGCAAGGGCTGAACAGACGACAAAAGGCTCGACTCCAAGGTCCAGGAGTCGGAACATAACGCCGACAGCATCATTGGCGTGAATGGAAGATAATACCAGGTGACCTGTAAGAGCTGCCTGGGTTGCTATCTTTGCTGTTTCGGTATCTCGTATCTCCCCAACTAAAATGACATCCGGGTCCAGTCGCATGAAAGAACGAAGACTGTTGTCGAAACGAATATCGGCTTTAGGATTGATTTGAAACTGGTTAATGCCTTCAAGATGGTATTCAACGGGGTCCTCGATGGTCATAATATTACGTTCCATTCGGTTGAGTCGATTAATAGAAGCATAAAGGGTGGTGGTCTTTCCACTACCGGTGGGCCCTCCAAAAAGAATCATCCCAAAGGGAAGCTTAAGCAGTAGTTGATATCTTTCGAGCATGCTTGGCAAGAAGCCCAATTCTGACAGGTCCAGCAGAGAAGCGGACTTGGCTAGAAGACGTAGCACCGCCATTTCGCCGTGTATAGTATTGCCGCAGGCGACGCGTACATCTACATCCTGTCCATCTACACTGATGGAAAACTGCCCATCTTGAGGTCGCCTTTGCTCAGTGATATTCATAGTCGCCATAATTTTCAGCCGCGACATAAGTGCACGGTGAATGCTCAGGGGCAGGGACGCCGTGTCCTGCAGCACGCCGTCGATGCGGTACTGAATCTTGAGGCTATCTTTCTGAGGCACAATGTGAATATCCGAGGCTCGACTCTTTAAAGCTTGTTGAATGAGCAGGCCAAGCTTGTGGATGACTGGCGCTTCGGCTTCTGCGGAGATGAGTTCCTCCGCCTCTGCTTCTTCTTCCGCTTTGATTGTGTCGCCAACTTTGTAGTTGCGGTCAATGGCACTACGGACTTCATCTGGATCTGCCATCATCGGCTCAATCCGCATCTTTGTCACAGCAGAAATACTGTCGATAGCCTGCACATCCAGCGCATCTGCCATCACGATGGCGAGAGAACCACCGATGATGTCTAATGGCAGGACATTATATTCCCGAGCCAGTTGCTCGGGGATTAGACTAAGGACTTCCGGATAAACACGGTGCCTTTTGAGATCAATTATTGGCACCTTCCATTGAATACTGATAGCTGCTAATAGCTCACCAGGAGTAAGCAATTTTTGCTCAACCAGAACATCCTCAACAGCCTTCACATCTTTTTGCCCAATTTGCAATGCGTTTTGCATCTGCTCGGCACTAATAATGCCTGTCCTTACAAGTATCTTGGCAAGGCTCTCTCTTGATGAACTATAGGCAGCCGCTTTTACCTTTACTCCCACATTTCGTTCCGTATTGAGACGTTCCATTTCTGACCCACCTCCCTCAATAATTTCGGTCCAAAGATTATCCACCGGCAATAATCTTATTCGTACTGGCAAGCAGAGTCTCTACCTTTGCCAGTATCGTTTCCGGGTCAACCGGTTTACCCAAGTAGTCATCTGCTCCCATCCTGAGCCCGACATTCTTATCATCTTGGCGTGCCCTACCTGAGACCATGATTACAGGTACAGTGATAGTTTCAGGTTTTTGACGCAATCGATTGCAGATTTCATAGCCATCCATGCCAGGCAGCATTACGTCTAAGATGATAAGGTCGGGGTGCTCATCTTGTGCTTTCTTGAGCCCTTCCAGCCCGTCTTTCACTCCGAGCACCTCATAGCCCTCCTGCTCCAGGGTGTAGGCTAAGAACCTCGTAGTACCCGGGTCATCTTCTATAATAAGTATTCTTTTTGCCATGTTAACCTCCATACATTCGTATTGTGCCTAAACCCGTCTCACTTTATCACTGCGCCTCTGTAAGCGTTTCCTCTATTTTTATATTATGAAATGTTCCGGTTGTCCTTATTTCTGACTTTCCTGCACCCTGAGCGTCCCATCTAACTGTTGTTCAGTAATGAGCCCATGTTCAACCAGAATCTGTCCAAGCTTTTTACGCTTCTTTTCTGAGGCTTTAGGTATAGCGAAGAAGACCGTAGTCCCTTTATCAAGTTTCGATTCGACCCGGATGCGCCCACCGTGTGCCTCAATAATCTGCTTTGAGATATAAAGGCCAAGCCCGCTGCCACTAACATTCCGTGTCATTGACCCATCACCTTGATAGAACCTTTCGAAGAGGTGTTTCATAGCCTCTTCGGAAATACCAATTCCATAGTCCGTGACCTGTACCAGCACCTCATTGTCCTTGACCTCGGCCTTCACAGTGATTCTGCCATCATTGTTACTGAACTTGATGGCGTTGCTGAGCAGATTGACTATCACCTGCCGTAGCCGTTCTTCATCTCCTTCTATCTCGGGCAGCGCTGTCGGTATGTCCACAGTGATTGCAATGCTTTTTTGACCGGCTAGACTATGAAACCCATGCACCGCATCATAGATTACGTCACTTATTGACAGGCGTGACTTTTTAATCTCAAAACGGTCGGATTCGATGCGCTCTATATCAAGCAAGTCTTCGATCAGGCTACATAGTTGCTCACTCTGGTTATCCATAATAGTCAGGAATTCCTTTTGCGTTTCAGGGTCAGGCACTTTCCCATGCAGCATCAACTTGGTAAACCCCACAATTGACTGGAGTGGGGTGCGGAGCTCATGCGAGATATTTGAGATGAATTCAGTTTTCATACGTTCGAGTTCGTGCTGTGCCTTCTCCATCTGCTTGCGCTCAGAGATGTCACGGACGACAACTTGCATCGCCGGCTTGCACTGGTAAACTAAAGGAGCTGCCCTCACCTCAACATCAATCTCTGTACCATCGATCCGGCGGAACCTTTCTTCCAGAGTGGGAGGTGTTATTCCTCTTTCTATCGCCTTTCCCAGTCGCTCGGCGACAATTTCATGATAGTCCGGGTGAATAAAGTCCATCACAGGTTTTCCCAAGATTTGGTCGGGGCTCAATACGCCTAATAAATTCATTCCAGCACTATTCGCGAAGACATACTTGCCTTGACTGGCAACAATAATGGCGTCAGGAGATAGTTCTACCAGAGAGCGATAGTGTTCCTCACTTTCTCTTAAAGCCTCTTCCATCTGCTTGCGCTCTGTGATATCGATACTGATTCCCCGGAATCCGATGATCTCGCCTTTTTTGTTTCGTATAGGGAAGGCTGAAGTTTCGCGAAATCCTAATTCCCCATCCTTGCTAACAACTCCGTGATAAATATTCCTTTGTTGCGGCTCACCGGTTCTGTAGACCTTGTTGAAGGCATTATACATGGTGTTGATGTCCTCTTTGGCTGTGAAGACCCGGTAGTTCATCCCGATTAATTCTTCCTCGGAATACCCCAGCAGCCGACAGACTGAATCGTTCACGAAGGTGAAGTTACCAGCAAGGTCTAGCTCATAATACGATTCATCCATTATATCCAGTGTGGTCCGATATCTCTCCTCTGACTCTTTTAAACTCTCCTCCATCTGCTTGCGCTCTGTGATGTCACGAATGTTACATTGAATAACCTTTACTTGGTCGACAAAATATGAGTTGGATATAAATTCTACTTGAACTAGCTGCCCGTCCTTTTTTTCAAGCGGCAAATGTTCGTAACGGACATAGTCTTTCCCTATTAACTCTTTAAAGGCAGCTTTAGCTGCCTCGATATTTTTAAACGGGCCTATTTCCCAGAGTTTCTTACCCAGTAATTCATCCTTAGTATATCCCAGCCGATTAATTATAAATGGGTTAACATCAATGATTTTCCCTTTGTCAGCATCGAGAATCAATATCCCATCTTGAGCTGCCTCAAAGAGACGTCGATACTGAGCTTCAGATGTATATATTCTCTTCTCTGCCTTCTTGCGCCCGGTGATGTCATGGTCAATACCCTGATAACCTCGAAACTGGCCGTCCACATAAAATATGGGTCCCCCACTGCTCTCCAACACGACCAATCGGCCATCCTTATGTAGGTTAATATTCTCAACCTTATCGAAGTGCTTGTGGGAGTCCATAATCAGTTGGAGTTCCGTTGCGACACGTCTGGCTTCTTCTGGGGGCATAAGATCGAATGGAGTCTTGCCGATGACTTCCTGCGGCTCGTATCCCAATATATCTGCTATTCTTGGACTCGCATAGGTGTACTTGTTTCCTTTATCAATTTGCCAGACCAAGTCTGGTGTAGTTTCAACCAAGGAATGGAAACGCTCCTCGGATTCCCACAGCTTATCATCCGCCTGCTTGTGCTGACTAATGAGATCAACCACCAGCACCTTGTTACCGTCCTTTGCCAGATAGCAGGCGCTTCTCAGGCGCGGAGTGGTCTTTCCCGTGCCACCATTGTGATTAGCGAAAGCCACCCATTCCGCTCCTGGCATCTTACTAATCAGCTTTTTCTTGCAGGTTTGCTTATCCGGCACCCTGACTCTGGTGTGGGGGAGAGAAACCCGTTTCCCCAGGTCCTTCTCGATGTTATTCCCTTGCCCAATAGCCATTAGCTCTCCTTAAATACTTCCTGCCGCTGCTTAACTGTTGACCTTATCGACCTCGGTTTTGATTCTGTTGATATCGCCGTTAGTAAATAGTCTCCAGCCTCTTCTATCCCTGTGCTGTGCATCCTGAATGAGTCCTATTGCCAGCCAGCGGAATAGGGTAGCTCTGCTTATTCCAGTTAACTGACAAGCCTCCGACGTTCTATAGAAGGTCTCACCATGCAATTCTATTGCCATACGATTCCTCCCCATGAAAAGCCTTGATACGACTCAAGACGGTTAATACTAATTTAAACAAACGAGGCTAAACAGAGGCTAAAAATGGAGGGGAGATTTCTAAATATTTTCTAAACTTTCCCCGGATAGCAAGACGGGCACCCCGAAAGGGTGCCCGTAACTTTGTTATTTGCTGTCCAGGTTGTGTGCTAATGCTTAAACTGATAGCCGACGCCAGGCACTGAGATAAAGTATCTCGGATGCGCCGGCTCAGGCTCTAGCTTAACCCGTAGACGACTTATGAAAACGTGCAGATACTCTCGCTCCTCCCTGTACTCAGGACCCCATGCCCTGTTTAAGAGGTAGGTGTGAGTGAGAACCTTTCCAGCATTAAGGACGAGTTCCTTTAAAAGGCAGTATTCCGTTGGTGTCAATCTGACCTCGCGGCCGGCAACTGTTACTTTCCTTTCGATAAAGTTAATTTCCAGGTCTTCGCGAATGAAAACAGGCTCGGCAGGTACAGCTTTAGCTGCTTCAGCGCGGCGAAAAACTGCCCTGACCCTTGCCATCAGTTCCTGGGTGCCGAATGGCTTAGTGAGATAGTCATCAGCACCGAGGTCAAGGCACTTTACCTTGTCTGCCTCATGCTCGAGAGTGCTTAGCATTATGATGGGTATCTGTAACCAGTCACGAACCCGGCGGCAGACTTCAAAGCCATCCATATTGGGCATCAGTATGTCCAGAATTATCAAGTCGAGGGGCTCCTTTTCAATGATTTGGAGAGCTTCAGCACCGTCAGTAGAGGTCAGCGTCTCATAGCCTTCTGCTTGCAGGTTAGCTTGTAGAAATCTCAGCACCGCAATGTCATCATCAACAATAAGAATGCGTGGTCGGCGCATAATCCTACCATCTCCCCTGTGCTAGCTCGCGCTGCACCATAAACTCATCTCTCAACATCAAAATACTTAAACCCGAGCCTTCCCATGCCGCTTTACCCAAACCCGTGCACCCTCGGTTAAGATACGACTTATGTCCTTATTTAACTGTTCTGTATCGAAGGGTTTGACGATATGAGGGGCTTTGGTCCTGGAGAGGAAAGCCGCAGTGTTGACTCCTAAAACGTCGCCGGTGATGAAAACCACTTTATGGGCTAGCGATTTATCTATCTTTTGAATACGCTTGTATAATTCAATGCCACTCATATCCGGCATCTTGATATCAAGCAGGATAAGACTGTACTGCTGACTCTTAATCATTTCCAAGGCGTCCCCGCTATTATCTGTACTTTGGACTTCGTGTCCTTCATCAGTTAGCGCTTGTGCTAAGAATTGCCTTACCCCTGGCTCATCGTCCACTACTAATATCCTGGCATTAGTTACCTTTTGATGTCCCTCAGCAATCAGTTCGGGCAATTCCATTTGTTCGTCTGCAGTAATTACAGGCAGTTCTACGATGAAGGTAGCCCCTCTGCCTAACTTGCTTTCGGCATGTATCCTGCCGCCGTGCTCAGCAATGATTCCGTGACAGACGCTCAGTCCAAGCCCGGTTCCTTCACCAACCTTTCTGGTAGTAAAGAAGGGGTTAAATATCCTTTCCAGGTTTTTCTTAATTATACCCGGACCATCGTCTTTAAACGATATGCGGATGATGTTATCCATCTGCCTTGTCCTAACTGAGAGCTTACCTTTACCGTGCGCCTGTTTCATCTCCGTCTCGGCATTTACGATTAAATTAAGGAAGACCTGCTGGAGTTGACCGGCGTCGGCAATGGTAGTGGGCAGGTCAGGAGCCAGCCGGGTGGTAACCTCTATGTTATTGGTCTTCAACTGATAGCTTCGCAAGTTGAGGGTGGTTTCGATTATGTTGTTGATATTGACAAGTGTTCGCTCTGGCTTGTACTGGCGGGCAAAGGTAAGCAGTCTTTTTATGATGCCGGCTACTCGTTGAGCTCCATCATTAATGACCTCTAGACCTTCTTTAATGTCCTCAGGGAGTTCTTTTTTGCTTAGCAATTGGGCATAGCCGATAACACCGGTGAGTGGGTTATTTATCTCGTGGGCAATGCCTGATGCCATCTCGCCAACAGCAGCCAGACGGCTTGCCAATTCGGCTTTCTGCTCTATTTCTTCCTTTTCTGCTTCTGCTAATTTGCGCTGGCTGATGTCACGGATGATGCCCTGGTATCCGAGAATATTCTTGCCATCATCCCACCGGGCAACTGACGTGAGCAGGCATTCGACCTCCGTCCCATCTTTCTTACGAAGCTTAATCTCCCAATCTTTAACAAATCCCTGTTGCCCTATCTCCTGCCGAAGCTTGGCCCGATCCTCGGGATTAATATATATTTTCCGGACATCCATTCCTATAAGCTCTTCTCTCGTATAGCCAAAGAGGTTTATCATTGATTGGTTACTATCAACGATTATACCTTCTTGCGTGGTGATAAAGACCGGGTCTATGGACTGCTCGAAAAGGCTGCGGTATTTCTCCTCGGATCGCCGCAGCGCCTCCTCAGCCTGCCTACGCTCGGTGATGTCTTCTGAAAATCCGATAATCCCTACAATTTCACCCTTATCGTTCAAATAAGGTGTTTTGTGGGTCCGAACCCAGTGAGTGCCCGTGGCCAACTGTAGCGGTTCAATTATATTCAGCTTTGCCTGGCCAGAGGCGATGACTTCCAGGTCGTCTTGCCAATACAATTCTGTATCACTGGGGAAGAGTTCATATGCAGTTCTGCCTTCCACCTGCTCTATCGACAATCCAGTGAGTTCCGCCAATGCCTTGTTCACGCGGATAAAACGGTTATCTTTGTCCTTGTAGAAAATCAGGGAAGGAGCAGAATCGAGGATGATTTGCAGTTCTGCTTGCTTAATTGACAAAGCCTGTTCCGCCTGCTTGCGCTCGGTAATGTCCTGATACAGCACCTGGAATTGCCTCTCACCATCCCACAGCACTTCTCCACGGGATACTGATAGCTCTCTAACTTCACCATCCTTACGCACAATGCTAACTTCATAATTTGGTGGGATATATTCTCCCAGTTTCCTCTTCTTTACCCTTTTCTTATGCTCAGCGTAGCTCGAAGGAGTGTGACGCTGCTTTCTAGGCACCGCTTCCAGTTCCTCAAGGCTACTGTAGCCGTAGATATCCAGCAAAGCCCGGTTGGCGTAAAGAGTCTTTCCGTCCTCGGTGGCAATGCGTACGCCCAGAGGCGAGTTTTCTATCGAGTCGCGGAAGTTTTGCTCCGAGAGACGCAGTTCTTCCTCAGCCCGCTTGCGCTCGGTGACATCATTGAGTACCGTCTGAAGAAACTGCCTATCACCAATACTGGTCAATCTGACACTCAGAGTAGCATCGTATTCGGTGCCATCTTTGCGTCTAAGTTCCAATGGATAGTCAATAACTCCACCATGTCGCCTGACTTCTTGCAGCAACGCTTTTCTATCTGCCTTATTAACGTATGTATCAGCCAGGTTAATCTTAGTGAACTCCTCAGCCGAGTATCCGGTGATAACCTCCATGGCCTTGTTAAGGTTTATCACCTTCCCATCAATCGAGGCAAAACCGATTCCAAACGGGGCGTTATCGAATATATGGCGGTACCATTGCTCGCTCTCTTCCAGCGCCACCTCCAGCTTTTTGCGCTCGGTGACATCCTGTCCAATAACGAGCAAGCCCACTGTATCACCATTTTGGTCTTTGAGTACCTTGTCATACCACTCAATATCGCGGATTCTACCATCTTTGGTAATGATGGCATTGACACTGCTACGGGTCTGGATACCATCTATAGCCTTGAGAAACAGCTCTTTTATTCTATATTGGTCGTCCTCCGGTAAGAACGTGGAAAACCAGTCTCTGCCCTGAACTTCCTCAAGATGGTATCCTGAAACCTCTTCCATGTAGCGATTGAAGTTAACAATACGCCCTGTAGTATCTAGTACCAATATAATAGCCTGTGCCGTATCAATCAGACTTTCTGCAAACTGCTTCTCTTTGTGTAACGCCTCCTCTGCCGACTTGCGCTCAATGGCGTAGCGTATAACACGCCACAACACCCTGCCGTTTATGTCGCCTTTCGAGAGATAGTCCTGCGCACCTTCACGCACTGCCTGGTTGGCAATCGCCTCGTCACCGAGGCCGGTAAGTACCACAATCGGCGTTGTTGGTGTCTGAGTGTATATCTCGTTGAGCGTTTCAAGCCCCTGGCTATCAGGCAGACCAAGGTCTAACAGGACCACGTCGAACTGCTGCTTGATCAGGCACTCCAAACCCGCCGACAGCCGGCTAGCAGACTCAAGGCTATAAGACATACCTGCTACCTCGGCCAGCATTTCCCGAATCAGGCGGACATCTCCGGCGTTGTCTTCAATCAGCAGGATTTTGAGGCTCTTATCGTTCATTTTGCGTAATCCGGCGGCAGTTTCACCACGGTGAGCCAGAAGTTCTCGATGGCTTTGACCACTTCCATAAATTGTTCTAAGTCGACAGGCTTGGTGATGTAGCAGTTGGCATGAAGTTCGTAGGTCTTGATAATGTCCTCATCAGCCTTCGATATGGTCAGGACGACCACCGGGATGCGTTTCAGGTCGGGGTCTTCTTTAATTTCCGCCAGCACCTTTCGGCCGTCCATCTTCGGTAAGTTCAGGTCGAGCAAGATGAGGCCAGGCCGGACAGCATGAGCATACTTGCCCTGTCGCCGCAGAAAGGCCAAAGCCTCCACGCCATCACTGACCACGCGCAGCTTATTTAGCACTTTGGCATCTTTCAGGGCTTCCTGTGTCAGACGCACGTCTCCGGGGTTATCCTCTACCAGCAGAATCTCGATAGGTCTACCTGTTTTTTCGCTTGTCATGCTCCCTCCCCCCTTTCATTTGCCTCTCGTCGCTTGTCACTCGTCTCTCGTCGCTCGGGGCTCGTTTCTCGTTGCTGGTCGAAGTTTATTGATGAGCGTGACAAGCATGCGAGCCTCGTGGTTTATGGCTTCAGATAATTCCTCTGCAACTTGACTCGTTATATAATTCCTTCTGCTGGCAATAACAAGCTGTGTGTCTAGTTCGGCGCATGAGCCCAAGGAGAAATATAGAAATTGCTTGTATTCCTTGGTATGCTTTCTGGCAAACCCCTCAGCTATGTTCGATGGGATGGATATTGCCGACCTCCTAATCTGGCCAGTTAAGCCATACAATTCGTCCTTCGGAAATCTATCTGTCATGGCATATACTTTGTCTACAATTTCGATTCCCTTCTGCCACACCCTCAAATCCCTATAATCTTTTACCTTCATGTCACGTTCTCTCACGAGCTACGAGCGACGAGTCCCGAATCCCGAGCGACACTTCTTTCGCCTGTTGCCTTACGCCTTTTGCCTTTTGCTGGTAGTGTAAAGTAGAATGTGCTCCCTTTGCCCGGCTCGGATTCTACCCAGATGCGCCCGCCGTGGCGTTCAACGATCCTTTTGGCAATGGCCAGACCAGTACCAGTGCCGAGATACCCTTCACCGTGCAGACGCTGAAAGATGATGAAGATGCGTTCGAAGTACTGTGGGTCGATGCCGATGCCATTGTCCTTTACTGAGAAGACCCATCTGTCTCCTTGTGGCTTGGCGGAGACATGCACACGTGGTGGCTTCTTGCTATGAAACTTGACGGCATTGCCGATTAAGTTCTGGAAGAGTTGCAACAACTGTGTTCCGTCTGCCATAACAGGTGGCAGGGGGTCATGGGTTACCACGGCACCACTTTCACGGATAGCCACATCCAGGTTGGCAATCGCGTCATGTAATACCTTTTTGCAGCTTGTGGGTTCCAATGACTTGCCGCCGGTGCCTACCCGGGAGTAGGTCAGCAGGTCATTTATAAGCTGCTGCATGCGCTTGGCTCCATCCACGGCAAAATTGATGAAGTCGTGAGCGTCGGCATCCAGTTTATCTTTGTAGCGCTTCTCTATGAGCTGCGTGTAGCTTGACACCATGCGCAGCGGCTCCTGTAGGTCATGGGAGGCGAAATAGGCAAACTGCTCCAGCTCGGCATTAGAACGCTCCAGCTCGGCCACGGTTTTCTTAAGCTCTTCCTCCGCCTTCTTGCGTGCTTCATCCTGCCTATCTCTCTGTAATCTAGCATTCAGGATAGGTGCTATTTGGTTACCGAGGCTTTCTAATAACTGGACATCCTCCTGCCCATAGTCCGTCATCTTGTTGGCGACTTCTAGGATACCGATGCACTTTCCACGGTGTATAATAGGAACACAGACAACTCTTTCTATAGGTATATGTCCATAGGGCACATGCAAGCCTTCATTCGCATAAAAGGGCTTCTTCTCTACAAGTGCCCGACCCCAGCTGTCGTCCCATGCTTCACGGGGATAGATGATAGTCTTGTTGGGAATCTGAGATTTTTTCCAAATGTCTCGGGGCATAGAGGGAATAACTAACGCTTCCTGCTCGTCGATATATCCAAAGACGCCATACTTGCTTTCCGTGGCATCCAGGATGACTTTCAGTACCTTCCAATACATGTCCTCATCCGAGACGGTAAGGAAGATATTGGCAATTTGATGCCTTAGTGCTAGCTCGAGCTCTGATTCTGATTGACCTTTTGTTTTGCCCGGTGCCCCCTTCCTTGGCTTGCGGTTGGAGATGGCATCACGACTTTTCATCGCTATTCACCTCCTTCATTTTCCCTCTTGTCTTTGTCCTTCATCGTTTGACCTGCTAATACTGATATTGACGTGACCTATGCCATGCCATCAGCGCTACATGCCATATACATGAAGTATTCCTTGTCTGATTACCCCCTTTTAAACAAAAACCGACCACCAAAGTGGTCGGTTTCACCATTGGCTCCCCTCTGTCCCGGTGGCCAATATCTTAGACACCGCTTGCTAGCCCCCATTTCTTCCTTCGTACTCTATTAACTTTCAGCCTAATGATATCATAGACTGTCCTCGTATGCGCTGTCAAGAATTTCCAGGCGGAAGCACTGCGAATTGTGCGTAGATGGGTCAGGGGATTAGAGACAGTATCTACATTGTTTGGTTCAGGCAACGAAAGCTTACTTTGTTCTCTAGGTCGCAATTGCCTGTACTGTTCAATGAGTGAGATGTTATGCCCTGTTGCACGACCCAGGCAAAGACAAAGCTGGCTCTAAAAGTTCTAGATTTTAAACAACTTGGGCTACCAGTTATCTCGGACCAGGAGATAGTGTCATCTTGGTATCGCGGTGAGTGCAGCCACTTTTGCTTCTGGACACAGTTGCCAAAAAGTGTATTACCTGTCACAGTCTGTTGTTAATGCGGAGCTTGACACCAGATTATGTGGTATCTATGCTGAGTTTGACAAGACTTACACTACGATGCGGCGCATTGGTACTTTATCCGTGACTTGTTGGGTCATTATTCTTGTGATTTAAATCCACTGGATGATTTCAGGTTAGGACTTCCTCGTTATAAACTGCCTCTTACAGCGCTGCGACTTAGCAGAATCGCCTGCGGATAGACCGACATACTTATGCTGGGATTAGATGCTTGCGTTGGGTTGATGTCGTGGTGAATTCAGCCATTTTTTCTTCTGGGCAAGTCTGACTTCCTCATCGGTAACCTGATATTGACTCAGAAAGTCGTTTTTGAAAGCTGCGAAGGTACCCTGCCGAATGGCGTCTTCTATTCTCTGCATCAGCCTGGCGATGAAACGAAGGTTGTGAATGGTGGCTAATCTGTAGGCTAACAGCTCCTCGCATTTGAACAGGTGACTAAGATAAGAAGCAGAAAACATGCGGCAGGTGTAGCAATCGCAGTCAGCATCAACAGGCAGCTCCTTTACCCTGTAAATAGCCTTTCTTATGTTTACCCGTCCCTGCGCGGTAAAAAGTGCGCCGTTTCGAGCCACCCTGGTAGGCAGTGCGCTGTCGAAGAGGTCTATACCCCTGCTTACTCCTTCAATAATATCCTCAGGCGAGCCTACACCCATGAGATAGCGGGGCTTGTCCGGAGGTAATAAAGGCGTTGTTTCAGCCACAATTGACCAGGTCGTCTCCTTAGGTTCACCTATGCTCAAGCCGCCGATGGCGTAGCCTGGGAAATCCAGAGAGGTGATGGCAGCCGCCGACTGATGCCTCAGCTCAGGGAAAATGCCTCCCTGGACTATACCAAAGAGAAGCTGGTCAGAGCCTTGATGGTATTTCCGACACCTCTCTGCCCAGCGGGAGGTTTTATCTACAGCTTCACGTATCGCTGCCATACTGGCGCCAATGGCAGGGCATTCGTCCAATGTCATGATGATGTCGGCGCCCAGTTTCTGTTGAAGTTCAATAACTGCCTCAGGAGTCAGGTTATGCTCGCTGCCGTCGATATGTGAACGGAATGTGACGCCGTTATTGGTGATCTTACATAGTCGGGCTAAACTGAAGACCTGATAACCGCCGCTGTCGGTCAGTATCGGCCCATCCCAGGCCATATACCGGTGTAGTCCTCCCAGTTTCTCGATAACATCTATCCCCGGACGCAGATAAAGGTGATAAGTATTGCTCAGGATTATGTTTATACCGATTTCTTTGAGATCTTCGGGTATTAAGGTTTTGACCGTGCCCTGGCTGGCTACGGGGAGGAATGCCGGTGTTGGCACTAGGCCATGATTGGTAATAAGCTCTCCAAGTCGTGCCTGTGTCTCCGGACAGGTCTTTACTACTGTAAAATGACTGTCTATTCCTCGAACTCCTCGATTTTTTGGGAGGTAACCGGCAGAAGCCTGCGAGCTATCTTCCTGATTTTGCCCGGCAATAATCTACAAACTTACGAATGGCCTTTGCCGCCTCATCTATCGACAAATAGGTTGGAATCCGAGCTTCGGCAAATTTAGCTCTCTGCTCAGAAAGTATATTCCAGCGCTGGTAAGACGGTAGATTGCCGGTGGCGGCTTCACTGTGCACCACGGCAATCAGTGGTTTCAATTGCTCATTGTGCAGACCTATATATGCTTCGGTTTGGCGTGCAGCAAGAGCGGTCCATATTTCCATCAAAAAAGGATTGTCATCACTGAATTCAGCGATGAGAAAGTCGAAGTGCGGACTGCCCATCATTAGCCTGGGCAGTTCTCTGATTATCTCGGCGAAACCAACGGACACCGCACCCATTATGGAGATATCGATTGGGTTTCCTATCCAATCCCATACTTCCGGCGCTTTTTTCTTCAATTCCTGCCTGATTGCATGGGGCATCGGTGGAACTGTAAGTCCAGCCTCCTCGCAAATGTCTGCCGACATTACGGATAGTCCCCCGCCGGCGCTGGCTATTCCAGCCCTATATCCAAAAATCGGAGGTAGAAAAGAGAAGGCGACGAGCATATCGACGAGCTCTCGTAAGTCCTGAACCTGTATAACCCCAGCTTTTTTGAAGACTGTGTCCCAAACGGTGGTTGAGCCGGCAATAGCAGCAGTATGCGAGGCAACAGCTTTAGAACCGGCTTTGCCGCGCCCACCTTTTATAGCTATTACAGGCTTTACACGTGCTGCATCGCTTAAGGCCTTTAGAAACTTTCTGCCGTCTTTGACACCTTCGAAATAAGCAGCGATTATATCAGTCTCATCATCCTGTGCCAGATAATTTAAGAAGTCACTTTCATCAATATCAAGTGCATTGCCGTAGCTGATAACCTTACTGAAGCGGAGGCCGCGCAATTCGCCATAGCGTATGAGCATAGTGGACGAACCGCCGCTTTGAAACACGGCACCGATAGTTCCAGCCTCTTTGGGCAAGTTATAGCCGTTGGCTAGCCCGCTTCGTGGATAGTAAATTCCCATGCAGTTCGGACCGATGAGACGGATGTTCAGCTTTTTGGCTGTCTGGAGCATCCTGGCTTCAAGTTCTATGGCTTCCTTTCGACCTGTCTCACTTAGTCGAGCGGTAACAAGGTGAATGACTTTTACTCCTTTGGCAGGACATTCGGAAAGTAAGTCCAGTACCATAGATGCCGGAAGACAGCAGATGACGTAGTCAACCTGTCCCGGAATACTGCTCAAGCTCGGGTAGGCTTTAAGACCCAGGACGGATTCTTTATTGGGGTTCACCGGGTATATATGTCCGGTATAGTTATAGTCCAGCATATGTCGCAGGAACTGGTGGCCGAAAGATAATGGGTCTTCAGAAGCTCCGGCTATGGCAACAGCTTCAGGATGGAAGGCGATTTCCAGTTTGTCTATAAGGTCAGCATCTATATTCATGTTAACCAGATATCTATGCCCATAGTCAGGAAAATTATGCCCAGATAGGGAAAGGCTGATAGTTTATATACCTGCCAGGCGGCTGTCGATGTCATCGAGAATAGCAGGCGGGCATTGGCGTAAATCATCAAGATACCGAGTATGTTGGCAACAATCAGATAAAGCAGGTGAAAATCGGCGGCTACATAGAGGAGGATGGAAACAATATAGAGAAGTATGGATAAGCCGAAAAGTATCTTTACCACGTCCTTGACCGGCCAGTTCAGGGGAAAGTAGCGCAAACCGGCACTTAGATAGTCATCGCGGTTGGCAATCATTACAGTCCAGACATGGATGGGAGTCCAGATAGCCACCAATCCGCATAGAAGGAGAATTGTGGAGCTGAATGCCGGACTTATAGCAAACCAGCCGATGAGCACCGGACTGCAGCCGGCAACAATACCGAGAAAGGTGCACGAGATTGTCTTGCGCCATACCGACGAAGCTATTACGCCTATTAAGCCGAACAGGAAGCAAAGTGGGTGCAATATCCAGGCTAAGACTAGCCCGACAACTATAAGCCCGATGATAAGCGGTAGCGCTTTCTGCGGAGGGTCGATTCGCTTCGATGGCAAAGCTCGATTGGAAGTCCTACTCATACGGGCATCGACTTCACGGTCGAGATAGTTGGTAAGCCCGTTGGAACCGGCACTACCCAAAATCAGGGCAATTAAGACGATAACTAAGACACTGGCTGGTGGATAGCCACCGGCGGCGACAATCGTTGAGAAAATGCCGATAAAGGCAAGCAGGCTGGTCTCTACAGGTTTCAGGACGGTGATATAGTCCAGAAATGACCACTGTCTACTCAGGGCGATTTTCAAGACTTTATTACCTCTTTAAGAGCATTTAGTACTTCTTTTTGGGGCACATCACTGCGTATCACTGCCTTGCCGATGTCTTCAAGTAAAATCCAGCGGATTGCTTTACCCCGAACTTTCTTATCCAGTTCCATGGCAGCTAGCACATCAGTCAAGGACACGCCAGAGCAATCTGTGGGCAGACCGAATTTTTGCAGGATAGCCTTCTGGCGTTCGACATCATGTGACGACAAATGCCCCATTCTATGGCTGAGCCTGGCTGCTGCCATCATTCCAATTGCCACTGCTTCCCCATGTAGAAAACGGTCATACTTACCAGCGGCTTCGAGTCCGTGGGCTACGGTATGCCCGTAGTTCAGCAGGGTGCGCTTTCCGGTCTCCTTTTCGTCTTCAGAAACAATTCTGCATTTAATAGCAGCGCTTCGGGCAATCACTTTGGAAGTAATACCCGGCTTTAGCTTAATCAGGTCTTTAAAATTGTCTTCAAGCAGCTGCAGGAAATCGGCATCTAAAATCAGCCCATGTTTGATAACCTCAGCCCAACCCGAAGTAAGTTCACGCTGGGGCAAGGTAGTCAGGGTCTGGACGTCAGCCAGGACAAGGCGCGGTTGATAAAAGGCACCTATCAGATTTTTCCCCTGAGGGTGGTCGACGGCTACTTTACCACCGATGCTGGCATCTGTCATGGCTATCAAGCTGGTGGGCACCTGAAGCCAGGGCAAGCCTCTTAAGAAGGTGGCCGATACAAATCCAGCCAGGTCACCAACCATGCCTCCGCCTAAAGCAACTATCACGTCGTTTCTTTCTACATGGTGCTCAATGAGGAAGTCATAAATCCTGACAGCCTGAGCGATATTCTTTGAGGCTTCACCGGGTGGTACGGCAAAGCAGTTGACGGCAAAGCCGGCTTTTTCCAGCGTTTTCTTAACCCCGACACCATAAATGGAAAAAACTGTTTCATCGCTGATTATGTTGGCTGTGCCCGACAAGCCAGCCTGTGTCATCTTTTCACCAAGCCTGTCGAGTATTCCCCAATCAACAAAAACAGGATAACTGGCTGTCTCCGTCTCTACTGCACAGGTCGGGTCGATTTTAGCGGATTGGTTGTTTCTGTGATATTTGCTCACATACCGCCAGCCTTTTATCACCTCCCGGCTCACTTCATTGAGAGTCAGGTTATCGGTATGAACTGTCCAGTCGGCGATGGCATAATAGGATTGACGTTTAGCTTTCAGATGCTTGATACGTTCCAGGGGATTATCTCCGGCAAGCAAGGGGCGAACTACAGGATTAGTAGAATATAGACTATCGTTGAGCAGTCGCTGGTGTATGGTCTCCGGCCTGGCTTCCAGGCAAACGACAACGCTGGTCTCAAGGAGCGATTTCTGGTTTTTGAGGTCAATAACAGCTCCGCCACCGGTAGCGATGACTACTTGCTTTTTCTTGCAAGCCTGGCTCAGTACTTTGCGTTCCAGTTGCCTGAACTTATTCTCGCCGTCATGCTTGAAGATTTCCGGGATGGTTTTACCGCTGAGCTTAATTACTTCATCGTCGGTGTCTATTAACGTCCAACTCAGGCGCTCGGCTACTATTTGAGCAACAACTGACTTGCCTGTAGCTGAGAAACCTATGATGGCGATATTGTTATTTGCTTTACTACGTGGCATAACGATTACGAGAGCAGGCAGAGCTAATATAGTTTTTATAGTTGGCTAAGGTTTCCTTCAAGTGGTCACCGCCAAATTTAGCCAGCATGGCATTTGTCAGGACGATGGCCAGCATTGCTTCGCCGATGACTCCGGCTGCAGGGACAACACAGGTATCGCTGCGCTCATAATGAGCCTCGGTTTTTTCCCCTGTTCGGAGATCTACTGACCGCAGCGGCTTGCCAAGCGTGGCGATGGGCTTCACCGCGGCGCGAACCACAATTGGCTGCCCATTGCTTATTCCACCTTCGGTACCGCCGGCGTTGTTAGTGGCTAGATGCCAGGGCATAGTAGCTCTTTTGGGGCTGGCTTCAATTATGTCTTGGAACTTGGAGCCTTTGATACCGGCGGCTGAAAAACCAGCACCTATCTCGACTCCCTTCACAGCTTGTATGCTCATTATCGCCTGGGCAATTTGACCGTCAAGCCTGAGGTCCCACTGCACATGGCTGCCCAATCCGACAGGTACTCCAGCAGCGATTACCTCGAATACACCACCCAGAGTGTCCCCTTCAGCTTTGGCTTCATCTATAGCTGCTGTCATTGCTTTTTCTGCCCCAGCGTCGGCGCAACGTACAGGTGATTTCTCAACTCGCTGCCAATCTATCGGCTTGAGTTGTTTAGCCCGGTGTTTACCTATGCTTATAGTATGGCTACGGATAGTAACGCCGAATTCTGCGAGGAATTTTCGGGCTACGGCACCAACAGCAACTCTGGCTGCCGTCTCTCGGGCACTGGCTCGCTCTAAAATGGGGCGGATATCATCAATGCCATACTTTATTATTCCAGCCAGGTCAGCATGCCCCGGACGAGGTGCGGTTAGCGGCTGTATTTCCTTGTCGACAGAGACAACGCTCATTATCTCCTGCCAGCCTTCCCAAACGTGATTCCATATTAGCAGGCTTATTGGGCTACCGATGGTGAGGCCATGGCGTATCCCTGAGATAATTTCAGCTTTGTCCTTTTCGATTTGCATGCGGGCACTGCGTCCATAGCCTGCCTGTCGCCGCTTAAGGTCTTGAGCTATGTAGTCTTCACTAACAGGTAAGCCAGCTACCATACCCTCGATAATTGCCACCAACCCTTTGCCATGTGACTCACCAGCAGTAAGAAAATGAAACTGTCCCATAATTCCTGATTCCTTTATCAGTCTATCGATACTCCGGCTGCGGGTAAGGATTATTCAGTGTCTCCAGAAGGATAATAGCTTCGGCACCCAGTGACTGCACCTGAATAAAGCTGTGCAGCTTCTGCAATCCCATTCCCAGCAAGGCGTTAAGTAAAGATGAAGTTTCAGGCTCATAATATTCCACTTCTGGCTTCTCAATGCCAGCCAGACTGGCGGCTAAGTTTATAGCTGTACTCAGTCCACCCAATTCGTCAACCAGTCCGAGTTCTTTAGCTTGTGCCCCAGTATAAAGTTGACCTGTGGCCAATTCTCTGACTTTATCCTCACTCAAATTTCTACCCTCGGCAACGACTTGAATGAACTGGTCATAGAGCTGGTCGGTCATCTCTTGCATAATCACCTTTTCTTCTGGAGTTAGCTCTCTAATCCCGGCATACATATCTTTATATTTGCCGGCAGTGAAGACCTCCATCTCTATTCCCAGCTTCTCAAACAGTCCTTTTAGGTTTGGCATTTCAGAGATGACCCCGATACTACCGGTCAAAGTAGCGGGCAAAGCCACTATTTTGTCGGCTTTTGCCGAGATATAATATCCTCCGGAGGCAGCCAGGTTTCCAAAGCTAGCCACAATTGGTTTTTCAACCTTCTCTATCTCTTCCAGAATCTCCTGAGAGGCAGCCGCACTACCACCGGGGCTTTCTACTTGAATAACGATTGCCTTTACAGCCATGTCATTCTTAGCCCGTTCCAGCTGACTTCGAACAAACTTCGGGGTGATAGCACTGCCACCGAAGAAAAGCCCGGAACTCTCTGCTGACTGTACCGGCCCGCTGAGTGAGATAACCGCTACTTTGTTTTCGGCAATGCTGCAAGAAGCCGATACTGCACCCAAGACCAGTAAAGCGACTATGCAAATGATTAGCGTAACTTTACTCATCTATTAACCCCCTATTTTCAGCAAAGCTTGATTGGCTGCCTTTATCATTATGTCAAGTGGCGCTTCCCTACCGGTCCACATTTTGAAGGAGGCAGCCCCTTGATATACTAGCATAGGCAAGCCGCCAATAGTATTAGCCCCAGCTTCTTTAGCTATTCTCAATAAAGGTGTCTCTGAAGGATTATACACCAAGTCGTAAACCAGAGCATCTTTGGGAACTAGACCTGACGCCAGAGGTGATTGGTCTTCTCCAGAAGAACCTTTCATCCCTAGGGTGGTACAATTGACTATCAACTGGCAGTGCTTAAGTGCTTCAGTAAGTTTTGAACTTTGCCACGGCATGGTGGCTATCTCAGTGCTCATCTTGTTTTTCGCAGCATGTTCAGCCAGCGATACCGCTAAATTTTCAGCTCTGGAGAAGGCACGGTTAATGATGATTAAGGAGCTTACTTTTTCCTGCAGGAGGGCCAGGCTCACGGCACGGGCGGCTCCACCGGCACCGAGAATTACCCCCCTCTTATTTTTAGGCTCAAATCTGGCGTCATCTCGCAAGGCTTTGAGAAAGCCAGATGCATCGGTATTGAAACCAACCAGCCTGCCATCACGATTGACTATGGTATTTACGGCACCAGCCACGCCGGCGAAAGCATCAACCTCGTCTATAAGACGTAAAACTGCCTCTTTGTAAGGTACGGTTATGTTAGCCCCCAGATTCTGAGGCTGCCTGAGTTGACTTATCGCATCTGATAAATTCTCAGCTTTTACCTCCCGGGCTTCGTAGCGCATGTCGAGCTTGTAATAATCTAAAGCCGCCTGTTGGAAATTGGGAGATACAGAGTGCTTCAGTGGATAACCGATAACACTGATAAACTGTGTCACTGGTCGCAGACCTTCAGGCTATCCAGGTATCCCTGCAGGATGAAGGCTGCTGCTGCTGCATCCCGCCCCGTCTTTTTGCTAGCCTTTTTATTACCAGCCTCTGCCAGCAAGCGCTCCACAGCCACGGTAGATAATCGCTCGTCCCAAAACTCGATTTTAGCTTTGGTTGCTTTAGAAAACTTTTTGACGAAATCCTTCACCTTGTTAGCCTGTAAACCGACGCTGCCATCCAGAGAGTAAGGCAGTCCAACCACAATTCGCTTTATATCGTTTTGGTCAACCAGCTGAATAATATCCTCCATGGCTTTTTGGTCATCTTCTCTGATTACGGTGGCTAGAGGGCTGGCCAAAATCTCATCGGGGTCGCTGATGGCAACTCCTATTCTTCTGTCTCCGACATCCAAGCCTAATGTGCGCATCCTGAACTATCTGCTGACTTTCTGGACTAGCTGCTTAACCATCTCGAGCGCCTCGTCTAACCTGGTTTTATCTTTTCCACCGGCCTGTGCCACATCTGCCTTGCCACCGCCACCACCACCGGTAATTGCAGCCACCTGTTTGACAATATCACCGGCATGCAGTCCCCTATTTATTAAATCCTCGGTGACCATAGCCACAAAGGCGGGTTTACCATCTTGAACTGTGCCCAGGACTATCACTGCGCTCTTCAGTCGGTCTCTCAATAAATCACCCATCTCTCTCAAAACTGGCAATGAAGCGGCCAGCACTTTAGCCGACAGGACTGTTATTCCGTTCACTTTTTCAGCTTTATCAATCAAGGAGGCAACCGTATATTTAGCCAGTTCTCTTTCCAATGAGGTCGAGCGTTTGCGTTCCGCAGCTAGTTCAGCAGTGAGAGCTTTTACCTTATCTAAGATTTCTGGGGGTGAACTTTTCAACTCCTCTGCTAAAGTTGACACTGTTGATAGACATTCTCGGAGGAAATCTTCAGCTTTTCTACCGGTGATGGCTTCAATACGGCGCAGACCAGTGCCGATGCTGCTTTCACTGGTTATGATGAATAGTCCTATTTCTCCGGTTGAATTGACATGAGTGCCGCCACAGAGCTCAGCGCTTATCAGCGGCTCTCCTATTTCTAATACCCTTACAGTCTCCCCGTATTTCTCCTCGAAAAGAGCGATTGCACCCTCCTCGACAGCCTGTTTATGTGGTGCAACTTTGCTTTTAACAGGTAAATTATCTCTAATCCGCTGATTTACAAGGTGCTGGATATCATCAAGCTGTTGCTTGTTTATGTTGGTTAAGTGCGAGAAGTCAAAGCGAAAGCCCTCGGAATGTACCAGAGAGCCCCTCTGCTGAACGTGGCTCCCCAGCACCTGCCGCAACGCTGCCTGAAGCAGATGTGTTGCCGTGTGGTTCCGGGCTATATCAAGCCGACGGCCTACGTCCACCTCAGCTTTGGCAGTATCGCCAACTGAGATACTCCCTTTAACAACTTGCCCCAGATGAATGGTAGCTCCTTCAGCCAGACTGCCATAAGGAGACCAGATAGTATCTGTGACATCTATCTGGCTCGAATCTGCAGTTATTTTGCCCGTGTCACCCACCTGTCCACCCTTCTCTCCATAGAAAGGCGTTTTTTCGAGGACGACGGCAACTTTTTGATCTTCTTGGGCAGATTCTATCGATTGTCCAGATTCTTGGTCCAGGATATAGCTCACCTTGGAGCTAATCTTAAGTTTGTCATAACCTACAAAATTAGTCTGGTCAGGTTTATAGATTACCGTGGCTTTATCCTTTCCTGCATCCTTATCACTGCCGAACTTATGACCAGCCCTGGCCCGTTCCCGTTGCTTCTCCATTTCGACCTCAAAGCCTTCAAGGTCAACAGCTAGTCCCTTCTCCCGCGCAATTTCAGTGGTCAACTCCAGGGGAAAGCCATAGGTATCCCAGAATCTGAAGGCTTCTTCGCCGGAGATGCCGCTTCTCCCCTGCTTCAAGGCTTCATCAACAGCTTTGTCGACAAGATTAATGCCGGCATCCAAGGTGCTGGTGAATCTCTCCTCCTCCAGCTTAACTGCTTCCTGTATCAGGCTTTGATTTCGCATCAGTTCAGGGTATATGTGTCCCATTCTGGCAATAACGGTTTGTGCTATCTCATTGAGAAAAGGCTCTTTTATACCCAGTTTCCTGCCAAAGAAGCACACTCGACGCAATACCCGACGCAGGACATAGCCCCTACCTTCATTAGATGGCAGAACACCGTCAGCGATCAGGAAAGTGATGCCTCGACTATGCTCGGCTATAATCCTCACAGAATGGTCGGCATTCTCATCCTTGCCGTGCTTTATCCCTGTTAATCCGCATATCTTATCTCGCAAAGGGACGAAGAGGTCTGTGTCATAAACTGAAGTCACACCTTGCATCACAGCGGCGACTCTTTCCAGTCCCATGCCGGTATCGATGTTCGGCTTCGGCAGAGGTGTGCGCTTCCCACCCGAGGCTTGGTTATATTGGGTAAAGACCAGGTTCCATATTTCAGAAAAGCGGCTACAGTCGCATCCAGGCCCGCAGTCAGGTTTGCCACAACCAGTTTCTTTGCCGAAATCGTAGTGTATCTCGCTGCATGGCCCGCAGGGTCCTGAATCACCAGCTGGTCCCCAGAAATTATCTTCTTCACCGAGCCGTACAATTCTTTCTTCAGGGAAGCCAATTCCCCGCCAATAGTCAAATGATTCATCATCATCTGAATAGATGGTTACCCACAGTTTTTCAGGCTTGAGCTTTAGGCGTTCGGTAACGAACTCCCATGCCCAGGCTATGGCTTCCTTTTTAAAATAGTCGCCCACACTGAAATTTCCCAGCATCTCAAAGAAAGTCAGGTGCTTGGTATCGCCTACTGAATTGATGTCGGTGGTGCGGAAGCATTTCTGGCATGAGGCTAAGCGCGGGCTTGGCGGGACAGCCACTCCCAGGAAATAGGGCTTTATTTGCACCATACCTGCAGTTGTAAGCAATAAGGTAGGGTCACCATGAGGCACCAAAGATGAACTCGGAATAATCTGGTGTTGCTTTTCCTCGAAAAATTGCAGGAAGGCTTCTCTTATCCGGTCACTGTTCACTGGTTATCACCTGCATGGATTTTAATGAAGTGGAGCTTAAGTGTCAATCTGCCTAATTAGGCGATAGCGCTTTAGCTTCTATGTTTTTCCCAGTTGTGTTAAAATTCAGGAGAATAAGGAGTTTTGTGTAATGCCACTTTACGAATACTGGTGCCGCCAATGCAAACGTAAGGTAATGATATATTCGCCAACCTTTTCTCAGACCTCACCATCTTGCCCGCAATGTGGTAACGATACTTTACGCCGCCTATTCTCCACTTTTTCAGTGCGTAGCAAAACATACAAGGATACCTATGAGGATATACTCTCTGATGCGCAATTGACCCGGGGGATGTTAGCCGACGACCCTAAGGCTTTAGCTGAATGGAACAGGCGAATGAGCCGGGGTGAAGAAGTAGCCCCGGAATATGAAGAAACGATTGAACGGATGGAAAAGGGAGAAATGCCTGCTGAATTAGCCGGCACAGGTAGTAGCGAGTTATCCGAAGAAACTGACCTGGTCTGATACTATGCCTGTTTATGAATTTTTCTGCCCCGATTGCCGTAAAAAAAGCAGCTTTCTAGTCAGGAGTGCCTCCTCCTTCGAGCCCAGGTGCTCAATCTGCGGCAGTCGTAATGTTTCACGTGTTCTTTCCACTTTTGCCTATCATAAATCACTCGAAACTATACATGAAGAAAGCGGCGAGCCGAGTATGCACCCAAGTGCTGACTATTACAAAGACCCGCGCAATATTGGTAGAGGAATGGAAAAGAGATTTAAGGAACTGGGTATGGAAATGCCCGGTGAAATTCAACAAAAAATTCAGGCTGCCAGAGAAGGTGAGCTGCCTGAATCTGTAAAGGATTTGCAAGATGCCTCGCCAGACGCTGCGTATTCTTGATGCCAACTGCAATCGCATCGGCGAAGGATTACGCTTCCTCGAAGACATCGCTCGCTTTCTACTTAATGATGCTGATGTAAGCCATCAATTGAAAGCGATGCGCCATAACCTGGTTAAAAGCCTGAGTAAATTTGGCGCAGCTACGCTTTCGGAGAGAGATTCTGAGGCAGATGTAGGATTCGGAACTCAACTTAGCCAGCGCCAGGATTTGCCATCACTTGTCACAGCTAATGCCAAAAGAGTAGAAGAGGCATTACGGGTTGTAGAGGAGCTAGCCAAGCTCCCTGACTTGAATACAACATTACACTCAAACGATTTTGAACAAGCACGGTTTAATCTCTATACGTTGGAGAAAGAGTTATTGTCCAGATTAATGCGTCGGCAGAGGATAAAACAGCTAACTGGTCTATATGTTATTATAGATACCCAGATATTAGGACTAAAGGATGTTATTGGCGCAGCCAGTAAGGCTATAAGTGGCGGGGCTAGAGTCATTCAGCTACGCGATAAACAGCATGGCAAAGGCGAGTTGTTGGTTACAGCTAAACAATTGAGAGACTTATGCTTCGAATCCAGTATTTTGTTTATAATCAATGATTATCTTGATATAGCCCTGGCATCTGAGGCAGACGGAGTACACGTCGGTCAAGAAGACCTTCCTTTATCTGTGATACGAAACGAACTGCCGATTGATAAGATTGTTGGCATCTCAACGAAAACTTTGGCCCAAGCACAGAAAGCAGAAGCCGAAGGAGCAGATTATATTGCTATAGGCTCCATATTTTCCTCACCCACCAAAGTAAATGCTACGGTAGTCGGGTTGGAGCATCTGCGTCAGGTAAGAAAGGCGGTGTCTATCCCCATAGTTGCTATTGGAGGCATTAACAAGGAAAATATCGGAGAGGTTACGGCTGCTGGGGCTAATTCAGCAGCAGTTATCAGTGCCGTCCTAGCTCAAAAGGATATAGAATCAGCAACACGCAAGTTGGTGAAAGAAATTGAGAAAAAAACAAAAAGCCGCAAATAATCTGGAGTCCATAGCTGAGAGAATTCGCCTCTATTTCTCTGATAAAGATGCAGCTCGAGAGAAGGTGTTACGCCTAAGCCGTGATGTGATTCGCTACAGCGCCAATGCCATTCGTGCTGTCCATCGCAGGGAGGAAGTCAAAGCAGAACAGCTTTTAGGCTCAGCTCGTGCGTTACTTGAAGAGTTAGCCAACGATGTACTTCGGAACAATGATGAATTAGCTCACGCTGGTATTGTGCACGATGCTCAGAAGGAATTTGCTGAAGCAAGTACGACTTTAGCCATAGTTGCAGGCAAGGCACTTCCTGAACCGGAGGCATTGGGGGTCAGCTATCCGGCTTACTTAAATGGTCTGGGAGAAGCAGTCGGCGAAATGCGACGCTATATTTTAGACAACTTGAGGCGGAATGACCTTTCTCGATGTGAAGAATTATTAGAAACAATGGATGATATCTATGCTGTACTGATGACTATGGATTTCCCCGAGGGAATTACTTACGGTTTGAGGCGAACAAGTGATGCCGTCCGGGGCATTTTGGAAAGAACCCGTGGCGATCTGACTCTGGCTTTGAGGCAGAAAGAGCTGGAAGATAAATTAGAGCAAAGTCAGAAGAAAAAGGGGTGACAAGAAAAGTAGGAAAAGCTACTGCCTGGCGGGTCTGTTATCTCGAAAATGTCTGTACCAAAGTACAATCTTATTTAAGACTAAATAGACTTGACTCTGGACGCCAAAGACGATAAAATCTGACACTTAGCGGGCATTCACAAATCATAGCGCTTATAAAAAATAATTCATAGAAAGGAGGCAAAATGCCTGGTATTTTCTGGCTTGTTCCCATTGCCGCGTTGGTAACGGTGATTTTCGCCGCACTTCTGGCAAGGGACGTACTGCGCCGTGATCCTGGAACGCCGAAGATGAAAGAAATCGGTGATATGATTTTTGAAGGCGCTTGGGCGTTCTTGAAACGGCAGTACAGTACAATCGGGATCCTGTCTTTGGTGGTAGCGGTTATAATTGGTGTTCTTGTAGCATTTCTAGGTGGCGAGAAGGGTATTGAAGGAATGACTGCTTTCGGAATCGGCTGGCGAACAGCAGTTGCCTTCCTGGTCGGTGCTTTCTGTTCTGGAATCTCGGGTTTTATCGGCATGTATATTGCGGTTAAGTCTAATGTCCGCTGTGCCGCCGGGGCTCAAAAGAGCTTAAAAGAAGCAGTGACTGTTGCCCTCAGAGGTGGTGCTGTTTCTGGATTCCTTATTACCGCTCTTAGTTTAATTGGAGTTACCGCTATTTTCTTCGCCTTCGGCGGGGGTAGCAAACCTGAAATCGCACCTCATCTAATCGTTGGTTTTGGTTTTGGCGCCAGTTTCGTTGCCCTTTTTGCGCAGCTCGGCGGCGGAATTTACACCAAAGCTGCCGATATGGGTGCTGACCTGGTCGGTAAAGTAGAAGCTGGTATTCCTGAAGATGACCCCCGCAATGCCGCAGTTATTGCCGACTTGGTCGGTGACAACGTTGGTGACTGTGCTGGTCGTGGTGCCGACTTATTCGAGTCAACAGCCGCTGAAAACATCGGTGCCATGATTCTCGGTGTAATTGCCTACATTGCCACTGGCAACATAGCCTGGATTCTTTTCCCCTTAGTCGTCCGTGCTTTTGGTCTCATTGCCAGCATGATAGGAGTGATAATTGTCCGCGCCAAGGAAGAAGAGAACGCTATGAATGCGTTGAACCGCGGATATTTTGTGGCCATCGCCTTATCAATTATTGGCATGGCTATAACCATACATTTCATGCTGGGGAACTGGTGGCTGTTCGGTTCCGGTTTGGTGGGTATTATTACCAGTGTCGTCATCGTTTACATTACTCAGTATTACACCGAATCGCGATACAAACCAGTTCAAGAAATTGCTGAAGCCTCAAAGACTGGCCCGGCTACTAACATTGTCGCTGGCATAGGTGTAGGCTTTGAAACTACATTTGCAACAGCCTTAGTGATTGGCCTCGCCCTTTTACTCTCTTACTGGATGGGCAACATTAGCGGAGTTCAAGGTGGTGGTGCTTTCGGCACTGCTGTTGCTACAATGGGCATGTTGATGACCTGCCCGTACGTGCTGTCAATGGATACCTTTGGTCCTATAACCGACAATGCTAATGGTATCAATGAGATGGCAGGTGCCGGTAAAGAAGTGCGCCGGATTACCGACAGGCTAGATGCCGTGGGTAACACTACTAAAGCATTAACCAAGGGATATGCCATGGTATCGGCAGGACTAGCTGCCTTCCTACTCTTCCAGGCGTATCTTGATAGGGTTTCATTCCTCAAATTTGGCGTTGAAGGTCAATACACTGTCGTGGACATCGCCAAGATAGAGGTTTTTGTAGGCGCCCTGCTGGCAGTAATGCTTGTTTACCTGTTCAGCTCATGGACAATAAAGGCAGTGGGAAAAACCGCAGCTAAGATCATTCAAGAAGTCCGTCGCCAGTTTAAGGCTGACCCCGGCATTATGGCCGGTACCTCTCGTCCAGATTATGCTACTGCGGTTGATATTACTGCCCGTGCTGGCTTGAGAGAAATGATACTACCCGGTCTTTTGCCCGTGCTGGCGCCAGTAGTTGTTGGACTGCTTTTCAAATGGGCAGGATATGATGCCGCTATGGTGGTAGCCGCATTACTTATGGTGGGTACTATCGCAGGTATCATGATGGCATCATTCATGAACAACGGTGGTGGTGCCTGGGATAATGCCAAAAAGATGATTGAAGATGGACAGCTCAAGGATGAGAATGGAAAGGTTGTAGGCAAGGGTTCTTTCACTCATGCTGCGGCTGTTGTCGGTGACACCGTCGGTGACCCATTAAAGGATACTGCCGGACCTTCACTTCACGTCCTGGTCAAACTGCTCGCCACTATCACACTGGTAATGTGCCCGCTGTTCATTTGATGTAGAAGATAACGAAGGTAGTAGAAAATAATAACCACAAGGGGCAATCACGTGAGAAACGGATTGCCCCTTCTTTCTTCACCGATGGTGCTGGAAGGACCATGACCGGGGTAGACAATAGTCTCATCAGGTAAAGTCATCAGTTTATTTTGAATGCTGTCCATTAGCTTCTCGTGGCTACAACCCGGGAAATCAGTCCTACCAATTCCATAGTTAAAAAGAGAGTCCCCACTGAAGACGATTCCATGACCATATAGACTTATACCGCCGGGACTGTGCCCGGGTGTATCCAGAACAGTGAAATGTAAGCCATCAATGTCTATGGTGTCACCATCTTTCAGTAGCCTATCAGGCGTTGGTGTTTGACTGAAGGAACCTCCCATCATCGATGAAAGCATCCTGGACAAAATCCCAAGCCCTGCTCCGGCTTCAGCCTCGTGAAGGGCAAATTTAGCTCCTGTTCTCTCTTTAACTGCTGCCAGCGCACCAACATGGTCGAAGTGTAGATGTGTAACCACAATTAGCGATATCTTCAGTCCTAAATCACCCACGGTTTTTAGAATCAGCCTGGCTTCAGCGCCAGGGTCAATAATTATCCCCCGTTTGCTCGATTCAGAGCCAATGATGTAACAATTAGTAGCCACAGGGCCGACTACGAGACTTCTCAAAATCATGTTCGTTCTAAGCGTAAAGGTAATTGGTCACGCTGCAATATGAACTGGCAATACCCGCTTACGTTGACCTTATCTCCTCACGCATAAACTTAATATATGAGCCAGCGAAGCATAAAGCAGTCAGCGCTATCAGTGTGGTTAACTGAGGCCAGATAATAAGCAAGCTCTGGCCTAAAGATAAAGGCGTTGGTATCATACCTTTTGTATAGATGCTTAACAGCATCAACGTTGAACTGGGATTACCTAATTCCGGCATCAGCAAAACCTGGATGGTTTCTGCGTAGAGGGTATTTGGTGAAATGCGACTGATAGTGCGGTAGATCTCGTCGTTCTTGGCTATCATTTCTAAACTAGAGTTCTGATCTACAGGGACAATAGCATTAGCGGTAGCTCCGGCAATCATAGATATAAACAGAAAAAGGAAAATCCACAGGGCTATCGAAGCCAAAACCGAAGTGGCCACACGTTTGAAGAAAACCGAAAAAAGGACAGCCAGTGACATCCAGAAAGCGCCATAGATTATACTCACAAAGATAAAGGCGAAAAGCCTGAGTATTTCCTCGGCAGTTGGCGGCACACCAATCATACGCAGTCCCATACCCGCGACAAGAAACACGATACTTACCACGAGTATGGTTATGGTTACCAGTCCGGCCAAAAATTTACCGTTGACTACCGAATCTCGGTAAAGTGGCTGTGATAAAATCCGACTGAGGTTGCCGCTTATCCGCTCACTGTTTACAGCATCAAAACCGAGAGCTATGCCGACAATAGGTATGAAAAGCGATAGGAAAAATGGGAAGGAAAAGGGAAGTGATTCGCCGGAAACAATGAAAAGCCTTAAGAAAATAAACTCGGTGTTTTCAGTTATGCCCGTCCTGATGTTTTGCGCTGCTACATAGATAGTTGTTATGCCTGCCAGGTAAATCAGGGTAGACAAAATGATAAATCGTTTGCTGTTGAAGTGATCAGCCAGCTCTTTCCAGAATATTGCCATCAATCCAGACATATCTATGACTCACGAAAATATTTCATGTAAACGTCATCCAGCCCGTATTCCTCAATCTTCATCTGTATCAACAAACTATCGCTATCCACAACTGCCCTGGCTATTTGAGGTCTCAAATCTTCGTCACAACTAATAAGCAGCTGGTCGCCAGAGCTTTCCACGGTGGACACGCCCTTTATTTTCTTTATAGAGCTAATCAGCTTGCGCGTAGGCTCTGATACCTGGAGTTCTATTCTAAATTTGCCGCCAGCAATTGCTTCCCTACCGAGCTGGTCAACCGACCCTTCAGCTACCAGATGCCCCTTTGATAGTATTCCCACCCGCGAACAAATTTTCTGTACCTGGTGTAGCTGGTGTGAAGACAGAACAATGGTTACCTTTTGCTTGGCCATGTTAGTGATAAGGTTAAGGACTTGTTCAATGCCCTCAGGGTCTATACCTGAAGTGGGCTCATCAAAGAAGGCAACTTTAGGGCCTTTAATCATAACATCGGCGATACCCAGCCGCTGTTTCATGCCATGGGAAAAAGTACCAACTTTTTGCTCACCCACTTCAGATAGTCCAACCATACCCAGGAGTTCGTTGATTTTTCTCGATGCCGCATCTCGAGGTATGCCATTCAAGGCCGCGGTGTAATCTAAGTTCTCCCAGGCGGTCAAGTCTTCATAGAACCCGACCTTTTCCGGCAGGTAACCAGTAAGACGCTTTACCTTGAGCGGCTCTCTAGCAGGGTCGAAGCCACATATCCGAGCCGTACCGGATGTTGGCTCAGTAAGCCCAAGCATCATGAGTATTGTAGTAGTTTTTCCAGCACCATTGGGCCCAAGAAAGCCAAAAACTTCACCTTCGTTTATGCAAAGGTTCAATTTATCCACGGCGGTAAACTTGCCGTAGGTTTTGACTAAATCTGTGGCTTCGATAACGCCTTGCTTATTCATTTTGCCTTCAACGCCTGCCCAAGCGCATAAACATGAAACCTAAGCCAGCGAGAACCAGGATTACAATGCCAATACCTACCCATCCCCAGATTGTAGGTGTCAGGACTGTTACCCTGAGATTAAAACTTCCAAATGCATTCTTGGCTTCCGGTTCTGCCGATATGGTAATCATGTAATCGCCTGATATAGTCTTTGATGTTGGCTTTATGTCAACTTGAATCTCGCGTTTATCCCCTACAGGGAGGGAATCAATGCTTTCGGGATTAAATGTGATGCTCCAACCAGAGGGCCCGCCGGTTATCTTTGAACTAAAATTGATTTTCGCAAGGTCTGCAGACCCGGTGTTGGTTACAGAGACATTAAAATAGTTATCCTTTCCAGCGGTGGCTTTTGTGTTGAGTAAGCCGCTAGAAGGGGCTACATCAATGTCATATTTAGCAGTCACTATAGCTTTAAGGTCAATACTGGCTTTTACTTCTCCTGAACTGACTTCTACAGTTATGGTGTATTCTCCTGGCTCTGGCACCAACCAAACGTAAGGCCTCACTGTAACGCTGATTGTATCCGGGTATGTCTTTTGAGGGTCGAGTCGCACAGCGGCGATTTCTGACGTGTCTCCATAGGCTGGCGTAATAGATGCAGTAAAACCATCTGGCACCCTTGCTTTAAGGTCGAAAACACGTGATTCATTACCACCTGTGTAAAGCAGATCAACTTTATAGGCAAAATAAGAGCCAGCGTAGCTGCTCAGCACAGGATATTGGCAAGTGAGCGTGATTTTTTCAGCGGCCGTTGATGCCTGATTTGCTGAAATTGAAATAGCTTCACGACCTGTATCCGGTATGGCTTGAGCAGTTGATTGAATTAACAATCCGCCAACTATGGACAGGAGCAAGGCTACAGAGGCTAAATAGCAAGTTACTTTAAATCTGTGCATGTTTTTTACAACCTCCCTTGAAATAAAAAGCGCGTTTTAACAAGACACTGGTGCAAAATCAAGCCTACGAGCTAATTACTCTATCTAAAATGGGTTTAGCTGTCAAGTCTGACCAAAACCACGGCAGCGTAATCTCTTTGCGGAAAGTATAGGTTAGCTAGCACTGCTTTCCAGTTCAGTGCTAATATTTCTTACCGGTTTCAGCAAAAGTATTACTGCTACCGAAACAACCGTCAGGCCACAATAAACCAGCCATATTAATTTGTAGCTTCCAGTGGTGTCAAAAGTCCATCCAGCGAGGGCAGGTCCTATAATACCGCCAAGTGCTGAAGCGCCCATAACTATGCCCAGAGCTTTACCAAAGGAGCTTCTAACAAAATAGTCACTGATCATAGCTCCTCTGAGTGTTACGCCACCACCAAGCGCCAGTGCGAATAAGATGACAAAAATGAATATTAACATACCCGTGGATGCAAATGATAAGGCCAACATGCCTAATCCTGCTAGAAGGTATGTTATAGCCATGAGATATCTCTTATCGAACATGTCTCCGAGCCAGCCAAATCCGAATCTGCCAATCAGGCTAACCAGAGGAATAGCGGCGGCCACAAAGGCAGCGCTTGTCCTCGGAACGCCAACCGTGGTTAGATATGGCATGATGTGAATGACAACTGCTGTAAGTATTATCCACCGTATTGCCTCTGCCAGACTGATGAGCCACAGTGTCCGGTGTTTAATTATATCAGAGAAGCGGTCTCCTGCAGCTTCGGACTCTGTCGGATGCTCTGGGTTTACCACAGGCATCTTACCACCATCAGGGAGATAGCCATATTGCTCTGGCTTGTCTCTGATAACTAAGGCTAAAGGTATGCCAATAATCCACATCCCAAATGCCAGGATAATCAAAGCAGTCCACCAATCGTAAATGCTAATGAGCCACGGGATAAGTGGCACCATGATTCCGCCAGCTCCGAAGCCACAGGCGGCAATGCCGAGCGCTCTGCCTATGTGTCTTTTGAACCAGTTGGCAACTGATGTATACAGCACTACGCTGGTACAACCACCTGCCCCCAGAGAAAGAATTAGAAACGCCGAGTAAAGCGTGACAAGTGAGTGCATCTGGCTGAGAAGTAGCAGGCCTAATCCAACTGTAATAACGCCCAATAGCACCAGCTTCCTTGAGCCAAAACGGTCAACCAGAAAACCTATGAGCGGAGCCAGTATGCCCGATTCCAAACCGCGGAGAGAGGCACCGATTGAGACCGCAGTATAACTCCAGCCAAACTCCTGCACGATGGGCTCAAAAAAGGCGGTGAAGCCAAAGAATATAATACCAGCGACGTAAAGGGCGATAAAAAAGCTGGCGGCTACTATCCACCAACCGTAATAAATCCTTTGCATTGTATAACTCTCGATTTAGGCTAACGCAACAGCCAGATAAGGCGCATAAACCCTGTGATTCTACCACTTTTAAGTCCAGGCACCAAAGACTACCAACAAGTTAACACAAAATGTGGCTGCTAAAAAAGGTACCTGACGTTAAATTGAGGGAGTCTGAACTTACTGGCTGCTAAATTTCTTTCTTAGCTTCGGCTTTTCTATTTTACCGGTGGGATTACGTGGCACTTTGTCGAATATAATACGCCTGGGACTGTTATACTTTGCCATGTTCTGTTCGCAAAATTCGAATACCTCGGCTTCGGTCAAGCTCTCGCCTGGATTGGGAGCAATTATGGCTAAAGCTATTTCGCCCAACCTTTCATCCGGAATCCCGATAACTGCAACATCATAGATTTTGAGGTGCCTGTGGAGAATCTCCTCTACCTCAGCAGGATAGATATTCTCGCCGCCAGTGATGATTGTGTCTTTTTTTCTATCGACCAGATAGATAAAGCCCTCATTGTCCATCCGAGCCATGTCGCCGGTGTAAAGCCAGCCATCTCTTATCGTTTCCGCTGTTTTTGCCGGGTTTTTGTAATATTCCTTCATAACACCACAGCCTTTGACAATCAGCTCTCCCACCTTGTCATGGGCTACTACGTCTTCACCGTTATCTTTGACTATGCGGGTTTCCCAGCTAAAACCAGCTTTTCCGATGGCTCCGACCTTTCTCTCGTTTTCTATACCCAGATGTACACATCCTGGGCCTGAAGCTTCGCCCAGGCCGTAATTGGTGTCGTATTGCATGTTGGGAAAGTATTTCTTCCAGCGATGGACCAGGCTCGGAGGTACAGGCTGAGCTCCTATGTGCATGAGTCTCCAGCAGCTCAGGTCGTAATCTTCCTTCCGTAACTCTCCTCTGTCCATTGCTACCAGGATGTCATGAACCCACGGCACCAGCAGCCATACTATAGTCCCCCTCTCTTTTGCAACGGCTTCAAATATGTTCCGGGGATTGATTTCCGTCAGAATAGTGGCTTTTCCACCTACCAGCAAGTTTCCAAACCAGTGCATTTTGGCACCGGTATGGTATAAAGGCGGCATGAGAATGAAGTTATCCTTACGTGATTGGTAATGATGCATTTCCTCGACGATTGCTTCGAAGACCATATTCGCATGGGTTAAGAGTATCGGCTTGGGGTCTCCGGTGGTGCCGGAAGTGAAATAGAGGCCGCATTCACCGTCATCGGTGAGCTGAGCTTCTGTAGGCTCAGGCGACGAGCTTTTAATCAAATCTTCCAGGCTGTCCATATTTTCTGTTGGGCTTTGACCAGCCAGAATATAATGTTGAATCGTGGATAACTGTGGACGGACGTCTTCCACTCTTTCTACAAACTCTTCTCCTAAAAGCATTGCCTTAGCTTCGGCTATGTCAGCGCAATATTTGAAGTCTCTGCTGGTAAACCTGAAGTTAAGCGGTACTGCCCATGCCCCGGTCCTGATAATGCCAAAATAGCACTCAAGCCAGTTAATCGAGTTCATCATCCAGTGTATTACCTTGTCATTCTTGCCAATCCCCTTACCCGTCAAGGCATTAGCTATTCTGTTGGCTCTTTCATCAAATAGCCTCCAGGTTATTTCTTTTCTTATATTCTGGCTCGGCTTGAGTTCAATAAGAGCTATATCATCAGGATACAGCCTGGCATTCTGGGCTAACATGTCTGATATGGTAGTCATTAGTAGTTAATCCTCAATACATAGTCAGACCAGGCAGGAAAGTGGCAATCTGGGGAAACAGCATCAATATACCAACCATAACAAGTTCTGACAGGAGGAAGGGCCATACCCCTTTAAAAAGGGTCTCCAGAGGTACTTCCTTGGCAATCCCCTTCACAACGTAAACATTTATTCCCACCGGTGGTGTGATAACACCCATCTCCACCACCAGCACGATTATCACGCCGAACCATATCGGATTAAAGCCAAGCGCAAGGATAGCCGGATAAAAGATAGGCACGGTGAGCATTATCATAGCCAGTGAGTCCATGAAGCAGCCACCTAGAAGGCAGATAAAAACTATCACTGCCATCACCGCCATTGGTGGCCAAGGTAGAGCGCTCACCCAGTCAGCCAGGAAAAGAGGGATTTTGGATACCGCCATAAAATGTCCGAAGACGGTGGCTCCGGCAACGATTACCATTATCATGCAGGTTATACGTAGAGTATCCTTGACAGCATCAAGAAAATGCTGCCAGGTGAGTTGCCTCCTGGCAAGGCTTATCAGCAGTGCACCGGCAGCGCCGGCACCACCAGCTTGTGTTGGGCTGAACCAACCAAGGAACAGTCCACTGATAACCAGGACAAACAAAACCAACATCTCGCCGATGCCGGCGAGTCCATCCAGTTTCTCCTTCCAGCTTGTGGCTGTAGCCGCCGGGGCAAACGAGGGATTATGCCAGCAAATAAGATACACGGTAGCTATGAATAGCGCAGCAAGAATGAGGCCAGGGAAAACACCAGCTATAAAAAGCTTGCCTATGGACTGCTCGGTCATTATTCCGTAAACAATAAATATGGTGCTGGGCGGAATCAGTATGCCCAGGCTGCCGGCAGCAGACACGGTGCCTGTGGCCAGTGAATCATCATAGTTATACCTCTTCATCTCAGGCAGTGCCACCTTGCCCATAGCAGCGGCGCAGGCATTGGTCGAGCCGCAAATAGCCGCAAAGCCGGCACAACCTGCGATAGTAGCCATTGCCAGGCCGCCGCGCAGTCTGCCTAGTGTAAGATAGCCGGCATCATAGAGTCTCTTGCTCATGCCGGCGCCGGAAGCGATGCAGCCCATAAAGACAAACATAGGTATAACGGTGAGGGAATAAGACGAGAAGGTGTAGAACATGTCTCTGGCCAGGACGCCGAGTCCGGCACTAGGAGAAACCAGATAGCTGAAGCCGACGAAGCCGACCATAGCCATGGCAAAGCCAACTGGCATGCGGAGAACGAAAAATATAACTAAAAGGGCTATTCCTATAATACCTACGGCGGCTGAACTCATTTCACTATTTTCAATACTTCCTTAAGATATTGCAGCAGCAGTACCAGAAAGACAACGACGCAGGAAAAGGCGATACCATAAACAAAGGGATAAAGTGGAACACCCAGCGTCATGGAGACCTCACCGCTTGCCTGCAATGTATGTCCGAAGGCATAGCTTTGCCAGCTAAGCAGCACAAATAACAGCATTCCCAGAGAATAGATAATCCCGGCGATAACGTTTCTGGCTTTTTCCGGGATGCGCGTGACAAAAAACTCGACTTCAATGTGTCCGTGCACAACTTGAGTTTGAGCTATGGCAAAGGCGATTACCACGACGCTGAACAATCCTACTATATCCACAGCACCGGGCAGGGGCCACCTGAATAGCTTGGCGCCGATTATGTCAGCCACTATTACCAGCAACATGAGCACCAGGGCAACACCGGCAACCCAGTTAAGCCACTTGCTCAGAGAATTTATGATGCGCTCGAATCTCTTCATTATATTCTGGTACTGGGATAAACTATTTTCGGGGACACCGGAAAGTTGCCACCCCCACTTTCAGATGCCCCCGAAAGCTAAATTTGCTGTGCCAGGCTTTCCAATCTATTCAGGTAACAGTTCAGTTTCCACCCATTCCACGCAGGCTGCTTCAGAAGGTGACTTAGAGCTCCAGTATTCCACCCGCTCGACTATGTACTCTTCGTAATCAGCAGCCGGCAGCCCTTTAGCCGTCTTCTCTGTAATATACTGCGCAATCAGCGGATTGGCAGCTTCCACCCATTTTGCCATCTCGTCCGGGGGCAACTGTATCAACTCCCTGCCCTCGAAAGTCAGAAAGAAATCGACTCCAGATTTATCAGAGTAAGTCCATGCCTTAGCATGTTTATCTATCCACTCTTCACTGACATCGGTGAAGACCTTCTGGATATTGGCGGGCATGCTATCCCATTTAGCCTTATTTATGACCACAAACATGTCCGTAGTATTGCCCACAGCATAACAATTGGTCACATAGTTCACCACCTCAGCCTGTTTCCATCCCTTCAATACCTCAAGCGGGGCAAAGCTGCCATCTACCGTACCCTTGGACAAGAGCTCGTAAGCCTCTCCTTGCGGCTTGCCTACACCCTTAGCGCCAAGTGTATCCATTATTTTGACACCAACACCTGTACCCCTTATCTGCAATCCCTGCATGTCTGCTAATGTCCTTACCGGCTTATTGGCGCTAAAAACCACGCCTGGGCCGTGTGCATGCAAATAAAGCACATGCACGTCATCCAGCTCCGCGGGTTTGAATTCCTTATAGAAATCGTTGGCTACCATGGTAGCCACCCAGCCATTGGGATAAGCGTGTGGCAAATCGACCAGTTCGCTAGCCGGGAATCTACCCATGGTATATGCAAAACAGGACATACCTATATCGGAGATGCCATTAACTACTCCGTCATATACCCCTGTCGCCGGAGTTAATGTACCGCCCGGGTAGTAGGTAATTTCCACCGCGCCCTTGGTGCGCTCCTTTATCTCGGTGCAAAACTGTTCAGCCAGTATCGAGTTCAAATTTGTGGGCGGAAAGAAATTGCTGTACGTCAGCTCGATGGTCTCGGATGGTGCCGGTTTTGTGCAAGCACCTAGCATCAGTGCTCCTACCATCGTGAGGGCTAACAAGATAAATAGTGTCTCTTTTTTCATTGGTTCCACCTCCGTAAGATTTTAATTTATTCCCTTGACGATTTTATATCAGGCTATGAGTCAAGATGGTTCAATGGATGTAAGTGCTCGCATCATCTCAGAAGAGATGTTGAAACTTTAGAGAAGATGAGCGGCTGATGCTTGGTGGTGTGGATATTCAAATCCGTGACTCCAGAGTTACTGCCCTGTACAGTAACTTACCCCGGAGTCACTGGCGGTAGATGTATTTATTAGCTGGCATCGGTTCTTGTTCTGTAAATCGACTCTTGCGGCATAAAAATCCGCAACAACGCTAAGGATTTTATTATATGCTCATGCTCGTTGTCAATACGTATGCAACCATTGACATGATATTTAGCTCCTGTTATTATTCTTGCTCAGGGCTTTAGCACAGGAAAATTGCTGATGAAAGCGAGTTGATGTGCTAGTTGTAATAGAAACAACTTTAATTTACACCTTCCTGTTAGGCTCTCTCTATCTTCTTGTATCCTTAGGTTTCTCCCTGATTTGCGGCGTATTAAGAATCTTTCACCTCGGCTATGCATACATATTCACCGCCACGATTTATTTCACATGGATGTTTATGAGCTTGTTTGGCTGGGGCTTGATTCCGTCCATAGCTGCCATGCTAGTAATCCAGGCCGGCATCGCCATAGCCATCTACAAGGGGCTCGTTGTACGCTACATGCATCAAGAGGAAATCCTTATACTTGGGCTTTTATTCGTTGCCATTATTCTGGAGCAGGCTGCGCTGCGTTTCTACCCCATACAGGCTGGAGTGTACTTGGAGACAACCATGATACCCGGGCTGAGTAAGATTGGCCAGGTAACCGTGTCAAATCAGCTGATATTCGCAGCTATACTGGGAATAGTAGTAACGGGATTATTTGTCCTTTTCTTTTTAAAAACTAAATTAGGTCTGGCTGTGCGAGCTATATCTTATGATGTATACAGCAGCCGGTTGATGGGCATACGGGTTGAGAGAGTATTCATGTTTATTATGGTGCTGGTGCTTATCCCTGTAATACTGGCTACGCTGGCAATTGCTCCTATTTGGGCGGTAGACCCATCCATGGGTTGGGGATATATGATAATTGCTATACTGGTAAGTGTGCTCGGTGGCCTCGGCAACATCAAAGGTACTATTATAGCCAGTTATATAATAGGCTTCTGTCACTCAGTTGTGGGCTTCGTTATCAATGAGCCTCAATTTATGGGCTTATCAGCCTTGATAGTGGTCCTGATAATGCTGATTGTCAGACCGCAGGGAATAGCTAGAAGTGAAACTGTTTGGTGAACTAGATGGAATTAGAAGTTAAGAGAGACCGACTGGTACTCCGCGCCCGAGGCAATAAATGGGAATGGCATATTGAGCCCAGGTACTGGCGGAATCCCTTAATATACGTTGGCATACTAATAATAGTGCCAGTGGTGGTATATTTCGTATATCGGCCGCTTCTGCCTACGATTATAGAGGCTAACCTGCTGGCTACTATAGCCATTCCTTTAGCCTTGATGACCATCGGCACCGGGCGAATGAACTTCGGACCCCAGTTTTACATAGGCATAGGAGGCTACACTGCTGCTTTGCTCAGCATACATTATCATCTCAACCCTGGCCTGACACTGATAGCAGCGGCACTGGGCGGCCTGCTCTTCGGTTTCCTTATGAGCCCTCTCGCTATTATCTCAGGGGGCCTGTACTATAGCCTTTTAACACTGCTTTTCCCCTTGCTATTTCTGGAATTGACACTTATTTTTGTAGACCTGTTCAAGGGAGATACTGGACTGGCCGGTATAGCACCCCTTGTGTCTGTCGGTTCTTTTAGCTTGAACCTGCTTGCTTACACCTTCATTACACTTATTATGATGCTATTCTATCTGTTTATAGTAGATAAGATTCTCAGGTCAAGATATGCCGTACCGATGGCGGCTATTAACGATGATGAGGAGGTAGCCAACGGCATTGGCGTAAATATAAATAAAGTTAAAATAATCAGTGTTGCTATTCCGGCAATGATGATTGCCATAATAGGCTGGTTTTACGCACACTATTATGGCACGTTTTCTGGACAAACTTTTCTGCCACTCACATTCATGTTGAAGATATTTATGGTGACGATGATAGGAGGACGTACACAGATATATGGCGCCATTGTCGGAGGCTACTTCATCGCATTTCTTGAGCTGATACTTATACGCACTGCCGGAGATATGGCATCACTTATATTCCCCATAATACTGCTTATACTGCTTCTTGTCCTCCCTGAAGGTCTGTTCGGACTCTATCGTAAGCGTCGTTATAGAGAATACAAGCCAACCTTACATGTAAGGAGATAGTTGGTGGCTGAAATACTGAAAGTTACAGATATTACCAAGCACTTTGGAGGCTTAACCGCAGTTAATGGAGTCAGTCTCTCTATCAATGAAGGGGAAACTGTGGGGCTGATGGGTCCAAACGGAGCCGGGAAGACGACCCTGGTCAATATGATATGCGGCAGCTATAGCGCTGATTCTGGCAAGATTGAATTTATGGGCAAGGATATTACCAAGTTGCCACCATGGAAACGATGTAAGCTGGGCATCAGCAGAACTTACCAAATTCCAAGGCCGTTCCCGGAGCTTACAGCGATGGGCAGCGTTGTGGTTAGCGCGCTTCATGGGAAGGACAGACCAAACAGGAGCTTTGAGGATGCCTATACTGAGGCCACTTGTTATCTGGAATTTGTCGGTTTATTTAGTAAAAGAAATATACTGGCGCGTGACCTTACGTTGTTTGAAATGAGGGGGCTGGAGTTAGCCAGAGCACTGGCAACAGGCCCAAAGCTCATTTTTGTTGATGAGGTTATGGCTGGGCTGAATCCAGGGGAGGCAGCAAAGGCCGTAAGGTTGATTGAACGCGCCAAAGACCAGTTCGGCGTGACTGTGCTGTGGATAGAGCATGTCATGGCGGTCTTGATGAGGGCTGCTCAGCGGGTCATAGTTTTGCACTATGGCGAGAAGATTGCCGAGGGGCCTCCTCAGGAAGTGGCGGATAACCCGCTGGTAATTGAATCATACCTGGGTAAATAAAATATGATTGATGTAGAGAATCTCAACGTATCTTACGGCGTCACTCATATACTTCGTGACGTCAGCTTTAATATTAGACAGGGTGAAATCATAGCGCTTCTGGGTTCAAATGGCGCCGGCAAAACAACGCTGGTCAACACTATTATGGGTATGCTAAAACCTGCCTCGGGCAGCATTATATTTGAAGGTGAACATATTGAGAATATGCCTCCCCACGAGATAGTCAGGCGAGGAATTGCCCAGGTACCTGAAGGGAGAAGGATATTCCCTTATATAAGCGTGCGGGATAACCTTTTCCTGGGAGCCTACTCTAATGAAGCCTGGCCAAGAAAAAATGACTCTATGGAGTGGGTATACAGCCTGTTTCCTTTGCTAAAGGAGAGAAAGAATATGCCAGCGGTAACTTTAAGCGGTGGTGAGCAGCAAATGTTGGTTATCGGCAGGGGCCTAATGTCTCATCCCAAGTTGTTAATGGTAGATGAGCCCTCTCTAGGATTAGCCCCGAAGCTACTATCTGAAGTGTACGATATCTTAGGGAGGCTTCGCGAGGATAAAATCACCATTTTGCTTTCCGAGCAAAATGCTCGCCAGGCGCTATCGATTTCAGATAGAGGATATGTAATGGAGAATGGAAGAATCGTTGTTACGGATTCAAGTGATAAACTGCTTGATAGCGAACTGGTAAAGGAAGCCTATTTGGGAAGGTAAAAATGGAAGACTATTTCTCCTATACCAACAAGCTGTTCGACCCGTCTAAGATAAAAGAAAAACCCGAGGTGTTTAAAGGGATTAAAGTTCTGGATTTCTCACACGTAATATATGGCCCCGTTGCTGCCAGGTTGCTAGCACAGTATGGTGCAGAAGTATTTAAGATTGAACTGCCTTTTGTTGGTGACCTGTGGAGGTTTGGAGTCTACTGGGGCAAGTTCTGGAAACACTCCAGTATCTGTTTCCATTTTGTGCAATACAATAAGTACTTCCTGTCAGTTAACTTGAAGTTGCCCAAAGCGAAAGAGCTGATTTACAAGTTAGCCGAACAAGCCGACGTGGTAGTTGAGAATTTTGCTGCTGGCACTGCGGAAGCCTGGGAAATGGGATACAGCCAGCTCAGCAAAATCAACCCTAAAATAATCTATTTGAGTTGTGCCACCTACGGGCAATACGGCCCACTGAGGTTTTTCCCCGGCTGGGACTTGCTGGCCCAAGCTGCTAGCGGCAACCTGAGCCTGACGGGATATCCCGAAACAGATAAATACTATAAGCTGCCCGATTATCTGGGGGATTACCTGCCGGGGAATGTGGGAGCGCTTTCGCTGGTAATGGCTCTCTACCATCGTAAGAAGACTGGCAAGGGGCAGTACATAGATCTGGCACAATCGGAAGCTTTAATGAGGATATTGCCCAATTTTACCTATTTCAGTATAACTAACGAAGAGCTGGAGCGTGTGGGCAACACCGACCCAACTATGGCGCCATCGGGCATATTTAAATCCCGTGACGGAAAGTTCGTGGCTCTGGCAGTAGCCACAGAGGAGCAATTTAAAGCACTGTCATCAGCGATGGGGCAGAAAAAACTGGCCACAGAATATAAAGACGGGTTTGACAGGTTAAAGCCACAAAATGCCAGAGAACTCTACAGAATTGCCCAGGATTGGGTTAGCAAAAAAGACAGCGCCGAAATAGTTGATTTGGCTAAAGAGCACGGCTTCCCCGTTGCAGAGGTAATGGACGATTTGCAAATAGCTAATGATGAATGGCGGAGACAGAGGGGAAGTGTCGTAGCGTTCAAGGACGACATGTATCGAGAGTTGGTGCTGCCGGGCCCATCAGCCATGTTAAGCAAAACTCCAGGGAGAACAAAATGGCTTGCCAGGCCGCTTGGCTATCACAATCGCTATATTTTGAAGACATTATTTGGATTATCAGAAGAGGAAATTAAAAATCTGGAGAAGGAAAGAGTCATAGGGTACTGGGATGATAGGCCTGGCATCAAGCCGCCGGTATATTATGATATGGAGCAGGACACGGTGTTTAACTACCAGGGTAACGGGAAAGAAAAATCACATGGCTAAGAAGAAAGAGAAAGAGCAAGTCTTAGTAAGGTATGGCAGCTCCAGGCGGGAACGCCAAGCGTTTTTAGCTAATATGATGAGCCCCGATGGCAAGCCAGAAGTTTTAGACGGCGTTGTAGTCCTTGACCTGAGCTATGCTAATTTCTCGGGAATCATAGCCGCGAGTTTATTCGCCGAATTCGGCGCTGAAGTCATCAAAATTGAGCCTCCAGAGGGAGACCCGTCAAGAAAAATAACACCTTATGGCGCTAATGTAAAAGGCGTGGGTATTCCTTTTCTCATGGAGGCCAGAAACAAACGGTATATGACACTGGATGTCAGGACAGAAAAGGGCCGTAGGGATTTCGAAAAGCTGGCAGCAAAAGCCAATGTCTTGATTGAAACTTACCCTGCAGGGCAGATGGACTCCTGGGGGATAGGCTACCGGCAGTTGAGTAAAAACAATCCAGGCCTGGTCTATATTGCCATTACTCCTTACGGTCAGTATACAGATAGGGCTAAGGAGTTCCGCAACTTACCTGACTCGGATATAACATCTCAGGCTGCCTCAGGTCTGGCGGCAAATATAGGCGATCCTGACACTTCTCCTGAACCATATAATTGGCCTTTCAGGGCAGGAGCCTGGTTGGGGTGGTACATATCAGGTTTAGAAGCTGCTTTGGGTGGAGCTATGGCTCTGCTGTACAAGGAAACTACCGGCGAAGGTCAGATGATAGATGTAGCCACTGCAGATGCCTATGCCTCACTTGTCGGATATCCGGTATTGATTGGCTATACCTGGGAAAAAGCTCGGCCTAGACTGGGTCGCCATGACTTCACCTTATATCCATACGGGTTCTGGAAGAGCAAAGACGGCGTTGTGGCTATAGCAGCTCCCCGGGACCATGACTTCAGAGCGCTGCTTAAAATTCTTAAACTATGGAAAATTGAGGACGACTGGAGGTTTACCTTTGACCGCATAACGGATATGCTGGACCAGATAGAGGTATTATATGGCTTGATAGAGGCGGAAACAGTTAAATATACCTCAGATGAGCTTGTAAGGAAAGCCCTGGAATATAGCATAAAGGCAGCGCGCTCTAAGTGGAGGGGCGGGGGAGTACCTATTGTCATGAAGGTGCAAAAGCCATCCGAGACTATGCAAAACCCACACTGGGAGATACGCAAATCCTTTCAGAAGTTTGACGATAAGAAACTGGGAAAGTTCATCATCCCGGCTAACTTCATAAAAATGTCAGAGTCGCCACCGAGGGTAAAGTGGATATCCTGCGATATCGGCAAGGATAACGACTACATCCGTAAAAAATATCTGGCTGGCTGAGCTTATCTAGAAATTTGAAAAAGGAAACAGCCTCACCCGAGGCTGTTTCCTTTTAGTTCTAACCTCGTTACATTTACCGACTTTTCTACTGGGCCGACATCTACAAATTCAGACCAGTCCTGAGTGCGGCTACTGCCCAGCTTCTTGGCGCAGTTGTGCCGGAGTCTTGTACTTCTCGGGTTCGGCAAACTCTCCCTTATACCGTGGAGGATTCTCCTTGCTCTTGTATCCGGTGCCCAACAGAACTACGTTATGCTCCCCCTGGAACTGGCCAATCCCACTGAACCAATAGGGCAACACAATTGGGTTCACCATCGTAGGATTTTTGGGGTCAGCTAAAAGGCGCGAGTGGAAGAATGGCGAAACTCTATCCCCGCATATTCCAGATAGTTCTGCTACTCCTACATTTTCTACGGTCAGACCTTCCAGCGCTGGTATTAATTCTTCGACATTTGTGTTGCCGACTTGCTCTATCAGCTTCTTGATAAGATAAACATCGCTGTAGGCCGTGATCACGTTACCCTGTACCGGGATTCCCTTAGCATCGCACATCTGTAGCCATTCAATCCCATGCGGAGTGAGAGGAACTTCCTTTTCGTAAAACGGGCCCATAGCACCCAGACATTTGCCACCGGTCAACCCCCAGAAATCGTAGGTCTGTGATGTTCCGCCATAAAAACATACTTGTATGTCCCTGGCTGAAGATTCAGCCCACTGCTTGGCAAAAACATCGGTGTCCGTGTACCAGCTGGAACAGAAGAATACTACCTCTGCCCCGCTTTGGGCTATGCCTTCCAGCACCGGCAAGTACATTCCCATTTTAGCCCGCACCGGTTTGTTATAGACTGTCTCCAGACCATATGTCTGCTTGGCATAGTCCGGCCAATTCGGCAGATTTGTTTCGGGAATACCATTTTGCCACATCTTCGTCCAGGCCAGGTCTTCCCAGAGCCAGGCAATTTTACTTGCCCCTACCACCTCTTTGAACAGGGCGAAAGTACTCGGTATGGAGGCATAATGGGCGTCTTCAGGGTCATAGTCTCGGAAGCAGAACTTGTATGTATCATAATCTTCCATTACCGGCGTGGTCAACTCTCTACCCATGGGGCCCTGATAGAAAAGTATGTGTGGTCGCTCTTTGTAAAGCTCGACCGCTTTTGGCGTGACGGCCAGGCATATCTCAGTCCTGCCTTCAATAAAGTAGACGAGGGCTTTATGTTCCTGCACCATTCTGGTAACTCCAGCCACAGCTACTGCGGTTTGCCCCAGGCTATCTTCAACCACAAATTTGATCGGTGTACCACCGATGCCGCCGGCGGCGTTCACCTCGTCACAGGCTATCTGCATGATATCCATGGCGGGCTTTATTCCTGCAGACGACACTTGGCCGACATAGCCGATTACTATTGGCTCTGTCGATATTGGCGCTTTCGGCCCGCAGCCAATCATTACCGTCGCAGTAATAAGTACTACGGCTATTAAAATAAAGTAAATTTTACTCACAAATTGACCCCCTCCTTTTTTATTTCTTCTGCCTCGTAGAAGCTCCCATAATAGCTTTTTGCAGCTTCCCCTGTGGCAGCGCCCCCTCGACCCCGATAACCGAACCATAAGCCATGTATCTCAAGTTTTTTGTACCTTCCACCTCCTTTCCAACTAAAAAGGCACTAGCCCTCACCAGATTATCTGGCGATTGCCGTGCCTCTTTTTCGTCCCTGCACTACCGCTGTCCATACTAACGTTATTTAAGGCGTTTTTGCGTTTCTGGCTCAGTCTACCCGCTGGTCTTAATTTTGTCAATCATCGCATAAGTCCTACATAATGCAAGTAGAAGGTGAAATATGGCCAATTACCATACAGACAACCCTACTTAAGAAGTGGTAAAATAGCCCGAGTCAGGTCATTATAGCAATACTGCTCAAGCAGCAGTATAGAAGGCGGTTCTTAAAATGGCAGGAGCATTAGATGGGGTTAGAGTACTCGACCTGGGACGTGTGCTAGCCGGACCTTACAGCGCTACGCTTCTGGCTGACTTAGGTGCCGAAGTTATCAGGGTCGAGCCCTGCGATGTGGAAGACAGGCGCCCGGAAGACTGGGAAAAGTTTAAGCAGAAGTATCCAGAACGCCTGACACCTTATGGCGACGTCTGGGGCTATGCCTATTTGCACCGTAATAAGAAGGCTATATCACTTAATTTTATGGGCCGAAAAGAGGCGAATGTTAAAGCCAGGAAAATTTTGAATGAGCTGGTGAAACACGCCGATGTGGCAGTCCATAACTTCAGTCTCAGCGCTGCTCAGGATATGGGTATTACCTACGATAACTTTAAAGCTATCAAACCAGACATAATCTTCGCCCACGTAACCGGCTTTAGTTCCAGCGGACCGTATAAGAACCGCGTCGGCTATGACCCGGTGGCCAAGGCAATGGCCGGAATCATGCTATTAAGCGGGTCCCCCGGTCCGCCCATGCGCGACGCCATATCTTCTGTGGACTTCGGCACGGCGATGCTGACAACTATCGGCGTGGTAACTGCGCTTTATCACCGGCAGAAGACTGGTGAGGGACAAATGATCGAGACCGCACTTCTGCATACTGCCCTTCAGTATGCGGGCGGGTATATATCGACATGGGAAACAGCCGGACTGCCTCACGAGAGGGCAGGTAATCAGCCTTATGGAATTGGGCCTTCAAACACCTTCCAGGCGAAAGACGGCAGATGGGTCTATATCAGCATGCTGGGCAATCGAATGTGGCGCAGGTTTTGCCGGTTCATCGGCAGGGATGACCTGGCTACCGACCCCGGGTTACAAAACGATTGGGACCGCTGGCTGAACCGCGATATCACCTATCCGGTGGTTACCGAATGGGTAGCTTCCCAAACTGCTCAAGAGGTATTTGACGCGGCACAGAAAATACCTATCCCCTGCGGCATCTGCTATGACATAACCGAGGTCGCCAACGACCCCCATATTAAGGAAACCGGGATGCTGACAGAAGTAGCCGGTCCCGAAGGGCTAAAGTTTGTGGTTAATAACCCCCCGTTGAAAATGTCAGCTACACCCCCGAAAATAGAGCGTCCCTCCCCGGGAAAGGGGGAGCATAACAAAGAAATTTACTGCGGGCTTTTGGGCTACAGCCCTGAGTATTTGAAGAGGCTTGAGGAAGCCGGGGTAATCTAGGTTACCTTCATACACCTGCAAGCTGTCTGATGCTAACCAATCTCAGGGTGAAGATAATAGGCATACATTAATGGCTTTGGCGCTGCAGGGCATAAGAATTTTAACCGTAGAAGAGAAGCTCCCGGTTACCTACTGTTCCATGTTGCTGGGAGACCTCGGGGCCGATGTCATCATACTTGAACGTCCCGTCGTGGGCAACCCGGCGCGTGTCCTGCCTCATTTCCTGGAGATTACCAATCGGAATAAGCGCAGCCTCACCGTTAACCTCAAGTCTCAAAAAGGCAAGGAGCTTTTTCATAAACTAGCCCAAAAATGTGATGTTATCATAGAATGCATGAGGCCCGGCGTCGTCGACCGGCTGGGTATAGGCTATAAAGAAACTAAAGACATTAATCCCCGAATCGTTTATTGCTCCGTTTCCGGCTACGGGCAGGACGGCCCTTACCGGGATTGGCCGGCGCATGACTCCAGTTATCAGGGGATTGCAGGGATATTGAATTTCACCCCCAGAGACCCCGAAGGCGTCCCCCAGCTACCTGGAATCCTCATTGCAGACCTGTCAGCAGGCATGTTTGCCGCTATCAGTATACTAAGCGCTCTCCTTGCCCGCGATAGACTGGGTTCTGGACAATATATCGATATTTCCATGACCGAGGGATTGGTCTCCTGGTTAAGCGTTCCATTAGGGAATTACTTCAGTACCGGCGTGCCGCCGCGGCAGGGTAGCGGAGAACCGGCTATGGGTGTATTTACGGCCAAGGACGGTAAATTTCTAACCCTCAGCATCGCTCATGAGGACTATTTCTGGCGCAATTTATGCCACAGCATAGGCAAGAATGAATTTGCCGATATGCCTCGTGAGCAAAGATGGCAGAGGCGGGATGAACTTGTAGCTGTTATCAAAAAGGCGCTCCTTACCAAAACACGTGATGAGTGGGTCAAGGTGCTGACTGAAGCTAATGTCCCCTGCGCCCCTGTTTTAAGCCTGGAGGAGGTTGTCGACGACAGCCATCTCAGGCATCGCGGCGTTTTCCCCGAGGTGGAGAATGCCAAAGGCGACAAGGTAAAACAGGTGGCTTATCCGGCAAAGTTTTCGGAAACGCAACCTCAAATCAGGAGCCTCCCCCCTGCTCTAGGTGAGCATACTCAAGAGATTCTGGACTGGCTCGGTTATACTCCAACGGAGATTGGAGAACTGAGAGAAAACGGAGATATCTAAGCACATCCATTAAGTGAATTGAGGAGGAATAGATGGATTTCGAGTTTACCGAAGACCAGAAGATGCTTAAGAAAAATGCCCACGATTTCTGGCAGAAGGAAATTGACCCTATAGTCGATGAGCGCGAAAGAGGGGACACATTTACCAAGGAAGAGTATCATCACTATCTCAACATGCTTCTGCCACTGGGTTATGTAACTGGCACTTTATCCGAAGAGTATGGAGGCATGGGTCTTAGCTGGTCGAGCTACGCAGTGCTACTTGAAGAGTCGGCATACTGGTGGCCCAGTTTGAGTTCAGTCATCGCCACCATCGGAGGTGGAGAAGCTAGCATCTCCAGAATGAATGATACACTTAAAGCAAAATACGCTAAGCGCATCACTTCGCTGGAAATGTTGGGCTGCGCTGGGATATCGGAACCCAACGTCGGCTCGGCTGCTCCCCGGGGCATTGAGTTCAAAGCAACTCTGGAAGGTGACTACTGGATTCTTAATGGAGCCAAGACCTGGACCAGCAATGGCTGTGTTTCCGATTATATCACTGTGCTCTCTTTGCTCGATAGGGGTAAAGGGGTCGAAGGTGTAGGCACCATCTTCGTAGATAGAGCAGAATCCCCTTATGAAGCCAGGGAGATGCATAAGATAGGATGGAGATGCAGTTCATTTTCAGAGACCACCTTTACTGATTGCCGTGTTCCCAAGGATAATCTCCTCTCAGGAGCCGGAGATACTGAGTTTGCCAGAGTAATTAATCACGGTCGCGCCGGTCTCTCCGTCAGGTCTGTTGGCCTTGCCCAGGCTGCATTCGATGCCTCCTTGAGCTATTCTCAGGAAAGGAAACAATTTGGCAAGCCTATTGCCGCCTTCCAGATGATTCAGGATATGCTTGTTGATATGGTTACCGAGATTGATTGCGGACGTTTCCTTGCCTATCGTGCCTTCAACGCTATCGATAGAAACCTCTCACTGGGTGAGGTGCGAAAATACGTATCAATGGCTAAGGCTTTTAATACGGAGATGGTGAACCGTGTAACATACAAGGCAATCCAGATTCACGGAGCTGTTGGAGTTCAGACCGACGCTCGCTTGGAGCGATATTACAGGGATGCCAGGCCATTTACCATCCCTGATGGCACCACTCAAATACAAAAGCTTGTGGTGGGGCGTGAGCTTACAGGCATAAATGCGCTGAGATAAATATAAACTGCTTGGAACCTAGATTTAAAGTAAAAGGAGGTAATGGCAATGGATTTGGACCTGAAAGGAAAGGTAGCTATCGTTACCGGCTCAGGCGAGGGTATTGGTCGAATGACCGTGTTGACCCTGGCTGGCGAGGGCGCAAATGTGGTAATTAACGATATAGACCAATCACGGGCGGAGAAGGTTGCCGACGAAGCTAAGGCTCTCGGTGTGAAAGCCTTAGCCATTAAGGCGGCGGTTGATAGTCCGGAAGAGATCAATGCTATGGTTAAGAAGGTGATAGAGGAGTTTGGCAAGGTTGATATTCTTATCAACAACGCCGGACGGGGTGTAAATTGGGAAGCAGGAAAGACTCCTCGCCCCTTTGCCGAAACCGAAAAAGAGGACTGGGACTACACCATAAACCTTTGTCTTTATGGCGTCTTAAACTGTACGCGGGCAGTGCTTCCCGACATGATTCAGAGAAAATATGGAAAGATTGTGAATATGATTTCCGACGCCGGGAGAATTGGTGAACCCTTTATGGCTGCATATTCAGCAGCCAAGGGCGGCATAATCGCCTTCCAAAAATCCCTGGCTAAAGAGGTAGGGCGTCACAATATAAACGTCAACGGTGTCTCGGCAGGAGCCACCCAGACCGAAAGAATCCTTCGGGCGAGCGAAGCCCAGAAGGCAAAGATGGGTGAGGAAGACTTTCAAAAGAGACGTGAGGAAATGTTAAAGGTATATCCCATGCGCCGCTTAGGGGAACCGATAGATTTGGCCAGAATGTGCGTTTTCCTGTCATCGGACGCTTCCAAGCACATAACAGGTCAGACCATCAGCGTTAGCGGTGGATTTAGCATGGTATCATAAGCATATTTAGAGGAGGACTTTGTGATGGCATTCGAGACTCTGCTCTACGATAAAGGGGACGGGATTGCCGTTCTCACGCTGAATAGACCCGATAGCCTGAACAGCGTTAACACCAGGATGCAGGCTGAGATGAAGGAGGCATGGGACGACATCGAGCAGGATAAGAGCATTCGGGTAGTAATTATTACCGGTGGGGAAAAGTGCTTCAGCGCCGGAGCTGATATTAGAGAGCAGTTCCCGCCCGGAGTAACCCGCCACAGTTCGCGGGATCAGTTTAAGAAAATCGAGGATTTTGACAGACCTGCCATTGCCGCCATAAGCGGCTATTGCCTGGGCGGTGGGCTGGAGTTAGCCCTGTGCTGTGACTTGCGCATCGCCTCCGAGACTGCTCAATTTGGGCTGGTTGAGCTAAGAGTAGGAGTGGTTCCCGGGGCCGGTGGCATGCAGAGACTTCCGCGGATAGTAGGCATAACCAAGGCTAAGGAGATGCTTTATCTGGCCGAACGAATTGATGCCCAGGAAGCTTACCGCGTCGGCCTGGTTAACAAGGTTGTTCCAGTGGCATCATTAATGGATGAAGCCAGGAAAATGGCTAACGCACTACTTGACATGCCGCCCCACGGTATAAAGATAGCTAAGAGATGCGTCAACGAAGGCATGCAGATAGACCTCCAAACTGCCCTGAAGCTTGATGTTGACATAGCTGCCCAGGAGATGTCTACACCGTTGGCTAAAGAGAACACGGAAGAAGGACGGCGAGCCTTCAGGGAAAAGCGCAGGCCGTTATTTAAAGGAGGGTAGGAATAAGACAATGACGGCTAACGAGAAAAAACAGGTGCCCGTAAGAGCTGGATTGTGGAGCACTCCATCATCTCCAGATGAGCAACCGCAGTTGATCGGCAGCCAATGCCCTGCTTGCGGAGAGGTCTACTTTCCCAAAAGGGAGCGGGGAGTTTGCATTCGCTGCCAGCACCGGGGTCTAGAGGATTGTAGACTGAGCCGAATAGGAAAGATACACAGCTTTAGCGTAATTATGCAGCAGCCAACGCAGTTCTATGTGGGAAAGGTACCCTATGCTTACGGCATAATAGCTTTGCCAGAGGTCAGGGTGCTGGCTCATTTCACCGGCTGTGATTTCAAAGACCTCAAGATAGGCATGCCCGTAGAGCTGGTTATCGAAAAATTAGGTGACGATGAGCAGGGCAATGAAGTTATGGCTCATAAATTCAAGCCGGTTAAAGAATAGCAATAAAGAGGTTTAGTGCCATGAAATCGATAAAAAAATTACAGGCGTTACGAAAGGTTTACATAGGCGGAATTGGCATAGTCAGGTTTCAGAGATACGATGACCAGGAATATTATGATTTTGGCAGTCAGGCTATATTGAATTGTCTGGAAGATGCGGAGATGGAATGGAGAGATATACAGTCCGCATTCTGCGGCAATGTCTACGCAGGAACAGGCAAAGGCCACCAGGTTATTTCAGAGATAGGGCTAACCGGCATACCGATTATCAATATCGAGCAGGCTTGCTCAAGTTCCTCAGCGGCGTTCAGGATAGGTTACCAGATGGTAGCCACCGAACTCTATGATATCGTAATTGCCCTTGGCTTTGAGAAAATGGGCCGAGGTCTGCTAGCCAGCACTGCCTTTAAACCATGGGAGCTGGCGTTGGGTTTTAACGTCCAGCCGGCAAACTATGCCCAGGGGGTCATAAGGTATATGACAGATTACGGGGCAACCGAGGAGGATTTTGCCCGGGTAGTTGTGATGGAGCGCAAGAATGCCAATCTGAACCCGTACGCCAGGTGGTATCAGGGTGGAGAGGTTACCATCGGAGAAGTCCTTAACTCTCGTGTAGTCGCCGCACCGGTACGCCTTTTGCACGCTGCCGCCATGGTAGATGGAGCGGTAGCCATTATACTGTGCAGTGCTGACAAGCTTAAGTCCCGCATTGCAAAGGAGAAGAAAATTGAAGTGGCTGCCGCTGTTCACACTACCGGATTTTATGGAGGGGAAAGCATCAAGTTTAAGTCGACTACCAATCTGACCAGGGAAGCAGCCAGGCAAGCCTGGGAAATCTCAGGCTATGGTCCGGAGGACATGGATGTAATTGAGGCTTATGAAGCCATGGCGCCGGCATTTCTGTCTGATGTTGAAGACCTGGGTTTCTGTAAGCCTGGCGAAGCTCCACGCCTGTTGAGAGAAGGCTATTTTGACATAGGAGGAAAGCTGCCAGCAAATACAGGCGGAGGTCTTGTGGGTTGTGGACATCCTCTCGGCGCTACCGGAGGACGACAGATTATAGACATAATTACTCAATTACGTGAGGCAGCCGGTTCGAGGCAAGTTCAGGGAGCCAAGATTGGACTATGTCACAGTAGTGGTGCCGGCCCCAATGCCGTGGTTACCATATTAAAAAGATAGTTTCTTGACCTAACACCCGGGGTGCCTATTCATAACTTCGGTTGTTCTGTCTGGAACTGAGTGGAGCTACGATATCGATAGGGAGAACTTTCAGCCTGAACCTCAGGCTTTCTACTAGATAAATTGAACAATACAGGCTAATGTGCAATCATAAACATAAACTGAGTCGAAGAGGAATGCTACTTTGGCTTCTGTATCAACTCAAATATAGCGCCGCCGACTCCACCGGCATCAAGGTAAGCAAAACGGCCTGGGTCATGAACGAAGAGCTTAACCCCCTGAGAGACTAGCTTCTTGACCTCTGCGTCCACATCATCGGCATAACTGCCGATGTGATGTAGTCCCTCCCCCCACACATCCAGGAAGCGAGACTGGAATATCCGTCCCTCGATACATTGAACCAGTTCAATCTCCAGCGGGCCGACATGCGTAAAAGCCATTCTGATTTTCCAGGGCCGGCCTTTGGCGTCGACTCCGCCATTCTCAATATAAGTCCATGGCCCGATGCCATATAGTCTTGACCAAGACTCAATAGCCTTGTCAATATCCTTCACGGCATAGCTAATCTGGTCGATTGACTTGATTTTGAATTGATGGGTTGTGCTGTTCAATTATGCTACCTCCTTATCTCTGAGCATGATGATTGCCGACTCCACTATTTATATCGCACATTATTAGCGATTTTTAACTACAAACTGCACAATTTGGACAAATGTAATATGCTGAACAATAGGCAATTGCCCTGAATGAGAACTAGCGCTGTTCAAGCTGCATTGGTTGGCTCTTTATTTCTTCTTTTGTTCTGTCTTCTGTGCTTTCCTCTCTGTTTTTTGCTCCTTAGGTTTTTTTACATTTTTTCTTCCCTTACTACCCACGTCTAAACCTCCTTATTCAATTCCTTTTTAGGTCTTACTTGCTAACACCTTACCTGTAAATTCTCTTCAGGTCAAATTATAATGTTATCTCCACAGATATCGAAGACATCCGGTGATTTAGAATTTCTCTAATATGACAGATGCGTTGAATTGCACAAGTCGCTAGAATGTTACCTTCGCATGTAATTCAGAATTTGAACCTGCACGTATATATTAGTTTTTTTCTTTACTGGAATTTGATAAAAGATTATACTGATGGATATGTCTAATATTAATCTAATTATCAAAAACGAAAGGGAAAATGATTACAGAACTGTTGAGGAAATGATACGCGAAGCGTTTTGGAATCTTTATATTCCAGGATGCCACGAACATTTTGTTTTGCATAACCTCAGAAACAGAAACGATTTCATTCCAGAACTTGACTTTGTTGCCGAAAAAGAAGGGCAGATTGTGGGGCAGATTGTTTACAGCCGCGGGGTTATTAGATACATACAGGGTGCGGAAAAGGAAGTTATCAGCTTTGGGCCTGTAAGCGTGCTGCCAGCCTTTCAAAAACAGGGCATAGGCAGTGCTCTGATTACCCATACTATTAATCTTGCACGGGAAATGGGGTTTCCTGCCATTTGTATCTACGGAGACCCAAGATACTATAGTCGTTTCGGTTTTAGATGCGCCGAAAAATACGAAATCAAGACCGCCGACGATAAATTTGCAGTTGCCTTGCAAGTACTGGAGTTGCAGCATGGTGTGTTAATTAATATACCCGGAAGATTTATTGAGAGTGCCGCTTTCGAGGTTGATGAGAACGAATTTGCACAATATGATGCCGCATTTCTTTTCAAGGAAAAGGCCGAAACGGACTCGCAGAGGGAATTCAGACTTTTAGCAAGCTTGAGATATTGAGTGCCGGTTAAGCGAAAATTATTAACAGCATCGGATATTCATGTGGACTTAGATGTAAAAAAATTACCTTCACGTTTGGAATAGATGTCACAAAATGAGTACTTGTTCGATTCGTCGAGATCGCACAATAGTAAGTTATGTGCAATTGTGTTCCTGTGCGTGGGACTGGAACACCAAAAATAGAAAAGGTAAGCTCTAACTTTTGCCAATCTCGGTTGTTCTTTATGAAGCTTGGTGGAGATAGGGGGATTCGAACCCCCGACCTCCGCGATGCGAACGCGGCGCTCTCCCAATTGAGCTATATCCCCTCAGAAAGCCATACTAGCAAAGGATGTAAATTTGGTCAAGTTCGGCAAAGAAAATGGTTTGACTCTGTTATGGCTTATCTAGTAAAGTTAATTGCTTTCAGACACTGCCATGTAGAATGCTGAGGTATAGTCAATTTCAGCCGTGGCGCTCTGTATCCGGCAGTCAAGCATGTGTCCACCAACTTTTCTGTCGGCAGTTATGAAGTGGAAGTGATAACCGGGCACATTTATCCCTGCTATATAATCCGGACACCAGAATCCCACAAGAGTACCCGAAACATCATGAAATTCGAAAACCGTCTGTCCCTTCAAGGCTTCATCAAGCGAGGGGTAAGGTTTGTTTTGCGCAGGAACGCTTCTCGCCTTCATATATTCGAAATGGCCATCAATTTTGATGGCGTAGAAGATGTCTCTGCCATGCAACAGGCTATCCAGATGCTGCTTTAATTGCTCATAGTCTGCTACGTCGTCTAAAGATGCGGCTTTATCGGTATCGAAGAATGTTACAATCGCAAAAGGTGTCTCCATGGAATCCTCCACAGGATAGGCTTTGCCATCTGCCTTTATTTGATAGAATTCACCTCCCAGTGCAATCATCTCTCCGTTAAGATTGTCAAAAGTGCCTATCCCGAAATCGCCATGTTGCCTCAAGTCCTTGTATGTCACGTCTCCATCGTAGTCCCCTCCTGAAAGGACGCTGTACATTGAAGTTTGAAACAGCACGTCATTATCTTTTGTGGAGATTGAACAGCCTGACATGCCGATATTTATAACTAATAGAGCCAGCACCAGCGGAAAATAGATTTTCTTCGTGATTCCCTCCATCGGTCTAAGTTTTTAGCAGGCGTCAGCCTGCTTATAATTGTCAGCAATGGGGACATGTGCAAGCATAACATCATGCTGGTGAGAGAAAGCTATAAGGCTTTAACTTAACTAATATTCGCGATTACGAAACGGGTTCTAAAATCACCCTGGCATCAACTGCCACTGCCTTGCTCTTGTAAGCGAAGATAGGGTTAAGGTCGAGCTCTTTTATTTCAGGATTCTTATCAACGAACTCGGAAACTTTCAGCATTAAGTCTTCCAAAAATGGAACGTCAGCAGGCTCCTGCCCCCTGTAACCTTCAAGCAGAGGATAACCCTTTATCTCCTTTATCATCTCATGGGCATCCCTTTTCGCCAGCGGAACTATCCTGAAGGAAACGTCTTTCAGTACCTCAACCAGTATTCCGCCCAGACCGAACATCAGCACTGGCCCGAATTGGGCATCTTTAGTCATGCCGATAATAACTTCTACTCCGGGGCGAGCCATCTTCTGCACCGATACGCCTTCAACTTTCGCCCTGGGATAATGCTTTTTAATGGCAGAGATAATTTCACTATAAGCTTTGCCTACCTGAGTAGTATTGGCTAAACCCAATCTAACACCGCCGGCATCACTCTTATGAATAACATCAGGCGAGACTATTTTCAGCACCACCGGAAAACCCGTCTTCTTGCTCATGGAAACAGCTTCGGCTTTTGTCCGTGCCAGCTTCGATTCAACGACGGGTATACCTGCCTCTTTCAGTAGCTCCTTCGACTCAATCTCGGTCAATTGTGTCCTTTTTTCTTTTCTGGCTTGCTTTAATATTTCATTTTTGGTCATTTAAACTCCCCCTTAGAGTCATCAACTATAAAAGCGACCTCAATTTTAGCTTATTTTATCATTGCACGCAAAAAATTTAGAACAGGCTTATCTAAAATTTCCAGTGTCAAGCCATATGACAGCAATATACAAATGTATGACATCGATGATTATCTCTAACTTAAGAGACAAGAGCTTTCCCAATCTGTGTATAGAAGTGTTATCATATATAAAAAGGAGCAAGTGTGCCGAAATTATCAAAGGACAGACAAGCTTCTAATCTAAAGGTCTTGGGGATTGCCGGCAGTCCTCGCCGTGACGGTAACACAGATCACCTGCTGCAACAGGTATTAGCTGGTGCTTCCAGTCACGGAGCCGAAACTAAAACAGTTGTCCTTAGCGAGTTGAATATATCACCCTGCCGCCACTGCGACGGCTGTATTAAAACGGGTAAATGTGTGGTGGAAGACGACATGCAATGGATACATGCTGACCTGAGAGAATTCGACCGCATAGTCCTGGCATCGCCCATCTTTTTCATGGGAGCTACTGCTCAAACAAAAGCCATGATCGACCGCTGTCAGGCACTGTGGGTAATAAAATATGTTCTCAAGCTTCCCGTAGCGATTAATCCCGGCAAAGAGCGTAGGGGAATATTTGTTTCTGTAGGCGGCACAAGGCTTGCCAATCTGTTTCAGCCGACTATGGCTACTGTCAAAAGCTGGTTCACAACCCTGGAGATCGGCTACACCGGCGAATTGGTCTTTTCAGGAATTGATGAGAAGGAAGCCATACTTCGGCATCCAACGGCGCTGAAAGATGCCTTTGCTGTCGGTCAAAAACTGGTTACAGGCTAATCTGCCAGAGTAAATTTCGCCTCAAGCAAAGAGCCTTTGCCAATACTTTGTCAACCCAATTGACTCGTGTTAAAATGTCTCGGCCTGGAGTTGCAGCATTAACTTAGGAGACCACGCATGCCCAGTAAAAAGAAGCAAGATTGGCAAGAAGACACATTAGCTCCAACTCTCAAGCGCTTTCCGGCGAGACAGGAGAAATTCGAAACCATCTCAGGAATCGATATCTCGCCTGTTTACACTCCGGAAGACGCGCCAGATTTCGATTATTATGCTGCCTTAGGCTATCCCGGCGAATACCCTTTTACTCGTGGGATACAACCTAACATGTATCGCGGTAGATTGTGGACAATGCGTCAATATTCAGGCTTCGGTACTGCGGAGGAGTCTAATAAGCGCTACCGCTACCTGCTAGAACAAGGGCAGACCGGCTTGAGCATCGCTTTTCAATTGCCTACCCAGATTGGCTATGATTCAGACCATCCTCTGGCTAGAGGTGAAGTAGGTAAAGTCGGGGTAGCTATAGATACCCTGGAGGACATGGAAACTCTGTTTAAAGACATCCCTTTAGATAAAGCCAGCACATCCATGACTATAAACTCAACAGCCCCTGTTCTACTCGCCATGTATATCGCTCTGGCAAAGAAGCAAGGTGTTGACGCGGCTAAACTGGACGGAACGATTCAAAACGATATTCTTAAGGAATACATTGCCAGGGGCACGCATATTTTTCCGCCTCGTCCATCGATGCGCCTTACCACAGACATCTTTGCATATTGCAGCCAATACGTCCCACGATGGAACACAATCAGTATCAGCGGCTATCACATACGCGAAGCTGGTTCTACAGCCGCTCAGGAAATTGCCTTTACCCTGGCAAATGGTATTGCTTATGTTCAGGCAGCCATTGATGCCGGTCTGGATGTGGATGAATTTGCTGGCAGGCTATCCTTCTTTTTTAATTCACACAACAATCTTTTTGAAGAGGTTGCCAAGTTTAGAGCTGCGCGTTACCTCTGGGCGAAGATTATGAGCCAGAGGTTTAAAGCTAAAGACCCACGCTCAACAATGCTGCGTTTCCACACGCAAACTGCCGGCTGTACGTTAACTGCGCAACAGCCATATAACAATATCGTCAGGGTAGCAATTCAGGCTTTAGCTGCGACTCTGGGCGGTACACAATCGCTTCATACTAATTCATTCGATGAAGCATACGCTACACCATCTCAAGAGGCAGTAACTATCGCTCTACGCACTCAACAGCTCCTGGCTTGCGAGACAGGAATTGGTGATGTTGTTGACCCTCTCGGCGGCTCCTATTTCATAGAACATCTCACCAGGGCTCTGGAAAAGCAAGCTGTTGAATATATCGAGAAAATCGATAAATTGGGTGGTGCGGTGGCTGCCATAGAGCAAGGTTTCCAGCAAAGAGAGATACAGGAAAGCTCTTATCGCCAGCAGAAAAAAATTGAGGAAAACAAAACCACTGTGGTAGGCGTCAATAAATTTGTATCGCCGTCAGCCAAAATAGCAGAACTGCTCCGAGTGAATCCTGAATTGGAAGGGAAACAGATAGAAAGACTATCCTGGATAAAGAAAAACAGAGATAATACCAAGGTTGCCAGGATGCTTAAGAATTTGGAGGATACAGCCCGCAGCCAGGACAATACTATGCCAGCATTTATCGATTGTGTGGAAGCTTATGCCAGCATCGGTGAGATATGCGACGTATTGCGCAAGGTCTTTGGGACCCAGAAGGAATATCTCGTTTTTTAAAGATAGCTGAACTTATAATATTAAAACCAGGAGGATATCAGATGGATTTTCAGTTAACCGAAGAGCAAAAAATGTTTCAAGCTATGGTGCGTGACTTCGCTACCAACGAAGTCAAGCCCGTAGCAGCAAAAATCGATGAGGAGGGGAAATGCCCGGAGGAAATCATCAAGAAGGTAGGCAGCCTGGGACTTTTCGGCATTACCATATCCGAAGAATATGGAGGCAGCGGCGGTGATTATATATCTATGGCTATTGCTGCAGAAGAACTCTGTCGGGCTTCAGCCTCTGTGGGCACCGTTTTTCTAGCCAGCTTATCGTTAGCCTGCTACCCTATTTACAAATTCGGCAATGAAGAACAAAAGCATAAATATGTTGCACCCATAGCCAGAGGTGAAAAATTAGCCTGTTTCGCGCTAACCGAATCCGGTGCCGGAAGCGATGCCGGTGCTGTAGAAACAACCGCCATGTTGCAGGGCGATATTTACGTCATCAACGGTACCAAGATATTTATAACCAACGGTGCTGAAGCTGGAATCGCTACGGTTTTTGCCACAATCGATAAATCACTGGGAAATCGGGGTATAACTGCCTTTATAGTTGAGAAAGGCACTCCCGGTTTTTCTGTAGGCAAGGAGGAGAACAAGCTTGGTATACGAGGCTCATCGACAACAGAGCTGGTATTTGACAACTGCCAGATACCGGCAGCAAACCTGTTGGGAGAGAAAGGCCGTGGGCTGAGAGTAGCCTTAGAGGCGATTGATTCCAGCCGTGTCACTGTAGCCGCCCAGGCGCTTGGTATAGCTCAGGCTGCATTCGATGATTCTCTCACCTATGCTAAAGACCGTCAGCAATTCGGACAACCGATAGCTAACTTTCAGGCAATCCAGTGGATGCTCGCCGATATGGCAACCCATATCGATGCTGCTCGGCTGCTGACCTACCGCGCTGCCTGGCTCAAAGACCATAACATGCCGTTTATGAAGGAAGCGGCTATGGCAAAGGTCTATGCTGCTGAAACGTCCAGGATGGTTACCAACAATGCTGTTCAAATTCACGGCGGCTATGGTTATTGTAAAGACTACCCGGTGGAACGCTACCTGCGCGATGCTAAAATAACCGAAATCTATGAAGGAACTTCGGAAATGCAGAGAATGACCATAGCCAGAGCCCTTACCAGAGAGGGCTAAAGGAAGAAAATGATTAAGAAAGTTCACCATGTTGCTATTGCAGTCAAAAATCTGGATGAGGCTCTTCAACTTTATGACGACCTCTTTGGTGCTAAGCCCAGCAAGATAGAAACTCTGCCGCAGCAAGGAGTAAAAGCCGCTCTATTACCTATGTCCGAAGGCGGTGAAATCGAGCTTCTCGAACCGATTGACCCACAAAGCGGTGTAGCCAAGTTTCTTGAAAGCCGTGGGGAGGGAATTCATCACATCTGCCTCGAGGTTGAAAATGTCGACCAGGAGCTTTGTACGCTAGCTGATAAAGGCGTTCAATTGATTGATAAGAAAGGACGTACTGGACTAGCTGGCAAAGTCGGCTTCTTGCATCCTAAATCAACCAAAGGGGTACTTATTGAACTGGTACAGAAAGTATAAGGAGAAGGGCCAATGACAGAAGAAATCAAAATCCGAGTGCTGGTTGCAAAACCTGGCCTTGACGGGCATGACCGTGGAGCCAAGGTCGTCGCCAGAGCACTTAGAGATGCGGGAATGGAAGTAGTCTACACTGGAATCAGGCAAACACCGGGGATGATAGTCGAGGCAGCGGTTCAAGAGGACGTCGATGTCGTCGGCTTGAGTATCCTTTCCGGGGCACATATGGAACTTTTTCCACCAATCGCCGAAGGACTAAAGAAAAAAGGAAAGACGGATGTTTTGCTTGTGGCCGGCGGCATTATACCCGATGAGGATGTCCCAGCTTTACGCAAAATAGGTATAAAAGCTGTTTTTGGTCCTGGTACACCTACACCCAAGATTATTGAGTTTATCAGGAGCGAACTGGCTGGTAAAAGGAATTAAACCAGAACATTAGCTTCTAGCTTTGCCTATAACAGTGCTCAGGCTTTGTATATTCTCTTTCTTCATAAATCGCTCAATGCCATCCACCACATCCAGAGCGGTTTGAGGGCTAGTCAGGTTAGCTGTGCCAACCTGTACTGCGCTGGCTCCGGCCATTAGAAATTCTAAAGCATCTTCAGTACAATTAATGCAACCGCAGCCAATTACAGGTATTTTAACAATTCCAGCCACCTTATATACCATGTAAAGAGCAATCGGCTTGATAGCCGGACCTGAGAGCCCGCCAACTATATTACCCAGCGAAGGCTGGTATCTATTTATATCTATTGCCATTCCTCGCACCGTATTAATCAGGGTTATGGCATCAGCTCCAGCCTCACATACTGCTAAGGCAATCTCTCCGATGTCAGTCACGTTAGGACTTAATTTAACGATAACGGGCAAGCTGCTGGCTGATTTCACTATTTTGGTCACTTCTGCGGCAGTCTTCGGGTTGATGCCGAACTCCACCCCGCCAGAGGCTACATTAGGACAGCTTATGTTGACCTCTACACCGGAAATTCCGGGGATGCCCTCTAGCCTGGCAGCAACCTCTCTATATTCGTCAATAGTTTCGCCAGCTATATTAACAATAACTGGCACCTGCCATTTAGCCCAAACAGGAGCCTTTTCTTTTATCACTGCTTCAACACCGATATTCTCCAGGCCTACTGAATTAAGAATACCTGAAGCGGTTTCCACCAGACGAGGTTGCGGATTACCCTCACGAGGTTGTAATGTCGTGCCCTTGCAAACGATAGCCCCCAGTTTCTTTATGTCAACTAATTCACTATATTCAATCCCATAACCAAAGGTGCCAGAGGCTGCCATCACTGGATTAACCAGAAGCAAGCCTTTTCGATGATTTGGGGCTAACTGTACGCTTAAGTCAATCATTTCAAGCCTTAATTGATGGCTGCAACTTGAGCACAGACTCCACTTTGCTATCCATCGTTGCTGACTTATCCCGACGGTCATCGATTTTCAGATGGGTAACCACCCGCAGTACGCCTCTACTAAAAGGAACCTCATGCATTTCGCTGACCGCTGCCAGTAATTTATCAAGAGGGCCTTCGATAACAGTTCCCATCGGCGTCAGCCGGTAAGTTAAATCCTTACTGTTTTCAAGCACCTTAAGGCATGAGGCAATATAGCTGCTTAAGCCAGTATCGCCTGTGCCTATCGGGATAATTGACACTTCAGCAATAACCCGTCCTTTCATCACCACCTCCAAATCAAATAAGTTAGCCGCGTATATAGTATAACCAAGCTATCCTAGAAATGATAGTGTGGTTTTTATCACAACCAAAGAAATATGCTAAAATCTCAACCGACAGTCTATAGAAAGTGAAATCAGGATATTCAGGCCAGCTCATGGATTATATTATCCGACGCATGCAAGATAGGGATATCCCTCAGGCCATTGAGATAGACCACGAGGCTTTTCCGACCCAATGGCCTCACCCGTCTTATACCTCATTCAAGCAGGAACTCCGCAACCGTCTGGCATTCTATGTAGTGATGGCTAAACCAAGAGAACCTGAAACAATTGAACAGGAGAACGACAACAAAACTCTGTGGCAAAGATTTCTACAACTTTTTGACCATGACCGCTTCTTTGGTGAAGAAATACCGCAATCGTCCAAGGAATACATTATCGCCATTGCCGGTTTCTGGATGATGGTAGGTGAGGCACACATCACTACCATTGCCATCCGAAACGCTTATCGGCGGCGAGGCATAGGAGAGCGACTATTAATTCAAATCATTGAAATGGCAGTACAGATCAACGCAAATGTGGTCACTTTAGAAGCGCGTATCTCAAATAAACAGGCCCAAGCGTTATATGAGAAATACAAATTCCAAAAGGTCGGCATACGTCGAGCTTATTATACGGACAACGGCGAAGATGCAGTGATTATGACCACCGATTCCCTGACCTCCAGCGATTTCCAATCTCACTTTCATTATCTTAAACAAGCTCATCAGCATAGATGGGAAGAATTGTACGCAGATGAAAAGTCAAAAGTCGTCTAGCAACCTCCCTTTTTGCACTTCTGTTCTCCCCTGTCGTCCTGAGCACAGCGAAAAATCCCATATATATCATAGAAAGTAGGAAAATGAAACATAAGAGCATGTTACTAAATAGATTCCTTGCACAGGAGCAACGCCATGAGTAAGATGAAAAGCGCCCGAGAAAAAGCTATGGAAAAAGTGGAGAAGCTGGGCAGACTCACCGAAGACGAGATTAAAAGATTTGAGTGTGTTCCAGTTGGAAATAAACTGGCTTCCAGATATCTTCAAGAAGATGATTTTAACCTGGATGCCGAATTGACGAGATATAAAGGCACCGGACTAAGGAAATATATAGCTCAAGGCGCCCAGGAGATATTCTTGCATAATATAATCCTTCCTCAAGGCGAGCGTGATAAACAGATCACAAAGAGAGCCATGTCTGGTTTAAAAATAGCAAAAGAAAACAAAAACCAGCTCGAAACTATCCTGGACCGTATAACTAATTTACTCAATTATTATGAGCAAGCCCGCCAGCAGACCTACTCGCAGTTCAAAAAAGGTTTCGAGGCAAAACTACAAGAGACCAGTCAAGTCTTGCAAAAGCAACCTGGAAACGATGTTCCTATCGAGTTGCAGCTTCAAGCTCAATTCCAGGCAGAGTGGCATAAGCTCAACAGTCAACTCAATGCTCAATACGAAAAGGTGCTCGAAGAACATAAGCATCATATACAAAAAATAGGTTGAGGCTTGCTCAAACTGGCTTGACCTGCAAGAACTTGATAAGACGAAGCCAAAAGATAAACTTACCAGCCAGCATTCCGTTATAATAAAAAAGGGAGAGAGAAAATGAACAAACAGGAATTTGAGGAACTCATGGAACTTCTCAGAGAGATGAACGAACACCTGGATAACATGGACTCTCGTTTAGACAAAATAGACAGTAAGCTTGAGAAAATCAAAGGCGAGACAAAGAAAAAGCGCAGCTCTATGTTCGACCTTTAATTAAAAGGAGAAAAATATGCGTTTTAAATGCGTTACCTGTGGAATCGAGTTCGATAACATAGAACAGCTAGCCAGCCACAAGAAACAGCATCAGGCTGCCACGTCTGGCTCCAAAGGCGTTATTTGCCTGGGTTGTGGCAAGGGCATTCCGTTGGAACCATCCAAGATGAATTACAGTGGTCCGCTCACCTGCCCTAATTGCCATCGGACAATGACAGTGGTCATCGAGGGTGGAGAAGTCTGTGTGGCCCGCCTCGGCTAAAAGATTTCTGGTGCCCCCAAGGGAATTCGAATCCCTGTTTTCAGCTTGAAAGGCTGACGTCCTAGTCCCCTAGACGATGGGGGCAGCACGGCTCTAAGGATAGACAGGCAGGGCTTCAAGCCCGTCAGTCTCAGGAAAACCAAGCATTATATTCATACTCTGTATGGCTTGTCCAGCCGCTCCTTTGACCAGATTGTCCAGACAACTGATAACTATAAGCCTGCCAGTTCTGGCATCAATAGTAGGATAAACAAGGCAAAGATTGCTCCCCCAGGCCTGTTTAGTATCAGGCGGCTTATCAACTACCCTGACAAAAGGTTCCCCTTTGTAATAACTGTTATAGAGTTTTAGCAGCTCATCTTTCCCTTTACTCAAAGTCTCTTTCTTCAGGATAGCGTAACAAGAACTTAATATGCCCCGGGACATCGGCACCAGATGAGGCAGGAAGGTCACCGAAGGAGAAAAACCAGAATCCAGAGTCTCAAGCTCCTGGATAATCTCAGGCAGGTGTCGATGCCCGTGCACTGAATAGGCATGTACATTATCAACAGCCTCGGTATAATGGGTTGATAAGCTTAAAGTCCTGCCGGCACCGGAGACACCAGATTTGCTATCAATGATGATGTCTGGCTCAATAATGCCCTCTTTCACCGCCGGTGCCAGAGCCAGTAAGGCGCCCGTGGGATAACAGCCTGGGTTGGCTACCAGATTGGCTTTGGCTATTTCAGGACGATGGAACTCAGGCAAGCCATAGACGACTTTTTGCAACAATTCTGGCGCTGGATGGGCAAAGTCGTACCACTGCGGATACTTAGCAGTATCTTTGAGTCTGAAATCGGCACTGATATCAACAACCCTGATGCCGCCTTTAATCAAGGGCAATATTACTTCAGCACTTGCCTTGTGCGGCATTGCTGAAAAAGCAAAGTCTACCTTGCCAAGCTCTGCGGTAATCGTCATATCGATATCAGCCAGATGCGGAAAGACTTCGGCTAGCTTCTGCCCGGCAGCACTTCTGCCCGTAACTGAGCCAAGCTTTACCTTTGGGTGCTTATAAAGCAACCTGGCTAGCTCCACACCGGCATAGCCGGTAACATTTATGATGCCAACTTTTATCTGCGTCATAACCAACCTCTGTCCGAATTCTAATTTAGCCCCCGTCTATTTTACCACTTTGAGCACTAAGTTTTCCGATATTCTGAAAAAGCCCTTACCTACCGTCATTCTAGGTATTCTTTCCTCTTGTCATTCTGAGGAGCCCTTCCACAGAAGGGCGACGAAGAATCTCACTCATGCCCAGCCTATGCCCAGATTCTTCGCTTCGCTCAGAATGACAGGTAAGGGATACATAATAACAGATAATAGATTCGTAATAACAGATAATAGATTCGTAATAACAGATACTTATTGAAGTACCCCTAATCTAGTGCTTTCAGGTGGCAGGTGTCATTTATGAGCAAAGCCGAAGGTACGCCACCTCTTACCTCAAAAACATTAACGGCACAGACATCTTGAGTTATCTCCCAGAAATGCGAGTTATCCAAACCCAGCAAGCTGAGAATAAGAATCTGGCAGACCACCTTGTGTGACACCAGTACAATTGTCTCTTTCGGATGCTGTTCTACCAGGTCACCCACTGCTGAAGCGGCTCTTTCCCTGACCTTGACAAGGCTCTCACCGTCGGGAAATTTCACTTGATGCGGGCTTTTCAGCCATGTTGAATAAAGGTCACCATACTTGGCAGATGCTTCATCAGCGGACAGACCCTGCCATTCCCCATAGTCTATATCGATAATACCAGGCAGCAGCTTCACCTTCAGGTTGAAAGGGCGCGCCAGTATTTCGGCTGTGGTCAAAGCGCGGTGAAGAGGACTGGAATAAACCGCCGAAACCTGCCATTCGGTAATCCGGGCAGCCGCGGCTTCTGCCTGATTGATACCCACCTCATCAAGCTCAAGGTCAGCTCTACCTCGAAACCTCTCCACACGGTTCCATTCCGTCCGTCCATGTCTGACTATAATAATTCGAGTCAAAGATAATAACTCCCCCGACCAGTGCATTTATCTTTCTATGACCATCGCCATACCCTGCCCACCACCAATGCACATAGTCACCAGACCCCGGTGCAGGTTCTGCCTCTTCATCTCGTGCAGTATCGTAACTAGCAGCCTGGCGCCGGTACAGCCGATAGGATGCCCCAGAGAGATGCCGCTGCCACGTACATTTGTATTATCTGTGCTCAACCCCAGCTCTCTCATGCAAGCAATAGCCTGAGAAGCGAAGGCTTCGTTCAGCTCGATAATATCTAAATCCTTTATTCCCATGCCCGCTTTCTCCAGGGTTCTTCTCACCGCTGGTATCGGTCCCAGCCCCATGTAAGCAGGGTCAACTCCGCCTGAAGCATAAGACCTGATAACACCCATCGGCTCAATCTTCAATTCTTCGGCTTTCTCACGACTCATCAATACCAGTGCCGCGGCAGCATCATTAATACCGGAGGCATTCCCAGCAGTTACGGTACCATCTTTCTTAAATACCGGTGACAGCTTTGCCATCTTCTCCATACTGGTATCCATCGGACGCTCATCAGTATCAAAAGCCACAGCCTCGCCCTTTTTTTGCGGTATAACCACAGGTACTATCTCCTCCCTGAATAGTCCTTGAGCTATAGCAGCTCTGGCTCGCTGATGGCTTAAAAGTCCAAGCTCATCCTGTTCTTGCCGTGAGATGTTGTATTTAGAGGCAATGTTTTCGGCAGTCAGACCCATGTGATAGCCGTAGAATATCTCCCACAGCCCGTCATAAACCATGAGATCTATAGCCTCTCCCTTGGCATTGACATCCATCCGATAGCCCCAGCGAGCTCGAGGCAGAGCATAAGGGGCGTAGCTCATGCTCTCCATACCGCCAGCGACAATTACCTGGGCATCACCGGACATTATCGCTTGCGCACCCAGGGTAATCGCTTTAAGTCCCGAGGCACATATTTTATTTACAGTGAAAGCACATGTCTCTTTGGGCAAACCAGCATAGATAGTAGCCTGTCTGGCAGTGTTCTGCCCCTGACCTCCCTGCAACACATTGCCCATAATCACTTCATCGACCTGGACATCTTTAAGGGCCTCATCCCAATCATAATAGGTTTTTTCCAGGGCTATCAAGCCGGTATCCTTTACTGCCTCAGGAGCATACCCGAGCAGCTTTTTACCAGCTTTAGGCTTCATACCAGCTCGCTTTAAGGCTTCTTTAATCACCAGTGCACCAAGATTTACTACGGGAATGTCTCTCAAAGAGCCGCCAAAGGCACCAATGGCTGTTCTGACTCCGCTGACGATGACTACATCTGACATATCTATCCACTCCTTATATAAGACTCTCTATTTTCAGACAATTTATTATAAAGCATAAAATCACGTATATTTAAGCTCGACCCTGAAGGGTTAAGCGCAACGAGGCTAAAGCCTCGTTGCTACACTCCTGGTAATCAATTTCTCAAAAACCCCGGACATCCATCAATTTACGGAAAAGCTCAGGGGCCAGGCTTTTAAGAAACTCGCGGCTTGAGCCGTCAGGATTTCCGAATAAAGGAGTAATCGAGACCTTATTCTGCTCCAGTGCCCGGATATCAGTCCCTGCAATCGATTGCCATTCAGACCTGCCGCGCATAATCCAGTGGTATTGCCTCTTGCCATCATGCCCCGGTTCTATCCTGTCAACATACTTTCGTTCGCCTAACCTGGTAATTTCTATACCCTCAATCTTCTCCAGAGGCAGATTAGGCAGGTTGACATTTAACAACATTCTCCGCGACATGGCTCTACCAACGATTTCCCCAGCCAAAAGCTTTGCCAGCCTGGCAGCTACATCAAAATTAAGGCTCCCAAAGGCAGCTATTGAAAAAGCAATGGCAGGAATACCGTAGAAAAAGCCTTGCAGGGCAGCGCCAACCGTTCCTGAGATATAAACATCATCGCCTAAATTCGGTCCTTCGTTAATTCCGGAAACCACTAAATCTACCTCATCCTTCAAAACGAGCCTGAGAGCCAGTATAACACTGTCTGCCGGAGTGCCTTCAACTGAATATGCGGCTACCCCGTCAAGCGGTGCTTTTATTTCAATCATTCGCAACGGCTGGCGTAGCGTTACCGACGTGCCGGCACCGCTCTGGTCTCTATCTGGAGCCACCACGGTTACCTCAGCTATTTCTCTTAGCTCTTTTGCCAGTGCCAACAGCCCGTCAGTATATACGCCGTCATCATTGCTGACCAATATCTTCATAGGAGTAACACCAAAACCGTTCGAGTTTATCACATCAGCCACCGTAGGACAAACTCCAAAATTGCTGGGCAATTCTCCCCGCGTGCCATTGTTAGCATCTCGCCAGATGTCATTCTGACCCTGAACGCGGTGAAGGGGAAGAATTTCGCAGGTCGGTTGTAGAATTCAGTTTGGGCATGATTCTTCAGTCGTGGAGTTTACCCTGAGCCAGATCCTTCGGTTGTTTCACTCCCTCAGGATGACAGAAGACGAAGGGATCCCTCAGGATGACAGGGTAAATGTAAAACGAGTAATCATCTTGCGCCACTGTCAAAACAAGGCTATAATCTCTCTCATAATTAATGTGATGAACCAGAATAGCTTCCCCTCCAGACTCGTTGCCGGCATAATAGTTGCCCTTTTCTTCGGTGTTGCCCTATATCTCCGAGTTGCTCTCCCCTATGACCAGGTATTCGTTGGCGACTGGATAAAATTCACCGGAGTTGACGCTTACTATTTTATGCGTATAGTTGACAATCTTGTTCATAATTTTCCTCATCTTAATTCCTTTGACCCTTATTTGCTCTATCCGGGTGGTGGTGGGCCTGGTCCGCTTAATTTTTTTGTCTATTTCCTCGCCGGCATTACCTGGCTTGTTGGCTTGGGCTCACCAACCCAACACACGGTTGATATTGTTGGCGTCTATTTCCCGGCAATACTGGGCGCCTTGACCGTCATCCCGGTCTATTTCATCGGTAAGACGCTGTTCAATCGCTGGGCTGGTATACTAGCTGCCGGCTTGATTGCCGTTCTTCCCGGTGAATTTCTTGGCAGGTCAATACTGGGCTTCACTGACTACCATGTTGCCGAAGTGCTATTCACCACGGTGGCTATGCTGTTCCTTATCTTGGCGGTGAAAAGCGCAACGCAAAGCGGAATGACTTTCAAACATGTGAAATCCCGGGGCTGGAGGACTATAGTCAAGCCATTTATCTACAGCCTTCTGGCTGGCATCTTCCTTGGGATTTACTTTCTAACATGGATGGGAGCGCTGCTGTTTGTCTTAATTATCTTTGTCTATCTTGTACTCCAGTTTATTATCGACCACTTGAGGGGTAGGGCTACTGGCTACCTCTGTTTTGTCAGCACCATTACTTTCATTGTTGCCCTGCTGATGTTTTTGCCCGCCTCTCCGAGCCTGATGTCTTTAGCCTCTCTCTTTATTGTTATCCTTGTCCCCATAGCTTTAACCGTCCTTTCTAGCTTCATGGCTAGCCGCAGCATAAAGCCAATCTTCTATCCGGCAGCTATCCTCGGTCTTGGTCTAGTCAGCCTGGCAATTTTCCATATCGTTAATCCGGCTCTTCTTCGTGCCATGATAGGAAGTTTAGGCATCTTCGCCTGGCCTACTGGAACAACTGTTTATGAGATGGAGCCACTGCTCTTTCCCGGTGGCAATTTCTCGCTAACCGTCGCCTGGGCTAATTTCACCACCAGCTTTTTCCTCTGCTTTGTCTCCCTGGGCATACTCATCTACTCTGTTATTAAGCGAGGCGAAACCGATAAGACGCTGTTTATCATCTGGAGCCTGGTGATGCTAGCAGCTACCTTGTCTATGCGCCGCTTTGCCTATTACTTTGTTATTAATGTGGCCTTGCTCGCTGGTTACTTATCATGGTTAATCCTTGAGTTCAGCGGCTTCAGAGAGAAGGCTGCCAAGCCTGCAGAAGCACTTATAGAGGCAAAAAAGAAAGACAGGCAAAAAAAGAGGCAACGGGATAGCTCGCGGTCTAGGGCTAATCCGGTGAATATGGCACTGGGCATGATTGTTGTCATCTTCCTTGTCTTCTATCCCAATATAGGACCTTTGCCTGGCGGTGCCGAGCCGCCAATCAACGCTGCTAAATATGCACCGTTTGCCCCCAGCGATGCCTGGTACGAATCTCTCTCCTGGCTGAAGGACAATACCCCGGACCCATTCGACAATCCCGATTTTTACTACGACCTCTACGAGCCACCACTGCCAGGTGAAAGCTATAATTATCCCCAGACTGCTTACGGTGTTACTGCCTGGTGGGACTATGGCTATTGGATAACCCGCATCGGCCATCGTATACCCAAATCCAACCCTGGTACTGGCCATAGGGGGGAAGCTATTGTTTTTGCTGCACAAGATGAGGCTGCAGCTTACTATGCTACCTCAGGCGTGGACTTATGTGGTGCCGACCATGTTGTCCTGAGTAAATTCATCGCCTCCTCCACAGGCTATATCACCGAAATCAGGCTCAACTGCTTTGACTCAGGCAATGTCAAGATAGCCATTTGCTCCGATTGCAACGGTGAGCCTGGCACATTGCTCAATAAAGTTGATACCAGCACGGCGGTGGTATCCGGTTGGAATACCATAACCCTCCCCGCTACCAGCGTCACCTCGGATACCGCCTACTGGCTGGCTTTTAACTCTGATGTCCCTATCGTCGGCTATTCAGGACTAACCGGCACCTGTAGATACAAGGCTGCCTCTTACTCCGACTTCACTTTTCCCAGTTCCGCAGGTATTGGATTTTTTTCCTCTCAGTTTCTACTGCTCCAGGCTGGCTATGGCACTGCTTCTCTACCGCCATCGCTGACAGCGCCTATGGTAACCAATGCCAGCGGTGCTTCCAATACCACGGCCTCATCAGCCAGACTCAACGGCAATTTGACCTCCACCGGTAGTACAGCCACCACCGCCCACGTCTGCTGGGACGATAGCGATGGCGGCACCAATCTGGATAACTGGGCTAATGACATCAATTTGGGGATTAAAGATACAGGAGCTTTCTATACCGATATCTCTGGCTTAACCAGTGGTCGCACCTACTACTATCGCTGTTATGCTACCAACGCTGGAGGCATTGCCTGGGCGACCAATTCCGCATCCTTTATTGCCCAGACTGGTCAAATCCAAAAGCTCATCGGCGCTGACGATATTGCAGGATTGGGCTTATGTGGTGCCGACCATGTTGTCCTGAGTAAATTCACCGCCTCCTCAACAGGCTATATCACCGAAATCAGGCTCAACTGCTTTGACTCAGGCAATGTCAAGATAGCCATTTACTCCGATTGGAACGGTGAGCCTGGCACCTTGCTCAATAAAGTTGATACCAGCACGGCGGTGGTATCCGGTTGGAATACCATAACCCTCCCCGCTACCAGCGTCACCTCGGATACCGCCTACTGGCTGGCTTTTAACTCTGATGCCCCTGTCGTCGGCTATTCCGGACAAACCGGCATCTCTAGATCCAAGGCTGCCTCTTACTCCGACTTCACCTTTCCCAGTTACGCAGGTATTGGATTTTTTTCCTCTCAGTTTCTACTGCTCCAGGCTGGCTATGGCACTGCTTCTCTACCGCCATCGCTGACAGCACCTATGGTAACCAATGCCAGCGGTGCTTCCAACACCACGGCCTCATCAGCCAGGCTCAACGGCAATTTGACCTCCACCGGTAGTACAGCCACCACCGTCCACGTCTGCTGGGGCGATAGCGATGGCGGCACCAATCTGGATAACTGGGCTAATGACATCAATTTGGGGATTAAAGATACAGGAGCTTTCTATACCGATATCTCTGGCTTAACCAGTGGTCGCACCTACTACTATCGCTGTTATGCTACCAACGCTGGAGGCATTGCCTGGGCGACCAATTCCGCATCCTTTATTGCCCAGACTGGTCAAATCCAAAAGCTCATCGGCGCTGACGTAATGCAAGAGCGGGGCTCAAATTATGTAATCGTCGACTATTCCACAGCCATGCTTATAGGTGGCAAATTTCAGGCGGTGGCAACCCTTAGCGGGAACAGCCCGGAGAAGTTTTTTGATGTCTACTACCAGCCACGGGAAGACAAGCTTGAGCCGGTAATACTGTTGTATCCTGAATACTACCGCTCATTACTTATCAGACTATATAATTTCGATGGAAAGCAAGTTGTGCCCCGCAGCTCTATAGTGATTTCCTTTGAAGAAAGAGTCAGCCGTGAGGGTCAGCCTTACAAGGAAATCACCAGCGCCAAATCCCTCCCCAGCTACGAGGAAGCCGAAGCTTATATCTCAAGCCAGGAATCGGGTAATTACAGAATAGTCAACGACGACCCGTTTGTCAGCCCTGTGCCTTTACAAGCCTTAGAACATTACAAACTTGTTTATAGTTCCAATGGCTCCAAGACAATGCCCAGCGGTGGTCTGATTCCCGAGGTAAAGATTTTTGAGTATATTGGAGATTAAGGTGCAATAGACTGTGTTAAACTTATTTTCATCTTCTCCCATCTAGCGCCTCTTCTAGAATTGAACCTTCAACAAAATGTCAATCATCAGCAATGTAGCCGCGACCTTTTAAGGTCGCTCTATGGTGGGGTGTCGCCTGTCATTGCGAGGAGCATCAGAGACGTGGCAATCCCGCTTACACCATTCTGTAGAGCTAGCTGCCTGCTGACAGCTGATAGCTGATGGCTGACTGCTGACTCGCACCCAGGGTAAAACATCAATGTCCCAAATGTGTTAGAATTTACCAGAAGCAAGGTGACAGAATTAAGAGCAAAGGAGATGGTTAAGATGGCGATTAGAGAACACCTCACCAGAAAGATAAAATCTTTACCGGAGGATAAGCTCGAGGAAATCGCCGACTTCGTCGAATTTTTGGAGGCGAAAGGTAAGGGGCAATCTGAGGTGGCAGAATATGGCATGGGCGACTATTTGGACCAACTATCAGCCTACGAAAAGATGCTGGTCGCTGGGAAGATAAAGTGGAAATAAAAAGAGGAGATATTTTCTTAGTCGATTTAAATCCTGTTGTAGGCGCAGAACAAGCAGGCATAAGACCTGCTCTAATAATACAGATAGACAAAGCAAATGCGGCTAGCCCTCACACGGTTATCATGCCATTCACCACAAGGATACGAGAGGTTAAGCTACCTTCCCATGTGAGGATACCTGCTGGTGTTGGTGGATTAACAGAAGATTCAATACTTTTATGTGAGCAGATAAGAGTCATCGATAAAAGAAGGCTAGTACGCAGGATTGGCAGCATCGGAGAAGAATACTTAATGGAGGTTGGTATAGCTCTCAAGATGATTTTAGGTCTGGAATGAACTGAGATAATGCAGCCGCGACCTTTATGGTCACCCGGGCGGGGCTATAGCAGCGCAACTACATACTTTTATTTTGCCAAATAAGCACTTTTTTAACTTTTTATCTGTCGTTTTGACTTTTAACTTTTAATTTTTGATTTTGCCCCCTGCCCGCTGACTCCTGACTCCTGCCCACTGATAGCTGATAACTGACTGCTGTTTGCTGTTTGCTAACTACTGACCGTTTGCTGACTCCTGACTGTTGATTGCTGACCGAGTCTATTTACTTGGGTCTAATCTTTCCCTATAATAGCCGCTGTTATGTCCGAGATTGTGAACCAGTCTCTTCAGAAGATAGCCAAAGGCACTGCCATTGTCTTTTTCAGTAGTATGATAAGCATGCTGTTCGCCTTTGGCGGCAGAGTGCTTATGGCAAGGTTTTTTTCTCAAAGCGAGTTTGGTATCTTTTCTTTAGCCTTGGTAATATTGAACATCGCTGTTATAATTTCTACCCTTGGTTTTCAACAAGGCACCACTCGCCAGATTGCCTACTACAGGGGTAAAGCTGATGAGGCAAAAGTTCAAGGAGTCATTTCCTCATCCCTGAAAATAGCCATCCTTGCCAGCATTGTATTAGCATTGGTACTCTTTTTTTCTTCCAACATTGTCTCAACGCGAATATTTCACGAGCCAGAACTAGCTTCAACTCTCAAGATATTCTCCATAGCCATTCCCTTCTTTGTTTTGATAAATATACTCGCCTCTATCTTCCGGGGTTTTGATGATGTTAAGCCAAAGGCATACTTCTATGATATTCTAATGAGCGGGTTGTTTCCCCTGCTCTTGCTTCCGGTTATACTGCTCGGTTTATCCTTTTCGACAAGCATATATGCATTCTCTACTTCCATTATCCTTACCGGCATTGCCTTTGCCGTTTTCACGCTAAAAGCGGCTCCTTTCATCCCAAGGAGATACCCGATTATCAGTCCGGCTGACAAGGAGCTCTTGCTTTTTTCATTGCCTTTACTCGGCATATTCCTGCTTGGCTCTATCTCGAGTTGGACAGATACATTGATGCTTGGTTATTTCAAGACCGCGGAGGTCGTCGGCCTCTATAATGCTGCCGTCCCCCTGGCTCAGCTAATCTCAGTAATTCTTGCCTCAATGGGTTTCATTTATGTTCCCATTGCCTCCCAGCTATACTCTCAGAATCTCATGGCAGAGATTAAGAGGACATACCAGGTTATAACCAAGTGGATTTTCTCCGCTTCTTTCCCCCTATTTCTGCTCTTGTTCCTGTTTCCGGAGGCTATCCTGAGCTTCTTTTTTGGCACAGGTTATACCGAGGCGGCTATGGCGCTCAGAATCTTGTCACTGGGGTTTGTTCTTAACGCTTTCGTGGGAGAAAACGCTTGGACTTTAATTGTTTTGGGCAAGACAAGGCTGGTGATGTTAGGTGGCGTACTCGTAACCGGCTTAAATGTGGCTTTGAACATAGCACTTATCCCCAGGTGGGGCATCATCGGTGCTGCCATTGCCTTGCTTATAGCGTATTTGGCGGCGAATATATTTTGTTCAGTAATGCTTTATCAACTTTATCGGATTCATCCCTTTACCAAAAACTACCTGAAACCACTTCTGGCCTGCAGTATAATTATAGCCAGCATTTATACGCTTACTAGAAACTTGTATGTAGTCAACCATTGGATGTTACCTCTAATCTTTGTCCTGTTTCTGGTTGTTTACGGTCTATGCCTATTGCTGACGAAAAGCTTTGATAAGGAGGACATAATGATGCTTCTTGCCATCGAAGATAGGTTGGGGATGAACCTGACAGCGATAAAGAGGATATTGAGGAGATTTGTTTAGATTTCACCAGTGTTTCTAGCAGTTTTACTTTTGTAGAGGGCTAAAGTAAAATTAAAAAAACAGAGTACAAGCAGTAAATGTGGGAAAGGTAGAATATGAAGGTTGTAATCTTAGCCGGGGGCATGGGCACAAGGCTGGGTCAGCAAGTCGAAGCCATACCGAAACCAATGGTGCTTATAGGAAATAAACCTATCCTCTGGCACATAATGAAAATCTATTCGCACCAGGGGTTTAATGAATTTATCATTTGCCTAGGAGAGAAAGCAAACGTTATTAAAAACTATTTTTATCAGTATGAGATTATTAATAACGACTTCACAATTGACCTTTCATCTGGAGATATCAAATATCACAGTTCCCACAGTGAGGACAAGTGGAAGGTTACCCTGGCAGATACAGGACTGGATACTCTAAAAGGCGGAAGGATAAAAAGAGTTGAGAAGTACCTTGATTCAGAAACCAATATGCTGACTTATGGAGATGGACTGGCTGACATAAATTTGCATAAGTTGCTGGAGTTTCATAAATCCCATGGCAAGATTGTAACTATTACTGCCGTACACCATCACTCTCGGTTTGGAGAACTGGATGAAGACGGTGGTCTGGTTCACTCTTTTACAGAAAAACCGCGGTTTTCCAAAAGCTTAATTAACGGTGGCTTCATAGTTTTCAATAAAGAAATGTTAAATTACTTAGCGGAAGATGGAGACTGTGATTTTGAAGTAGGCGCTCTGGAACAGTTGGCAGAAAGCGGGCAGGTTATGGCATACAAACACGAGGGAAATTGGGACTGCATGGACCATGAGCGAGACATCATTTATCTGAATGAATTGTGGAGGACGGGTAAGGCGTTTTGGAAGATTTGGAAGTGAAGAAGTTATTCAACAATGTTTTCGAGGGCAAAACTGTCCTGGTTACAGGGCACACTGGCTTTAAGGGTTCCTGGCTTTGTATTTGGCTAAAAGAGTTAGGAGCTAATGTCATTGGATATGCTTTAGAGCCGTATACAGAAAACGACAATTTCACTGTAGCCAAAGTAGGAAGCAAAATTAAAAGCCACATCGGAGATATTGAAGATTATGACAAGCTGAAAAGAGTTTTTGATGGATACCAGCCGGAGATTGTATTCCACATGGCTGCCCAATCGTTAGTCAGGTTGTCTTATAAACAGCCAAAGTCGACATATGATACAAATGTAATGGGAACAGTAAATCTCCTTGAATGTTGCCGTCTTACTGACTCTGTAAAAGTAATAATCAACGTCACCAGCGATAAATGCTATGAGAATAAAGAATGGATTTGGGGTTACAGGGAAAACGACCCCGTAGGTGGTTACGACCCCTACAGTTCAAGCAAGGCATGTTCAGAGATTATAACTTCAGCGTATAGAAACTCTTTCTTTGACGCCAAAGAAAATAGTAAAGCAATCTCCACAGTAAGAGCCGGAAACATAATAGGTGGTGGAGATTGGCGGGAGGACAGGTTAATTCCAGACTGCATCAAAGCGCTGAAGAATAATAAACCTATTGGCATTCGTTCCCCCCAATCAGTAAGACCGTGGCAACATGTACTTGAGCCCTTGAGCGGATATTTGCTGCTGGCTTCAAGAATGTATGAAGATAGAGAAAAGTATTCAGGAGCCTGGAATTTCGGACCAGCCCATGGCGCAATCATTACAGTAGAGGAATTGGTAAAAAGCCTGATAAAACATTGGGGGCATGGAACATATAAGGATTTATCAGACGGAATGTCATGTGAACCTCATGAAACAAAATCACTAATATTGGACATTTCAAAAGCGATTAATTTGCTAAGCTGGAGTCCCACCTTAAGTGTGAATGAGGCTATAGAATATACGGTGAATTGGTACAAAGCTTCAAATGTTGATTATGATTTCTGCGCAAGCCAGCTCGATGATTATGTCGGCAAGCTGACGAGAGGGCGGAATACAGGTAGCAATGGAGGGTAGGTATTTTATACCCAAGACTACGGGGAGGTGTTTAGGATGCGGCAGAAAATTGCCTGACGCTTTCCTGGACTTGGGAGAAATGCCACCGGCAAATAGCTATATTGAACCAGAAAACAAAGATAAGGAAGAGACGTTTTATAAGCTTGCCGTTGCCTATTGTTCAAGGTGTCATTTAGCGCAGATTACTCACAGAGTTGACCCTGAGCAATTGTTCACTAATTACTTATATTTCTCTTCTTTCTCCAGTGCATTTTTGAAACACGCCGAAGCCATGGTAGAAAGCTTGGCTGCAAAATTCGCCTTAGATTCAAATAGCCTGGTTATGGAAATTGGCAGCAACGATGGATATCTGTTAAATTTCTTCAAAAAGAAGGGCATTCCGATTTTAGGCATTGAGCCTGCCAAAAACATTGCCAGAGTTGCCAATGAAAAGGGCATTCCCACTATGGATGTTTTTTTTGGCCCGGACTCGGTCGCTCAAATCATAAGAGCCGAGGGGCAGGCTGACATTATCATCGGCAACAACGTGTTAGCCCATGTACCATTGATTAATGATTTCTTGCTTTCGGTAAATAAATGCTTAAAACCGACTGGCAGTGCTGTATTTGAGTTTCCTTATCTGAAAGCTTTGTTGGAAAATACCGAGTTCGATACTATCTATCATGAGCATGTCTTCTACTACTCATTGAGCGCCGTTAAGATACTTGCCCAACACGTCGGATTGGAGTTGTACGATGTAAGTCGGCAAGATATTCATGGTGGCTCACTACGTGTTTTCCTGCAAAAGGAAGGGTGTCATGATGTAACAGATAATGTGAAACACATGCTCTTAGCGGAAGAGGAATACGGCATAACGGACAAAGGTTTGTATGATGATTTTGGCAAAAAAGTGAAGGGGTTAAAGACTAAGCTAGTTCAATTATTAGGAGGGCTTAAGAAAACAGGAAAGACCATTGCAGCCTATGGTGCGGCTGCGAAGGGTAATACACTTTTGAATTATTGTGGCATTGGGAGAGGATATATCGATTACGTTGTGGACAGGAGCCCATACAAACAAGGTCGTTATCTGCCAGGGAGCCACATACCTATTGAAGCGCCTGACAGGATGAGAGAGACAAAACCTGACTATGTACTTATTTTACCCTGGAATATCAAGGATGAAATTATGGAACAAATGAGGTATATCCGCGAGTGGAATGGGAGGTTTATTATTCCAATTCCAAAGATACAGGTGATATAAGGTGCTATTTAAAGAAACCAAACTCAAAGGAGCTTATATCATTGAAATAGAGACGGCGGAAGATGAGCGGGGCTTTTTTGCTCGCAGTTTCTGCCAGAAGGAGTTCGAAGAGCACGGATTGAATTTTCGCATTGTCCAGTGTAGCCTCTCATATAATAAGAAGAAGGGCACACTGCGCGGCATGCATTATCAGGTAGCCCCTTACGAGGAAGCCAAATTGGTGAGCTGTATAAGGGGGGCAATATACGATGTAATCATAGACCTGAGGGCGGATTCTCCCACTTATTACCAGTGGTTTGCTGTGGAATTGACTGCTGATAACTATAAAATGGTCTATATCCCTGCAGGCTTTGCTCACGGGTTTCAGACACTAGATGACAATACAACGGTTTTTTACCAGATGTCTGAGTTTTACCATCCGGAATGTGCCCGAGGCGTGAGGTGGGATGACCCAGCGTTTGGGATTGAATGGCCGATTAAGAATTATATAATCTCAGCTAAGGATCGCAAATTTCCGGATTTTATCCGATGAAAGTGCCCTACTAACAGGAGCGACAAGGTTTTGTTGGGCAACACTGTATTTTTAAACTTTTATCAAATGGCTATTAGATATATACTGTCTCAATAAGGCGAGGTTATTAAACAAATTTTGTATATCCATGAATTTGGCGGGAGGTCTGTAACAGTGTTACCGTTATTGGAGGAGGCATGACGATGATAAAGGTCGCGGTCACCGGCGCCAGCGGGTTCATCGGTCGGCATGTGCTGACAGAACTCGACCGTCATCCTGTGGATATTACTGCGGCAACGCGCTGTGCCGCAAAGCTAGCCGATGTCGCAACAAACGTCCGGGTAGTCGAGCTAGACCTTGCTAACCCGCGGGCGGACGATTACGAGCGGCTTCACATGCCCGATGTGCTCATTCATCTGGCCTGGGAGGGTCTGCCGAACTACAAGTCGTTACACCACTTTGAAACAGAACTGCCACGGCAGTATCTCTTTCTGAAGGGGCTCATCGAGGCCGGTTTACCCGCCTTGCTGGTGACTGGGACGTGCTTCGAGTACGGTATGCAGTCAGGAGCGCTATCGGAGAAATTGACGCCGTTGCCGTGCAATCCATACGGCTACGCCAAAGATGCACTGAGACGACAGCTTGAATTTCTGCGAGGCAAACATCCCTTTGCTCTGACCTGGGCACGACTTTTCTACATGTATGGTGAGGGGCAACCGAAAAACGCTCTGCTGCCCCAGTTGAAAGAAGCTGTCGATCGCGGTGAGTCGAGCTTCAACATGTCCGGCGGTGAACAGTTGCGGGACTACCTGCCCGTGAACAAGGTTGCCGCTTCCCTTGTTGCTTTGGCCCTTCGGCAAACGGACGCAGGCGTGGTTAACATCTGCTCCGGCAAGCCTATCTCGGTGCGTAATCTGGTTGAAGTATGGTTGAAAGATAACGGCTGGACGATCGCTCTCAACCTGGGACATTATCCGTATCCTGATTATGAGCCTATGGTGTTTTGGGGAGATAACGAGAAGTTGAAAAGTTTTTTAAAAGGAACAATAGGGCAATGAAAAATTTGCTACTAATTAATGGTTTTGGTAGTGCCACAAGTATTATAAATGAACTTCTGTCGAATACGTTAACGGATATTAATATCTATTTGTCGTATCCACTTAGCGTATTAACATTAGCGGGATGGGTGAGACAAGAGTTGCCAGATTATAATATTCAAATCCTTGATGTCCACATGGATTTGCATAAAGCGATTTCGGATGTAAATCGAGGGCCCATGGACGTTGAAGACTTTATTATCCAAGAACTTAATAAGGTTCATTTCGTCCCAGATTATATTGGGGTATCTATGAGTTTTTCAAACGGACATGTCGCATGTTTAAAAATAATAGCTGCCTGTAAAGAAAAATGGCAGAAAAGCAAGATCATCGCAGGTGGAATGCACGCCACAACATTTACTTCAAGAATAATTTCTGAGGCAAATATCGATTTCGTTGTTAGGGGACCGGGCGACATTTCGTTCATAGAATTGTTAAAGGCGTTAGAAGGACAGAAGAACCCTGAGAATATACCTGGAGTGGTTACAGGACTAAATAATATTAATAATTTTGGTTTTAGGCTGGAAAACTTGGACGATATTCCTCCATATCCATATGATTTAATAGATATGGCATATTTGGTTGAACATGAGTCTACATCGCCAGTATATGAAAAGGGAATAAGAACAGGCTTAATACTTATGTCTAGGGGATGTCCATTTTCTTGCACCTATTGTTCCGCTAGCAAAATACACGGGAAAAAGGTATTTTTTAAAAGTATTGATCGCGTGTTAAGTGAAATCGAAGGCTTGATAAATAATTATAAGATCAATCAACTCTGTATTATCGATGATCTGTTTGGAGTTGATAAGAAGTATTTTTATACTTTTTTTGCTGAACTAGAGAGAAGACAGTTAAAGCTTAGCTTAGTAATTCCAGGCGGCTTGTCCCTGGTATTATTTAACGAAGCAATGATTGATGTATTGGTGAAATACGGCTTAGAAGCAGTTAATTTTCCATTGGAGTCAGGATCTCAATATGTTCAGGATGAAATTATAAAAAAACACATAGACCTGAAAAAGGCTGTTCAATTGATTACCTATGCAAAAGAAAAAGGCTTGTTTGTAGGTATAAATATCGTTATTGGATCACCCGGCGAGACACAAGAACTGATGAACGAGACTGTTGAATTTATTAAAAAATTGCCGGTTGACTGGACATCATTTTTTGTCGCTTATCCTTACCCTGGAACGAGGATGACGGAGATACTTTTCGAAAGAGGCGAATTAACAGAGGACAAGATTATTGAGATTTGGGAATCTTCGGCACAGGGATTTAAACTGCGACCATTTGATACGAGAGAGTTTTCTGGGAAAAAGTTGTCCGAGGCGGTATACGATCTTAATATCGAATTGAATTTTTTCTCTAATTATAATATGCGGACAAAAAATTATAAGAATCTGCTGTTGAAGCTCCATAAAATTGTTGATCGGTATTCTTTTCATGTTGTTGCGTTGTCTTGTCGCGCGAAATGTTACCATGGATTGGGCGAAACACAAAAAGCAATAGAAGACATTGCATCCATTTATCGATTAATCACGTCAAATGTCGAGTCAAAACATATGTATTTAAAATATAAGAATAGGATTGAAGAAGCCATATGTTTTAAGAATGTGTTATAACATTTTTAGAAATAGAAGGAAACTTGCATGAAAGCACAGATTAAACCAAGAATTGATTTACTAAACAGGACCAAGCTGGAAACAGTTATTCCGCTCAGCGTTCCATTTGTTATCAACGTAGACCCAGCTGATATCTGTAATTTTCAATGCAAATTTTGTCCAACCGGCGACAAAGCGCTTATGAAAAAAACACCCGGGAGAAACCACGGGATAATGGATTTTGAACTCTACAAGAAGATCGTTGATGATATCTGTGAGTTTGACAAACCTATTAAAGTATTACGGCTTTATAAAGATGGCGAGCCGCTTCTTAACCTCAGAATGGCCGAAATGATCGGATATGCAAAAGAGAAAAGATGTGCCGAAAGAATAGATACAACAACGAATGCCGCCTTATTGAGCCCAAAGAGGAATACTGAGCTCATTGCGGCAGGACTTGATAGGATCAACATCTCTATCGAGGGCATCAACGCCCAGCAATACTGGGAATTTTCTAAGTGCAAAGTCAATTTTGAAAAGCTTGTCGAGAATATCAGTCATTTGTATGAGAATAAAAAACAATGCGAGATCATTGTAAAGATCAATGGAGATATACTGTCAGAAGACGACAAAAAAAAGTTCTACGAGATATTCGGCGATATTGCAGATGGGGTATATATTGAGCACATCATGGCCTGCTGGCCTGAATTTAAGCTTAAGGGCGTTGAAGTCAATCAAGAATACGGGCTCTATTCCCAAAAAATAAAAGAGGTTTTGGTTTGCCCCTATGTCTTCTATTCATTTTCAATCAATTCAGATGGCTCGGCAAGCATCTGCTTTCTTGATTGGTCTAGAAAGCTCGTCATCGGCGACGCAAAAACTCAAAAAGTAAAAGATATATGGAATGGGGAGGAATTAAGAGAGTATCAGAAAATGTTCCTCGTGAAAAAACGAAAAGCGCATCCCGTGTGCGGTAATTGTGGTCAGATGTCGCATGGGCAGCCGGACGATATTGACGAGTATGCGGAGATGTTGTTGGGGAAGTTGAGAAAATGAAAAGCAATGAATCACTCAAATGCCCGGTTTGCGGCTCTTCCAGGGCCATTAATATGCTTGAGCTCAATTGTGGTAATTTTGATGACTCCATGCTTTATCAGACGGTTAAAGTAAATGCATGTGAACAGTGTGGTCATGTGCATAACAGATTATTGCCGGATGAGATCGTCGGTCTTATGAAATATTATGATGAAGAATATGCTCCGACCAACATGGGGTCAACAGATAAGACCGGTGATAGGCCGGGAAGTAATGACAAAAACACATTAGGGCGATACGATCAGCTATATGATGCGCTGTCAAAATACATCAATAACGATGTTAGAGTATTGGACATTGGCTGCGCCATGGGTGGTTTTTTGGATTATTTGCACGTAAAAGGCATTAAAAGTCTCTCGGGAATCGATCCGACCAAAAAATATGTTAATTATGCCAAGCAGAAAGGCAACTACACTATTAAGCTTGGGAGCGCTGAATCGATTCCTTTTGAAGACAATAGGTTTGATCTCCTGGTCATGGATCAAGTATTGGAGCATCTCTTAGAACCAAGAAAAGCTTTTCAGGAAGCAAAAAGAGTATTGGTCGACGGAGGTTTATTTTGCATAGGCGTTCCTGACGCCTCACGATACGACAAGACGTATTTTTTTGATTTTTTCTGGTTTTTAATGAGAGAACATATCCAGCATTTTGATAGTGAGCATATAACGCTCTTAGCTGAAAGTGAAGGTTTTGAACTCGTCGGCTTCAGTAAAAGCGAAACGCCGATGATGAGTGAAAAAATGATACTTCCTAATTTAAGTGTGATCTTTCGCTTAACTGGCAAGAGGAGAAGTGAAATAAAGGTCAGGAAAAAATGTTTCAGCCTGACAAAAGAAATAAAAAAATATGTGGCCAATGAATTAGAGCGCTTGAATAAGAAGAAGGCGGTCATACATAGATTGGTAGAATCCCAAAGACCGGTATATGCGTGGGGCATAGGCAGAGAGTTTCTGTACTTGTACGAGTCAGCGGGGTTAAAGCAGTGCGCCATTGTCGGTTTGATCGATGCGAATCCCTACAAGCAGAACAATTGTGTGTTGGATGGGAAAAAGATCATGGACCGAAACACATTAAACAAGGCAACAGCAGATTCTGTTTTAATCATAACGGCGATTGCACACACAGCTCAAATAGAAAATACACTTAAAGAAATCGGTTATTGTGGAGAAGTGTTGGTGCTTGAATAAAAAATATCCAAATAAAGATATGAATATTCCGTATAAATTCTCATCTGGGCGATTTAAGCCATGTGGAATACGTTAATAAAACCGAGGAAACTCTAATTCACAGTGGTCTATAAGAAGGGGTAGGGTCATAATGATGAATACTGCAGATGATAACAAGAGGCACATATCGTGAAAAAAAATAGAAATTGCCCAATATGCAAATCTTTAAATTCAAAATTAATGATGCCTGTTGTGCTGGTGAATTTTGATAATGTCAAGTTTCCATTGAGCATTCGAGTATCTGAATGCCTGGATTGTGGTTTTATTTTTAATGACAACGAAATTGATGCAGACTCATTAAACGAGTTTTATACCAAAGAAAATTTTTATTTTACCGAGACTAGCTTTGGGACAGGGGGAAGGGATATCAACAGGTATCAAACATACTTAACATGTTTAACGCCCTATCTGAATCATGAAAGTATAATCGTTGATGTTGGGTGTGGAAAAGGGCAATTAGTAAAATATTTGATCGACAAAGGATTCACAAATGCCCGTGGTGTTGAACTTGATAAAAGAATGGTTGAGATTGCAACACAACAAGGAATACCCGTCCATGAAGGAACCGCATCTAAATTATCGTTAAATGCTAATTCCCTTGACCTACTTATATATACCCATGTTTTTGAACACTTGTGGGATTTAGATGATGCTATTGAGCAAGCGAAAAATTGTCTAAAAAATAATGGCCTTGTGTTTATAGAAGTTCCCAATGCCCCGAACTATTCACAAGCAAGAGTGTTTGATTACTTTTGGATTTCCGTGGCAGAGCACATCAACCACTTTAGTGATTTATATTTAGAACTGCTAATGATTAAGCATGGTTTTAAAAAAATAGTAACAGTGGAAACTATTGTGCCCTATAATAATCCATCATATGGCTATCCGTCTTTAAAAATGCTTTTCCAAGGAAATGAAACTAAGCGCGTTGTTGCTAGCGAAATTGAATATAGTGCCTTGTTGAGAAATAAAATCCATGCGTACATAACGAATGAGAATGAATACATGTTGAAACACAAGCGCACGGTGAATGAATTAAAGAATTCAAAAACCAACCTGTTTGTCTGGGGAATTGGAATAGAGTTTTTTATATTGTCAACATTTACAGATTTGTTAGATTGTACTATCTTGGCACTTATAGATAAGAATCCGGACAAGCAAGGAATGTCAGTAAATGGCAAAGTTATAGTTTCACCAGAACACTTAAAACAAGCAATGTCAGATTCTGTAGTTTTGCTGACATCCGTTTTTAATAAGGAACAGATGCAAAAATATTTGCGCGATATATCCTTCAAGGGTAAAATGCTGGTTCTTGATTAAGGAGCTTGATAATATGACTACTAAGTGCATTCTTCATATTACTCCACACTTTGGCGCTGGCGTCGGTACGGTGGTTTTGAATTATCTTTCAAAAGTCAAGGACAGCCGCTCTTTCACACACAGAGCTATTTGCCTTGATTATGCAAATCAAAACGCCATTGAAGTCGCTAAAAATGCCGGCTTTTCGCTGTTTGACAATATGTCAAAGAAAAAACATAAAATACTTGACTTAATAGCCGATTCCGACGTAGTGCTTATTCATTGGTGGAATCATCCGCTACTCTGTGATTTTTTGGTACGTGAACGTCTGTCTGCAAGCCGAGTGATCCTCTGGAGTCACATATTGGGCTCTCCTCCGCCAAATAGTTTTACAGATAAAATCCTTAGATATCCTGATATGTTTGTTTTTACCACACCCCTAAGTTACAAAGTTAAAGATGTATGGAATCTTTCCGATGAACGTAAAAAATATTTGCGTGATGTCTGGTCTACTGGAGGCTTGGATCGTGTTAAATCAATCAAACTCAAAGAACACTCCGGATTTAATATTGGATACGTCGGTAATGTTGATTACACTAAAATGCACCCTGATTTCTTAGATATCTGTAATCGGGTTGATATACCCGGTGTAAATTTTATTATTGTTGGCGGACCAAATGGAAAACAACTAGAGCAGGAGGCGGAACGCCGTGGTATCGGGGGGAAGTTCAATTTTACCGGATTTGTGCCAGAGATAGAAAAATGGGAGTATTTGTCATCGTTTGATATTTTTGGTTATCCCCTTGCCCCACATCATTACGGTACCTGTGATCAGGTGCTACAAGAAACCATGGCGGTTGGAGTTGTTCCGGTTGTATTGGCAAATCCGATGGAAAGTTACATGGTTGAAAATGGAATAACGGGTATTGTTGCGAAGGATAAAAATGAGTATGTGAGAGCATTGCAAGATTTGTATCACAATCGTGAGTTAAGAAATTTGTTATCACAGAATGCCAAGGAATATGCAATTCATACATTTTCTTTAGAAAAGATGGTAAATGAATGGGACAAAATCTTTAATGAAGTTTTGAATTTTCCAAAAACTGTCAGAAAATGGGAAATTAATAAACAGATCAAAGATATATCGCCCAAAGATGTATTTTTGGAATCACTTGGCGATTATGGGGGAGCTTTTGTTTCTTACTGCAATGCAAAAAACGATAAAGAGAAGAAAAGCGCAATAGAAAAAATAAAAAAGTTGGCTGAATCTGCCAACTGGCGGTCAAAAACGAAAAGTACGGTACATCAATATAACTCTTTTTTCCCTGATGACAAATATCTCTCTTTTTGGAGTAAATTAATGAGAGAATGTGAGCCAGGTAATAAAATGGGAGAAAGATGAAGGAAAATCCATTAGAGCAATTTCGTAAAGAAGCGCTTGAGAGAGCCGCATCATATCAAAACAATAAGCCTCTTCAAGAAGCATACCACGTTTTTATTGAGCAACTTGTTAAAGCAAAATATGCCTATAACTTTTTCTGGCTTGGCGTGCCGGTCCTTCAAGCACCACAGGATCTGCAGGCGTTGCAGGAGATCATCTGGGAATCTAAGCCGAATCTTATAATAGAAACAGGAATAGCATGGGGAGGATCATTGATATTTAGTGCCTCCATGCTGGCGATTTTGGAAGTATGCGGAGCCATAGAAAATGGTGAGGTTATAGGTATTGATATTGATATCCGTTCTCACAACAAAGAGGCCATTCTTGCTCATCCTTTGAGCAAGAAAATAACAATGTTTGAAGGATCAAGCATAGATGACAAAATTATTAAAAAAGTTCGTGGGTTCGCAAAGAATAAAGAAAGAGTGATGGTTTGTTTGGATAGTAATCATACTCATGAGCATGTTTTGGCTGAATTAAGGGCGTATGCGCCCTTGGTAAACGTTGGTGGTTATTGTATGGTTGGTGACACTGGAATAGAAGATTTACCTGAAGGAACAACTAACGACCGTCCTTGGGGGAAAGGCAACAATCCCAAGACAGCGGTCCGGGAGTTTTTAAAAACCCATGCCGAGTTCCAAATTGACAAAAATATCGAGTACAAGCTGCTCATCACCGCTGCACCTGACGGCTACCTCAAACGGGTGCGATAAGAGTACATCTAAGGCAAAAAGGACCATGCCTAGAATTCACTATACCAAGCCATCCATAACCGAACTGGAAGCACAGCATGCCCTGGATGCAGCGGCAAATGCCCGGGTGGACGCTGCTGTGAATACATTACCCGGTTCGAGGAATTATTCCAATATAACCTGAGCGTGTCAGATGCTATTGTTACCTCAAGCTACACTGGCGCCCTGCATATATGTCTGGCTGGTATGAGTCTTGGTCCGGGCAATACGGATAATGAGTAATTAGAGGCGGACACCGACAATACTGTTTTGCTCAATGTGATATAACCTCTATGCAAATTTTTGCAGATGAAGGAGGATTGAAGCAATATGGCGAGTAGCAAGCCCTTTGTCAGCATCGGCATGCCGGTATACAACGGTGAGCCGCACATCCGGCAGGCGCTGGATTCACTGCTGGCGCAGGACTATGAGAACTTCGAGCTGATTATTTCGGACAATGCGTCAACCGACAGGACGCAGGAAATCTGCCTGGAGTATGCACGGCGAGATGAACGAGTTCGGTATTATCGGAATCAGCTAAATATGGGAATAGGATGGAATTGGAATCAGGTCTTCGAATTATCATCCGGTGAGTATTTCATGTGGGCTGCTGATGACGATTACTGGGAGCCGCGCTATCTGCGGTCCTGTATCCGAGCGTTCGACGCATCCGAGGCAATCGTCCTCACTGGAGTTTTGGGCGAAGGCGTGGATTCCGAAACGGGAGAGCCGATTTGCACTTTCCCCGGGTTATCAACAATTGGCTTAAGCCCTTGTGCTAGATTCATGCGCGTAGGTTCGGCATACTCACGAACAATAGGCCCATACAGTTTGATTTACGGGGTTTACAAGCAGAGCGCTCTGCACGAGGTACTGCCGTCCAGAAAAGCACTCGCGGCTGATTACTTGCTTTTGGCAGAACTTTCCTTAAAAGGAGAGTTTGTTACTGTTCCAGAAAAGCTTATGGTCAGGAGAGTGAGACAACGTTCCCGCAACTCGCAGGCTATCGCACGTGAGCTGGGCATAAGCCGACTACACGTATGGTTCCTCTGCGAGGTGTTAGAGATTATGTTGCTAAGACTCATTTTGCAGAGTGATAGACTCAGATTGCACGAGAAGATTAAGCTTGCCTGCTGGTCTCTCGGCAACTATGTCCAATTAAGCATACACCACGGGCCGCTGCCTCTGTTGACTTACCGGACATTGCTGGCGCTGTGTCCAAAGATAGCCGCGCGCGCGCGCCACCTGTGGCTCAGTGCAACACATGGAAGATAACAGCCGGTTAGCTCCACAAGAAGTCTCTCATTCTAGGCGGTACTAAAATTGGGGTCACCTTTCCACTGCCAATTCACAGACCTCTTCCCACCTACCAGTTTTTATATCATGGTGAAAGACTTTTATTCGCGGATGGCAGTGGCATAAACAATCTATATATTTTTCGAATACCAGAGCCTACTTCTTTTGAAGCCAGGAGTCCTTTCAACAGTATATTTAAAATCGGAAGAAATAGAACTGCTGAGGGATATGAGTAAAGTGTTCTCAGGAACAATTCCTTTAGATGTTTTGGCATCCTGGCATAAAGCTTTGCGACTAAATTGATGGTTAGCTCAGTGAAATATATCCGATTTTTCTGAGCATAATCAAATTTCAGGATAGTTTCTCTCCTGAGTTCGATCAACCACTTTGGATGAACAAGTAACCCACCTTTAACACATAAATCATAGATGGCGGTATGTTTATAGGGATAAAGAATGGTGCATTGTATCTCATCGACGCCCAAATTTGCATTCATGCGTATAGTATCCATCAACTCAGTGCAAGTTTCTTTAGGGAGACCAACCATGTTAAAACCGTATACACTGGCGTTGTAGTTTTTTAACAAGGATACTGCGTTAGTAATAGTTGTGTCGGATATATTCCTTTTCAATAATTCATTTCGTATTTTTTCATTTCCACTCTCGACACCAATACCCACACGTATACATCCGGAACCGACTAGTGCCCCTACAATTTTTTCGTTCACCAAGTTGGGCCTGACATTGCACCAAAATGGTTTATTTACCTGCCTCTTGTATTCTTCAGCAAATTTTAAAAACCACTTTGAATTTAAAGGTAATATATCATCATCAAAATTTAATGTAGATATTGCAGGAAACTTTTGACAAAAGTTTTTGATTTCTGATATCGAGCGTTTAACACTTTTAAACCGGACGTAGTTTGTTCCTGTTGCCTCATACACGTAAGTTAACTTGTGGTTACAGCAATAACTGCATTTATAGGGGCATCCCCTAGAAAGCATAATGCTTCCTACCCCTTGCCTGGGAGCACTTAAATTCATGTAATCAAATAGTGCCCAGTCAGGCTCGGGAATCGAGTCCAAATCTCCTACTATCGAGCAACCGTTATTGATTATCTTGCCGTTCTTTTGGTACCATATACCACTCTCTTTTGGAATTCTTCTGTTTTCAATCCATTCGTTTACCAATGCTTCCATCGGGTATTCACCATCTCCACAAATGGCAACGTCAATGTCTGAAGATACTAAAGCTTCTTCTGGATCAAGTGTTACATGAACGCCGCCACATACAATCAGGAGTTCCTTTTTATTTAAATCTTTCAGCAAGCTGGCATATTGTTGTATTAGAGGAAAACTATGAGCTGTCGCCGTGAAAGCAACAATGCTTGGAGAAAGCTCTTCTATTTTTTCCAGAAACTGAACTTGACTAAATTTCTTACTATGAATGTGAAGTAGAGTTATATCGATGTCGTTGATTCTGCTTTTGAGATAGGCTGAGATGGACGCTAATCCATGATGAAAATAACCCGTATGCCAGGGATCATGTGAAATATCCGGAAAAACTAGTAATATCCTTTTCACTTGTTGGACTCCGTGTACCTTCAGCTAGTATATTGTGTGTTTGTAAGTACTAACCAGCATTTGGCGGAACAATCAAGAACCCTTTCATTATGCTAAATGTCACTGTTACATTATAATCCAAAGTAGGCCTTCTTTACCCACGGTACCCTAGAAGCAATCTAAAACTTGTTGGGCGTCTGAGAAGCCTTAGGATAAGGCGAAAGAATGCATAGCGAGCATCAGGATACCGTTTATGCCAGATAATTTTAAGCCCATGCTGTGACATTGCATTCACCAGAGCGAGATCATCTATCCCACTACCTGCGTGGTATTCGGCCAGAACACCCATATTATCGTGAGTTAACTCGAATCTTTCTTTTGAATCCGACTTGCTCAACTGCCCGGCTTTTATCCTTTTGAGTTTTTTAATGATGTCAGGGATGAGTTTACCGGGGCGGTTGAGGACTTCGAAGACCACGTAATCTGCCATCATCATCCAGTATGTTAAGAATCCCCGTTTTATTCCATCAAACACGGTGTAAATCATCCCGTCTTTATTCAATCGGCTTTGAGATAGCAACAGCACATCGGTATAGTTTTCTATATGGTGAAGCGCAGAGGAGAAGACTATCAGATCAAACTTTCTTTCTGTAGAGGATAGAAATGAGCCGATTTCTTGACGTATGATCTCGGTTGAGAATCCCCTTTGTTTACATTTGTAATCGAATATTTTAATGAGTTCGGGAGAAATATCACACAGCACCACATTGACACCCCTATCCAGTAATTTGAGCGCTACATTTCCCGACCCACCACAGGCATCTAGTGCATAGATATCTTTACGAGCACCTGAGCAACGGAGCATCTGTAGAATTTCATCTATATCCTCTTCTAACATGGTCTGGCATCGGCGGGAGACCACACAGGTTTCTATCCTGTCGTATTCTTCAGCAATCTCGGCATACGTTTTAACGTTTGCTTCAACAATCTTTTGGTACTGAACTGACGGATTCCATGGCGAGTCCATGACAAGCTATCCCTTTAAGTTCTTGTTAGTAATAACTGCCTTGCCTGCAACTTCTTGGTACAGATTTTCTATTTGCACTGCTATTTTATCCCAGGTAAAACGCTCGGCAACCAATTTTTGGCCACCTTGTCCCAGCCTTTTTCTTAAGTCCTCGTCAGTTATTAAAGTGAGGAGGGCTCGTCTCAGCTCGCTTTCGTCATAGAGAACAGAGTATCCCCCATAGCTGTTCACCCAATCAGCAATGCCGCAGGTGTTGATGGTTACAACCGGTGTACCGCAGGCCCATGACTCAATTACAGTTAGCCCGAAAGGTTCATATGGCGCGGGCAGAACATGTACATCGGAATCTACATATGCCTCCAGTTTATCTTCTTCAGAAGGCGACTCTGTAGATATTATAACTCGGTCAGCGACTCCTAGATTAGCAACCAAATCCGTTATAGAGGAAAGATAGCCATCATCCATGCCTATTATAACGAGTCGTGACCTTGGCGAGTTTGGCAGAGAGGCAAAAACTCTTATGAGCAAGTCTAGCCCCTTCCTTCTGTGAATTCTGCCTAGGTACATGATCAATTTCTCCTCGGCACCAATGCCCTTTTTTTGCCTGAAGGCGCCTCTGACTGGTATTCTATCAAGTAATGCAGGCGTTACCCCATTTGGCACAATGGTGATTCTGTCTACACTTAAACCCATTTTCTGACATTGCTCGACTTCCATTGGAGTTAAGGCAATGACCTTGGACGCATCTTTCAGAAGACTGTATCCTTGAAATACATCGTAAAGTTTCTTAAATCCCTCTCTTGCCCCGTAATGCGGTATTGAACCATGAGGCTGCATTAAGTATGGAACATTCAGCTTCTTGGCATAGTGACCAACTATAACTGCTTGTATAGTTCTGAAATCGTGTATATGGACTACATCAAATGTTCTAAGGTTTTTTCTCACCATGGGGATGAGGGATGGGGTTAGAAAGAAGGTGTAGTAATGCATTATATAGGGGAAATAGTGCACCTTTATGCCGTCAATTACCAATAGGTCGCTTTCAACCTTCCTTCTCAGGTCTAAAGCATTAGCAGCATATATATCAACTTCGTGTCCCCGGCTAACAAGTTGTTGGCTAATGTGATATACCACCTGGGTTACACCACTGGCAAACTTTCCGGGCTGTGGAGGAAAAATGGGACACACCTGCAAAATTCTCATCCGCTATTTTCTCCTTATGTTAGAACCTATTGCGATTTTGATTTTACCTGTGTAGCAATATTTCAGCTCCATTATTGCTATAGATTCTATCACTCTGCTCCATATATGAAACAACCTCAGGCAAATTGTCGAAGCTAACGCTCTTTCTGCCTGCATAAACTGTACCAAAGACCAGCAGTCTCTTTTGGGTATTCCAGGTACCAAGATAGATGTAGCTTGGTGAAGACATCTCTTTGGGCATATAGAGAAACCCCCACATTGCATTCCGTGCTTCAAAGTGCCAACCAAGTTGGCAACCGAGTAGCTTATCACTGTGGTGGTCGACGTAGATAGGTTGGTTTTCCTTGGCTACGGTGTCGAGCCAATCAGCGGCAGTAACATCTTGCTTAGTGAAGACAGTACTTAGCTCTACTCGATAACTTGACAGAGCAATGGAATAGGGGATATCAATAAAATCTGTGGTCTGGCTTTTGCTAAGCTCGAAGACAACTCCGCTGTTGAATATAAAGTATGGTATGAGTATTAGGAGCACTGGAAAGCATAGAATCGCCCGACTATCATATCCTGACCTAAATGATGCAAAGCCCTTTCGGAATACTCCAACCACCTTAGCTATTCCGGAAGCAATGGCTTCGCCGCCGAATATGAATAAGGGTGACATGAGGAGCAGGGTGATTTGCCAGATGCGGCTGGTACCTAGTCCATAGGACATTGAGGGCAGGACGAAGATACCCAATAGTATAAAGGCGCTTACTATAGTCAACGAAATATATTCGGCTTTTAATTTAGTCCCCAGCGAAGAAGGGCGGAAAACGAGCCTGAAGCAGCCGACAATAAGGCAGAGCTCAACCAGGTATTGGAAAATGCGCCAAACTTTTCCTCCCGGTGATGCCAGGGCAAAATCAAGCCCAAGGGCTGTCTGAGTCAAGGGCTCTTTATACAGGGGGTTCAACATCGGGAATCTAGCTATAATCTTCTCGATGATGGATGGTGTTCCGGTTGTTGGTGATGTTCCGGTTGTTGGTGATGTTCCGGTTGTTGGTGATGTTCCGGTTGTTGGTGGTGTTTCGGTTGTTGGTGGTGTTTCGGTTGTTGGTGGTGTTTCGGTTGTTGGTGGTGTTTCGGTTGTTGGTGGTGTTTCGGTTGTTGGTGGTGTTTCGGTTGTTGGTGGTGGTGTGAATATTTGGTAAACAGTGCCTTGAGCAATGCCTGAGGCAACACTGATGCCACTATGAGCTGTTCCTGAAGCAACGACTCCGTAGTAGCAGAACATGAAAATCAGACTCACGCCAACAATAACAGCCAGGGCCTTTTTATTAAATGCTCCGGCTGAGGTTAAATCAGCGGGTATGGGATTAGCTTTTCCTGTCAGCCACTGCCATAGAGTTCGACCGGGGCGGCTTTTAATGAAGATAAGCACCAGTGCGCCGAAAGCCAGATAACCGATAGGATAGGCAGTACCCAACCCATAATAAGACACGACTACACCAAAACCAAAGATAAGTACCAAAATGGTTCTCTGTACCAACGTTAACTTGCGGTCTACCATCAGAAGTACCACCAGGATGAAGAAGAGCTCTGACACTTGCTGCCTGACTAATTGAGCCATGTCCATGGTGAACATGGGCAAGGTGATGAAAAATACTACAGCTAGGAAGGCGTACTGCGATTTGATTTGCAGGCTGAATACGCGGAAGAGCGCCATGGGCATCAGGGCAAACAAAACGGGATAAACTACTTTAAACAGCCAGACAATGTCCACATTCAGTAATAACGAATATATGGGTGCCAGCATGACAATGCTCAAGCAAGAATTTATACTGGTAGGGAAGGTAGCATCCCAGTAGCCATTTTCTACCACAAGTCTGCCCGCATAATACTCCAGGTGGATATCGCTGCCTACCAGGTTGCTGGATATAAAGGTGGTCTGATACAGGAGCGCCAGTGCCATCATGAATATCATGAAGGGGTAAACTCGGGGATGAATGAACTTGTTGAAGGCAGCTAAACCAATGATTACGGCGATGACAAATATGAGAACAAGGAGCAGGGCATTGTTGCAATAGGCATTGACCAGGTTAGCTCCCAGGACAGCCAGTAGAGGCAGCAGGGTAGCCAGCAGGTAGGGAGTGGGATTAGTACGGAAACTTTGCCAGGTGGATTCCGAAGCCGGGCTATCACTCCGGCTGAGCGGACGGAAATCTTTGTCTCGCCAGTAAGCCGCGAAGAATAGGATTATGAGAAAGATGGTGAAGGTGACTGCTAATGGCACCAGAGCAATAGGTTTGGAGACTCCCAGTGGTGGCAGGGCAAAGTTAGCCACCACGCCCACTGCCATGACAAATGCCAGGCTCAATCCCACCGAATAGAGCAGGCTTTCTATTATATGCACATTGTGAATCCTGAGGATTCTGAGGAGAAGAAGGCCAGGGATGAGGCTGAGGAAGATAAAAGCCACTATCTGCCTCAGTACCGGTATATCAAGCCCCAGAGCCCCAAGCCCGATGAGCCCCAATGTAGCCAGCAGCAGGCTGCCGGACAGCACCAGGCATTTTTTGATTTGCCAATCGTTAGGTGATGTCATGAAAAGACCTTCCGGATTTGGTAGTGAGAGTTTTCAGCCACAATAGTATGCCTATCAACGCCCAGGCTTTCAAGGTTTGGGTATATGTTCTTGGGGGATAGAACCTATGCATATAAGCCATATCCAGGTTGAGGAGGCTGGCGCTGGACTGCAGCAAGGTATCAAAGTAGTCCCGGGATGAACTCTCAGTTAGCCACTGATGTATCGGTGCCGTTAACCCGGCTTTCTGCTTACCAGCAGCTACCTCCGGCGGCAGCAAGTCGTAGCTCTTAATTAACTGCCTGAGCAAATATTTGGTTGTTCCATGCCGGTGCCTCAGTGATATCGGAATACTCAGGGCAAAATTAGTCATCTCTGGGTCAAGCAGCGGAGACCTTATTTTCAGCCCGGTAGCCGCCGCAGATTTGTCCAACCTGAGCAGGTCATTGGGGAGTTCACCGCTAACCATGACATGTGATATTTTCTCGATACTGCTGCTGGCATTCGCCATATTTATGGTTTTGACTGTGCTGTCAGTTAACCCCCGCGAACTGGCATCATTGAGCAGTCTCGCCAAATCTTCCTCTGGGAAATAAGGATGAAAAACTCGAGAGGCGATTCTGTATTGCCATTCAGGATGACTGGCATGCTCTCTGGTGAAAAATTCTGCTGCTAACGATAGAGTTTTTGAGCCGGTCCGGTTGGCCAGGGGCATAGCCAGCCCCCTACCCGCTTTCAAGGCAGGCTTCCTGATTGCCCCCAGCTTCGAGAAAAACTTGATTATCATGGGGTCTTCCCAGTAGTCATTTCTATAGCCTATAAACAGCTCATCTCCACCATCACCGGTGAATAATGTTTTCACCTCCTCCCTGGCTGCGTTCATAAGGTAATAGGTTGGTATGAAGGTGAACTTCACCAGAGGTTCATCATAGAGCCATTGCAGTTGCTCCAGGTCTCTTATGATTTTCTCTGTGTTTAGTGTGACGATGCGACAATCTATATCCAGATATTTAGATATCTTTACAGCCATGTCCAGCTCAGAACTACCACCATCACCATAGTCTAAGGAGAAGCTTATTAATTTGGGGTCTCGGCTGACATGTTTTAGAGTAGCTGCAATCAAAGATGAGTCTAGTCCCCCGCTCAGTGCTACTCCTACCTTACCTTCTTTCCTAGGCAATTGGGTTGTGGTGGCGTTTTTAAGATTAGCCCAGGTGGCTTGAATCCAGTGGTTTATATCTAAAGGTGCCTGCTCACAAGGCATTGGGCTCCAATACTTCAGGTAATTAGTCTTTCCGTTTTCAAACTCCACCATCTCTCCCGGCAAGACCTTGTAAGCTTGTTTGAGCAAAGTCTGATTATCAGAGATAAAGCCGCAACTCAGGTAGTAGCCCAGTGCTTCGGGGTTGACTTCTAGCTTAAATTCCTCAAGAGCCAGGAAACATTTCATCTCTGAGGCAAAAAAGAGCGCCTGCCCGGTCTGCAAGTAATACATCGACCTGGTGCCGTATATGTCACGGGCTAAAGTTAGCCTTGTGTGTCTGCTGCCTGTGTTCACTATGGCGAGAGCGAAGCTTCCCCGCAAGACCTTTACAGTGTCGCTAGATGAATTAGTAGTTACGAGGTGCTGGTAAATTTCTGAATTGTCTTCAATCAGCCGGTTGCCTATGGCATAAATATCGTGGTCAAGGGCAATAGACGTTGCTCCCTTGTTATACAGTCCAGGCTCATCGGTGCGGCGGATTACCGCAATCGTTGCACCATTATTGACGGAGACTTCGACTATATCTCCCCTGTGCGCCATGAGCAACGCCATCCTCTTTAATAGTCCCTCGTTCTCGATTCCTATTGCGCCGCATATTCCAGACATCTTAGCCAAACCTCCATCAAGACTTTTGCCCTCGGATGACCATGAACCATCCGAGGCGCTGTGGGATAAGTTTACCAACCCATCGGGGGAAGTATTTGTTTCTTTTATAACGTAGGTCGTAAGGAGTGAGACAGACCTTGATTTTCACGTCTTTAAATACCGAGAACATCTGCTGAGCCTCGGTTACAGTATAGGCTTTTGTGCCAGGGCTTTCATGGTGATTGGCAAGTATGTCTTTCAAGCCTCTCAAAGGCTTAAAAGCAAAAAGTCCGTACATGAGATACATTTGCAGAGCGACCAGCGAGTGCCTGTGGTAGAGCATAATGCAAATCTCACTGCCTGGCTTGGCCACCCGGTACACCTCTCTAATGGCTTGTTCGGTATCTGGCGTGTGATGCAAGACTCCCCAGGAATAAACCAGGTCGAATGAATCTGTTTTAAAAGGCAATTGTTCGACATCGGCTACTAGCACATTACCCTGACAATCATAAATGCTCAGTCTGGTCTTTGCCAGTGAAGCCGAGCGTGGTGATAAATCTACGCCCGTGATACGGGCACCTGCTTTAGCAAAGCGTAGCAGGTCACTCCCTGCACCACATCCCATCTCAAGTACTCTTTTACCTGCCCATCTATTAAACTGGGCATAGTCAGCGATAAAGGGTTCCAGTTTGTTACGTCTTTCCGATATAGCCTCAAAGTATTCAAGTGTCTCAGGCTCAATTTTGATATCGCCAGTCCCACAGGGAGTTGCGTCCCAGAACTGCTGGACCGGTCCCTTTTCTTTTTGTAGCATCTGTTTCAAAGTTCTAGGTTCTAAGTTCTAGGTTCTAGGTTCAGATGGTTGAGGGCGACCGTATTTGCCATAAAGCCTGTCAACTATCATCTCCATTACCCTTATAACTTCCCGCCCTTCTTCACCTGTAACAGGCGGAGTGGTATCTTTAATAATGCTATCGACAAATAGCTCCACTATTTTTTCATGTCCCACTCTGAACTGGCCAGTGGTTGTCTTGAACCCGTTGGCTATGAGACCGCCGATAATTTGCGTTACCGTACTGAAAGATGTTGAGACTAACTTAGCAGAACTGAGCGTTTTCTTAGTGCCGTGTTTCACCAGCAGCATGCTCTGGAGGTCTATATAAAGAGCACCTTCTGAGCCGAATATCTCTACCTCCGCAGCATATCGTTCACCGGAATATGAGATAGCCACTGAGCTCATGCCATTATCAGCATCAAGTTCGAGCCTGAACTCATCAAAAGGTGCCCAGGGATGCTCCAGGTAATTTTTGGCAAATACTTCTACGTTATTAACCTTATCCAGAAAAGCCAGGGAGACGTAAACAGGGTGAGGGCCGGTTTCACCAATCAATCCACCGGGCAGCTTGTGTATCCAGTAGTCCTGGCGCATTATCATTTCGTCTTTGGGGTCTGATAATAGGATTCTCATACCTATGAAGTTGCCTATGGCTCCCGCTTTGACCAGCTCCCTGGCTTTGATAAGCGGGGGATGAAAAAGCACGTTATGAACAACGCAAAGTTTGCGGTTGTTCTTTGTTGCTGCCTCTATCATTTTGTCACAGTCAGCAGTATTAAGTGCCATGGGCTTTTCCATCAGCACATGGCAACCGGCTTCAAGCGCTTCAACTGCTATGGGAGCGTGTATCTGAGGTGGAGTGCAGACGTCAACTATGTCGACTTTTTCAGCCTTGAGCATCTCTGTCTGGCTAACAAAAACTCTGGGAATTCGATGTCTCAAAGCGACTTGTCTTGCCAATTCTTCATTTTTATCACATACAGCCCGCACAGCAACCCTGTCTTTCAATCTGGCGAAACCGGGAATATGGCGCTTTTCGGCTACAGCACCACAACCCACTATGGCAACTTTAAGCTTATCTGTCATCTGTTCTCCTTTAGATGTCGTCCGTAGCTCAAACTGTCATTGCGAGCGGAGCGAAGCAATCTCACTGATGCGCCCTCGACTGTGAGATTGCCACGTCGTCCTTCTGCTGAATGGCTCCTCGCACGTATGACAAAATCACAATTGTTTTTCCCTTAGCCTAAAATCTGGCGCACTCTTCTATCTTGTCCCAGTTTGACTTTACCCACCGGTGAACCTCCGTGATGCCGTCTTTTATTTTTGTCTTCGGACTATAGCCGATGGCTTTCCTGTTGATGGCGTAGCTAATTCGTCAGTTCTGATGTCGGCACCCCGTATTCTTCTATAGATATAATCCAGGGCAATGGCACTGAAAATAATATAGGCCAAATTTCCCGCCACCATGCTTTTATATGAGGAAACAAACATAACTATGTGAACGGCAGCAAAGTATATTGAAGCCGCCGCTACCAAAATCAATGGTCTCCAGTTCTTTCTCATAACCCAGATACCAACGACGCTAAGCAAAACAGGCACAACGGCAAACAGATACATAAGTCCCGTATAAAAAGCAGCGTAAGGACAACTTTTAACAAATTCCCAAAATGTACCACCCTTTATCATTGCAATAATGGGGCCAATAGTCGGATATTGACATTTCCTCTCTATACGATTACCCTCCGCGTCTCGAGGGTAATATTGTATTCCAAGCTGGCTGGTATAGACTATGCTGTGGGGAACTCTCCTGGCCAGGAGGCTCAGCCACCACGCCGGATGTTCTCTTATGGCGTCTAACACCCGTGGCTTAAATATCTCATCGTATTCAGGGCCCCACATTTCCACCTCGTATTCCCACTCTCCTTTTTCTTGGTTATAAGTTACAGAATCGTAGCCCCACTCTTTTGTTACCTGGTCATAAGTTACATAATCATTGAACACAGCTCCAACCGGGTTTTCCCCAAACTCCCCAAAGCCTTCCCACATACCGCCCCAAAGGATGCCTCCTCTCATAGTAAAATCCTTAAGCTCAGGCCTTATATAATGAATTATACCCCAGGTTGGGGATATAATTAGAAAGACTACTGCCACCATAACAGCAGTCATTTTAGCTACATTAGCAACCTGTTTTCGGAAATTTGATTTCCCAAGGTTGTATATGAACAAAGCCAGACCGAACATCAATGGCAAAAACATAATAATTGGTGAATAGTAACAACCAATTCCAATAGAGAGAGCTGATAGGACATAAAACTTTATCGCCCCCGTTCGTACTGCCTTTATAAAGAAGTACAGAGAAAGCAATGTTATAAATGGCATCAAATTATAGTAGAACATCCAGGTGGATAAATATGCAATAGGTAACCATATAGCATATAAAAAGGCTGCGATTAATCCAATTCTCCTGCTGAACAATTCCTTCCCAATTAAGAACATCAGGAGGCAACCGAAGGAATCAATGATTAACCAAATTACCCGTACACAAATAGGGTCGTATTCTCCGAAAACCCAATAAGTCCCGGCTAGCATCACAGCGTTTTGCATAGAATGTCCCCAAAACGAACCAATAGTCATACCTAAGGAGGAAAGAGCACCTTGAAACTCATTCGCTTCAGTAAGGGATTCCAGCCCCTCGACTAATATTTTTGCTTGGGTCATTCCAAGTACAATATTAGCGGGGTGTACATCGTAGGTATTACATAGTATGCCCACCCTAACACCCAGAGCCAAGACAAATATAAGACAAAGGATAAGGATTAGGGATTTGTTTGATTTGATTCTATCAAGTAGTTTCATTGATTTGGCCTTCTTGGCTCCTCATGACAAGTAAGACCGCTTGATTGTCTGGCCAACGATAGACTGAGATGCTACCCCCAAAAGTACTCATGTAAGACCGTCATTTGATTCCCGATGCCACAGGTATTAGCGATGTAAATTTCAGCAACCTAATATGGGCAAAATTATATCATAAGAGGTCAATAAGCTGTTACTACAATAACGTAAGAGGAGCCTTTGTTCTAGCGGCTTGAAGGCTGTTGGCGGTATGAAATACGATTGTGTAAAGATCTTAACATGGGGTATACTTGGAGCTATACAGAATTAGTGTCCCATGTCATGTCTGGCGCGCTAGTGAGGACAATAGCCCTTGACTCTGAGAAAAACTATCAATTTTACAAGGTTTACGAGTATTCCTTCGGAAGACAGATAATTGCCGGCGAGTAATTCCTATGCAGCAGGTGTTGTATTGCCCTAAATGTCGCAGCGCACTAGAGAAGAGCAGCGATAAATATTTTTGCCGTGCCTGCCATATCCATTACCCTGTAGTTGACGGCATTCCTTCATTTGTAGAGAAAGGGAGAAAGGTCGATAGTTTTGACCCTGAAATATTTGAATTCCTTTTCAAAATGGAGCAGAAACACTTCTGGCAGGTCGGAAGACGAGAATTGATCCTTGATGTTCTAAGAAGAAATGTACCTGATTTAGCCAGCTCCGTAATGCTTGAAATCGGTTGTGGCAATGGGAGTGTCCTGGTGCATTTGAAAAGCAGCGGCATCAATATAGCGGGCATGGATATTCTAATGGAGGGGCTGAGATTTTGCCGGCAAAGGTCTTCATCTGTTGATTTGTACCAAGCAGACATACTCTCTTTGCCCTTCCTTAATAACTGGGACATTATAGGGGTGTTCGATGTGCTGGAGCATATCAGCGATGATGAAGCGGCGCTTAGAGAAATTAATCGAGCCTTAAAGCCTGCAGGATATTTGATTCTGACCGTTCCTGCTCATAGATTTCTCTGGAGTCACCATGATAGAATAGCAAACCACGTACGTAGATATGATAAATCGGAACTGGCTACTAAACTTCAGCGCAGCGGGTTCTCGATCAAGAAAATATCATATTACGTGTCATCACTTTTCCCGGTGTTGGCTGCCATTAGAATGAGCAACAGACTCTTTGATAAGAGAAATATTAACCGTACCATAGATGAAGCTATCGAGGTTAAAACAATCCCCGTAATTAACGAAACATTCCTGCAGCTAACCAGACTTGAGACCTGGCTGATAAGGTACTTCTCCTTGCCTTTTGGAGCCTCATTGATTGCGCTGGCGGAGAAACGAAATGCCAAATAATTTGTATAGTAAGCTTGCCGACTTGTATGCTGGGCAGGGGATATGTGTCAAGCTTTATGTTAAGGTCAGAACAAAATTCCTGAACTTCGACGAATATTCAGACTTTTTGCCTCAGCGCGGTGTAATATTTGACATCGGCTGCGGTTACGGTCTATTGTCAAATTACCTGGCCTTGCGCTTTCCTGCAAGAAAGGTCATCGGCATTGACCTTGACCAAAGAAGAATTGGAATCGCCTCGAAAACGGTGGGTAAACGGGGAAATATCGGCTTCACATTGAAGAATGCCATAGAATGCGATTTGCTACCCTGTAGCGGCGCTGTGATGGTGGATTTTCTGCATCACCTTAAACCGGCGGAACAGCAGCTCACCTTAGAAAACATTTTTTCGAGCTTGGAGAAAGGCGGCACATTGCTCATTGCCGAAATTGACCCGACTGCTGAACCATTACATACAAGTTATTGGGTCGACATGTTTCTAAACCGTGAAAAAAGTCATTTCCGCAAGCCTTATGACTGGCAAATTCTTTTGGCGAGTATCGGATATAAATTCAAAATTATAAGGTCGCCAATTCCATTTTTTGCCAGAATTCTTTATGTTTGTCAGAAATGAGAGGGTGCTTTTATTTGCGACCAGACTGGGCTGCCAGTTTGCTAATGTAATTATGGTTTGAGGTAAATTGCTCAGTGGTAAAAGAGAGGAGTGGTTTGCTCTTGTCTCTGATAGTGCCTCTTTACAATGAGGAGAGGGTTGTTGAACATGTCGCATTGGACCTAATGCGTGGGTTTAAAGCCAACGGAGTTTTGTTAGAACTAGTACTTGTCAATAACGGGTCCACTGATGGGACACCGGAGATTTTACAAAGGTTGGCGAGCTCCAATAAAGAAATAACGGTGGTAAATGTGCCCGTAAATGAAGGCTACGGGTGGGGGATAATATGCGGTCTTAAGAAAGCTAGAGGTGAATATTTAGGTTTTTCACCTGGAGACGGACAGATAAAGGCAGAAGACGTAGTAAGAATATTCAAAAAATTGGTGGAAGAAAAACTGGATCTGTGCAAGGCCAAGCGGGGCAGCAACGAAGTCTCCATATTAAGAAGGATTCAATCCAGAGTGTACAATTTAATTCTCCCCGTTTTCTTCCCTGTGCAAAGCAGAGATGTAAACCGGTCTCCCAAAATTATGAGTCGCGAAGCCTATGAGGGATTGCAACTCACTTGCAAAGATTGGTTTCTTGATGCTGAAATAATGATTAAATCGAACCGTTTGGGATTAAAAGTGGGTGAGATACCTGTTGCTTTTGAACGTAGAAAGGAAGGCAAATCAAGTGTTAGTCCGGTGACTTTTTTCGAATTCTTGGGGAATATATTAAAATATAAAATAAGGGGCTTTTAAATATAAGAACGCGCGCATCAAATTTGCAAGTGAAAAGTCAATGCCTTATTATTTTAAATGCTGTAGATGCATATCTTTTGTTGGCGGAAAAAATGGATGATGCAAGTATCTGCGGGGAGGCATTCAATTTCAGTAACGAGACCCAGATGAGCGTCCTTCAGATCGTTCAAACGATACTTGAACTGATGAAAAGAACAGACTTGCAACCCGAGATACTCAATACACCCAAAGGAGCGATAAAACACCAATATCTTTCAGCTCAGAAAGCCCGGGATGTTCTGGGCTGGAGACCCAAATATACAGTCGAAGAGGGACTGACGGAAACCATCGCTTGGTATCAAGAATTTTTTAAAGCCCAGGGCAAGGTTAAATGACTGAAACATTGAGGAATACCAAGGTGCTGGTTACCGGCGTCTCTGGTTTTATAGGTTCCCATTTGGCTAGAAGACTGGTGAGAGAAGGTGCTGAGGTGCATGGTTTAGCCAGAGCTGGTTCCAATCTTTGGAGGCTTGGAGATATAAGCAATGAGATTATCATTCATCATAGTGATATAAGAGATTTTACAACTATAAGAACAGTTATTGCTGTTATCAAACCGCAGAAAATATTTCACCTCGCTGCATACGTTGCTACCACCCGCTCCCCAGAACTAATTGACGAGATGGTAGAGGTAAATTTAAGAGGAACACTTAACCTTTTACGAGCTTTAAATTGGATTAATTACGATTGCTTTATAAATACCGGGGCTTCTGAAGATTATGGTGACAATCCTGCTCCGTTCCGCGAAGATCAAATTCCTAATCCTTCTTCTCCATACTCTGCTTCTAAGGTATCTGCCACTGCTTTTTGCCAGATGTTACACAAAACGCATGGAGCACCTATTATTACTTTGAGGCCATTTCTGACTTATGGACCTGGGCAGGAAGGCAGCTTGCTGATTCCATCGCTCATTAAAAAGACTATCATGGATGAGGAATTTGAAATGACCAAGGGGGAGCAGACAAGAGAATTCAATTATGTTGATGATATCGTTGAGGCTTACATAAAAGCTTCAGTTACGCCACGTGCTATTGGTGAAATAATAAACATTGGCAATGGATTAGAGTACAAGATTATAGATGTTGTGGAAATGGTTTTGCGTTTAATGGAGAGCTCACTAAAACCGCGAGTAGGGGCATTAGATTATCGGCCTGGAGAAGCATGGCACCATTTTTGTGATAATACTAAAGCCAAGGAAATTCTAGGGTGGCAGCCTTCAGTCAACCTTGAGGATGGATTGAAAAATACTATCAACTGGTTCCGTATGCACTGCAACAAATAGCATCAAAAGCTCGAACTAATGAATTATTAGGCAGGTAATCATCTTGTCAGAGGATACTTATAAAGAGCCTGATAAATTTAACGATGTTAAATGCCAACTGTGTGACTCACAAGATATTTCTCGGCTTTATGAACTGAGAGAATACAATATATTAAAATGCCGCAATTGCCACCTTGTGTTTACTGAGCCGCTATACATTAATCTTGTAGAATTATATTCTGCCGAGTACTTCGAAGAGTTCCAAGTCAAATTTTTTTCAAAGTGCCACGAGGACTATGCCAAGTATAAAGAAGAGCCCAGATTAGCCAACTTCCAACAGGGATTAGCTCTTATAATGTCCTCTAAGGAAGCGGGGAGAATATTGGATGTCGGTTGTGCCACAGGCGTTTTTCTGGATATGGCAAAAAACAAAGGTTGGGAGCCATACGGAGTGGATATTTCGGAATATGCATCAAACTATGCCAAGGAGAAATTTGGAATTAAAGTGGACACAAAAGAATTGCAAGACATTAATTTCCCATCAGCATACTTTGATGTTGTTACAATGTGGGATACCATTGAACATGTCCCAAATCCCAGGCAAATCTTGGAAGAGTGCCTACGGATACTGAAAGACAATGGATTATTGTTTATTTTGACAGTAGACGAGAATAGCCTTATTCCTAGACTGGCTGACATTTTGTACAAAATCACAGGCGGGAAGTTGAAAAAACCTATTAAGTTAGTACATCCAATCTATCATATCACTCATTTTTCCAAACAGACACTAACGCAAATGCTTCGTGAGACAGGATTTGAGGTCATTTACCTTGGAAAGAGTGAAATACCCTTGCAGAACCTGAGATGGAACTGGGGCACGAAAATGTTAATAGGGGTAATGTATTTTTTTGCCAAGCTTTTTAATATGCAATATGAGATCAAATTGTTAGCTAAAAAGGCATAACCTATATTATTGACATTAAGGAGCTGGCATGCCTAATATCAAGCTCTGATTTAACGGTAAGAAAATCTACACTGCTGGGTAAAAATTGAAAAGAAAATTTGGGCTACCAAGGTTCAAGAAAAGGAGTGCTATGTTGTTTGCTCTACTATTGGTGTTGCTCTGCATATTCGGTGCGGCAATGGGACAAATCCTGATGAAAAGTGGTGTGAATCAAGTCGGAGAAATCAAAAGTATGGGGCAGCTCTTCAACCTTGATACACTCTCCAGAATATTCACCAACCCCCGTATCATTGCCGGGATATTATGCTACGGAATCGCATTAGTCCTGTGGCTTGGTGCAATGTCAACTCTAAATGTCAGCTTTATTTACCCCCTGATGAGCTTGGCCTATGTATTAACAGCGATATTTGCCTTGATTTATTTGAAAGAAAGTATAACTATATTGCATTGGATAGGGATTGCCTTCGTGGTTGTTGGCTGTTTCTTGATTGTTAGAACAGGATATTAAGCCGGATTGAAGAAAATATAGGCATCGTTATTTTATGTAAAATTAATTTGCGGCAACCCTGCGTTTGTCTGCCCTGCATACTTCGAGAGATTAAAATCTGGCACATTCCTCAATTTTATCACGATTGGCTACAACCCACTCATACACTTTCTTGACTCCGTCTTTTATTTTTGTTCCTGGCTCATAACCGAGAACTTTCCTGGCTTTTTCTATAGAGGCTTTCCGGCGCGTAATCTGGTCCCAGTCGCGGCGAGGTTTAAAGGTAACACCTGACGGATTTCCCGTTATCTCATTAACCATATTAGCTATATCAATTACCTTGGTTTCTGTTTCTGACGCGAGGTTAAAGGCATCACCCACAGCCTGAGATATTGCCCCAAGTCGTAACGTGCCGTCAACTATGTCTTCAACATAGGTGAAATCTCTGGTTTCCGCTCCTGTGCCAGTCACAGGTAGGGGCATTTTGTGTAATGCCCACCACATGAAATTGGGAATGACGTTACGGTAAGCACCGGGGATTTCACCGGGACCATAAACATTGAAGTATCGGGCTATAGCTACAGGCAGCCCATAATAATTGTGGAAGAAATTGCAGTAAAGCTCGCCGAGAAGCTTGGTGATTTGATAGGGAGTGTCGAGATGCAGCGATACGTAATCCTCTTTCAGGGGGAGAGGCGCCTGGCTGCCGTAAACTGAGCAGCCTGAAGATGCAAAGACAAACTTGCTTACCTTGGCAAGGTGAGAGTATTCCAGAACCTTGAGTGTGCCGAGACCGTTGACCTCGAGGTCGGTCTCAGGATTATCAACTGAATTCTGATTGGCGAAGTGAGCTGCCAGATGGAAGACGAAATCAAGCTTTGCAGAGAACGCTCTCTTTACTGCTTCTTCATCCAATACGCTGCCCTCGATAAATATCACCTTTGGGTCAACGGGGACGTTCCATTTTTCAGCCGCTGAAAGGTCGTCAAGGACGATTATTTTGCCTGCTTCGGCTTCTATTAGAGCTTTAGTCAGATTGCTGCCAATGCAGCCAGCCCCGCCGGTGATGAGGATATTCTTACCCTTATATTCGCTCATATGTTGACTCATTTTGCTCCTTCTTCGTTCTAGGTTCTAGGTTCTACGTTCTGGGTTTTTTCAAGTAACGGATGAACACGTCAATAAGACTTATGGCTTTCGTTGCTTGCTGGTATACTTTATCAAACTTATTTTGATGAATGTAGTTGCGGTCCAAGGCTACATATAACTGGCTTTTTACTTCAGAAGCGGAAGCTCTGGCTACTATGAGGAATTGTATGAATTCTCTATTTGTCCCCCTATCAAATCCCTCGGCAATGTTGGACATTACGGAGACCGAAGCCCCCCGGACTTGATTCCTCAGGCTGAAATCTTTTGAAAATAGCTCTTCATTTGAAATATCGTAAATCATGCTAACCAAATTTCGAGCCTCTTTCCAAGCTTCGATGTCCTCAAATCTTTCGATTTTCATTACTCAATATTCTACCTAGAACTTAGAACTTCTTAACCTAGAACCCCTTGGCTTAGAACCTAGAACTCATCACAACTTCTTCTAGAATTTTCTCAAATCCGTCGGTTATACTATCCCAGCTGTATTTTTGGACAAATTTCCTGGCTTTATCGCCAAGCTCTCCTATTTTACCATCTTTGACAAGGCTTTTGGCTTTATCAATGGCATCCTCAGGTTTACTCACATAGACTACGCCGTTGTTTTTACCAAATTCTTTCATAACTCCGGGCAGTCTTGTTGCTATCACCGGTTTCTTCATAGCCATGTACTCATACAACTTAATAGGCACTATGTCATGCATTGTTTTCTCCCAAGGATATGCCGGTAACAGGCATATATCGGCAGCAGAGATGAAGGCTGGCATATCTGTATACGGCTTCTGTCCAGCTAAGATGAGCCTATCTTGCAAGTTGTATTTGTTTCGTATTCGCTTAAGGTCTTCAAAGGCATCGCCTTCGCCGACTATTAGCAATTTCAGGTTCTTGTTAGTTTCTTTGGCTAACTCCTGAGCCACTTCTTTCAAACCGGAGAAATGATAGAGCCAGCCCATGAAGAACAATACAATGTCAGTTTCCTTAAGTCCATATTGTTTCCTTAAATTGCTAATACTAGCTGATGGCTTAAACTGCTCCACGTCTATGCCGGCCCTGATTACACTAGTTTTGTTAGCTGCGGCACCGGCAGTGATAACATAGTCTTTAAGCTTGTCATTGATTGTCAGCGTCCTGTCCGCTTGCATTAGCGTTTTGTGCTCCAATATCTCACCAATGAACTGTAGAGGCTTAAATGGTATCAAGCGGTGCAGCACGTCTATCCAGTAATAAATGAAGGGAATGTCATTACTCCTGGCTGCCTTTGCTGCCAGATAACTATTCAGGATACTAAACCCAATAATGACATCAGGCTTGAACTCTTCGATTTGCCTGTTTATTTCTCTTTGATGAGTAAAAACAATGGAAACATAGTCAAGGAGAGGTATCTTGATTATGCCGGGACGAATTACGGTGACCTTCGCCCCTTGATTAACCTTGAATACATTTTCGAATAGCTGTCGTTTGCAATAAAGCTCCCTTTTGTCTTGGTCTCGCCACAAAATCTCGTAATCGATAATCCGAACCTGGTGACCTCTAAGCGAAAGGCGGTCTGCTAGCTGATGTTGTTGGTGCGGCCCTCTCTTGAGCCAATCGCTCTCCTGGACGATAAGGATTTTCATAAGAGTTCTAGGTTATATCAAGGTTTGGCTTGGGCTACTTAAATCCGTAGGCTTTGCGCATCCATTCAATAGTTTTGGGGATTCCGTCCTCCAGCGGAACCTTGGGGGCGTGCTTAAGGTCTCTCCTGGATTTGGAGAAGTCCATGTGCTTGAAGCGTGTGGTAAACGGTTCTGCTTCCTTATAGTTGACTTTGGCATCAGTTTTGCCCAGATTTTTTAATATCAGGTCGGAAACATATTTGATATCGTGTTCCCACTCCTCTTTGCCTCCGATGTTATAAACTTCGCCGGGTATGAAGTTATCTACAATGTTGGCGAAGGTGCGACAGGTATCTTCTACATAATCGAAGATGCGCTTGTGCCCCTGATAAACTGTATATGGCTCATCATGCAGAGCCTTGTAAATGAAAGCCGGGATTACACCGCGGTAAGAACTATAATGCTCGTGCGGACCGTAAGCATTGACCGGTCTAACCCTGACAGTCTCCGTGCCGAACATGGCTTGAGAGTTCAAGCATTGTAGCTCTCCTGCCCATTTAGTTATAGCGTAGTCGTTCATTTGCTTTATGGGTATTTTGTCCATCACGTCTTCACTCATTACACCGTCATAGTCTCCATAGACCTCGGCACTGGAAAAGAATATCATGCGGAACTTCTTCTGCTCCTGAATCCGAAGCATATTCTTAGTACCTATCACATTGGTCAGCCACAGGTTCTCATAATAGTCCTCGCCGTTCCAGCGGCCATATTCTGCCGCCAGATGATAGACAAAATCAAAGTCGTGGTGTTCAAATATTCTCTCAAGCTGGCGGTATTCGGTAACATCGCAGCGGGTGTAGTTTGGGGACTCTGAATGACCCAAGTCGCATACCCAGACTTCGTGTCCCCGTTCGTTTAATTCAGGAACGAGGTTTGAGCCAATAAATCCCTTGCCGCCAGTAACTAATATCTTAGCCATAGTTAATCTCCTGTTATAATTTCTACTATTCTTTCTCCTGCTTTGCCATCACCAAATGGATTTGCCCATTTGTTTTTTTGGCTAATCATACTCTTGACACAATCAAGTATTTTATCTGAAGATGCACCAGCTAGTATATTAGCGCCGACCTCAATGGTTTCCGGCCTCTCAGTATTGTCTCTCAAAGTAACACAGGGGACTTTGAGTATGCAAGCTTCCTCCTGAACTCCTCCAGAGTCGGTCAGTATAAGCCTGGCACTGCTCTCAAGCTGGAGAAAACTCAGGAAGTCGGTGGGTTCAATTAGCTTAATATTTCGGGGTTTATGGCCAAATTTGGCCATCATTTTCTGAGAGCGGGGATGGATGGGATAGATTACAGGCATACGAAACTCAGAAGCCACCCTATCTAACCCCTCCAAGATTGAGGCCAATCTCGCCAGGTTATCAACATTCTCTTGCCGATGAAGGGTTACCAAGAAGTAGCTTCCGGGTTCAAGGTTCAAGGTTCTATGTTCTACGTTTGAAGTTGTGTATTTAACCTCGAACTTAGAACTTCCTAACTTTGAACTTCTTTTAGCTATTTCTAGGTTTTGGTAGACAGCGTCAACTATGGTATTGCCAGTTACAAATATCTTGTCGTTGTGGATGCCCTCGCCGAGGAGGATTGCCTTTGCCTTCTCCGTTGGAGCGAACAGGTAATCGGAGCAATGGTCAGTCAGAATACGATTGATTTCCTCGGGCATCTGCCTGTCATAACTTCGCAGCCCAGCCTCGACATGCCCAACTGATATATGGAGCTTAACTGCTGCCAGTGCACCAGCAAACACAGAGTTAGTGTCACCCTCAACTAGAACAATATCAGGCTTTTCAATTTCAAGAGTTTTTTCCACGCCTATAAGTATTTTTCCTGTTTGTTCTGCATGAGAGCCGGAGCCGACCTCTAAGTTATATTTAGCATCTTGTAATCTTAGCTGTTCAAAAAAGACCCTATCCAGGTTATACGAATAATGTTGACCGGTATGAAGGATGAAGTAGTTTACTCTATTGTTCTCAAGCTCTCTTACTATCGGAGCCATCTTAATTATCTCGGGGCGTGTACCCACAATTACAGCAATCTTCATCTGCACAATCCTATACTACACTAACGCCTCACTGAGTACCAATCGTGTTTCAACGCCGCGGCATAACGAGGCGACTCTGATAGTTCATGCGAACAATCAGTTTGCCTTGCTAGCGAGCTGGATCCAGGAAATAATTCAATTGGTCATTAATTATATCTTTAAGGCTGCGCTGCGTTTTAAAGCCAAGCTCCTCCATTTTTGCAGTCCTGGTTAATAAAATCGGTACTTCAGCTGGCCTGAACCTTTCTTCATCAAATTCTACAGCTATTTTATCCTTATCGGTAATGACAATAATTCCTGTATCCGAAAGCTGGAATTCCAATTTACCTTCTAGCATCAGCTTATCCACCCTGGTCTTTTCAAAGCCAAGCCCGAACATCTTTGAGCTATCCAATTCGTTGGGATTATCTACCACTTTCTTGCCACCAAGCGTTTCAATCCTATTCACCGCATATCCAGCACATTCCAAACTAAGCAAGAGATAGCTAAGCACCGAGTTGGTCCTCTGCGAGCCCTGGTTGTAAACGTCTCCATATCTGCCTTTCTCAGCCAGCAGGCAGTACCCCTTCAGAATATCATTGACATGAGACCAATCCCTGAAGGCATTAACATTGCCTATGACTAGCTTATCGATTTCACCACGCTTGTATTGCATCGCCTGCCGAGTAATCGACGAAGTTACAAACATACTGCCTCGGCCGGCCCCTTCCTGATTGAAGCCCCTAGAGACTATTGTTTTCAATCCATAACAAGTATGATAGTTTCTGGTTAGATAGTCGGCGTAGACCTTGCTGACAGCATAGGGAGACATGGGGCGGAGAGGATTGGTCTCAGTGATAGGCAATTCAGGGATACTGATCGGCTCCGGGAAAATCGTGCCGTGTTTTTTCTTGATTTGCTGATACTGAGAATCCGAAAGGAATACAAGGCCATACTCTTCGCTGCTTCCTGCGAAAACTGTTACTGCATCCAAGCTTTTATTTCTAATCGCCTCAAGGAGATTGGCTGTCCCCAGACAGTTTACTTCCATCGTCTCTCCGGGGCATGAAAACGACCTGGGAATGAAAGACTGAGCGGCGAGATGAAAGACAATGTCAGGTTTGCTGATGTCTAATGCGGAAGCAATACTGGAAATATCCCGCATATCGCCCTCCACAAGGGCTACCTCGTTCTCAATTCCCAGATATCTAATGTTTTGCGGGATAGTGCCATCAGCCCGTCTTCTAACCAGCCCAAAAACATTGGCCCCTTCATTGAGAAGATGCTTTGCCATGTTTGAACCGACAAAGCCGCTTATACCAGTGATGAATACGTTCTTGTTCTTCAAACTCACTTTAACCTCATTTTATCCGTGTTATTGAGTTTGTTGAGTTTCTTAGCTTTCACCTACTTGTTATGCTGGTGACTGAAAAGTCGGAGCTTTATCACAGCGAAGGCAACCCCAAGACCATGAGCTACAGGATTAAGGCTGGAGCCCTGGGAGTGATAGAGGCAGGAGATAGGTGCTTCAGTGATAACTAAGCCCCTTCTTCTGGCTTTAATTAAGACTTCAACGCTGAAACTAAAGCCGCTTTCTGTCATGTTTATGGCATCGAGCAGCCTTCGACTATGGGCACGGAAGCAGCTCTGTGAATCAGATACCTTTATCTTTGAGCCAAGGTTGTATAACCACGTGATTACATCAATGCCAAATTTGCGATAACGACGGATATTGGTTCTTTCAGTTTGTTGAGCTGATAGAGTTTTTTGAGTGGGTTGGAGAAAGCGGGAGCCAATGACCAGGTCAGCTTCGCCACTCAGGATAGGAGCCAGAACCTGGGGAATCTCATCGGGATTGTGCTGACCATCGCCGTCCAGAGTTACCAGCACATCAGCCCGACATGTTTTTGCCGCTTCGAACGCCGCCCTGGTAGCCACCCCAACACCCTGCCTCGTTCCATGCCTTATGACCTCAGCACCAGCAGCTTTAGCTACTTCAGAGGTATCATCAGTTGACCCATCATCTATAACAATTACTTTATCCACATATCTACGGGTTCTAGTTACTATATCACTGATGAACTGCTCCTCGTCGAGGCAAGGGATGGCGGCGATAATTGTTGGTTTGGTTGACTTATCAGACAGAATCACTAGTTTTCTACTTAACCGTTACTGATTTTGCCAAATTCCTGGGTCTATCCGGGTCATATCCACGGCTAACCGCCAGATGGTATGCCAAGAGCTGAAGCGGGACTACAGCGATTATGGGATATAAGAGCTCGTCGACTTTGGGGATCTTGACCCAGAAATCATAAATCTCATTTTTTCTATCAGAGATGGCAATAATATAAGCGCCTCTTGACTTAGCCTCCGTGGCATTGCTTAATGTCTCACGGTAAGTATAGTCATCGGGGCAGATTACAGCTACAGGGGTCCTTTGTTCAATAAGGGCTAGGGTGCCGTGCTTGAGTTCGCCTGCCGGCATACCCTCTGCATGAATATAGGAGATTTCTTTAAGCTTCAGAGCGCCTTCAGAAGCGATGGCGAAGTTAATCCCTCTGGCTATATAGTAGAAATCATTCGTGGTCTTTAATTCCTGGCTCAGCGCGCTAATTTTGTCATTGTTCCATTCAATAGTCTTAGCCACTTTAGTGCTGATGTTTTTGAGGTCGGTAACGGCTTTATCAAAAGAGTTGACCATGGAAAACGACAAAAGATAGAAGACAACTAGCTGGCTGATGAAAGACTTGGTAGCTGCGACACATAGCTCAGGACCACAATTAAGATAGATAACATGATGGCTCATCTCAGCTAGCTGAGAATATGGCCTGTTGACGATAGAAACGATTTGGGCGCCAGCCTCTCTGGCCCTTTTTACACCTTCGATGACATCTGCCGTCTCACCACTCTGGGAGACGGCTAAAACCACGGTATTCCTGTCTACAGAATCAGCAAAATAATGAAATTCGGATGCCATAACCACATCGCAAAATTTTCTGCCGACTTTGGAGAAGAGGTATCTGCCAACCAGAGCAGCGTATCTGGAAGTGCCGCAGGCGGTGACTATCACTTGACCCGCTCTAAGTATATCCATGGCAATCTTGGTGAATGACTCTTTATTCTGATTTGTAGCCGCCTCAATAGTCTGCGGTTGCTCCATAATCTCTTTGAGCATGAAGAACTGGTAGCCTTGTTTATCACTATCGCACCATTGCAAGTCGATGTGTCGCGCTTCTTTTGTCAGCTTATTTCCAGCAGCATCAAAAACCTCAATCCCTTTTGATGTTAGTACTGTTACCTCAGTATCAGCCAGAGACACCAGTTGGTTAGCCAACCCGGAGAAAGCCAAGGCATCACTGGCAACAAAATAGCCATCTTCGCCTACTCCAATAGCCAGAGGATTATCTTTTCTGGTGCCAACAATTTTGCCTGAATCACGGGACGATATAACCAAAAAAGAATAGGAGCCTTCAAGCTTCGGTGCTACAGCTAAAACCGCCGTTTCCAGAGAACACCCCTTTTTCATTTCATCTTCAATAAGGTGAGGAATGACTTCGGTATCGGTTTCTGAAGCAAAGTGATGCCCGTTGCTGGTGAGACGTTGACGGAGTTCTTGATAATTCTCAATTATTCCGTTATGAACAACAGCTATCGTTCCAGTAGAATCACACTGCGGGTGAGCATTGGCTGTAGTAACACCTCCATGAGTAGCCCAGCGGGTATGTCCGATAGCTATATTACCGGGTAACGAGCTCAATGTATGCTTGCTTTCAATCTCCTCAAGCTTGCCGATATCTTTGGTAACAAATAATTGTCCGTTTGATATAGTAGCCATGCCTGCCGAATCATAGCCACGGTATTCCACACGCTTTAAGCATTCAAAAACAAGTGGAGCTGCTGTCTGTCTGCCACAATAGCCGATAATGCCGCACATCTTTAACCGATTATACCTCCAAACGTCTTTTTTCCTATCGCTTTTACACCTGGAGTAAATTATATAGATATGCTGGCTAATTGGCAAAGCTGCAACGTTTTTAATATTTATTAATCTATTTTTTCCACTACCAAAGCACTATGCATGACAGAGTTATGGAAGAACCGCTTCAAAGAATTAACATAGCGTCGCCGAAGCTATAAAAGCGGTAGCCAAAACTCGTAGCTTGTTCGTACGCCTGCCAGATGAAATCTTTACCGGCAAAGGCTGAAACGAGCATCAGCAGAGTCGACCTGGGTAAATGAAAGTTGGTGATCATGGCATCTGTGACACAAAATCGGTGCCCAGGCAGGATAAATAGGTCAACCCAGCCGGAAAAAGGCTGCACTGTACCGGATAAAGCTGCTGCTTCGAGCATCCTCACCGTGCTGGTGCCCACAGCTATCACTTTTTTACCTTGTCTTTTGGTCTGATTGAGCAAAGCAGCCACTTCTGAGCTTAATTCTCCATACTCTCTATGAATCTTGTGCTGGCTAGGGTCATCAACTCTGATCGGGCGGAAGGTATCAAGCCCGATATGGAGAGTTATAAAAGCCAGTTGAACGCCTTTTTGCTGCAGCTCACTTAGTAATCTCGGCGCAAAATGCAGTCCGGCGGTGGGTGCTGCCACACTTCCGTTTATTTCAGCATAGACCGTTTGATACCGGTCTGCATCAGCCAGCGGAGTATGTATGTAAGGCGGCAACGGGACCCGACCTAATCCCTCAAGCAAGCTGTCGTCTGAGAAACGAATGAGCCTGATGCCATCGTCAGCCTGTTCCAGCACCTCAGCGTTTATTGCCTCATCAGCGGCACCAGTATCGCTTGATATTGTTATTTGTGTGCCAGTGGTGATTTTCCTACCCGGGCGGACCAGCGTTTCCCAGACGTTGTTGTCCAAGCGACGCAATAGCAGAATTTCGACATTTACGCTGCTATCGCTTTTCCGTCCCATGAGCCTAGCCGGAATAACACGGCTGTTGTTAAGAACCAGAGTATCCCCACTCTGAAGATAGCTAACGATCTCGTAAAAATAGCGGTGTTCTATGGAGACATCAGACCGATGAAGCACCATAAGACGAGATTTGTCTCGTGGTTCTACAGGTGTCTGAGCAATAAATTCAGGGGGCAAATGGTAATCAAAATCGCTTGTCTTCATCAGAAAAGACTTCTTATTTATTCAGGAAATACAAGACCACATTAACTATTATGGTTATCAGGAGGCTCAAGATAAGCAGGGTGACAATGGGAAAATAGAAGGAAAAACCGTCTCTCTTTATGAATATATCGCCGGGCAGTTTGCCAAAGAAGGGTATGTGCTGACTGAAAACCAGCATCAGCCCCAGGATTACTATGATGCCGCCGGCTATAAGCAAAATCTTGCCTATTACTTCCATACTATTAGCTCTTTGACGCTTCCTGCATCCGATAATAGCTGCTGAGGTTCGCTATAGCTTTAGCTGCTCGTTCCATGGTGGGGAAAACAGGTATCGATGCCTGCGTCAATCTTCGTTCTATTTCAAGGCGCTGCGAATCAGAAGCCCCGGGTGGTGAGACAACAACAATCGGCTTTTCCTGGTTGGCTCTGAAATCGACAAAAACAGTGTTTATGTCTTGCACCCACTCTAGGGGAAAATACTTTAAAAGTATCCCGGCGTCTTCTTGAATTATAACCAGATCTATGGCTGGGTCGGCGAGGACAACCCCAAGTGCCTCCCGTATAATAGACGGATTGCTGCCGCTCTGGCTTACGTCCACAGGGTTAAGCAGGATACTGCCTACCTGACCCAGGATACAGGTCAACTTATGCCTTGTCTCCGCAGATAGAGGTGGAATATGAAGTCCAAGCTCGGCACAAGCATCGCTGGATGAAACGGAAATGCCACCACCACCGTCTGCTAATCCACCGACTACGGCTATGCCGTTGCCACTGCCACTACCTCTCCACTGTCCGAGCTGCTGAAATATTAAAAGGGTATCGGCTAACTCCTCGACGCTTTTAACTTCAACAGCACCACACTGCCTCAGCGCTGCCGACCAAGTTGATGCAGGACTGGCTAAAGAGCCGGTATGAGACATGGCTGCTGTAGCGCCGACATCAGTCCTTCCGGCTTTCCACACGACTAAAGGCTTTAACCTAGCCGACTCTTTCATGGTCGTGAACAGGCGACGACCGTTTCTTGTCCCCTCGAGATAAGCGCCTATAATAGAAACTTTCGGGTCAGCAGCCATATATTCCATGAAATCGACGCTATCAAGGTCAATGCCGTTGCCAAAGCTGATTCCTTTGCTGTAGTTGATGCCCCTGGCAGCGCCAAGCTCAACCAGCTTTTCACCGATGCCGCCGCTTTGAGAGATGAAGCTTACTGAGCCAACTTTGCCTATTCTGCCGCCGGGTCCATAGGGCACATTACCATCCGGAGAATAAACGCCAATGCAGTTTGGCCCGATTATACGGAACCCTCCCCTTTGTGCTTTTTTTAACAAGTCTTCCTCGAGTTCATAGCCCGAAGCATCACCTGTTTCGCTGAAGCCAGCGGTGAAAAAATGAACAGCTTTTACCTTATTAGCGCAATCTTCCAGCAACTCGGGGACAGCTTCTCTGGGTATGGAAACAATGACATAGTCTACAATCCCCGGAATTTCCTTGATGCTGGTATAAACCTTCAGTCCCAGAAATTCGCCGCCTCTTGGATGAACCGGATAAACAGGGCCGCTGAAGCCAGCGTCTATAATTGCCTTCAACCACAGAGAGCCGACCTTAAATACGTTCTGTGAAACGCCGACGACAGCGATAGCTTCAGGATAGAAGATAGGCTCGAATTCTCGAAGTATTTCTTTTGGGGCCAATTCAACCTCGGAATTGATTTTAACTAAAAAGGCTGGGCGGTGCAAAGCACCACCCAGCCTTAGAGTGTCTCCCTGACTTTCTTTAGAATAGACCCATTACCTTGCCGGTCTTAACATCCACGTCCACCCTTCTAAAGGCAGGGTCGGAACTGGTGCCCGGCATTAGGCTGATGGTTCCGGCACAAGGGCAGAGGAATTTTGCCCCCGAATAGATCAAGACGTCACGGACAGGTAATGTCCAACCTTTGGGAGTGCCCTTAATAGCCGGGTCATGCGTCAGGCTCAGGTGTGTCTTGACCATCATGGTCATAAAGTCTGCATATTGTGGGTCATTCTCAAGCATTTTTGCCTTAGCTTCGGCATCAGGTGTCCATGACACACCGTCAGCTCCATAGACCACCTTGGCAATCTTTTCCACCCGCTCACGCAACTTGGTTTCCAGGGGATAAAGGAACTTAAAGTCATTCTTCTGGTTGCAGGCATCCATAACCGTATCGGCGAGCTCCAGAGCGCCATCGCCGCCATCTGCCCAGTGAGTGGACACAGCACAACGTGCTCCAGCTTCTTCTGCCGCCTTGCGCACCATTGCAATCTCATCCTTGGTGTCAGTATGGAAGGCATTAATACAAACCACAGGATTAATGCCAGCAGTTCTGATGGTATTAATGTGATGTATCATGTTGGACAGGCCCTTTTCCAGAGTCTTAAGGTCTTCCTTTGTATAAGCATCGGGCAAAGGTAGACCAGCTACTACTTTCGGCCCTCCGCCATGCATCTTGAGTGCCCTGATGGTGGTGGTGAGCACTGATACATGCGGTATAAGACCGCTTAAGCGGCATTTCACATTCCAGAATTTCTCGAAGCCTATATCCGCAGCGAAACCACTCTCGGTTACGTGGTAATCGAACATCTTCAGGCCAATGCGGTCGGCAATGATAGACGACTGACCCACAGCAATATTAGCGAATGGTCCGGCATGCACCATGCACGGCTGGTACTCAGCAGTGCACATCAGCGTGGGATTGATGGTGTTGCGCATCCATGCAGTCATGGCACCACCGACTTCCAGGTCTCCGGTGGTTACAGGGTTGCCCTTTTTGTCAAAGGCGACTGTGATCTTGCCCATTCTCTCACGCAGGTCTGCCAGGTCTCTTACAATAGAAAGCATGGCCATCAGCTCTGAGCTGACGGCGATGCCAAACTTCGACTGCATCAGGAAGCCATCCATGCGACCACCAATACCTATGATGATATTCCTCAGGCTCTGGGCGCAGAAGTCCAAAATCCAGCCCATTTCCACACGAGTCGGGTCTACATCCAGTCTACGCAGATTGCGCTTGGCAAGCTCAGCATCGTCGTAATTACGTTCGTGCTGCATTCTGGCAGTAAGCGCCACCATAGCTAGATTGTGGGCATTCATGATGTCGTTGATATCTCCGGTAAGACCCATTGAGAACTCGGTCATGGGAATGAGGAGCGCATTGCCACCGCCGGCAGCAGTCCCTTTGATGTTCATGGTGGGACCGCCTGATGGTTGGCGGAGACAACCACCTACGTTCTTGCCCCGTTTACCCAGACCTTCAATGAGACCCATCGAGGTAGTACTTTTCCCTTCACCTAATGGAGTGGGTGTGATGGCGGTTACCTCAATATACTTGCCATCCTGCTTCTCCTTGAGACGCTCGATTATTTTCAGGAAGTCGAGCCTGCACAGCCTCCCGTAGGGAATAATCTCATCTTTCTGCAATCCGAGTCTCTCCCGCCACTCATCGGGGGTTGGCATGTTCTTCTCAGCTGCCTCTGAAATCTGCCAGTCCTTCATCTTTACTGCATCATAAGCCATATAGTAGTATCCTCCTTCTTATTTAGTTTATTTTAAGCCTGTGCTGAATAGCCAAAGAAGTTAACAGTTTATGAGTATTATCCTTCTAGCCGGTTATACCTGCTTTAATCTCGGCTGCTTCCACCGTATTCATCAGCAACATGGTTACAGTCATCGGACCGACTCCACCGGGAACCGGAGTTATCGCCGATGCCTTTTCCTTGATGGCATCGAAGTCGACATCACCAACCAGGCGGAAACCCTTCTCTTTTGTCTTATCTTCTACGCGGTTAACGCCAACGTCGATAACCACGGCGCCATCTCTGACCATATCGGCGGTTATCGCCTTAGGAGCACCCATAGCAGCCACGACAATATCAGCCTGCCTGGAAAAATAGCCTATATCCTTGGTCCCGGTATGGCAGATGGTGATTGTGGCATTAGCCCCTTTCTTCTTCTGCATCAGGATAGCCGCCAGCGGCTTGCCTACAATATTGCTCCGGCCGCAGATAACGACATGCTTGCCGCTTGGGTCATTGCCGCTCCTGACCAACAACTCCTGAACTCCATGAGGAGTGCAGGGCAAAGGACAGGGTTCACCTCTGAGCGCCTTACCCACATTAACAGGATGGAAGCCATCTACATCTTTCTCTGGAGAGATAAAGTTAATCACCTTTTCGGTGTCAATGTGCTTGGGCAAAGGCAACTGTACCAATACACCATGAAATTTAGGGTCTTTATTAAGTTCATCGACTTTTTTCAGGACTTCTGCTTCTGGAGTATCTGCTGGTAGGCGAATTGTCTCCTCGTGCATTCCTATTTCCTCAGAGCCCTTAGCCTTAGCGGTAACATAGGAGATCGAGGCCGGGTCTTCTCCCACCAGCACCACAGCTAATGCCGGGATCACTCCCTTGTCTTTTAGCTTTTTCACTCTGCCCTTCAATTCCTCGCGAATCTCGGCAGCTACTTCAGTACCACTGATAATCTTTGCAGTCATTTCTCGTTTTTCCTCCTTCTTTTGAAGGCTGATTATTTTCGCTCAAATTCCTGGGCTGGATTCAATATGTATTACCTATATTTATCACCCCCAACTTATTTACTTTGCCCCTGATTTAGATTTGATTGTATTGAAAACGCCACAGCTTTCTCAATCATAACAGTAACCGAGAGTAAAACGACATATTCGAAAGGCAGCAAATGTCCTGAGTCCAAAACTGCTTAAGCTGGCTAACTATCTGTTGATGACTCAGTTTATACCGAAATTCTTCAATTGTTGATTTAGAAGCTGAAGCGCTAGCAACAGCCGCAATAGTAAGCCCATGGTCTAGAGAATAATAGACTAGGGTCGCTTGCAAGTAAATCTCCGAGCTTTGCTTGCCTTGCCGAAGCTAGATTATATCATGCACAAATACACGAAAGCAAGAGGCAAAATACTGTCTTTGAATAGAGCCTTTAGTTACTTTGCACTTTTCTTATGCTTCAACTTTTTAGCTCTCCAGAATTGACATGCTTCGCTCTCATCAGAGGCGACAGCTTCTACTCTAAATACTTTGATGAAGCCGCGTTCACTGAACTCTTTCTGGTAGGAATTGCTTTTTTGTAGCCTGTCAAGATATTTGGCAAACTCTAAATTAGTGCACTCCACACCCTCATCCGAACCTGATATGCCAGGTCCCACGGTAAAATCTTTAGCGAACGCACAGGTCTCACATATTTGTCGCATTCCACCCTCCTGATTGTCCTCTCGCATCTAACACTGTTAGGATAACGACCATGGAGAATATTTCCCCTCATTTACAGCCCTTATGCCATCTACAAGTTCGGAGCTTGCTGCCCTTTTAGGTATAAAACCGTGCGCCCCTGCCTGCTTGGCAACAAGCATGTTCTCTTCCTCATCATATTGGGTCAGGATCAAAACTCTTGTTAGCGGATATTCGCTGCTTATTCGCCTTGTTGCCTCTAGCCCACTCATGACAGGCATGACTATATCCATCAGCGCAACATTCGGAGAAAGTCGTTGCACCTGTTCAAGCGCATCCTGCCCATTCACAGCCTCACCTATCACTTCCATGTCCTTCTGCACTGTGAGAAGAGCACGTATCCCATGTCTGACCATTGTATGGTCATCTACTATGAGCACCTTAATCTTTCTGGGTCTGGTTGCCTCTTCAAGCAGGTTTTGAACTCGCGGCACTATCGAAGCCGGCTCTATCGGCTTGGTCATATAAGCTTCGCATTCAATTTGTATGCCCTCAAACCTTCTCCATCCTTTGATATGACGCTCTTCATGGCTGGCATCAATTACCACTAGCGGTATGTCCTTGTATTTTGGATGCTGCTTCAACCAGTTGTGCATTGCAAATGCTTGCCCGGCGGGAGCAAGAGTGCCCAACACAATAATGTCAGGATTTGCACCCATCACATCCTGAGCTTCTGCTCTATTTGATGCTGTTACCACTTGATAAGATTTAGCTTCAAATACCATCCGGAAGGCTTCCACGAAATCGAGTTCGTCATCTATAACCAGTATTTTTGCGCTGTTCCCCATCTTCCTTTACCTCCATAAGTAGCATTAATTCATTGATTAAATCCTGCATCCATTTTATTAAAGTGTCATCTCAGCGACTGACACCGGCCAATTCGGCTGCCTCCAGGATTTCAGGCACAATACCTTCATTACCTACAGCCATAACATGTACCCCGTGGCACAGTTTTTCCTCCCTCATTGCCTTTATCAGGCGAGCAGCAATCTCTATTCCCTTTTGAAGTCCCTTGCCTTTCTCCACAGCAGCAAGTTCGTCTATAATAGCCTGGCAGACAATTATTCCAGGTACATTTTCATTCATGTATCGAGCCATTCTGGCGGAAGCCAAAACTATAATTCCAGCCAGGATTTTCACATTAAACTGTGAGGCGTATTGCATGAACCGCCGAATACTTGCCAGGTCGAAGATGCCCTGAGTCTGAAAGAATTGCGCTCCCGCAGCAACCTTCTTGTCAAATTTAATAAGTTGAGGTTCGATGAAATCTGCTTCAGGATGAACTGAGGCACCAACACAAAATTTCGGAGCTTTCTTAAGTTCATTGCCTGCCATATCCGTTCCAGACTCCATAGTTCTTATCGCTTTCAATAACTGTATTGAATCTAGGTCAAAGACAGGCTTGGCTTCTCTATGGTCACCTACATCAATAGAATCACCCGTAAGACAAAGGACATTACGGACATCCCTGGAATATGCAAAAAGAAGATCAGCTTGGAGAGCAAGGCGATTTCTATCACGACAGGTTACTTGAAGAATGGGTTCCCCACCCAATTCTTTTACCAACAGACAGCCACCCAACGACGGAAAACGCATAACCGAACTCTGATGGTCAGTGACATTGATGGCATCAACTTTATCTTTTAGCAGGTCTATGTGGTGAATCAATTCTGACACATCTGCCCCTTTTGGTGGGCCAACTTCCGTCGTCACTAAGAACGTATCAGAATAGAGCTTCTCCTCAAACAATGAATTAGCCATCGCTTTCTCCTGCACCAACACTAACTTTTTTTACAAGCCTCTTTGGCCTTGGGACGGCGCGGAAATTTCTCGGCGGGTAATATCGGCGCATTTTCTCAAGTTGCTGCAGCCTTTCCAGTCGCTGATAGATGAGAATCCACGCGCACTCCATGTCTTTACTTGCTTCACATTTACCATTTTTGGTGCCGGCACAAGGCCCATTTAATATTCCCTTGGTGCACCTGGTAATAGGGCAAATGCCAGCAGTATCCTCCAGCCTGCAATCTCCACACGCAACGCACCGCTCATCCCAGACCCCCCACTCCTTAGCCATACCCATAAAAGAGGTATTAACACCAGGCAATACGGGCATATCTGGGAAACATTCAGCTATGGCTTGCACACCTATACCACAACCCAAGGAAAGAATGGCATCCACATCACTGACTTTATCAACAAGAAGGTCTATAAATTCAGGGTCACACTGCCTTTTCAAAATATACTCAGAAAAGATATGTGGCTCTTCTCCGCTTTTTGCCTGTATCAATCGTAATGAACAATGGAGAAAGGATACTTCACGTTCACCGCCAGCATCACAGACTGTCATACATGTACCACAGCCAAGAATCAACACCCTATGGTATGGAGCAATCATTTGCCTGATTGCTTCAAGAGGCTTCTGTTCCGCAACTATCAACTTTTCACCTCCTGCACTATTGTCGAGGTAAAATATAACCCGGTTATTTGTTCAACGAACTTATCCAGGTCCTGAGCAATATCTTCATTAGCAGAGCTCAACATAAAATCTCGTATTCGCTCAGGCTCAAGACCGATCTGAGCTAACGTCTTTCTAACCTTACCAACACGTTGACTAATCCACAACGCCGTATTCTCCCTAGCGCATTGTTCACCACATCCAGCAATGAAAACTCCTTCTGCGCCCATCTCAAAGGCATGCAACATATGTTCGGCCTCCACTTTTGCCACACACAAGACAGGCACTATCCAGATGCCAGCTTTAGCTTCCCGCCACAGGTTTGCCAGAGTGCCAGTACCAAAAAGTCCATACTGGCAGCAAAAACCGACGATGAACGGCTTGAATTTCGATTTCTCTGCGGACTTAAGTATATAATGTAGTTCGTCGGTTACCTGTCTCTGGTCATATGGCTTCCGCAGAACTATCGCTTTCGCCGGACATTCCGCAACACATATACCACAAGCCAGGCATTGCTCAACTGGTATCTGAACTGCACCGTTAACATCGAGGCGTGGAACATGATATGGGCAGACTCTTATACAATTCAGGCAAGTGGCACATTTATCTTGTGACACAATTTCAGCCCCCATACCACACCGAAGACACCTTCTTGCTTCATTAACAGCAGTTGACCAATCATAAACCGACTCCACCGCCTTGAAATCTTCTATTCTTGCTTCAGGCGGCAGAATCGGAGGTTCAAGCCGACCTATTTTTCTGATCATCTCTACAGTCTCAGGCAACAGATCACCTTGCAAATGTGACCGCATTTCCTTGTCAACTTGCGGATATCTATGCTGAAGATAATCATCAATACGAAAAGCTGCCAGCCTACCAGATGCCAAAGCTTCGGTTACGGTCGCCGGTCCAGTGACAGCATCACCACCAGCAAAAACTCCCACCCTATTTGTAGTAAGAGTGACTGGGTCAACATGAATAGTGCTCCCTCTGCCGATACGCAGACGGAAATCACTTGGAGCCTGAGGTGACTGTCCAATAGCTGTAATCAGTATGTCTACCTGCCTATTGAATTCGCTGCCTTTAATAGGTATAGGCTGCCGTCTACCGGTAGCATCAGGTTCGCCAAGCTCCATCTTTATACAACTTATACTTAACTGCCCATTACGCCTTTTTAATTTAACCGGCACCACCAAGAAGCGAATGTCAATCCCTTCTTCCAAGGCTTGCTCTATTTCTATCGGGTCTGCTGGCATTTCTGCCCGGCTGCGACGGTAGAGAATACTTACTTTGTGTGCGCCTAAGCGGAGAGCTGTACGCGCAGCATCAACTGCTACATTACCACCTCCCACTACAGCAACTTTCTTACCTAAAGATGGTTTGAGACCAAGATTCACCTCGCGGAGAAAAGTGGCACCATCTATTACACCGGGGCCATCCTCACCCTCTATGCCCATCCTAAGGCTTTGGTGAGCACCAATAGTTATAAAGATGGCTTTGTAACCCATGTCAGATAGCAGGTCTAATGAGACTACACGCGTATTTGTCCTTATTTCAACGCCCATCTGCATCAACCTTTGCACTTCTGTATTCAGTACTTCACGGGGAAGCCTATACTGTGGAATACCTACCCGAAGCATGCCACCTACACCAGAATGAGCTTCGAAGATAGTTACAGGATAACCCAATTTTCGTAAATAGTAGGCACAGGCCATCCCTGCTGGGCCAGAACCTACTATAGCTACCCTCTCACTATGCATAGTTTCTGCCTCAGCACGGATTCTTCTATCACCACCAAATTCAACTGCAAACCTCTTCAGCGCACGAATGGCAACAGGCTTGTCCACCTGGCTACGCCTGCAAGCATCCTCACATGGGTGAGTACAAACATAAGCACAAATAGAGGGGAACGGATTACCATCCCTTATCACTTGCAGAGCTTCCATAATCCTTCCCTGGGCAACTAAATCAACATATTCACGTATTTCCATATGTAACGGACATGCAGCTTGGCATGGTGGAACTAGGCTATGATCAAAAGAGAATTTTGTCATTTTATCGGGCTGATATTTATTGGCGCCTTTTGCTGTAGATGGATACATAGGCTCTTTCTGAACAGAAACTACTAAATCTACGAGAATAGTACATGGTTATAAATTAAGCGACAATAGGAAAACCTCTAAGAAAACATGGCTCGATCCCCAGAATTATTACTGGAATAACACTTGATTTTTGTTGGGAAGAATCTGGGGCAGAAGCGGCTTAAGATTAGCGGAGGAACTTCGCCCGGGTCATCACGCGGCTATAATTCCTTTGCGTATGGCAAACTTAATGAGGTCAGTTTTGTTATGGATGTTAATCTTATTCATTAAGTTACTTTTATACCACTCCACTGTTTTAGGACTGATGACCAGTATATCTGCTATTTCGCGAGCAGTGTACCCTTCGACAACAAGCTTAAGCACTTCTCTCTCTCTGTCTGTCAACTGATTATAAGGGTCTTTTTCCCCCTCTACAGTGGTTTTTTGCTGGTATTCTTGAACAAGCGCCTTTGCTGCCGAAGGCGACAGATAAGAATCTCCGCTATACACGGCTTGAATAGCTGAGGCAAGTTCTGAAAACGCCGCCATCTTAGTAACAAAACCACGAGCTCCTGCTTCGATAACAGGGACTACATAGTCGCTATCATCATATTGGGTTAGTGCCAACACTTTCGTCGCCGGGTGTTTCTTGCGTATTCTCCGTGTTGTTTCAAGCCCACCCATAATAGGCATTGACAGATCCATCAGTACCACATCTGGGGCAAGCTGTTCGACTTTTTCCAGTGCGTCCCTGCCATTCGTTGCCTCACCAACCACTTCTATATCGGCAACTAAACCTAGTAAAGCCCGGATTCCGTCTCTCACGAGAGTGTGATCATCAACTATCAAGACTTTTATCTTTTTCATCTACCTCACTCGCAGGGAGCGGGATATTCACCGTAACTTTGGTTCCTTGTCCCGGCCGGGATTCAATCTTACAATTACCTCCTGCCAACCTCACTCTCTCCTTCATGGTGAATAGACCCGCACCCCGACCGCTATGATCTACACGTGTAAGCTTGCTAACATTAAAACCTTTGCCGTCATCTTCGATTTTTAATACACATTTGGCGTTATCACACTCTAGCTTAATTACAGCATTTTTCGCACCTGAATGCTTCAAGATGTTCCCTATAAGTCCCTGAGCAACACGGAAAAGCGTTACTTCGGTCTCCGGGGGAAAACGCCCGTCTGTACCCAAAAATTCAGCAGTTACACCAACACCTTGAGTTTGAAGGGTATCTTTGGCATAGCGATGAATAGCTGCAGGCATTCCAAGCTCATCCAATAATGTGGGGCGGAGTTCCTTCATAAGCTTAACTATTTCATTGCCAGCATGAACTGTATAGGCATGTGTTGATCTAAGCCTTTCTATGATGTCTTTATCTACAATGCCCTTCATTTCAGCCATCCCCATAATTGCTTGCAGACTGAGAGTCAAGCTGGTAATAGCCTGGCTGGTCTCATCATGGAGCTCGCGAGCAATTCTCTTTCTTTCATCCTCTTGAGCAGTCAAAGCATGCCGAAGAAGAGCCTGGTACCTCCTCGCTGCACTTGCCAGACGGTCATAGAGTCTCGCCTGCTCAATTGCAATTCCTATCTGACAACCCATTGAGTTTAAAAGATAGATGTCATCCTCCCTGAATCGGCCTGGCATATGACTCGCCATGTTAATCACACCTACAACTTTTTCCTTCGCTTTCAATGGAACGCTGGCAAATCCCTTAAGTCCCTCAGTACTGATCAAATCCTTATGAACAACACGTGCGTCTTTTGAGATGTCCTCCACCAGGATAGGCTCCCCAGTTTTCACCACTCTGCCCGCTATCCCTTCTCCCGGAGCCATCTGCATTTTCTCAACATATTTGGCGGATAAACCACGAGAAACACGATAATGTAGCCTTTGTTTTTGTTCATCAAAAAGCAGAATACCCCCTATTTCACCATCGACAGACTCCAAGGCAATGTCTAGACATACATTTAAGATACTATTCAAATTCCGCAACCCGCTCGTAGCGCTTGAAATACGACTTAAAGCTTGAAGATAATGATGACGTCTCAGAACCTGATGCTCCATCTCTTTTTCTACAGTGACGTCTCGTCTTAACTCAGCGACAGCGCTTATGTTGCCGCGGCTATCTCTTAGTGGGTACATAACGATTCTAATGTGTTCGTTTGAGACAATGTCCGAGCTTATAGGATATCTGGGATGAACGATTACAACTGATTTACCGCTGTGTAATACTTTGTTTATAGGGCATAACCACAAGTGTGAGCTGCAAGGACTTCCTCTAGCCTCAAAGACATCGTAACACAGTCTGCCAACTGGAGAAGCGGCATGTCCACCCAACCTCTGCATGATAGCTAAGTTAACGAACTTTATATGATATTCATTGTCTACGATAAAAAGTTCGTCTTCCAGACTATTAACCAAGTCTTGCAGACTTAAGTCTAGAGCCTTATCTCCAGAGGCAAGTTGGGGCTTTGTCCTCCGCCCACCCATCTCTTCGTACCTCAATACTCATAAAATAAAGGAACGACGGATCTTTGTCAAGTAGGTTGCCAGTAATACATCAATCAAGATTTATTCTAAATCAGCAGAAAGCAACTAGCCGGCAATCAGGAAAGGTGATTTGTAGTATGCCCGGCTCATTCGATATATTGGCTCTATTGACTTTATACCGATTTCCAGGTATTCTGTTAACAAACTTAATAGCTGCGGTAGGGTGCCCAGGGGCAATCTTGGGCTTAATTGGAATGCAAGCCGGTGAAATCCCGGCACAGTCCCGCCTGCTGTAATAGTCAGAACATCGACCCTACTAGGTATGGCTACCTCCGCGGAGTAAGGGGGTGGGATTTATTATTTAGAATTAATCCCCTTGCTTGTTGGAGCATGGGGATTTTAATTTGCGATTGACGCAAAGGAGAAAAATAATGAGCCAACATAGCCCAAAATACTTCCTTATCCTGTTAGCACTAGCATTTCTTCTTTGCCCCAGTTGTGCTGCACAATCTACGCCGGGCAATATAGTTGACGGCCTTGGCAGAAGCGTAGCAATCGAAAAAACACCCCAACGAATAATCTCTCTATCACCGAGCAATACCGAAATCTTGTTCGCTCTCGGCCTGGGCGATAAAGTGGTCGGAGTTACTGAGTATTGTAATTATCCTCAGGCGGCTACAACTAAACTTAAAGTGGGGGGGTTCAGCACTGTCGACATAGAAAAGGTTGTCTCACTTGAGCCGGACCTGGTGCTGGCAACCAATATTCACAGCAAAACAGTCATACCTGCCCTGGAAGAACTTGGACTGACAGTTGTGGCTCTAACACCAACTTCCCTGCTTGAAGTGCTGGACAGCATAACATTGGTAGGTAAAATCACCGGACAAAATAAACAGGCTACGGAGATGGTCAGCAGCTTAAGGTCAAGGATTGAAGTTATAACTGACAAAACAGAAACCTTATCCTCAAAACAAAAACCGAGAGTATTTTATGTCACCTGGCATGACCCACTGATGACCGCCGGCACAGGAACTTTGGCTGATGATGTAATCCGCAGTGCCGGTGGACAAAACATCGCCTCTGATATCTCTGGCGACAAGACAATCGACCTGGAGACGGTCATTTACAGAGACCCACAGGTAATAGTAGCCTCCGTTGGCATGGGGACTGGAGAAGACCTGCCCTGGCAATATGTACAGACTGAGACCAGGTTGAAAAATACACAGGCGCTGCTAAATGACAGGATATATAAAATCGATGGCGACCTGATACACCGCCCAGGTCCCAGAATAGTAGAAGCCCTGGAACAAATGGCCTGCTTCATTCACCCTGAACTCTTCAAATAGCCGAAAAGAAACAAGCATGTACATCAGTGCTAGAGGTGTAAAGGCTGAACAAGAATGGCATTAGAATTGTTTAAGAATTCGAGCATATCAGAAACTGCAGCCATTTACCCAATCCACTGGCGTAGCCGAATTTATGCCATAGTCGGACTGGTCATACTTCTAGGAATAGTACTTATAGCGACTTTAGCCGTAGGCAGCACTGACATTCCCTTCGATAAGGTATGCGACGTTCTATTAGACAAACTACCGTTCGTCCATATCCAGGCAACCTGGCCAAGCAATATAGAAACAATCATTTTTGACATACGCCTGCCCCGGTTGCTTCTAGCCGGACTAGTCGGTGCCGCATTAGCCGTGGCCGGTACCACATACCAGGGACTTTTCCGCAATCCACTGGCTGACCCATACCTCATTGGCGTCGCCCAGGGTGCAGCATTAGGAGCCGTCATCGGTTTCATGCTACCCATAGCCTGGCAAGCTGCCAGCATTCCATTACTGGCATTCACTGGTGCTATTACAGCCGTAGCTGTAGTTTATTACATAGCCAGAGTCGGTAAAACCCTGCCTATGACAACCCTTATCCTAGCCGGTGTAGCCCTGGGCGCTTTCCTGGCTGCAATCACTTCTTACCTGATGATTGCATCGGGAGACAAATTGCACGGCATAATCTCCTGGCTGCTGGGCACATTCTCCCTGACCAGTTGGTGGCAGGTAGGCATGGTGGCACCTTATATACTCATCGGCACAATAGTCATCTGGCTTCATGCCCGACCTTTAAACGTAATGCAGCTCGACGAAGAACAAGCCCAACAGCTGGGCATCAACGTGGAACAGGTCAAGCTGACTTTGCTCGGGGCTGCAACCTTGATAACCGCCGCTGCGGTCTGTTTCTGTGGCATCATCGGCTTTGTCGGCATCATCGTCCCACATGCTGTTCGGCTTATCTGGGGTCCAGACCACCGTTTCCTCCTGCCTTTAGCCACCTTCGCCGGAGCTATTTTTTTAATTCTAGCTGATACCGCCGCCCGAACCATGCTGGCGCCTACAGAGATACCAGTAGGCGTAATAACCGCCTTTATAGGTGCTCCTTTCTTTCTTTATCTGCTGCGACAAAAAAAGAGGGCAATATTCTAAATGTTCAAACTGCGCTTGGATAACGTCAGCCTGGGCTATAACAAGCAAACAGTGCTCCATAACATCAGCCTTGAAGCTAAGCCTGGAGAAATGCTGGGCATCATAGGTCCTAACGGTTCCGGCAAATCAACGGTAATCAAAGGAATAACCCAACTGATTAAGCCGAGCTCAGGACACATCTTCCTCGATGGCAAGAACATAGCCGACATGAGTCACCGGGATTTAGCTCAACTGGTGGCTGTTGTCCCTCAAAATCCAACCTTACCTGAACTATTCACTGCCCTAGAGGTGGTGCTTATGGGGCGCACTCCGCATCTAGGGCTACTGCGCTATGAAGGAGAACATGACCTGGCTATAGTACAAAAGACCATGAAAGCGACCCAAACGCTTGCTTATGCTGAACGCAGGGTGGGCGAGCTGTCAGGAGGCGAAAGACAACGCCTGACCATTGCCCGCGCCTTAGCTCAGGAACCAAAAATAATACTTATGGATGAACCCACCGCCAATTTAGATATTAATTATCAGATAGAAACCCTGGATTTAGCCCGCCAGTTATGTCGAGAGCAAGGGCTAATTGTTGTGGTGACGCTTCATGACCTGAACCTGGCATCTCAGTATTGCGACCGCCTGATAATGCTTAGTGATGGAAGAGTTTACTGCCACGGAACTCCTGAATCGGTGATAAATGCAAAAACTATCAAGGAGGTTTACGGAGCCGAAGTCTACGTCTATCCCCACCCGATTAATGATTTGCCCGCCACCCTTATCGTGTCTGACAAAGATAAATAAGTGCTTGAAAAATCATGGAAATAGTAATAATCCTGCTCATAGCTCTTGCCCTTGACCTTATCCTTGGTGAGCCATCAAACACCTGGCATCCCATAGCCTGGATGGGCAAACTAATTTCTCTGGAGACAAAGCTGGCTCCAAAAAAAGACAGGGCCCGGCAGCTTACCTACGGCATCGGCATGGTTTTAATAACGCTTGGGCTGACTGTCACCGCCATTTACTTTCTGCTATCCCTCCTGAGTGAGTTTAATCTCATAGTTTACGTCATTATCGCCGGGTTCTTGCTGAAATTCAGTTTTTCCTTACGCGGACTCAGGCAAGCCATTGACACAGTTAAAAAGCTTATAGCTAAAAATAATTTGGACCAGGCACGCCTGCGCTTGCAATCTCTGGTCAGCCGTGACACTACCAAACTCGACAAGAAGCAGGTTATATCAGCCACAGTAGAATCAGCAGCCGAAAATATATGCGATAGTTTTGTAGCCCCTCTATTTTACTTTTTCCTCTTCGGCGTGCCCGGAGCCATAGGTTACCGTGTAATAAACACCTTCGATTCTATGGTGGGGTACCATGGGCAATGGGAATATCTGGGCAAGTTTGCCGCTAGACTGGACGATATCGTTAATTTCATCCCGGCACGGATTGCCTCCCTGATAATAGTGGTGGCTTCTCTTATATGCCGAAAAAATGCCTCGCAAGCCTGGCACATCATGATTCGCGACCACAAAAAAACAGAAAGTCCCAACGCCGGCTGGACGATGAGCGCCATCGCCGGTGCCCTGGGAATACAACTGGAAAAAATCGACAATTACCGACTTGGTGATAACCAGTACCCGCTATCACTTGACACGATTAACGCTTCTCGACAAATCATTTTTGTAACAGCCATTATCTGGTGCCTGATATCTATCTTTGCCGAGGTGATATATTTTGTTGTTACCTAGACCAGCTATAAATAAGATCTCACCCTGCGTTCACGGCGGCATAGACCATGAAGAGTTAGCCAGGCTTGGTATCTCATCAGAGACCGTGCTCGACTTCAGCGTTAGCTGTAATCCATTCGGGCCACCACCCGGCATAAAAGAAGCTTTAGCCGATACATCGATAGCATGCTATCCTGACACCGAAGCCGGTGAATTAAAGCAGTTGCTGGCTCAAAAGCTAAATATATCTCAAGACAGGCTAATCATAGGCAGCGGTTCCACCGAGCTAATCAGGCTTGTAACTACTGCCTACCTGGACTCCGATGACTTAGTCCTTATTCCGCAACCGACCTATGGTGAATACGAAACTGCCTGCCACCTCGCCAATGCCTGCGTATTGAAACAGCCAGTCCTCAAGGAGCCGAATTTCCAGCCGGATATAAAGGAATTTGCAAACTTACTCCAGAAGCACCGACCTAAAGCCGTTTTTCTGTGTAACCCCAATAACCCTACCGGGCAATACATGTCCAAAGGAAAATTTATACAGATTATGTCAAGTACGCAGGACAGCCTGGTCATACTCGATGAAGCCTACATCGCCTTCACCCAGAACGCCTGGACATCTCTGGATTTAATAGACCATAATAATTTAATTATCCTCCGTTCAATGACCAAGGACTATGCCCTGGCCGGACTGCGCCTCGGCTACGCTATAGCCGCCGAGCCAATCATTTCCGTTCTGAAACGTGTCCGCCCGCCATGGAACGTCAATGCCCCGGCACAGGAAGCCGGCGTCTTTGCCTTAAATGCTGATAATTATCTTGAGGAGTGTCATAACAACATCCGTGCAGCCAAAGATTTCCTGATAAAAGAACTGGAGGGCATTGGACTATCGCCGCTACCATCGCAGACCAATTTCTTCCTGGTCAGAGTCGGCAATGCCACAGCCTTCAGGCAAGCCATATTAAAGAAAGGCATATTAGTTCGTGACTGTACCTCTTTCGGTTTGCCCCAGTACATACGCCTGGCACCACGCACCCTGCCCGAATGCCAGAAGCTAATCGAGGCTGTAAAAGAAATTGGAGTCATAAGCCATGCCGGCTAAAACCCTGATGATACAGGGCACAGCTTCATCTGCAGGTAAGAGCGTAATCACAGCCGGATTATGCCGAATTTTCCGGCAAGACGGCCTCAAAGTCGCCCCGTTCAAAGCACAGAACATGGCTTTAAATTCCTTCGTTACCAGGGAAGGCGGTGAAATCGGACGTGCTCAGGCAGTACAGGCTGAGGCAGCCGGCATCGAGCCTTCCGTCCATATGAATCCTGTGCTGCTTAAACCCGAAGCCGATAACCGCTCACAGGTAATCGTTTTAGGGAAAGTGGCTAAAAACATGGAGGCCAGTCAATATTACAGCTATACCCCCAACCTGCTGAAGATAATCAAGAACTCTCTAGGTCATCTACTGTCTACCTATGATATCGTGGTTATTGAAGGAGCTGGCAGCCCGGCAGAAATAAACCTCAAAGACAGAGAAATAGTCAATATGAGAATAGCCGGAATGGTAAATGCTCCCGTTCTGCTGGTAGGCGATATTGACCGCGGCGGCGTTTTCGCTTCAATCATCGGCACGCTGGAACTGCTGACCAGCCAAGAGCGCGACCTTATCAAAGGCTTCATCATCAACAAATTTCGCGGTGACCTCCAACTGCTGAAGCCAGGGCTGGATATCCTGGAGAAACGCACCGGCAAACCTGTTCTGGGAGTCATTCCCTATTTTCGCGACATGGGTATCGCTCAAGAGGACTCGGTCTATCTCGACGAAAGACAAACAGACTCGGCTAACGGCACTGTCGATGTGGCTGTTATACGCCTGCCCCATATCTCCAACTACGACGATTTCGACCCGCTTGAAGAGCAGGGCTGTGCCGTCCGCTATGTGAGCACTGTACCTGAGTTGGGCAGTCCAGACCTGCTCATTCTGCCCGGAACCAAAAGCACCATCGCCGATTTAATTAAATTGCAACAACAAGGGCTGGCACAGGCTATTGTCCACCTGGCACAGTCAGGCATCCCGGTAATAGGTATTTGCGGCGGCTACCAGATGCTGGGTAAAAGCATACATGACCCTGATAAAGTCGAATCCAGGCACGACAGCATCAATGGGCTTGGCTTGCTCAATAGCACAACCATCTTTCACAATGACAAAACGACCACACAGGTTAAAGCCCGTGTTTATGCCGACAAAGGCTTGCTGAAAGGGCTTAAAGGCATGGAGGTCACTGGCTACGAGATTCATATGGGGCAGACCAGAAGCCAGCGCTGCCAGCCGATACTCCAGGTCTTCGAAACGCCACAGGGTAAAGTCGATTACTTCGATGGCATTGTCGGCAGCAACGGACTTATATTTGGCACCTACATCCACGGCTTATTTCACAATGGCGAATTCACACGCCGACTTCTGAGCAGGCTGCGACAGCTCAGGAGATTGCCCGAAGCCCCAACAGTATCGATAAACAAACAGGAAATATATGATAAACTAGCCGATATAATCAGGAGCAACCTCGATATGTCACAGGTCTATAAAATCGCTCTGGGGAGGAATCATGGTTGAAAAAAACTCCAAAGGTCTTGTCCATGTTTACACCGGCGACGGTAAAGGCAAGACCACTGCCGCTCTAGGTCTGGCGATGAGAGCCGCGGGACAGGGTATGAAGGTGACCTTCATCCAGTTCTTAAAAGGGCTACCCTGCGGCGAGCATTTCTTCGTAAAGCAGTACAACCCCTTCGAGATAGTCCAGATAAGCGTCGGCGATAGCTTTAAAAAATCCAAGGAGCAATCAAGCCAGGAGGCTCATCAAACATTAGCCTACGCCGAGCAAGAGATACTCAGCGGGAAGTATGACATGGTCATACTCGACGAGATTTTTATCGCCATCAGCCAGGGCTTGATAACCGTCAAGCAGGTGCTGGACATACTTGATTCAAAGCCTGCCTCAGTTGAACTGGTTCTGACCGGTCGGAAGGCGCCACCGGAGATAATACAGCGGGCTGATTTAGTCACCGAAATGCTCATGATTAAACATCCCCTCACCGAGGGTACAGATGCCAGGCGCGGCATCGAATATTAACAGGCAAGGAGCTTAAACAATGACCACTTCCTTAGACACAATACTTAAAGAAATCAAGCCGCTGGATAGCTCAGCGATGGCAGCTGCGCAGAGCCGCCAGAACAGTCTGACCAAGCCGCACGGCAGCCTGGGCAGGTTGGAAGAGCTGTCGATTCAAATTGCCGGAATCAAGGGCGAAGCCACACCTAAATTGGAACATAAGTCCATAATCATCATGGCTGCTGACCACGGCGTCGCTGCCGAAACGGTCAGCCTCTATCCTCAGGAAGTAACCCGCCAGATGGTCCTCAACTTCCTCAAAGGCGGTGCCGCCATAAATGTCATGGCCGAACAGATAGGCGCCCGGGTTATAATAGTAGATATGGGAGTCAAAGGCGGCTTCCAACCGCTGCCCGGGTTATTATGTAAAATGATAGACTTCGGCACCCAGAACATAACACAGGGACCGGCGATGACACGCCAGCAAGCCATTGACGCCATAGAAGCCGGCATCCAGACGGTCGAAGCCGAGATGGCTAAGAGAGTCGATATCATCGGCGCTGGAGATATGGGCATCGGCAATACCACCGCCAGCAGCGCCATCTTCGCCGCCATCAGCGGCAAACAGCCCAGGAAAATCACCGGCCGGGGCACCGGCATCGGCGATAAACAGCTCGCCCATAAAATCAAGGTCATAGAAAGAGCCCTATCGATTAACAAGCCTAATCCCAAGGACCCGATAGACATCTTGTCCAAGGTCGGCGGCTTCGAAATCGGCGGGCTGGTTGGAGTTATGCTTGCCGGCGCTGCCTACAGAATCCCTGTGGTCATCGACGGCTTCATCTCCGGGACTGCCGCCCTCATCGCCATCGGCTTATCACCACAAGCCAGAGATTACCTCATCTCCGCCCATCTCTCGGCAGAGGCAGGACATGAGCTGCTGCTACAGTTTCTGGGACTGAAACCATTGCTAAATCTTAATATGCGACTTGGCGAAGGCACCGGCGCTGTCCTGGGCATCTCACTGGCTGAAGCCTCCGTCAGAACTCTGAGCCAGATGGCTACATTTGCTCAGGCCGGCGTCTCCGAAGCCAGACCGCTCGAACCACAATAAGGAGAATAAATTTGGGTTTCTGGGAAGCAATCCAATTCTTGACCATATTCCCCACACCACTACGGCACAAGGCCACAGCTAAGACCTCGGGCCAATCACTGACCTATTTCCCGCTGGTCGGCTTGATTCTCGGCGTCGTCCTGCTTGGCCTTTACTATGGCTTGAGTTTTATCCTGCCCTCTTCCGTGGTAAACGCACTGCTCATCATAACTCTGGTCATACTGACCGGCGCCCACCATCTCGATGGCTTCATCGACACCTGCGACGGCGTTATCGCCGGCAAGTCCAAAAAGGAACGGATGGACATAATGTCGGACAGCAAAGTCGGCGCCTTCGGCATCGTCGGCGCCATTCTCCTGCTGCTGCTCAAATATGTCTCCCTCTCCGCAGCGCCGATATTGCCAGCCCTGCTGCTCATGCCCACTTTGAGCCGCTGGGTGATGGTCTCCATCATCTTCACCTTCCCCTATGCCAAACACTCCGGCATGGGACTTGCCTTCAAACGGGGTGCCACCTGGCAGAGACTGACCATAGCCACCGTCATAGCTTTGATTGTCGCCGTAGCCCTGCTGAAGCTGTGGGGTCTGGTGCTCATGGCAGCCCTGTGGCTTGTTGCATTCGGCATAGCCAGCTACTTCCGTTCCCGTCTGGGCGGGCTTACCGGCGATAACTACGGAGCCATCAACGAGATAGCCGAGGTTCTGGTGCTTCTACTACTCATCTTGATTGGGAGGTTTCAATGACTGAATATGCAGCTTCATGGAGCGGTGGCAAGGACAGTTGCTTTGCCTGCTGGAAAGCGATTTCCCAGGGCTTAAAGGTCAGCCATCTGCTCAACTTTATAAACACGGACTCAACCAGAGCTATGTCTCACGGCTTGGACCGCAAACTCATAGCTCTACAGGCACAGGCTATGGCTCTGCCCATACTTCAGCAAAAAGTCACCTGGGAGACCTACGAAGCCGGGTTCAAAGAAGCATTAGCCGAGCTTAAGCTCAAAGGCATAACTGGCTTGATAACCGGCGATATATATCTGCAGGAACACAAGGACTGGATAGACCGGGTCTGTGGCGAATCAGGAGTGAAGGCAATACTGCCCCTGTGGGGGATGGCCAGCGCCCGTCTTCTGACCGACTTCATCGATGCTGGATTCAAAGCCATTGTTGTCAGCGTAAAAACCGAGTTCTTCGGCAAGGAATGGCTGGGCAGGCAGGTGGATGGCAAACTGGCTTCCGAGCTTAAAGCGCTGGCGGCGAAATCAAAAATCGACGTCTGCGGCGAAGCCGGAGAGTTCCACACTTTTGTATATGACGGACCGGCGTTCAAGAAGCCCGTAAAAATAGGTAAATCTGTTCCCATATCCAGGGACAACCACTGGACATTAGATATACAGGAGTACAGCCTTGGCAACCCCTCCTGTCATTCTGAGAGAGCAAAGCGACCGAAGAATCCAAATCTCCATCACTCTGAGCACTTCTTGCCCTGTCATTCTGAGATCTTCCCGTCCTGTCATTCTGAGCGCAGCGAAGAATCTCAACCACAGTAAAACAAATGAACGCTATTTCGGAGCACAACAATGGCTAAACAAATCATCCTTCTACTCGGCGGCGCCCGCAGCGGCAAAAGCCATTATGCCCAGCAACTGGCTAAAGAGCTCAGCAACAAAGTCCTCTTCGTCGCCACCGGCGAGGCGCTCGATGAAGAAATGCAGGCTCGCATTGCCGAACACAAAAAAGACCGTCCCCAAAACTGGCACACTCTGGAGCTATCAACAGGCATCGGCAGAGGAATAGAGAAAGGAATCGGCGATGCCGGGTTGGTAATCATAGACTGCCTCACCCTGCTCATCTCCAACCTGCTACATGACGAGCCTGACTACCCGGAAGCTGAAAAAAGGGTGCTTTCTGAAATAAACCAGCTTATCGCCGTCATGGACAGGCTCGATGCCAGCTTCGTCATCGTTTCCAACGAGGTCGGCATGGGACTGGTACCTGAAACTAAGCTCGGCCGCATCTACCGCGACCTGCTGGGCAAAGCCAACCAGCTACTCGCCAGCCACGCCACCGAAGTTTATCTCATGGTCGCCTGCCTGCCGGTCCAGGTAAAAGGACAGATTTAGGACATTGCCCCGGGCGAAGGGTAACAAAACGATGAATCGTTACCTGCGTATTTGAAAAAAGTGTAGTGATAGCAAATAAGGCTCTTTGGTTCTGAGAAAAAGTACGTTTGACAGTGCCAACCGATTAGCCTAAAGTTTCTAAAAGATTGGGCGAATAAGCAAGTGTTTACTCTCCGGCTGGACATAGATTTTGACCTGTTTCGATGTGGGTTGAAGGACAAGATTCTAAGTTCACCAATGCGGAGTTTACCCGAACTCATTATTCAACTTGTTGTTGAGCAATTTGACAAGCAACTTAGGAATTTTGTCGCTTCTGGAGAGATACTTCGTTTCAAAATAGGCTTCAACCCTGGCCCTTCGCGGTTTGCCAAAGGCTTGTCTCTAAGTCGCGAATATATGCTAATAGGGTCGCCGGATTCACATCTGCCATCGAGATACAGGTATCCACCTCAACCTTCAATAATTCATCTTCCCTGGTTCCTAAAGGATTTACCCAGGCAATCGGTGGTTGAATTGGGATGGTTTGAGTTCACGATTATAGTTAGGCATAACGATTCTCCTGTAATTCACTTAGAGAAGCCCGTTAATTTGATTTGCCCGAAACCACTCGAGGTTAAGAGCAAGCATCTAAAAACGGTTTCCCGTTACATAATTCGCATGGGGTATTGGGGACATATAGGACTTCCTGTTGAAGTTCTTACTTCTATCGGCGATGACCTTGTTCCGTCGTGTCAATGTCACCCTGATTACCTGGCGGCATATATAGATGACCGGATTATCAGGTTCATATGTAAGGTTTGTGGCAAGTCTTATTTCTGCGAATGTTTCAGAACAGCCTTGGAGAAGCACTATTTGAAAGCAGTTGAGGAGAAAAATCCTTATGCAGAAAGCGGTTGGGCTCACAAGTTTATAGCTTCATATCAGAAATCTAAGTTCCGAAGCGGTATTTGCCATCTTTGCCGTGATATTCCCTCTGAACTTTTCTATTGCCACCCGATGTATGGTAGTAATGTGAAGGTTCACTATGGCCCTTACATTAAACGAATAGCCATCGAGAAAAATATCGACGAGCATGAAGCCGAAAATGAAATACGTGACCTACTGGGCATTCCGCACATTGGCGAGGGCTGGGTATCTGAAAGGGAACTGCTGAATATGGTGAAGGACATTTTTCCCAAGAATGAAATTGTCCATCAAGCAAGTCCAGAATGGTTAGGTAGACAACGACTAGACATCTTTGTACCTGAACTCCGGTTGGCAATTGAATATCAGGGACGCCAACATTATGACCCTATCCCATTTTTTGGTGGCGAGGATGGTTTTCAACAAACACAGGAACGTGACAAATTGAAAGCAAGCCTTTGCTCTGAAAACGCTGTTACCATGGTCTACTTTCGCTACGATGAAATGCTTACGAAAGAATTTGTAGAGACACGTATAAAAAGAACATTGGATTCTAAGTTGGCCAGCTATCATTGAAAACGGACGAAATACCAGTAAAACCCGAGTTTACTTTTTGGCTTGATTGTGCAGATGCAGCTTGTGTCGCAAATTGCCTTAAGGCTAATAGGAGTATAAAATCATTGCTGTGAATAGTAGGCTTGTCTTCAACAACGAAGTATTACCTAAAAGTGTGGAAATGCTAAGAAAAAATAACCTCGCTTGGGTTAATTGGCAAGCATTAAAAAGGGGGAGGTGGCATGAAGTAAAATGAAACATGTATATGTTTTTGGGGCCGGAGCATCTGCAGCATCTGCCAATACCCCACTAGGAAGGGACTTAGTCTGGAACTATCCGTTGGATTGTGGGCGACTTCTTCCATATAATGACAATGGGAGTCCAGATCTTCAAGAGGAGAATGAAAGATTCTCCAATTATCGTGAATTCCTTAAATTAGCTGCATCAATTTATCCAGAATACGAATTTCTTCTTAAAGAATGGGATGAGAGAGGCGATATGGTTTTCGATACACGTGGCATACTGAATAAAAGGCTACGGAACAAAAGGCGTTACGTTGATGAAATCCTGATGATGTTACAACAAAATGGAGATATCAAGGGGGTAGAACTCGTTAGAAGGTTAATTTTTGAGCACTTAGCAGAGTCCAGCATTGGCCATGAAAACCTTCTATACAAGAGATTCATAGACAGAGTTTTGAAGAGCAATCACCCAGGCCAAGTTGCAATACTTTCTTTCAATTTCGACGTTCTTTTACACGAAGACTTTGATGCAAATGTCTACTTTGATTATTTGCTTAAATTTGATTGGATTGACGATAAGCGTAAAAAATTCTATGCACAAAACAACCCCATAAAACTTATCAAACTTAACGGGTCTATCGATTGGGGGATTTGTCCTTCCTGTAATCATCTACATCTGTATTATCCTTTCATGTTCAAGAATTTTTTCGATAATAAGAGGTGTTCTGAAAATTGTGGCGAATCTGTCCAACCTTTCATAATTATTCCGTATGAACCATACCCCAAGATGATTCAGCCTCTTTGGTCTTCAGCAGAGAAGGAATTGAAAACAGCGAACATAGTCACAGTAATCGGTTATTCGTTTCCAGAATATGATCGCAAGGTGGTGAATTTATTTTCCCGTTCACTGGGGATGCACACCAAATTGCAGGTTGTTGACTGTTACGGCCGTAAAAAAAATGAAGACATCAAGCGAAGAGCCATCATAATGAAATGTAAACGACTATTTCCAATGCTGAAGCAGGAAATTGACATCCATTTGGATGGCTTTCAGTGTTACTTGAATAATCACACTACATGACGTTTAGTGCAGTTCCGGGCTGAATCAGCTCCTCTATTTCGTCATATCAATAATGGCTCTGCCGGCGTACTTTCCTTCCTCCAGCTCCTCAAGTACCTGGCTGATTTCCGATAAGCCGGCAACTCTACTTACGTGAGTTTTGACTTTTCCATCGGCTGCCAGTTGAACCAATTCTCTCATTTCCTCCACTGTACCCACCGCCGACGCCATTATGAGCAGGTCCCTGGCTAACAGCTCCACCGGAGTCATCGATATTGTTCCTTCGCTCACCGCGGGCATTCCTACGCCCACGAATACTCCTCCACGTTTCAACAACTTTAATCCAAGCTCAAAGCCGGCTATTTTGGGTGAAAATACGATGCTGGCGTACACGCCACCAAACTTCTCCTTGACGAATTCGACTGCTTCGCTTACATCCACGGCATAATCAGCACCCAGATTCTTCACAAACTCTATTTTTTCTTTGCCCACATCAACTCCGACTACTTTATACCCGAACGCCCTGGCTACCTGCACTCCATAGTGCCCAAGCCCACCCGCCGCGCCAATAATGGCTACCGGCTTGCCTGGTACAACATCGAATTTGATAAGCTTTTTGACGGCGCTATAGGCTGTTAATCCTCCGCATGCCAGTGGAACCTCCCTGTCGCTTATTTCCTCAGGCAGCTTTACTAATGACTTCGCCCAGACCGAAATGTAATCGGCATAGGCACCGATAATGCCCTTAGCCTGCTTGCAGAGCCTGGGTCTGCCACTAAGGCAATATTCACAAGCGCCACACCAGTATCCTCCGCCTGAGCCACCGAGACCCAATATAACCCTATCGCCTTTCTGTATATATTTCTCCGCTCCAGGACCCAGCTCCTCGACTATTCCTATGCCTTCATGACCCATCGGAATTGGGAATGGTCGGACAAAGGCAGGCCAATCTCCCTTAACCAGATGTAAATCCGAGTGGCAAACACCTGCAGTGGTAATCTTGACTAGGACTTCTTCGTGCCCGGGGGAAGGTTTAGGTACGTCTTTTATAACCAGTTTGCCATCGGCTAATATAACTGTACGCATATTCCTTTACCTCCTATACATCATCAAATTGTGAAGTGCAATTCCGGAGTGAATCAGTCCCCGGTTGAACTCTCAGAGTCGAAATCGAAATGAAATCTATGGAGGAACCGGTGCACGACCGGGGCAAGCAGGATGGCAATGGCAACAAGAAAGATTATTCCGGAAAACAGCGCATAGAATGAGGCAAACAGCTTGCCGGCATCGGTTTGTAGCTGATTCAGGGGCCCCATGCCACCGAGAATCATGGCGGCATTAACCGTAGAATCAATCCAGGATAAGCCTTCTAACTCATGGTAGCCGACAATGCCAATCCCCAGCGAAACGATGACAATACCCAGAGCGATAAAAACATGCCAGCCAACGCGGAGAAAAAATGCAGCTCTGGGAATTACAGGCTGCCGGAAATGCTCGTATATCACCTTACTCTCCGTATCTTACACCACGTCAGGCATGAATCTGTCGAGCGAGACCGGATACAAAGTCAGTCAGTGAAAACGTAGCCGCCCTTCTTGAGATAGGAATAGAATGTTAGAATGGTGGAGACAATCGCCATATACATCAGCGTGGCAAGCAACCAGTCAGGGCCAATTCCAAAAACGGCTACCACCAGCGGCGCCAGCCAGAACCAGAAGTTGACCTTAGCCACACCTGTGGGAGTAGGAAACTCTATGTTGCGACTCCGACGTTTCCATAGAAATGTGCCTATGCCTGCAAACACCGCAACTCCTCCGGCAAGAGCCAGTACCGCGTATGGATAGGGATTGAAAGGCATCAGGTGGTCTGTCCTTGCGAACAACCCCACTACTATGGCTAGAATCAGGCTGGGCATAAATAGTATCTCGTCAGCCACCATGTCGAAAATAGACCCACCCAGGCTTGACTGCCCGAGTCTGCGAGCCAGCAAGCCGTCCAGTCCGTCGGTAGCCGCAGCAATAAGAATTAAAATACCTGCCGCCAGGAACTCTCCCTGCCACAAGAGCCAGAAAATAACACACGCCATCACCACACGCACCGCAGTCACAACGTTTGGTACATTGAGGTCCAACCTCAATTCCTGTTCCGGTGTCCTTTTACCTACTCGCTTCGACTTCATAAACGTAGACGCTCCTTCCTGCCTGTTACGAGAAGGCAGAATAGCACGGCGTACAGATACCTGTCAATCATAAGCAGCACGCTAATCGCCGTGCGGATAAATGAAGAGCCTATACAATCAGCTGAATGTTAATATATACGTCTGCCATAGACGATGGTATAATGTCAACCATCAAAGGCTACTAACAGGCCTAGAGGGGGAATGTCATGGATGATAGAGTCGCAATATTCATAGACGGAAGCAATCTATATCACGGTCTACGCAGTAACTTCGGACGCCACAACCTCAACTTTGCTGAGTTCGCCAGCAAGCTATGTGGCTCCAGGCGCTTGTTCCGAACATATTACTACAATGTCTTACAGGACCCGGCTCAAAGGCCCGACAGCTATCGAGACCAACAGGAGTTCCTCGATAACCTGCGCAAGACGCCATATCTGGAGATCAGATTGGGGGGCACCAAGGTGGCACAGGGTGTCCCTGTTGAGAAAGGCATAGATATTATGCTGGCTACAGACCTGCTATATTTTGCCTGGAACGACTTCTATGATGTGGCAGTCCTCGTCAGCGGTGATTCTGATTTTGCCTATGCCCTTCAAGCTGTAAAGAACATGGGTAAGCATGTCGAGGTGGCCTACTTTGAAGGCGGGGCATCCAAGGACCTCTTAAATGTAGCCGATAACCGATATCTGCTAAACCGGAGCTTTTTCAGTGGCGTGTGGACACAGAAACGTTATACCTATCGCAGGAGAGTGATTCCAGAGGTTCAGAAGCAGGGCACTCCGAATAGCGAATAAGCTCTCGTTTGATGTCGACAAAAGGTGATTTGGCGACTATAATAGATGTAACAGATGAAATCCATCCGCCGGAATGAACGCCCTACCATGAAATTAGCCATCGGTCGAGGGATTTGCCTGACCCTGGTTTGCATGCTTGTACTTCTAGGTTTCGCATCCCTGATTGCGAGCCCTGTTCTAGCACAACCTGTTATCACCACCTCACCACTTCTACCACAAGGTCAGATGGGAGGCGCTTACTATACGTCGCTGCAAGCTGTGGGAGGTACTCCACCTTACGCATGGACTATTATAACTGGAGGTTTACCGACAGGGTTAGGTCTCGATGCCACAGGTACTGTTTCAGGTACACCAGCAATAGCCGGCACCTTCAATTTTACCGCCCGGGTTACCGATGGAACATTAGCCACTGACACGCGAGCATTTGTTCTCACCATTATCCAACCTCCACTCACATTCATTACAACAACTCTGGCACAGGCAAAGGAGGGTGAGAGCTATAACGCTACGATAGGTGTCAGCGGCGGAACATCACCATACACCTGGTCAATAATGAGCGGTACATTACCTACAGGACTAATGCTAAATGCAAGCGTAGGCTACATCTCAGGTATTCCAGCCAAAGGCAGTGCCGGCAGCTATAGTTTTGTAGTTGAAGCCAAAGATAGCTCAACCCCAGCTATAACGGGGCAACAGAGCTTTAGTATCATAGTGGAAAAGGGAGGCTATGAGGCTACAGTTACCATCGGCAACGGACTTAAAGTCGGCCAGACGAAAGTATACGTAGGAGCAACCCCCACGGTCACGCTGCGAGGCGGTGAGTCCACAAAAATCAGCCTCGATTTAGGTGCGGTAAGAACTATAAGCGTCGACCCTACTGTGCAGCATCCGACCGATTCCGGTATCAGGTTCAAAGCTGAGGTAGATAAAATAACAGTTACCGAGTATTCATATGATGCCATATTTCCCTATTACACCGAGTATTCTATCGAGCTCAAAACGGAGCCTTCTAAAATTGGTCAAATATCAGGCGCAGGCTGGTATAAGGAAGGCTATGTCTTGAAAAATCTTGCCCCTGACCAGGTTAATGACCCCGACGCCCAGGGCACGCAGTACCGCTTCGCTTACTGGAAACTACCTACGGGCGAGACAGTTCCCGGTAGAGAGCTAAGCCTGACCGTTAATGCAGCCGGAACCTGTACTGCTTACTATGACACCTATTACAGACTGACCCTGACATCACCTTACGGTGAAGCAGAGGGCAGTGATTGGTACAAGTCTGGCAGCACAGCCGAATGGAGCATGACAGATGCGCAGGTTCGTATGTCTGGAATTATCGGCGTCTTCGGCGGCAAGTTAAACGCCGTTAAATCCAGCGGCTCTACGCCCATGGATGCCCCCAAGACAATAACTATAGACTGGGAACCCGACTACACTATGCCGTTCGTCATGATACCGGCAACAATTATCCTGCTTATACTGGGCGGCTACGGCTTATACCTCTTGCTGCGCAGCCTGCAACCAAAACCAGCACCGCCACCTCCACCTTACTATCCATACATGCCCCCTCCACCTCCCCAACCCATACCACCACCTCAAACCACAGTGGTTATGATAGGCGGAGACAAGCCAAAACTGGGACCGGCGACAACCAGAGAGCAGCTCATGGAAAAGTTCGGTGAGCTTCTACAGATGTATGAAGAAGAGATAAAGTCCACACCATCAGGTACAGCGTTGCCTCAAGCTAAAACCGTTAAAGAGGATAGACAGCTAAAAGCACCAACACCACCAACTGCAGAGGAAGTAGAGGAGGCAGAAGCCGCAAGTGAAGAGGCACCCACAACATGTAACTTTACCGCGAAAAAGCCATTGAGAATAGTATCCAGTCAGTGGAAACAGCTAGAAACCAGGACTATAACTCCACCAGCCAGTGGCAAAAAGGCAACCGAAGGTATGACCGGTCTGGCTATCACCTGGAGACGATATATATACCAGGAGTGGGAAATACTCAACTGCTGGCTGCCACGCAAGCACAAAGAACCTCACGAAGGCAGCGTAGAAATAGTATACAGCCTGATTAACACGATAACTGAAGAAAGCACCTATGCGCCCGGTCAGGAATTCACACCACCTGCACCTCACTATACTGATGGCATGCCGCTAATTGAGGTGACAGACACAGAGATTGTTCCCCCCGACAAGCTACCCCACGAAACCATGTCATGAGAAACCGCAAATAGACCCCTACTCACTCGAAGAGGAAATTTAGAGTAATAGCAAAACTGTGTTATTCTTCGGTCGTTTAGCTCCCCCAGAACGACAGGAGGCTAATATCTGCTAATAACAGGAAAAAGTCGATGAAAAATCCCACTTTTAATATCCTGAGGCTCGGACTTGGTCTGGCATTAGCTATAATCATCTGCCTCATAATACCAGCCAAACCACCTTTAGCTAACGCCGGGACGATGAAATGGAGCGTTGTAGGCACTCCAAGCAGCACAGGTAACGTTATCGTCAGTCCATCTGAGATAAACGACATCGCAGTCGGCGTTGATGGCAGAACCTTCTATGCGATAGATATTTCTAACAGCAAAATCTACAGGTCATTGAATTCAGGCGTTACCTGGGATGACCTGTCCAGCCATCTGGCAAATGTTGGCGCCACCCTGCCCGCATGGAACGTGGCAATGGCGCCGGATAACCCGAACTTCGTAGCGGTGGTCACCAGCAATGGGGGCTTGCCCGGCGGGGTATTCATATCAACCAATGGCGGCGCTAACTGGCAGAACACCAACTGCCCCGCAGCCAGTAGTATAAGTGCCATTGCCATCTCGCCGAATTATGGCAGCTATGACATAGCCATCGGCACACGAACCGGAGCTGGTGGCGGAGACATCTATGTTTTCAAGGCGGTTGGCATCGGCAGTTGGGCATCTCAGGGATTCAGCGGCGATACACTGGCGGCGAAATTTTCCCCAAATTATCGAGCCGATTCCAGCCTGGTGACTGTCTCAACCCATGTCGCCGGCACCTACATCAATCTTGGTACTCACGACATAGCAGCTAACACCACCAACTGGGGCGCCTGGGGTCCGGTGGAGGTTACCACCGCAGGTGCTGGCACCTCTCCCAACGTAGCTCAAGTCATAACTGCTGACCTAGAACTGCCCGCCGACTTCTCAGGACAGGCTCCGAGCCTGCGCCGCATGTATGTCAGCCTGGATGCACCGACAGCAAATGCCGGTATCTACCGCTTCGACAACACCGTCGGCTATCTACTGATGCCGACTCCGGCACCTTTGAGAATTTCCAGCATTGCCTATTACGGTAACTATGCTTCTGGCAAGCTGCTGGCTGGCGAAGTTCGCGGCAATGCCACTACAGCCGCAGGGGTAACATGGTTCACTGACGCTACTGCTAGCTGCCCGGGAACCTGCTGGTATCAAGCTCAAAAGGCGCCGACTGGAGGCGGTAACTCAGGTTTTGCCAATGCCCAGGTAATCTGGAGCCCTGACGGCAGCCGGGCATACTGCGCCACCAGTTCTGCCCCACTCAATAATCCGGCAAGCTGGCCCGGCGCTTATTTGACCGGCACTCCACTGGATGAATCGGCATTATCTCTAAGCCCTGATAACGGCAGAACATGGAATCAGCTCAGCCTGATAGACACCGAGATAAGTTTTCTCTCCGATGTGGCAATTACTCCGACTTCAGATGTCATATACCTGGCATCTATCAATAACCGCGGCGGGATAAACAACTTCGACAGCATCTGGCAGACAACAGGATCGCCTACAGGACAGATATGGGAACGGGTACTGTGTCTACTGTCAACAAGTAACGACCTGATAATGCGCACCAGCAACTTCGGTAATGACCCGACTATATACTTCGCCTCGCGATTAACAAGTGATTTAAGGCAATCTCTGGATGGAGGTCAGACCTGGGATAGCATTCTGCCGGGGGCTAATGTAGCCGATTTTGTCGTCACCGGAATTAATGATGTGTCTCACATTTATGTCCTGGATAACAATTACGTCCGCCACGGGGTCAGCAACGTCCAGACATGGCAATGGTCACCAAGCGCAGCCACAACTTTAAACACCGGACATAGCATCACCGCTACACCAACAGGCGCTGTTGTAGTCGGCGATGCCGCTGAAGGCATGGTGGCATACTCACTGGATGGCGGCGTTTCGTTCCAGCGAACCACTTCTATCCCGGCGCCTGGACAGATGCATATAATCGCCGATTACCGATTCCGGGATGCCCTAATAATCTATGCTGCCAGCGACAGCGCTGGAAGCGACATTTATAACTGGGTCACAGACTCAAACTTCGGCTGGACAGCCATGGGAGCACCGGGGCTAAATTTCTACGGGCTGGCTCAGCTTGGGACATTCTATGGTGCCTGGTCAAACGGAGGTAACACTGCAGTTGCCCGCACGCTGGAACAGGAACAGCTTGGTCCGCCGTATATCGAGTGGGACAGCGTGAGCGTGGGATTAGCCCCGAGAGTTGTTTTTACCAGAGAGCCCGTCTCTTTGAAAATATCAGCCGGCATTAACCTGTGGGCAATTGACGACAGGCCCTACACTGCCACCACAGGGCAATTGTGGAATTTCTATGACTGCTTTTCTCCAAGCCCTCAATATACGCCACCACCTCCGCCAAGTCGGGAGGTGCTATTCCAGGCTCCAACACCAGCTTCACCGGTGATAGATGAGGTAATACCCGTATACCTTGATACCGGAGATATTGGGGACATAGTGTTCAAATGGAAACACCCGACGGTAGCCATAGAATATGAGCTCTGGCTGGCCGAAGATGAAGGTTTCAGTCAAATAACATCTCAACAAACTATAAAGCCAGGGAATCCACAGTCACCGAGATGGGAATTGCCCGATACGGTCAGTTTAGAAAAAGGTAAGAAATACTACTGGGAAATAAGGGTCAGCCAGGCAGCGACCGGTGAAACGGGAGAGGGACAATGGTCTAAAATAATGTCATTCAGCATCGCAACACCTGATGCGGAAAAGACTCCTCAACCTGGCACCACACCGGCAGCCCCACCAAACGGTAGCGCAGAAGAATCCGAACCTCTACCATGGATATTAGATATTCCTATTTGGGCATATATTGCCATAGCCTTCTTGCTAGTTGTCTTACCTGTTGCTGTCTTCCTCGCCGGCAGAATAAAGAGGTAGTTCCAGGCTTCATCTCCACGCCAAAGCAACCCGATTGAGACATCCTGAATACTAAACCCTAAATGCTCCGCAATACCAAAATCCGAATTCTCCAAGTTAAAAAAACAGTTTTAGGTCATCAGTATTTTGGGCTTTGAATTTGTTTAGAGCTTGGAAATTCGGATTTAGGATTTCGGTGGATGTAGTGCTACAATAAATATCAAGTTTTCCCAACACGGACATGCTATGCCCTTAGAGAACATAATTGTAAAAGGAGCTCGAGAGCACAATCTCAGGAATATAGACGTAACTATACCTCGAGACAAGCTGGTGGTCATCACCGGCGTTTCAGGCTCGGGTAAAAGCTCTTTGGCTTTCGATACAATTTACGCCGAAGGGCAGCGCCGTTACGTGGAATCGCTGTCTGCTTATGCTCGACAGTTCCTGGGACGGATGGAAAAGCCCGATGTAGACTACATCGAAGGCTTGAGCCCGGCTATCTCAATCGACCAAAGAGGCCCATCGCGCAATCCCCGCTCCACGGTAGGCACAGTGACCGAGATTTATGATTATTTGCGACTGCTTTTCGCTCGCGTCGGCCATCCCCATTGCCCCAAATGTGGGCGCGAAATATCTAAACAAACAGTACAACAGATTGTGGACGCAGTACAAGGAATGCCAACCGGCAGCCGGACCATGATTCTAGCACCACTAATTAGAGACAGGAAAGGCGAGCATCAATTAATATTTGACGATTTGCGCAAAGCGGGATTTGTCCGGGTTCGTGTTGATGGATATATACGCGACCTTTCCGAAGAATTCGAACTAGATAAGAACAAGAAACACACTATTGAAGTCGTGGTCGACCGACTTCAGATAGGTGAAGCCGAGAACAATCGCATTGCTGACTCAGTAGAAACAGCGCTGAAGCTTGGAGCCGGAGTTGTCCTCATCTCCATTATAGATGGAGAAGAATTGCTGTTCTCCGAGCACTTCGCCTGTGTCCATTGCGGCATCAGTCTCGGTGAAATCGCCCCTCGAACCTTCAGCTTTAACAGCCCCCACGGAGCCTGCCCAGCATGCAGCGGACTCGGTGTAAAGCTGGAGATAGACCCCGACCTGCTTATACCAAATAAAGACCTGAGCTTGGCGCAAGGAGCTATCCGCGCCTGGGGATGGTTTGCCTGGCATGCCAGCGAGCTCCATGACCTGACGCACCGTTACGGTTTCTCGCTTAACACGCCGGTAAACAAGCTCGACAAAGAACACCTCAAGCTCGTCCTCTACGGTGAAGATGGAGAGCTGGTGAAATACCGAAATCGCTACGGCCGTGTAAGAGAGTATTTTACCAACTACGAAGGGGCAATCCCCTATTTAGAGCGGATTTATCGCGATACCGAATCCAGCAATACCCGTGCTGACATCGAACGGCACATGGCTTCTTATCCCTGCCCGGCCTGTAATGGAAAGCGGCTTAAACCCGAATCTTTAGCCATTACCATAGATGGCATGAATATAATTGAAGTGACGGAGCTATCAGCTTCGGAAACGCTACACTGGATGAATCTGCTTAATAGCGACCATGGCAAACCACGCCTTACTACACAGGAACTGAAGATAGCCCATCAAATACTGAAAGAGATAAACACCCGTCTTGGCTTCCTTATAGATATCGGACTGGGCTACCTGACCCTAGCCCGTCCATCGGCAACTTTGAGTGGTGGTGAAGCCCAGAGAATCCGCCTGGCTACTCAAATCGGCAGCGGCCTCATGGGCGTACTCTACATCTGTGACGAGCCTACAATCGGCCTGCATCCAGCTGACATTCATCGCCTAATAGAAACGATGAAACGGCTGCGGGACCTCGGCAATACGATTCTCATTGTAGAACATGACGAAGCCATGATGCGAGCGTCTGACTATATCGTTGACATGGGACCTGGAGCAGGAGAACACGGCGGCAAGATAGTAGCCACTGGAACATTGACCGACATCATGAGCTGCCTCAAATCGATAACCGGTCAATACCTCAGCAGAGTAAAACAAATCCCGCTGCCACAAGGACGCCGCCCCGGCTCAGGCAAAGAACTAATAGTTAAAGGCGCCCGCGAAAACAATTTGAAAAATATCGATGTCGCCGTACCTTTGAGCAAATTCGTCTGCATCAGCGGCGTATCAGGTAGCGGCAAGAGCACACTTGTAAACGAGGTCTTGTACAAAAAACTGGCGCAAATATTCTATAAGGCAAAAGATAGACCTGGAAAATGTGATGGCATCGTCGGAATTGAACACATTGACAAAGTTGTCGATATTGACCAATCGCCTATCGGTCGCACTCCGCGCAGTAATCCAGCCACCTATACCGGTATTTTTACCCCAATTCGCGAACTATTCGCCACTGTGCCTGAAGCCCGTGTGCGTGGCTACAAACCAGGACGGTTCTCATTCAATGCCAAAGGCGGCCGTTGCGAAGCCTGTCAAGGAGAAGGCTATATTCAGATAGGGATGCAGTTCCTTCCCGATGTTACCGTGCCCTGCGAGGTGTGCAAGGGCAAGCGCTACAACCGCGAGGCTCTGGAGATTTACTTCAAAGGCAAGAACGTAGCTGATATTCTAGATATGAGCGTGGATGAAGCTATAACCTTCTTCGAACATTTCCCCAGGGTGAGAAATAAACTGGAGACGTTGCGCGATGTCGGTTTAGGCTACATACGCCTGGGGCAACCAGCACCCACTCTATCCGGTGGCGAAGCTCAACGGGTCAAGCTTGCCACCGAATTGTCTCGCCGCTCCACAGGCAAGACCCTTTATATCCTCGATGAACCTACTACCGGCCTGGCTTTTGCCGATATAGCCTGCTTGCTCCAGGTACTTCAGCGGCTTGTAGACGCCGGAAACACAGTGGTAATAATTGAGCACCACGTGGACGTAATGAAAAACGCCGACTTCATAATAGACCTCGGACCCGGAGCTGGTGATGAAGGCGGCTATATTATAGCTACCGGCACACCTGAAGAGGTAGCTCAAATAGATAACTCATTCACCGGCCAGTATCTGAGAAATGCGCTAGGAAAACAACACAAAGAGTACTCTTTAGCTACACAATAGCTGCTTGTCCAGTTATTAAAAAACTACTCAGAGGCTTGCTGTATCTCCTCCGCCACGAGATTCTGGCGCGCATATTTGTAGAGCTCAATAATTGTGGCTGTCAAAGGTACAATCAGTATTATTCCCCACAAGCCGGCAATATAAGCGCCCAAGGGAAGTAAAACCAGAATCATAGCCGGATGTATACGCATGTAACTCCCATGAATCCTGGGGACAAGCAAAATATTTTCCAATAGTTGAACAGCAAGGTAGACAACAGCTACCCAGATTGCCTTCTCTGGAGCTATAGCGAGAACAACAATAACACCAACTGCACCACCAATCCACGGCCCTAATATGGGAACAAACTCCATTAACCCCTGAAAAGCCGCAAGGGCTGGGGCAAGCGTTATTCCTAAAGCCGCTAAACCGATAAAGCTCAAAACACCAACGACAGCAGAAAGCATTAGCTGGGCGCGAATCCATCGCCCCAACATCTTGTCTATGACACCTACAACACCTCTGACATATTTAGCCACCGGTGGTGCAAAAGCAGAATAAAAGCTGCTGCTTAGTTTTTCCCAATCTTTTAAGATGTAGAAAAGAAACACAGGCAAGGCAACAAAACCGAGTATAAAGCCGAAGGTGCTCGATATATATGAAATGCCCTTCCCGAAGGCACTCTTCATAGCATCACCCAATGTCGTACCTGCATCCTGCAAGCTGGATCCTACCTGCTGTTGGGTTTCAGGCGGAAGCCACTGTTGAAAACTATTAAACCAATTATGGAGAGTCTGTAAGCCTTGAGAAAAATACTGAGGTGCATTCTTAATTAAAATTGAGAAGGAACCCACCACACCTGTAACGATATAGAAAGTGAATAAGCCAACAACCACCAGGGTTACTATGAAGATAAGTGCTATCAAAGAGGTGCGCCTGGCTGACGACCACTTGCCTTGAACAGGCAATTTATTCTCAAGCCATGAAATAACAGGATGCAAGAGATAAGCCAGCACCAGACCGCAAACAAAGGGCAGTAGAACACTCCAAAATACGGCGAGCAGCAAGAAGACCACGACGATGCCCAACACAAAAAATATCACGCGCCGGTTTCTTCTGAAGACACTAACTTCTGTATCCAAGTTCCACCTCTCATATGAGCCTGTTTGCCAGGCTCATGACTAAAGCTATAGCCTACTCGTTTATGACTACCGCATCTTTGCCTGAGCTTTTTTAGTGATCTCAGCAGCAGTCTCTCTCACTTTACCGGCAGCTTCCGCTGCTCTTTCTCGAGCCAATTCAGCCTTCTCTTTCAGCAATTGCCTCGTTTCCTCACCGGGCCGCGGGGCAAAGAGAAACCCTATAGCTAAACCGAGGACTGCTCCCACAGCCAGCCCGATAACAAAGCCACTACCTCTATCGCTGTCACTCATCTCTACCTCCTTCCTGTCCCTTTCTGAAAAATCTACTGACCATATCAACACCTTGACTGATACCTCGAATCAAAGACGTCAATTGAACCACAGGCTTGACTACCTCATCCCTCACTGCCGAAGAAACCTCATGTATAGTCTCTGAAGTAGCCTCTATTGAGTTCATTACAGACCTCGTCTTATTATACAAAAGATAGGCTAGAATAGCAGCGAAGATGACCACCCCCGTTATCACCAACCCCGAGATACAGATAACCAGGTCTCTAAACCAAGCAATATCCATAAACATCACCCCCCTTTTTCATGTTTTTCAGCTTAAGCCTTTGATTTCCTCTCTCTGAGCCAAAGGGCCACTCCTGTTGCCATCAATGCCCAGGTAGCAATGAGAAACTCTGCCTGCAAGCCTGTAATGAGGTTTTTGCTCACTAAAACAGAGGTGTAAGGAGGGAAGAAATACACGAAAGCGGCAAGGAGATAGAACTTCCATCCCCAACCTCTGGCTAGTCCCCAACCAGCCAATGCACAGGCAGCCACCTGAACACCCAGTACAAAAAAGCTCTCCCAAAACCCACCAAGGGCTATAAACCCTTGTATTTGGACGCTCTCCCAACTCCATCCACCAGCAAAGACATAATTTAGCATCCACTGAGCTTCAAGTATGCCAAATCCAGCGCCGGATACAGCACCGGCAACAAGACCCAATCTAGGTTCGATGTCTCTGCCATTACACCACCAGTAGACAACCACAGGCACCAGTTTAAAACCCTCTCGAACCAGCCCAAAAAGGTATATCGATGGTATGCTTGTCAGCAAAGACCATTGCACTAGAGTTTCCTGGCTCCAGAAGTAGCCATACAGCGACGAAATCCCAAACCTGAGAGGAAATGCTGCAACTGTAAGCGCAATAGGTGCCAGGATAGCACCTCCAGCGAGAACTGCCCAAAGCCATGGCCTGGTAAACAACGGCGGACGATAACAAGCAAGCCAGATTGCACCAAAAACTACCGCTAACCCAATACCCAAAACACTAGGGCTATAAAAAAATCCTTCGCCTGATAAAAATTCCAGCATTTGCTCTATCATAAATCCTCCACATATAGCTCCATTATATCTCGGCGCGCTTTTTGTTAATTTATGTCAACACGGCTATTCGACAAGGGCTAGAACAACCACAGACTTCTCCTAAACCAAACTGGCAAAAATCAAAACAACTATAGCCATTTTTGCGCCTCGCTCTCATAATAAACGACCATATCTTCATTTTGCAAGGACACTAATTCCTGTGATTGCACGGGCACGAAACCCGTTTCGCCAGGCAAAGCGGGCGATGGCTTCTTGAAATTATCGTATATAAAATAAGCTCCCAGCACCAAGAATGCAATGATTACCAAACCAAGACATCCAGTAAGCCACGGGTCGGACTTCTGCTTTGGTTTCACTCCCTCCTCTCCACCCCCTACAGGACCGCCTACAGGTTGTTGATAAGCTGCCTGCTGTTTCGGGAAAGGCTTTACCCTCTGCGGCGTTGGCCAAAAGAGGCTCTGGCGACATCCCGGACAATTTACCAATGTAGCATCAACAAGAGCACCGCAATGCGGACAATTGTATTGGAACTTCTGACCACAAACCTGGCAGAATTCCTGACCTATAAAATTCTGCGCTCCACATGCGGGACAGGGGAAAATTTGCTGCATTCTATTACCATCCTTCGATTAAACTAGAGCGATGCTAAAAACCCGCCAACTCAACACCGTAACATGACAGCCAGTCTTCATTTTAACTCGCCAAAGCTTATACTTCAAGCCAGATGACTCAGTGGCGGTGAATCACTTTACACAGCTACAACCATACAGTATACTCTAATCTTAATCTCTCGCTAGCCACAACTTATGGAAAGGTGTTGATTTATGTCAATAAAAGTCGTAACTGATAGTTGCTCCGATATCACACAAGAGGAAGCTAAAAAATTAGGCATTACTGTAGTACCAGCATATCTACGTTTTGGTAACGAGGTCTATCGAGACGGAGTCGATATCGACTGCGACCAATTCTACCACAAAATGGCAAGCAGCTCGATCCATCCATCTACAGCAGCACCATCACCGGGAGACTTCGCCAAAGTATATGAAGAGATAACCAGAGAAACCAACGAGATTGTCTCTATACATGTTACCAGCAAACACAGTGCCATATGTGATTCAGCCCTGGTCGGCAAGGAGATTGCGGAAGCGAAAGGTGCTAAGATTGAAGTCATCGACTCTCGCGGTGTAACGATGTGGCAAGGTCTTGTCGCCATAGTTGCAGCTCACACTGCCAAAGCCGGCTGTAGCTTACAACAGGTCATAGATAAAGCACACGAGACCATTAATCAACTGCGCGCCCTGGCGCTTCTAGACACTCTAAGATATGCAGTCAAAGGCGGACGTCTCGGTAAGACAATCTTTGCCATAGAATCAAAGCTTAACGTGAAACCATTAATAACTCTTCATAATGGCGAAGTCCGTCCAGCGGGATTAACACGCACCCGAGCCAAAGGGATAGACCGACTACGCGAATTCATAGCATCATCAATCATAGATGATTTGGCTATCGTCCACAGCAATACACCAGATGATGCCAGAACACTCGCCGATTATGCACGTTCTCTCTTCCCCAACATAGCACCACGAATATCAAGACTTGGTCCCGCGCTGGGAGTGCACGGTGGCCCCGGAGCTCTGGTCGCAATCGTCAAGCGAGCCAAATAAAGCTCGCCCGCTAAGGCTATTAAACGTCGCAATGGCTCAGACTCAATGTCCACCTCTCAGCCATTGCTCTATTTCTCTAGCCAGTTTCTCACTCTCTTCCACGGTCAGACTAAGGTTACCTTCAAGCTTACTGATATACCCATCGATCTCAGAGAAATTGCTTCTAAGCTGAGCTATTCCCTTATTCTGCCTTGCCACCTTCTCATCGATATCTACAAAATCTATATTCAACTCAAGTCGCCTGCTAAAAAATTCTATAAGTTTCTTACATGCCTGTGGGTCCTCAACTGCCAATAGATAAAAAGGTATTGGCACCCAAAGGCTGGCCCCCTCAATACTCCTCTTCCTGGCTGCCCAGAGAAGAAATGAGCTAAAGGTCGGTCTTTGGTCATCTTGAGTTTCATAATCCATATCGCTAGCAAGTTCATAATAGCTCAACCTGCTCTTCATCTCAGCCGAGTTGACTACAGACAGCAACATCCGTGGCATGGTATGAGCAACAGTAGAAACCATGCCTCCAACAGTGTATATTTCCTTCACCTTACAGTATTTCTCAGCTATATCCAGCACCAAACTCAGAAATCCATACCACTCGTACCGCGGCACATCGCTCTTAAAGACAACTAGACTCTCTTCGGGGCAACAGTAGAATTTGCTTTCCGGGAACTGGGCTACATCATCCTCTACTGAAACTCCACCGAGCGGAAAAAAGCTTTCAGGACAGATCTCGGCAAACTCTAGCCCTTTCAGTTTTCTGCACAGGTAGTCAGCAACCTTTGTCCCGACTTTTCCGACGTCTTGATTCCAGGCTACCACCAAAGACGAGCTCTCTAACTTGGGCTTATCAAAGAGTTTAAACGACTGTCCTTCGCGCAAAACTAATCTCTCCCCGGCTCTTTTTTAAATAACCTGTCGATTTCTTGCAGGATTTTTTTCTTGTCCTCTTCCGTTATGGGTTCTGGTTCGCTAGGCTTGGCATAAGTCACATACTTCAATTTATCAAGTTGTTCTCTTATCTCCGAAGGAAGTCTGTCATACACACTATCAATTTCACTCTCGCTTTGCTGAACAAGAGCGTCGATTTCATCCATCGAAACCTCAATTCCCAGAGCGGTGCTCAACACTTCGAGCACAGACTTGGACCCTTTGGGATATGGAATAGGAAAGCCATGGATATAGATTGGTACCTCACCCATCACACAGATAGCCTCCAGTCCCCTTTTTCTGGCAACACCCAGTAGCAGCCCGTTTAATCCGGTAATATTTCCTTGCCCATCCCTGCCCTCTATATTCGACATTAGCACTGTATTCTCATAGCTCTTTACTTCATCAATCAAGTCTTCCCTATTAGGCACCACCCAGACTCTCGACCTGGCAGTGTGATGAATAGGTGCCACAGCTGCTCCTGACGTATAAACTCTGCGACACCCGAATTTAAGTGCCACGTCTATAACAAGATTAGCCATTCTGTAAGCTTTTATTCCTTCAGCATAAGTTTTTGTCCCATCAGCAGGTTGTTCTTCTCCGATAAAGAACATCACATCCTTTTTCCCTATCTTCTTAAAATAGAATTTGTTGCTGGGGAACTCCAAATCTTTCAATTCACCTCCCCTGATTAAAACCCTTCTGGGATAGAAGAACTCCCATGATTCTACCTCGCCGAATTCTTCCGCCGCTATCGCCCTTCTTAAAATATCAACTGCTATGATTCCAATGTTTCCGATTCCCGGCCAACAGGCTATCAAAATCGGGTTATTCAACTTCGGTTCTTTATAAAATATAACACCCATCACTACCTCTCTTTATGTGCCCGTGCCTATACTTGATAAGTATAACACACAGATTGAACAACTTTAACCCAACTATATGACTGACCAAAAATCAAATTGCAACTGGACGAGCAGAAGATACTACTGAAAAGGTAGCTATAAGAAAAGGCCAGGTTAGAACTATGATAAACTAAAGTGGCAAGAGACAATAAAGAGGAGGGCAATCTGTTGTTCAAAGGGATACACGTATTCAGGGTGAAACCGAGGCAAGAATTGCTTGGTGAGATAACTAGTTATTGTCGGGAACATGAAATTCAATCGGGGATAGTCATCGGTATCATAGGTTCGATTGAAAATGCCCAACTCAATTTTTTAAAAGCGCTCCCTGGCAAATATGAAAGCGTAGATTACCACGGTCCGTTAGAAATCGTTTGCGCCCAGGGGTCGATAGCACTTAAGGATGATACTCCCATTATCCACATACACATACAACTTTCAGGACAGGATACCTGCTCCGGCGGTCATCTTGCCAGGGCGACTGTATTTTCCACAGCCGAGGTGACCATAGGAGAGCTAGATTACCAGCTTCGCCGGCAGACGGATAGCTACACAGGACTGAACGAGCTGCTGGATTAAAAAGAGGCGGCGCAATGACAACCGCTTTTTTGAAACAGGTCATTCCATAGACCTTATGAACTAATGTTGATGCTTCGGGCATGGCAAAGAAAGCCAGTACTTCCACACATATGGTAAGCAAAAAGTGCGTCAAATAGAGTATAATAATGGGCTACTTCAGATTTAACAAATGCACCGGCAAACAGGGAACCACAAATTTGAACAGTATCTTTGAGCAACTAGACCCCATCTTCAAGCCTAAATCGATTGCCATATTAGGCGCCTCCGATACTGCGGGTAAATGGGGCTATCTAATGGTGGAAAGACCGCTGAACACAGGATTCAGCGGAGCCATATATCCAGTTAATCCGAATAAAAAAGAAATCCTGGGTCTCCGGTCTTATCGTAGTGTCCTGGATATTCCAGCACAGGTTGACCTCGCAGTGATGACAGCTCCTGCTCCTGCTGTCCCTGAGCTCATGCGCCAGTGTTCACAGAAAGGGGTAAAAGGAGCAATCCTGATACCTGGCGGATTTGCCGAGGCTGGGAGTGAAGGAAAAGTGCTCGAAGATGAGGTGGTAAGAATAGCCAGAGCAGGAAAAATACGGTTTGTAGGGCCAAATTGCATGGGAATATGGAGCGCCGCAGGCAACCTAAATCTTTGTTTTCCCCAATCGCCTAAACCGGGAGCCATAGCCTTTGTCTCTCAGAGCGGAACTTTCGGCGGATATCTATCCGAAATAGCCAATGCCAAAGGATATGGGCTGAGCAAGTTCATAAGCATCGGAAATCAAGCGAATATCACAGCCTCCGAATATCTGGAATATCTGGCCGAAGACGATGACACAAAAGTTATTGTTTTTTACATGGAAGGATTTAAAGACGGCAAGAGATTCTTCGAGCTAGCCAAACAAGTGATAAAAATAAAACCAATCGTGATTTACAAAGGCGGCAGCACAGGTGCCGGTGCCAGAGCCACATTATCCCATACTGCCTCACTGGCTGGTTCTGAAGACATATTTGAAAGCATGTGCCAACAGGTGGGTCTCATAAGAGCTAGAGAAGCCTTACACGCATTTGAGATTGCCGAGGCACTTGTAGAACAACCTTTGCCCGGAGGAAGAAGCGTAGCCATAATGGGAAGTGGCGGGCAGGGTGTCGTCACTACCGATGCCTGTGCATCTCTAGGGCTTGAGGTGCCCGAGTTCGATGACGAGACCAAGAGAAGCCTGCAGAAGATTTTACCACCCCACGCACCACCAGCCAGGAATCCGGTTGACTTCGCCAGCGGCTACCGCGCTGCTGATGATGAGACGCAGGTAGTAGAAAAACTACTCAGCTTAGACTACATCGATGGCGTGATAACAAATGTGCCTATAACTCCAACGGTTTGGGGCATCAAGTCCAACTCAACGGATAGTAACAAGACATTATCCAATACAACTGACGCCGCATTTCAAGCGGTAAGGTCATTTGCCTCACTACCCCAGAAATATAACAAACCGGTAATTACTCTGCGCTTCCGCCGTACTGACGATCAAACTGTTAATATCTTAAACGAAGCCGGCATACCTGTTTATGACACCCCTGAGCAATGCGCTCGTGCCATGCATGCCCTGGTAAAATATGCCGAAGCCCGAAGAGCCGCCGATTAATGATATCTATTTTCCAGATTACCAGAATCTTGACACTCGCTCTGGACAAAAGTTATACTTCTTTCCACGGGCCATTAGCTCAGTCGGTTAGAGCACGGTCCTGATAAGACCGGGGTCTGTGGTTCGAGTCCACAATGGCCCACCAACTGCTTGCAAAAGTTTGCAAATCGTAGCTAATTTTTGTACAAATTTTACCTTGTTATCTGTTACACCTTTTAGCGAATTGCTCAATATCGAATCAGTGCTTGATTTAAAATACTGCTGGCAGCTACATATATCGCTGGGATGCTAACTGCCTCTTCAATAGCCTTTCCCCTTTGTCTGTGAGTTGGTAGGTCATATCTTTTAATGTTGACAGTCCTTCATCGATCAATTCCTTGAGCAGTGAATCAACATGATTCTCAAAGTCAAAGCCTTCTAAGAAACTAAAGTGATCGATGAGCGGGAGACCTTCGACTGAGAAGCTTTTCTTGTACTGAGACACTATATCCTGTCTGGTGTTTAGCTCCCTTAAACAGAAAAGCAGCCACGATTTGAAGTAGTTCCTTCTATGCTTCTCAAAAGCCCGTTCTTCAGCTCTGGCGAATCTGGACAGGTCCAGTTCTTCTCCACCGGCTATCCTCGATGTTTCGACACTAAGCTCGATAGCTGATTTCAGTATCATAACAGCAACACCTAAGCCCACGATGGAGTCGACAATGAAAATATCGAATGCGGCGAATAAAATACCAGTTATGATAGCGCCAGCCACAAAAACATGGTTCTTGCTATCTATAGACTGTGAGATCAGAGAGAGGCTACCCGTCTTTTTCCCTACTGTGTATTGATATATGCTCATCAGGTAACAGGCCAATCCAGAAATAACAGCGGCGATAATGGTAAAGGTGCCAGCCTCAACTGCTTCCGGGTGAATTAACCTAGTAACAGATTCATATCCAATCCAAACTCCAGTGATGAACATAACGAGTATTATGAATAATGTTGAGAGGAGTTCTCTCCTATACTTGATTCCCAGAAAGACCACTATTGCTGACACAACATCCACAACATTATCAAAGCCGTCGGCAATGAGCGCCATGCTATTAAAGAGAAAGCCAACTCCCAGTTTCAGGGCCGACAACAGAGCATTAATGATAATTGAGACCTTGGCAGTTGTTTTTCCACTTGAAAAAAAGGAGCTTAAAGGTTGGGTAAATTTTTGCAGGTCTTGGTCGAGTTCGTTTGCTTCCTCGATACCATCTTCTGTTAGTCGATGGAGCCCGTTTTCATCAACGACGACAAATCCCAGCTTCAAAAGATAGCCGATACCAGCGTCTATTTCTCGCTGCCATTTTTTGTACTTCTTCGTTCCCGGTGGTGGGGTAGTAATACCAAGAAGGCTGCCGAAGCGGCTATATGTCCCGCTGATTTGCTCTCTAGTCAAAGGCCCATTACGCAGGGCCATCAATAAAAAATGCCCCTCCCCATGCGATGTTTTACTGTCTCTTTTTCTTGGCATCAATAAATCCTTTGTTTACGAGGGCTATAGTGTAAATCTGAGATATTATCTAATACCCTCTCTTAGGTTTCAAGGCATTCGCGATTTTCAGAAGGAGTATTGACTGCGTCTTGAAATAGCGCTATATTTAGTTTACCTCACATGAAATCCAGTTAGAAACACACCAAAAGAAAAGGAGGTTATTGATATGGAAACTGTCTGGTATTTAAGGCTCTTTTTTGTGCATATCTTAGCGTTTACTATGAGTTTTCTTCTTTACGGGATTATTAGAGCCAAGAGGATGGGCGGTCCAAGGCAGGGCAAATCACATATGGTGGTTTATTTCGCGAGCTTAATTGTAGGATGGACTTTAATGTGGTTTGTCACATTCAGCATTAATCTGGTTTTCTGGATTGGGCTTACCATAATTGTCTTCGGGGAAGTAGTCTATGCTCTGGGGTACGTGGCTATGAGGGAACATCCTGAGAAAAAGCAAGCTGTTGTAGATTGGGGTATCTATAAGGTTAGCCGAAACTCACATGCCCTGGCAGGTATCATCTGTCTTCTCGGTGTAGTTGTCATGGGATGGAATCCACAATCGATTATCTATATCGCTTTGTGGGTTTATTTCATCTTATACGTTATCATGTCTCACCTCGGTGTTCTTAATGAGGAAAAATTAAACATAGAGAGATTCGGACGAGAATATAAAGATTATATTAAGAGGGTACCGAGGTACTTCATAAAGTAGAGAGCTGCCAATGTAAAGCATCGCCAGGGGTTTCTAGAATCACATTAATAAAAACTCATTTTGTTGGCTCTGAAGAAATAGACTGGAGTACCGATCTCAGGAAAGAATAGGATAGCTCCAGTGACAATCAGTGCTAGAAATGCTGCCGTGTTAATCTAGTGGAACCAGACAGTTCGCTTCTTGAAGCGCTCGACCACTCGTGGTTCAGACGTATCTTACTATCGTCTTTCTTCTTTTGTATCTTCTGTGCTGGATGGCTCGCTGGTCATTATTTTTTTTCGGGCTATTATATAATTTAGCCCTAAACCAGCAACAGTCACCACCACGGTACCAACCCCAAACAACTTGAGAACATCGCGTACCAGAACGGGAGCCGGAATTTCGGGGTCGACAGGGAGCCCGTAGGCTTCTGGCGTATCATCAATCACATACATGACGTGCAGGCCACCCAGCTCTTTTTCTCCATAGAATATGGCTTTGGCACCGGCCTCGCCTAGAGTACCAACTCTCTCATTACCTTCTTTGACCAGTTCAGCACGTTTACCAAATCTAATTGCCCCTGTTGGGCAGGCAGCGGCACAGGCAGGCTGCTCACCGTTGCTGACCCGATCCTGGCAGAAAGTGCATTTATCCATGACAGCGACGTCGGTAATCTTATTGCTTTCCATTTGTGGTATTCCAAATGGACAAAACTCGGCACAGTAACCACAGCCGGAGCATTTCTCTTTATCATACTGGACAAAGCCCAGCTTGTTATAACTTAATGCGCCGGTTGGACAAACCGCAACACAGGCGGCGTCGGTGCAGTGGTTACATGCCTGTTTTCGGGAATGCCATTCGTCGCCCTTCTTTATCGGCTTAAGTGTAGTCCAAACATCAGGAGAAAGTGGTGGCGGTTGTTCTGGGTCAGGCTTGAAGGTCTCCGGCAATCCATTGTAATTCTTGCAGGCGCCATAGCACCACCAGCAGCTCACACACTTGGTAACATCTACCAGCATGGCCATACCATCTTCAGTTTGGGATTCCTTAGCAAGAACTGAAGCTGGCGGTTTGAGCAGCATCAGAGTGGCTGCTCCGGCACAGGCTTTTAAGAAATCCTTCCGACTTATTTCCATATATTACTTATTTTTTATATTTAACGCTGTAAAATATGCTGTTATGGCTCGGGAATCTCGTTGATGATTACATTTCTATTGGCGTCCATCTCCTCCGGATCGACGTCTTCTTCAATCAGGAACAGGTCACTGTTACCATGACAGGAATCGCAGCTCTCGTTCTGCGGTGTCTTCAATTGAATATTATGCGGGGTGGCATACTTCCAGGTTGGTAAGGCATCATAATCTGGCAGAAGATCTTCACCGTAGTATGCACATGTATCTGGACAGTCCGGGATATGACGCAGCACCACATATTTGTAAGGCCTTTCCGACGACCGCAGAGGGTTATATCCAATTTCGAAGTGCATTTCCGACGGGTCACTGGTCAGGCATGGTATCCCCTTCTGGTCCAAAGATATGTGGCAGTTATAACAGTTTTTATAAGCTAGAGAGTGACAGACCTGGCAGGAAAGGTCTCCTAGGTGCTGTTCGTGCTGGGGGTTACCCTCGGTATCGGTCCAAACATCGGTGTGGCAGTCCTCGCACTTCACCAGATAGGGATTGTCATACCGGGTGCCTGATACAGTCTGGCCGGAACCGTGAAGCTCCTCACTATGGCATCTGGTACAGGTCATTCCTGCTTTCGTCCAGTGGACATCACCGGGAAGCCCCTCGTTCTTGCCCAGATATTCATCGCCAACTCGGGCACCGTGACAAGCCACACAGTTATACTGCATGGAAGGAGTTTCCCGGAATTCGTGCTCGGAAACAAGACCTCCGCCCAGTTCATCCGGTCGACTGACATGGCATTGACCGCAGGTGGTGTGGCATTGCTGGCAATGATTCTCGAAAGCCGTATTCAGTGGTGAACCCTCACTTAAGTCACCACCTCTTGCGATGAGATTATAATGGAAACCGCTGAGCGTGGTATGTATGCTCATTTCGTTCATGTGGGCGATATTTTTATGGCAAGTGTCACAGTTACCCTCAGAGGGATCGGCTATCAGATTCTGATGAGCAACTAATTTGTCCTGGGCAGTGCTATTGCCGCCGTGGCAAATGACACATCCCACCCTACCATGGATGTCCTTGACAAATTCAGCATTGTTAACGAAGACCTTTTGCCATACCTCCAACGGAGGTAACTCGCCCGCTCAGCCTTCACCTGATGTTTCTTCCGACTTTTCCTCTACCTCTGGCGATGCCACTTCCTCAAGAAGGGCTTGACTGCTGTGACAGGCAACACAGGTATCTACTGCCATCACCAATGCTCCCTCGGGTGGAGGCTGAGGCTCTCCCTCGGGCGGTGTTGCCGGTTCTTCCTTGGGCACGAAGATATTTGGAGTCAGCTCGAACTCGTAGTCCATAGAAGCAGTCTCATTATCGAAGCATTTAGTGGCAACCTCCGCATTTTGAGTCCAGGAACACATGCCATACAGCAGATTGGTAGCATCATAGCCCAGCATGTTCAGTAGAGCGGTGGCCTGGGAACCGGTTTGGCCGGTGTAGCAGTAGGCAACGATAGGCCTGTCGGGAGGAAGATTAGCCAAGGTATCCTTCTTCGCCAAATCCGTAAAGCCAATATTAACAGCACCAGGAATGTGTCCCTTGGCATAGTCCTCTGGCTTACGGAAACTGACAATAAAGGGGTCATTGCTGGTAGCATCATCATTGAGCAGCAAGAACAGGTCTTCAGCTTTGATGTTCTTGGCGCTGGTGTAAGCTTGGGCAGCACCTCTGACGGATTTATCTATGGTGGGGTAGGGATAATCATCAGAGGCTTCATTAGGCGTGGTCTCAAAAGCATAATCCTTGGCTGTCTCCGGAGTAAACCTCTTTGGAGCCACTTCAGTATCTTTAGTCCAGGCGCTCATACCGTGGAGGAGATTAATGGCATCGAAGCCCAGGGCACCCAGCATAGCAGTGGCCTGGCTGCCGGACTGGCCAGTATAACAGTAGACTACTATCTTCTTGTCTTTGGGTAAAGCATTCAGGGTGCCATTCTTGACTATATCACCAAAAGCGATATTAACAGCACCAGGAATGTGTCCCTTGGCATAGTCCTCTGGCGTACAGACACTGATAATGAAAGGATCATTGCCGGTATCTTCATCATTGAGCAGCAAGAACAGGTCTTCAGCCTTGATGTTCCATGTGCTGCCAGAGTTCAAATACCCACTAATACCCTCATGAATGGCATCAAATCCGATTGGCTCCGCCCCCGGTTCTTCCTTGGGCACGAAGATATTTGGAGTCAGCTCGAACTCGTAGTCCATAGAAGCAGTCTCATTATCGAAGCATTTAGTGGCAACCTCCGCATTTTGAGTCCAGGAACACATGCCATACAGCAGATTGGTAGCATCATAGCCCAGCATGTTCAGTAGAGCGGTGGCCTGGGAACCGGTTTGGCCGGTGTAGCAGTAGGCAACGATAGGCCTGTCGGGAGGAAGATTAGCCAAGGTATCCTTCTTCGCCAAATCCGTAAAGCCAATATTAACAGCACCAGGAATGTGTCCCTTGGCATAGTCCTCTGGCTTACGGAAACTGACAATAAAGGGGTCATTGCTGGTAGCATCATCATTGAGCAGCAAGAACAGGTCTTCAGCTTTGATGTTCTTGGCGCTGGTGTAAGCTTGGGCAGCACCTCTGACGGATTTATCTATGGTGGGGTAGGGATAATCATCAGAGGCTTCATTAGGCGTGGTCTCAAAAGCATAATCCTTGGCTGTCTCCGGAGTAAACCTCTTTGGAGCCACTTCAGTATCTTTAGTCCAGGCGCTCATACCGTGGAGGAGATTAATGGCATCGAAGCCCAGGGCACCCAGCATAGCAGTGGCCTGGCTGCCGGACTGGCCAGTATAACAGTAGACTACTATCTTCTTGTCTTTGGGTAAAGCATTCAGGGTGCCATTCTTGACTATATCACCAAAAGCGATATTAACAGCACCAGGAATGTGTCCCTTGGCATAGTCCTCTGGCGTACAGACACTGATAATGAAAGGATCATTGCCGGTATCTTCATCATTGAGCAGCAAGAACAGGTCTTCAGCCTTGATGTTCCATGTGCTGCCAGAGTTCAAATACCCACTAATACCCTCATGAATGGCATCAAATCCGATTGGCTCTGGTGATAATGCTGGCATTGGAGCCAGTTGCGTCACCATGGTTGGCTCTTCAGTACCACTGCAAGCTCCGAGCAGTGGCAACGCAACGATCAGCAAAGCTAAAGGAATAATAACTGCTAAACTCTTCAACAGCCTTTTTTGCATTAGGTGCCTCTTTTTGTGTTCTTTTTCATGTTAAAATCTACGTTAACAGGGGCTCAGACATTGACAGATAGCACAATACTAATACTCTTGGTTTACGCCTATGTGCAGATAAGTTAGAAACACAAATGTCTCCCATAGCGTCGGAAGATGCTATTGATAAACCAAAAAATACCGAAAGATAATATACCATACTGGGGTGGAGTAGGTCAACTAAAATTAGCAAGAATTTTCGATATGCTTTTCATGTAGTTTGCGATGAAGTCTTGACACATTCGCCCAAGCTATTCTCTTTGACATCTAATTAACACCAGAGTAGACTAAAAAGCGGGGGTATCAGGTTCAAAAGCCAGCGAGAATATAAAGCGTGAAAAAAAGGTATCTGATTGGCGGGTTGATTTTGGTAATAGTATTAGGTTATCTACTATACTTAAGCTTTGGCAGTTCAGTTAGTTACTATGTCACCGTAAGTGAATTCTTCGCTAGGGGCACCGAGCTGCATGACACCAATTTGCGGGTAGCTGGCAAGATTGTGGATAGATCTGTTGAATGGAATGCTGAAGAGCTTGAACTTAAATTTGATATCACCGAAGGTGGATGCACTATGCCGGTTATTTATAATGGCGCCAAACCCAGCGGCTTTATGGCGGGTTCTGATATCCTGGTAGAAGGCAAGTATCACCCCGATGGGATATTCCATGCAGGCCAACTTATAATGAAGTGTCCCTCCAAATATGAAATCAAAGAATAGTTCTTATAAATGACTACAATAGGGCACATCGCTTTAATATTAGCTCTGCTGACGGCAATCTACACGATAATAGCATCTTTAGCTGGCATCCAATTTGGATTTCGCCATCGAGTCATCAGCGCACGGAATGGTACTTTTACAGTTTTCGGGCTATATACACTGGCTCTAGTCCTTATTTTATACGCATTTTTCACTAAAGATTTCAGCGTTAAGGTTGTAGCTGAGCATGCTAGTTATGACCTGCCTGCGGTCTATACACTAAGTGCTCTTTATGCCGGTAAAGCCGGCTCCATGTTCTTTTGGGGGTGGCTTATTTCGCTGTTTACCACTTTGCTGGTTTTTCAGAAAATAGACAATAACCAGCGGATAACAGCATACGCAATTTCTATACTGGCCATTATCCAGGCTGTTTGCATAGCCCTAGTTACATTTGCAGTAAATATTTTTGAAAAATACCCATCTTCACCTGCTGATGGTTTTGGCTTGAATCCGCTATTGCAGAATTTCGGCATGCTGGTTCATCCGCCTTTGCTCTATTTGGGATTTGCTGGCTTTGCTGTCGTTTTTGCTCTAGCTATGGCGGCGCTTATCACCCGCGGTACAAACATGGGCTGGAGCAACCGCGTCAGGCGCTGGACGCTCTTCGCCTGGTGCACTCTGGGCATCGGCAACCTGGTTGGGATGTGGTGGTCTTATAATGAGCTGGGCTGGGGAGGATACTGGGCTTGGGACCCCGTGGAGAATGCCGGACTGATGCCTTGGATACTGGGAACCGCATTTCTCCATTCAATAGCGATGCGGAGGCAACGGAACTATCTTCAGATATGGAGTTTTTGTCTCATTATATTCACTTTTGCTTTCACCTTACTCAGTCCCTTTATAACGCATGGCGGTATCGAGTCACCTCTACATGGCTTCTATGGCTCACCATTTCCACCTTATATATTAGCTGCGATTTTAATTACGCTGGTTGGTTCATTCTGGCTGTTATATAGACGCCGCCAAAATGTGGAGGGAGAAGATAAGCCGACTTCTGTCATATCCAGAGAGAGTGCTTTCCTGCTAACCAATATTATTCTGGCAGTTCTGGTATTTATCATTTTTTCCGGAACTGTGTTGCCTCGGGTAGTTGAAGCACTTGGGGGAACAAAAATAGTTATAGGGCGCAGTTTCTTTGATAAAACTTGCGGACCAATTATGCTTTTCATAGTGTTCTTTATGGGTGTTTGCCCTCTGCTTGGCTGGGGAAGATCTGCCTGGAATTCCGCCAAGCGGAATATTATATATTTTTTTTCGGCTATACTGGTTGTTACCACAGCCATTTTGATTTCGGGAGTTGGCAACTGGTATATCGCAGCGGTGATAGTATGCGGTTTCCCGCTATTCATAATTTTGCAAGAATGGTACCGTGGGACCGTAGCCCGGCATCGGGGTAAAGGAGAAAATTTCATTCAGGCCTTCTTCTCTCTTATTAATAATAACCGGGCACGGTATGGGGGTTTCCTTGCCCACATAGGCATTCTCCTCATTGCCCTTGGTATCATAGCATCATCCTTTTACAGCGTTGAGAAAACGATGACGCTTGATATTGGCGAGTCCATGAATATTAGTAACTATGAATTAACATACAATGAGCTGCAGTTCAAGCAAGATAACGTGAAAGTTAGCGCGGTTGCCTCCTTGTCAGTGAGTCGGAATAATGGTCGCCTAGCAGGAATTATATACCCGAGCTATGCTTATTGGTTCAGCCATGAGGATTTCTTTGCCGAGGTAGCGGTACGCACAACAGCCGCTGATGACTTATTCACATCTTTAGTGTGGACCAGTTTTGACCCGGGGGATAAATCGGCTACTTTCAGAATACTGGTGAATCCCATGATTGTCTGGATATGGGTAGGGGGAGGGTTCTTTTTGCTGGGAGGAGCCATAGCCTTTTCTTCAGGAGACAAACAGGTATATAGACTTAAGGGTTAGATTATGCGCTGTCTTATTGCTTTTCTACTAATCTTCTTGTTATCTGGGTTACCGGCTACAACCCAGGCTCAGGAACCAGCCAATGGAGTAATTAATGGACAGGTAATTAACGGCACTGAAGACAGCCATGGTGTAGGCGAGATAGAGATTACCCTGATTACATATGTTGATGACATTGTGGCAGAAACAAGAACTACTAAAACTGATGCAGAAGCCAAATTCCAGTTTAACGATGTTGCCACAGAACATGAATATCTGGTATCAGCTAAATACATGGAAGTTGATTACTACTATCCGGTTGCTTTTAATCCTGGAGAAACGACTAAATATGTAGAGGTGGGAGTATGTGACACTACCAGCAGTGACGAGACGATAAGGGTGGGGCTAGCGCATATCATTATAAGTGTTGAGGAAGAGAGCCTGCAGGTAACCGAAGTTTTCTGGCTGGTAAATGATGGAGACAGGACATATGTGGGCACAGATGGAGTGCTGGTCTTCACTTTGCCAGAGGGATGGTCCGGTTTTGAGGCTCCGCAAGAACTGATGTCAGACTATAAGTTTGTGGATAATAACAGGATTACCTATCTAGTGCCTTTTCCTCCAGGCGAGAGACAGCTTGTCTACTCTTACCGTCTTGCAAAGCCGGGCTCTGCCGAATTTTCCATACCCCTGGAGATCGACTATCCCACAGACAACCTCGAACTAATGATAGAAGGTGAAGATATCGAGGTTGCTATTAATCAATTAGCACCTGCCGAGCCTGTAATTACCGGAACCGGTGAGCGCTTTATTCACTTTCGGGGAGGAAATATTCCTGGTGGTGCTGTAATAAATCTACGTCTTTACAACCTGTCTTCGGCCGACAGGCTGTTCTCGGTAATCCTATGGATTACTATAGCTATAGCTATAGCTATAGTAATCGCTTGCATTTCTGTCTACATGGCAAAACGAAGGAAGAGAGAAAATGCCAATGAATGAAAATATCAAGGCTTCGTCATGTGCTATTGAAGTGCAGGGGTTGACCAAATCATTTGGGGAACGCTTTGCCCTGAGAAGCATTGACCTGCGCGTTAGCAGTGGCGAGCATGTTGTTATCTTCGGACCTAACGGTGCCGGGAAAACGACTCTGGTCAAAATACTGGCTACCCTGGTCAAGCCATCTTCCGGCAGTGTCCGGATTGACGATATCGATATCCATGATAAACCGGCACAAATCAGGCATAGGATAAGTTTGGTCAGCCATCAAACCTTTCTTTATGATGACCTTACTGTTTACGAGAACCTTAAATTCTACGGTAAGATGTACGATGTCCCAGATTTGGAACAGAAAATTCGTGAGTTGATAGCTTGGGTACAGCTTGAGTCTCGCCTGCACAACCGGGTAGGCACACTCTCACATGGCCTGCAACAGAGAGCCTCTATTGCTCGCTCCGTTCTCCACGATCCTCCAATATTGCTTCTTGATGAACCTGAGGCCGGCCTTGATCCACATTCCGGCGCTGTGATAAAAGATTTGTTGGGAGGTATTAATAGCGTTAGTCGTACTGTAGTGATGACCACCCATAATCTGGAACGTGGATTAGAACTGGGTGACCGTGTAATCATACTTGACGGAGGTAAAGTTGTATATCAGGCGGCTAAACGTGATATAGGCACCAAGGACTTTCGGCAGGTCTTTGACCGATACACGGGGATAGGCAAATGAACGGAGTATTTACTAGAATTTTTGCCATTTTCTGGAAGGATATGCTGACAGAGATCAGAACCAGGGAGTTCGTTTTCTCAGTACTGATCTTTGCCATACTGGAGCTGGTGATTTTCAGTTTTGCCTTTAGCATAAGAGCTAATATGGTAGATATGGCAGCCTCAGGTATTTTATGGGTGGCTTTAACCTTCGGAGGTGTAATTGGCTTTAACCGCATTTTCGCTGTTGAGAAGGAAAATGCACGGTTGGAAGGGCTGATGCTCTGTCCAGTGGACCGCTTCGTAATCTACTGGGGGAAGCTAGCAGGCAGTTTCACCTTTATGCTGGCCGTTTCCGTTGTAGTTACGCCAATATTCCTTATCCTTTTTAACCTGCCTATCTTTTTGCCAAGACTTGCCCTTATTATTGTGGTGGCAACCATAGGTTTTGCGGCTGTGGGTACGTTGTTTTCGGCTGTAGCCATAAACATACGTGCCAGGGACATCATGCTTTCTGTCCTATTTCTGCCTATTATCGTGCCAGTGATTGTCGCCGCTGTCAAAGCTACCGCACCGGTGCTAGCTGGTAAACCTTGGGTGGATATATTAACATGGCTTCAAATAATGATTGCCTTTGATATTATTTATTTGGTGGTAGCTACGCTGGTCTTTGAGTTTGTGGTTGAGGAGTAGTTAATAGTCTCAGGGGAAGAGAGTAGATTCGTATGGATAATAAACGCATTCTAAGAAATAATGTCCTGCTAGGTCTTGGGCTCGTTCTGATGGTAGCAGCACTATATATGGTTTTTGTATATGTGCCTACTGAAAAGAACATGGGCGTAGTGCAGCGGATATTCTACTTCCACGTACCAATAGCTTGGGTCAGTCTACTAGCGTTTTTTATCACTTTTACCTTCAGTATTCTCTACCTTTGGAAGAGGGAGATGAAATGGGACTCTTTTGCTTGCGCTTCGGCGGAGATTGGAATTGTTTTCACGACACTGGTCTTAATTACTGGCCCAATATGGGCGAAACCGGTCTGGGGAATCTGGTGGACCTGGGATGCCCGCCTGAGCACATCTTTGGTACTCTGGCTGATTTATGTCGCTTATCTTTTGGTACGCAGTTTTGCCACTGACCCGGCGAGAGGTGCCAGATATGGTGCAGTTATAGGGATTGTGGGCTTTATCGACGTCCCCCTTGTTTTTTTAACAGTAAATCTGTGGCGGACACAGCATCCGGCTACTATTATCTTTGAGGGCGGCTTGACAGCACCAATGCTTTTAACCTTGGTGGTTTGCATTGCGGCTTTTACTGCATTATATATGCTTTTGCTTATTCATAGTGCCAATCTAAAGATCATGGATGCTGATGTTAAACATTTAAAAAGCATGCTTCAAGAGGAATAGGAGGGCGAAGCCTTATGGAGAATATAGGTTATCTATTTGCAGCATATACTGTAATTTGGGCAGTTGTCTTTGGCTATGTGCTAATGATGCAAAGGAAGCAGATACAGTTACAGCGAAAAATCACTTTATTACAGGAATCCCTAGATGAGTCAAAAACTAATGGTGAAAAACAGCTATGAGCTGGTTCAGAATGACATTAAATGAACCAGGAATCTAAAATGTAATCGTGTAAATGGTACTCTTGGAGCAATCATATCAGCGCGTGACGCCGCAATCATTTTCTATAAAGCAACTGGCATGCGTGAGGGCATCTACTCCAGAATTCTCACTCTGTGACTTGAAATGCTGTCTCCCCTAATATCACGCGCAGCAGTACATCACGTAACAAAGAGAATAATTCTTTGGGGCTAATGCACGGCTTTCTCCATACCATACAGTTTTCCCGCCCGTATCAGCGCACGGTCAAAAAGTTCATCAAGTATAACGTTCAACTCATATAAAGGGCTAACACCATACCCGAGAATCGCTCGCCCGACGCCAGTCTCAAGCAAGACATTTACTTTCTAGAAGGATATGCTTATTTTTAGATTCCTAGCATGCCGATGCTATAAACATTTCTCGGTTTTGTTGCACTAAAACTCATTTTGTCACTTGTAGCATTTTTTAGCAGGTGGTTTAGTTGGTCAAAGTAATATGTTTACATAAAAAATATATTGTTTTAATTTGCCTTTCAGAGATGCGAAAAACAAGATGTATCATCCAAGATTCAAAGGCAAACACTATGATATAGGATACCGTCACGGAAATTTTATTTATAAAAAAGGGGTAAGGTCAAGCCCGCCGTAAAAAGCGGGCTTATTTATTAGACACTTCTGTTACTGGTTATAAAACAGGCCAATTATAATATCTCTTTAGCCAGATACAGCAACTGCCTGCATTCTCTTGGGCACTTGAGCATTATGATCTTTCTTTTTATCCTATGGGTAAGTCTAATGACCAACCAGACAGAGAAGGCATTGGAGGCCTTACAAAAAGGAACTCAGCTTCTCCGGGCAGGTAAACCTGAAAAAGCACTAAGGGCTTTTGAAGAAGGAATAAGACTTAAGCCTGACAACGCTGAGGCATGGTCTAACATGGGCGTTGCTCTCGGCAGACTAGGTCGCTATGAGGAAGAGCTCAGAGCTTACGGGGAGGCATTAAGATTTAAACCTGACTATGCTGAGGTGTGGTGTAACATGGGTGTTGCTCTTGGCAGCTTGGGCCGCTATGAGGAATCACTCAAAACTTATGCGGAGGCATTAAGGCTTAAGCCCGACTATGCTGAGGCGTGGTCAGGCAAAGGCGTTGCTCTCGGCAGATTGGGTCGCTATGAGGAAGAGCTCAGAGCTTACGGGGAAGCATTAAAGCTTAAGCCCGATTATGCTGAGGCGTGGTATAACACGGGTGTTGCTCTCGGTAGATTAGGTCGCTGTGAGGAAGAGCTCAAAGCTTATGAGGAGGCATTAAGACTTAAACCTGACTATGCTGAGGTGTGGTATAACACAGGTGTTGCTCTCAGCAGCTTGGGTTGCAACGAGCAGGCACTAAGAGCTTATGGGAAGGCATTAAAACTTAAGCCTGACTATGCTGAAGCATGGAACAATAGGGGGAATAGCCTGATTAGGTTGGACAAGCCTGATGAAGCCCTCAAAGATTTCGATAAGGCTATCAAGCTCAATTACAATTTCCCGAGAGCGTGGTATAACAAAGGTGTTGCCCTTCAGCGGTTGAGCAGAGGGAAACAAGCTGAAGAAGCTATTGAGAAAGCGTTGGAGTTGGATCCAAAATATATGGAAGCAAAGAAGCTCTGGCACAGCTCCGGGCGGCGCAAGCAGGCTGAGGGTAATGGTGGTTTAGTTTGTCAATGTGGCAGAAAATAGTCTCGTGAGACAGATATAATTTATACAAACGATGTGCTATGTGATGAGGCGGAAAGCCAGGGCAAAAGTTCTTCTTTCCGTCCAGTAAGCCCCACTTTACCGTTCATCTGTATGCTTCGACAACTTGCTCAGCATGTTATGAGGTTGCCTTCTCTATTTCGCGGAAGAAAGCAGGTCTCATAGGATCCCACCTGCCAACCAGTCGGTCGTACACAGACTGAGGGAAGGTCTGCTTAAAAATGCGGTAGTAATATAGCTCCTCCACCGAAGACAGCCATGGATTACCGTCCGTCTTGTTGAATTCCTTTAACTCAATCTGGGGTATTTCTTTCTCAGCTTGTTCTCGCATGATATAGGCTACTCCTGAACCCTGGGCAAAAAACCGCTTGGTCTGATAGATGACATGCTCAGGCAGGCAGCCGTCAAACGCCCGCCGCACAATCCATTTACCTGTTTGTTCTTCACCGTGAATCTTGTGCTCTATGGGTATCTTCAGGCTGAAATCCATTACATTGGAATCGAGGAAGGGTGTACGGCTCTCATAAGAATTTGCAGCATTCAGTCTATCCAGCCTCTGCAAGGCAGTGTTGTGGGCAACATTAATGAGTCTATCGACTATGCTGGCGACCTCCTCTGGGTTACTTCCTTGCTTGAACTGGCCATCATACCCGCCGAAGAACTCGTCTGCCCCCTCGCCGGTGAGTACACACTTGGTATGCGGACTGACAAAACGTCCGGCTAGGAAATTGGCAATCGCTCCATGGACGCAGCTTTCCTCATACATCTCCTGATGGTGAATAGCCAAAGGTAATATCTCCTTAATCTCCTTTTCGCCGAACATCAAAATGTGGTGCTTGATACCCAGGTACTTGGTTACGTCCTTAGCCAGTGGGAGATCTTTTCCGCCCTCCATACTTACAGTGAAGCATTCAATATCTGGCTTTATCTCACGTGCCATGTAGGCTATCAGGCTACTGTCTAATCCCCCACTTAGCAGGACTCCACCCACAGCATTATCTTTCATACGCTTTTCTACTGCTTCCATCAGCAGTTGACGTACTACCTTCTTACCCTGACCATAATCTTTGAATTCAGGGGTCTCTACAGCTTCGGATACATATTTTTTGAAGCCCTGTTCTCGAGAATAAACATAGCCAGGTGGGAATTCCCTAACGTCATCAGCTACACCTACTAGAGCTTTTGCCTCTGAAGCAAAGCATAATCTGCCATCGTTGTGCCCATAGTAAAGAGGCTTTACGCCCACCCAATCGCGAGCTAGGATCATTTGCCCCCTATCAGATATGGCGCAGGCGAAGTCTCCATCCAGCTTCGAGGCAAACCGTATGCCAAACTTGTTATAAAAGTAAAGCACCGCCTCGGCGTCGGTCATTTTTCCTTTTTCTGGATTATATATACGTCCATCAATGATGACGGCTGCCTTGCCATGAGACGCATGGTGTGAGCCGGGCTTGCAGTCTGCGCCCACATTCAACTCTAAACACCCCAGGTTCACCTGACCTTCTCGATTTATCCAAGTTTCGTGTGGGCCTCTGTATTTGATTATCTCCAGTATCTTTTCTAGCTCGCCGTTGTCGTTTCCTAGAATTCCTGCAATTCCTGCCATTATTTAACCTCCCTCATTAAAGGCATGTATATGAATCATATCCTTGCTTTATCGAACGCATCGAGCACTTTAATAGCATGAAAGCCATCAGTGCAATAGGCATCAGCTCCTATTTCCTCAGTATTATCATCACAGACTGCAGCTCCCCCGATCAGGACCTTGACCTTATCTCTTAGACCATTCTCCTTAAGCACCTTAACCACCTCTCCCATTTCTGTCATTGTGGTAGTAAGGAGGGCCGAAAGCCCCAGGTAATTCGGTTTCTCTTCCCTTACAGCGCTGGCAATTTGTTCCCCTGGCACATCTACACCCAAGTCATAAACCTCGTATCCAGCGCCTCTGAGCAAGATAGCAACAATATTCTTGCCTATATCGTGGATATCCCCTTTTACCGTGGCTATAACAAATTTCCCCTTTGTCTTTATATTTGAAGCCTCGAGAAGTGGTTTCAGTATTTCCATAGCTGCACCTACAGCTTCGGCAGAGGCCAGCATATCGGGGATAAAATATTCCTTGGCGGCGAATTTTTCACCTACAACCTGCATTCCTGCCGTCAGGCCCTGGGCAATTATTGTCTCTAAAGGGATGCTGTTATCCAGCGCTGACTGCGTCAACTCCATCACTCCATGTGTTCCTGATAGTGCTTCGTCTATTCCTTCATCATCAATAGTTTTTCTTCCCTGTATGACATTTTCCTTAAGTATGGCTATGATATCTTCACTCATTACTATCTCCTTTCTTCATATGTATTTAACCTAGGTAATAACCCTGGAATCTCCTGGAATATCTTACAAGTAGTAACTGAATCTATACGTTCTACGGGCTTTGCCAGAAGCTCATTCATCCTGTCGTAGGCTAGTGCAAACACGTTATCGTTTGCCAAATCTCCTTCAAAGGGATAAGGTACTGAGATCTCCCCGCTGCGCAGTACGGGACGAATATGGCTAATATAAAGCTTCTGCGGTGTCGTCACCACTTCTCTTATCTGCTTCAGAGTCTCTGAGATCTCCTTTTCCCCAATTAGCGCTGGCTTCAGGAAGAATTTGACCATCTGGAAATGGGCATCGTCCAAGACAGCTTGGAGCAGGCAAAAGATGGAATTGCAGTCAAGGAGACCATAGGCACAATGTAGAAACTGGGGACCACTCAAAGTGACGACTATATCTGAGAATAATCTCTCTATAGACGATTGCTGCCCTGGTATCTTGGCATCGCAAACACCTGACGTAGAGTAGTTTGGTATTTTGTAGAACCTTGCCAGTTGAACGCAGTTGATGTTGTACTGGCTAGTTTCAACGGAACCGTATGAATCTCCGAGGGTGTCCATCCGTGCCCTCACTGGTACGCTCCCATAGAGAACCGGCGTCCCATTGTTTACCAGTTGGCCCAGTGTTATGCCAACCAATACCTCGGCATTTATTTGAGCCATAATCCCCGCTTCCTTGATGGGAGCACTGGTACCAGCTTGAGGTGACGATGAAACTACCACAGGCAAGCCTCTTCGACAAACCTCAATAAAAGTATTTGTTGTATCCTCAACAAACTGTAGAGGGCTCTTGACCAAGCAGGTAATGAAAGAAATTACGGGATTTTCCTTGAGTTGCTCTTTGCCTCCCGCTATTAATTCCGCCATCCTCACAACGTTGTCCAGTTGTTTTAGACTGGTTAGCCCTGACATAACATGCTTGGTGGTATTATTCAAAGAGGCGAAGAACTTGTTGACGTCCTTATTATCTTCTGTAATGTCTTTGTCTTGGATATTTACAGTGCGGATGTAGCCATCCACAGTATCCAAATGCTCACAGACATGAGCTGACTTACAAAGGTCAGCAACTGTTCCGCGCCGGGGGTGAAATTCAGGAACCTTGATTTCAGTACCATTGTTAGACTTCTTAACATAGGTTGAAAAATCAACATCCAGCCAGATATTCGTCTCCGAGCCGGTGATAAAGAATACCCTTGGCTCGTTCCCCTTCATTATCAGAGAATTATCCGGGTTCCTGGCACCTAACTTGACTGTCTTAGGTGCACTATCGAGTGCCTGCAGAACGAGCCTTTCTGGTATTTTTATGTGCCAACAATGATGGTCACTGGTGGAATCTGTAGTAACCTCTGCACCGTTGGCTTGGAATATCTCCGCTGCCTCTTTATTGAAAGATATCAGGCCAGGATCCTTCAAAATCTCCATAGAAGCGCGGTGGATCTGCTGGATCTGCTTATCGGTAATCCTTTCATAAGGCTTGTGAATCAAGATTCCTTCTCTGGGCAATTCATTCCTCCTCTACGCTAGTCTACTATGGCACCTTTCCGATGAGCCCTTAAATAGCCTCTGCACGATTTATCTCTTCCCACAAGCATATTGGCCACCTTGACAAGGCTCATGGCTTTAGCATCCAGAGGATCAACGATTATCGCGTCCAAACCAGCATAAGCTGCCATCAACATAAAAGCACGATTAATTAGATGCCTCTTTGGAAGACCGTAAGAAATATTGCTCAGGCCAATCACTGTTCTGGCATCAGGAAAATGGTGCTTGATCTGCTCTATGGTCTTCAGTGTGACCAACCCCTGACTGGAATCCACAGATATAGGCAGCACAAGGGGGTCAAAAAATATCTGGCCCTCTGTCATGCCCAACCTTGTTAGGTGTTTCGCTATCAGTTCGCAGGCAGCCAGACGCTTTTCTACGCTGTCAGGTATTCCCTCCACCCCCATAGCTAGTGCTACTACCCATGCGTGTCGCTTTGCTGCCAGAGAACCGATAGATGCTAGTCTCGCTGGCTCGGCAGTCACGGAGTTAATTAACACCTGTTCACCTTGATACTTTTGTAATGCGGAATCGATAACATCTGGAGAATCGCTATCGATAGCCATCGGCCTGTCCGTGGCTGTCTGAACTATCTCTACTAGCCACTTCATAGCTGCTATTTCATCCTGCTGTGTGCCCTGGCCACTACCGACATTTACATCAATGTAATCAGCCCCGGCAGAAGCTTGCGCTTTAGCCAAATTTGCCAAGTATTCCTCATCTCTCCTGGCGATAGCCTCAGCGACAGACTTGTTCGAAGCGTTTATCTTTTCTCCGATCACCAGCATATCTTAGTCCACGATACCTTTTATCTCTGAGAGTACCTGTTGTCGTACTGCGGCTGGAATGCTGAACTCATGGGCAGCCAGGATCTTTTTAACCTGTTCCGCTGCTCTTTCCCATGTGAGCTTGCTGCCTTTGCGTTCCCAATCTTCTCTGCTTTCCCTATCGCTCAGCGTGGGATGGTAATGCGCTCTACGCATGAAATGCCTTGTATGCTTGGCGGTAAGAAAATGACCTCCCGGGCCTACCTCTTTGATGACTTCAAAAGCCAGAGCGTCATCGTCTACTCTTATACCCTCAACCGCCCGCATCACCATTCCCAGTATCTCATTGTCTATAACAAGCTTCTCGTAACACATTGTTAGCGCAAATTCCATGAGCCCAGCAGCATCGTGAATGAAGTTGGCTCCTGACAAAGCACATAATAAGTTCGTTATTGCAGACTCATAACCACTCTGAGAGTCCAAAACTTTGGAGTCAGTCATACCGCCGGTTGCATAGAAGGGAAGACGGTAAAACTGGGCCATCTGTGCACCAGCTGCGTTGAGCAAGCCCATCTCCACTGAGCCAGCGAGGTATTTGAGGTCTCTGAGATCTGTAATACTGGATACTGAGCCGAAGATAACAGGCGTTCCCGGATTGGCAATCTGAGTAAGCATTACGCCCAACAGTGAGTCCACAGTTTGGATAACGAGGTTTCCGGCAAGTGTAATTGGCGAAGTGGCCCCGCATAATGGCTCAGCAGGACAGACTACCGGGACGCCACTCTTAGCGATAGCCAAGAGCATATCACCATATTGGGCATCCATCTTCATCGGGCTTATGCTGCAGGTTACCATAGAGATGAGGGGGCGTTGACGGAGCTCCTCAGCTGAACCCGCTACTATCTCAGCCATCCTTATTACCTGCCTGACTCCTTCCAGAGTATAGACACCTCCCATCACATGCTTTGTTGTATTGTCCAGACCAATAAAGAATCTGTTTACATCCACTTGTTCCACAGGTAGCTCGCTAGGATAAGTTGATAACATAAACAAGTGGATATTATTCAGATGGTCAACCAGCTTAGCGATGTTTCTCAGGTCTTGTAATGTAGCTGGCCGTTGTATTTTAGTGTCAGGCTCATAAATATAGAGTGCAGTTCCTCCTGTCCCAGCGTATACCCGCTTCTCACCCAGTAGGATATCGTTCTTCTTATCCTGACCACAGAGCTTTATTTGTGATGGGGCCTTCCTTATTAATTGGAGCGCCAATTCACGTGGTATTCGAATGTGATTCTTTTCTTTGTTTGCCTCGGCGCCTGCACCCTTGAACAGTTCTAATGCAGCTTCCGAGTTTACCTGAAAGCCTACTTCCTCAATTACTCGCATTACGGTCTCATGTACCTTAGATACAGACTCTTCGGTAAGGGGTTTGAAGCTGCCCCCCGTCAATCCTTTTCGAATCATATTCTTGAACTCTACCTCCTGCCTATACAATCACGTTTATCACAAGTTTTGCATGGATTGTATCTTTCTATCTCGCTGGGGCCAATGCCAATAATGCCCGATACCGACTTCTGAGGGATCATCAAGCACTGCTCGGTCAAGTGCACCCCAGCGTTATCTCCGTTCATAACCCGAAAGAGCACGCTTTGCTGACTGATATCCCAGTCGCAATAGCCAGGGCTGAAGCGCCGGCTTATGTAAAGCCCCTTGGTGCTGGCAACCTTACTGACCATGTCCTGCGCATAGTCGGCCACACTCTCAACAGCGACCGAGCCTATTGCATCCAGCACTCTAGCACGGAGTACGAGCCTGTCTCTGGCAAGTTGGCTAACCATTTCTTCCAGACGTCCGCCTATGGTTACTATGAATGATGCAGCTTTCTCACATTGTTCCAGCAGCCCTGCGATGATCTTGCTTTCAAAAAAGATGACTGAATCTTGAATAGAGACGACCGAGCCCTGAACCCAGTCAACATCCCTGATGATATATGAGCATGCAGGCTCAATAATATCACAGGCATTTTCTATGTATTCGTTAACTAAAGACACAATGCGAGCTGGTACCTTGTGATTACTACTATATCCAAGGCTGTGTAATGCCTTCCCAGAATCAATATCTACCAATCTGCTTAGAGCTGTCATCCGCCTTTCTCCCTTAAATCATAGGCAGAAAGCCTCATGATATGCCTAATTCAAAATGGAACCAGAACGGAAACAAATGAAAGTCAACAACTAAACGCAATCAACAACAAGCCCTGACATTCCCGACAGAAACTCAAGTAGGGGAAAGTATTAATGGGCTTAACAGTTGTTATTGCGAAGGGGTTAACTTGGTTGTTAAGTAGCCTGTGAATTGAAATGGTAAGATGGACCCTCCAATATTGCGAACCGTCATCCTCGATCAGGTCACTTACTATCTACCTGCGAGATTGATTGCTTCCTTTTTAAGTCATAGTTATGTTATCAGATTGAGTGTTATTTATCAAGCGCTAAACGTGACGTCTTCCATTAGGTAATAAGCCAATTATTTGGAGAGGGTGAAGGCTAGACTAAAAGTTCTGTCTATTGTACAGTAAGCCCCACCAAAACTAGAGACGGCCTGTCTGCTTGTACATGGCAACTCTAACATAGAGGGTTATGCAATTATCTTGGGCAGGTTATCTAAAAACAGGCTTCAAGTATCTTCACTACATCTTCTTTATCTAGTTTTGCCGGAGTGTATTGATACAGGCCGCCCATTGTTTCGATAGAATTTTGGGCTATTGCAGGTGCCTCTTCTTTTTTCACACCGAAGCTCGCTAAATTACTTTTTTCTATTCCAATGTTATTGATCAGCTTTTTTAACGCTTTAACAAAAGCAAATGGTTTTTCAAGCTCCGGCAATGCATCCACATCCTCACCCATTTTTCTGGCAATGTCTGGAAACCTGGCTCCATTGCGCTGTGCAAGGTAGTTGAAATAGGACACCGAGGTTGCAATTAAACCTGCGCCGTGAGGAATGTCAGGGTGATAAGCGCTAATTGCATGTTCCAGAGAGTGATGCGAAATAAGGGTTGACAACGATTCTACAAAGCCGGCTTGTGTACTGGCCCATGCCAGGGCAGAGCGTGCTTCTATGTTACTCCCTTCTTTTACCGCAATGGGCAGGTATTCGGTTATCAAACCGATTGCATCTAAAGCATACATATCACTTGCCGGATTATTCAAAATTGACAGGTAACCCTCAACAGCGTGGAAGAATGCGTCCATACCTTGATATGCAGTAAGGTGCGGAGGGACGCTGGTCATTAGCTCCGAATCGACTATTGAAAGAGTGGGATACGTGCAATCGGCTCCCCAGCCGATTTTATCCTTCGTATCAGTTTTTGTTATGATGGTCCAGGGGTCTGATTCTGTCCCGGTCCCGGCCGTGGTGGGAATTGCTACAATCGGCAGTGCACCTTCTGAAAGACGCTTCCCTTTGCCACTGCCACCCCGAACATAATCCCAGTATTCGCCAGGGTTTTTTGCCATCACGGCGATACTCTTGGCGCTATCGATACTGCTCCCACCCCCCAGACCGATAACGAAATCGCAACCCTCCTGCTTCGCCAAGGCAGCCCCTTCTGTTACATGTTCAACTACAGGATTGGCAAGTATCCTGTCGAAAACGGTCGACTGCACACCATTATCTCGTAAATAGCCAATAACCCTATCTAGATAGCCGTATCTTTTCATGGATGAACCCGAGCTAATTACAATCAGAGCTTTCTTTCCGGGCAAGTAACGGGCATTAGCCAGTTGATTTAACTTTCCAGCACCGAAAAGAATTTTTGTCGGCATAAAGTAATTGAAGTTGAGTTTCACGTATTGCCTCCCAAATTGATGTTGCATTTTACCACAAATACGAAACTCAAGCCTCGAGAATTGACCTGCCGCCAGCTTACTGCATCAACCACAGGGTTCGAGGCTTTATGGCTAAAAAAACAACTGACTTCAGCTAAATTGACTGTTAATGGCCTCAACAGTATAATACTGCCACATTATATTCTGTCAGGTACTTCAATATGATTACGGAAAAACCATAGATGTTGACTCTCACCGCCTCGTCAATTCTACCACGCTTCATATCACAGCATAAGCCCCAGAATCTTAATAAAATTTTAACATCCAGACGCTATACTTATATCAGTATTAAAAGAAAGGAGAGCAGACAGAAATGTGGCGAAACAAGAAATTCATAATTTTCACGGCGCTGGCAGCCGTACTATTGGCAGGGAGCATTGGTGGCATAGCCCTCGCTGCCGACAACGGCAATAACAGCGAATCCAAGGCGCAACCCGGGATGATGCTAGACAGAATCTGTGAAATCTACCAGCAGAATACAGGAGAATCTATCGATAAGGAAGCGCTGAAAGACGCATTTGCCCAGGCTGCGAGTGAGATGCGAGCTAAAGCTTTGGAAAACCGCCCAGAGATGTCACTTGAAGTCATTCAAAATCGCCTTCAGAAGCTGGTGGACGAGGGCAAGATGACTCAGGAACAAGCTGATGCTATGCTAGAGAGGTGGGAGGCAAATCCTGATGTTCCGCCTTGCTTCGGCTTCAAAGACCATGGCGGTTTCCGTGGAATGGGTGCACCGTGGTGTGCCCCAGCAGAATAAGCACTGCTTTATTACAAACTCCTTGGGATGACCATTAAAAGAGAGGGGGAAATATTCCCCTCTCTTTTTCTAATTAGGTCGATGATAGAAATTCAAAAGTAATTTACCTTAACAATTTCTTAACATTTATGTTATAACATAATAAAAGTTTAACTCCCCAGAGTTTCAATATGGCCGGTAAAAGGGTTCTGGTAGTTGATGATGACGTAAAGACGGTGGAGCTGGTCAAGCTCTACCTGAACCGTGATGGCTACAGGGTTCTGGTTGCTTACGATGGCATTGAGGCACTGCGTCTGGCGCGTGAGACTCGCCCAGACCTCATCGTCCTGGACTTAATGCTACCCGGTATTGACGGACTCGAGGTCTGCCGCATCCTTAGAGATGAATCCGATGTGCCAATCATTATGCTCACTGCCAGAACTACTGACGAAGACAAGCTGACCGGTCTTGGTTTAGGAGCTGATGATTATATCTCCAAGCCCTTCAGCCCGAGGGAACTGGCAGCCAGGGTCAGGGCAGTGCTAAGGCGTCTGCCAGGTGAACGTGGCCCCGCAGAGATTAAGCGCGGAGGACTTATCCTGAACTTCCTCAAGCAGGAGGCATCAATTTCTGACAGACTTTTGAATCTTACCCCTGTTGAATTTAAGCTGCTAGGGGTCCTAGTCAAGGAACCAGGAAGAGTTTTCAGCCGCGCAGAGCTTGTTGAAAAAGCTTTGGGCTATGATTACAAGGGTTTTGACCGCACTATAGATGTTCATATTCTAAACCTACGCCGTAAGCTGGAATCAAATCCCAGGCATCCCAGATACATAAAGACGGCGTACGGAGCCGGATACAAGTTCTCGGGGACTCAAAGTGGTATATAGTCTGCGATTTCGTCTACTTGCGGCTTTCGCCTTCGTAATACTGGTGGCAGTCGGCGCAATATACTTTTTTGCCAGTCAAGCTACTGAAGGTGAGGTCCGTCGATATGGCGAACGGAGCGAGCAAGCACGCCTAGGCAGATTAGCATTCGAACTGCATCGTTATTTCCTCGAACACGGAGACTGGGATGGGATTCAGCCATATATGGAGCAGTGGAGTAGTCTCTATGGTCACAGAATTATACTGACAGACTCCAGCGGTGTTGTAGTAGCCGATTCCCAGGGGGAGTTGTTGGGGCAGCAGTACCATCCTGACACACCGGGCATGCGCCTGCCACCATCATGGGAAGGAAATAGCACAGGAACTTTCTATATCAGTCCAGAGCCGTCAGCAGTATTCCCTTCACCGCTGAGTCTTTACAAAACAATAAATCGTTTTCTTCTCTGGGGCGCACTGCTGGCAATCGCTGTTGCATTCTTAATAACTTATTTCCTGTCACGTCGAATCTCAGCGCCGGTCAAGGCTCTTACCCTCGCCGCCAGGCAGCTGGGTCATGGGGATTTGTCCCAGAGAGTACAGTTTAGAGACAAGAGTGAGCTCGGAGAGCTGGCACAAGCCTTCAATTCCATGGCAGAAAATTTGGAACGAAGTGAGCGTCTTCGCCGTAATATGATAGCTGACATTGCCCACGAGCTGAGGACCCCGCTATCTAATCTCAAAGGTTATCTGGAGGCAATGCATGATGGAATGGTAAATCCAGACCCTGGTGCCATCCGCTTGCTTGATGAAGAAACAGGCCAGCTATCGCGATTGGTTGACGACCTCCAAGAGCTGAGCCTGGCTGAGGCGGGCGAATTAAAGCTGGAATGTCAGAAGGAAAATATAATCAAGTTATTGAAACAAATAGCAGATATGAAGCAAAGCCAGGCAGCGGCAAAGGGAATAACATTATCCGCTGACCTGCCAAAAAAGCTGCCGCCGGTGAATATTGACTCCCGACGTATCAGCCAGGTCTTGCTCAACCTGATTGATAACGCTATCACTCATACACCACAAGGAGGTATCATAACTGTAACCGCCAAGAGGCTTGATAATTGGATAGAGATAGGCGTTGACGATACCGGCGAGGGCATTCCTGCCGAGCATTTGCCAAACATCTTCGAGCGCTTTTACAGAATAGACAAGTCTCGAACCCGCGCAACCGGCGGTACAGGTCTGGGACTCGCTATTGCCAGAAGCTTAGTAGAAGCACACGGCGGCAAGATTGAAGCCCGCAGCGAAGAGGGGAAAGGCAGCTTCTTCTCTTTCACTATTCCCGTGTCTCAGTAATCTACACCATTCGGCAGTTTACAGCCAGACAAGTATTTACTGCATAAGGTCGACTGGATTAAAAAGCATCATCAGGGAAACCAAACGCAGTTCTGCTGCCCTCAAGTACGCTGGCAATATGAATAATCCCATTTTTGCTTGCGCATGACCAATATACTATTGACATTTCACTCGTGATGGTTTATTGTGTATTGCAAGGAGGTATGAGATGCAAGCATACTGTATGAAGTGCCGCACTAAGAGGGAAATGAGCAATCCGAAGTCTATCAAAATGAAGAACGGCAAGCCGGCTACGCAAGGTACTTGCCCAAAATGCGGTACTAAGATGTTCCGTATCGGCAAGAGCTAAAGCTGTAGTTAACTTAGACTCTAAAAAGGGCTGGGTATGGTACCTGGAAAATACCCAGCCTTTTAATTTCAGATTCGGCTACTGATAGGCTTATTATCAGAGGGTTTGTATAGTCATGGGACGACCTGTATGGCTTGTAGAGCTGATTAAGAAGGGTTTCCCCACCCGTTTTCTCCTTGCCAGATTAACAAAGGTGCCATTTATTGGCAAAGTCATTGACCACTGGCTCTTTGAGGGCGACGACATAATTTACCTACCCAAAGACAGGGTGATCCAGCTGAATATGCCGGTTGATATGCCTGAACAGATGATATTGCCATCTCAGGTGGTGGAACACTTCATCGAGAAAGCCAACTATCACTGGATTATGAATAAGTGTATCTGCCGCGATGCCTCCAAATGCAAAGACTATCCGATTGACCTTGGCTGTCTTTTCCTTGGAGAGGCAACATTAGGTATCAATCCCAAGCTTGGTCGTCGAGTGACAAAAGAGGAAGCACATGATCATGTGCAGCGCTGCCGTGCAGCCGGGCTGGTCCATCTAATAGGTCGAAACAAGATAGATACAGTCTGGCTAGGCACTGGCCCGGGCAACAAACTTCTTACTATCTGCAACTGCTGCCCTTGCTGCTGCCTGTGGCGAATCCTGCCTCATATAGCACCCCAAATCAGTGCCAAGACAACAAAAATGCCCGGAGTCGAAGTAACGGTCAACGAGCAGTGCACAGGCTGCGGAACATGTACTCAAGGCGTGTGCTTTATTGATGCCATCCGTCTGGTTAACAATCATGCTGTAAGAAGCGATGCCTGTCGAGGCTGTGGACGCTGCGTTGATGTCTGTCCTCATGGAGCCATCGAAATTTCAATTAACGATGAGCAATTTGTAGAGAAGACAATTAGCCGTTTATCTTCTTTAGTTGATGTTTCGTAATGACAATTCAGATACCGGAACTCTATGATATTCTGTTTGCGGCAGACCGCCGCAGTTTAGATTGCTCAGCCTCCGCCAAAACCTACTTTTACTTCTTCTCCGATCACCAGAATTGGAACTATACCATTACCTTTTGAAAGGCGCATTAGCTCCTCGGTAGCCTTGGGGTTATCTTCAACGCTTATCTCCTTATAAGGAACCCCTCGTTCTTCAAGGTCACTTTTTGCCGCAGCACAGAAGGGACAACCAGGCTTGGTGTAAATGATAACCTGTTCTGGCACAGATGCAGTCGCTCTCTTAGCATCCAGTTCGTAGAGCTTTTCGATTACAAACTGGACATAATTGTCACATTTATCCTGCCAGATGCCAGATTCCCGGAATCGCTGGTATCCCCCGGGCTCGGAGAAGTCCATCCCGACCAATTCCAGACAGCTAATGGAGCCAAATTTTTCAGTGAAGCTCTGGACGAGCTCATTGGCATCCAAGCGCGCATCCAATCGCGCCTGTTTTGCCTTCTGTTTATCTGAACTGCGATAGCGCAATCCCAGGCAAACCGCTGCGCTAGATACAGCACCACATGGCGCTCGCTGCTGTCCACCTATGCCACCGGTAAAGGCGACTCCAGCCCAAAGCAGGTCTTCATCGCCAAGCCCATAAGCTTCCCACATAACTTGCAGGACGCCCGGACCTCAATGATAGCCTCGGTGCATCAATTCCAAAGCACGTTCTTTAGCCTCTTGAAGCGACATCTTGAATGTCATGAGCTAATACCTCCATTCTTACTACCCAATATACTGTATGGTGGGCTACTCGGAACAGTCCCCGAACTTTTGTTTGAGAAGAAAGGACTGATACCGACCTTACAGCAAATGTTAATTGCTACGAGGGCAGGCTCAGATAGCTAGGCTCTAAGATTTCGAATGATCTCTCCCAACCTCGGTCTTTTTCCATACATTAATGTGTAGATTCTTAGCAACTTAGCTGCCAGCAAGAGTCCGCCAAAGACGGATAATGCCAGCACAGCTAAACTGGCTACCAGTTGCCACGCAGGGACGCCGATTACGCCCAGGCGTATCATCACTAACACCGGTGCGCTAAATGGGAAAATGCTGAAAACAATCCATACCGGACTATTCGGGTAAAGTAGGATCAAAGAGAGACACCAGAATGGTGCAATGCTGAATACGCCGTACAGCTGTGCGATCCCTTGTGCTTCCCGTACGGTGGAAGTAATGGCAGCGAGGCTGGATGCCAGTACGGCAAACAGCAAATAGCCAAGGATGAAAAACACTATGCCCAGGACCCAGAAGTAAGCTGGCACATGAATAGTACTGATGAAGCCACCGATAGACGAAGAAGCCAACCCTAGAAGAAGAGGAATCGATATCACCCAGACTACAACCTGCATTAATCCGGCTGCTCCGAGGCCCAAGACTTTGCCGGCGAGCAGCTGCCTGGTCGAGACCGAAGATAATAGGATCTCCATAAGGCGGTTTTCCTTCTCTTCGCCCAGACTTTGCAACACGTAGGTTGCACTGAAAATAATGGAGAAAGCTAATAAGAAAGCAAAAACCACAGGAACGAGCACATTAGCATATCCCGCTTGTTGAGGAGCCACTTCTCCAGATGAAGTTATCAAGGTGGTGACCAGGTTCAAAGGCGTCTCTACAACTGTGATGACATCTGCCGGCACCTTCCCCGCCAAGAGGTTACTCGATATGAAATTCTTTATTGCGGCGGTGGTTGCATCAGGCGGTGCCAGCTCTTTCTGTGTCGTAAATAGATTCGCTGTTCTTGTTGAGAGGAAATCGTGCGGAATAACGAAGTATTCGGCTATGTCCTTCTTGATTATTGCCTGCGTTGCCGCGTCCGGAGTGTCATAGTGGACCAGGTTTATGTTCCCCTGGATGGTGAACTGGGTGAAGCTACCGACTTCGTCTACATATCCAATCTTGGTCACTTGTGCCGGGGGACTGGCAATACCCGAGACGATTTGAAAAACGCCGATAGCGAGAAGGGCTAGCACAGGCAAAGCAAGTGTCAGGACAATAAAACCGGTTCTTCTCACGGTCCGCAAAAACTCGTGCCTGAATATCAAAAACGTCCTATTCATGATTCTTGCCTGCCACTTCAATGAATATCTCATTCAGAGTTGGCGTGGCCACTTCAAAACGGTTAATTGTGATTCCTGACCTTACCAGGCTGTCGAGTACCTGTTTGGGAGTTGTGCCTTTATCAAGCACCAGCTCAACGTAGCCCTTATGAACATGCTTATCGACAACCCCCGGTATCTGGCCCGGCTCTCCTTCAAAGTCTACTATGACCGAATGGCTCCTATACTTCGCTTTGATGTCCTTGAGATTCCCGTAAAGAACGCTACGTCCGTGATCAATCATCAGGATGCGGTCACAAAGCTCCTCCACCTGGCTCATCTGGTGAGTGCTGAGGATTATAGCTTTACCGTCGTTTCGAGAGTCCATGACCATCTTCTTGAGTAATTCGGTATTAACCGGGTCGAGACCAGTAAAAGGTTCATCCAGAACGATGAACTCCGGATCGTGAATAATTGTCACGATGAATTGGATAATCTGGCCCATGCCCTTGCTTAACTCTTCAATCTTCTTGTTCCTGGCTGATTGCATTCCGGTCTGGACCAGCAGTTTATCAGCCTTTTCTTCAGCGGATCGCCTGTCCATGCCCTTGAGAGAGGCGAGGTAGATGATGGAATCCATAACATTAAGCTTTTTGTAGAGGCCTCTTTCTTCGGGCAAGTAGCCCAGTTTGCTCTTGCTGGCTTCGCTCAGCTTTTCCCCAAGAACAGCTATACTTCCAGAATCAGGTTTGATAATGTCCATCACCATTCTGATGGTTGTGGTCTTGCCAGCACCGTTAGGCCCAATTAGGCCGAATATCTCGTTTTGACTTACGGCAAATGATAGGTCACGGACCGCTACCTTGTCTGCGAAAGCTTTGGTGACATGATTGACCTCAACAGCGAGGGCTTGCTGAGAATCAACACGCGCCGTTTTTTTCGAAGTAGCCATTCTTTACCGTTACCTTTTGTATTAGTTTATGTGATAGAAGCCCATTACCGCAAGGACATGTGTGAAGTGGAATACTGAGCCCATGGTACAACCTCAAAAAATGACCTTGCTGTCTTAACGAATTCCTTGAAAGATGCCGTAAAAGATTTGCAAGCACCTAGCTAACGCCTGATTGACTGTTGCAAGCAGTGGTGGGGAAGAGGGGACTCGAACCCCTACGCCTTGCGGCACATGATCCTAAGTCATGCTCGTCTGCCAATTCCGACACTCCCCCAAGCGGAAGAGCAGCTAATATTCTAGCATTTTGCTTAACTTTAATTCTATTTCTATGACGGCTGTGCCAAGATAGGAAACCTGGTAAGAACCAGAACTAAACAAAATAAGGCTATCTGCGTTATAATATGTCTAGAATCAAGGGCTTAATGAAATCACGGAGGTAAACAATGAAGCCAAGAATAATATCAGCACTCATCTTGCTAACCCTATCGTTATGCTTGGCGGCTTGCACCCCGTCCACTGGAACATCCATAGAGATTTCCTGCGACGACTTCGGGACGCAACCGCACATGAGCAAACAAATAAATGTTACTACCGGCAATACATTCACAGTGACACTGTGCTCCAACGCTACCACTGGCTTCCAATGGTCCGAGTCGGCACAAATCAGCGACGAAGCAGTAGTACAGCAAACAGGACATGAGTTCGTGTCTCCTGAAAACAAGGGGCTTGTAGGAGCACCGGGCGAAGAAGTATGGACATTCAAAGCTCTTAAGAAAGGCACCAGCACAATAGCCCTGGAATACAGTCGACCCTGGGAGGGTGGCGAAAAGGGCGAGTGGACACTTAACCTGACCGTCATTGTCAAATAAAGCCCGGCTACAATAAGCCAGTCTGAATATAACCTGCAATAGCAATTGCCATCTTGGCTCGGGCTTGATACAATCGCCTGCGTGTTAGCCTGTTTCTATCTTGCTGACCGCATCAAACCGGAAAATGGCATTCTGTAAATATATACGGGAGGTGAACAAATGACAAAACCTGATTTCTCCTTAAAGGGTAGGGTGGCTCTGGTAACAGGAGGCAGTCGTGGCATCGGTAAAGCCACTGCTCTTGGCTTTGCCAGCGCCGGCGCAGATGTTGCCATTGCCAGCCGGAAACTTCCTGACCTAGAGCAGGTAGCCACTGAGATAAGAGGGTTGGGAAGGAAAGCTCTGCCGGTGTCAGCACATATGGGCAGGCTTGAAGAAATAAAAAGCCTGGTTCAAACGGTTTGCCAGGAGTTCGGCAAAATCGACATACTGGTGAACAATGCCGGTACCAGCCCAGCCATAAGTCCGATGCTGGAATTAGAGGAACGGCTCTGGGATTCAATCATGAATCTAAATCTGAAAGGGGTGATTTTCCTCAGCCAGGCGGTAGCCAGAGTGATGAAAGAGCACGGCGGCGGCAAGATTATCAACGTTTCTTCAGTAACTGCCTTCAGGCACGAAACAAATATCGGAGTATACTCAATCAGCAAAGCTGCTCTGGTAATGGCAACCAGGATTATGGCTCAAGAATGGGCAGAATATAACATAAGGGTAAACGCTATAGCTCCCGGTCACATACACACACGCCTCGGCGACTCCATATTTGAGGCAATGCCGGAGTATGAAGGGGAATTTTTAAAGAGAGTACCGCTGGGACGCATAGGCAACCCCGATGAAATCATCGGAGCCATGATTTACCTGGCATCCGATGCCTCCAGCTACGTGACCGGCGAAACCATTGTCGTCGACGGCGGCACATTGACAACTTAAACAAGCTATTGTCAATTACCACTAACCCATCAAGTAAAAGCTGCCATCAGCACCCTCAAAGGCAGTGCCTATTCAAAATGCCTTGCGTTTACTACTGCTGAGGTGGAGGAGGTGTTGGAGCGGCAGGCATCCAGTCCTGTGACGGTCCGGTGGCATGTTGTTCCATAGCACCACCGGTTACAAGCGGCTCGCAATGCTGCCAGCAGTTGCTACAGCCTGCCCACCAGCCATCTTGCCAGCCATACGACCAACCGTTGTACCAACCTTGATTGTAGCCCTTAGTATATCCTTCCTGCTCACCAGTCTGCTCACCTGATTGATACGATTGATGGGCATCCTGCTGACCTTTGTTATATCCTTCATCATAGCCCGCCTTTTGACCGGCTTCCTGACCATCGGCATATCCCTTCGTCTGCCCTTCGTTATAGCCTGTCTTTTCGCCATCCTCAGTGCCTTTAGCATAACCAGCTTGATAGCCTGTAGCGTCGCCACGCTGATATGCCAGCACTCCACCTCCCAAAGCCAGAATAACCAACACCACGATGATTGCAATTACTCCTCCGAGTTTCATATGTCACCTCTCCTCCTATTTTATCCCTTTCAACACAATCCCGACAGGGCAATGGTCCGAGCCCATTACCTCAGGCATTGTAAATGCATTGGAAACTGACGGCAGCAGGTCTTCTGTCACGAAAAAGTAATCAATCCTCCAGCCCACATTCCTCTCCCTGGCTCTCGTCTTCATATCCCACCATGTATATTGATTCGGCTCCTCACTAAAATAGCGAAACGCATCAACATAACCATGAGATACAAATTTATCCATCCATGCCCTTTCCTCAGGTAAGAATCCCGAGACTTTTTCATTTTCTTTCGGCCTGGTCAAATCTATAGCCTTATGAGCGGTGTTGAAATCGCCGCAGATAATCAGCTTGGTACCCATTGCCTTCAGAGAATCTGCAAAGCTGAGAAAAGCCTCGTAAAAATCCATCTTGTACTTCAATCGCTCCTGACCCATTTTCCCATTGGGGAAATACACATTCATTAGAAGGAAATAAACGTGCTCAGTTATTATGACTCTACCTTCAAGGTCAAAATCTGCGCCTTCAAAGGCATATTTCACAGCGACAGGCTCAGTCTTTGTGAATGTGGCAACCCCACCATAGCCTTTTCTCTCCGGATAATTCCAGTAGGTATGATATCCATATGGCTCACGCAAATCTTTATCAAGTTGCTCGATATGTGCCTTCGTTTCCTGAAGACAGAGAATATCCGGAGACTCTTTTTGCAGCCACTCCAGAAAGCCTCTACCCCTTATTGCCCTGATACCATTGACATTCCAGCACAATATCTTCATTTCAAGCATAACAACGATTCCTTAGGCAATTCGCCCTACGGTATCACCACATAAAGCCGATGCCACTGCATTCAGGGCATGGTCTCCAGCCTCCACCACCAGCTCGAACATGCCCACTGCCCTGACAGCAACCGCAGAGAACAGCATCACCTGGCACCAGATTGTAGCCTCTCTGATTGCATACCGGGCACGGCTCAGATGGAGCAGAATGCCCTTCATTGCCTGGTACTGCACCCTGCCCGCGGCAATACGGACAACGTTTTCGCAACATCATCTGCCTGCTCCATAAATGACCATCTTCCTAAACTCAAAAACCGCTAACGGACAAACTAGAACTGCACCAGCTTGGTTGTTTTTCGCCAGACCCATCTCTTGGCACTCAAAGACCTTAATTGGTCGTATGCTATCTTATGGTCAAGATTCATAGTGTCAGCCACTTGCTCCACCGTTGCCCCTTCCGTCATACGCAGATATTCAAGCATATCCGCTTCAAGCTCCCTCCCTGCCTTCTTCAGCAGCGGTACCATCTTCGTTCCCGACCGAGTCAAGACATACAGTTCCATCTTCCTATCCCCACTTTGTCTTCAAGACTAATCCCAATTTTACATCATCCCCAAAACGATGTCACTACACAATAGTAACTTGACAAGCGTACATATTGGTCGTATAAATGACGTCATTAACTACAATACAAGTATTTCATGAAATAGATTGACAAGATGAGAAGCGTAACAAGAGCAGTTACTGCTCCCGGTAAATATATAGAAATTGTAGTGGGATTATTGATTCTTGGTGGACTTTATCTGACCACTCACTACAATTACCTGCTTTTCTACAGTCTTACCGAGGCATTTGCCATTGTTATAGCTTGCGGCATTTTCATGTTTGCCTGGAACACACGCAACTTATCAAACAGCAACTATTTTACTTTCATAGGCATCGCCTATCTTTTCATCGCAATAATTCAATTACTACACACCTTAGCCTACAAGGGCATGCCTGTATTCCCAGGATATGACGCCAACCTGCCAACTCAGCTCTGGATTGCCGCCCGTTACATAGAGAGCCTTTCGTTACTCGTGGCTCCGCTGCTGATAGACCGCAGGCTAAGACCTATACCGGTATTTCTCGGTTATGCAGTTGTCACATCCTTGACATTGGCATCCATTTTCTACTGGAAGATTTTCCCCGATTGCTTCATTGAAGGCACCGGACTCACCACCTTCAAGATAGTCAGCGAATACGTAATCAGCGCCATCACGCTGGCCGCCATTTTTCTTTTGATACAAAAGCGCAGCCGATTTGATGCCAGGGTTTTGAGACTATTAATCGCATCCTTTGCAGTAACCATTGCCTCGGAAATGGCCTTTACGCTTTATACTGATGTATATGGATTTATGAATATGCTTGGCCACTTCTTGATGGTTATCTCATTCTACCTGCTCTACAAAGCTGTTATTCAAACCACCCTTACAGAGCCGTATTCAACGCTATTTCAGGGCTTACAGCAAAGTAATGAACGATATCAAGCCTTATTCGACGGTTCCCTTGACTTAGTCTACATCCATGATTTTGAAGGTACTTTCATTGACGCTAACAACGCCGCCCTTAACCTGCTAGGCTACGAGAGACAGGAAATCCCTTCGCTTAATTTTGCCTCGCTACTGACTGATGACCAGGTAGCCAAGTCCATTGAATTACTCCAGGAGCTTAAGGAGACAGGCATCCAGAAAGAAGTGGCCGAGTTCAAGTTAAAGTGTAAAGATGGTAATTTTGTATACGTGGAGACCCAAGCTTCTGTTATTTACCACGAGGGGAAAACATACGCGATTCAGGGGGTTGGGAGAGACATCACCGAGCGCAAGAAAATGCAAGACAGCCTTATCATCGCCGACCGTCTAAGTGCTCTCGGCAATATGGCAGGAGGCTTTGCCCATGAACTTAATAACCCATTGACAGGTGTCATCGGCTACGCTCAGCTGCTGCTGGATAGGAAAGATTTGCCCGAAGACGTCAGGAAAGACCTGACAGGAATCTACGAGGAAGCTCAGCGTGCCGCTGAAGTGATAAAAATTTTCACGGGCTTCGCTCTCAAGCAGCCACAACCAAAACAACTCGTCGATATCAATAGCTTGATTACTGATGTGCTAAAGCTGCGACAATATGAACAGAAGAAAGCAAACATCAAGGTGAAGACCAAACTTGACCCAGAGTTACCCCTGGTCACGGTTGGCCCGGTCAGGATGCGGCAGGTCTTCATGGATATCATTATAAATGCCGAATATTTCATGTTCGAGGCACATAAAAAAGGCACTTTAACCATCACCACCGAAAAATCAGGAGAGGTTATCAGAGCTTCCTTCGCCGATGACGGTCCTGGCATCCCTCCCGAGAACCTGGGGCAGATTTTCAACCCCTTCTTCACTACTAAAGAAGTAGGCAAGGGTATCGGTCTGGGTTTGAGCATCTGTCACAGCATAGTGACGGAACAGAAAGGCAAGATATACGTTAATAGTGAACATGGCAAAGGAAGTACATTCGTAGTAGAACTGCCCATCGACCAGGAATAACAGGCGAAGGCGAAAAGAAAGCTAATCCTATCCACCGGCAACGACAAACCTGAACCCAGCAGCAACACTTCAAGCCAGAGGCGCTGCCTACCCATTCTATATGGGGGCGTACGAAATCACAGCTAACGATTTCATTACTCTATAAGAATCTGGTATTATGTTATTTGCGTTAGCTGATAAGAGGGCACATACTGCCATAACAGCAAACGATATACGGATTGGGAGCGTTTGGGTCCCGGTGGGCTTCGCGGACTTCAAATCCGTCGAGAGGCATCAAAAATGTCTCTGGTGGGTTCGACTCCCATACGCTCCCGCCATCATTTCAACACCTGGTGAAAACAAGGGTGCGGAGAGGAGACAATAGTTCCTGAGAAGATGCCAAGCTGAGTTACAGGATGAATTGAGGCAGGATTTACATTCGAGCACAGCGGACAATGATGGAAGAGGCCTTAAACAGGCATTACAGCAAATACCAGGCAAAAGCCCAAAAAAGTAGAGCTACGACTAGGAAGCCACCGATGACACTTACAAGTTCTTTTACCATCTTGTAGTTCCCAATTTATCGGTTACTGGGAGCTACGGCAAATACCAAACACAGGCTGTAACCACAATAGCCACGAGAACGGTAAGGTCAATAACTATGCCGCCAAACATCCCCAGCAACTTCTTATCAGTCCTCAGGATAGTCAAAAACTTTTTACTTCTGCTCATTTCTCCCTCCTTACCATAAATTGCAGCTCCTAGTCGGCTAGCTACTTACAGTCTTATTTTCACATATCATAATCAGCAAAACATGATGCATTCGTACTGTTTCAGAAGAACACTTAGGTACCATGAATAAGAAAGACATAAGTACTACGCCATGTCCGGTTGCGAAATAAACCATGTAGAAATACGCAGAAGCAAAACTACCGGTTATCCTTTCCGAAACGCCTTAATTCAAGCAGTTATATAATTGGTATAGCTGTCATGGTAACACTTTGACAATGCCATAATATACGATAATATATAATAAGGAAGGAAAAACGGAATATAAATTGCAACAAGCGTTTCCGTGTCCAAAATGTGGTGCTCCAGTCCCTGTGGGACAACGGTTCTGCAGCACTTGTGGTCAACACTTTGAATATAGATGTCGCCACTGTGGTACTGCTGTTGAATCCCTATCTGGATTTTGCACTAATTGCGGGGGACAGCTACAGAAAGAAACACAACCACCAACAGAGCCTGCAGCTAAGGAAGCTATAGTGACTCGTAGAGAAGAAAAAACCAGACAGGCAATAGTAACGCCTCAAGCTGTAGGCAATGTTGGTCGGTATCTTATTTTGTTGGCTATTATCATCTTCATTGGAACAATCCTTTACGTCATTGGCACAGGCCCGCAAGGAGGAACATCTAACTGGTTTGGCGGCAGCTTTATATTCGGTGGGCAATCCCCACCCTCAACACCACCGAACACAGTTATCCAGCAAGAACCGCAGCCAGATTCTGATTCACCTAAATACACCACTGAGCAAGTCATAGCTGAAGCAAGGAAAATTAGCCCCCACTGCAGATTGGCCACCCAACGAACCGGCTGAGTTAGCCCCAGTTGTCCTCCGTATGAGGACGCCGAGCCAATTTTTATCGCTGAGTATCTGGGCGATGGGATGTGGAGTATATCCAAAACCTGTCCCATAAACTCAGCATACAACGGCTCATGGTATTTCTTCGAAAACAATGGCCAACTAATAAAACAGTACTAATTATCTCAAAACTCGTTCGTCACCAATGCGGCGTGTGAGCTTCTTCTCATCCATATACTCCAAAAGCGCCTGGGCATACTTGCGGCTCGTACCCAGCATATCTCGCACTTCAGCCAGAGTCACTTTACCCTTTGACCTGGCATAAGCGATAACTTTATCCACCATTTCGCCATATGCAGAAGCAGAAAAAAACACGCCGTCGCTTACTTTTACCACCTGGCGCTGCTCAATAAGCAGATTGAGCAGGTCAGGTTCAAGTGTTATGTCTCCTGGTGGAGAATAAGGGTTCTGGTCCAGAGCACTAAGGAAGATGTCAATTTTTGCCTGCTGCTGATGAGAAAGCTGAACCTGGTAAGAAGGAAGACGAACCACCGCTCCTTCTTCGGTTAGAACTCCATCGGCGAAAAGCTTCCGTAACGCGGGGGAATTTGGCAATAGCCCCAACTTACTGCCCAGCTCCCCTTGGGACATGCCAGAGCGAGTAGGGAATTTTCGATGATAGTTTTCCACCACAGATTCTGCCTTCTTAACCAATCGCCCCCAACCGGACTCTGTGAAAAGAAGTCTCTGTCCTCCTTGACCTACTGCCACCACCCTTCCTTTTGTAATAAGTTCACCAACAACCACATGTGCTTCATCAGCCGCCAGATCACACTGAACCGCCAGCTTTTCCAGATCCAGGGGCTGATTTGCCTCCAGCATAGCAGCTACAACATCTTCTACTCCACCTTCTGCTCTAATTTTCAGGCTTTGGATTACAGAAGGACGGAATCGTCGATGTCTCGGCGCATGTGAACTAACAACCACACCACCTCCCAAGGTATCCATAGGTGAACGGATAATGAAACGGTCTCCTTTAACCAATGCCACCGGCTCAGCCAGGGCTAATTGTGCCCAGGAAATACCCCCGGAATCCAGTTTCTCTCTCTCAAGAAGATGAACCTTGGCTATCACCTCAGCGGCACCTGTGAAAAAGCTGACGACGGCATTATGGCGCAGAGAATGTTTTAGGTCTGAAAGCATGCGAAGCTTTACATCTATTCGCACAGTCGGTGCCAGCCAGCCGGGCGAGGTAAGCACATAACCACGCTCTAACTGAGATGTAGCCACTCCGGTTAAGTTGGCTGCTACACGACTGCCAGGACTAGCAACATCAATACGAGCTTTGTGACTTTGGAGTCCTCGCAATCTAGCCTTCAACCCCACAGGAACCACCTCGACTTCCTGCCCCACCGATAGCGAGCCATCTATCAACGTTCCGGTAATTACAGTACCGGAACCCGATATAGTAAAAGCACGGTCTATCACAAGTCTGGGCCTGCCGATATCTTTTCTGGGCTCCGCAGTCGACAGAATCCGGTCTATAGATAAAACCAATTCCGGCAACCCCTCACCACTTACTGCCGACACAGCAACGACAGGTGCTCCAGCCAGGGTAGTCGATTTTATTAGCTCTTCAGCCTCTAACTTGACCAAACTCAGCAATTCTTCATCCACCAAATCCTTCTTCGTGATTACCACAACGCCTTTAGTTATGTCAAGTAAATCAAGTATGGCTAAATGTTCTCTTGTCTGAGGCATTACTCCCTCGTCGGCAGCCACAATAAGCAGAGCTAAATCAATACCACCCACACCAGCCAGCATGTTCTTAACAAAACGCTCATGCCCGGGAACATCAATAATTCCAACCTCCTGGCCTTCTGGCAGTTTCATCCAGGCAAAACCAAGGTCTATGGTCATGCCTCGTTCTTTTTCCTCACGCAGCCGGTCAGGGTCTATTCCAGTCAGTGCCTTTATCAAAAGCGATTTGCCGTGGTCTATATGTCCAGCAGTCCCTATAACAAACATCTGCTTTTCCTTTACGCCAATTCAGAAGCTATACAAACGACTACATCATTCAGCTGGTGGAAACATCAAAAATGTAAATACAGAATCGCTATTTCAGGCCAGTAGCTGCATCTCTCAGTGCCCGCAGTAAAATTTCATCCTCTTCAGGGAGAACTGTCCTCGGGTCGAAGAGTAGAACATCATCACTAATACGCCCGATAACCGGTGGGTTATGATGACGCAATTTTCGAGCTAATGAGAGAGCTATGTTACTTCGTCCAGTCTTACCACCAATAGCAACAAGCTTGGTAGGAAGCGTACTGCCAGGGAGACTGCCACCACCAACCATGGACTCACCTTCAACAACCCGGGCTAAATCACCCAGGGCTTGTGCCCATAGGCTGGCTCGTCTCTCAATATCATCCAGAGACATGGAAATCATACGCCACACCGGAATTTTCTCTAATGCCTCGCCTCTCAGGTAAAGAACCAACGTAGCAGCCAATCCGGTAAGTCTTATTTTATCAATGCGGAGCGCCCTCGCCAGAGGATGCTTTTTCAACCTGTCAACGAAGACCTTCTTTCCGACAATAATTCCAGCCTGAGGTCCTCCCAAAAGCTTGTCGCCGGAAAAGCAAGCCAGACCAACACCAAGCGAAATACTATGCTGCACCATGGGCTCCGGGGCAAGCCCAAATGTGGCTGTGTCCAATAGACAACCACTGCCAAGGTCATCAAATACGGGGGTGCCATGTTTTTCGCCAAGTTCTATCATCTCCTCAAGGTTAACCGAATGGGTAAAACCTTCCACCCTGAAGTTGCTGGAGTGAACACGTAAAAGTGCCGCAGTCGCTGGACCGATAGCCTGCTCATAATCATAAATGTAGGTACAGTTAGTCGTGCCCACTTCTACCAGCTTTGCACCGCTCTGTCTCATGACATCAGGGATACGAAAGCCACCACCGATTTCAACAGCCTGACTTCTGGAGACAATAACCTCTTTTCTCTTGGCTAAGGCAGTAAGCGCCAGCAATACCGCAGAGGCATTGTTATTTACCACCAGCGCCGCCTCTGCACCTGTCAACTGGCACAGAAGCTGCTCAACGTGAACATCCCGTGAGCCTCTTGTTCCATTATCAAGGTTAAATTCCAGGTTGCAGTAACCCATGGCAATCAACTCCGTAGCCATAGCTGCCTCTTTAGTAAGCGGTGCCCGACCCAGGTTGGTATGGATTATTACCCCGCTAGCATTGATAACCGGACGCGGGCTAATCTGCTCCAGTGCCTGCACCTGAGAGCAAACGGAGTCCACAATCTCATCCAGCGAAGGACACGCGCGGTCGCCCGCGATAGCCAGGCGATCCGCCTCAAGTCGCTGGCGAACCAAGTCCACAATCAGGTCATGAGGATAAAGTTCTCGAAGCCGCTTGATTCGCTCATCGGAAATCACTTTATCCACGCTGGGAAGACGACGAAGCTCACTGTCCATGATGCACAGATATTCTACTATACTCAGAACTAGTTTCAAAGCTGACAAGGCATTTTCCGATTAACTCAGCATGACAGAACGTTTATGGACAAGCATTCAGAGCTGTGCTGCACTTTGCCTCTTCGGTTCAGCCAATGCTACAATAAGCACAAATGGACAAAAAGATACCACCCCGCCTGACTGAAAGCGTCACCGGAGCCGGCTGAGCCTCCAAGTTAGGTCCGGGAGACCTGGAAAAAGCCTTATGCGGATTGCCCCTTATACACGATAAGAACGTGATTCGGGGCATGGAAAGCCTGGATGATGCCGGCGTTTACAAACTGAGAAATGACCTGGCAATAATCCAGACCATTGATTTCTTCACGCCTATTGTCGACGACCCCTACGATTTCGGCCAGATTGCCGTCGCCAATGCGTTGAGTGACGTTTACACTATGGGCGGCAAGCCATTGACCGCTATGAATGTGGTCTGCTTCCCGATAAATAAGCTGGACATATCAGTGCTGCAAGATGTGCTCAGGGGTGGAGTAGACAAGATGAAAGAAGCCGGCGTGACACTGGTAGGCGGACACAGCATAGACGATGCCGAGCTAAAATACGGGCTCTCAGTTACAGGCGTAATACACCCCGAGCGCTTGGTGACCAACTCCGGAGCCAGGGCTGGAGACAAACTCATACTCACCAAACCCTTAGGCACCGGAATCATCAGCACCGCCCTGAAAGCTGGCAAAGCCAGCGAAGAGACGATAGCCAGGCTAACAAAATACATGGCAGCCTTGAATAAAAAAGCCTCGGAACTGATGCAAGAGATAGGAGTTCATGCCTGCACCGACATAACCGGCTTCGGACTTCTTGGCCATGCCTGCCAGCTAGCCCAGAACAGCCAGGTAGGCATCAAAATCAATTCGGCTTCAATCCCCACCTTCCCAGAAACCGAGGATTTCGCCAATATGGGACTTTGCCCCGGCGGTTTGCACAGAAACAGGGAATTTTACGGCAAAATGGTGGGGTTCTCTAAACATGTACCCGATTCCATACAGGATATACTTTTCGACCCCCAAACTTCGGGCGGGCTGCTAATTTCGCTGGCTCCTGAAGCGGCAGCACCGCTAGTATCCAAGCTGCGAAAAGCCGGCATACGTGAAGCAGTCATAATCGGAGAAATAATCAACAAGCCAGCGGGCAAGATACTTGTAGAGTAAAGGAAAACGCGACTATGAAATAAAACGGGCTCTGCTACATAACAGAGCCCGCTTTTTATCAGGTTGTAGAGGGCAAAGCACCGTAAAGTTGACTGATCCGGCAAGCATATATTACAGTGAATAAATTTCCTTGCCGAAGGTGTGGACCCAGTTCTTTTGCAAAGCTTCTATCGCTTCCTTGGTCTTGTCCACGCCGATGATAACTACAGGCTGACCGCTTTCCCCCTTGCCTAAGTAGGTATAAAAATAGCACACATTAATATCTGCTTCACGCAGTGGTTTCAGTACAGCCAGAAGCCCACCAGGGTGATCAGGAACTTCCACCGCAATGACATCGGTTTCATGCACCGAATAACCATGACTCTTGAGCACATTAGCCGTTTTTTCCGGGTTATCAGCAACAAATCTCACCGTGCTAAAATCAGATGTGTCGGCTACCGAAATAGCTCTGATGTTTATCCCCTCCCTACCCAAGCATTCACTCACAGCCAGGAACTTACCAGGCACATTCTCCAGGGTTATAGAAATCTGTTTTACACACATAATTCGCTCCCCAATTAAATATAACTCAATATCAGAACAGGTCGTACCCCGCCTTCAATGCTTTCTCATTAATAGCAACCAGCTTTTGTTTCTTACCTAGCGTTGACTTTAACGCATCAATGATACTGTCAAGTGAAACGAGACCGCTCTTTCTAATGAACGCACCCAGCATTACCATGTTGGCAGACCTGGGACTTCCCAAATTCTCCGCAATACTATTAGCCGGTACACCAACAACGTTAATATCACCCCTCGAGATTTCAGATTCCACTAAAGAGGAATTGATAAAGAACAGGCCGCCTGATTGAATCTGATTCTGGAATCTAACTACAGAGGGCTGATTCATAGCAATAACAAACTCCGGTGCCGAAGCAACCGGAGACGCAATCTCATCATCAGCTATAACCACCGTGCAATTGGCAGTACCTCCACGAACCTCGGCACCATAGGACGGCAAATAGGTTACATTTTTAGCCTCAAGCATTGCTGCCTGAGCTAGACTAAGCCCCATAGACATAACACCCTGACCTCCAAAACCGGCGATTACTGTCCTAATCAGCATCCTTCCCACCCGTTACGTCCTTGATTACTCCTAACGGAAACACCTTTGTCATCTCCTTGTCCACCCATTGCCATGCTTCCAGAGGACTCATTTTCCAGTTAGTTGGGCAGGGGGAAAGAATTTCCACCATGGCAAAACCTCGTTTATCGAGTTGCACCTGGAATGCCTTCTGGATAGCTTTTTTCGCTTTCCTGATATTGGCTGGAGAGTTCACCGCCACCCGCTCAATGTATGCTGCACCTTCAACCAGAGCTAAAATCTCGCTCATTTTTATAGGATGTCCTTCTAAAATAGCATCTCTTCCATAAGGTGTGGTAGTTGTTGTTTGCCCAATCAGAGTAGTCGGCGCCATCTGTCCACCAGTCATTCCATAGACGGCGTTGTTGATAAAAATGGAGGTTATATTTTCCCCTCTGTTGGCAGCGTGTATAGTCTCAGCAGTACCGATGCCAGCAAGGTCCCCATCGCCCTGATAAGTAAAGACTACAGCCTCCGGGAAAGCACGCTTGATGCCGGTAGCCACAGCAGCACCTCTGCCATGTGCCGATTCCACCATATCAACATCGAAATAGTAATAAGCAAAAACAGAGCAACCCGGGGGCGGGACACCAATGGCTTTATCTTGAAGGTCCATTTCATCGATGACCTCGCAGATAAGCCTATGGGCAATCGAGTGCCCGCATCCCGGGCAATAGTGGAATACGTTCCTCTTCAAAGATTTAGGCCTGGTAAATACTTTGTTCACTTATTCAGACCCTTCTGATAATAAAGACGCGAGATTACTCGAGCCACCTCGCTTGGCGTGGGGATTACTCCACCCGGTCTCCCATAGAAGGATACTTCTCCCCTGCCTTCTAAAGCAAGCTGCACATCCTCTATCATCTGACCCATATTCATTTCAAAGACTAAGAATTGCTTCACTACCTTCGCCGATTCTTTCACTGCTTCATCAGGAAACGGCCAAAGAGTAATCGGCCTCAACAATCCAACCTTTAAACCATCCGCCCTTACCGTCTTGATGGCTCCTTTGGCAATGCGAGCTGCTATACCAAAAGCAACCACTATTAAATCAGCATCATCAACCAAAAAAGTTTCGCAAGCGGTCTCATCGCTCTTGATTAATTCGTACCTTCTGAATAGGCTCCAGTTTATCTCTTCCAGCTCAGCCGGATCAGAAGTAAAGGTCTTAATAAATCTGCTTGGCCTTCCCTTTGCGCCTCTTAATGCATCATTCCTGACAGGCAATTCCTCTGGAGCTTCATGATTGAATTCTACCGGCTCCATCATTTGTCCCAGAATGCCGTCACCGAGGATGATTACCGGGATTTTATATTTGTCAGCAAGGTCAAACGCTTTGTGTGTGAGATCCGCTAGCTCCTGCACTGACGCAGGCGCTAAAACTATGGTTCTGTAATCTCCATGACCACCACCTCGGGTGGCCTGAAAGTAATCTGATTGCGCTGCCACTATGCTACCCAATCCTGGCCCGCCTCTGGACATATTGACTATAACTGCTGGAAGCTGGCAGGCTGCTAGATAAGAGATCCCCTCCTGCTTCAGGCTAATGCCGGGGCTGGAAGAAGAGGTCATTGCCCTGACACCAACCAGGCTGGCTCCATAAACCATGTTTATGGCAGCTATCTCACTCTCTGCCTGAATAAAAGCACAACCCTTCCTTCGGCTCAGATTGGCAGCCATATACTCGGTCAGCTCGTTCTGAGGAGTTATGGGATATCCAAAGTAGCCCTGGCATCCCGCTCTGATGGCTGCCTCCCCTATGGCGGCATTCCCGGTCATAAGAACTTTAGCCACGATACACCTCTATTGCCACTTCGGGACAAACCAGGGCACATATAGCACACCCTGTGCATTCGCCATTCTCATTGAAGACAGCCGGCAGATAGCCACTCGCGTTCAACTTATCAGAGCTAGAAATTAGACCCTTGGGGCAGAAGAAAATACATAGTGCGCACCCCTTGCAAAGCTCACAGGAAATTTCAATAGTCCCTTTCATATCAGTCTTTCTTCTTCGAAATTAGTCCGGATTTCCCCAACAATTTTATTCTCAAACACGTGCTGCTACAAGTTTTTAAACTTTATCATTATCTCAAAAGTTGCCGCCGCAAAGCAAAGAGGAGAATCTGGGATAATAATTAAGTGGAGTAAACAATACAACTGAGCAACTATATAATATATATAATAATGTAGCAATACCTAGCTCAAAGCTGGACCTGATAAAAACATCAGTTACACTTAGACTAAACAGGATAATAGCATGCACCTCAGGCAAATCTGTTTTTAGCCCGCTATAAAAAAGGAACGAGCCCTGCCTAAAAGCAAGGGCTCGATTTTCTTCTTGGTGGAGGCGGGGGAGGGTTGAACTCCCCGTCCAGAAGAAGGTTGCCAGAACCTACTACAGGCTTAGTCAGCTCTTTTATCTCACCTGGCTAACCTCAGCTGACCGAGTAATAGCTAAGCCAGTCGATATTTCTTAGCCAACCTCCATCGACGTCAAGGTTGGAGCACCCCGACTTTTCGTCACCCAATCCCGACCCATCGAGGTGAGGTCAGGTTGGATGTGCAACCTTAATTAGGCTGCAATTGGAACTGCTTCGGCAGTTGTATTTTGCCACCTGTTTTACGAGGTGATGGCACCTCGACCTGCTATCCTGTAGGCCTTCCGCTGTCGAAGCCTCACGCCCCCAAAACTAAGTTTTTAATGTGCTTCAACCCCTCTTCCTTAACGCCCGCCCTATTTCTCTCTCCGTCTCCCGACGGGCCATTGCTTCACGTTTATCATGAAGCCTCTTGCCCCGAGCTACACCCAACTCTAACTTAGCAACTCCTCTTTTAATATATAACTTCAAAGGCACTAAAGTCAAACCTTTCTGAGCCACCATGCCTGCCAGTTCGTCAATCTGACGACGGTGCAGCAAAAGCTTACGCGGTCGATTCGGCTCATGGTTAAAGTGGCTAGCCGCTTGATAGGAGGCTATATGTGCATTAACCAGCCACAACTCACCAGCTTCAGGCTTGGCATAGGCATCACGAATGTTCACCCGGCCTGACCTAATTGACTTTATCTCAGTGCCCATCAGGACAATGCCAGCTTCCAGGCTTTCCAGAATATGGTAATCGTGATACGCTTTGCGATTGACAGTTATAGTTCTAGTTTCCGCCATATATGCTAGAATTTTACCACTATTATAATAATAAGGTAAGGACAAGGAGTTTGTTATGTCAAATCATCTGGACAAATTTTGGTTGTTGATTATCGTCTTCCTGCTCCTCAGTCTCATCACTGGTGTAACATTGCTGGCAATCAGGCAAAGCAGCCATAAGCCTGTCGAAATCTGTCTCTCTCAGACTGCACCGATTCAATACAACGGCGAGGTTTACATTGACGGAGCCGTGGCTAATCCAGGTTTCTATCCGTTAAGTGAAGAGGACACCATAGAAACTCTTATCCTGACAGCCGGGCTTATACCAGACGCAGACACAGGTAAAATAAAGATATACGTCCCTATGACCAACGAAATCTCTCAACCACAAAAGATAAACTTGAACTGGGCTGATGCCTGGCTGCTGGATGCACTACCAGGAATCGGGCCGGACAGAGCTCAAGCGATTGTCGACTACCGCACCCAAAATGGTCAGTTCCGCAGACTAGAGGACTTACTAAATGTCGAGGGCATTGGTCAATCCACCTTAGACAGGATAAGAGGCTTAATAACTCTAGAGGACGAAAACTAAGTGGCACTTATTTGCCTCAGCACCGCATGGTTGACAGGCATTTATTTGGGCTCGAAAATTGCCCTGCCCTGGGGCATTGTTTTTATTGGGCTTATTCCTCTTTGCCTCATCCCTTTTCTATCACAGTATAAAAGGCAGCTACTTTTAGCTGGATTCTGCCTTTTTGCTCTGCTTGGGGGGTGCATTCGCCTCCAATCAAGCCTGCCCGTAATCAATGAGCAACACATCCAATTCTACAACGACAAAGGAACGGTCAAAATTGAGGGAATGGTGTGCACTGAACCTGAGAGCAGAAACGCAACTTCCACCCTACAGCTATCAGCCGGTGAAATACAAACAGATGATACAAGAAGGGAAATATCAGGGAAAGCGCTGGTGCGTGTGCCCAAATATTACGAATATCATTACGGGGATATACTGAAAATAACCGGCAGGCTGGAAACTCCACCGCAATTCGACGATTTCGATTACAAAGGTTACCTGGCACGACAGGGAATCTATTCTATTATCAATTTCCCAAAAATAGAAACTGTCGACACCGGCCAAGGTTTTAAGCCTTTAGCCTGGATTTACACGCTGAGGAATCGCCTCTCTCAGAGTCTGTCCCTTGCCTTACACGAACCACAAGCCTCATTAGCTCAAGGTATTTTACTGGGACTACGAGGCAATATTCCCACTTCTCTACAAGAAGCTCTCTCGAGAACTGGAACTGCCCATCTGCTAGCCATATCCGGTATCCATCTCAGCATCATCATAGGGATATTCCTCAGTGCTGCAATCTGGCTTCTAGGCAGGCGCTACTCCGTCTACATATGGCTGGCTTTTCTGGCTATCTGGCTATATGCTCTGATCACCGGTATGCGCCCTCCTGTAGTCCGCGGTGCTGTCATGGGGAGCATGTTCTTGCTAGCCGAATATCTGGGAAGACAACGCAGTGCATCAACAGCACTTGCCTTTGCCGCAGCAGTAATGGTAGGAATCGAGCCTCAAATTCTATGGGATGCAAGCTTCCAGCTGAGCTTCCTGGCCATGTCGGGACTCATTTTCATCTACCCGTATCTACAGGCGTGGGGCAGAAAAGGATTAATAGCTACCGTGGGTAAGGATGGAACCGCAGCATCTTTGTGCAATTTTGCTGCTGACAGCTTCGCAGTCACTATGGCCGCCATCTTAGCCACCTGGCCATTAATCGCCTACTATTTCGATATCGTCTCCTTCGTTGGACTGCCGGCTACTTTCTTCGCTTTGCTGGCATTGCCTGGCATCATCATCACTTCTGCTATAGTCGCCGGTCTGGGGCTTTTTGCACCCTTCCTAGCACAGATTATAGGCTGGATAGCCTGGCTCTTCCTCAGCTATTTCATACTCGTTATACAAATTTTCGACGCCATACCATTCTCATCAGTCAAGGTCGAGGGTGTGCACATCTGGCAAATATGGCTTTACTATGCCCTACTGGCTACGATAATGACAGCCATCAATTACCGAAAACAATTAGCTGACTTTTTCCATCTGACAACTTCAAAAATAAGCCCCTCGATAAGCAGAACCTCCAACTTTGCCCTAAAAGTTCCCAAAAAATGGGTCATCTTCCCACTTCTAATTGCCACTATCCTGGTTTGGGTCTCCTTTCTTAATATGCCCGATGACAAGCTACATGTAAGCATACTTGATGTAGGACAAGGAGATGCCATCCTCATTCAAACTCCAAGCCGCCAGGATATACTCATCGATGGCGGACCAAATTCGCAAGCAGTAAGCCTACAACTAGGCAAGAAATTACCCTTCTGGGACAAGGCTATAGATTTGGTAATTCTAACCCAGCCCCAGGCCGACCACGTCACCGGACTTATAGAAATACTCCAGAAGTATAAAGTGCCACAGGTCATAGACACAGGGATACCCTATGACTCATTCACTTATCAGCACTGGCTCAACTTGGTTAACGGCAATGAAATCAGGCACGAAATAGGTCATGCAGGACAAGAGATCGACCTCGGAAACGGAATAAAGTTGGAAGTGGTACATCCTCCATCCGTTTTGCTCCAGGATACTTCTGATGACATCGATAACAATGGTTTGGTACTGCGCCTGATATGGAACAAGGTGAGCTTCTTGTTCACCGCTGATATTGGCCACGAGGCTGAGTGGTATTTGATTGCTCAACGCGCCAATCTGAAGACCACGGTATTGAAAGTTGCCCACCACGGCAGCCTGACCTCAACATCTCCACAATTCCTGGCTGTAGCTAATCCCGAAGTAGCGGCTATCTCGGTAGGTATCAACAATAGATTTGGCCTACCGCAAAGCCAAATAATGAACAGACTAACCGAGCAGCTTGGGAGTGACAGAGTCTACCTGACATCAACTCACGGAACTATCGAGTTCATAACCGATGGCGATAGGCTTTGGGTAAAACATGACAAATAGCTTACAGAAAACCACCAAAGCCCCCCCCGTAAAAATAATGAGAATTTAGTCCTGAGCAGCTCTGTCCAGATGGTCCCACTCTGGGTGGGATTTTAGTCCCAACAGCGCTAAACTAGATACAAAACCATTTGTCAGAAGTATTGACAACCCAAAACACCACCTGTTAATGTTTAGCAAGACATATGAAAAATCAGACTACTATACAGAGAGAACAATTACCAAATAGCGCCAAGCAAACGTTAGAACTCATTGCCTTTCTGACTTATGAATTTAAGAGCCAATTAAACTCTATTAACACATCGGTCAGTCTCTTAGCTAAAAAGTTAGCTAACTCTCACAACGATTTTGAAACCAAACTAATCGGCAACATAATGGCTTCACATCATTATCTTGAGGCTAGAACATCAGAGCTCTTAGCACTGGTTAAATTGCAAGTTGACGGCTTCCATTTAGAACTAGAACTAACGGATATCGATGATATTGTTCACAGAGTCATTGACCAGCTATCGCCGACTATTAGCAACCGGGGACAATCCTTAACTCTAAGTCTGACACCAAACACCAAAAAAATCATCGCCGACTCGCTGAGAATAGAGCAGGTACTGCACAATCTCCTGTCCAACGCCAGCAAGTCTACTCCAGCAGGCGGCAACATATCCATATCTACGGATAAACAAGCCGGATACATAGTCATTAAGGTCCGGGATAGCGGCCGGTGTATACCAAGTTTAGAGCAACGTGAAATCTTCCAGCCTTATTGCTGTCTCACAGGTGATAAAGACACACAGATTCATGGGATAAGATTAGGTCCGGCTCTGTGTAAATATTTGGTAGAGCTACACGGCGGTAGAATATGGGTAGAAAATGAAGAGAACAATGGCAATACCTTTGCTTTTACTTTACCTTTAAACAACAACTAGCCTTATAACCTCAAAAGCGATTTTCTCTGCTTCGCCTATTGATTTATCTCCCGTTTTGGCGTACAGTATTAGGCATCCTAACCATGAAGGAATTTAGGAGGCAGGTATGAGAAAACTGACTTGGCTGCTGCCAGTAACTCTAATACTAGTTACTGCCTTGGCTGCTACCGTCTCAGTTAGCGCACAGGATAATTTCGAGGTGACAGACCTGAGCATGAGCTCTAATTCTGTCGCGGTGGGAGAAACTGTTACCATAACTGCTACTGTAACAAATAACAAAGACACAGCGGAAACATATCATCTGGAGCTGATGCTAAACGGCGAAGTCGAAGACAGCCAGGATAAGGACCTGGGTGCAGGTGAGAGTGGCACTGTAACCTTCGCAATAATTGCTGACACACCCGGCGATTATCTTGTAGAACTGGGTAACGCAAGCGACTTCTTAACTGTAAAAGGGGCATCCTTCTGGTCTATCTTCCCTTCATGGGTATGGTGGATTATCGGCGCCATAATCGGCGTACTGATACTGCTGGTCATAATAATTACCGTCATGCCGTCCCGCAAGAAACAGACCGGAACGGCAACTAAAGGCAGACAAGGACAACCATCTGCGCAAGCAGCGACACCATTTCCAAATGTAATGTCAGGCCCCGGGGCAGCAGGCCCACAAATGGGATATCCAACCACAATGCCAGACCAATTCCAAACACCAGGCGCATTTCCTGCCCCCGGACAATTTCCAGCACCGGGGACAATGGCTGCTCCATACCAGCAATATGCCAGAAGACCTATATTCTCAATGAGCAACTTGACTATCACGCCAAACCAGATAAAATCCGGGGAACCAGTAACCATCAGCGCCATAGCATCCAACAATGGCTCGGAAGCAGGTACATATAGCGTTGTATTGCGAATCAACGGTATGGTGGAAAACATAATCGACTTAATGTTGCCCCCTGGGGCAAGCCAAGCTACTACATTCACGATAATTAAGGATGCTGGAGGTGAATATTATGCGGAGGTGGACGGCTTGAGTGGTGTATTTATCGTTATACCACTGGTTCCAGCTAATTTCTCTGTTACCAATTTGGTCATATCACCAGAGCGTGCCAAGCAAGGAGAAAGCATTGTCATCAGTGCCATGGTAACCAACAATGGAGAGCTCCCCGGCGCTTACAATGCAGTGCTTAAATTAAGAGGTGCTGTCGAAAGCACCGAAGAGATAGACCTCAGCCCAGGCGAGAATCGGAAATTAGCATTTAAAATCGCCAAAACTACGCCTGGTTTCTATAATGTGGAATTAGAAGGATTGGCCGGAAGATTTGTTGTCGAGATGGAATGGCAAGGATAGACCAAAAAATTAAAAACTAAAGCCCTTCCTGCCCCGACTCAGGTATCGACTTCCGCAACTTATCCTGCCCATCCAAATGGTCAGCATATAATACCCCATTAAGATGGTCTATTTCATGCTCTAAGGCTTGAGCGAGGAGATCCTCTCCTTTGAGACGGGTCTTCCGTCCTTGTCTATCCTGTGCTTTAACTTTAACCCAGACTGAACGCCTAATTTCCCCTTGATACCCAGGTATGCTCAAACAAGCCTCCCCTATTATACGCTCACCTTCCTTTTTTATTATCTCAGGATTGACTAGAACAATAACTTCATCACCCGGTATCTCTATCACTGCTACTCTGAGCAGTACTCCGACCTGCGGTGCCGCCAAACCAACCCCAGCAACCGCCCTCATAGTCTCTATCATATCATCGATAAGCCGCTGAATAGACTTATCTATTTTAGTCACCTTTTTGGCTTTCTGTCTAAGTACAGGGTCTGGCAGAACGCGAATTTTACGTACAGCCATCTTGTTATCAATTAAACCATACCTACTGGATCAATGTCCAAAATCCACCCCCGAGGAAACGCTATATCTGCTAAAAAATCATTCAGGTCAACTCCGCAGAGAGCCAATTGCCATCGATAATGTCCTCTGATTCTAGGCACGAAAGCTGGCATAGGGCCAATCAACCGTAAGTCAGGTATGCCCCTCCTATCTTTTTCAGCAGAGAGCAAGCGACACATTTTCTCTGCTTCTTTGAAACAGGCGACCTCATTAGTATGGCTGAAAGTGAGGCTGGCCAATTGGCTAAAAGGAGGATAGCCAAACTTACGGCGATAGTCTATCTCCTGGGCATAAAAGGATGGATAATCATGCCGTGATGCTGCCTGGACAGCATAGTGCTCTGGACTATAAGTCTGAATGACGACCCTTCCTGGGGTGAAACCTCGCCCCGCTCTACCAGCTACCTGACACAACAGTTGAAAAGTACGTTCCCCAGCCCTAAAGTCAGGCAAATTTAAACCCGTGTCAGCATTTATAACGCCAGCCAATGTTACCTGAGGCAAATCCAACCCTTTGGCTACCATTTGAGTACCTATAATTATGTCGACATCATGGGCACGAACTTTAGTCAAAATTTCCTCATGGGCTCGTCGGCCAGAAGTAACATCTCTATCCCAGCGGAGAGTACGAGCTTTCGGGAAAAGATGCCTGACTTCTTCTTCCACCCTCTGGGTACCAATTCCCAAGAACCTGAGATGATGACTAAGACATTGCGGACATTCCCCTGACAAAACAGCGGAATAATGACAATGGTGACAGACCAACTTCTTGGTTGCCGAATGATAGGTCAAAGCTGCCATGCAGCGTGAGCAACGAAAAACAAAGCCGCAATCCCGGCACTGAATAAAGGTTGCTGTACCACGCCGATTGAGGAACAAAATCACCTGCTCATTATGAGCCAGAGCCTCAGTCATTGCTAAGGTAAGAGAGCGACTAAAAAGGCCACGGTTACCTTCTTTAAGTTCCTTCCTTAAATCTACAACCTCAACTTCAGGCAATGGTGACGGACCATAAGGTGTAATGCGCTCTTTAAGCTCAATAAGCTGGTAATCACCCTGCTGCGCCCTGTAATAAGTCTCCACGTCGGGCGTAGCGCTACCCAAGATAACGAAAGCACCACTGAGTTCAGCTAACTTAACAGCCACATCTCTGGCACGGTACCGGGGCGACTTATCGGATTGTTTATAAGTCCACTCATGCTCTTCATCAATAACAATCAATCCCAAGTCTGGCTGCGGTGCAAAAAGAGCACTCCTCGGGCCAATGACTGTATCACACTCACCATCTTTTATCCGGTGCCACTCATCAAATTGTTCCCCTAAAGACAATCCACTGTGAATCACAGCTACACGACCTTGAAACCGTGAGGCAAAACGTTCTATCGTCTGTGGAGTGAGAGCAATTTCTGGAATGAGACAGATGCCCCGTTTGGCTTGAGCCACGATTTCAGTCAGAACTCGAAGGTAAATTTCAGTCTTACCGCTACCTGTTACACCATGTAACAGAAAAACCAACGACGACCTATTTATGCGGCGCTCATCCATGCAGTTTTTAATCCTTTGCCATGCTGCCTCCTGAGATGGAGTGGGTTCCGGCGGCAATGTCGGTGCAATTCTAATGTGAGCTAAGGGGTCACGCCTGACCTTAACTCCAAATGTAGAGACCAAGCCACGACTCCTCAAGGACTCAATGACACTTTTCTGGCAAGCAATAGACTTTTTAATCTCAACCAACGGTACGGGTTGAAGTTGCTTAAGCAATAATTCGAGAACCGCTGCTTGCTTATGAGCCCTAGATGCTCTCAACCTAATAATTTCTGCCTCAGCTTCACTTGAATCAATTTGTAGCTTTAAATGAGTAACCAGTTTCGGCTTTACTTTTGCTTCTTCAAGCTGGTGGTTTTTCACCACGAGATGGCGCTTCAAAAGTTGTTGCGTAATCGACTCAGCTTTCTTCTTCCCAAATTTTCGTTCCACTTCTCTTAAGCTAACTTTATCTCTATCTCGAAAAAGGCATATAACCTGTCTTTGGTCAGAATTAAGCTGCGACAAATCGACAGAATGTGGTGAACGTTGTAAAGAGGCGACTAGTCGTCGTTCAAATCCTGGAGGCAGCATCAAGGCCGCAGCCTCAAAAAGAGGGGATAGGTAATGTCTGCTTATCCACAGGGCAACATCAACTTGTACCGAAGACAGCAAAAAAGAGGACGTTATATAATCACTAATTTCCTTGGTGGCCTCAAAGGATGGGTAATCGCTTATCCTGACGACAATGCCTTGAAGAGTCCTGGAACCAAAAGGCACCCAGACAGCTTGTCCGACTTCAACCTTTAGCTCAGATGGTATTGAATAGCAAAAGCTACGACGTTGAGCGATAGGTGAATTGACTGCCACTTCCGCATAATTCATTCAGCTTCTTTAACTTCTTCAACCGCATCCTCTTCAACCAAAGATTCCCCAACTAAAGTCTGCTCATCCACAACTTGTTCAACTTCATCCTCTCCATCCATGGCACCCGTAACAGCAGCTTTTTCCACCATCTTCTCACGTCTCTCCTTGAGACGCGCCTCTTTAGCACTGAGTCGACGTATAAAATAGAGTTTGGCACGGCGAACCTTGCCATGCCGAACTACTTCAACTTTCTCTACAAAAGGAGAGACGAAAGAAAAAGTATGCTCGACACCGATTCCGTAGGTGACTCGCCTAACCGTAAAGTTGCCGCCGCTGGCCCCCCTTCTAATCCGAACCACCAATCCAAGCAACGTCTGAACACGCTCCCTGTTAGCTTCCTTAACCTTAAAACTAACCCTTACTGTATCGCCTGGGCTAATTTGAGGTATGTTAGGATTTACCTTAATTTGGCTGATCGAGTTGACATTCATTTCTATTTACATCCCTTCTATGACTTGATTTCAAAGGCCTCACTGAGCAGGCTTTTATCTTCTGGGGAAAGCACAATTTTTTCTATGAGGTCTGGGCGCCGCTTCGCAGTCCGTAGCAGGCTTTGCTTACGTCGCCATCGAGCAATTTCACCATGATCCCCAGAGAGTAACACTGACGGTGCCGCCAAGCCACGATACACCGGCGGACGAGTGTACTGCGGATATTCCAACAATCCCCCAATATGAGATTCCTCCACTAAAGATACCTCCGAGCCAAGCGCTCCGGGCAACAATCTAACCACACAATCCATCACTGCCATAGCTGCTACTTCGCCACCACTAAGCAAATAGTCTCCAATGCTAAGTTCATCGTTGACCAAATGCTCCGCTACTCTCTCATCAACACCTTCATAGTGACCACAGATAAGAATAAGATGCTGATAACCCGCTAACTCTCGGGCAGTCCCCTGAGTGAAAAGTCGACCTTGAGGAGTGAGCAGAATAGTTGGCACCGCTGACAAGCCTAGTTCCATCTTAATTGACTCCACAGCTTCAAAGATAGGCTCTGGTTTAAGCACCATTCCAGCTCCACCACCATAGGGATAATCATCCACAACGTGATGTTTATCATGAGTATAACCGCGGATATCATGAAGCCTGATATCCACCAAGCCGCGCTCTCTGGCCCTCCCGATAATACTACAATTCAATAAGCCGTCAAACATCTGGGGGAATAAGGTCAAGATATCAATACGCATTTAACCCGCCTCATAATGAGCACACTCAGATACTCTGCCACCAAGAAGCTCCAAAGCATGAGGCAAAACAGTCAGGATGACCTCAAGGCATTCTTGCACTGCTTTAGGACTGCCGGGAAGATTAATAATCAGACACTTGCCACGGCTACCTGCAACAGCTCGACTAAGCATAGCCTCAGGCTTTCTCTTCATCGTATCCATTCTCATAGCCTCAGTCAAACCAGGAATAGGTTTATCGATCACGGCTAGGGTGGCTTCCGGTGTAACATCTCTAGAAGATAATCCAGTTCCACCACTAGTTACAATAAGGTCAAGCCCAACCTCATCACACCACTCTATAAGCTTCCCTGAAATAATCCCGGCCTCATCAGGCACAATCTCATATTTGGCAATTTCAATACCAAGTTTACTGACAATTTCTTGGGCAACTCGCCCACTTTCATCTAACCGCTCACCACTCCACCCTTTATCACTGATTACGAGTATACCAGCTAACATCTGCCTATTTTACCATACCATAGCTAAAGCTCAAAACGGCAAGAACCACCTAAGACTTTAGTACTATTCCACGACAACCACGGTTCTCCACTATAACACAACATGTTGATGTCAACCAACCTGAGGTCACTATTTGTTGGGTAACATAAAGTGTCCGCAGTTATGAGGCCAGAAAAATTTGTGAAAATAGTGGGGAATTTGGTGGGATAGGTATTGACAAGATGGGGGAAGTATGTTTTATAATGGTAAACAGTGGGAAAAAGTGGTGAAAGGAGAAAATAGAATGGTAATTGATTGCATCCAATATCGAATCGCAAATAGCAGGCTGTTCCATTTTCTAAAAGAGAACAGTAGCACGAACCTCGAACTCCAGTTAATCCGTTTTTGGGCAAGACATCCCCGGACAAAATTAAGCCTCTACACAATTGCCAATGCCATGGACACTGCCAAGATTAACTTGAGAGAGGCAATCAGTTCTTTAATCGAAAAAGGAATACTACAAGAACAGCAAGATAATAACGGACTTATCACTTACTCGCTAGTCGATGACCCGCAGACCCATGAGTTCATCGAGGAATTAGCTAGATTAGACTGGAACGAAATAAGAATACTTGAAAAGCAACTGGAATGTGAGGCTGTATTAGTCTAAACAGCCGACTCGAGGTAGACATGTTCCTCGGCGAATACGAATATAAAGTTGATAATAAAGGTAGATTACCCCTACCCCCTAAGTTCAGACAAGAACTTAGGGGTGAATTAGTATTGACCAAAGGTCTTGAGAGGTGCATTGTCATTTATGCAGCAGAGGAATGGCACAAAATTGCTGACACTTTATCAACCCGGGCTGTGCCATCAAGTAAATTCAGGACAATGAACCGGGCTATGTTCGGTAAAGCCTTCAGCCTTTCACTCGATGCTCAAGGCAGAATAGCTCTGCCATCTTTGTTACGCAATAGCGCTGAAATAGGTGATACTGCCATCGTAGTCGGTGCTAACAATTGTATTGAAATATGGAACCCGATTTTATGGGACTCAGAAAAGACAGTAGCTGAAGAGCAACTATGGCAAATAATAGAAAGTCTCGAGGAGCAACGATGAGTCCGACCATGACTATGCCTATTCACAAACCAGTGCTGCTTAGCGAGGCCATAGAAGCATTACAAGCTCAACCAGGGAAACGCTATGTCGACTGCACTTTAGGTTCAGGCGGACACGCTGCAGCAATTCTGGCGCAGATTCTGCCCGGTGGACAACTTCTAGGCATCGATGCTGACCCCAAGGCTATTGAACTAGCTGAAAACAGGTTAGCAAAATATACAGAATCAACCATTTTAATAAATGCAAACTTTGCTAACCTTGAGACCATCTGCAGAGAAAGCAACTTTTTACCCGTCGATGGGATTCTTTTTGACCTCGGTATCTCCTCCACACAACTTGAGGTTTCTGAACGCGGTTTTAGCTTCCAAAATAACGGCCCGCTAGATATGCGCTTTAGTCCAGCACAGGAATTTACCGCAGCCGATATCATCAACACTATGCGGGAAGATAAATTAAGCCAAACTATCAAAGACTATGGAGAAGAGCGTCACAGCAAAAGGATAGCCCGGCATATCATAAAAAGCCGCCCTATAAACAGCACGCTCCAACTAGCAGCGGTAGTAGAAAAAGCTATTGGCAGCCGTCGCGGCAAGATTCATCCAGCCACCAAGACCTTCATGGCACTGCGCATCGTTGTTAATCGTGAGTTGGAAAACCTGGCCGCAGCATTAAAACAAACCACCGCTTGCCTCAAAAACCAGGGAAGACTGGTAGTCATAAGTTATCACTCCATAGAAGACCGCATAGTCAAACAATTCATGCAACGGGAAAGTAAAGGATGTCTTTGCCCACCAAACACCCCGGCTTGCAGATGTGGACATGTGCCCAGTCTGAAACTAATATCAAAAAAGGTCATCACCCCATCCCTAACTGAGATAAAGTCCAATCCTCGCAGCCGCAGCGCCAAGCTCAGAGTAGCCGAGCGCATTTAATAAAGAAAGATTTACTCATGGGAGGAAATTTAAACTCAAATAAAAATCAAAGGAGGGCAAAATCATCATGAAGAAGATCCTTTCAGCTATCGATGTTGGCACAACCAAAATATGCACCATTATTGGCTCACTCGATTCCGGAGGCAACGTACAAGTCTTAGGAGTCGGACTGGTGCCATCGCATGGTATGCATAAAGGTATGGTAGTCAACGTAGAAGAAGCCAGAGAGTCAGTTGCAGAGTCAATAAGGCGAGCCGAGCAAGCAAGCGGGCTAAAAGTGGAGTCTGCGTATGTGGGTGTTACAGGCAGACATGTAAGCTCGCACAATAGTCACGGGGTTGTGGCTATACCACGTAACGACCGCCTGGTTCGAAGCGACGACCTCAAGCGAGTCCTGTCTTCTGCCCAGCAGGTTAGCATCCCAGATGACAGAAAAATACTCCATGCCATACCTCGCAACTATGCACTGGACAGTCAGGAAAGAATTAAAAATCCGGTAGGCATGCACGGCTTCAGGTTAGATGTGGAAACCCACATCATAACCGCTGCCATATCCTCAATTCAGAACCTGGTCAAGTGCATTCGAAGCGTTGGAGTTGAAATTCAGGACCTAATCCTGGAGCCACTGGCCAGTGGTGAGGCAGTACTGACGCCAGAAGAGAGAGAAATAGGAGTAATCCTGGCTGACATCGGTGGCGGCACCACCGATATAGCAGTATTCAAAGACGGCAGTATCTACCACACCTCAATCATTCCAGTAGCCGGATATCAGTTCACCAGCGACCTCTCAATCGGTCTTGGCTTACCTTTTGAAATCGCCGAGGCTATGAAAAAGAAATACGGAAACGTTCACCCCGAGGTACTCAGTAAGAACCAGGACTCTACGCTGAGCGTTGAAGATGGGCATAGCGTTTCCTACCGCGATCTTTGCAACATCATCAAAGTACGTATGGAAGAATTGCTGAGGCTTATTCTACTGGAAATGCCTGATTCCAACTATGCCTCATTAGCTCCATCCGGGCTTGTGCTCACCGGGGGCTGCTCCAACTTGGCTGGTCTCGAAGCCCTTTCCCGACAGACAATTCGCATCCAGACACGTATCGGTGAGCCCATGGGGGTATATGGCATTACCGACATCCTCCATGACCCAGCTCACTCCACTGGAGTTGGTCTTCTTCTCTGGGGCACGAGAAACCACGGTAAACCAACCTGGGAAGCCCAACAAAAGAAGAGTGGTGCCTTAAGTGGTTTCATGACAGTATTGAAAAAATTCTTCGGTGTCTAAACGATAGACAGAAAACATAAAGGAGGCAATTAAAAATGGCAAAGTCAACATTTTCTAATGCACCAGCCCGTATAAAGGCCATAGGCATCGGTGGTGGCGGTTCCAACGCTATTACACGGATGGTCCGCGAGGACATCAAAGGAGTGGAGTTCATCACTATGAACACCGACGCCCAGGCTTTGGCGTTATCTGAATCTCCTGTACGTGTCCAGTTGGGCGAGAAGCTGACACGCGGGCTAGGTGCCGGCGGCGACCATACCGTTGGTGCTGGAGCAGCCGAAGAGAGCCGACAAACGATTAGTGAGGTAGTTTCCGGTGCCGACATGATTTTTGTCACCGCTGGAATGGGCGGTGGCACCGGCACTGGCGGCATCCCCGTTGTTGCCGATGTATCTCGACAGAGTGGCGCCTTAACTATCGGCATCGTAACCAAGCCATTCAGTTTCGAGGGCACCCGGCGGAACAAAGTAGCCGAGGAAGGCGTCTTGCAACTGTGTGACAAAGTAGACACATTAGTTATAATTCCTAATGACCGACTCCTTGAGCTGTGTGACGCCAAAACCACCGTAGATAACGCCTTCAGGCTGGCTGACGACGTACTAAGGATGGCAGTTCAGGCCATCGCCGAAGTAGTAACTGTTCCCGGATTGATCAACCTCGACTTCGCCGATATCAGGTCAATAATGCATAACGCGGGTCCCGCCTGGATGTCAGTAGGCCGAGGCTCCGGCCAGAATAGAGCAGTCGAAGCTGCTAGAGCTGCGCTGGCCAGTCCGTTACTTGATGTTTCAATAAATGGCTCCAAGGGAGTATTGTTCAACGTTACTGGCGGCAGTGACCTCACTCTTTTCGAGTGCAATGAAGCTGCTGAGGTCATCGCTCAAGCAGTTGACCCCGATGCAAACATTATCTTCGGTGTTGTCTTTAATCCACAGATGGAGAGTGAAGTTCAAATTACCATCGTCGCCACCGGTTTCACCGCCCAGTACGGAGCCGGAGTACCAACTGAAGCTGAATTGCGGCGCCTACTAAGAGGCGTTGCCGAAGATAGCCTTGATGTCCCCTCGTTTCTCCGTCGCTCAACATCGCACTACCCCGCTGCCCAACCAGCCCCCTCATCACAGACCCGATCACCCCGCTAACCCTCCATCAAACCCTCCAACCTCCCCAACAGAGCGGCAACCCAAATTGCCGCTCTGTTCTTTTATTTTTTACGGAACTATGTACTTGACAAACGTAAACATTTGTCAAAATGCGTTTTAGTCTTTATTATACCTGCGAGGATGTAATTTCATGGGTTCTACAAGTTTCACGGATATTGTCTTTGGCTTATCAGTAATTTCCCTTTGCAGTTCAGCAATGTGTTTACGAGCTTCATCACGCTGCTTATATGGAGATAATAAAAGGGATATAAGAAATACAATTCCCAGACCAGCGATTGCCCCCGATATAGGTATCATAACTTGATACATTATTTTACACCAATCCTGATTGAATTGTGGTGTCCAAAGAAGTGCCCAAATAGTGAATCCCGCAGTGATAAGACAATCGAAAATCCAAAACCTAACTGTGCTAAAATGTGATATTGTATCTCGTTTGGCTCTTTGCAAACTAGATTCATTTGGGGGATATTCCATGCCTCCATTCTATCACCCATCAAATACACATACAATAGCTATTGACACCTTCTAACCTGTGCTATAATTAGAATTGGTAGGGTGTAGTAGTGCTGTAGGATTAAAGGTATTTCTAGGTTCCCTCTTTATTCGTGGGATTAACTTACTCCTAGAGTGAGTCCCCCACAGACAGTAAACCAGATTACACCCTACCAACCTGAAGTGGCTATAATGAGGTGGCTTATCTATATCCTAATAGGGATATTACTTTCCGTTTGTCTCCTATTCTTTGTCTGTCAATATCCAGAGCCTGAACCTCAAAATGTTTCACGTTATACAGCCGACCAGGTTATATACATAGCTAGGGCAAAATCTCCATCATGTATACCAACAGGACTAACAGCATCTTGGTCTGCACAATATCTTGGTAACAAGAAATGGCAAGTGGTAAAAACCTGTGAACGCTATGGGCATACTTTTTCAGAAACCTATTGGTACTTCTACGAAGATACTGGTACGCTAATTCAGAAATAAGGCTAGAAGCTACTTGGTTTTTACTTACGTTCAAACGTTTGTCATCGACATACTTTCGATTTTTTATTGCCCATTTTATGTCTACAACCTGCTTGACACCATCTATATATTGGGGTAGAATGATTCCGCACCACATCGTGTAGGGGGGAGTATTTGATGAAATGTCCCTATTGCGGTGACATTGAATCGAAGGTGATAGATTCCAGGGGTATAGGTGACGGAATTAGGCGCCGCCGGCAATGCCTTCATTGCGGCACCCGTTTCACAACCTACGAGCATTTACAATCCAGAAATCTTTTCGTAATTAAGAAAGATGACAGGCGCGAGGAATTCAACAGAGACAAGCTGCTATCTGGTATCCGCAAGGCCTGCGAAAAGTGTCCCCTGCCAACAGGTACCATTGATAAACTTGTAGACAATATCGAGGCTGAACTTTATCGCCTTGGCAAAACCGAGGTTCCCAGTTCAATTATCGGCGACATGGTGATGGAAAGGCTGCAGGAACTAGACCATATAGCCTACATTCGCTTTGCTAGTGTCTACCGTGAATTTACTGACATCGCCGCATTAAAACAGGCAGTAGATATCTTGGTAGACACGGAATCTAATGCGCCCCCGGCAGGTCAACTGCCACTTTTATCCCAAGAAGAGCTAACTGTCTTGGGGCAACGACATAGGAGGCGGAAATAAATGGCTGCTCGTCAAGGCAAGAATCAACCCGGAGGCGATAACCATAACCGTATCGCTCGAGCTACATTCGCGGCTGCTGAATCTATGGGCATAACCGACAGAAAATTGCTCGAGGAACTCACCGGTCAAATAATTCAAAGGTTAGAGCCAAGGCAAGTCTTGCCGGGAATGGAGCACCTTATACCAAAGCAGGAGATGGAAGAACCTTCTGCCTTTCAAATAGAAGTGGCAGTCAAGGAAATTCTGGCTGAGAAAACCAAGCAGACAGAACCACCCATTCCGAAGATAGGGACTGAAGTAAAACCAGAAGTCAAGAAGACCAAATCAACAGAGAGACCACCAGCCAAAATGAAGACCAAGGCTAAATTAGGAATAGAACTAACGCAAAACGCCCTCACTGTTCTGGAAAAAAGATACCTGAAAAAGGACAACCAGGGACAGATAGTTGAAACGCCAGAGGAGATGTTCCGACGTGTCGCCAAGTACATTGCTTCGGCTGAACTTAACTACAATCAGAAGGCAGACACCGCCGGATGGGAAGAGAAATTCTATCGTCTCATGACCTCTCTCGAGTTCCTCCCCAATTCACCAACCTTGATGAATGCCGGACGGGAACTGGGGCAGCTATCAGCTTGTTTTGTTATACCCGTTGACGATTCCATGGAGTCCATTTTTGATGCTGTAAAATACACCGCTCTAATCCACAAAAGCGGCGGCGGCACTGGCTTCTCCTTTTCTCGTCTCAGGCCCAAAAAAGACAGGGTTGGTTCCACCGGCGGTGTTGCCAGTGGTCCAGTATCTTTTATGCGAGCTTTCGATACAGCTACCGATGTCATCAAGCAAGGTGGCATGCGCCGGGGTGCCAATATGGCTATCCTTAACATCGACCATCCCGATATCCTCGACTTCATCGCAGCCAAAGAAGACCCGAAAGCTCTTACCAACTTCAACCTGTCAGTCGCCGTAACAAACGAGTTCATGGAGGCTGTAGAAAAGAACAAAGACTACAATTTAATAAATCCACATAATAAAGAGGTAGTCGATAAACTCAATGCCGGGGAAGTCTTCGAAAAAATCAAGGACACGGCCTGGCGTACCGGCGACCCTGGTATTGTTTTCATCGACAATATAAACAAGAATAACCCCACCCCAAAGCTTGGGAAAATAGAAAGCACCAATCCCTGTGGCGAACAGCCTTTACTTCCCTTTGAGTCCTGCAACCTGGCTTCAATCAACCTGTCAAAAATAGTCAAAAACGAGACTGACAAACCAGAAATTGACTATGCTAAGCTGCGCCAGACTGTTAAACTGGGCGTCCGTTTTCTCGATGATGTCATAGATGTCAACAAATTCCCGCTGCCCCAGATTGAGAAAATGACCAGAGCCACTAGAAAAATAGGGCTTGGCGTTATGGGTTTTGCTGACATGCTGCTCAAACTCCGCATCCCCTACAACTCCGATAAAGCATTAGAGGTGGCGGAAAACGTCATGCGCTTCATATCCGAAGAAACGACCAGAGAATCGGTGAGGCTCGGAGAGGACAGGGGTCTATTCCCTGCCTTCAAAGGCAGTATTTACGATACAAACAACGGTTTAAATCCCAGAAATGCCTCGCGTACCACAATTGCCCCTACCGGGACATTAAGCATAATCGCCGGCTGTTCCAGCGGCATTGAACCCCTCTTTGCCCTCAGCTACACACGCCACATCCTTGATGGACAGCAACTAATAGAAATCAATCCCTACTTTGAAGAAATAGCCAGAAATGAGGGTTTCTATTCCAAAGAACTAATGCAACAGCTCGCTGAAGGAAAAAATCTGCGAGATTTTGAGAATATCCCTGAATGGGTAAAAGATGTTTTTGTCACCGCCCATGATATAACTCCGGAATGGCATGTTAGGATGCAGGCAGCTTTCCAGAAATTTACCGACAGTGCTGTTTCCAAAACAGTCAACCTCCCCCACGAAGCCACAATACAAGATGTGGCTGAAGTATACATGCTTGCCTATAAACTGGGATTGAAAGGGATAACCATATACCGGGACCGAAGCCGCGAAAGCCAGGTCCTAAACCTCAGTCATGCGGAGGAGAAAGCCGAAGCCAAGCTCACACCAAGACCGCGACCTAAGGTTACCAAGGGAATTACTGAGCGAGTAACCACCGGATGCGGGTATATATATGTAACTGTAAACTTCGATGATAAAGGAATCTGTGAGGTCTTTTCCAGCTTAGGAAAAGCCGGCGGCTGTGCCTCGGCGCAGCTGGAAGCTACAAGCCGTCTCATATCCTTAGCCGCAAGGTCAGGTATCGACCCGGGATCAGTAGCCAAACATCTTCGTGGCATCCACTGTCCATCAGTTGCCTGGGAAGAAGGTCGTGCTATCCTCTCCTGCGCTGATGCCATCGCCAGCGTCCTGGAAAAATATACCAAAGAAAAAGATGCAGATACCTCCAAAGACCTCGGAGTAGCTAAGAACTGGGCGGGGCAATGCCCCGAATGTGGCAACATGCTGATTTACCAGGAAGGTTGCCACATTTGCCCCAGCTGCGGCTATACTAAGTGCGGATAGGTGAGGAAATATACTCTGAAGGGAAGCAGTTGTGGATAACCGCGAGCACAGCTACTCTCAGGCATTCAAGCAAATAGGTAGAGCCGCTAACTCGCTTCTACCGTTGAAGAATGTCCTTAATACCGTAGCCAAAAGTGCAGCCAAAGCACTGAAGGCTGCCGGATGCTCTATAATGCTTCTGAATCCTCAAAAAGAACACCTGGACATCATAGCCGCCTATGGACTTAGTGACCTTTATCTCCGAAAGGGAGCACTGAAAGCTAGCAAGAGCCTCCCTGAAGTGCTGGATGGGAAAATATTAGCTATCTTTGATGTTACACAAGACAAGCGAGCTCAATACCCCGAAGCCGCTGAAACGGAGAGGATAAGCTCATTACTAGCAGCTCCTATCACTCAAAAAGGAGAGGTAATCGGAGAAATCAGAACATATACCCGCGAACCGAGACAATTCTCGCAAGCCGATAAGGACTTTCTGGCTACTGCGACTGATATTGTTGCCGTAACCCTGGAAAAAACTGAATTGTACCAGATATTAAAAACAGAACATGAAGAAACCGTAACTAAACGACGAAAACTAGCCGAGACACCTAAATTGCCTTCATCTTCGCTGAGACCATCCAGCTTCGGCCATCCTAGCGAAGAAGAATTTGCCAAACTGCTTGATTTTTACCGCATCGAGTGGCTTTATGAACCGCGCTCCTTCCCCCTGGCCTGGCAGAATGACAAGGTAGCAGAGATGTTCACACCGGATTTCTATCTTCCTGAGCTGGATCTCTATATCGAGCTCACCACTCTAAAACAAAGTCTGATTACAGAGAAAAACCGCAAATTGCGTCGCATCAGAGAGCTTTACCCTGAGATAAACATCAAGCTTCTCAACAAGAGCGATTACCTCAGACTACTGGCCAAATACGGCTATGGGCGTCTGGGCGGAACAAAGGTAGAGGGTATAGACCATGTCCTATTCAGCCACACTCAAATTCAGCGGCGGGTTAAAGCCCTGGCAAAACGAATTTCACGCGACTACACAGGGAAAAATTTGGTCCTGGTTGGAATCCTGAAAGGCGTCGTCTGCTTCATGTCAGACTTGATGCAACAAATCACCTTGCCACTTGCTGTAGACTTTATGGCAATCTCTTATTACGGCACTGACAACGAGTCGGCAGTAAATATAACCAAAGATTTCGATATTAACATAACCGGGCTTGATGTATTGATGGTTGAAGACATCGTAGATACCGGGATGACATTAAACTATATTCTTAACCACCTGGCGTCGCATAACCCGGCCAGCCTGCGCGTCTGCACTTTACTGGACAAGCGAGTTCGCCGCCTTATTGATGTCCCGCTTGACTACATAGGACTTGAAATCCCTGATGAATTCGTAGTCGGCTATGGATTAGATTACCAAGGAGAATACAGAAACCTGCCGTTTATCGGCGCGCTTAATCCTAAATTGATTGAAGAGGGTGAGAAGAAATAAAAAACGCCCCAAGTAACCTTGCCATTCCCGGTTCCTCATCCTCTGACACTTTTCGGCCTTCGCCTACCTTGCGTCAGCGCCTCTGCCTCCCCGGTGTTAGCTCAATTACTTGGGACTCTGATACAGTAGCACATTCTCTGCGTTTTGTCAAGCCCCCCCTGGATAAGATATAATACTTTGAACAACATATGACTCTTTTTTAATAGAAATAGATACATCCTTTACTTTTCTTAACCAGAACGACTATTTACATTGTTTAACAAACTACTTTATGGAGCATATTATGGGCAAGATTTATATACTTGATGTTACAAATCGCGATGGCGTTCAGACAGCCAAACTCGGCTTATCCAAGCTGGAGAAAACAATAATAAACATCTACCTTAATGAGATGGGTGTTTTTCAGTCAGAGTTTGGCTTCCCTACAACCAAACATGAAACAAATTATCTCAAGGCAAACCTTGAGTTAGCCCGGATGGGCGTTTTAAAACCTATACGTCTGGGCGGATGGATTAGGGCAACAGCGGAAGATGTACAAACGACTTTCAAGCTGGTACCTGATATAAAACACCTCAACATTTCCATTTCGACCTCTGAGCAGATGATTCAGGGCAAATTTCAGGGCAGGAAATCCAGAGAGGATATTACAAAGATGATGACAGATGCCGTCGATGCCGCCCGCTCATATGGTGCTGAATCTATAGGCGTGAACGCTGAAGACGCCTCGAGAACAGACCTTGACTACTTAATAAAGTTCGCCTCACAAGCCAAGCTGCACGGTGCCGATAGATTCAGGTACTGTGACACGCTTGGCTATGATGACCCATTCACCATATACCAGGCGGCAAAAGTGCTGGCTGAAAACGTTGCCATACCCATCGAGATCCACTGCCACGGTGACCTCGGTATGGCGGTAGCTACTTCCATTTCCGGAGCTAAAGGCGCCATAGACGGTGGACAAGACGCTTATATTAATACAACTGTCAACGGCATTGGTGAACGAGCTGGCAATGCCGACCTTGTAGCTACAATACTGGCAATAATAAAATCAAAAGGCTTTGCTGACAAATACCAGATGGGAAGACCGATTGACCCGTCTAAATCGTGGAAAATAGCCAACTTCACCAGCTATGCTTTTGGCGTTCCCATACCGATAAACCAGCCCGGCGTTGGCGCTAATGCCTTCGCCCACGCATCGGGCATTCATGCCGACGGAGTTTTGAAAGACCCGCAGAACTATGAGCTATATGACTACGCCGAACTGGGCAGAGGTGCACCTGTTACCGTGGAGACAGGTAGGGAGATATGTTCCGGCGAATACGGCGGCATATCTGGCTTCAGACATTTAATGAAAAGAATTCAGGAGAAAATAGGCGGCGAAGTAGAAGAGGAGACAGAAGAACAAATAGAGATAGCATTCGCCGATGCTGCTGAGGCAGAAAAAGTCCTGGAACTGGTAAGATTTGCCAACGTCTGCGCTCAAAAGCCACTTGTGGAGGACGAGTTACTCTTTATCGCCAAATATCCTGACATCGCCAGGAAACTGTTAACGCTGACCCCACTAACTTAGCCTCACTATCCCTAAATAAAAGGCATATACTCATAACTTAGATGGCTTTAACCAGCCCAACTACATGCAGCCATGGAAATAAATTTAACGCCAATCGGCATCGTCAAAAATAACATCACAGAGCCTAAAAGGAAAGACTGGGAAACAGTTACCTCCGAGATAATAATCGACGATAATTTGAAAGAGGCTCTGTACAGAATAGATGAATTCTCTCACATCATCGTCATCTACTGGATGCACAAGCTACCGCCATCACAGCGCTCAGTAATTAAAGTGCATCCCAAAGGCAATCAGAAGCTGCCACTGGTAGGTGTCTTTGCCAGCCGCAGTCCGGCACGCCCCAATCCCATAGGTATAACTACCGTCAAGTTGATAGAACGCCGGGATAACGTCCTAAAAGTCAGCGGACTAGATGCCATAGACGGAACGCCAGTGCTGGACATCAAGCCCTACATTCCAGACCATAGTTCCACATCAGAAATTAAAACCCCCAACTGGGTGTTAAAATAACCGCTCCCTGAGGCCCATCTCTGGCTTATTGACATCAGGTTATTACAGAGGTAATATGAATCTCAGCGCGGGTGTAATTCAGTGGTCAGAATGCTTGCTTCCCAAGCAAGACGTCGGCAGTTCGAATCTGCTCACCCGCTCCAGGTTTAATACTAAACAATAACACCTGGAGCACGTTAAACAGCCAAACTGGCTACGCGCCTTGCTTGAGTGTGTTATCGAGACATCCGTACCAGGTTGCGACTATTTCTCTTTACCTTCGTACTTAAAGGAGACCCTTACTTTCGCTCGGAAATTGACAACCTTGCCTTTTTCAATCTGCATATCCAGCATTTCGATCTCCGCGATACGCATGTCGCGCAGACTCTTCGCAGCCATTTGTACAGCAGATGTCGCCGCCTCCTCCCATGATTTGGTGCTCGTCCCCACTAATGTGATTACTTTATATACACTGTTTGCCATTTTGCCTCCTTTTCCTGAGTCTTCTATAAACCAATATTATAGGCTATGCTTCTCAAAAGTCAATACCACACCATACTATTATTTCAACTATTCTGTCAACGCTCCTGAACCAGGAGGTCATCTTGCAACCTGTCAGCACCCGGGCTCGCCATGATGCCCACAGCAGCTTTGTCTCTTCCATATCTTTATGGCATTATTGCGGAACAAGAGATACAGCTTTCTGTGCCACGGCATAGGCACTGACATATTGGTGAAAAAGCCCTTCAATCTTGGCATGTTTGCTCTCTCTTTTACCAAAACGTCTTCCCCCAACCTTATTATACGAATAATCAAGATAAAAGTAGACTCCTGCCATGAGCAGCACAAGTTATAATGCTCTGGTTATTGATACAACGTTCGTTCGTAGAACATTTATACTATTATAAAAAGCCACGGGCGGTCGTAAGACCGCTCCTCTACCAGCTATTGATTATAGGCAAGGCATGTGGTAGACTTTTTAAACTGTCGGGTTGATTTATATCTGGCGCTTACACCAGGCAAACGTCTATAAATTCAAGCAATCTGAAGAGTAAAACGTGGGCTAATGCGAATAAAACTCAAGAGAGAGCAGCTGGAAATATTGGCAAAGCGGCTACGCTTTGAGGTCATACTGGAGCAGCCTCGAGACGTTCGGGGCATGCTGGATGTACTGGGGAAAGAAATACCCTGGAATGAGACCGGGCTCGACAAATTCGATGACTCGCCCAGGCGGCCAACAAGATTAACCTTTTCTGTGGAAGATGCCAAGGATGGTTATATTTGCGACATCCACCCGGCACTAGCCCAGTACATACACACCCTTCTGGGCTCTGAATAGGTAGACTACCGCTCCGGTTAGTAGAACCATAGAGTCATCACAGCCACACTTATCTGGTTGAATATTACATAGTAACGACCGTATAATAATGGCGCTCGGATGGGCCGTTAGCTCAGTTGGTAGAGCACCTGACTTTTAATCAGGGTGTCACAGGTTCGAATCCTGTACGGCCTACCATCCATGTCCGATCCTTCGTACTTCTTGATAAATTCCTTCAGTCCAGACGGCAAGGTTCATCCGCTAGAACTATTGAATTCTATGAATGCTGTCTGAAGCCATTTGTACCGGATTATGAGCTTACTACCGACGGTATAAATCAGTTCCTGAGAGACCGTACATGCGGTAATGGTAAGCATGGGTATTACCGAGCATTAAGAGCATTCTGTAACTGGCTGTACAGTAATCATTATGTCAAGTCCAACCCTATTGAGAATGTAGACCCTCCTAAGCAGTCGAGAAGATTATTACCGTGTTTGGATGAACATGAGGTTGAATACATACTTGAGCAGGCTGGTAATGTCAGAGATAGGGCTATCATAAGCCTGTTCGTAGACAGCGGCATACGGCTTAATGAGCTGGTAAACATCAGAATGGACGATATTGACTGGAAAGACAGTACCGTGACAGTCATCGGTAAAGGGGATAAGCAGCGACGAGCGCCATTCAGCAAGAGGACAGCGGATCTTATGAATGCCTATTTAAAAGTTGGTAGGGTTAAAAAGGTTAGCCTAAAAAAGTATATAAACATATGGGGGATGAAGCGCAGAGGAATAATGATCATGCTCTACCGGCTGCATATGCAGACTGGACTGCCATGTAATCCGCATACATTTCGGCGGACATTTGCATCTAATCTACATCGGCATGGGCTTGATGTTGAGCATATTATGAGGTTGGGTGGATGGGAGAGCCTGGACATGGTCTTGAGGTATACGAGGAGTGTGAAGTTTGAAGAGAGCTTGAAGGTGTACAGGGAACTGGAAGGTGTGGGGTAAAAGAGTTAACAAGGTTAATGTTTTTAAGTATAGGGCTTCTTCTGGTGGAATTATTTAACAGATGGTATGGGCAAAACGTCATTATTTTTATGAATGTCCAAGAGTACTCTATCATATATATCAGTGACAAGTGATTGTATCCTGATAAGCATAGATTGGCAATATTCAGCTGCGCTCCTATTGAGATCGTAAGTGAATGGTCTTGTTTGTGGATTATCGGGCAGTTTAATTTCTTTTATGAGGTGGTAGCTATTTTTCAACTGATCGAATCTAACCTCGATGTCATTATAACGTATCAAGCTTACATGTGTCGTACAATGACGGAATGGTTCAAATTCAGTGAACCACCCACCTTGCCTAAGTTGTTCATTTAAAAGCTCCAATGTCTTAGAACTAGGATGAAAGCCGCCTAGCATTTTTCTGACTGTGTTTATATATATGTTTGATGGTATATCGCTACAGCAGTATAAAGTAAATAGTTCATGGGCTAGTGTATCAAGAGTGCTCATTGAGTTCATGAAAAATCCATCAAGGAGAAGATTTAAAGTTCGGCAGTAATAAATAATGTCGAGTACTTTATATCCAGTTGTTATTGCACCAAAAGATATGGTATCACCGCCAGAGGGAAAAACTCTGAACTCATTGACGTCGAGGCTTATGAGTTTCCCAAGATTATATTCGGCCGACCAAAGCTTTTGACTAACTGAACTGTCAAAAAGGTTAAAATCATCTAAAAGAAGACTGTTGTCAACCCTTGAATTGAATAGCTCGCGAATGACCGCTTGTGCTGTTTCCTGCATTTTCCCCTGTTCCCGACATAAGGTTACACATATTTAACGAGGTATTCTTTTTTCTGTATCCACCTTGCTTTGTTGTCTGGGATTAAAAGAAGGACGTCGATGGGACCTCCAACGTTCTTTGGCCTAGCTTGGAAGCGCATTGTATCGATAGTAGTCCGAATTGCATAGATTGAAAAATCTATAGCATCTTGTATAGTCATCGCATCCCAAATGATAGGCGCTGGTGCTTGAATAACCTTATCCTGACCCTTTTCATCTTTTATTATTATGGGATTGATGATTGAAGTGATAATATCACCTTGCCCAGACCAAGTGGCCCCATATATTACCGAACCATCAGCCTTGACATTTTTCCTCTCGACTGTATTTCTGGCAACATGACAGTAATAGAAATGAGGAATACTCACCTTGGCTTCCTTCATATATCCCGCAATATGAAAGCCGACGTCAGCTTGAGGAAAGCGTTTTCTAAAATATGCAGTTAATTTAGCTGGGATAGTAGCTACATCGTCAGCAGACACAAGTTCCTCTTCGATAAATCTTTTAACGTAGCTCGACATAGGCACACCATCAAGCAAATCTTGCCCGAAGCTAGAAATCCCTACCTGCTGAGTCTCTAGAAAGTAGGTTTTCATTACGGCATCTGAGTTGATAGTATCCACTTTGAACTCTTTGCCGTCAGGCGTTTTACCTTCGACTGTTATCGATTGTCTGCTATCCGAAGCCATGACCATACCTTCAGGAATGAAAACTGTGATTATTAGTGACATCATACCCTCCTTCAGTTTATTCTCAGACGATCTAATGTCTATTATAGCACGTAGTTTTAACATTTTACCCAGATTAGTCCTTAGGTAGTAAATTAAACTTTCCAGTAATTAAAAGCCCTTTCATTATTTTACTAACCCAGCTACCCCTTCTAACCTATCAAGCTGGCAACAATAATTGACTATTTAATCACATGGTGTTATGCTCGCTTTGGATTGAGATAATGCCGAAGTTAAAGAAAACAACTACCAAAGCTAAACGGAAAAACGGTAAAAAATTGGTTATGATAACTACGGTAGCAACACTAATAGGATTATTGCTGGCTGCTTTAGGTTTGTTTGGATATCCTTATATCAAATCGCTTATCCGACCAATAAATATAGAACCTGATGAAATCTCGCTTCAACAAAGTCCTTGGTCAATTAAAGCTATTTTCACTGTGAGCAATTTAAGACCTGATAAAACTCAATATGATGTCTGGATAATGCTTGAATTTAATGATTGTACAATAGATCCCCAACGCCTATCTTTTGAATTGCCTAGCCTAGAGGACACTATGTCAGGAACTGTCGGTCATGTTGTAGCAAATTATGATTGTGTTATAGTCACAGGTTTTAATCTACAAAACAAACTAGTTGCGTTCTTAATTATTCATCATTTATTGGCTAATCAATCTTTGCAGATTGTTACAAAAATAGATTCATCTCAAGGTTTTGTCGGTGGCAAGGATGCTAAGATATCTATAAAATCAATTCGCTACTCAGATACTCCAGTGAATCTTGTCAGCAGAGGAAATGAGCTTGTGTATCCTGCTTTGACCTTTCCTTTTGACTTCAAAGTAAAAAGCATTGCGCTTAGGTTGAAGCGACAGTAGCAATCTTACAATATTATTGTCCTTGACTAATTATTGAGTCTCAATTCTTACATTATTCAAGAACCTTTCTACCCCTTCCAACCCTAGCATATCAATGAGCATGTCTTGGAATCCTTATATACATTCCTATGTAGGTTTGAAAGGGTAGCCTGGTTAAACAAAATATGTATGCCAAGCTACCCCTTCAACATCTCACCTTCATTCAGTCGATTCGTTAATCAGCTTTCGCCACTCGTCTATGACCTCATCGCTAACTCCCCAATCATCGGCAGCCTTGACCAATCCTGGAACTGTAAGAAATACCTTGCTCCTACCATGAGAACCCTTAACTATGAACCCAAGGTCCTCCCGGATTATCCGGTTCCGCTGATTAGCGCTAAGCATTAAGACAGGATGATTCGCTCCGAATTCCTCTCGTATATAAGGGTTGATTTCTCTCGCTTCGATGCCAATCCTATCTAGAGTAAACTTTTTCCTAACATGCTCGTATGTTAAACCAATGAGCGCTTTCAGTATAACAGGAGCCTCAAGATAGCTCTCTTCCTCTTTAAGTTCCCTAGTTGCTCTGCCCGTCTCATCTAGGAGTTTATTGGCAAAATCTGTATCGTTCAGATATAGAGCCAATGCCAATAACGGTCTAAAGCACCTAAAGATACCTCCTTCAATTCCCCATACGTTTATTAGTTTGGGAAGATTTGGAAGAGCCTCAAGCTTATCATGGAATTGTCTAAAAAGTTCCTCATGGTCAGCTATCTCCGAGTATTCCTTCTCTATTCGCTTGGTTCGAATCGGTATGGCTCTCCGAAGAAGAGCAGCACTGCGGAACAGATTCCTCCGATGAAGAATAGTTGCGCCATAGATTTTAAATATTTCTAGACGCCACTCATCTCCATCGCGAACCATTTTGCCAATTTTAGCCGTTGCTCTCTCGAATCTAAGTATTAGTTCCTCTTCCATTCCTGGGGCTGAAATCTTTTCGCCTTCCTCAATGATGAGTGTGCATTCATGTGCCTCTGCCATAGTACTTCTAAAGGCAGCCTCCGTTAAGCCTTCCCCACTGGCGGAGATAGCCTTATGGCAAAGACGTCCCAGTATGGCTAGAGTCTCAGATTTGCCTGTGGATGGCGGGCCGTAGATAACTAAAATTGGGAATGGGTCAAATACTTTGAGAAAATGGGTTGCAAGAGCGTAGTAGGCTATCTTTTTACGCTGATAGTCATCATGGCCAGTACAGGCATCAAGAATGGAGTCAGCCAGCCCAACTGCTTCGGCTAATGGATCTTCGACCGTTTGCCAAGTATCCAGTGAGACTAATTCGTTGTCATTTATAGACATGATTGAAAACCTCCTTTTTTATATTTCTTCGATGTATTGTTCTAGTTTCTCTTTGGGAAGTCGCCATGCACCAGAAGCGGAAATTGGCGAGAGCAATGGGTGTAACAGTTCTGAACGCATTACAGCTCGTTTAATTACCGCTTCTCGATTTGAGGCACGAATAGGCCGAGAATCTTCGATAGGTTTGTCTGTGATTATGATGAATTCATTCAATAATCTACGTTTCACCAACTCTACCGTATCGCATTTTACCCACTCAGCCTGTGCCTCGATGAGTTGGCCAAGTATCTGATTCCAGCTCCACTTTTTAGCCCTTAACAAGTAGAGTTTTTGGCCTTGAGTGACTTGGATCAGATGCCTAGCCCACTGCTTGCGCATGATTTTGCCACATAGTAGGCAATCCCAGCGCCAGCAGGTTGTCCATTGTTTGACTGTCATTTGGTTTTACCTCCTTTCTATCCTTATTTGGACTTCTGCAGTCCATAGTCATAAAATAGCATCTGAACATCCTCATAGGTTTCGGAAAATTTAAGGAAAAATTGAATGGGTAAAATAAAACCTGGATGGCAGAAGACACTGATACCTATGGAGCACAAAATAACCCTATGGCGAATTATGAAAGATAACCCAACTCAGACAGCTCGCGAACAGGCCGTAGCACATTTAGACCTTACTAATGAACGGGCAAGATTCCTTCATATAAGTCGGGATGAGTTCAAAGCCTTAGGGCAGGAGATAATGGCGATGCCTATTGAGCAGGTTAATCTGTTACCTGAAGACTTGAAAATCTGGATAATAAGCCTGAGGCCTAATATAGAAGATTGGCCGAAGCACTATGCCGAACTGTCAGAAACGGCTAAGAACCTGTCAGCGAAATTCCGTCATCTTCATAGGTACTATCCACCAACAGATGAAGAAATTGGAGCACTTGCAGTCAATTATGATGATAAAGACTTCCTTGAAATGATTGATGACCCATCTGCCAGATATCTTCTCTCACATATCCAAGCTGATTTGCCCCTCTTAAAGAATCTTAAGACCTGGGCTTACTTAAAGACAAAAGACATCTCTGAGGACTTGCTTACTGCACTATCAATGATAAGCCGGCATGAAAGAGTTAGAGGTAAATGTGAGATTTGTAAGGACTGGTTCAAATAGCGGAGGTGTTTAATGGTGATGGATAGAATTCAAGCAATGATGGAAGCATGCATAACTAGATCACGAACTTTTCCACCCACAATTTTATACAATGAAAGTTGGCTGCTCCGTTTAATATTAGACTGGTTCTCTGCGCACAAAGTAGCGAACCATCCACTCGATTTCTTGAATGAGGCACATTGGTTTTCAGAAGCGGCATTGCCTTCACATTTTCTCAAAAGTCCCAAGGGTACCAAGTTGGCGGAAGGTTGGTCACATGCAGATGGTGTAATCGGTCATTTTGAAGTTGGTAAAGGGCATAAAATAGATCTTTCGTTTAGTCCACGGGGGCGGCAACTACTGGTGTTAGAAGCTAAAATGTTTAGCTCACTCGCAGCAAGAACCAGCAATGTCCCTTATTATGATCAGGCAGCCCGTAATATTGCCTGCATTGCTGAGACTCTCTATCGTGCCAATCGCTCTCCTTCGGAATTATCACGGCTAGGCTTTTATGTCCTAGCACCAGCAACACAAATTGACCAGGCAGTCTTTGTACGCGAAATGAGCCGTGATTCTATAGAGAACACCGTTGAAAGGAGAGTGAAGGAGTACACAGAGATTGATGCCCGAGTTAAGAATGATTGGTACGTCAATTGGTTTCTTCCTACACTTCAGCAAATAGTTCTCGTTACCTTAAAATGGGAGGAGGTGATTCAAGATATTGAGAAGTACGATTCAATTTACGCAAATTCAATCAACACATTCTATAGGCAATGTGTTGAATTTGGTAAAAGATCCTCAACCCATACTTAAAAACCCTAACCTAATTAACCTTTTTACTCTTGCGCTTGGACTGTAAGTTGTGGGTGGAAGGGTTAGATGGGTTAATAAAATAATGTAAGCCCAGTTCTTACTTAAGAAATAGTATAACTGTTGGAAGCAGATCATTGAGTATACGAGATGTTGGAGGCGAGGAACAAGATTTAGTCCATAATATTGAATATTCATCGTGTAAGATTTAGAATAATCTTGAAAATATGAAAAGGAAATAGAGTGCAACCAAGCCTTCCATGTCCTAAATGTGGTGCTGCGAATATTATAGGTACAACTATCTGCCGAGCTTGTGGATATCGGCTTCCACCTAGTTCTAGGCTTACTGGCAGATCCAAGATTCCACCTACACCTAAAATAAGTGAATCTTTGAAAATAAATCAGCCTCCTCCGATTCCCTCTCAAAAGAAAATAGCGGATGACAAAGGGGCAGTGGTGACAAAAGGAAAAGCCCAGGAGACTGAGCAGAACGGGCTTATCGAGGGGGCATTAAAAGCGCAGATAGCGACTGCATGTATCTTAGGTATAACATTAGCTATTGCAATTGTAGCGGCGTTAATAGCATATTCCCAGTTTCAAGCATTCTATAATGACTATCAAGCTAGGACCAGACCATACCTAGTTATTCAAGAATTTCAATTTTACGAGACGAGCAGTGATTCTATGTATCTGCTAATTGATGTGACAAATTCTGGAGAAAGACCGGCCACCAATATAAGTATCGAGGAAATACAAGTGTGTGTAGTATCAGAAGATTCATGTCAACCACTGAAATGGAGGATTGAAGGTGGCGAGAAGGAAACAATTCTATATCCAGGGAGAATCAACACAGCTAGAATATACATTGACAAGAATGATTATCTTAACATACCACCAACCTACAAAATCGTAGTGAATATTGAATATAGCTGTGGAGATAAAGAATATTGGTATGAAGCAAGTTTAAGGTTACGGCCTAATTCTGATGTATGGCGCATTGAAAGTGAAAAGGGCAATTAGAAGACTACAAAGTTCAGATTATGTTCTTTAACTATATATTTATTTTTACTAACCTTATTAACCTTTCTACCCCTACCCAACCTTATATATTCACATCCCAACACTCTCCCAACCTGACCTTCTGCACTCTGCATCCTGCAACCTATGCAAATGCAGCTAAGCCCAGGGCTCCCCTGCCTGCTGGAATGCATAAACTAATGCAGGCAGCTCCTGCAGGGAACGCAGAAAGCAGAAAACGCTACTCGCTGAATGCCTATGTACCTATTGAATTCTGTCTATGGTATAGCTGAGTTGCGAACCCTGCGCACAAATTAAAAAATCGCAGAAACACAGGTAAAGATTACTTACATTCATCCGGATAGCCGCTAGATTTAAAGTGCAGGGATTGCAGAAACTAGCTTTGACCGTATGGGTTTACTGCTGCGTTTTCTTCAAATTTGATGGCTGCCAGTCTCATGACATCATACTGGAATATGGAATTAGGGATGGCTTGCTTAGGCAAATTGTTAAAGCCAATACCATAACTGTACCTTATCAATTCAACCCTATCCCAGAAGTTCCAAAATGTAACAGAAATACATCAACTTCCAAAACCTGGCACTTTATATATAAAACCAAATGCACTGGCCTTAAAATGCAAATCTGAATGATTCAATAAGGACATGGACATTGAAAGTAAAAAGTACGTACTTCCAAAACATAATGAATATTAGATTTACGTTCAATTGCTTTCATTCTACGATTAAATTATGAATAAATTCATGGAGGAAAGCAATGAGCAAGAAATCAAAGAAGACCATTGAACCAATGAAGCAGGAGGAACCAACTGTACAGGTCAAACCTAAGGCTAAGGAAAAGGCAAAACCAATACCAGCTCCTGAACCTGTACCTGTACCTATTCCTGAACCTGAACCGTTCGATATTCAGCGGGAAATCTTGTCTATGAAAGCCATAATGTTAGACCTTTTAGCTGAAGTTGCCCTACTCGTAGTTTCACAGAAGCCATTACGAAGGCCGACAGCCAACGGCAAGATTCAAATCATGGACAAGCAGACAGGTCAGGTTTATCCATCCAAGAACAGTACCTACAAGACTCTTCTCAAATCAGGCGAGCTTAAAGAGCTAGTTGATCAAGGCATATTCGGGACTGAACCCGAAAAGAACACATTCGGCTGGTACGCACTGGTTCGGGCATTACCGGATAGGTTCGAAGAGGTTAAGCCAGAAGATCAAGCATAAGAAAGTACCATGTCAGATATAATAACAAGAGCAGAACTTGCTCGGCATCTCGGAGTAAGCAGAACCTATGTTACTCTGCTATGCCAAGGTAAGAGGAAGCCAAGTAAAAAGCTAGCCAACATGTTGGCAAAGCTAATGTTGACGTATGATCTAGATGTTGACTTGCAAGCACATGAGCACCTGACTTTTAATCAGGGTGTCACAGGTTCGAACCCTGTACGGCCTACCAGAAACCGAATAATTTATAGCTAATTCATATCTAGCCAAAACCACCCCGGAACCCAGGGTGGTTTTTCTTTTTTCTGAAAAGTGACACCCTGATTCCATCCGAATCCTGAGCAGTATCCCCTTCCCTACTTGCCCGACAGACAATTTACAAGAAAGGCAGGCAAGTATATGGTAAGAGTAGGAAGATTCAACATTAAATGGACAGACATCGATATGCCAGAGTTGGAACTAATAAAGCTTATTTCGCACTTCGCACAATCTAACAAGGCCGAGGGGAAATCCCCCAAGACCATAGACTGGTACACGGAAATGTTAACAGATTATGTCAAGTTTCTGAAGGCAATAGGGCGAGATGCTATTCTAGCCAAACTTAACTCAGAAATAGTCAGGGAATTCATCATCAGCGAACAAGGCAGAAAGGTTTCCCCGTATACCGTTCAGGGCAAAGCCAGAGCCTTAAAAGCATTCAGCTCCTGGCTATGCGCTGAAGGTTATACATCTGATAATCTTCTGGCCAACATCAAACTGCCGAAGGTACCGGTTAAAATCATAGAGCCGCTAACGACTGCTGAAATTGACACCTTAATAAGTGCGCAGAATCCACTAACAGCTATCGGAGCTCGCAATATAGCCATATTGATTACACTTCTCGACACCGGGCTAAGAAATAGCGAGTTAACCGGCCTACGTTTCGAAGACGCACATATCGATGAGGGCTACTTAAAAGTCACGGGTAAAGGAAATAAAGAAAGGCTGGTACCCATCGGCGCGCTAGCACAAAAGGTGCTATGGCGATATGTCTTCCATTTCAGACCTGAACCCGTGAATGAAGCGAATAATTGCCTTTTCCTCACTTTGGATGGAAACTGCTTACAGACAAATGCAGTTAAGCTACTGCTTAGACGCTGGGGCAAAAAAGCCCGAGTGCCCAGATTGCACGCCCATCTTTGCCGCCACACTTATGCAACGAATTATCTGACTCACAATTGCGGGGACGTCTTCAGGCTTCAGCGAATACTAGGACACAATACCTTGGAAATGGTAAACAGATATGTGCACTACTCGTCAGCCCAGAATATGATTAAAAGCCACCCATCCTCCCCGGTAGACCATCTCGGGATCAAGAAAATAGCAGGATGCAAAATAAACCGCACCCTAAAGCGTAGCGGTGTTTGAGTCAATCTATGAATAAAAGAAAGGTCCCTGCCTGGTTAGGTTTCAAACTTGTTGATCATTTTGTCAACGATAGTACAGCACTAAACAAACAATGAGAACTTATCTTGAACTGACAGAAAATGAGTGACAGTATAAAAAGGCGAGGTGCTGGTCGCCCCAAGGCGATATCCGAAGATCGAATCGAGGAAGTGATTTCGCTGTACAAGGCTGGACTGGGCTATCGGGCAATTGCTCGTGAACTGATGAAAAAAGGCCTGTTTGTGGACTGGAGCACGGTGCGGCGGTATATCAAGAAATTCCTGAGCGAGGAAGAGTGCCACAATGCCCTGTAGTCGAATTCTGACACTATTATGCCACGGGGTCTTTTGTTAGATGAGGATAATCCATCACAGGCAAGCGAATCACATGGTTAGGCAATGGAAACATATCTAAAACCGGCGGATGTAGAAAACATGGAGCAGGAAGCTAGTTGTTTCAGGGACTTGCTCCTTGTCAGGCTTTTGTTCCGTCTGGGCTGTCGCATCTCTGAGGCTTTAGCATTGAAAGTTGAGGATATAGACTTAAGTAGAGGGTCGGCTACAATCATTCATCTGAAAAGCCGTGTCAGGCTGTTTTGTCCTGGCTGTGGAGCCAGGCTGGGTAGAGATCACAGCTTCTGTCCCGGGTGTGGCACAAGGATTAACGAAGCCACAAAGAAGGAGGCGGAGCATCGACGTCTAAGGACTCTGCCAGTTGATGCTGAGACAATGGCGATGCTTAGACACTATATCAAACGCGGTGGTCCGGTGACTCGGGACGGATGTAAATTTATCTTCGGCATAAACCGCCATCGCGCCTACCAAGTAGTAAGAGACTGCGCTGCCAGGGCAGGCTTGTCTCCCCTGATAAATCCTGAGACCGGCAAAGTACATGGGGTGAGCCCTCATCGCCTGAGGGATGCTTTCGCTGTCAATGCAGTTAAGCTCGACGATTCCGGCGATGGACTGAGGCTGCTTCAGGAGCATTTGGGACATGCCTCTTTCGACACAACAGCAAAGTATCGTAAGGTAGCCGGCGAGGAACACTGCGAGTGGTACAACAATCTCTGGCGTAAGGAGTCGGATGGTGCTACCTCTTAGGCCCAGGCGAGGCGGCTTTCTCCGACCGTTTGGCTGTGGCTGGTTCATCCGTGAGTTCCTCATGGGCAATGCACCTTTTGGGTCTCCGTTTATAGACCCGGAGATTGGCGCTCCGCAAGCCGACATATTCCACTACTACAAAATGGCACGCCTTGGGTTCACGGCTACAGAAAGGGCTACCAAGGAGGAAGAGCGACTGGCCAAACTGCAAAAGAGAGCTATAAGCCCCGGAAATATCGAAAGGATTGCCGAACAAAGGATTGAACACATCCCCTGGAAGTCCAGCGGCTGTCGCTATCACTCGTTCGTTACCTATTTCTCTAACCTCAAGAGATTGGGCTGGGTAGAGGCAAGTGGCTTTGAAGAGCCTTCTAGCCTTCAGGACAACTATCCTGAAGGTCAACCACGGAGGTTCTACCGCCTTACCGATGCTGGCATGGCTGCCCCAGAAGGCGCTTGGGCTGACCCTTACGCTGCCCTCTACGGCAGATAAAGGCTGCCTTATTAGAGCCTCTAGGAAGACCATAAGATTACCCTGAGCTTACCCTGAGACTACCCTGAGACTACCCTGAGACTGTCCTGAGACTACTCTAAGACCAGACTATAGACAAAGAGGCAATCAAGAGCCATAAAAACCGCCAGAAACCAGCTTCCGCACTGATGATGTAAATGTAGCTATATCTAAAGAATGAACAAAAGCTCATATTGTTCAATAATAAAGCTGCCAAATACGAAGCACATTAACAACTGAATAGGCTTGAAGCCAGAACGCTTGCCTTCAAGGTGAGGTGAGGCATTATAAATCCCTAGCCAGTCGGGCTGACTAGGGAAATCTAGCCTTGCCTCGAATGGAGACAAGATGACGCTAGATTGGCAAAAGTATATCGAGATTGCAGACAAGTTTCAACACAAGGCAAAACCGGTGGATAGAGAGGACTTGAGACAGGACATCATCTTGAAGCTTGCCGAAGTAGCCTCTAATAACGGACACGAACCCTTTAGCGAAGGCGCTATGGTTAGAGTAGCCAGCTATACGGTTATGGCTTACTGGCGAGACCTGATGCGTAAGCCAACGATATTAAGTCTCAACGGTGAGCTATCAGACGGAGACGGAGGCACAGCCGAACTCTGGCAGACCCTAGCCGATGATAGAGCTATTGACCTAGAGGCTTGGCTTGACGCCAAGCGTTGGCTGCTAGGCTGTCCAAAGCGGTTAGTAGCTGTAGCTGTGAAGCTGTATAGTGGTAAGCGCCTCGACTTCAAGGATTACCATTATGTAGAGCGCTACCGTCAAAAAGAATCAAAAAAGTATCAACTAGCCTTAACCTGATGGTCAATTTGAGCCCTCTTTTGGAACTATATAGGTAGAGGCAAAAGCTACTGCCAGCGGTTGCGGAGTAGCCAGTAGCCTTAAATAAGAATGACGCTTACCGTCAAGCGTCTAAAATAAAGGGGGTGATTTAAGACGGAACAACTTAATATCGAAGGCAAGCGTTCTGGGGAAGGTTTAAGGCAATCTCATCATTTGCACCTTTCCCAGCGCCTACGGTGAACTCAACCTCCACCCTGCCCTCTGTGGTGACAAGCACCTTCGTGCCCAGAGCTTCAAGAACGAAGCGCCTGTCAGCGAATTCTGTGGAAGCCAGCTTCTGCTCCACCTGTCCTCTGAGCCCCTCCAGATTCACTAGAGCAACTGCATTCTGCCTCAACTTATCGAGCTGTTTCTCAATCCTTTCTCTCTCATCTACTATCCATCGTCTCTCAGTTAGCAGCAGACTTTGTTGTCTCTCATAAGGCTCGTCGGATACCTTACCCCGGATTCTGAGTCCTACCAGCTCCGACTCGGCGTTGGTATTCTCGTTCCACTTACGGTCAAGCCTCTTTAGCTGTTCCTCAAGCTTGGCAATGCTTCCATCGATAATTGCTTTTCTCGAGCCTAGCTCGCGCTCAAGCACGTCATCGCTGGTTAGAACCTCCCTAACCTTGGCTTCAACCTCTGCCTCAAGCTTTCGCCCCGGGAGATATGTTCTCGGATTATCGGTATTGCGATTCCTGGGTATATATTTATACGCCCATGACATATGCCTTATATCCGCACCGTAATAGCGGAGATTATCTCCCTCGTAATGAATCATGCCGCGCAGAAGGTAATCCCGCTTGCTGTTGCGCTTGGCGTTTAGCTTGTTCAACTCTAACCTTCTCAGTATCCAGTCGTGCTGTTCCTTTGTGATGATTGGCTTTTCTACTACGATGTTGGTCAGAGGAATCCCTGAGTGGTGCTTTGACGAACTTTTGCCATAGGTGTTACTCCGTCTCTGTTGCGGCTCAATGGCCTCTCTGCGCAACGCCCGGTATTCACCGTAGTTAACCGTATCCTTCAAGATGAGCGAGATAGTCGGCTCTGGCCACCACTCTCTGCCTTTTGGGCTGGGGATGCTGCGCCTGTGGAGCTCCTTCACGATGCCTTTTAGGGTTTGGACTTTTAGGAAGAGATTCACAATCAAAGACCTCGTTTCCCAGTTGGCGTCTGCCAGGAGACGGGGCTGCATTTTATCCCAGTAGTACCCATAAGGATTCTGATAGGTGGTTGGCAATCCCTTTACCGTAGCCCGCTCCCGCAATGCGTCTCTGGAACCTTGCTGTGCCCGGAGCACCTGTCTCTCCTTGCCCAGAGCCAAAGCCAGCTCAACCAGCTGACCTTCAGGCTCATCCAGGATTGGCGGACCCTGGCAGATGACCAGCTCAACACCGTTTTCCTTACATTCACTGAGGAAAATAAGTCTCTGTAGCCCTATGGCATTGAGACGGTCACGGTCCAAAATGCCCAGGGCAGCTATTTCCTTCTTCTGTATCCAGCGGCGAAGTTCTTGAAACTCCGGGCAGTGAAATAGGTCTAGCGACGTCCAGTCCACCTTGAGAATGCGCTCAGGTGGCACCACATAGCCCCGCTTCTCCAGCTCCGACTTTGCCCGGCTTGCTTGGCTATCAAGCGATTGTTGTAGCTCTGTGGAAACTCTAGCCCATACTGCTGCGATTTTATTGCTCATATCCGCCTCCTGTAAGTATATTATCCCAAAAAGAATCCCAAAGAGGAGTGCGCTCACCGTATCGAATGTGAAACGTTGGCGGCTCTAGCCCTAGCCAACGCTTTATTTCAGCGATGCGCTCTGTCACCCAGCTATTATACGGATGACGAGACAGGACGACATCGATGTCCTTGAGCTTCTGCCTTTGCTTACCTTCCAGCAGAACTTGATACTCAACCAGAGGATGGTTACTGCGCTCAGATTCACAGAGGATAGAGTTTGCTTGCTGAATGAATTGCTCACCCTGTGGCGTGCAGTCTGCCATACCCAGAGCGCAAACCTGTTGCTCAATCGTATCAGCAGAAGCTGGCAGCCTGTCCGTTCTGGACAGTTTCAACACCTTTCGAGCCAATTGATGTAGGGTATTTGCCAAAGGCACTGCATTGTGAGTTTCCACGTATTGTTTCACTATATGCATGCCCGCATCGCTCTTAACCTTTTCAGCAAGGTCCGGACAAGCTCGGTAAGCAGTCACATAATCAACGTTTAAAGCTTTAGCCCAGGCGGTCATAATCCAGTTAGGCAAGCGCCGTATGCATCTCTGCGTTGCTTCCTTAATCCACGGTGATAGAGGCGCCACATCGGCAATGCTAGCTAACACACCCCTGAGCCAGGCTGCTGCTGCTCGCCCGTCGTCCTCGGTTGGCGTTACTCTATCATGTTCTTCATTCATTTGATGCCTTTAACCTCTAAGTCGTAGATAGATGCCACAATAGGGGCAATAGCCCTCGGAGCTCAAGTCTGATCGCCAGCCAATTTGCCCACCACACCGGGTGCAGGCCACCAGAAACACCTGCGGCCCGGGGCTAACAGACTGAGGTTCAGCAGGCTTCACTTGCTGCACTGCTATCAAACCTGAGGTACTTTTCGGCTTTGCTCCTTTGCTTTCACCACCCACCTCTCTTAGATACCATTCAGAGAGAAAACGAACGAATTCGCCGGCGGTGACACGCCGCCCAGCCTGCTTTTCCCAAGCATTACGCGCCATGTCGAGGGACTGTTTTTCTTCCCGAGAAATACGTATAGTAGTATCCTCTTCTGGCATTTCTGCTCCTTTGTATACATAGCATACACCAGTCCGGGTAGTGTGTCAAGTTTTGAATGGCGGCTCCCCCTTTTAGTTCAAATCTAAAGCTATTATTGAACCCGCACATTCAACGAAGCAGAGTGGTTTCTTGACCTAGGCAATAAATTCCCTCTATGCAATCAATTCTATCTATTCTATTCTATACGTTCACAGGCCTTGACGAACTTGCTCGAACCACACACAGAAACCTTTTTATTGCCCTAAAGTTCGTAGCTAGTTCGTAGCTGGCGAGCCCGAAGTTCGGTGGCTGGATAAAAACCTCCAAATACAAAAAGTTGCTAATCTGCATTAAAGTTCGTAGCTAGTTCGTATCTAGCGATTTAAAAGTTCGGTGTCCAGTGCAAGAAACCCAAATACAAAAAGTTATTAATTTCCTTAAAGTTCGTAGCTAGTTCGTAGCTGACGAGTTGGGAGTTCGGTGTCCAGCTACGAACCTCTAGCTACGAACTCCGAACTTCCCTCTATATAGTGAGGGTATTTTACGGGGGGTCACCCTATCTTGTTCAAGGTCACTCCCGACATGATGAGTAATTGGCAGATAATAGAGAGAGTTTCGGTTTACCCGGACAGATTGTAAATTGAACAGCCTAACTTATTTCGGTAGAGGCTTTTGGAACAGGCAGCTGGTAACAGCAGAAAGCAAACTGAACACTACGATGAAATGTGTCCTATCCTCGCTGAGGCTTTATAATAATGTATTCTATTTGGTTTGTGTGGGTGTATAATGCATCCAATACATATGAATACTACCCCATAATACTGTTCGTTATCAATGCGGTGAGGTGAGCGTCATGAGTGAAATAAACCTAAACACATTATCGAAGCAGTTTCAAGGTACACTTACTGAACAACTAGTTAGTCGTCATGTGTCAAACTCAAAGAATGATAAGAGTGTCATTTACCAGGAGATCTACGGGACTTTAGAAATGCTGCCCTTCCCTATCAGAACTAGTACGTATGATCTTATAGATAAATACAACGATCCGGTACGCAAGAGCACTTTGACAAAAACTGATACTTCCCAAACATTAGCTATAATAACAGACGAGGCAAGGAACATGTTTAGTAGTCAAGAGTTGAATGATGAAACACTATTCAACATATTTCAAGCAATCATCCTCAGTTACGCATATTCTAAAGCCAACAAGAGCTCGCATGACGGAAGATTTGTAGTGAGAGGAAAGCAACCATTAGTATCCAATTACAATGAGACATTAACTACACTGGTTTCCATATTACATCCCGACGATAATGAAGAGGCCAGGCAGCAAGAAAGAATTGCACATGCCACATTTGAAGCAACGCTATCAAGAAACGAGATTTACCTTGGTATCGCAAAGGGACTGAACAAGGGTATAATATTGACGCAGTATGATATCAACGATGCAGTCTGTTTTCCTAGGCGTTTTCTTGGAAAAGAATCTACCGCAAATCTTGACGGAGATACAGGGAGGCTAATTGATCATACAATTGAGCAGATTTTCTTTTTGGGCTTTCTAGGTTATCTGCTGATTTGGAATTTTCCAACCCGAGAGAAAATTGTAGAACTTGACCTCGATGCTTTTTATAATAAGTGGGCGATACACTCATTAGTAGCAGATAAGCGCGTGAAGGGTTTCGATAGGCAAACCAAAGGGTTATTTACCGCTGTCTTCGAACATTTTTATAAAAACAGCATCGAGAATATATCCAAAGATCAATTGAAGCTGGGAGCTTTTACGTTAGGTAAAAGTCGATCTTACTTCAACTTCCTTTTTCGTTCAGGTATGTACTTGGGAGTGTGTTTAGATTTCACTAGTAAAGGAATAGATTTCGCTGCCCTTGGCAATTGATCTACTATTGCATCTTCTGGCTGATTGTTACCCTACAATAAGAAGTATAATGTGTATTTAGTAGAAATCCAATAATCAACCTGATATCATTAACTCAATACGTTAAGTATGAAAACTGCGTATGGAGGAGAACTGTGGGCAAAAATATTAAGATTAAAGAGGGGCACAGAGTCGGAAAAGTAAAGAATGCATTCCAGAAATATAATACAAGGCTACAAGCATGGCAAAAATATGATAGGAAGACAGGGCGTCTAGTCTCAACGAAAAAAACACCTGGTCCTTACAAGGGTGTAGCTAAAGAATAATAGTTGATTGTCACAGTTTATGAAAATGGCATGGTTCATAGGTTTAAGGTCAAATCTGTTAAGCTTGGCGAAACAAACCGTGTGCTCACATCTTAATTGAGATTAAGAGTAGGGGCTATCATCACTTAAGCATATTGCTTCAGATATCTAATTAGGTACCACACCGACCACTGCGCATTGTCATGAACTGTAGATATGAAACTGCTACTGGCAATACCAAAAGAATTCAAGCATTGACGATAAAATAATCTCGCCAGTTTTACGATTCCTAATTTGTATACACTCTGTAGCAGTTTCTTAGTTATTAGAGTTTATTTCCCTTTTGCATTACCGAGGAGCAATGGTATCCAAAGCCAAAGTATTGGCATCAAATTCCACGCCCAATGTCTGCCCTTCTGCGCGATTACCCAAACTTTCAAGCAACATATACATACAAACCACACTGCCACCATTGCTATCCCAATACTATTTTCATCCAATTCAGAGAAAAGAAGAAAAGCAAGAGCAAGTATAAGACCAAATGCTACATATATGGCGAGAATTCCCAGGAAATATGTCCAGTTAAGATGTCTTTTAAACCAGTTCATGTGCACTGGCTGTTGACTATATTGTTGATACTGTGGTGTAGGTTGCACCTGCTGTTGCGTTGGCCAATTCAGTTGCAATCCACAACTGCCACAAAACCTCATCCCGAAAGCGACCGCCGCACCACAATTAGAACACTGATACAACTGCTGCATCACAACCACCCATTGTCGTCAATGGCAATCGAGTATCTGCCCTGATTATGCACTTACTTTGCATTAAACCACCCCCTACCCTCACCAACCCGTGCTCCCCGTTCATCAAATGCCTGAATGATTAATACATAGTTGTATGGTTGCAATATTGGTGAAGTTATAGTAGCTCCCTTCACTGTAATACTATCGTTGTAATTGGCTGGTTGGTAATTCAAAGGTCGGAATAGTACAGAGTAATTAGCAGCATTGGGTATAGTCACCCAAGAAAACATTGACGCTGATGCTATAGTAACGTTTAAAGTGGGGTCTGTAATATCTACAAGTGATGAGTGGTTTGTATCGTGGTAATATATATGTGTAATTTGTCTTGGCACCATAATTGTTGGTGGAGTAACTATTTGTTGGTCGCTGATACTAATTATTGCATCAGGAGGTAACAATTCCTCAGTAGTCAAAGGGGGTGGGGTTCCGAATGTTAGGACTACAGGGCTGTCATGTCTGAAAGTAGCAGTATAGATCTCATATGTGCCTACTGGAACATTTGACAATGTGTAATCACCATTATTATCGGTTGTAACTCTCTTATAACTTGTAATGTTATCTTGCTCAAAGAACACCACTTCCATTTGTGATGCTGGTACGTTGTCAAAATAGGATATATGACCTTTGACGGCTCCCGTATTGGGAGATGCAGTGACTGTAACCGTAACCGATTTGGTCACTCTGCCTGTGGTGGCGGCTATCAGGGTATAAGTGGTGGTAGTAGACGGTCTTGTTTCGATGTCTCCCGAAGCTGGGACGGCTCCTATCCCATTATCTATCGCAACAGCCGCGGCTCCAGTAACATCCCAGGCCAGGGTGCAACTATCGCCTTCATTTATGCTAGTGGGATTCGCTGTAAAAGAATTAATAACAGGCACCGAAGTGGGTAGCGAAGGGGGAGATGTCGTTGCCGGAGAACACGTTCCAAGCGCAATTGGTATGCCCCCAAAGAAAAAAACAACAGCTATAAAAACAACAAGAATTCTAAGCCATGGGCTTGTTCCTCGCCCCCCTTTGGCTCCCACAGCTAAACGTGCTCCACAATTGCCACAGAACCTGACCCCCGAAGCCACTGGAGCACCACAATTAGAACACTGATACGATTGCTGCACCCTATCACCCCTTGGTTACATCGACCAAAACATTCTATGTATTTTGGGGAAAATGACTAAAAGTTGTATCACTACTCGATTACTGCCTAGTTTATTTAGCACGCTTAAAAATGGGTTCTAAAAAGTCGTGTTGCCATCCACTAGCTATCTCAGGAGGTAATTTAGGTAACGTGTTTGTTTTAGGATCTATTGAGGATAAGAGATGTTTCGCAGTAGCTTCCAACCTTCTAAGATTATTCATAGCTCCTTCATCAGTGGTTGTACAGGCATAGATAATTTTGGAAGCGAGAAATTCATTCAATTCCGTGTTCAAAGCCTTGATAGCACCTTGGGGGGTGTTGTGCCATAATTGAACAGTGTAGAGCCCCTTTGAAATTACCATAACATCACGATTTGTGAAGAGCCCAAGTGGAAAATCAATAGGGGGATTAGCGTCAGATGCCAGTTGGTGTAGACAAAGTTGTAGGTCTAGTCTCATGGGAATAGTATAACCTACACTTCCATTCTCGCTAACGCAAAGTGTTGGTAATCGCTCTAGAGCCTGCTTAGGCATTCCTTTGGTAGTATACACGCCATAACATGTCTCTAGGCCATCAGCATCTATTGGAGAGTTATCGGATGGACTCTCAAATATCTTTGATAGTGATGGCCTGAGTAACAATAAAAGGAGTTCTTGATGTGTCTGTTGATACTGTACTGGGGGTTGTACCTGCTGTTGTGTTGGCCAATCCAGCGGGAATCCACAATTGCCGCAAAACCCAGTCCCAAAAGCAACCTGGGCACCGCAGTTAGAGCATTGGTACTGTTGTTGCATCTCACCGCATCCTGTCCACTAGCCCACAAGCATACTATAAGTCCGTCTCGCCAACTTGGCAATGGTTCTACGCTCTCTTGCTTTTTGTGACCTCAATTCTCTTGTCCATCAGCGAGGGGGTTGCTATTTAATGAATACAATTCGTAGCCTTTAGCGTTGGTTTGCCACAGAGATAGCCTATCACCCCTGACTATCGCCTTTGTCTCTCTTTTTAGTCAGCCAGCTAATAAGCCAACCAAACAATAATAGCCCTGCAGGGCCCCCTATGAAACGACCTATGTCAAATGCAGTGTTCCCAGTAGGAGCTGCAACAAAGCAGCGAAAGTACCACCAGACCAAAAGTCCAAGGAAAATGGGAAGCATGATGAATAGAAAAAAAATCCACCTAATTCCCTCCACAACGGGATTTTTTGCTTTTTCGGGTTTTTCCTTTTCGGATTCAATAATTCCCTGTTGCTGATAGTTTGGCGGGGGTTGTGTCTGCTGTGGCGTTGGCCAATTAAGTTGCAATCCGCAATTGCCACAAAACCTCATCCCGAAAGCAACCGGGGCACCACAGTTAGAGCATTGGTACTGCTGTTGCATCTTACCTCACCCTGCGACTAGCCACAAGCATAATATAAGTCCATCGCACCAACTTGTCAATGGTTCTACACCTTCTGACGTAACGTGCAATGTGAATTGAGAGAGTTTGTTAGGTACTCAGGGTACTTCTGACCCGGAGTGTCCATAACCCAAGATAGCTAAGACACTGTGCCAACTATGCGCAACTCTCACACTACCCGAGGCAAGTAAATTCCCTATGCGTCTAGTATCTTGGTTCCAAGGTTGTGAAAAGAGAATCGCCCGTCTATTCGTTGCCCCATTCTTTATGAACGCTTCGATGTTGCCAATGTAGTCATCTATAAGCAGGTCCACATCTAGCAAGGTTTTTCCGTCTGCCCTAGTGTTCACAAATTGCTTATATGGGATATCATGTTTCTTCAGCCACCCTCGACTCCAAGAGTCTGTACAGGACTCCCTGCTAGTGGCAATTACTATTTCATTATTTGCCGATAGAACTCTGATCGCCTCCGCGGCACCTTCTATGGCTGGCATTTGACGAACAAATCCCTCTTCTCTTTCAGCCTTTTCTATTTCAATCTTTATATTTGTACCATTGATAGGATATTCCCAGCTTGTGATATCACACTTGCAAAGGTTCACACCAGTTTCTTGCTTGAGCTTGTTAAGTACTGGCATCACTTGTTCTACTAAGACACCGTCCATATCTACTGCGATTGTGATTCCGCCACTGTTTCTCTTTATTAAAGGCAATTTGCGCCATTCGCGGAACCACCGGAAGCTTACCACAGGTACAGCCGGCAGCAAGACGAACAGCCATGTTATTCTTGTCAGGAAATCGGGCTCTAACGCCGAAAGAATCGTACATGTGACAGCTATAAAAAGCACTACAATCGCGTGGTATATGATCAAGGGGATCTCGCTTGCTCGAGGGTCATTATATTCGATTCGTCGTAGTGCTCCCACGATAGCATATAAGCTAAAAACAATGACGAAACTCCAGAGGTACCAACCGAGGAATTGATCTACCTTACCTCCAAAGAATAATAGTGCAACGTATGTTATCACAACAATCGCATCCAATACTGATCTAAGTCGTCCTACCGCGGAGTCGGTGTACGGATATTCAGTTGCAGACCTATGCCAACCGAACCAGCTTGCAATCGCGGTGAAATAGGCTATAACCAGTGCCCAGAAGTTTTGGCTGGATAAGGATGGTGGAAACAGAAGGTCGCGGAATTGAAGAATGCTAGCACCGATAACTACGGCAAAAATGGTCTCAACAAAAGTTATGGGATATTGCGAGAGTCTAGTATTACGTTCATTATTAGTGCTTTTGGCCATGATGTCACTGACGCTTAGGGTGGTCTAGAGCTTTGAAAGAGCACTAGCTTCAGGCAACCGCCTCAAGAACTCGTACCCAATCTGGTCTGGTGATTGAGACAAGTCTAAAGACTTTATCATCTCACCAATCTTTTTAGCCTCTACCATTGCCCCTATGTACTGCCATTGGGTAGTTAATGCGGTTGTGAGAAGTCCTTGAAGCTCAGCAATATTATCTAGTCGCAAGAATCCAATCGTTTGTTTCGGATTGCGTTTGTCCGGTGACTTCTTGGGTTCGACAATCAGGGGGTTAGGAGTCAAAGAGATCCACTTCTGGATGAGGCCCGCCTTGACTGTTCCGTCAATCTTATCCCGGTAGTTTGGCGGTGGTGGTGTGTTGGCGACTACAATAAAAGGGATCCTCTCACTTCCCTGGCAACTTCTTGTTATTGCAGCTTTACCTATCGCCTTAAGTATGCTATCCGTCCGATAAATACTAGGGCGACCAGCATGAGCATCGTAATCAGCAAGGGGCTTGATATGCTCACCCTCAGCCCAGTTCCATATGATGGACATCTTTATCTCAAAAATGCACTCAATGTTCTTGGCTGACACAGGCCCCTTGATGTCGTCGTTCAGAATTGCCATATCGGCTGCGGTTGCACCTCGCAATTCCAGTTGAGGGCACACGACATTTCGCTTGACGAAGAACTTGCCTGAGAGTTCTGGTGAGGTACTTACCGCTTGGCTAAATATATCTACAGCGAAGCTCTCAGTGACATCAGCCACCACTGCATTACGCTGATTGAAAGCGGATACACCAATAGCCGCTTTCCCACAGATAGGACACTTGCCAGACCGACCTCTGAATACAGCTCTTTCCGTGTGCCCACAACCACCCTTTGCGGAATCACAAAATATGGTGGCGAACATGCTGTCAGTGAGCATGTCCCGTTCAATATCCACAGTCCACAGTGGATGTCCCGTCACTGAACCAGAAATCTTCATCTATCCTCCAATTGGAGTGATGGATTAGATAAAACTTTCACACGAGGCGCGTGAGGCTTGATCTCCTTGGGAAGTAGCAGCTGAGCAGTTGAATTGCGAGTAAGAAAGTCTTGGACTCTTTTCTCAGCCAGCTGAGTGTATTCTTCACTTATATCATAGGCCACATAAAACCTGTTGGTCTTTAACGCAGCAACACACGTCGCTCCACTTCCTGCAAACGGGTCTAGCACGACATCTTTTTCAAAAGTGTACAGCTGTATCAATCTGTATGGAAGTTCGACGGGGAAAGGAGCAGGATGTCCGACCTTCCTAGCTGACTCTGCGGGAAAGGTCCAAACGCTTTTCGTAAACTCTAGAAACTCATCCCTAGAAATAGTGCTTGCCCTCGTTGGTGATGCCTTTCTGCCAAAAGTGTCCTTACAAAAGACCAGAATGTACTCATGAGTATCTCTGAGAGTGGGATTTGTAGGCGATCTCCAACTCCCCCACGCAGTTGATGTGCTCGCACTGCTTGCCTTGTCCCAGATTATTTCTCCCCGCATCAAAAAACCCACTTGCAAAGCATCTTCCGTGATGTAGATATGGAGTGGTATGTAGGGCTTTCTGCCGAGGTTTGCCACATTTATGCAAGCTCTCCCTCCAGGCACGAGAACTCGATGTACCTCTGACAAAACCCTTTTTAGGAGTGCCCGGTATTCATCTAAAGAAAGATCTTCATCATATTCCTTACCTACATTGTATGGGGGCGAAGTAACCATTAGATGGACGCTGTTGTCAGGTAACTCCGCCATATGCTCACTGCTCTTGCAAAATATCTTGTTCAGGTTTGACGAGTCAATTTTGTTCTCTACGTACTGGACTTGTTTTGGTTTAAGTCCCTCGTACAGCTTTGCACTGTAGAACTTCGACGAGTCATGCCCAATCCTTCCTGGCGCACCAAAAGAGCTAGTTTTTGTCCCTTTTCTATTGGAGTATTTCCGTGGCTTTTTGTTGTTCATCTTTTGCTATCTCATCGCTCGCTGATTTCGAACTCAGCTATAGGCCACCACGACCGCCCTTTCCTCCCTTCCCCCTAAACCTGTAACTTTCAGCCCAATACCGGTCCTTTGCATCCAGATATAGTTCTATTCCTTCTTCAGATGCATTCCGCGGTTTGACATGTGATACTTCAGGTTTATGGCCACTTTCCTTGACGAGTTCTCTGAATTTTTCTTCAGCCTTTTTTATTGATCTGAAACTCTCGATTATATGCCCTTGGCGAACAAGGTAGTACTTACCATCATGCGGGACTTGGCCGGTGTTTCTTTCAACCGACAGATGCAGTTCTGGAATTAAATGTCTATAGGGACCGCTCGTGCCTGTCACGGATATTTTCCTAAGGCTGTAAAAGCGATGATTCGGCTCACGTCTTTATATTACAAGTATACCTGTTCAAAGAACCTCAATCAATATGCCCGCTTGCCTGCATGGTCTATTTGGTAACCATGTTACACTGGATAAGGCAATGCTCGCCCAACTACCCAACAACACCAGATCCATTTAATTTTAAACTTGCGTAAACCCATCCTGTCTATCAGCTGATAGCTGCTCTATGGATATGAACTCTAATCTTCTCACAAATTCGGGGTTCTCTAACCCGAGTTCTCTCATTGCACGGACAAATTCTTGCTCAAGTGTATCTCTATCAAGACAGGTTGTATCATCAATATGTTTGGCAAACAATTCTCTCGCTTCCTCGACTGATATCCTGACCTGAAAATCCTCCTCAATACTTTCTATGAGTGTGTGTGCGTCAATAGGCCTATCCCTGAAAAACCATTCTGCCCCGGCTCTTCTTCTTACATATCCCCTATCTACTTGCTCGGGCACTGCCACTAGTATCTACCCCCTACTTGAACTGCACAAAGCTGAGATTACGCCTTTTCTGGCCACATGGCTAAGCTTTTTCTTGGCTCATTATGTCTCGTCTATGTCAGATGGTCAAGTCTCAAATATCGCTTACAGAATGCTCTGACTGGTGTGTTGAATTACCCTGCACTTTACTGACTTTCGTTGCCTCGAATCAAGGACCTATTTATGTTAACATGTTAACTAATCACAAGACGAGGTAAATTATATGAAACGGCCAAATATTTCCTTGCCTGGAACTAAAGGATGCGGCCCTTCTGACCCAGTACTGAGGACTTTGGATTTGCTGCAAGAGATTTTTGTAAAAGCTCCAATGCCAGTTGCCACAACAGAAGCATCCAGAGGTACCTCAGCGTTGATTGGAATACACCTTCTCCATCTAATAAGAGGTTGTGGCTTGTTAAATGGAACGGGTTTCCATTCAGCAGCTGTTACCTTATTTCGTCCAATGGAGGATGCGTTTGATTGCTTTGCAGCAGTATCTATGGTTCCCGGGGCAGCAGAGAAATATCAGACGGGAGAGCTTAAAGCTAGTGATGCCGCTAAGCTTTGGAGTAATCTCGTAAGTGACATGGAAATAAGAAACATATCCTTGCCAGAATATCGCAAGTGGTTGCGACGGGACTTAAACATCTATAGTCATTGCTCTTCTGTGTTATGTGATTGGAATCTATACTTTAAGCCCTTTTCCGATGCCTCTAATGAAGGCACACTGGAATTAAATCATGTGCCATACATCATTGACTCCAATGGGCACGCGATAGACGCCTATGAAACTGCTCATTTACTAGAGGTGATTCATATAGTAAAAAAGGCCTACTCTCAGTACTTGTCCACTAGAAAAGATATTTCGAATGCATTAAATACACTGGAGGGAGAGGTTGAGGAAATAATGCTTGAACACGATAAGCATCGATGCCAAGACGTGCGGCTACCACCAGAAATAGCTCAGCTTGAGGATTAAACGTTTGAAGATGAAGATGGTCATGTATAAAAAGGGCGGTTTTTGTGGCAAGATAATTACCTAACTGGTGAGTTTTTCGCTACTTGAACCCCCTGCACGAAAAACTCACTTTGTTAGCTGTGAAAAGTGATAATTCAGGATACCCGAAATAGCCGCACATAACCATGTAATTCCAAACACGATCACTTAGGTGATGGATTCGCAGGACTGCTTGTCGTGTCATTCAGCGCTTTTCGGTATGGATATTTTGCTTGTGGTCAGTATATTTAAAAGCCAGGTTGGAGAAAGCGTAGGCTATCTTGACAAAATTTCTGTAATGGATTAGATTTGCGCCATGAATACGTTTTCGTGGGTTTGCCCACACTGTGGGCACGCAGCAACCATAGATGATGACGATGTTAGCATCGATGATTCAATACTGACCGTCAAAAATAAGGATGGTTATCGATGCCTAACTAGTGTTTTCATCGTTTGTCCGAACCCAGAATGCCGGAAATTCACTCTAACTGCAGTTCTCAAGGAAGTACAGAGCGTATTTCGTCCAGACGGGTCTGGTCGCCCAGATTACAGCAAGCTGCCAGTTCTAAGACAATGGGACCTAATACCAGAATCAAAGGCAAAGTCTTTTCCCAACTACATACCGAAGCCGATTCTGGATGATTACAATGAAGCTTGCCTGATAAGGGATTTGAGTCCAAAGGCTTCTGCTACCTTGTCCCGTAGGTGCTTGCAAGGAATTATACGCGACTTCTGGCAGGTTAAGCCGGGCCGTTTAGTTGACGAGATAAAGCAGATAAAAGACAAGGTTGACGTTGACACCTGGAAAGCGATAGATGGAGTAAGAAGCGTAGGCAATATCGGCGCGCATATGGAGGAAGACATCAATGTTATAGTTGATGTTGATCCAAATGAGGCACAATTGCTGGTGGAACTGATTGAGATTCTGCTCAAAGACTGGTATGTCGCCCGCGAGCAGAAGAGGTTGCATCTGGAAGCTATTGGCAAGCTAACTACAGAGAAAAGATCCGTTCAGAAGTGAACCAAGATCTAGCGTAATATGACTGGTGAATAGAGTATGCAATCTAAATTAGCGCCCCCGCGAGGCAATTATTTCAGAAATAATGAGTAAGCCTAAACATAGAATCATATAGCATATCAGCACCACTGAAAGCCACGACAAGTTCATATCCTTGAGTTGTGCACTGGCTCTGAATGCTGTATATATCATTGTTATTAATACAGCCGCAAATAATGGTATTCTAATTACTTTTAAGATCTTTTGCGCTATCGGTTTGTATTTGTCTTTGTGAGTAAGTCTTAATAAGGTGGGAGCAAGTAATAAGAGACCCACTCCAACGATTAAAATAAAACAATTAACCGGGCAAGTTAATGGGAGTGTAAGGACAAGTATTATATATAGAAAACCTGCTGCCAAACACGAGGCTGCCGCCGTGATTATTTCCCATCGTTGTTCTCGTTTGTATTTATGGGGCATTGATTTTCCTTTGTACTTATAGTGCAAAATCGGAGAGTATCGACTAAGACATTTAGAAAATAGCACCTATCAAAGAACGCACGATAACGAATAAGAAAACCCAACACAACAGAGAAGCCAAAGTGGCAAGCCATGTGGGCATAGTTACTTTCATAAAACCGAACAGAGGCCACCAAAAAACCCATATACTAACAAGGAACGCCAGTATATTGACTACTGCCATGCCCCAGCCTTCGGGAATGAAATGAGCCAGTACTTCCCATATTACGACGATGATAATGCCAAAAAAGAAAACATTAAAGTATGATCTGGACAGTATTCGTTTTCTTTCCTTAGCGACTAGCTCTGCGGAGGAGTAATCGCTCAAGAGGGGGTTTTTACAGTTTGGACAATGGTCATCGGTGGGGGAAACCCTTACACCGCATATCGGACAGCGAGTCGCCTTCTCCATCACACCCTCAACTGCGAACATCTAAATATTAAATCCGCGACAGAATGATTGTCAAGGGTGGGGAGGGATAGTAATCTACACTCTCCGTCATTGACCCCTCCTACTTAAAAAAGAGGGCTCCCAAGTACACTATATTTGCTAGCAGAAGTGAATCTAAGGTTTGGCATTAAACATTTTTTCCAGATTGTTTTTTGTTGCACAGAAGCCTGTATCGTTTAGGGAAGGACTCGGAGTTTGACCAGAGGGCTGTACTTTAAGGCTGCATAATGCTTGTTTTTGCGGTGAGGGTAGGGATTGATATCCCCGGTGGTTTTGAGGGGCTTCCAGGGGCTTTTGGTGGGCTCTGAGCTGGGCGAGAATTAGTAAGGCTTTTGAATCCGGCCTCTCGAGGATAAAAAAAAGGGGCGCAGGTCTTTCGACCCACGCCCCTGTGAAATAGGCACAAAAAAAGGCAAAGGAACCCCCTACACTTCAGAGGCTCTTTTGCCTGTGATTGTCTATAGTTAAACTATTCAGTTTTGGCAAGGCTTTCCCTATCATTCGAGGCAATTATTACTTTGTTTTTTGCTCTTGCTCTCTCATTGTCTCTTGCTTGTTTATCGGTAGCCTGCAATCCGCTAGCACTACCGTTTGAGCTAGTCTCAAAAAAGCCAGAGACAAAACGAGTAAGCAAGGCAAGGCTTAAGCCCAAAGCAAGCCTTGTCTCGAAAGTGGTTTTGCCTTATTCAGTTGTCCAGAGCCTTGCCGACCCGCAATCCGCTGGCATCGGTTAGACGCTCCGCAAGAGGCTTTAACCTCTCACTAATATAGTTCCAAAACCTAGCCAAAAAGCGACATTAGCACAAACTTTTTTGCCTGTATCTCTGTAAGTACCTTGCCTCTGTTTTGGCAAGAGGCAATCCGTTTACCTTTCTATAGGCTATCTTAACCAGCCTCGGCGGTGCTCTGTATAGCCACAGTTTGGCATCAAGCCAAGCCTCAACGTCTATCGCCTTATCATCGGCTAGCATCTGGCAAAGCTCTGTCTCGTTGCCTTCGCTATCAGCTACAATCCCGTTGAGACTGGTTATCGGCGGTAGTCTCATTACTTCTCGCCAGTATGCCATTACCGTATAGCTGGCTACTCTTACCATGCCGCCTTCGGTTAAGCTGTTGCCACTACCGTTATACTTTGCCTCGACTTCGGCAAGCCTTAAGACAATATCCTGCCTTAAGTCCTCTCTGTCCTCTGGCTTCGCCTTGTATTGAAACTTATCAGCTATGTTGATATACTTCTGCCAATCTAGCATGGTTGGTCTCTCCCTTCTGTGTTAGATTGCTCTAGCTCTCACCAGCTAGAGCTTTTGCTAGTCTCAAAGCAAGGCTCTGGACTTCAGCTATTCGGTTGTTAAAGTGCTCTGGCTCGGTTCAGCCACAGCCAGATAAAATAGCTTGCTCCAAACGCTGGCTTATCTTTACCGTTTTGAGCTATTCGGCTAGCTTCGGCTTTAACCTCGTCAAAGCTCATAGTGTAGCCAAGCCGATTAAGCCAGTCGGTAAATAGCTCGTAGCTATCAGCCTGATAACTACGTAGCTTCGCTTCTGAAGCTACATGTCTCCAGCTTGCTTTCATGCTTTGCCTTTGCGTTTGTTTTAGCTTCAGTATGTAACAAAAAGTGCTAATGTGCATTAACAGAATGAACCTATATTTACGTGAAGATTTTGAAAACAAAAAAAGGTTCAAAATGTGATGCTGGAGAGATACCAGAGGGGTTGTTTACAGTATCTTTATGGCTCTATCGATTGCCGTAGAGAGCCAATAGAGGATTTGCCCAAGCCGCCTCAGAAGCAGCCACGCCGGCGACAGTGAGGCGGAAGTATTTTCTTGATCACCCTTTCGGATAATTGTCCTGAAGGGCAGAGCGTTCTTCTTTATCTGTGTGTTTAACTATCACCATCCAAATTCAGACTTGCCAGCGTCTTCCCAGGCTGCGTCGCATATCTTTGCCTCGTCGCTCCAGGCATGTCGCATTTGTCTGAACGGCCTGGCCAATTCCCAGCATATTCGATATTCTAGCCTGTCCCAGATGGTTGGTTCTCTGCCCAGAATCTCACGCAGGCGACTGGTCTCCCACTTATATTCCATGCTCTGCACGGTCCAAATAGCACATGACAGCATTGCCACCGGCCAAATCTCATCAAGGGCTTGAGCCAGTTTACTATCCGAGACTGCAATCTTTCTGTTTTGGTCACTCATGTTTGCCTCCTTTTCTGATGTACGTCTTGACCTCCAAGTTAAGCCCTTCGCCAACCATAGCAAGGGCAGAGCAGAGTATCTGGGTTAGCTTCTCCGGATCCAAAGTGGTGAGGTTCACCACCTTCAGCCGCAGGAAACACTCTTTGGGTTTGGCATCTATGTAGAGCTTGCCGCTGACGCCAGCGTTGCTGGCAGCTTGCCTCATAAATTCCTTCTGTTGCTGTGACGGGTCAATCATCAAATACCTCCTTGATTTCTTCATTTGTCACCTGGCTTTGGCCGGGGACATTGGGGCCAGCCTGTGGTTGAGCGCCTGTTTGCCCCATAGAGGCGCCCATGACCTTGGATATCATCTGGGTCAACGGCTGGCGCATCATGTCCGCCATGAGCTGCTCCATCGGATTGGTAGAGCCGGCACTCTGTTGCTTTACAGCGTTGAGCAGCTCTCTATTTCCCAGCGCCATATTCGAGGCGATTTGTTCTGCCAGCGCTTGAGCCGCTTGATTTTCTGAATGCCTCATTTCCTTAGCCATCTCAATAACTGGCTTACCCTGCTGTATGCCGATGGTGGAGAGCTCCTGCGTCAATCTTACTCCCAGGACAACAAGGCTTAGGACAAATCTGGCCGTTCTTTTGAACTCGCGACAGTTCATAGTCGGGAACTCAATGTTCTCAACAATGGCCTCGAGCGGTTGCTCTTTCATCGGAACGAGCTTCCGGTTGTCGAAAGCCAAGGGCAGCTCTCCCTTTTCCTCCATCTCTGCCTTTACCTCGGAAACAGTAGATTTGGCATAGTCCATATCCACGATTTCCTTCTGAGAATAGCCCTGAAGGAAGAAAGCTCTTATCTCCTCCCTTACTCCTGGCGAGTTGTTTTGTTTTTTGGTCATTTTGACACCTCCTCTGATCGTATTATTTCTAAAGTTCGTAGCTGGTTCGTATCTGGAGCGAACCAAAACACCGAACTAGCTACGAACCTCCTTATGATTAGCTACGAACCTCATCTGAACTTCTCTAAACTAACATTGACTCTTTCTGGATGAGGAAAAGCCACGGCTATATCTCCAAAGACAACCTCAAAATGTATTGATTGTCTTTAGCGTTCTGGCGATGGCTTTGTTTGTCACAAGGAAAGGCTTGTAGATGCTCTAACAAGAGCAACTGCCGAAAGGGTGGCGCTATTCGATAGCGAAACTAACATAGGCAGGAAAGGCTTTTTGAGCTACCTTAAGGCTCTGGCAGGCGGTAACATGGTCAAGGTTATACCTGCCAACGGTAGCGCTAGCGGATTGCAGGCTAACGGCAAAGGCTTAAAGGTAGTCTGTGGCAATCACCAAAGCTATATCACGGATGGAGCTTGGCTGAAGGACAAAACACCTTTCACTTTTTGCCAAGTCCGAGTTAGTCCGAGCTACGCTGTTATGCCTAACCTCGGCGGTAATGAGCTAGCCGAAGCCTTGTCGAGGGTACTACCGTTTACCACTACCGATGACGCTAGACCAGTTCTCCAATGCGTCAAGGTAGTCCAAAAAGACGGTAAGCTAACCTTGATAGCTGCCGATGGCTTTACGCTTGGAGAGATTAGCCTTGACTTCGAGACTGGCGAGGCTGAAGCCTTAATCAATCGAGACGATGTTAAAGGCTTGATACCAGCCTTAAGGAAAGCCAAACGAGTCAAGGTTAGTTTCGAGCAAAAGCCAGATAACGATAACGGTGGCTTGCTTGCCAAGTCGCTGGTTATCGACACCGAGCTAATCAAGTATAGCTTGCCAAGCCAAGATGGTAGTTATCCTGATTATGACAAGGTATTTCCAAGCGATTTTATCGCTAGTGCCAGCTTCGACACCAAAGAGGCGGTAAAGGCTTGTCAAAGCCTGTTGGCTATCTGGTTTGACGATAACACCAAAGGGCTGTTTAGACCTCTAACCTTAACCGTAGCCGATAACAAGGTTACCATCGAGGCTAAAGAGGATAAAGGCTCAATGGTGGTATCAGCCGAAACCAGTGGAGAGGCAAAGACAGCCGTAGCTGGCAACTACCTGATAAAAGCCTTAAGGGCTTGTGGTGGCATAGCCGAAATGAAGCTGGTAAGCCAGCAATCGCCGATTACCTTAACCGTTGACGGTTACCGATGCTTGGTTATGCCCATGCGCTTCCCTGAAAGCAAGGCAGTGGCAGAAGCCGAAGCGGTAGCCAAAGAGGCAGAAGCGAAGGCAGAGGCAGAGACCGAGACGAAAGCCGAAGCCAAGCCGAAGCGGAAAGGCAGAGGCAAGGCTAGACAGCCTGAAGTCGAGCCAGAAGAGGTAACCGAACCCGAAGAGGACAGAGAGCCTGTAGCCGTAGGTTAAACAGAGCCAAATAGAACGCAAAGCCAACAAGAAGACCAACGCCAAAAAAGCGGGGGAGCGACACCCCCGCTTTTTGCATTTTTACAAGGCTAGACAGAGTATCATAAAGGGTTTGTGGATTGTAGTCCACAACCCTTTTTTTGTTTTGTTACAGATTTGGGCTACTGTGTACGTAATACTTTCTCAATTCCTTTATGTCGATTTCCCTGAACACACTCCCTTCGTAATCAACAAAATACCTCTTGCCTCCCGCTTCCACAATAAGACATCCGTCGGGTCTCCGGTCAACAAGTCTGTATATCCCGAGTGATCTCAATGCTGTCTCTTGTCGCTTGTTTGTGGTGCGGCTGCAAGATCGACACGTTCCCTTATTATGACTAAATACTTTGTTATATTGGACTGCCCTCTCTTCAACACCCATATATCATCCCTCCTAACAGTTTTGCCGTTTAAAAGTAACGGGTTATCCTTACTGCATATGGCTAAGTCCATTGTAGTCCTGGAATTATCACGCGTCAACAAACAAATCAAACTAGAGGAAAAAGCCCAACTGCTGCATGTTATAGTAACAATACAGTGTATTGGTATCAGCCTTAATTTGTCTTAGTAACCCCATGTGCTTCATATATTGTGACGTCATATGTATAATTACTTAGGTTGTAGAAATGCTGAGTATTTCAGACATATCAAAGTCTTACGGGGATCAGACTCTATTCAGTGCTGTTACCTTTAATGTGGGGGCAAGAGATCGCATAGCTATTATCGGGCCGAACGGCTCAGGGAAGACGACGCTGTTCGATATTATCGCTGGGAATGTGCTCCCCGATTCCGGAAGTGTAAATATACAGAGGGAAACTACAATTGGCTATCTGGAACAGGAAATTAGTCCTTCTTCTGAGAAGCAGTTGCTTGATGATGTTGCTAACGCGCCAACCAGGATAAGCAAGCTGGCGCATAAGATACAGGTTCTCCAAGAGGAATTGGCAGGGGAAGCGGATGGGGAAATTTCAAAAAAACTTCTGCATGAGTTGGGTGAACTTCAGCATAGCTTCGAGTTTGCCGGTGGCTACAGCGCCGAACATGAGGCCAAGGCTGTCCTTTCCGGGTTAGGATTTGCGGAGTCTGACTTCCACCGTCCCCTAACTGACTTCAGCGGTGGGTGGCTGATGCGGGCTGAACTGGCCAAACTTCTTCTTCTTTCCCCAGATGTGCTTCTGCTTGATGAGCCGACAAACCATCTCGATCTGGAGTCCTGTATTTGGTTTGAGCGTTACCTTGGAAGCTATCGCGGGGCTGTCCTGGTCGTTTCGCACGACCGGGCATTGTTGAACCGAGTGGTAAACAAAGTGCTTGCTATCGAGCAAGGTAAATGCATCTTTCACCGTGGCAATTACGATAGTTTCGTTATAGCCAGAAAGAAAGAAATTGATGTCACGGAAGCTACGGCTAAAAGACAGAATCTCAAGATACAGAAGGAGATGCGTTTCATCGAACGATTCCGTGCTAAGAATACCAAGGCAACTCAGGTTCAGAGCCGAATGAAACAGCTGACAAAGATGGAGAAGGTGGTAATCCCCAGGGCGACCAAGAAAATGCAATTCTCTTTCCCCGAACCGGCACGGAGCGGAGAGAAGGTTATCACCCTCAATCATATCCTCAAGTCTTACGATGCAAATGTCATTTACCGTGACCTTAATCTGGTCCTTAATCGTGGAGATAGGGTAGCTCTGGTGGGCCCCAATGGCGCCGGCAAAACGACCCTGCTCAAGATACTGGCCGGAGTGCTTCCTTTCGATAATGGCGAGCGTAAATTAGGGCACAATGTCATCACTGCCTATTATGCCCAGTACCAGCTTGAACTTCTCGATCCGACAAATAATATACTTACCGAGCTACGGAGCGCAGCTCCAGATGAACCAGAAGAGAAACTGAGGGGGATTCTGGGCGCCTTTCTCTTCAGCAGTGATAATGTCTATAAAAAGATATCCGTCCTTTCCGGGGGTGAGAAGAGCCGCTTGGTGCTAACCAAGATGTTGATGCAATCGGCCAATTTCTTGCTGATGGACGAACCTACTAACCATCTTGATATTGCCTCACGGGAGATACTGGCAGATGCCCTTGAAGCCTATCGCGGGAGCCTTTGTTTCATAACCCACGACCGGACGTTAATTCGCCAGATTGCAAATAAGATCATCGAGATAAGGGATGGCAACCTACAGGTATTAACCGGTAATTATGATGACTATCTCAATTGGAAGGAGTCTTTGGGACAAGGAGTTTCAGAGATTTCCGAAGCGCCGATGCCCTCAGCTATAGGAAAGAGTGCGCCAAATAATAGACCGCGCCATCGTAAGCTAATCGATGGGGAACTAAGGAATAGGTATTACCGGGAGAGTACCCCCACTAGAAATCGAATAGCTGAAATCGAGGCTGAGCTTTCGGAGCGTGAGACACAGTTTAAAGAAGCCGAGAGCTTGTTTTCCAATGAAGATCATTATGGACATAGTGCGCAGGTTATTGCCACCATAGAGAAGCATCACAGACTGAAGGGGATTATAAGCTCGCTTATAGAGGAATGGGAGCGGCTTTCCATAGAACTTGAGAGGATGAAACGAGAGTTTGAGAAAGCGAAGAGTACCACCGAGACTTAAGTTAAGGTTGTGAGTCAAACTAAAAGCCAGCATGTAACCCACTGAACAATCCAGGCTTCTGTTGTATCAGCAACAGGAATCTGATTAGTATATACAAAATGTCCGTTTTGGTCCCGGCAAAGGTGCGGAAGACTAGCTGCTCCTGATGGCCACCAGCAGAGCGCCTGGTCCGCCATGCACACCTAATCCAGCACCTATCCTGGACATTAGAATCCGCTCCTCGCCGATGATGGAGGTGATGCGCTTCTTGAGCGCTGTGGCTTCTTCGGGCACCGTGCTATGGGCTATGGCTACCTCTTGCAGATTGGGATGACTTTTTACGAACTCAAATAACTGCTCTATGCCCTTGGCATAAGAGCGAGCCATACCTACCTGAACCATTTCGCCCTCGCGCGTTGTCAGTATGGGCTTCACGTTCAGCAGCGTGCCCACTAATGCCTTGGTTTTAGTAATGCGGCCGCCTTTGAGCAAATACTGCAAGGTGTCCAGCAGGACGCGGATTTGAGTCTGGCTGATGGCATTCTTGGTTTCCTCCAAAACTTCCGCCAAATTCCCGCCTGCCTTTGCCACCCGAGCTGCAGCCATGACTACTATCCCCAGTCCCGCCGATACCGAAAGACTGTCCACCACGCGGACTTCACACTTGGGCTTTGCTGCTTCGACGCCCTGGAGTGCCGCATTGTAGGTGCCACTCACCTTGGTCGGCAGATGTATGGACACGATAGCATCAGCATCTACGGAAAGTTCGCCATAGGTCTTGGCGAAGTCGGCGGGCATGGGTTGTGTGGTGGTGGGATAAATCGGGCCTTCCACCAGCCTCCTGTACAGTTCATCTGGCCCTATGTCCACTCCGTCTTTGTAAGCCTTATCACCGAAATAGATATATACAGGCACAACGGTGATATCCAGCTTTTTAGCAACCTCAAGGGGAACATCCGAGCCGCTATCAGTGACAACCTTTATCGCCAAAACCCACCTCCAAATTCATTCAGTAGAAAAGTTCTAAGATTGTACCTACAGTTAAAGGGAAATGCAATACCTTGGTCTGTTATGTGCTGCCAACCCGAATGTGCCCCTTTTCCCCCTGACGATTTACGTACGAGGCAGAGTGTGCACGGCGACTCTAGAGGTGGCGAAAGGCATCAGAAGGGACATCAACCGGTTACAAATTATGTAGTCTACAATCCTTTAGCTAGCCTTGCTGTTGTTGTCTGCACAATATGGACGATTGTGCAGTGGAAATCTCTTGGAACAACTTTGGTCTGCTACCAGTAATTAACTTTCGAGGACTGTTGATGTTTAGCATATTTCATAAGGAATAGAAAGGCTGCCCATAGGCGAAGTTTACACCGACCTGATTATCTTCGGAGGTATAGCTTCTTAATATACAACATAATTTTGGAAAATGTCTCCACCACGATGAGATCGAACCAAGCCTCAAAAAATGCAAAATACAATATACGGTTTATACAGGAACAGAATATATAAAAACTCTGATACAATGAAATGGTCTTAATGGTATACTTTTCGCCGGGCAGTAACATTTAGGAAATTGACTTACGAACCTTGTGTAGTTGTTGTACTAATGATGAGAGGTAAGCAACAACAAAGTTTGGAATTATTTTTGGGAAGATGCGGGTAAATATAAAATATTATTTTTACTGTCTGTTAAAAAAGAAACGCGGTCATATACTCTATCCCAAGAGCCTTTGGGATAAATGAATAGTCCAATATTTATTTTTGTATCTTTGTCGGTTTTTGTAGTTTTTAGGATGGGTGTGCCGGCAGAAACAGGTAACCCTCCCTTTTTATTAAAAAGTTCTGGAAAGCTCGGATTAAAATCTACAGGTGTTGCCGAAGGTGCGCTTTCGGAGATTTCATTAAACGGTACGGTTAAGCCATCTACTATAGTTCCCTTAAAGGCAAATATATATGTTGTTCCTTCGGGGTCAATATACCGCATATAAAGAGCGCTTTCTTTTATTGGGTTACTTGGAATATCCACCCGAAAAATTTCTGCATTTTCAATTGGACAAATTATTTCTGTTCCAACCTCCTGAATAGTGAACATTTTCCCCCAAGGTTTAGTATCAACTTTTCCTGTGCTTGGATTATATACTCCAACAGTTTCTTCAGTTACTGTTATTTTTTGATTGGGAGATAGTTTTATAGGGAAAAGCATTTTAATTTTCCCTCCAAAAGGTTCAATGGAATTGTAAAGTAAAATTGGAAGATTGTTCTCGGAAACAGGCGCAGTACCGACATTGGCTTCAACGGTGTAGGTTTCTTTTGTTTGGTCAATTTCGCTTTTGGGCTTTTGATCCTCAGCCATCTGAGAGACAGGTTCATTTTCAGTAACAGCCGGTTGATCCAGTTTTGGCGCAGTATTTACAGTATTATCTTCGGTTTGATTTTGTGGGGTTGTGTTTTGTCCTTCTGCGGCGGAAGGACTTGAAGGAGCCCCCGAAACAGGAGGCTTAACAGTCGGAATATTTTTAGGCGCATGGGTATCACAAGCTGCTCCTACTAATAATTGAATAATTATAAAAGCAGGAATACCTGTGCGAACTAGCACTTTTATTATTTCGCTTGGTGTTTTTCCCCCTCTGCTTTTAAAAAGTATTCCCCACATTTTAATAATCTTCCCAAAAACCTATAGCCTTTTCAAGTTTTGCTGTATTAAAAAAGATAACCCCAAGTTAAGATTGATAGCCTTAATGGTGGACTACACATAACGCCCAATTGTTCAATCCCCATCCAGAAGTGGGTCACTTGTTGAAGTATTTTGCTTGAGAGGTTTCTCACTCATACTCAATTTACGCTCTCTCAATTTCCACTACGCCTCCGGCAATAAGACTAAAGCCCACCGAAACGGCCCGCTTCTGTTCTAGGCTCTTTGTTCTCTCTTCCATAGAAATTTTAAAGTTTCGAATCCTTCCTATGTGAAGTCTTACTATTGGGTCATCATCGGTCTTACCTTGGCTTCCAAGTTTTCTAATAATCTCCTCCGCCTTTTTTATTTTAATTGCTGCTGCCTGTTTAACACTTTCAATTTGGTTATTTACCAGTGTGTCATTGGTTCGTCTCAGTTTTTGTTCTTCTTCTTCCCGGATGATTTCCAGATATTCCCTTGCTTCTTTGGAGGCTGCTTCGAAGTGGTTATCATCGTAAGCCGCAAGATTTTTATCAAAGGGCTCTGCCTTTACAATCTCACCCAAGAACCAATCACAAAGTTCATCTACTATGTGGACTTTACTATTCTCTAAAGCAACGAGAGTAGGTATCAAGATAAGGTCTTTCTTTAATGCGGTTTTTTCTAGCAAATATATGAAAAAGAGGAATTTCCCTTGATAGTCACTGCTTCCTCTTAAGCGGAATTGTGCTGTACTATGGACCTTTTGTTTATTTTCGTCATAATATCGTTTTATCGCCTTCATTATTGGGTGATGGATGGTAATGAATTCTAGGGATTCATCTCTACAGGCTTCCTGATCATTAAAAGTCACTAAGACTCCCCCATCAAAAGATAGTTTTCTTTCCAGTTCTCTTATATTCTCAGCTGAGGAAGAGTGCAATCTAACAAATCTGCGAAAATCCTCGTCCGGTTTGAGAACATAGATATTAGCTCTACCGCTTTTCGGAGGAAGTAGCGTAGTCTTTGGATAATTTCTTTTGAGGAAAGTCCTGATGAGAAACAAAACCTCGTCTGAAGTTATGAAACGCTTTGTTTCTAAAATTCTTGTGACCTCTTGATTGAAATACTCATCTTGACCGATAAATTTTTGACATTCTATCTCAAACTCTTCTAACTCCTTCTGCCTCCTTTCTATGTTCTCAGCAACTTTTTCAATCTTTTGAATCTTCTGCTCACGAGTCAGCTTTGTGTTAAATATGTCCTTTGTCAACTCTGCTATTTGGTCTCCTAAAATAGCGTCTAAGTCTCCAATGAACCTTTCAAAAACATTTATTCTAGCGTATAAACGATTTAGAATTTCATCATCTATTGTTCCAACCATGGAGAAATTATAAATAAGGATTTTCTCATGGCGTTGCCCGTAACGGTCAAGCCTACCAATTCGTTGCTCTACTCTCATCGGGTTCCAAGGTAAGTCATAATTGAAGATTACGCTACAAAATTCAAAATCTAAACCCTCACCGCCTACTTCGGAAGATAGCAAGATTTTTATTTCGTTTGTTTGACGAAACCTTCTAATAATCTTTTGTCTATCTTTGGTAGGAATATCCCCATGCATCAGAGCTACTTTACCTCGGTATTCCGTAGCGTCTAAACGCTTTCTCAAGTATTCTAAGGTCTTTTTGAAGAATGCGAACACTATTATCTTTGACTCCCGGTCCTCTTTTTCGAGTTTACGTAATGCCTCTAGAAATTTACCAAATTTTGTGTCCGTCTCACCTACTCTGCTGGCACATCCCTTGAGCTTTTGAAGAGTTGAAACTTCTCCAGCTTCTAATTTCCAGGGTGAATCAATATCCGCTGAAAAATCGATTATATCCCCGTTATCTCCGGAGGGAGCTTTAACAACCCTTTTCTTGATTATGTCATCAAGTCTCTCCCTCATAGCCTGAATACAGCTTGCGACCTGTCTTTGAGGCATTATCACTGCGAAGGAAATTCCTTGCGAGGAGCCATATCGTGCTGTAAAACGTTCGGCTACAAAGTCAGTAACAGCATTGTAGAAATCCATCTCGGCTGGCGTAAATTCAACACGAATTACCCTTGCTTCCCTAGTAGGAAAATCAGTTTCAACATCCCTCTTTTTTGTTCTGGTAAAAACATAGGATAAGCAATTCAATTCGACCAGTAGCTTCTGCAGCCGAAGTGCTTGCTCTTGGGTTGGCTTGGTATTGCCACTAAGCAGTTGAATAGCTTCGTGATAAAAGGGGTTTTTCAGAAAACGCTCTTTCTGAGATGTATTTTCGACCCTTTTTAGTAGCTCAAGGGCAGCATTTGGGTCATATAATCTGTGCAACGCATTATTGATATACTCATTTGGCTCGATCAAGTTGTAAAACAAAGCAAAATCAGAGAATTCGTCTGGGACCAACAGACAAAGAAGATTGAAGAGGTCTGGGGTTCCTAATTGTAGAGGTGTCGCGGTAAGAAAAAGCATAGCGTCAGATAGTTCTGACAAGACCTCTCCTAGTTCGCTACTTAAAGTTTCAGGATTTCTCATATAATGTGCTTCATCAACGATAACGATGTCGAAGCGCGGTGCTATATCTCTTAGGCTTTCTATCATTCTATTTGACCTGATAGTTTGTAAAGGAATAATGCCTTTCAGTTTTTCCGCCTCTCCGTATTCCCTATATCGCTGTAGGAATTTCATAAAATCGTCTCTTTTCAAAATATTGAAGTCTAAGCTAAACCTTTTCTGCATCTCCCCTTCCCATTTCTGGGTTAACATGGAAGGGCATACAATCAGAACTCTAGCCAATTCACCTAATCGTGCAGATGTTTCTGTAACAATAATCCCGGCTTCTATTGTCTTTCCTAATCCTACTTCATCTGCCAATAGGAGTCTCTGCTTTGAGGAATTAAGAAATTTGAGGACAGGCTTAAACTGATGAACTAGAAACTCAGTTCGGGAAGCATAAAAAGTATAAAGATTATCAGACAGAGGTTTTTCAAGTTTCTTGTAGATCAATCCCTGAATGAAGTCTTCAACATCGGAAAATTCTTTATCTCTTAACAGTTGTTCTACTGATTTTGGCGCAATAAATCTCTCGAGAGAATCTTCCGGATAATAAGGGCTTGGCTGGCTGGGGTCGATAGAAACGGGATAAAACCATTTGCCTTTTGTTTCCCTAGGTTCACCATCAATTATGCCAATTCTATTGCCGAAGGCCTTTATTATGACCCTGTCGCCTCTAGAAAATTTAGCTTCCATAACGCCATTCTCCTATTGGCCGGCATCTTTGATGACTAACAAACCACCAATAACATTTTACTAAATGGTGGCACCTGCGCCTAACTGAGGGATGCCTTCCATAACAGGATTCGAACTCTTTCCCACTGTTTTCCATGTTACGCCGATGGTTCTTTGGAAGCAAGGAAGAAGGCGGCGAGGCTCGCCAACTGAACAAAACGCTATATTGTTCCTCATGTCATCTGCTGCTATAATCCCCAATCAATAACTAAGGAGAGTAAAACAAATGTGGTCGGCAATAGGGTTGATCGGTCTGGGTATAAGCTTTGCTGGAGCTATCTTACTAGCAACCAAAGGAGTCAAAAGCGAAGACGAAATTCTTAACGAAGCCGCACCACGCCTACCAGTAGGCGGACCACCGGGATCCAATCTATATAAGAAATCGCTTCGCGAAATGCCTAATGTACAAGCTTTGCTTCGGCAATCAAAAACAGCAAGATGTGGTCTGTGGATACTAACTATCGGCTTTCTTCTTCAGTTCAGTAGCGCCCTTGCATTATTTATGGTCACAATTTGAGTAATTGTGCAGCAATAAGGTATTAGATATTGCTATCCAATCAGGGAGCTACTCCGGTGGGCATTACAGGTTCTCTATTCAACCAGTTGAACTGCCGGAGGTACCCAGGTCTTGTCCACTACCTGCTGCTGAGGCCAGTACAGGCGCAGCAGCAATGAAAAACCGCCGCTGGCCGGGGCCGGCAACCAATTTGGCATCTTAGCAGAATCAGGCGAATCGCGCTGTATATAAATGTCAATTGAGCCGTCGGGATTCTTTACTAGAGGCGGGTCACTCAATGAGCCCAGACTGTATCTATTGATAGGATTTGCTGCGAAGAAGGTTTTGTCGTTGTACATAGTTAGCGACCAGAAGCCTTTTACTGGTGGTATCTGGTCCTTGCTGAAATGAAATATATATTTTTTATCGCTGGAAAATTTTTCCCCGTCGGCGCTGGTGAATGATGGCGGATAGAAAGAATCATCATTCAAGTTAGCGCCCAGCCCCTGATAAGCTATAGCTGCTCTAAACATATAGTCCGTCCCGTAATCACCGGTGCCATACACCATTTGCCACCCGTTCTTTACAACACCCATGGGCGTAGCAGGAATCTTGGCCAGAGCCGACTGATAACCGGTCTGAATTGCCGACTGAATACCATCGTTCAGTCCGGCGAAATAAGAGCTATAGTCAGCCCCGGGCTTAATGCCTATCCTGGCCAGGTCGGCCAGTAACGGCGCATCCGCTTCGTAGGGAGGGTTGTCCACCATCAACTGGCAGACATAGTTGAAATAGGTAGCTGAATCCATAGACAGCAACTGGTTCAGAGGATAGACCTTAGTATTGACGCTGGGATCAACAGGCACATTGGCCGGCGGCACATAATCGGTTCCCCAGGAGGAAAGCGGCGTCAGCTTCAGTTGATCCTGGAGTTTCCAGACGTTCTCGTAGTCCGAGGAGCCGGTGCAGGCAAAGCGCCCGACTATCCAGACCCACCTGGTCGAAGACTTTATTTCTGTGAGACCCCCGGGCAACTTACCTCTCCAATTCTGGCCAGTGATGGCAAAATTGCCAGACTTGGTACCCGTAGTGCGTGACCCTGGCGAGGCAAAAACATCCGTCCAGTAGTTAAGCATCGGCATCATGTAGTAGCGACCTTGAGTGTCCGGCACCGAAAGGATAATAGGCTCTTTAGCGATGTCAACCCAGGCTGCTGAGTAGAGCGTGTCAGCGTTTGGCCTTACTACATTAAAAAACGTCGCATCAGGAAATGTTTTCTTATTGCCGAACTGGTTTACCGGAGCCCCGTCCGCCATAGGTGCCGGGACTGCTGTGAAAACCTGCCGCGTCAGATCCATTATGACCAGCGGGAACCCATATACGGTAGCATCGGTGGCGATCTGCTGAGCCTCCTGCGGACTGACGGTTTGCTGGACTGATTCTTCCCTGGGAGCACACCCCGCAGCCACAGAACTCGCTATGATCAGCAATGCAATGAGAATCAGAAACCTGTACAGACATACGTTTTTCATACAACACTACTCCTTTATATCACGAATTCTATGTTTAATGAATTGTCTAAATAAGGTCTAAGTCTGTGATTTCCCATTTCAACTTGCGACCAATCAGTGGGTTACCCGTTTATTAATTCTTCCAGCTTTATTTGCTCGCACCAAAATGCTCATACCGAAATTATACATGAATTACTGGTTAGAGGGTAAACAGTAAAGTTATCGTTAATCAGAGGCTTGCGCTGCACAAATGTCAGTTTCGTTCAATTTACGATACGGCGTAGCACCAAGCAGTCAAAGGCACACCAGGCAAAGACGACAAGTAACGAGTGATTAGTGATTAGTGAATGGTGAATGGTGCAATAACTTGCGTCAGCTTGATATCGGAGCCGGCGAGGCATTATCCGCCGCAAAGAACACTGCAAGGCATACTATTCAGTATCCTTTTTTCTTGTCCACGACGTTGAGTAGTTTTCTTCCGCTCAAATAGCGGCTCAGGTTCTGGCAAATATGTCAGGGACGAAGCTGACCTTTGTGGCCTGAGTAAAGTCAGCCTTTTCCGAGGTCATATTCACCACTATTTAGATTAACCGTGAACGCGCAGAAGAGTGCAAGACGACCATAAGAAAAGACACCAAATTTGCCCAGATTGAGGGCATGGTAGCTAGTCGCTTCTTGGCCAGGTGAGCGAATCCCACCCCGCTGGTTTCTTCCAGCCGCCTCTAGAAACTGAGTCCAGAGGGTCTTCTCTCTTGTCAATTCCGGCAATACTGCGAGCCAGGCTCTGTTTTAAGGCCATATCCGTCTCGCGCTCAATCATAACCTTTTGAGCTTGTGGCGAACCGGCGCCATGCATGGACTCAGTGTGGTAACTGGGGGCTGTCAGACCGAAGCACATGGCATGGATAAGCGTTATCATTCGATAGCGGGCCTCAGTGGGTACATCAGGGATCCCGCTCAAGTATTTATCAACATATTTGCCTATTACCGGATGTCGGAAATCTTTCTCCGATGGCGTGGTTACCAGAATACCGCCCGTGATATCTTCGGCAAGCCGGGTAAGCTCGTAGGGGAACCTGGTTACATTGTGCTTGCAGACATTGGCTAAGAGTATGTCGCACTGGTAATTGCCTGCTTTGGTCTTCCATCCTTCGTAAGCACAGGATAGTCCGCACCCGTGTATTGTTTCCGCAAGATGAATCATTTCGCCGAGCTTCTCCCTGATATGTGGGGCCTTCCGTACACCGTTGTAATCAGCTATGGAGGCAGCGGCACCAATGAGCACGTCGCCGATACCGGCTTTACAACCGCCGTAGCTCTGCCGGTGGTAACCAGCAAATCTCTCTACCAGCATGATGGAGAAGTCAATCTCACCGCACATAAAAACTCTCTCACAGGGGACAAAGACATTATCCAGGATAGTCAACGCTTCGTGCCCGCCGAAATTGTAGTTACCCACGTCGATATCACCATCCTCAAGCTTTCGCGTATCGCAGGATTGTCTACCGTAGATAAGCGTTATTCCCGGGGTATCGGTAGGTATGGCGCAAGTTACCGAGTAGTCCTCGTCACCCTCTCGCATTCTGAGAGTGGGCATTATGAGCATCTCGTGTGAATTGGCAACTCCGGTGATGTTCGCCTTTGCTCCCATGATTACGATCCCGTCATCTTTTCGCTCCACGATGTGGACAAACATATCCGGGTCAGACTGTTCGCTTGGTGCCAGTCCACGGTGTCCCTTAGCATCAGTCATGGCACCGGCAACACAGAGGTCATTCTCCTGGACGTGTTTCAGCCATTTTCTGAACCTCTGATGGTATTCAGTACCATGTTTCTGGTCAATCTCGTAGGTAGTGCTGAAAACAGCGTTAATCGCATCCATGCCCGCGCATCTCTGGAAGCAGCAGGCTGTTCTCTGTCCCATCTCCCTCTGCAGCTTCACCTTCCTGACCATGTCTTCGGGGCTTTTGAAAAGGGAATTAAATCTATTAACCTTTTCCCCGGTGAGCATTGAGGTTGTGGTTGCCAGGTCTTTACTCTCAGGTTCGTGGGCGAGCTTGTAGGTCATGGCAATGGCATTGGTGGAGGGTCTGATGATACGATTATCAACCCAGTTGTCCACCTTTTCGCCAAAAAGGTAGAGGTTCAGCTTGAGCTGGCGTAAGCTCTCTATATACTCGTTAGCCGTCTTCAAAGCCATAACGGACTCCTTTCATTTTTTGAGTTTTGACCTGTGGGTCAGTGTCGCTTTAATTGTAGCACTTTTCGTGCACAAGACGAGAATTTGTTACCTCAGCTGCACATTCCGTCAATTTGTGCAGCACTATATGCGTACACACCTCGGAAGAGCGCAACATGGTTAAACTTTTATTGTCCTCTAGGCTAGTGCCACACTGCGGGTTCGATAGTGAGTGATGCCTCTAGCCAAGAGGCCGGTCAAGTGCTTCTCCTATTGTGCGCTGCCGCAACTGCCCGCATGCTGCATCAATGTCCGAACCACGCTGAATCCGCTGCGTAATTTGGATACCCGCATCGTCTAGAATTTCACGGAAAGCCCGGATATGTTTTGGCGAAGGAGCACGGAAAGCGAGACCGCAGACCGGATTGTACGGAATCAAGTTCACGTGGCAGTTCAGCCCATGTAGCACCTTCGCCAATTCATGTGCTTCGGCGATGCCATCGTTGACTCTATCGAACAAGCAATACTCGAATGTTACCCGTCGCCCAGTCTGCCGCATGTATTCGCGACAAGCGTCTATGATTTCAGCGACACTCCACTTGATCATCTTAGGGATAAGTTGCCGGCGCAGATCATCGGTAGGAGCATGAAGAGAGACCGCCAAGGTGATCTGCAATTTTTCCCCCATTAACTTGCGGATGCCGGGAACAAAGCCAACCGTACTCACAGTCAAATGCCGCATGCTAATACCCAGTTCACTGTTCAGCAGTCGCATCGCTTTGACGCTCGCTTCGTAGTTGAGTAGCGGCTCTCCCATACCCATGAATGTAACATGGTCAATACGGCAAATTCGGCTATCAATTTTAAATGGTTGATTTCGCACTGCTTCTTGTACTGCCAGCACCTGATCTACAATCTCGCCTGCGGTAAGGTTGCGGATATAACCACTCAACCCAGTGGCACAAAAAATGCAGCCGATTGGACAGCCCACCTGTGTAGACAGACAGCAACTGAAACGGTTCAGGTATGGCAAGCCCACGGTTTCCACGTTTGAGCCGTCGTGCATTGCTAGCAACAGCTTTATCGTTCCATCCCGGCTATGCTGGGCAGTGACAATTTGGGAGCGCTGAATCTCATATTTCTTCTCTAGCCGTGCGCGCAGCATAAGGGGCAGATTGATCATGTCATCAAACGTGCGCGCCCCACGCCGATAAATCCACTCTGCTAGCTGCTTGCCCCGATACTTTGATTCGCCCTCCTCCTCTACCAGCGTACGCAGCTCATTTGTGTTCAACCCTATGAGAGTAGCTAGCATGGTCTACTTATAATCCTACATGTTGTCTCTGATGAATAATTATCTCAAAGGTGATGGGGGTAAACAAGCCTGCTGATGTGTCATACCCTAATCGTACATACGATGGGCAAAGATACGCAGAAGCAAAGTACCAATACAAGTTAACAGAAAGCCAAAACGTTTAACTATTACTGTCTCCTAAAGCATCGCAACTATGGTCTAAAAAGACCATACGCGGATCACTGTGTTTGAACGAGCAATAGTTGACTTTTCAGGTAGATAGTAGCAGAATGAATTTCCAGTTCAAGATACGGGTAAAAAGGTCTGGTTTATAGACCTAAAAAAAGGGGGAGCATGCTAACGGTTAGAAAGGCCATTCACCAACGCAGAAGCATACGCAGCTTTCGGGACGAGTCGGTGCCCGGCGAAATGATTAGTGAGATGCTGGAAGCAGCCCGCCTAGCTCCGTCAGCCAGTAATCGACAGCCGTGGCGTTTCATAGTGGTCATGGAGCCAAAGGAGAGGGCAAAGCTGCGCCAAATATGCTGGGACCAGGCTTTTATCGAACAGGCGCCAGTGGTCTTCGTTTGCTGTGCAGACCTGACCGCATACGCCCAGGCCTCAAGGTTGAAGCGCTCCCAGGAATTTGTGGACTACGGAGTTACCGAGACCTTATCCGGCCGTTTCGCCGACCCGGAGTTCCGGGCGGCACTATTGAGTATGCCTGACCCTGACCTGGGAATCTTCCTGGCAGCGGCAGTGGCCAACACATACATTGCTATCGAGCATGTGGTCCTGACCGCCACGGCTCTGGGATTAGGTAGCTGCTGGGTGGGTGCGCTGGGTGGTGAAGGAGAAATAAACGCCCTTTTTAATCTGCCTAAGAATATAGTGGTTGTAGCCGTGCTGCCGGTCGGCTATCCTGCGGTGACGCCGCCACCGCGGCCACGCATTCCACTTTCGGAGATTCTGCTGCGGCCCATAGCCGTACTCAGTAGGTAGTCTATTATCAGCCGTCTATCCTGAAAGGTTTAACATTTCATCGTTTTGTTTAGTCCTAGGTACGAAATCCTGAACTTACATAGTGGCCAATATTTGCTCTAATTGCTTTTATGTTCGCTGGCCTATAAAAGCGAGAGTTTGAAATCTGAGTTGTTTTTGAGCTATAGTAACAAAAGACAAGGAGGAATAGTCTCATGGGAATAAAAACTTACGACGAATATCTCGGCCGCTTGAAGAAGATGAAGAGAAACCTTTATTTAGATGGTAGTAAATGTGATAGGACGGACGAGAGGCTTTTAGGACAATTACGCGTCATAAAAGAGACATATGATCGTGCAAACGATCCTGACTGGGATGGTTTAGCCACTGTGACATCCCATCTAACAGGACAGAAGATAAATAGGTTCACTAATATTCACCAAAGTGTTGACGACCTCCTAAAGAAACAGCAGATGACTAGACTTATATGCCATAGGGTGGGGGGTTGCATTATGAGATGCATGGGAATAGATGCTATGAACGCCCTGTCCGTTGTCACTTATGAAATGGATCAGGCTCTGGGTACGGATGTAGGGCAAAACTTTTTGAAGTATCTTACCTATTGGCAAGACAATGATATAACAGCCAACTGCGCTCAGACCGACGTCAAAGGTGACAGGTTGAAAAGACCTCATGAGCAAGTAGACCCTGACCTTTACCTGAGAATAGTTGAAAGCCGACCGGACGGAATCGTAGTAAGAGGGGCGAAGATTGATAACACGACTGCTCCTGTAGGTGATGAAATAATAGCCATACCTACCAGATTCATGACAGATAAGGACAATGATTATGCTGTTGCATTTGCCGTGCCAGCTGATTGGGATGGTGTAAAGATGCTGGTCAGGCCAGCATATAATCATACGCGGAAATATCTGCAAGCTCCCATAGCAGAAATAGGCGATGCTGAATCGTACACTATTTTTGACGATGTCTTCGTGCCTCGAGAAAGGGTCTTCTTGATGGCAAGGGTGACTCGAGACAAACGCCATTCGCTGGTTTCCTCGCCTTGCTTTTTGCTCATTATCACAGACACTCATACACTGGGTGCAAGCCTGCTACGTCTGAGGTATTAGCCAGCGCCGCTGCACTTGCAGCAGAATACAATGGAATCGAGAAGGAGGACCATGTGAGAGAGAAGATATCACACATGGTGGGTGTGGCAGAGCTTGTCTTTGCTGCTGGTCAGGTAAGTGCCTATCGTGCCGAGAAATCAGCATCTGGGACTTATATACCAGATGAAGTTTTGACCAATGCTGGTAGGAGGCTCGCGGGTGAAGAGATTTACAATGAGTTTAAGATTGTAGCCGACCTTGCCGGCGGCTTGTGTGCTACGATGCCTTTTGAAGAGGAGTTCTTCGCAAAAGAGACAAAGGAACTAGCAAATAAATACATGATGAGGAATCCCAAGATATCTTCAGAGAACCAGCATAGATGCTTTCGAGGTATAGAAAACCTCATAGTTTCAGAGCTGGCCGGCGTGATGCAGGTGGCTGGACTGCATGGTGGTGGCTCTCCACAGATGGAAACCATAACAATGATGGCAAGATATGACCTTGAGAGCCTGAAAGGAGTAGCCAAATATCTATTTGGTATAGAGAAAGAGTTGCCTAAATATGAAAGAGCTACTGTAACACCACGGAAGATGCTGGAAAGATTTCAAAAGATGTATGGATCCTCGGCAAAATAAACGAATAACTTTCTAGCACTAGCTATGCTAAAAGCTATTTGGTAAACTCGGGCTTTCTCGGTACGCATCTATTCCTCTTCACTCCTTTCTATTTTAAGGGCCGTTCCCCAAATTGGGCGGATAGTATATTCTTTCATCAATTCACTCCCCTAATTACCTTCGCCCTAAAAATAACCTGCTTGAGTCCGCTTATTGCTTCTTACAAAGGAAACACCCCCCGGCGTTAAATCAACCCTATCACCCTCTATTTGTATAAAATATGAACTCATAAGGAAGTTGAGATGATATCTAAGTGTAGGCCCCGTAACTCCTACTCTTTCAGAAATTTCATCTATCCCTAAAACCCTTTCCTGTAAAACATTTAGAATGTTTCTTCGAACAGGATTTTTTACGGCTTCGAGAGAACATGCCCCTCCTGCAGAGCCTTTCTCTTCCGCTAACTTCTTAACTAATTCTTGCATCCACTCCATTGCTTCCTTATCGGTCATTTCCCTAGGGTCTCGTTGAGTAGAATCCATTCTAATCTCCTACTAGATAAACATTTCCTAGAAATATCTTTCTGGCCGCCGCAGGTTCTCATTACGGAATCATGGTGTAAGGTTAGCTAAGGTAGGCTATAAATCCTCTTCTGGAATGATTCTAATCCCGCTTAGTCTTAATAACGCAGTTGTAACACCGTCGCCATCTATCAATTTTCCACAAAATGTGCCATCGTATATTTGACCGCAGCCACATGATGGACTTCTAGATTTGCCTATAAATTCCTTTATATTGAGCCGCCGGGCAGTTTCCAAGGTCTCCTCCGCTCCTTTGATAAATTCGCTAGTAATGTCCCCCCCATCTCTATTGAGAACCCTATATATCCCATCAAGAACATCCTTACCTGTGCCACCTTGGATTTCTTGAGGTGCTCTAGGAGTCGACAACCCTCCCAATTGCTCAGGACAAACGGGAATTAGAGTCTCAACCCTCGAAAGTTCAATGGCTCGGTCGTTCTTATTATCTTCACCACTCCAAGCACATCTCATTCCTAACAGACAAGCGCTGATTAGTTTCATCTCGTCTTAATCCGTGCTATTTTATCCGACCAATCAGAGAGCACATTAACCTCGCCACCGGCGTAGGCTCCGTGCCAGCCCTCAAGCACAGACAGTATCTTATACCAAAGGATTCAGTGCCAGGTAGCTCTATCTGCATTTTTAAATTCTCTTCGAGTTAAAAGCTATATTAACACTAGCCGTTTGTCAACGCAAAGCTAACTTTCCTTTAACCTATGTGGAAAATGTGATAATCTGGGAGGGATTGAGCTGATGAGGGCTCAAAAATGATAACCATAAAATGCGCTAAGTGTAAGCGTAAAGTGTTTAGATATGTCAAGATTGGGAAAGGGCGAGTGCTACATTGCTGGAAAGGTCGTATAGTTAAGGATTATAGTGTGCATGATGGGGACGAAGTTAAATGTTATTGCGGCAATCTAATCGGGATTGATGAAGGGCACCGGGTTAAAATGAGGCAGCACTCTTTTGTATATTGAGAACTACTTAAAGAAGAGGTTAGATATTCCGCTAAAGCTTGTGGGTACTTATTGTGTAACCGCCTGGGCTCGGCAGTACCAGTCATGAAATTCAACAAAAGAACATATAAGAACCTAAAAGAATTATTTAGAGACTTGTTGTTTCCAATCGTAAACAGGAAGCTCCTGAAGAAGGTAATGAATAAGGGCTCGATATCGCCTGCCTTCAGAGAAAGGCTAATGCTGGCTGTTACCGCGGTAGACAGCTGCCGCTATTGTTCATATTTTCATGCCAGACAAGCATTGAAAAGTGGAGTTACTCCTATAGAGATTAGCCAGTTACTTTCGGGAGATGTTGATAACTGCCCAGAAGATGAGGCTGTGGCTGTAATCTATGCGCAGCACTGGGCTGAATCCGATGCGCATCCTGATCCTGAAGCTGTCAGGAAGTTGCAGCAGGCATACGGTGTCGAAAAGGCAGAAGCCGTTCATTTGATGCTCCGGATGATTCGCCTTGGCAATCTATTGGGCAACTCTTGGGACTATTTACTATACCGCATATCATTCGGCAAGTGGCGAGGATAGGTCTGTACAATCTGGCTTATTGTTAGCCTTCGAGAGGCGATGATTTGTCGAGTTCTACAATAATAGCTAGCAAATGTTGCTTTTTCCCCTACGAGGTCAACATTGTGTGCAGTTTCTTTTCTTTCTGCAGCTTGGTGTTGTATGGCGGCCGAATGTGTAGACACACACGCATGATTTTCAGTGGTAAAATGCTGTAGAATAAATCCTATGGATGAACAAGCTACTAAGCCCAGATGGCCTAAAAAGAGACTTCTCTGGGTTCCATTTGGTCTCACCGCAGCCGCCCTTGGAGCTGTTGTCGGCATTTCGCTGCATGCTGCCTATTCAATGACCAAAGTTGCCCGGTCGCCGTTTGAGAAAAAGCCAGATAACCTTGACCTGAAATATGATGACGTATCTTTTTCCAGCAGGGATGGGCTGACATTAAGTGGCTGGTGGCTCGAAGCATGCGATAGCAGTCGGGTCGTTGTGATGATTCATGGCGCAAATGGGCACCGGGCTGACCCGGGTATAAAGACGCTAGACATAGCTCGAGAGATGGTGAATACCGGTTATAACGTCCTGATGTTTGATTTGCGTGGACATGGCCAGTCAGAAGGGAAACATATATCTTTAGGTTATTATGAGCAAAGGGACCTGCTAGGTGCAATAGACTACGTTAAGCAACGTGGCATGAGTAAGATTTGCGTTATCGGCTTCTCTATGGGGGCAGCAACCGCTCTGATGACTGCTGCCAATTGCAAACAGATTGATGCTATCGTCGCTGATAGCTCATTCGCATACCTGGCAGATATTGTCAAGCCTCAGTTTTCCAAGCGAAGCAGCTTGCCGAAGTTGTTCATACCTGTGATCCTTTTCGTGGCTAAGAGAATACACGGCATTGATTTATCTATGTCCAAGCCTGTCGACGCTATTAGACAATTCACTACGCCTCCAGTGCTAATTATCCATGGAGGGCAAGACAATACTGTTCCTGTGGAGCATGCCAGCATATTGGCAAGAGCATCCCGCAATCCAGATACTAGGTTATGGATAGTGCCAGAGGCGGAACATGTAGGTTCATATCGTGCTAGACCCAAAGAATATATCGCTCAGGTGCTATCTTTTTTCGACCAAGCCCTTAGTTGACGTTTGTTTTTGATGGGTCAAGAAACCGCAAAGGACGATAGTAAGCATGCAATTCAGAGACCTGCTAGTTGTAATACCACATAGTGGAATAATCATCCCAAACGAGATATCGCTTGATTCCCTTTCCAATGAGTTCCCCATGCTGATGAGCAATGTCGATTGGTACACTAATTGGCTTTACGATTTTCGTGACATTCTTCGCAATTCACAGTTGACATTTCCCTACTGCAGCTTGATTCTCGAGGCTAACAGGCACCCTGTAAGAGTTGAAGACAGCGTGCCACTCAAGGACATTTTGGGTAATTCCATATATCGACATTGCCATGAGCCCGACCAAAAACTACGGCAGTATCTTTCCAGAAAATATCTGCACATGTTTCACCGAGATATAAGTGCAGAGATTGCTCGTGGCAAGATATTTATGCTCGATGGCCATTCCACCGTGACATCCCAAGGCCTGACAGATAATCAAATTGAACTTATGAGCTTCCAGAATTCCAATCAGGATAGTGAGCCAACCTACTTTTGCCCTGATGTATTCATAGAAACTTATGCAAATGAACTCGTAAAAAAGCTTCGCAGGGTTAAGGTGACCGTGAACGAGTCCAAATACGGTAGGGTCTATGGCCATGTATGTGGCGAACATTCTATAAACGCAATGACAAGAGTCGGTAACAAGGTACCTGCCATTTTGCAGGAGACTAACCAGAAGCTTTACATGTATGCAGATAGGACCCCTAATGTGGAAGCACTGGAAACGCTCAGGAGAGCTTTTGCCGCAGCCCTATATAAAATGAGCAAAAAGATACCTAAACCGAGATGAGGAGATATACATATGATCAACATTCCAGGTGGGATACAGGCGTTTGACTTTGATTGCGGGGTAAAGGCATTACAACTTGTGATGGCCTATTATGGCGTAGAAGTGCGGGAAGATGTATTGATTGATGAACTCAAATCCGACAACAACGGAACTTCTATCGAGAATATGATTGGTGTAGCTAAGAAGTATGGCTTTGAAGTGATTGCACAACGCGGGGTTTCTCTTGAAACAGTGAAGCAGTATATCGAGAAAGGCATCCCGGTCATTGTATTGCTACAGGCATGGGCTGAGCGGTACATGACTCTTGAGGACTGGAAGACAGATTATGATGATGGTCATTATGCCATTGTGATCGGATACAAGGACAACATTGTCGTTTTCGAAGACCCATCGTCATTTAGAAGAACATGGCTGACAGAAGAAGAATACCTTGCTCGCTGGCACGATGTCGATCCCAAGACTGGCGAGAAATATGAACAATTCGCAATAGTGTTGCTTGGAAAAGAGCCTATACAAAAAGTAATGCAGCATATGGACTAAACCTTAAAGTGCCACGACAAGTAAAATGTCGTAGAATGTCAACCGGAGGTGGTTGGTGGAGCTTCCAAAGAAGGTTGTTAGTCCCCGTGAAACGGCTCTCGGTCACATCCGTTGCGGGCTAATTGCCAACGCAAAACCTGACTAGCTAACTTTTTGACGTTTTGTGACTGCTGGCCAACTTGGCACACTATTGGCAGGCTCCAAAAAGTGACCTCTTGTTTAATCATGTAAATAGGATTAAAATTGGGCCTAACTGTAAGGACTACAGAAGTAAGGACTTTCCGTATCAGAAATTTAGGACATGCTTAACCCAAATTTCCTTATTTCTGAACTGGCATGGAGGCAAAGAAATGAGTGAGAAACCACAGGTTCAAGTTGACGAATTGGACATGTTGCGTCAGATGGTAAAGAACTTCAACAAGCCGTTGGAATTGATACGGGAGGCTATCAGTAATTCTTATGACGCTGGGGCCAATAATATTGATATTATGGTACGAAGACAACCTTGGGAAGGTAACCAGCGCTGGATTGTGAAGATTCGGGATGATGGGGCAGGAATGGTACGAGACGAGAGTCTACCTAAACCTAACGAATTTACGGGAATCTTGAATGATTTCTTCAAGCTTGGCGGTTCATCAAGAGACAAGCAAACTGAATATCAGCCTGTTGGAGAAAAGTGCTTAGGAATTAAGCTTGCTTTCCATTCCGATTTCCTCAAGGTGAAAACGTGGGCGGGGATAGGATTCCCTGTTTGGGTAGCTAAATGTTACCAACCGTGGGCCAGCATTTTCAAGGGTGAATTCCCAGATATTGATTACAAGGAAGATACTGACGAAACGCCCGAGCATACTTTCACTGAAATAGAGGTCGTTGGGTTCTACGACAACGATGGATCGCATTTCCAGGCAGACGAGATTGAGGATTACATCCGGTGGTTTACCAAATGGGGGTCGTTTGAAAATAGAATCAAGCAAGACCTGAAAAACCAAGACGAACGTCTAAAGCTCCATACCGGCAAACTTCGTGCCGCTCCGACGGGACAGATCAGACTGGAGGCACCGGGAGCAACAACGCCGCGTATGATTCAATTCGGTCATCCATTTCCAGATTGCGGGAATAATCCGGTAACTCCCAATCAGAGGCTGGAGGCTGTTATCTCGGAATCAACAAAGTTACCATACGACCAAATGCTCCAGATATTGGACAACGCGAAGAGAAACCACTGGCGCTACGTTGTAAAGACAGGTACATTAAGGGAACTACCTGATGTATGTTGGGAAGCTATTATTTCTGTTGAGGGCGAAGATGCAAAACGTAGCTACAATCCCTACCTACGTCAACGCCAGCGCTCTGACAGGTTTTCATATAAGGCAGAAAGCCGATACGGTCTGTGGTTCTGTAAAGATTTCTTTTGCATAGAACAGAGAAATCCGGTAGCAATGGAAGTTTTGGAGAAAGAGGGACAACGAACTCGGTTTCAGATTCTTGTGAACTGCCAAAGTTTCCTGCTAAACAACGATCGAAACAGTGTCGGTGGGTCCGATGCAAGCCTACTACGAGGCATGGAAGATGTAGCAAAGAATCTAGTCAATGACATGGCTGAAGATGAAAGCTGGACTTGGACGAAGATAATTGAAGAAGAGACCGAAGTCAGGACGAGCGAAAAGCAAGATAAGCTCCAGTTGCAGCAGCGCACCGTGCAAGGTTTGAAGAAACCACGCCTCGTGATTGGCGATGATGTAATATTCCCACAGCCTGCGAGCGAGGCTGAGACCGTCCTACTGCTCGAACGCCTTAGAAATAAGTTCGATACGGAATTCAGCTTCTTCGAACCTCTGGATTGGAGGACAGACAATGGCATAGATTGCGTGGTCAAATCAGACGAACCAGGTGAAAACTGCCGTTTTGCAGAGTTCAAAAGAGACCTAGGCGCAGGTCATTTCAACCACACGTTTGCGTGGTTACACTACATTGTGTGCTGGCAAGTAAAGGCTCAAGAAGGGAGCATTCTGATAGACCCCGCCAAGAAGAGAAGGGCTTTGAGGCGACACAAAGCAGACGAATACAATTTACCACAGACTGCCCACTGGACACTTGAAGGCGAGCAACAAACAATAAAGGTGTACGCTCTCAAAGATATCCTTATAGAAAAACATGGGGTTCGATTCGTGAGCACCGACGAAGCCAATGCTCCTTCAACTTGATCAGGCCTGCTCCACATAGTATTTGTCCGCCGTTTTTAGCCTTTCCCCTATCCTCTTTAGCCTCTCTAACAGCTTACAAAAATATAAAGCTTTAGTAGACCACCAACCCACTCACAATGGAGTGGTATATTGGGCACTTCACGACACAATCCTGACTTTTGTTACCCTTCATTAAGTTACGCTCGATTCAGAAAAGTGACTTGGCATCTAACAGCCAACCCTATGCAGGATATTGCATAAACCAGTTATTTAATATAAGCTCAAGGTATGATTCAAGT